>Ga0315282_10000156_pt1 | contig 138147 bp, 123 predicted proteins | sample YL17G07_20_MG_FD_203693 | JGI IMG/M metagenome (GOLD analysis project Ga0315282, IMG submission 203693) | Sediment microbial communities from Yellowstone Lake, YNP, Wyoming, USA - YL17G07_20 | ecosystem: Environmental > Aquatic > Freshwater > Lake > Sediment | place: USA: Wyoming | collected... | reverse complement strand
CAAACTGTTCTGTGTTATAGTCGGTTCTCGTCAAGGGTGTAGGCTCCTTTCATCGGGAGATTTTGTTGCTCACACAACAAAACCTACACCCTCTCGCTTTTTACACACTCAAATTTACGTCACCGGCAGTCTAGAGTCCGTTGACGAACTCATCCGCAAGGTGCAAAATTAGCATATCGGCTTATGAGGGCTTGAAGAGGAAACGGAGGCGGCGGAGAACCGCGCTTCCAGGTCAGGGATGAAAAACAAGAAGCTGAAGTTCGCCATCGGCATCGGGATCATTCTGGCGGTGGTGATCTGGGAAGCCATTTCGGGTTTCCAGCAATCCAAGACCTATTACGTCACGGTCAGTGAACTCACCAGCACCGGCAAGTCCCGCCAGCGGGTGCGCGTGGGCGGGGACGTGGCGGCGGGTTCGATTGAGCGGCGCGGCGGGCAACTCACCTTCCGGCTGGCGCAGGACACCAAGTCGATTCCAGTGGTCTATGTGGGGACAGATACGCTGCCCGACACCTTCGTGGAGGGCGCCCAGGCGATTGTAGAAGGCAACTACACGGCCGGCGGGGAGTTTCGAGCCGAAAAGATTCAGGCAAAGTGCGCCTCGAAGTATCAGGCGAAACCCGGCGGGCCAGCGGACAAGAAAACGCCGGTGCCCGGACAGGCGGCACTCGCCGGCGCATCCTAGCGCCACCCTTGCCGGGCGCAGGGACCCGGCCATTTCCATGCAAGGCGGAGTTCTATGAATCAAGTTGGCACGGTGGGGCTGATTGCCGGCCTGGCTTTTGCCGTCTTTGGCGTGGTGGCGGGGGCGCTGGGAGGGCGGCTGGGCAGTTCACGCATCCTCAAAAGCGCCGAGCGCGCCACGCTGGCCTTCGTGGCGATGATTACGCTGGCAGTGGTGGTGCTCGAGTGGCTCATCCTTACCAACGACTTCCACAACGCCTACGTCGCCGCGCACTCCAACCGTGATTTGCCGGTCTATTACAAGGTGGCTGTCCTGTGGGCGGGGCAGGAGGGCTCGCTCCTCTTCTGGACGTGGCTGCTGGCGCTCTACGGCGGCCTGGCGGTGCTGCTCAACCGCCGGCAGAATCGCCAGATCATGCCCTATGTGATCTCCATCCTGATGGGCACGGGCGCGTTCTTCTCCGCCATCACGTTTTTTGCCGCCAATCCGTTTGGCGAACTGTCGGTCATGACAGCGAACGGTGCTCAGCCTTTTGCTCCTGCGGATGGCAACGGCCTGAATCCGCTTCTGCAATATCACTCCATGGTTATTCATCCGCCGATGCTCTACCTCGGGTACGTCGGGTTCGCCGTGCCCTTCGCCTTCGCCATGGGCGCGCTGATCACCAAGCAGCTCGGCGACAACTGGATCCGCGTCACCCGCCGCTGGACGATGGTGCCGTGGATGTTCCTGGGCGCGGGGATTCTGCTGGGCGGCCGCTGGGCCTATTCCGTGCTCGGCTGGGGCGGCTACTGGGGCTGGGACCCGGTGGAGAACGCTTCCCTCCTGCCCTGGCTTTCGGGCACCGCGTTCCTGCACTCGGTGATGATTCAGGAAAAGCGCGGGATGCTGAAAGTCTGGAACATCGTGCTGGTCATCACGACTTTCTTCCTGTGCATTTTTGGGACGTTCCTCACTCGCAGCGGGATCGTGTCCTCCGTGCACGCCTTCGCGCAGTCGAGCATCGGGCCGTTCTTTGCGGCGTTTCTGGGCGTGGTGACGTTCTTCTCAGTTTCGCTCCTGTTCATGCGCCTGGAATTTCTGAAGAGCGAGAACAAGCTCGATTCCATGGTCTCGCGCGAAAGTGGCTTCCTCTTCAACAACTGGATTCTGCTGGCGGCGGTCTTTGCGGTGCTCTGGGGTACGATCTTCCCCGTCATCTCCAAGGCGATTCAGAATGAGACGGTGACGGTCGGCGCGCCTTATTTCAACAAGGTGGCCATCCCCATCGGACTTCTCCTGCTGTTTCTGACCGGGGCGGGGCCGTTACTCGCCTGGCGCAAGACCTCCTTCCAGAGCCTGAAGCGCAATTTCACCTTGCCGCTGGCGGTTGCGGTGGTGGTGGGAGGAATCCTCCTCGCGACCGGAGTGCGGCACTTTTACGCGTGGGTGAGCCTGTTCCTCGCGGTCTTTGTGGGCGTCTGCACGCTGCAGGAGTTCTACAAAGGCGCGCGAACCCGCCAGCGCACCGGGGGCGAGAATTTCTTCCAGGCCATCTACAACCTCACCATGATGAATACGCGGCGCTACGGCGGTTACGTCGTGCACCTCGGCATCGTGATGCTTTTCGTGGGGTTCGCCGGGCAGGCTTTTCAGGCGCAGACCAAAGGTCTGATGACCGAAGGCGACGAACTGCGCGTGAAGGACTACGTCCTGCGCGCCGGCAGTATCGTCTCCGGCGACACGCCGAATTACGCCTATCAGAAGATCACCCTCGCCATCACCAAAGACGGGAAACCGCTCGGCACGCTGGAGCCTGACCGGCGCTTCTTCAAGGCCAGCCAGCAGCCCACCAGCCACGTGGCGATTCGCTCCGCCTTTTCCGAGGACCTCTACACCGTGCTCGCTGGGCAAGACCCCGACTCCGGCAAGGCGGTGGTGGAAGTTTTCGTGAATCCGCTGGTGCGCTGGGTTTGGATGGGCGGCTTTGTGATGTTCTTCGGCACGCTGCTGGCTCTCGTCCCCAGCCGTGCGGAGCGCCAGATGGCGGAGATTCGGCAGGCCCAGGAGGTGGCGGTTCGCGCCAGCGATGCGAAGTAAGAGCCTGTCATGCTGAGCGCAGCGAAGCATCTGCATTTTGTGCTGCGGAGAACTGACTTCAGATCCTTCGCTTCGTCCGCCCGTCGCGGACCTCGCTCAAGATGACACGGACCGTGGGTTTGTTCGATTGCCTATGAAACGGCTTACGGCAGTTTTCATCGTGATGATGCTCGCGGTCGCCGCGGGGCGCGCGCAGACTGCTCGCCCGACGGTCGAATCCATCGGCAACAAGGTGATGTGCCTGTGCGGCTGCGTGGCGGTCCTCAACCAGTGCCCGCACCAAGGGTGCGCGACCCATGAGGAAGTCAAGGCGGTCATCGAAAAACTGATCGCCGAAGGCAAGGACGAGCCGGCGATCCTTCAGGAATTGACGGCACGCTACGGGATGAAGATTCTGGCGGCGCCGCCGGCCCAGGGCTTCAATATCGCCGCCTGGTTGTTGCCGGGTTTCGGTTTGATATTTGGTCTGGTCGCGGTGTTCGTGGTGGTGCGCCGGTTGCGTAAGCCTGCGGCGGCGCCCAGCACGGCCCCGGCCGAGCCCGCGAGTGTCGATCCCAAAGTGCTCGCGGCGATGGAAGAAGAAATGAAAACGACGGGGCTGGGGACTCGGGGCTAGGGCCTGGGGGTACTTCGTCATCACCATGATGAATCCCCAGTCCCCAGCACCCAGCCCCCAGTCCCCTCTCTTAAAATGCTGCTCGGAATCGCACTGCTCATTTCGATTGCCCTGGTGATCTTCGTGGTGGTGCCGCTGCTCGCGCCCGAAACCACGGCGGCGGCGCCCTTGCCGGCTGATGTTACGCCGCAGGTGGACTTGAAGCGCCGTCGCTTGGTGCTTTACGAGAATCTGCAGGACCTGGAGTTTGAATACAAGGCCGGCAAGCTCGCCCCCGACGATTATCAAGCGCTGCGCGTGGAGTATACGGCGGAGGCCGCGCAGCTCATGGCCGCGTCGCAGGACCTGGAAGTCCAGAGCACCGAAGATGCCCAGATCGAACGCGCTGTGGCGGCGCGGCGCGCACGGCGAAGACCGGAGAGTGTCCCGGACTACACCTGCCCGAAATGTGGCTTCGAAAATCCCCTGCCTGTGAAATTCTGCGGCGAGTGCGGCGTCAAGGTAACGCCAAGCGCGAAAAAGGGTTAGCGAAATTGTTCCACGTGGAACAAAGACTAATGAGACGGATTTCCCGGCGTCGGGCGCTTCGGAGTGCGGCATTCCTCGCCGCGGTGCTGGCTGCGGGTTTGGCTTTGCCGCCGCTCGCCGCGCAATCGAGGGTTGAAGGTCAGGTCATCAATGGAACGACGCAGCGGCCGGTCGCCAATCAGTTGGTCCAACTGCTGGTGGTGGGCGCGGGAATGCGCGAGGTTTCGACCGCCAAGACCGATGCCTCCGGTCGCTTCGCGCTGACACCGACCGGCGGCGCGACTGGCCCCCTCTTTCTGCTGCAGACCGTCTATCAAGGGGTGAATTACCGCGCGCGGGTCGCGGGCCGAGGCGCCACCGACCTCACGGTCTACGACGCGACGCGCACGGCCCCGCCCCTGCGGATCAGGTCGGCGCGGGTCGTCGTTCAGGCCGAGGGCCAGAAGGTGCGCGTGCAGGAATTCTTCGCTCTCGAGAATTTGGCTCAGCCGCCGCGGACGTATTCGAACTCGGATGGGACGTTCCGCTTCCGTCTCGGCCAGAGCGCTGGCAATCCGACGGCGGCCGTCCTCGGGCAGATGGACATGCCCATTCCCCAGGCGGTCCAGGATGGCAAGTCGGCGGGCGAGTTCCTGATCAATCATGCCCTGCCGCCCGGCCTGACCGTGGTCATGGTGGACTACGACGCGGATTACTCGGCGGGCAGGCTGGCGCTCGCCGACAGCGCCGAATACGCGATCGAGCGCGCCGAATTGCTCGCTCCGAACGGCCTCTCCGTCGAGTCGAACCTGTTCAAAGCGGCTGGGACGGATTCCGGCACCGGCATGCAGAAATACGAGGCGGCAGACCTGGCGGGAGGGACGCCGCTCGAAGCCCGCGTGAGCGGCGAGGCCGCCGCGGCGCCGCCTTCCGAGCCCGTCGGCGGCGAAGGGGAAATCCAGACTACGCCCAACTCCATGACGCGGCTGGGCGTTTTGCTCATTCTCTGCTTGCTGCTCGTCCTCGTCTGGGCGCTGGGCGTGCGCGCGGCCAAGGAATGGGGCAAAGCGCAGGAGGTGGGACCGGAAAGCCTCGTTCAGAAGCTGCTTGAGGCGAAGGTCGATGCGCTGCTAAATTCTATGGCCGACCTCGACGAACTGCACGAAAACGGCAAGGTCGCCGACAAACCTTACTGGAAGGAGCGCCTGGAGTTGAAGGCCAAGGTGGTGGGAATCTTGAAGCAGACATCCCCCCACCTCCTCAAGTCGTATGCCAGCCGACGCACCCCACGCTGAGAGCAGTCTGGAAGTTCGGAATGTCTCCAAGTATTTCGGCGAGCTTGCGGCGTTGCGCGCCGTCAGCTTGCGGATTCAGCCCGGCGAAGCGGTCTTCATTTACGGCCCCAACGGCGCCGGCAAGACCACCCTGCTGCGCATCCTGGCGACGCTGTCGAGGCCAACGGAAGGGCAGGCGCTCTTCAACGGCGAGGATCTTCACCGCAATGCTGCAGCCGCCAAGGCGCGCATCGGCTTCGTCTCTCACGCCACATTTCTTTACGGCGAACTTACCACGCGAGAAAACCTGAACCTGGCGGGAACGCTCTTCGGCCTGCCCGACGTGGAGAGCCGCATCGAAGCCGTGCTGGAACTCTTTTCCCTCCAGAGCCGTGCCGACGAGCCGATGCGAAGGCTTTCGCGCGGACTGCAGCAGCGGGCGACCCTGGCGCGCGCTCTCCTGCACGATCCCGAATTCATCCTGCTCGATGAGCCCTTTACCGGTCTCGATGCCGCCTCGGCGGAGAAACTCGAGGCCATCCTCCGCCGCCTGCCCGAGGAGGGCAAGGCCGTGGTGTTTTCCACTCACGGTTTTGCGCAGGGCGCGTCGCTGGCGCACCGATTGGTGGCGCTGGAGGCCGGACGAGTCAAATTTGACGGGCCGCTTGGCCTTGCGCCGCTGGAAGCGCTGGGGATCGGGAGCGAGAAGGCAGAAGGCAGTCGGCAGTAGGCTGGGGAAGAGCGGGAAGTCAAAAGGCAAAGGGGAAAAGGCAAAAGTGAAAGCGCGCCTAGCCATCTTCGATTTTCCAGTTTCTAGTTTCCAATTTCTAGTTTCCCGTTTCTTCAGAGACTACTGACAGCTGAAAGCTAGGTTCGGACGATCGATCGATGCAGAATCTGCGAATCATCTGGGCCATCTTCGCCAAGGACCTGCGTCTGGAATGGCGGCACCGCGAGACGCTGGCCTCGATGTGCGTCTTCGGGCTGCTGGTGGTGTTCCTTTTCAACTTTGCCTTCGAGCCGGCGCGCGAGGAGACGCTGCGCCTGCTCCCCGGCCTGCTCTGGATCGCTTTCGCCTTCGCCGGCATTCTGGGATTCAACCGCTCGTTTGCGGGGGAGCGCGAAAACGCCAGCCTGGAAGGACTGACGCTCGCCCCCGTCGATCCCGGGGCGATTTACCTGGGCAAGCTCCTCGCCAATCTCCTCTTCCTGGGCATCGCCGAGGCGGTAATAGTCTTCGCGGCCTCGCTCTGGTATAACTTCTCTTTCCTACCTGTGCTGGGGCGGTTTGTGTTGGTGGTGTTTCTCGGCACGCTGGGCTACACCGCCGTGGGAACGGTTTTCGGCGCCGTGTCGGCGAACACTCGAATGCGCGAGGTGATGCTGCCGGTGTTGCAGTTTCCCGTCGCGGTCCCGGTCTTCATCGGGGCGATTGAGGCTACCACGGGCGTGCTGCGCGGCGAGCCCCTCGGTGTCTACGCCAGCTGGGTGAATCTGCTGGCGGGCTACTGCGTGGTCTTTCTGGTTCTATCGTATCTGCTGTTTGAATATGTTTTGGAAGAATAGAGAAGCGTTCAGTATTCAGCCCTCAGCTCTGATTTACCGCGTTGCTTGCTGATGGCTGACAGCTGACAGCTTGAAGATTATGACAAAGGGATCTTCCCAATCGCTCCTCCTGATCGTCACGACCGCCTGGCTTCTGGTTGCTACGTACCTGATCTTCCTGTACGCGCCCCAGGAGATGACGATGGGCGAGGTGCAGCGGATCTTTTACATTCACGTGCCGGCGGCGTGGACGGCCTTCCTGGCCTATTTCATTCTGTTCCTGGCGAGCGCCACGTACCTCTGGAAGCGGTCGCCGGGGGCCGACGCTCTCGCGCATGCCTGTGGCGAAGTGGGTTTTGTGTTTTGCACGGTGGTGCTCGTGACCGGGCCCCTATGGGCCAAACCTGTCTGGGGCATCTGGTGGACGTGGGACGCGCGCCTGACCTCGACGTTCGTTTTGTGGCTGCTCTTCGTTTCTTATCTCATGCTGCGAAGCTACGTCCTGAACCCGGGGCGCGCCGCCACGCTCGCGGCGGTGGTGGCCATTATGGGGTTTGTGGACGTGCCCATCGTCTACATGTCGATCCGCTGGTGGCGGACCCAGCATCCCCAGCCGGTGATCGCCGGCGGCGAAGGATCGGGGCTTGACGCCTCGATGTGGGTGACGCTGCTGGTGAGCTGGGGAGCATTCCTGTGCCTCTATGCTTTTCTGGTCCGCGAACGCCTGGCGCTGGCCACCTTGCAGCGGGAGTTAACTGCGCTGCGGCGGGAGTGGACGGCGACGGCGGCAAAGGAGGAGCGTGGTTAACCACTATCTGGTCGGCGCCTTCAGTCTGGCTTGGCTGCTTTTCGGTGTTTACGCGTGGAGCCTTTCCCGGCGGCAAGAGCGGCTGAAGAACGAACTCGACGAACTGAAGAAAAGACTGGAATCCTCCACCAACACGGCCTGAGCCGGCGGGAACTTGGTCGTGCCGGACGACTGCCCGCGCCTGTCACCTTCCGGGAGCATTCTTGTGGCGCACTACTACTCCCGACCCCCGACTTGTGGTATATGTGACGGACTCAGGGCAGCAGACGCTGCCAGCGGGACTGGCGACCGAAGGGGAGGTATCTCTCCTGTGCGTCCTGGCGTCGGGGGCGGTTTGCGGAAGAGGTTGGAGTTCCGGTGAACGTTCAATGCAGCAAATGCGGGCACGCGTTTCAGGTGGGCGAAGAGGTCTTCGGCCGCGAGCAGAGGGTGGACGTTCCGTGCCCCGCCTGCAAGATGCCGAACTCCGTGCCCAATCCCAAGCTTGTCACCATCAGCATTGACCGCACGCGCAAGAAAGTTCCCCAGGTTGTTTCCCAGATCAGTCCGGAGGGACGCCTGCTTCTGATCCCCGCCCACATGGAACTCAGCTTGAAGGTCTTGCAGGGCGAAGAGAAAGGGACGACCTATCCGGTCAGCAAGCCGCGCTTCCTGATCGGGCGGAGCAACGGCGACGTGAACCTGAACGACGGCATGATTTCGCGCGTGCACTGCGCACTGGAGATCAGTGCCGAGGGGATTGTGCTGAAAGACCTGGAGAGCACCAACGGAACGTTTGTGGACGACCAGAAGATCACGACGGCGACGCTCACCGACGGCTCCACCTTCCGCGTAGGAGACCACATCCTGCAGCTCGTCGTGGCCACTCGAAAAGAATGAAAAAGATCGGGCGGTACGAGGTCGTTGAGGAGCTGGGGCGCGGCGCCATGGGGGTCGTGTACAAAGCCTCCGATCCGACCATCGGCCGCATGGTCGCTATCAAAGTCCTCTCACTGGATGACCGGCCGGAAGAAGGCGGGCCCAGCTCGCGCGAAATTTTCATGCGGGAAGCGCGCGCCGCCGGTCGCCTCTCCCATCCCGGCATTGTGACCATTCACGACGCGTTGGAGGATGAAGCCACCAAAAGCAGCTATATCGTGATGGAGTACATCCCGGGCCGGACGTTGGAGAAGATGCTCTTCTCGACCCCCCGGATCGGCGCCGAGAAGGCGCTGGAGATCATTCGCCAGGTGGCCGAGAGTCTCGAGTATGCCCACCGCAATCAGATCATCCACCGCGACCTGAAACCCGCCAACATCATCCTGACCGAGGACGGCCGGACCAAGATCACGGACTTTGGGATCGCCAAGATCGCCGCCCAAGGGGTGATGCGCACCGTGGCGGTCATGGGGACGCCGGCCTACATGTCCCCGGAGCAGGTGACGGGGGGCGAGATCGACGCGCGTGCCGATATTTTCTCCATGGGCATCCTGCTCTACTTGATGCTGGTGGGGGAAAAGCCTTTCACGGGCGACACCGCGGCGGTCATGTTCAAGATCGTTTATGAGGATCCGGTGCTGCCAAGCAAGGTCAATCCGCTGCTCGCTCCGGCGCTCGATTACCTGGTCCTGCGCTGTCTGGCCAAGGACCGCGCCAAGCGTTACGCCTCGGCGCGCGAGTTTCTGGACGACCTCGACGACGTTCGCCAAGGCCGCCCGCCGCGTTCGCAGGCACGAGTTCCCGCCTCGGAGGTGCAAGCGGCGGAACGAACCTTGGCCGCCACGCGGCCGCTGATTTCCATGTCTTCAGGGTCCGCGCCGGCGCCCGCCATAACGCCGCCCACTGCAGCGAGCCCAGGGCCGGTGCCTGCCCCGACCACGCCCGCAACATCACCGCCGGGCCTCGTCGCGGCGGCTCCGCCAGTTATGGCGGCACCCGCAGCAGGTCCGGCACCTGCTTTCGACCGGGCTGCCGCCGTTCCATCTGGCGTGCCCGCCGCCTCGCCGCCGGGTGTGACGGCCGCTGCTGTCCCCACGGTGCCTCTCGAGAAGAAATCCGCCATGCCGATGATCGTTGTTGTCGGCGCGGTGCTGGCTGCGGCGCTGGTTGTGGGTGGCATTTGGATCAAGCGTCGCGCCGAGGCGCCGGCACCGGCTTCGGCGGTCACTTCCGCCGGCGAGTCACCGTCCGCAGCGGCCCCAGCCGCAATTGAAACATCGAAAGCGCCCAGCGAAACCCAGCCCGCACCACCTCAGCCCGAAACGGCAAACCCGTCGTCTGGGTCGTCGAAGATGTCCCCTAGCCAGCCGAAAGCGTCCCCGAAGACAGCGGCGGCGAACCTCAAGACACCGACCACGGCGGAGTCCAAGTCGGCCGCAGAGCCTGCGCCCTCAGCAGAGAAAGCTCCCACCGCGGCTCCGGCCGCGCCGACTCCTGCCCCGGCTGTGGTGGGACGGTCCGTCACTCTCTCCTGCAAGTACGATTTTCAAGAAGCGACGCTGCAAGTGCAGAGTGAGAACGGCACTATCTTCTTGGGAAGTTTGATCGGAATGAAGAAGAAAAAGATTCTGGGCTTGGCCGGCGGGGGATACGGTGGAGAACTTTTGCAGGCCATGACCGTTCCCGCCGATGCGAAGGAACTGATCGTCCGCGTTTACACCGCGGACAGTTCCATCAATGTCCTCAACAAGATTTCCGCCACCCCGCCGTCGGACCAAGCCAGCATTCTGAAGGTCACACCCGGCCGCGACCACCTGAAGCTGGAATGGAGCAAGCCAAAGACGCCGGGGCGGTAGAAAGTCGAAATCCTTCCCACCGCCCGACGGCAGTTCAATAAGGCAATTTCATTTCTTCATCGAGACGGTCACGGCAGAGGCCAGCTTGAAGTCCAACTTGGTTTCCGGCGGCAGGACAATTTCCTTTTTGCCCGTGTAGGCCGCCACTCCCGTGCCGCCGCCTGCGCCGGCCGCGCCGCCAATGGCCGCGCCTTTCTTGCCGCCCGCCAGCGCGCCAATCAGCGCTCCCGCCGCCGCGCCGCCGCCGATCATCTCCAGGTTGCGCTTCTTGTGGGATTCGCCCTTGGAACTCCAGGCGTCGGTGGTAATCGCGACCTTCTCGCCTCCTTTGACCGTGAGCGAGGTGAGGACGAGCGAGAGTTCCGCGGGCCGGTTCAGCCGGCCCGAGCTGACCACGCTCGTCACTTTGCCGGTGACCGTGCTGCCCACCGCCGCAACCTCAGTTCCGCCCGCCATCAGGGCATCGGCCAAAGTCCCTTCGAACTCGGTGCCTGCAGCGGTTGACCCAGTGTTGATTTCGGCGCCCAGGCGCACCGCCAATTCTGTCCCCGCCGGGACGGTGACGTGGATCGCCTCCGCAGCGGCAGATCGTCGCTCGCCCCCACCGCCTTTCTTGGCGCTCTTGCCTCCGCCGGCGGCGCCTTCGCCACCGGCCGCTTGCTCCTGGTTCTCAGTCGATTGTGTGCCCGACTGGCAACCGATCAGTATCGCTGCCAGCAGCAGCGTCAGCAGCATTCTCAAACTGGAACTCTTTAGCATGATGATCCTCCCTCAGTTTCTCCGCGCTCCGCGCATCCTCAAGACGCTGGCGAGGCGGGGCGCGCTGGGCCTTCGTCGAGTCCTCTTATCTTGTGACCTCCAAGTCACGCCCGATAGGACTGAAAGTAGACCATTGCCAGAGCGAGGTCAAGCGTTCGATGCGCAGGGAAACAGGTCGACGCAGCCCGAGGGGGCGTGCTACCATTTCTGTGGGTCGAGGCCCAAGCTCAGCAGAAAGAAGCGCTCTTTTGAATGTGTCAGACTTCGGGCTCTGTGCGACGGATGCTCGCGAACCCCGCCAGGTCCGGAAGGAAGCAACGGTAACGAGCCTCTCCGTGTGCCGCAGATCACCCGAAGTCTGGCGCCCAATTTCGAAACTGGAAATTGGAAACTCGAAACTTGGGTGACACTGAAATAGCGAGTTTCCATTTTCTAGTTTCCAGTTTCGCTTCGACATTCCCGCCATGTCTTATCAGGTCATCGCCCGCAAATACCGACCGCAGCTTTTTGATGACGTGGTGGGGCAGCGTCTGGCCACCGAAACCCTCAAGAACGCCATCCGAACGGACCGCGTCGCGCACGGCTACATCTTCTCCGGCGGGCGCGGCGTCGGCAAGACGTCTACCGCGCGCATCCTCGCCAAAGCGCTCAATTGTGTGAAGGGGCCGACGGTCACTCCCTGCGGGGAATGCCCGTCCTGCCAGGAGATTGCGGCCGGAAATTGCGTCGACGTTTTTGAAATCGATGCAGCCTCCAACCGCGGCATTGATGAAATCCGCGAACTGCGCGAAAACGTCCGCTATCTGCCGGCGCGCGACCGCTACAAGGTCTTCATCATCGATGAAGTCCAGATGCTCACCACGGAGGCTTTCAACGCTCTCCTGAAGACTCTGGAAGAACCGCCGCCGCGCGCCCTCTTCATCCTGGCTACCACTGAGCCGCACAAGCTTCCGGCCACAATTCAATCGCGCTGCCAGCATTTCGCCTTTCGCCTGCTGGACTACAACGAGATCTTTTCCCGCCTCGAGGAAGTCTGCAAGGCGGAGCAGATCCAGGCCGATGAAGGCTCCTTGAGCGTCCTTGCCCAAGCCGCCGAAGGCAGCCTGCGCGACGCGCTTTCGCTGCTCGACCAGGTGATCGCCGCCTGCGGCGCGCAACTCGAAGAGGCCCGCGTCCGTCAGATGCTTGGCGTGGTTCCCTCGCGGCTGCTCAAGGAGATGACGGAAGCGATCCACGCCGCCGACGGTCGGCGCGTCCTCCAGCAGGTGAGCCATCTGGCGGCGGAAGGCTACGAGGTTGCGCATTTCTGCGGGGAATTTGTGCGCTACGTGCGCAACCTGATGATCGCCAAAAGCTGCGGCATCGAGAGCCCTCTCCTCCAGGTTCCCAGCGATGAGCGGGAGACGCTCGGCGAGCTTGCCGGGCTTTTCAGCGAGGAGGATTTGACGCGCTTCTTCCAGATTCTGCTGCGCACAGAAGGCGAGCTGCGCTATTCCCTCGAGCCGCGCTTTCATCTTGAGATGGGCCTGCTCAAGCTGGCGCACGCGCGGAGACTGGCTTCGTTGGAAGAGCTGCTCTCGCGCCTGGGAAGCAGCGGCGCGGCTGCCGCGCAGGCGCCGCCCGCCACGCCGCCACGCAGCGCGCCCGGCCCAGGTGCGCCTCCCTCGAGTCTCGCTCCCACCAGGACGCAGCCCGCGCCAGTGAAGGCGGAGCCCGCTGCGCCGCCGCCCGCCCCCATGGCGCCTGCGCCCACCACGACTACCGGCGCAGTGGCGACAGCGACTGGCGACGCTCCAGCTTCTGCGCCCCCCAACGACGCGCAGCTTCTCTCCATCAAGACTGCGCTCTTCGAATCCAAGAAACTGCTGGGCACCTGCCTCGATCACATCTCGGGCTGGCGCTTTGAAAACGGCGAAGTCCGCTTCCTGTTTCCCCGCAGCGCCTCTTTTTTTGCCGACTTGTTCAAGAGCCGCGAGCAGATTGAAACCCTGCGCTCCGTGTGCAGCCAGGTGCTCGGCCAGCCCGTGAAAATTTGTGTTACACTCGAAGGGTCGGAGGAGAAACCGGTCGCGGCACGGCCCGGTGCGCGGGAGCGGGCGGAACGGAACCCCACGGTCGAGGCTTTTCGCAAGAGATTTGACTGCACCTTGGTGGATGTCAAAGACCTGAGCCAGGAGTAGCCAATGAAAAATCTGCAACAGATCCAGCAGATCATGAAGCAGGTTCAGCAGATGCAGGAGCAGATCCAGAAGCAACTGGACGATCTGCTGGTGGAAGCCTCGGCGGGCGGGGGCATGGTCACCGTCAGGATGAATGGCCAGAAACAGCTCCAGGACGTGACCATCGACCCGGAAGTTTTCGCCTCCCACGACACCGAAATGTTGCAGGACCTGGTGAGGGCCGCCGTCAACGAAGCCACCCGCAGGGTCGACGAACAACTGGCCAGCCGCGTCGGCAATCTCGCCGGCGGATTGAATCTTCCCGGCCTGACCTAGAGTGGCGAACACTGGAAACTGGAAAATGGAAACTTGAAATTGGGAACTCGAAGGTGGCATCGCGCTTGGACATGCAGGCGTTGCCTTCCGAGTTTCGAATTTCCAATTTCCAGTTTCCAATTTCTAATTTCCAGTTTCCATTCTCCCCATGAAAGACTTCGCTGAGCCGCTGGCTCGCCTGATTGACGAATTGAAACGCCTGCCCGGCATCGGGCAGAAGTCGGCGCAGCGCATTGCCTTCCACCTCGAGCGCTCGGCGCGCGAGGACGTCGAACGCCTCGCCACCGCCATTCTCGACGCCAAGAACAAGATCAAACTCTGCAGCCAGTGCAACAACTTCACCGACGTGGACCCCTGCGGTTACTGCGCTGACCCCACCCGGAGTCCGGAAGTCATCTGCGTGGTTGAGACGCCCTACAACGTGGTCAACGTCGAGAAGACGCGTGAGTTCAGCGGGCGCTATCACGTTCTGCATGGCGCGCTCTCCCCGCTGCAGGGCATCGGGCCGGAGCAGCTCAAACTGAAGAATCTTATCGAGCGCCTCAAAGGTGGCCAGGTCAAGGAAATCATCGTCGCCACCAATCCCAACGTCGAGGGCGAAGCCACCGCCATCTATCTCTCCAAGCTCATCAAGCCACTCGGCGTCAAAGTCACGCGCATCGCCATGGGCATCCCCGTGGGCTCGGAACTCGAGTTCGCTGACGAGGTCACCATGCTCAAGGCTCTCGAAGGCCGCCGGGAGCTGTAGCTTCTCCCTGCTCCACCTTCGCGCGCTCCGAGGGCCGCTTCTCCAAACACTTCGCAAACAATTCGATGTATAGGGCAATCCGTCAGACATCCTCCTCGCCTCCCAGCAAGACCGCCTCGAAAACTGGCGGCAACTTCAGGAACTCGCGGGATTGCGGTAGGGGAGCGCTCTGCGCTCCCGTCGTAGCGGTCGCCTTCAGGTGGGCATTGCCTCAGGGATGCTTCCTAATTCAGCCAGTCATTTCCGCCGACGTATTTTTCGCCGTTGCAATTTCTCTGTGAAGAAATCGCTGTGAATCTGCTCGGCGGCCCGTTCTCTCTCCATTACACGAACGAACGATTGAAGGGTTTCAAGCAATGGGTTCCTCTGCGCCGCTGTTTTTTCTGACCCCTTCAATATGTCGTGATAAGGCATGGGTGCCAAAGCATTTACAAGGTTCTCGGCTAGCAGTTCCGCCAAGCGCTTCTTGTGACCCGAGAGCTTGGCTTTTACGCCCTTCAAGAATAGACGTTTATCGAGACCACAAATGACACCTCGGGAATGCTGACGTGCAGCATGCAGGTCGCTTAAGGTCACCGCCAAAAACTCGGGCACGCCAAGCGCACCGATGGCAGCGTGCAATCGCTCGTCCGCGAAGTTGTCCTCAAAGGCCCTATCCCAGATGCGAACATGCGCTTCTTCGATCAGCCCGCGTTCAATCATTTTTCGGACGCGACCGCCAACTTTCCCTTCATTGTCAAGAATCAAGAAGTAGCCGACACCTTCCTCGCCACATACCTTTAGCGCGTTTTCCAATCCTGCAGGAGTTGCCTTGTCTTTTCCTCCCAAATTCTGGACGCTAATCTGTATTCCGTATGTGTCCAAGTAATCATGTTTAAGCAGGATCCGAAGCGCCGCGAATTCACTGTCCCCTTCGACAAAAATGACGTACTTCTTTTTCTCGTAAACGTTCAATACCTTGAAATGCTGCAAAAACCGATTCAGCTGAGTCTGTAGTCGCGAAGCCCAGAAGTGGTTAAACCAAGAGTATCGACCCCCTACCCAGTCTATGATGTCTCGATCGAGGTTGCCGCCAAGCCAATTAACAAACGTTGTCAAGAGCTCGACATAAGCAATTGTCAGCTCAGCGTATTCCTTGGCAGCAGTTCTGTTACCAAGGTCAACATTCCGAACAGTGGTGTCGATGAAATTGGAGGTAGCCTGGGCCACAAGTGGGCACGTGTCTTCCCGGGGCGGAACAAAGTGACAGTAGTCTTCGTACCCGCATTTGCGGCAAATAAGGACATAATCGTAGAGGATTTTTTCTTTTAGCTGTTCAACTGTCGTTACGTTTCCGAAATCAACGGGCCGCCCCTCGTTTAGTCCCGGAAGAACAACACCCTCGATATCCATTTTTTGCATCTGCACACCTCGTTTGCTTGTCATGACTGCGGGATTTCATTGAGTCGGCAGATATATAAGTGTAGCCCGACGAACGAGGGCTACACAAACATGGCGGAGCGGGCGACGCAAGGTTGGATTTTTGGCCTCCGAATTTCCTGTCGTGAAATGATGCGGACTATCGGTCCGCGCCACATCGCTTTCAGAGCCCGCCGGGGCGGGCGGAAGGATTTAGCCCAGGGCGCAAGCCCTGGGTGGGATTACGCCTCCTCCTCCCCCCAGCCCTCTCCCCCGATAGGGGGAGAGGGTGGCCGGAGGCCGGGTGAGGGGGCCGTTATCCCAGGGCTGACGCCGCCGTGTGCTACACGATGGAAGCCTGCTCCCTGTCACCCGATACCCGACTATTCCCCTTTCGGTGTAAACTCAGAGCCGGGCGGGATTGCAAGACCGACTTGGCCTGGAGGGCAGCGATGAAGTTCTACTCGTTTCAGATCGTGATCGAGAAGGAGCCGGAAGACGAAGGGTACTTGGCCTACACGCCGAACGTCCCCGGCTGTTTCAGCAACGGCAAAACGATCGAAGAGGCCAAGCGCAACATCCGCCAGGCCATCGAACAGCATCTCGCGTCGATGCTCGCCCACGCTCAACCCATTCCGCAAGATGACCACTTAGTCCACGTCGAGGAATTGACCGTGGCGGTTCCCGAATGAGCCGCATGCCGCAGGTGACGGCCCGAGAGCTCGTGCGCTTCCTCAAGGCGCAAGGATTCGTGGAAGACCGTCAGTCGGGCAGTCACCTGACCTTGTGGCAAGCCGAGCGAAACGTATCCGTCACGACCCTGTGCACACAGGTTGTGACGTCGGTCGCGGCCTCGCCGTGCGCATTCTGAAAGATGCCGGGTTCACGGTTGAGGATTATCTTCGGCTGCGCTGAATCACCCTTTCCGTCGCCTGCGTCGTCCGTGCCAGACGCTGAGGATCTCCAGAAGGTTAAGCCGGACACGATAGGAAATGACGTAAGGCGGGATGATGAGGTTCCGCGTCCCAGGCCTGCGGCCCGGCTTGCCCAAGTGCGGGAACTCCGCGAGATGTTCGACGCTGCTCACAAGGTGCGCCGCGACGCGCTCGGCGGCCTGGGGTTTGTGGTTGGCGATGTAGTCTTCGATTTCGGCGAGATCTGAAATCGCCTGCTCGGTCCACACTATTTGCATTTGGGTGGTGGCAGTTTGCGTTTGCTGCCCCAGGACTGGAGGTAGCGCTTGACCGCGTCGTGCGGGACCACGCGCCCGGCATCGGCGTCGCGAATGCCCTGGTCGATTTTCGCCAGTTGCGCTTCCTGCTCTTCGACGTAAATCTCCAGGGCTTCGACGGCAAGGCGCGATCGATTGCTGGCCGTCGTCTTGGCCAGACCCTCCAGCCGCTTCCTTAGTTTGACGGGAACCCGCAGGCTGAGAATGGCCGTCCCGGCCTGGGTCGCTCGTTTAGTCTTCATGTACACATTTGTAGTACAGCGATGAGGCGAAGTCAAGCGAGGCATCCGCAATCCTTTAACGCAGGCCGCAGTGGCGATTCATGACCTGCCCCTACTCGCGGCCGAGGAATTAGCGCTTCTTGCGCGGCTTGGCGGGTTGGCCGGGTCCGAGGGAGCGGGCCAGTTGGACAGCTTCAAAGCCGAAGCGCTCGCGCAGCTTGTCGGTGGTCTGCATGACGCGCTCGAGTTTCTGTTTCTGCGCGGCGTCGAGCAGGCGGGGCTGGAATGTGCCCCGCTCGAGGTGCGAAGCGCGCACGCCGAGCAAGCGAATCTTCTGCTTGCGGTTCCAGTTGTCTTCGAAGAGCCGCAGCACGTTCTCGAAGATGACCGAATCGAGATGCGTCGGCTCGTCGAGCGTCACATCGCGGGTGAGCGTACGGAAGCTGGCGTCGCGCAGCTTCAATCCAATGGTGCGCGCGAAGAGTTGATGGTCGCGCAGCCGCCGCGCCACGAGCTGCGCCAGGTACGAAAGGGTACGCTCCAGCTCTTCCCCATCGTCAATATCCACGTCGAACGTCGTCTCGTGGCTGATGGACTTTGGCTCCTCGCTGTACTGATACGCTTCGATGTCGCGGCCCTGCGACTTCGTGTAGAGCCACTCGCCGTAGGTTCCGAACCATTCCTTGAGCTTGCTCGCCCCTGCCTGGGCGAGGTCGCCGATCGTCGTGATGCCGCGCGAGCGCAGCTCCGGCTCCGTGACTTTGCCGATGCCCGGCATGCGGCGAATAGGCAGCGGGGCGAGAAATGATGCTTCGTAACCGGGGAATACCTGGAGCAGTCCATGGGGCTTCGCCTGGTCGGAAGCGATCTTGGAAACCAGATGCGATGTCGAAAGACCGACCGAAGCGTTGAGTCCGGTGCGCTCCTTGATGGTGCGGATCAGCTTGTCCGCCCCGCGAAACGCCGAGCCGTGCAGGCGCTCGCAGCCGGTGAGGTCGAGATAGGCTTCGTCAATCGAGACCATCTCGACGATGGGTGTGAACTCCTCGAAGATGCGATAGATCTTGTGTGAATAGTCGCTGTACTTCGAGTGCTGGCCGCGCAGGAAGATAGCGTGCGGGCAGAGCTTCTTCGCGGTGCGAATCGGCATCGCGGAATGAACGCCGAACTTGCGCGCCTCGTAGCTAGCCGCCGCTACCACGCCGCGCCCATCCGGGTCCGCGCCCACCACCACCGCCTTGCCCTTCAATGAAGGATCCTCGAGTTCCTCCACCGAAACAAAGAAGGCGTCCATATCGACGTGGGCGATTTGAGGCAACATCGTCGGTAATCCAACCAAAGGGACTGGGGGCTAGGGGCTGGAACAAGAATCGCCGTTACGGTTGCTTCTCCTCCAATGACCGGATCAGGGCGTGGAGTTTGCGACCAACTTGTTCCGCCACCTGCAAAAGCTCTTTCGCTGACTCTTCCGAGAGAAATCCAAGGTCACGAGAGAGTTCGATTTGTGTTTCCAATTCTGACTGCGAGCCCAAAGCGATCGAAAGGTGGTTGAGGAATGCTTGCCGAGTTCGCCGGCTGTGACCCTCCGCGATGTTCGAGGGCACAGAGACTGCGCCCGCCGAATCTGGCTAGCCAGCCCATAGGTCTCTCGCGCCGGATAGCGCGCCGTTTTGTCATAGCACAATCGCGCGAGCTTCATTCCAAGCTGCCAGACTTCCAAATCCCGGTACGATCTTACCGTCGGCATGTTGTCTCCAGTCCCTAGCCCCCAGTCCCCAGCCCCGTTTTTCGGGCGCTCACGACTCGCGGAATGCCGCGCAGATCGGCGTTGACTTCAATATCAGTCCACTCAGGGCCGAGCAGCGCGACCACCGCGTCGCGCATATTGTAGCCAATCTCGACGACGATATGGCCGCCGGGCTTGAGCGCCCGCAGAGCCTCGGGGAAAAGGCGGCGATAGATTTCGTCGTTGCTCGTGAGGTCGCCGAGCGCCACGCGCGGCTCGAAGTCGCGCACCTCGCGCTGCACCTTGTCGAGCTCGTCGCGCGAGACGTAGGGGGGATTGGAAACGACAAAGTCGAACGTGCCGAGGAAATCTTCATCGAGGAAGCGCGCCAGCAGATCGCTCTCCATGAATTTGACGCGCTCCGGCATGCCGAGTCGCACGGCGTTACTGGACGCGACCACGAGCGCCATGCGCGAGATGTCGGCACCGAAGAGAATCGCGCGCCGCAGTTCTGACGCGAGCGCCAGCGCGATGCAGCCCGAGCCGGTGCCCACGTCAACGATGCGCAGGCGTTCGTCCTTCGCGCGCCCGTGACGGTCGAGCAGGTCGAGCACGGTCTCGACCACGTGCTCGGTCTCGGGGCGTGGGATGAGCACATCGGGCGTGACCTCAAAATCCAGTCCCCAGAATTCCTGATGGCCGGTGATGTACTGCGTGGGCTTGCCGGTCGATCGCTCGGCGATGAGCGTGAAGTAGCGGTCGATTGTCTCCTGCGGGATTTCTTTTTCGGGATGAGTGTAAAGATAACCCCGGTCGCAGAGGAGGACATGCATCAAGAGGAGTTCGGCAGCGAGTTGCGCCGAGGGCACCTGATGTTCGAGGAGGGTCTTGAGTCCGGATTGGAGAGTCTCTCGGATCTGCATGGTCACTGTAGCGGCGCTCAGCGCGCCGTAGCGCCGACTTCCAGCCGGCTGTGGCGTGGGCATCCTGCCCACGTCGCGAGCGAGACGCTCGCGCCAAGGCCGCCAAGATGGCGGCGCTACTTCGGCGGTCAGAGACCGCCGCTACAGTTTACGCCACCACGCTGGCTTGTTTCAGCTTCTCCGTCTGGTAGTGAGTGATGAGGGCTTCGATGACGTCGTCGATGCGGCCGTCCATGATGCGGTCGAGCTGATGAATGGTGAGTCCGATGCGGTGATCGGTGAGGCGGTTCTGGGGGAAGTTGTAGGTGCGAATCTTTTCGCTGCGGTCGCCCGAGCCGACCATCGAGCGGCGCTCCTCGGTAATCTGCTTCTGTTGTTCCTGGAGCTTAATCTCGTAGAGGCGGGAGCGCAGCACGCGCATGGCCTTGGCGCGATTCTTGATCTGTGATTTCTCGTCCTGGCAGGAGACGACCGTGCCCGAAGGCAGGTGGGTGATGCGCACCGCGGAATAAGTGGTGTTCACCGACTGCCCGCCGGGGCCCGAAGAGCAGAAGGTATCGATGCGGATGTCCTTGGGATCGATCTGGATTTCCACTTCGTCCGCTTCCGGCAGCACGGCGACGGTGATGGCGGAAGTGTGAATGCGCCCCTGCTGCTCGGTGGCGGGCACGCGCTGCACGCGGTGGACGCCGCTCTCGTATTTCAGCTTGCTGTAAACCTTCTGGCCCTCGATGACGGCGATAACTTCCTTCAAGCCGCCCACGCCGGAGAGGCTGGAGGAGAGCACCTCCACCTTCCACCCCTGCGATTCCGCGTAGCGCGAGTACATGCGGAAGATTTCCTCAGCGAAGAGCGTGGCCTCGTCGCCGCCCGTGCCGGCGCGGATTTCGAGGACGCTGTTTTTCTCGTCGTTGGGGTCGGTGGGGAGCATGAGGACTCGGAGCTCCTCCTCCACACGGGCGCGCTGCGTTTCCAGTTGCGCCAGCTCTTCGTGCGCCAGCGCCTTCATTTCCGCATCCGACGATGAGTCTTCCAGCAGCTCCTTCGCGCCCCGCAGCGATTTCTGAATTCCCTTCCACTGGCGGAATTTCTCCACCACTTCGCTGATTTCGGCGTGCGCCTTGGCGGCCTTCTGGTAGCGCGCCGCGTCCGCCAACACTTCGCGATCGCCGAGCTGTGCGGTCAGCTCGTCGTAGCGTTTTTCAATTTCGGCCAGCTTGTCGAGAAAGTGCATGTTCTTAAACCAGGGGGTCAGAAGTTAGAAGTCAGGAGTCAGAATTCAGAATGACCCCGCCGGCGCACCTACCGATTGAATGACAATGCGCCTCTCTTTCCCCACTTCCTACTTCCAACTTCCTATTTCCGCCTCTATCAGGCGATGACGAGTTCCCCGCCGTGGCTCTTCTCCATTTCCATCGCCGTTTCCAGCGCCCTGATGGCGGTTTCGAGCTGCGCGTCGTTGGGCTCGCGGGTGGTGACGCGCTGCAGCCACAGCCCCGGCTGCGCCGCCCATCGCCACAACATTCCCTTGGACTTCGCCGCGAAGCGAATGAACTCATAAGACACGCCGGCGATCAGGGGCAACAGCGCCAGGCGTCCGAGGAAGCGTCCCGCGAAAGAATGGAACGGCAGAAACATGTAGAGCACCATGGCGATGACCATGACCACCAGCAGGAAGCTCGTGCCGCAGCGCGGGTGGAAGCGCGCGCAGGCGCGCGCCGTCTCCAGGTCCAGTTTGCCGGTCTTCTCAAACGCCCAGACGACTTTGTGCTCCGCGCCATGATATTCGAAGATGCGCTGAATTTCCTTCCACTGCGCGATCAGAATGAGAAAGCCCAAAAAGAGCACGATGCGGATCGTGCCGTCCACCAGGTTGAAGAGCAGCGGATTCTCGATGCGCGGGAAGAAGCTCTTGGCCTCGGTGGTCAGGTAGAGCGGCAGAAACTTGTAGAAGAAAATGAAAAAGCCGAGGGAGAAAGCAATATTGAGAGCCAGCAGCCAGTTGCTCACTTCGCCCCGCTTCTTTGCCGGTTGCGCTTTCTTCTCCGGCTCCTCCAGTGCCTGCTCGGCCGAATAGCGCAGCGCTCGAATGCCCAGCGCCAGCGCTTGGCCCAGCGTCCCGAGGCCGCGCAGCACCGGCCACTTCAGCCAGCGATGCTTCTCCGACGGCCGCTCGAGGTAGTCCTGCATCACGGCGATGGTTCCGGAGGGCTGGCGCACCGCCACGGCGTAGGAGTGCGGCGAGCGCATCATGACGCCCTCGATCACCGCCTGGCCGCCTACTAGGACCTCCTCCGGGCCCTGGACGAACGGCAGCAGCGCCCCGCGCGCGCACCGTAAGAAGATCGAGCTTGCTTTCGTTCCTGCCATCGCAACCTTCAGCTTGACTGCCTGCCGCCCGAAAACGCCCCCTCCCCCGGCGCACGGAACCCACCGGGGCAACGGCATGGGAGCGGCTACGGAGGATTAGATGCGTTAACGGGGCATGCGTATCCGTCTTCAGAATATCTGGAGTGACGCGGGGGTGTCAAATCGCGGAGTGGCCCCATGGCCCGGCGCAGGCTGCTCCCTGCGAAACGGAGGAACTTTGAGGTAACGCGGGCGTCTCGCCCCGTGGCAGGATCAGGAAAGATGTGCAACCTCAACTCGCCGCGGTCAGGAGCAGCTTGGCCGCGGGGGCGATCTGAACTAACGCCTGCAATTTCTCTTCCGCCGCCTCCGGCGCGACGACGCCTGCCGGCAGATAGGCTACCAGCCAGGCGCGCTGGGTTTCCGCCGTGACCTTGACGCGCGTGTTGCCTGTGATGGGCACGTCGCACGGCCCGTGGGCATCGACGAGCAGTGGCTTCCCTTCCAGATTGAACGGCCCGCGCAGCGACTCGTAGCTCTCGCCCGGTTTTCCCGCGCGGAATAGGTACGGCGGCGCGACGGTTTCCTCCGCCATCACGCAGGAGGGCACGGCGAGGCTCGCCGAGAGGCAATTGTTCAGGTCGACGAGCGGCGAAATCACCGGCATCTCTTCGCCCTTGAGCAAGCGGCGCAGCAGCGCCTCGGACGACGGCCGGTAGCGCGTTGGGTCGCAGCCGGCGGCCTTGAAGAGCTTGCGCAGCCCGGCGAGCGTGGGATGCGCAGAGAGTGTCTCCATCCGCATCTGGCTTCGGACCTGCTCCACCACCTGTCGCGCCGCGCTCGCGAGCAACGCCGGGTCGCAGGGCTGCGCCTCCAGATGCGCCCAGAACAGTGTCCATCCCTCCAGCTCGAGTCGCACTTCAAACGGCGGTCTGTCCATAGCCGAGGTATGTTACTCGATGTTGCCCCGCTTCGGCGATGCTCTTGCAGCCTCTCGGGCGATTTGAGACCTTCAGGGTTTCGGTCGCTTGCTCTGCGCCGATGGCTTTGCTAGGATGCGTGCGGAAGTCCCTCGCCAGGAGCCCCTCCGAGTTCGAGGAAGATTATCTCCTCTGCAGACTGACCAAGCCGTGACCCGTGCTCCCGCTGACGCCCCTGGAGCGCGCAGGCCCCAAAGGAGGCAAAGATGAATCCAGCACTCAAGCGGCGCGAGTTTCTCCAAATCGCCGCCACAGGAACGATCCTTGGTTTGGAAGCTTCCGGCATCCCGCTACCGGCCGCGAGCCCGGGACGGCCGAAGCTCATCAGTCCCGGCTGCCGGCGCAGCAAAGTGAAGGTAGCCCGCCTCTACATGGGCAGCGCCGAAGGCCTCTGGCCCAAACCGAACCTGGACCTTCAGGCTGAGGCGCAGTCTTATCATAACGAGTTTGCCAAGCTGAAAGACCAGCTCACCGACGTGGACTTCACGGTCGATCAGTTGGTCACTTCGCCTCAGCAGGTCGTTGCCCTCCAGGATCGGCTGGGCAGCGTCGATGGCATCCTGGCCATCCATCTCAACATCGGCATTGAACCGACTTTGAGGGAGATCCTCCGCGTGGGTCGCCCTACGGTGGTTTTTGCGGTTCCGTATTCCGGGCATGAATGGGCGGGATTTGGCGCCCTGCAACGCGAGCCGCTGGGAGCCAGGATGGAATGCCTGCTCACCAGCGACACCGCGCAGCTTGCGGCGGCGGTCCAGCCTTTCCGCGCCATCCATCATTTGCGCGACGCCAAGGTTCTGGACCTTACGACTGACTCCATCGAACCCTTCGCCGGAGAAGTCCGCAGCAAGTTTGGAACCGAGATCAAGCCCATTGAACGCGAGCGCGTGATCAGGGCCTATGAGGCCGTGAACGAGGCCGAAGCCCGCGCCGAGGCCGAGCGCTGGGTGCAGGGCGCCACCAGAATTGTCGAGCCGTCACGCGAGGACATCTACAAATCCGCGCGGCTGGCCCTGGCGTTCGAGAAGTTGCTCGAGGAAGAAGACGCCACGGTTATGACCGTGGACTGCTACGGCACGATGTGGGAGCGCACCATCAAACTTCCCGCCTACCCCTGCCTGGGGTTCACACGACTGAGCAACCTGGGACTGGGCGGCATCTGCGAATCCGACCTCGCCTCCGCCATGACCCACATCCTGTTTCAGGGCCTCGTCGGGCGGCCCGGCTTCATCAGCGATCCCACCATGGACGAATCGCAGAACTCCATCATCCTCGCGCATTGTCTGGGGACGACCTGCATGGACGGCCCCGACAAACCCCCGGCTCCCTACCAACTGCGCTCGGTGCGGGAGCGCGGCGAGGGCGTGGTTCCGCAGGTGCAGATGCGGGTGGGTGAGCGAGTCACCCAGGCGCAGCTGGTGGGGACGGATACGCTCCGCTACTTCACCGGTGAAATCGTGGCGACCCCCGACGTCGATCGCGGTTGCCGAACCAAGATCACCGTCAAACTCGACGGGGACGCGGGAAAGCTCTGGAAGAACTGGTCGCACGGCCTGCACCGCGTCACCTGCTATGGCGACCTCACCAAGCCGCTGGCGCAGTTCGGCCGCTTCAAAGATGTCCGCCTGGTGAACGAAGCGGTGTAATCCCAGGGTCGTAGGCAGGAGCCAGTGCGCCGGCGGGCGATTCGTGAATCGCCCCTACACCCGGTGGCGTTCGATGAGCAAATCCATCTCTTCCAGCGAGCGCGGCCAATCCTGCTTGAGCAGGCGCGACAGGGCGCGGTCGGCGTTACCTGACGAGGTGGCAGGAGTAGGTCTTGAGGGCGAGCCAGACCTCGCGGCCGGGAGCGAGGTCCAGTTCCGCGCAAGCGGCAGTGGTGAGATCGACGCGGAATTCGGCGCCACAATCCACCCCCGCCTCGACGCGGTGCCCCAGCTTCTCCAGGGCGCGCACGCGCCCGGCCAGGCCGTAGGCGACGTTGTCTTCCACGCTCAGGTGCGGAAACAGCGTCAGGGTCTGAAAAACGGTGTCCCACGGAGCGCTGGGCGGCGGGCAGATCAATTCCCTTTTCGGAATCGAACAGCGTCCGCTCGCCGAGCGTGATGCGGCCGCGGTCGGGACGCGCCAGGCCGCTGGCAACGCCCCGCCGCTGTGAGCTGCTCGATCTCATGGGCGAATGAGCATGACTTCCGTGGACTTGATGAGCGCCGCCACGGTGTCCCCTTTTTGCAGATTCATCTCGCGTGCCGCCTCGGCGGTGATGATGGAGTTGATGCGCTGGCCGCCAATCGAGAGCTTGACCTGCGCGAGTAATCCTTCCACCTGAACGTCCACGACCTTGCCCACCAGTTGATTGCGGCCGCTGATGCGGCGGAAACTGCGCCGCAGGGCGGGACTTTCCTTCGCACGGGGCAGCCAGCGATCGAGTTCGCTGGTCGGAACGCGATGGTGCCCGCCGGGGGTTTTCACGGTGCGCAACTTGCCGTGGTAGATCCAGTGCTTGAGCGTGGGATAGCTGATGCCGAGCGCCTTCGCCGCCTCGCGCGGCTTGAGGAGTTGCATGGCGGTCATCGCCGCCTCCTTTCCCCCTGGGGCGGGCCATTAGGAGCGCTATTATACGCTTTCATGCGAAATCACATCAAGACGATGCACAATATTACGCGATTACTTGGAGCTGACGAAGGAGGTGGATTCACCCCGGGAGGCAGCAGCCGGTCGTTGCCTTGGACAGGGGTTTCGTGCCGCCACCATCGAGCTTCTGAGGCGCGACCCGGGAAGACCTTCCGGTCCGCGGCCCGCCATCATTTCTATACGCCATTGATGTAGGCTACGCACTATTCCGTGCCGGGGCCGGGCGGGCCGGGAGGTGGGGGCTTGTGCCACCGGCCAGGCCAATATTTAGTTAACTTGTTCATTGTAAACAACTTATCAAAAATGTTCCACGTGGAACATTCGCTAGCTCCCCCGCGGAAGTCCCTGCTGCTCGCCGGCCGTGGGTTCGGGCTTGCTCCCACGCATACTTCCCGCCTAGAATGCTCTACGTGCTTGATTTCCCGACTCTGCGACAGCTGCTCGAGCCTTTCGGCGTTCTGCTCAACGACCGTCAGGAGCAGCAAGTGTTGGCCTACCTGGAACTCCTCTTGAAATGGAACAAGCGAATCAACTTGACGGCCATCGAAAGCCCCGCAGAGTGCGTCACGCGGCACTTTGGCGAAAGCCTCTATCTGACCAAAGGGATTGAGGTTAGCGGAAGGCTGCTGGACATTGGCAGCGGAGCCGGGTTCCCGGGCCTAGTCCTCAAGCTGGCGAAGCCCTCGCTTTCGCTCACCCTGCTCGAGCCTGTGGCAAAGAAGCGGGCCTTCCTCAAAGAGGTGGCAAGGGTTTGTGAACTGGGTCCGGTGGTCGCGCGCGGGGAGCGGATCGAGGACTTTGGCCAAGCGCAGGGTACACCGCGTTTCGACCTGGCTACCGCGCGCGCCGTCGGCGCCCTCAAGCAATTGGTACCCCAAGCCGTTCGCTGTCTCAACCCGCGCGGCATGATCTGCCTTTGGCTGGGGCACGCGCAAACTGCCGGACTCGACCATATCCGACCGCGCCTTGACTGGCGACCTCCCATGCCCATCCCCCTAAGCCGCGGGCGGGAGATTTGGGTGGGCTCAGTTCCGAGGGCCTGACCGTGTAACAGCCTTCAAGTCCCCGCGATGTTCCTCGTGGAACATCAGGCGATGTCTTGGCTTGCGCCGCGCGCGTGGCTCTGTTAAATTGACTCAAATTCTGAGGCCTAGAGGAATCGTGGGCAGGGTCATTGCGGTTGCAAATCAGAAAGGCGGCGTCGGCAAGACCACAACTGCCATCAACTTGGCCGCCGCGCTCGCGCAGCAAGAAATGTGGACGCTCGTCGTCGACTGCGATCCCCAGGCTAACACCACTGGAGGTTTGGGTTTCGCCAAGGACCCAGCGCGCCGGACGCTCTATCACGGCTTGATGATGGAGGTTCCGCTTGAAAGCCTCATCATCGAGACCGGCATCGAAGGCCTGCACTTGATCCCCTCCGAGAAGAATCTGGTCGGAGCCTCACTCGAACTCGTCGATGTACCAGAGCGCGAGCAAACGCTCCGCCGCAAGCTGGGGGGCCTGCGCGACCGGTTCAACTTCGTCATCCTCGATTGCCCGCCCGCGCTCGACCTGCTCACACTCAACGCCCTGGTTGCCGCCGATTCAGTGATTGTCCCCGTGCAGTGCGAGTACTTTGCCCTGGAAGGCGTCTCGGAGCTTCTCGACACCTTGATCCGCATCCGGCGCAGTCACAATCCCAAGCTGGCCGTCGAGGGGATTCTACTGACGATGTACGACGAGCGCACGAACCTTTCCCACCAAGTGCGCGACGACCTGCGCGACTTCTTCGGCAAGCAGGTTTTTGAGACCATGATCCCCCGCAACGTTCGCCTGGCCGAGGCGCCCAGCTACGGCCAGCCGATTTTCCTCTATGACCCGCACTGTAAGGGTGCGGAGAGTTATCTCGAACTCGCCAAGGAGGTCATCAGCCATGACCAGGAAGGCGCTGGGTCGCGGCTTGAGCGCTTTGCTGCGGGAGACTGAAACCGCCCCGCCCTCGAGCCCCGGCATTCAGACGGTCCCCGTCGACCAGATCGACCCCAACCCTTTTCAGCCGCGCCGTGCATTCCCCGAGGCGAGCTTGAAGGAGCTTGCGGACTCGGTCCGCGCTAGCGGCCTCGTGCAGCCCGTCCTGGTTCGCAAGGCCGATGCACGCTACCAATTGGTGGTCGGGGAACGCCGCTGGCGGGCGGCGAAACTTGCCGGCCTCGAATCCATCCCCGCCGTTGTCCGCGAGCTGGGCGACAGGGAAGCGCTGGAGCTGGCCCTCACCGAGAACCTGCTTCGTGAAGACTTAAACCCCATGGAGGTGGCGCAGGGACTCCAGTTGCTCCAGGACCAGCACGGCCTGACCCACGAAGAGATCGCCGCGCACCTCGGCCTCGAGCGCTCGACGGTCTCGAACACGCTGCGCCTGCTCCGCCTTCCGGGGGTGATCCAGTTGATGGTTACCGAGGGAGAACTCAACGGTGGGCACGCGCGCGCCCTGCTCGCCCTGAAGACCAGCGAAGACCAGATCCGCGCCGCGGAACTCATCGCCAAGAATTCGCTCTCCGTACGCTCCGCCGAGGAGCTTATCGCCGCCTGGTACGAGCTGCCGACCAAGCGCCAGAAGAAGGCGGCCGAGCCGGCCGATCCCAACGTCCGCGCCGCCGAGCTCGAGCTGGAGCGTACTCTGGGGACGCGCGTCAAGATTCACGGCGATGCGCGGCGGGGCAGCATCGAGATCCGCTACTTCTCGGCGGAAGACCTCAACCGCCTCTACGAGTGGATCGCGCGCCGCGACCATTAGCGCTATAGTAATAGTTATACAGTTATCTTATCTACATTGGATATATTTTGGGGCAGGCTTGCATCGCCCGGCGCACGAAGGTAACCTTGCCGGTTCATCCTCGTTCGCGCCGCCCCCTCAGAAGTGGGAATGACTCGCGGTTGTGGTGGAAGGAGCGTGCCATGTTCGACAAAAAGGGTGACCGGAAGCGCGAGCTCATCGAGCTCCTCGATGACGACATGGTGGGCTTCCTCGAGCCCGGCGTGGAGATCGAAGGCCGGCTGAAAATCCCTTGCGGGATGATGCGCATCAACAACCACATCAAGGGCGAGGTCCTCTGCGAAGGCATGCTGGTGGTCTCCGAACAGGGCGAAATCGAGGGCGACATCCAGACCAAGCAAATATCGATTGGCGGCAAGGTCAAAGGCTCCATCCACGCCTCGGAGTCGCTGGAGATCAAGAAGGCTGGCATCGTCCTCGGCGACATCTACACACCTAAGCTATTTGTCGAGCCCGGCGGCTATTTCGACGGGCAGTGCCACATGCCCACCCCCGAACCCGAAAAGCACCCCGCCCCCGGCAAGACGCTCTAGGCGCGCCGCGCGTGACGGCCCTGGGGCCTTCGCAACGCGCCTCCATCGACTCCCTTTTGCACTTGAAGCGTCCGTCTCTCCGCATTACACTTTGGCCACTTGATAACTGAATGACGGAGCGGAATCTTGGACGCCCAACAGCAAGCCTTTCTCGCCAAGCTGGAAAAACTCATCGCCAAGTTTGATACCGACAGACTGCATTACCTCTCCAAGGGATACTCTGAAGCCCAAGCGCGCATGGATTTCATCACGCCGTTCTTCAAGGCCCTGGGCTGGGATGTGGAGAACGAGGCGGGCCTGCCCCACCACACCCGCGAAGTGCTCGTCGAAACCAGCGAAGCGGAGACTCTAGGCAAGCCCGACTACAGTTTCCGTCTCAGCGGGCAGACGAAGTTCTTTGTCGAAGCCAAAGCACCCTCCGAACCCCTCGACAACGCGCGCCACATTTTGCAGGCCAAAGGCTACGCCTGGAACACCAAGCAAGTTTTCTTCGTCATCCTCACCGACTTCGAGGAGTTCCGCTTCTACGACGCCTCGATCATGCCCGACGAGCGCAGGCCCGACGAGGGCTTGCTGCTCCTCCTCAAGTACACCGAATACTTGAAGAATGCCGAGAAACTCTGGGAATTCTCCAAAGAAAGGGTCGCGGCGGGCTCGCTCGATGCCATGCTGCCCCGCGACCGGCGCACGCAGCGCCTGCGCATCCCGCCAGACGAGGCCTTCCTGAATGACATGACGGGCTGGCGCGAGGATTTGGCGCGCAACGTCTTCAAAAACAATCCCGATCTCACCGCCAAACAGTTGAACGAAGTCGTCCAGCGTCTGCTCGACCGCATCGTTTTCATCCGCATCGCCGAAGACCGCAACATCATTCGCAAATACCAACTGCGCGAAGCCAAGGAATACTGGGAGTCGCGCGGCGGCAAGTTCCACATCTTCGACTGGCTTAACGACCTCTTCCACCGCATCAACGAAGACTTCAACGGTGAGATTTTCAAGCCGCACCTTTCGGAAAGCATCAACATCGATTCCGAAGTTCTGGCGAAGATCATTGAACGGCTCTACCCGCCCAAGAGCCCGTATCGCTTCGACGTGATCGGTGTCGAGCTGCTGGGCTCGATCTACGAGCGCTATTTGGGCAAGACCATCCGGCCCACCGCCAAGACCGTGCGCGTCGAGGAAAAGCCGGAAGTCCGCAAGGCGGGCGGCGTCTATTACACGCCTAAATACATCGTGGATTACATCGTCAAAAACACGGTGGGGAAAGTCATCGAAGGCAAATCGCCCAAGCAGATCGAGAAAACCCGCATTCTCGATCCGGCCTGCGGCTCCGGGTCATTTCTGATCGGCGCGTTCCAGTATCTGATCGACTATCACATCCGCTATTTGACCGAGCACCCGAAAGAAGCGCACGTTCATCCGCTCTTTCCCGACCTGATCAAGGGCGAGAATGGCGAGCCGCGCCTCTCCGTCGTGCGCAAGGCGCGCATCCTGAGGAACAATCTCTTCGGCATCGATATCGACCCGCAGGCGGTCGAAATCACCATGATGAGCCTGTACCTGAAGGCGCTGGAAGGCGAGAAGTCGCAACTACCGCCCAAGCACGCGCTGCTGCCCGAACTCAAGTACAACATCGTCTGCGGCAATTCCCTGATCGGCCCTGATATTTATGACCAGGGCACGCTCTTTGCCGATGAGGAGCGCGATCGCATCAACGCCTTCGATTGGTACGGTGGTGGTAGCGCCGGCATCTTGCCGGCAGAAAAGAAGAATGCCGCCGGGACGGCGGCGCTACCCCCCACCATCCCCGACATCATGCGCGCCGGCGGCTTCGATTGTGTCATCGGCAACCCGCCGTACGTGCGCATTCAGCACATGAAGGAATGGGCGCCGGTCGAGGTCGAGTACTACAAGGAACACTACAAGTCGGCGAGTTCGGGGAATTACGACATTTACGTGGTTTTTGTCGAAAAGGGTCTGACCGTCCTCAACAAGGCCGGCAAGCTCGGCTTCATCGTTCCGCACAAGTTCTTCAACTCGAAGTATGGCGAGCCCTTGAGGTCGCTGATTGCGGAAGGAAAGCATCTCTCTCACATCGTCCACTTCGCCGACCAGCAGGTCTTCGAGGGGGCGACAAACTACACATGCCTGATCTTTCTGCACAAATCCGGCGCTTCTGATTTTGAGTTTGCCGAGGTTGAAAACCTTGACGCTTGGCGCACAACCGGGCAAGCGGTAAAGGGAACCATCCTGGCTCGCAAGGTCACCGCTGACGTGTGGAACTTTGCCGTGGGACAAGGCGCGCCGTTGCGTGAGAAGCTGGAAAAGGTCCCCTTCAAGCTGGGGCAGGTCGCCGACATCTTCGTTGGACTGCAAACGAGCGCTGACGACGTCTTCATCTTGGACCTTATTGAAAGAAGGTCCACGACCCTGCGGCTAAAGTCCAAGGCGCTGGGTGAGGAAGTTGTTCTCGAAAAGGGCTTGTTATTTCCACTCGTGAGCGGTACTGACGTTAAGCTCTATGCGCCCTTGCCACAACGCCAATTCATACTCTTCCCATACAAAGTTGAAGAAGAACGGGTGCGGTTGATCGATTTCAAAAGCATCTCCAAAGCATATCCGCGAACGGCGAGCTACCTCACGGCTAACCGACGCCGACTCGAAGAGCGGGAGAACTGGAGGATGAAAGGGCCTCACTGGTACGGGTATATCTATTTGAAAAACATGGCCCGGCAATCAAAGCCGAAACTCTGTGTTCCTCGCCTCGTGGACAAACTGCACGCCGCTTACGACAGTGAGGGGAAGCATTTCCTAGACAATGTTGATGTGGGTGGGATAACTCTCAAGCAGGAGCATAAGGAACATGAACTGCGCTATTTGCTAGGTCTGCTCAACTCGAAGTTGTTTCGTTGGTACTTTCCTTTTGTCAGCGCGCCATTTCGTGGCGGATACCTGTCTGCGAACAGGCAATTCCTTTCGCAGCTGCCCATCCGCACGATCAACTTCTCCGACCCGGTGGACAAGGCGCGGCACGACCGCATGGTCGAGCTGGTCGAGCGGATGCTGGAGCTGAACAAGCGGAAGGCGCGCTGTAGCGGCGACGTGTCGTCGCCGAAACCGCCCGGCGAACGCAGTTCGCCGCTACAATTGGAGCGCGCGATTGCCGCGACCGACCGCGAGATCGACGAGCTGGTTTATGAGCTTTACGGGATCACCGACGAAGAGCGCAAAATCATCGAAGGCGCGCTGTAGCGGCGATCTATGATCGCCGGCTCGTCGAGCGTGGGGCTGTAGCGGCGATCTATGATCGCCGATTCGGCGAACGCAGTTCGCCGCTACAGCATTTCGGCATAGCTCGCCGCCACAATGTATGCACAAGCCGCGACTGCAACGATTGAAGTGGCTGTTCACCGATCGCCCCCTCTTCTTCATCACCGCTGCAACTTACCGAAGGCGCCGCCTGCTCGATCAGCCGCGTGTGCATGAGGCATTTCGTTCCTTCTGCGAAAAGGGGCCGGCGCGCGGGGTCTTTGTGGGGCGTTACGTGCTGATGCCGGACCACCTCCATTGCTTTGTAGGCGTCGCCCCGGGAGGGTTGAGCCTCTCCAAGTGGGTGCAAATTCTCAAGGTCACGCTGGCCAAATCACTGCGGGAGCAAGAGCACCAGGGCCCGTTCTGGCAAAAGGGATTCTTCGACCACGTTTTGCGGTCCGGAGAGTCTTACAACCGGAAATGGGAGTACGTGCGCGAAAACCCGGTGCGGGCGGGCCTGGTCAAACAATCAGCGGACTGGCCTTTCCAGGGCGAAATCCATCGGCTGAGCATTCCCGATCTGTAGCGGCGACGTGTCGTCGCCGAAGTCGCCCGGCGAGCATAGCTCGCCCCTACAGCATTTCGGCGAGCATAGCTCGCCGCTACAATTGGACCGCGAAATCGCCGCGACCGACGCCGCAATCGACGAACTGGTCTACGAGCTCTACGGCATCACGGACGACGAGCGCAGAATCATCGAGTCGTAGGGACGGGTTTCAAACCCGCGCCAGGGCAGGTCACAGACCTGCCCCTACTACGCTGTGGAGAAATCTGCTCACCCTCGCCCGACAAACGGCATCTTGGTGGCCATCACCGTCATGAACTGCACATTCGCGTTCAAGGGCAAGCTGGCCATATAGAGCACCGCGTCGGCAACGTGCTCGACGTCGAAGCGGGGCTCGGGCAGGATCGAGCCGTTGGCTTGGGCGACGCCTCGCGCCATGGGCGCGCTGAGTTCGGTGGCGGCGTTCCCGATGTCAATCTGGCCGCAGGCAATGTCGTAGGGGCGGCCGTCGAGCGAAATGCACTTGGTCAGTCCGGTGATGGCATGTTTGGTCGCGGTATAGGGCGCGGAGTTGGGACGCGGCGCGTGGGCCGAGATCGAGCCGTTGTTGATGATCCGCCCGCCGCGCGGCTGCTGCGCCTTCATGATCTTGATGGCTTCCTGGGCGCAGAGGAACGCGCCGGTAAGATTGGTGGCGACAATGGCGTTCCACTGCTCGTAAGTGAGGTCCTCCATCGGCACGGGGGGCGAACTGAGCCCGGCATTGTTGAACAGCAGGTCCAAGCGGCCGAAAACTTCCTTGACCTTGGCGAAGAGCGCCCGCACGCTCTCGGGATTACTGACGTCGGTGGGCACAGCCCGCATCGCGCCTGCGGAAGCCCCGGCCAGCGCCCGCGTCTCCTCCAGCCGCGCGGCGCGGCGTCCTGCCAGCACCACAGACCAACGCGCAGCGTGCAATGCCAGGCTGACTGCCCGGCCGATACCGCTGCCCGCGCCGGTTACTAGCGCGATTTTGCCGTTGCTTGCCATGTTCGCTCTGCCCTCTTTTGAGAATCCGGTTGCGCCCGGAAATATACCATTTATCCCGTCACCGGCCAGGCCCTCGTAGCGGACATTCACCACGCGCGCTTGCACAACGACGTCGGCCCGGCGCCGCGGTCGCACGAGCTGTTGAGATACGGACTGGCCACCATCAACTGCCCGCATTTGGAAGCCAGAATCGGATAGCATGGGCGGGGGACTTCGCATTATTCTGGCCAGCGTGGAAGGGAAGTCACCAGCCGGCGGGAGAGGGCAGAACTGGGGGGGCCGAGGGGAATGACCGTGCAGCGCAGCCACCTGTGGAAGTCAGCGGTCGCCGAGGAGAACGAATACTGGCGCGGAGTGCTGGAGCGCGATGCGCGGTTCAACGGGCGCTTCGTCTTTGCCGTGCGCTCGACCGGGATCTATTGCCGGCCCTCCTGCCCGGCGCGACGGCCGCAGCGCCGGCAGGTTCTCTTTTTCCCTCTGCCCGAGGCGGCGGAGGAGGCGGGCTTCCGTCCCTGCCGCCGTTGCCGTCCGCGCGAGGCCGCGCCGCAGGATTACGCCGCGAGCCTGGTCCATAAAGTGTGCCAACTCATCGACGGGAATTCCGATGAACTTCCGTCGCTCGACGACCTCGGCTCGCGCCTGGGCTCGAGCGCCTCGCACCTGCAAAAGACCTTCAAGCGCTTGATGGGGATTTCTCCGCGCGAGTACGCCGACGCGCGCCGCCTCACGGCCCTGAAGTCCAAGCTGCGCGCCGGCCAGGATGTCACCCGCGCCCTCTATGAGGCCGGCTATGGCTCAAGCAGCCGCCTCTACGAGCGCTCCTCCAGTCAACTCGGCATGACGCCAGCCACCTACCGGCGCGGAGGGAAGGGAATGGAAATCGGATACACGATTGTGGATTGCCCGCTGGGCCGGATGCTCGTTGCGGCGACGGCGCGCGGCGTCTGCGCGGTCAGTTTCGGCGAGGCCGATGGGCCGCTGGAAGCGGCGCTCCTGGCCGAGTATCCGAGCGCTGTGATTCATCGCGACGACGCGGGCTTTGCCCCGTGGGTGGCGGCGCTCCAGTCGCACCTGCGGGGAATCCAGCCGCGCCTCGACCTGCCGCTCGACCTCCAGGCCACCGCCTTCCAGCGCCGCGTCTGGAAAGAGCTGCAACGCATTCCCTGGGGCGAAACGCGCACTTATTCCCAGGTGGCCCGCGCCATCGGACGGCCGCGCGCCGTGCGCGCCGTGGCCCACGCCTGCGCCACCAACCCCGTCTCCATCGTCGTCCCCTGCCACCGCGTCGTCCGTGAAGACGGTTCCCTCGCCGGCTACCGCTGGGGAATCGCGCGCAAGCAGACGCTGCTCCAATCGGAGAAACAATCACTCGCAGGGGACCGCCGCCGCTTGTCATCCTGAGGAGTCCGTCAGCCCGTCAGCTGACGGGGACGACGAAGGATCTGCAGTTCCCCCGGCAAGTGCCGGGGTCAACGACAAGCGCCAGGAGCGAAATCAAAAGGCAAAGGGCAAAAGGCAAAAACCAATAATGGACGGCCGGTAAACTTCCAGCCCGCGCCACAAACTTGTGTTCATTTTTGCCCTTTGATTTTTGCCTTTTGCCTTTTGATTTGTTCGTCCGCCGCCTGTGGTACGATGGCCTGCTCGCAGCCCTAATCCTCCATTCGCGGGGAGTTGTTGCTATGATCCCGAGGTACACGCGCCCGGAAATGGGCAAAATCTGGAGCGACCAGAACAAGTTCCAGCGCTGGCTGGACGTGGAAATCGCCGCGGCCGAGGCGGAAGCCGAAATCGGCATGATTCCCGCCGAAGCCGCGCGTGCCATCCGCGAGAAGGGCGCCTTCAGCGTCGAGCGCATTCTCGAAATCGAGAAGCAGGTCAAGCACGATGTCATCGCTTTCACGACCAACGTCGCTGAGAGCGTGGGTGCGGAGGCGCGCTACCTGCACTACGGCCTCACCTCGAACGACGTGGTGGACACCGCGCAGGCGCTGCAGCTTCGAGACGCCTCGGAGATCCTCATCCAGGGCCTGGAGAAGCTGAGTGCGGTGCTCAAGAAGCGCGCTCACGAGTTCAAGCACACGCCGATGATGGGCCGCACGCACGGCATCCACGCCGAGCCTATTACTTTTGGCTGCAAAATCGCCATCTGGTACGTGGAATGCCAGCGCAACATCGAGCGCTTCAAATTCGCTGCCGAGCAGTTGCGCGTGGGAAAAATCTCCGGCGCCGTCGGCATGTACGGCCACTCGACGCCGGGGCTCGAGGAAAGAATCTGCGCCAAACTTGGCCTCGCGCCCGCGCCCATCACTAATCAAGTGATTCAGCGCGACCGGCACGCCTTCTACGTCTGCACGCTGGCGGTAATCGCTGCCTCACTTGAAAAGATCGCGCTGGAAGTGCGCGGCCTGCAACGCACCGAAGTGCGCGAGGCGGAAGAGTATTTTGCCGCCGGCCAGAAGGGCTCCTCCGCCATGCCGCACAAGCGCAATCCCGTGACCTCGGAGCAGATCTGCGGCCTGGCGCGCGTGGTGCGCTCGAACGCCCAGGCAGCGCTCGAAAACGTGGCGCTCTGGCACGAGCGCGACATCTCGCACTCTTCCGTCGAGCGCGTCATTCTGCCGGACTCGACGATCCTTGTCGATTACCTGCTCGAGAAAACCACCAAGCTCGTCGAGATGATGTTCGTCTATCCCGAGCGCATGATCGAGAACTTGAATCAGATGAAGGGTCTGATTTATTCCGGTCAGTTGCTGCTCGATATCGTCAATAAGGGAGCGGCGCGCGAGGACGCCTACCGCTGGGTGCAGCGCAACGCCATGAAGGTGTGGGAAACGCGCGAGGATTTTCGTGCCCTCGTCGAGCGCGACGAGGATATTCGCAAATATCTCACGCCGGAAGAAATCGCTGCCGTCTTCAACGTCCAGCGCTATCTCGGCCACGTGGATGCGATATTCGCGCGGGTATTCGGATCGTAGGGGCGGTTCGCGAACCGCCCCTAACCATGTTCAATTCTCGGGGAGGAATTCCTCATGAAGAAATTCGTCTGGTTCGTGTTCGGTCTCCTAATCTCCGGCGCCTTGTTGCTGCAGGCGCAGGAGCAGAAATCAACTTACAGCGGTCTCGATCAGGGCATGGGGAACCTCGTGCGCCTCTCGCGGGCCAAGACGCGCTCGATCAGCCCGGAGAATTTCACCGGCGAAAAGGGCAAGGGTGGCATGTCCACCGACGGCTTGGCCAAGAACGCCGCGCGCGACCTCGGCCAGGGCTGGAAGGTTTCGCCCTACATTCATATCGCGCCAAAACAGACCTACCCGCTGGCAGAAATCCAGGGCCCCGGCGCCATCCAGCACATCTGGATGACCCCCACCGGCCATTTCCGCTACTCCATTCTGCGCATCTACTGGGACGGCGAGACGACGCCTTCGGTGGAAACTCCGGTCGGAGATTTCTTCGCGTGCGGCTGGGGGAAATACGCGCAGATTTCCTCGCTCGCCATCTGCGTCAATCCCGGCAGCGCATTCAATTCTTATTGGGAAATGCCCTTCCGCAAATCCGCCAAACTCACGCTGGAAAACCTGGACGAGGAGCGGATGACCATCTACTACCAGATCGATTACACCTTGACGGAAGTGCCCGCCGACGCCGGCTACTTCCACGCGCAGTTTCGCCGCACCAATCCCCTGCCCTACAAATCCGTGTACACCATCCTCGACGGCGTGAAAGGCTGGGGGCACTACGTCGGCACCTACATGGCCTGGGGCGTGAACAACAACGGCTGGTGGGGCGAGGGCGAGATCAAGTTCTACCTCGACGGCGACGACAAGTTTGCCACCATCGTCGGCACCGGCACGGAGGATTATTTCTGCGGCTCGTACGATTTCGATTCCGGCCCCAAGGGACAGGAGCAATATACGGAGTTCTCAACACCCTATTCGGGACTGGCTCAGGTGATTCGGCCGGACGGACACTATGAGGCCAATACGCGGTTCGGGCTCTACCGCTGGCACATCATGGACCCGATCCGCTTCGAGCAGAATTTGAAGGTGACCATTCAGGCGCTGGGCTGGCGCTCCGGCGGCCGTTACCTGCCGCTCCAGGATGACATGGCTTCCGTCGCCTTCTGGTACCAGACCGAACCCCACGCGCCGTTTCCGAAGTTGCCGGATAAGGATTATCTGGAGATTCAGTAGGCGTGCGGCAGTATGCGGACGGGTTGATTGCCACCCGGGCCATCGAAAATCACGTACGGCTCTTCTCGCTGGATTAGTATTTTGCACGCCCCGCGCGCTGGGGGCCACTGGAACTTTATTCGTGACATCCGCCGGTTAAGAGAGCCTTCAACAGGCAGCATCGCGGGCACGATGCGTTGCCATTATCCGCCGTCAAACTGACGGACGATCTTTTCGATTCGGTCCTTGCGAAAAAACTTTAACATCGCCCTAGTGAACCTTCGCGGTCCCTTTTTGTTGCACAAAGGAAGTTGCATATACTCCTTAAAGAAGCACGCCAAGAGGGCACCTTCCAAGACCTTCCACCACGCGGCTTTACCGGCTTTCCCTTTGCAGGACACAAGATGAACATCAAGTTCACGAAAGCCTCTGCGCTCAAAGACCTCCTGAGCACGAAAGGCCGCGCTTGGCGCAACGCGGTCCGCGCCTTTCCGAGTAGTGCCAATGTAGGCGATTCTCGACCTGCCAAAATTGTATCTCACGGGCTTAGGGGCAATAATAAGGTACACAGTCTTCTTCTTTTTCAGAATGTCCCTGTGTAACGTCATCGCTGAGAACTTGCGGACGGTCGGCATCAGCCTCATTGCGAATCCTCCAGAGTGCTGCATAGATCGCACTCCCTGCGATGTATGCGGCTCGGTTAGAAAGAGCTAAGTCCACTCGAAATAGAGTGGACGCGGGCGTCCCAATGGGGAAGCGACTCTTCTGTGCCGAAGCACAACCTGCGCGGTGGGGCTTCCATCGCCCTATGCCCCACTCTTCGGTCCGGGCTTACCCGCGTCCGGCGAAATGCTACGACTTTCAATTGCGCAAAGCAAGCCACTGGGAAGTGCACCGGGGCGGTTCGCGAACCGCCCCTACAACCGATTCATCACGCTGGCCAGGTAACCCGCCCCGAAGCCGTTGTCGATGTTGGCCACGCAGACATTCGGAGAGCAACTATTCAGCATGCCGAGGAGGGCGGCGCCGCGTTCACAATCTCAATCATCGAAGACGGCGGTAGGCTTCACGACGATGTCGCACGTGGTGAATCGTGACGACTCCCGCCTGCGAATCTACTTCGTAAACGACTCTGTAGTCTCCGACTCTGATCCGATAGAGTCGTTCAGAAGCAGATAGCTTCGCGCACGCGGGAGGGAAGGGATTGTTCCCCAAGGCCTCAATTCGCCCCATTGCGCGTGCTACGGTTGTCTTGGGGAGGCGCTGCAAGTCTTTTTCGACGGATGGCTTGAAGAGGACCTTATAGTCGCCCATGGGCTTTGAGGCGGCGCTTCATCTCCTCGGCGGTGATGGGCTCTTCTTTGCGTCGTTCTGCAACCACGGCGAGATCGTGAAGGTCCTCGATCAGACGACGGTATTGCGCGACGGGCAGGATTACTCCTTTCCTCTTCCCTTCGGCATCCACGACGTATTGCGCGCGCACCGTTCCCATAATTCTCTCCATCGAGCTCGCGATCTCAGTTTACAACCGATTCATCACGCTTGCCAAATACCCCGCCCCGAAACCGTTGTCGATATTCACCACGCAGACGTTGGGGGAGCAGCTATTTAACATGCCGAGCAGGGCGGCGAGGCCGCGGAAGCTGGCGCCATAACCGACGCTCGAAGGCACGGCGATCACCGGCACGCCGACCAGCCCCGCGACGACGCTGGGCAGCGCGCCTTCCATTCCCGCCACGCAGACAATCACGCGCGCTTCGCGCAGCGCGCGGCTCTTTGAGAGCAGCCGGTGGATGCCCGCCACGCCCACGTCATAGAGCGGCTGGACGCGATTGCCCATCGTCTCGGCGGTGACCAGCGCTTCTTCCGCCACGGGAATGTCCGACGTGCCCGCGCAGACCACCGCGATCTTGCCCTTACCGCGAATCTTGTGATCGCGGCGAATGACGATGGCGCCCGAGAGCGCAAAGAATTTCGCGCTCTTGTCGAGCCTACGGACGCGTTCGAAAAGCGCCTCATCGCCGCGCGTGATGAGGATGTTGTGCTGGTTGGCGAGCATCCCGCGCACGATGCCCTCGACCTGCTCGGGCGCCTTGCCGCGCGCGAAGATCACTTCCGGGAAGCCCTGCCGCAGCGAGCGGTGATGATCGATCTTGGCATAGCCCAGGTCTTCGTAGGGCAGCGTGCGCAGGCGGTCCACGGCGTCTTCCACGGAAAGTTTCCCGCGCCGGACTTGGCGAAGCATCTTGGTGATTTCTTCGGGTGTCAAATCAACCCTCCATACGATAGCGCTCGGACCCTTCAGCCGTCAGCTATCAGCAGCCAGCGTTCAAAATAGAGCGGTTTGCTGAGAGCTGATCGCTGAAAGCTAGAATGCGGTATCAGTCCCAGCAGGTGATTGCCGCTTGACGGTGTGAGTATATCAAGGTTCGAACGCGCGACGCTTCCTTGACTTCCGCGAACGCGCTGGCCCACAATCGCGCCATGCCATCATCATCTAGGAAATCCGTTGTCCTGGGCGTGACGGGCGCGAGCGGCGCAATCTTCGCGCGGCGCACGCTTCAGATGCTCGAAGCCGACGCGCGCGTGGGGAAGATTCATCTAGTGATCTCAGGAAGTGGTCTCAAGGTTTTGCGAGAGGAATTGCGGATTGACATCACCAAGAGCGCGCAGATTCCCTCTCTCCTCGCGGGCGGACGGATGCGCAAAACCCTCTACTTGCTTGACTCCGACATTGGCGCAAGCATCGCCAGCGGTTCCTATCGCGTGGACGGCATGGTGGTCATTCCGTGCACGACAGGGTGTCTGGCGCAAATCGCCAACGGCATCTCTTCCACGCTCATCGAGCGCGCCGCCGACGTCTGCCTGAAAGAGGGTCGCAAGCTCATCCTCGCCCTCCGCGACACGCCCTTCAGCCGTGTCCACCTCGAGAACATGCTGCGCGCCCAGGCCGCCGGCGCCGACATCTTCCCCATCATTCCGGCGTTCTATCATCGCCCGCAATCCATCGACGACCTCGTCACCCAATTCTGCTGCCGCGTGCTCGCGCACCTGGGGCTGGAGCAAGAGCAGCAGTTTCGGTGGAAAGGCGGAACAAAATTGTGAATTCTGAATTATGAATTTGCGAAGCTGCGAGGCATGGGCCCTCTTAGGAGTCTGCTGCGAGTGCGTGCGTTCATTCATAAGTCAGAATTCATAATTCAGAACTGCCCGATGGCATGATTGCGCTGTTGATTACCGTGCTGTCGCTCGCCGGGCTCGCTATTTCTCTATACTTCACGTTCGCCTACTATGGCCGTGTGAAGAAATTCCGTTGGGTTCCGGAAATCCTCTGCGCGCGCGAAGGCTCAGGCTGCGTTACCGTCGTGCGGACACCCTACGCGCGAGTCTTCGGCGTGTCGAACTCGCTGCTGGGGATCATTTACTACCTCGCGATCTTAGTTTGGCTGCCGTGGACGAGCGCAGTCCGTTTTCAGGAAGAGCACCTTTGGCTGGTTCTGGGATGGACGGGCGCGCTTGTTCTGGGGAACGCGGCAGGTGTTCTTCTGGGATTCTACCTCATGTACGCTCTACGCCGAATGCTGCACACCGATTGCGACTTATGCTACACGGCACATGCCATCAATGCCTTCCTGCTGATACTATTGATACTGCGCACGCACTGGATGCTGGCGTGACCCGCCTCCCTCGCCATGGAGACTCCTGATTCAACGAGGATACGATGAGAAACGAATTGTGTGCACTGGCGATTCTTGCTGCTCTTTTCGCCGGTCCGACCCTGGCAGTTGCGCAAGATATGAAGCCCCTCCAGCTTCCCGATCCGCAGACCGACGGCGGCAAGCCGCTCATGGAGGTGTTGAGGGCCCGCCATACGACGCGCGAATTCAGATCCGACCCGATCCCCGCCCAGGTCCTCTCCGACCTCCTCTGGGCGGCGTTCGGCATCAATCGCCCCGAATCCGGCAAGCGCACCGCGCCCTCGGCGATGAACTGGCAGGAAATCGATATCTATGTTGCCAGCGCGGACGGGCTCCACGTGTACGACGCCAAGGCCAAACGTCTGAGTCCGGTTCTTGCTGCGGACGTTCGCGCCGCAACGGGGACCCAGGATTTTGTGAAGGATGCCCCGGTAAACCTGGTTTACGTGGCTGACCTGGCAAGAACCGGTGATGCCAGCGCCGACGCCCAGAACCTCTACACGGGCGTCGATACCGGCGTCATCGTCCAGAACGTTTATCTCTTCTGCGCGTCGGAAGGACTCGGGACCGTCGTGCGCGGCAGCGTCGACCGCGCCGCACTTGCCAAGGTGATGAAGCTGCGGCCGAACCAGCGCATCATCGTGGCGCAGACGGTCGGCTATCCGAAGAAGTGACGCTCAGCAGAGGTCACCAGACGTCGGACTGCCCTGCGCGCTGCCGGCTTGGTTGCCAATCGCCCGCCAAGTCGGGCAAGATGGATTCTTACTGATGGACGATCACCTTGGCAGATTGGTGCCACAGCAGGGTCAGGGCCGAGCGCCAGCCACCGGCGCGCTGGCGAAAATCCGCACCACGCTCGAGATGATCAAGTTCGAGCACTCGGTGTTTGCGCTGCCGTTTGCCCTGACCGGGGCGATGCTGGCGCGGCGTGGGCTGCCGGCGTGGCGCGAGCTCTTCTGGATCGTCGTGGCGATGGTGGGCGCGCGCAGCGCGGCGATGACCTTCAACCGCATCGCCGATTTGAAGATGGACGCGCTCAACCCCCGCACGAAAGCCCGCGCCCTGCCCGCGGGCCGGCTCAGCGTGGGCTTTGCCATCGCCTTCACGATCGTTTCCTGCACGCTGCTGGTGTTGGCCGCCTATGAACTCAACCCGCTGGCCTTCAAGCTTTCGCCGGTGGCGATCGCGATTCTCCTCGCCTATTCCTTCACCAAGCGCTTCACGTTGCTTTCCCACCTGATCCTCGGGCTGTGCTTGGGAATATCGCCCGCCGCGGCGTGGATCGCCTTGCGCGGTGACTTGAGCGTGAGCGTGCTGCTGCTGGGCGCGGCGGTGATGTTCTGGGTGGCGGGGTTTGACGTCATCTACGCCTGCCAGGACGTGGAATTCGATCACTCGTTGGGCCTGCACTCGGTCCCTCGGCGTTACGGAATCCGCGCGGCGCTGTGGATTTCGGCACTCCTGCACGTGGGAACACTGGCGTTGCTGATCGCCGTGGCGGGGATGGAAAACCTGGGCTGGATCGCGACTGCGGGCCTTGCGGTCGTCGCCGTTTTGCTTGCCTACGAGCACTTGCTGGTCAAGCCCAGCGACCTCTCGCGCGTCAATGCCGCGTTCTTCACCGTCAATGGATTCATTTCCGTCCTCTTCTTTCTCACCTGGGCCGCGGACCTATTGACTCATTGAGTGATTTGGTGATTCAGCGATTGAGCGAACTGCGTGATTCGCGTTTCTCGTGAAGTGCGACCAAGCATTGCGCACTTGCAGGCAGCGACGGTCCTTCATTCGCTCGATCGCTCAATCACTAAATCACTGAATGCGTTCTGTGGGTTCCATTTCTTTGAAGACCAGCGAATCGAAGATGGCGAGGACGTGCTTGCGGTAGGAGAGAATTCCTTCGATGGTGGGCCGCACCCAGGGGGCACGATGGGCTTCGCGGTTCCAGCGCTCGAGAATCTGCGGAGAAACATCGATATCTTCCCGCAGCTTCTGCAGCGGATGGCCGCGCAGGAAGAGGCCGTAGAAGAATACGGCCTCGTGCTTGGGTTCACCGAATTGGCTTTCGAACGGACTTCCCATATCCAATTAGATGTTAAATCCGCCGTGGTCGAAGTAAAGCGAAATCGCCAACGCCAAAATTACAAGAAAGACACATCCTGACGCGCTTGTCAAGCCCCTCCCAGGTAGTATTCATGCGGGTTTGGTGCAGGCCGGTCCCAGCAAGAATGATGCCAATCCCGGTGCCTTTTTGACGGGCACGGCCCTCGCGGGATCCCCACTCAGGCTGGAGTCCCTTGGTTTACAGCTTGAGAGCCCAGGGTTTGCGGGCGATGAGGCGTACCGGCCCGAGGAGGCCGGAGCGGGGGAGTTCGGCAGGGCCGGTCCCCTCGTAGCGTCCCCAGCGGATGCCGTAAGTCTCGGCCACGGCACTTACATCCGGAGGGGGGAGTGACCGCATGTGGTGAATCCAGAGGTTGGCGACGCGGACCGTCAACTGATTCCTTCCTGCTTTGAGTGCGCTTCCGCAAGCGAGCCGCCGCGCGCCCTTCCAGGCCGCTCCGAGCGCGATACCGTTGAGCTCCGCTTCCGCGGTTTCGTGCACTTCGCCGAGATCGATCAGCCACTCCAGGTTGGCGCCAACCTCAGCGATCTCAAACGTTGTTTCATACGTCGCCCAGCCGCTGAAGGTTCTGCCTTCCGCCAGTTCGTTCCAGGAGCGCAAGGCAGCGAGCGTGATGAGCGGCGCCTCGCCCAGTGTCAGCAACCATGGGCCGTCGAGTCGCAGGGGATCCGGAATCCCGCGCACGGCCAGCCGGTGGCGTTGGCCGCCCGGTGTCTCTTCGAACCAGTAGTCACCGTTTTCCCCAGCCCGGCCGCGGACTACCGGCTGATTCCCGCTTTTCTCAATTTGCAGTGGTTCCCAAAGGTTGGTCCTCGTCACGACCGACTGGTCGTGGGCGTCGCCAAAAACGATGAAGCACGAGTCGAAGGGATCAAGCTGAAATTGGACGACCGTTACATCGTCGGCTTCGGAGCGGGCAACCCCGTAAGCATAGGCCGGCGACTCATCCCGGGCCTCCGTTTCGGGGTTCCACCGTTCTGGCCGCCGGTGGCCCGCCGCAAATTGGACGCGCAGCCTCTGTGCCTGGTTGGAGATGTTGCTGAGGAAGTAGAAATCCGCCGAGCCCAGACGGCGGTGGAGAAATCCCACACTCTCGTGGGCGAGTTTTAGCGCGACTGCGGAATTGTCGCCGGCTTCGAGGATGCGGCAGTCGGGCGTGAGAGCGGAATGCAACGCCCGCAGCGCTTCGTCGGGGCTGGAAACCAGCGCCACGGCTCCGCCCTTCTCGCCCACCCGCGTAGTCTGTTTCGGCTCGCCCTCCGCCCACAATTTCGCCAGGCCGTCACGCAGTCGCGCCGTCCGCTCGTCTTGCTGTGCAAGTCCCGGCGCAGCTTCCGGCAGGCGCTCTATGAAGATTACGATCCCGCCGCTCTCAACGAACCCGACTAGGCGTTCAAGTGATTCCGGCGGCATGAAGCGCACCGCAGGAACGATGACGGCCGAATAAGCTGCGGTCCCGATCCGCAGCTTCCCCTCGTCAACTTGCGCGACCTGGTCGAGGGCGCGGTCGTTGACGAGATCAAAATCGTAACCCGCGCGACGGAGCTCATCGAAGAATTCCCGGCCAAGATGTTTCTCGAGTTCCTCGTCGATGTGCAGCGCGCCTGAGCCAAACTTGGCAAACACGTCGGCGAGCGGCAGGTATACCGCAATGGGATTCACGGAGACTCCCTGCTGAAGCAGGGCTGCAGTGCGCTGAACGTACTTCGCAAGGTGTGGGTAGTGCCGCCACCAGAGGTTTGTGTGATTAATGAGCGTGGAAGCGTAGAAGACCCAGCCGGGCTCCCCCGCCTGCGGCGGCGAATAGGGGTATCCGTGATTGACGATCTGATTGATGCCGTCGAGGAACGTCGCATCGCTTGCGGCCTTCATCATCTCCAGCGTCACGTAGAAGAGCGGCGCGCGCAGCCAGGTGTAAGTCTCGGCGGAAGCGACGGGTTTCTTGTAGAGGTGCGCGGCAGAGGAGACCAGGCGGCGGTGGCGCAGATTGACCTGGCAACGGTCGCCGAAGAAGTAGTTCTCGCCCTCCGGAATGTGCGCGAGCGAGTATCCCTCGATAATGTCTCCGAAGGCGCCGTGCGCCTGCACACGAGCGCGCACGCCATGCAGATCGCTCCACGCGGCAAGAGGGCGGAAGAAATTGTCGAGGATGAGATCCGAAAGCGTCCGGTGATAGTCGTATCGAATGTGCGGTGTGAGCGGGCCCGCGTCCTGCCAGAGCGCGGGGAGATAGGCAGCGAGATCGTAGCCACGGCGCTTGCGGAATTCCTCCATGAACTTCGGCGTCCAGTCGGCGCCGAAGACTTCCAGGCTGTCGCAGAAGACGGAATTGATGGCGGGGAAGCCCAGCGACTTCAGTTCTTCCAGCGTGCGGTCGCCGACGGCGCGCAGAAACAAGTCGAGCGCCTCGCGGCGGAAGTGGTCGAGAACGTAGCCTTCCATGCCCACGGTGGGCCGCTTCACCTGCATGCCCGTGGGACTGTCGATGAAGACCATGATCCGCCACTCACCGGCGGGGACGGGCCAGCGGCTGAGCCCCATCCCGATTGGCATATTGTGGGCGGTGATCTCCCCGATTTGGTCAGTGATGACCTGCGAACGGCTCACATCCGGTTGCTGCGAGGCAAGAACGGGAGTAGCGACCACGGCGACGACCCGTTCTTCACCCACCAGTTCAGGAGACAGATCCCAGGTGAATTCGCTGGGACCTGCGGCGTCCTGCATCAACACGCGCAATCGTCGCGCCGACAACTCGACAGGAATGAAAGGGCCGCCATACGGCCAGCCGCTGCCCAGCGTGAGATCGAATTGCAGGCCCAGACGTTTCGTTTCCTTCGCGGTGTGGCGGACGAGGTCAAACCATTCCTGCGAAAAGAAGCGAACGTTGTGAATGCCGCGCTTCGGATCGTCAACTTCAACGGGATAGACCGGCTGAAGCTCCACGCCGCGCAGTCCCGCCTCGCGCATCATTTCCAGTTCGCGGGTGATCTCTTCCGGCGTGGCCGCCCCGCCAAACCACCACCAGCGCGTCATAGGCTTGGCCGTGTAGGGGGGATTCAGGAAAGTCTCGCGAAGCGCTGCGAGTTTGTCGGTCGTCGTCTCATCTGCTGTCGCGCCGGACGCCGCTGTAGGCGCTGCAGTGTTCGCATGCACACCGGCGGCGAGCCCCAGCCCCGTCGCGCCCAAGAATTCTCTCCGAGTTAAAGGCCTCTGCTTTGCCACCTGTGGCCCCCCGCAGTGATCGAAACACGCAAGCATAGCGCCGACGGGATTCCGCTCCAAGCAATTACTGATGGGTCTTCCGCGCTGGCGGCCCTCATCGAGAGCGCGAATTGCAAAGCGCAGACAGACAGCCTAAAATGGTGCGTTCCGATTGACGCCTGCCGGATTTGGGGCCTGACCAGCATGTTGCCTGAGAATCTAACCATTGAAGATGCTGCGCTGCGGCCCATCGCCGAGAAGGTTATGGCCGGTGAGCGGCTGTCGTCCGACGATGGCCTGGCGCTCTATCGCTCCCATGATTTGCTGGCGCTCGGATGGCTGGCGAACCACGTGCGCGAAAAACTGCACGGCAAGCGCACCTACTTCAACGTCAATCGGCACATCAATCCCACCAACGTCTGCGTGGCGAGCTGCAAGCTCTGCGCCTTTGGGCGCAAGCCGGACGCGCCGGGCGCTTACACCATGGCGCTTGACGAAGCCTTCCGCATCGCCGGAGAAAACTGGTCGGAGGCCGTCACCGAGTTTCACATCGTGGGCGGGTTGCATCCCGACCTGCCGTTCGAGTATTACCTGGACCTGCTGCGCGGGCTCAAGAAGCGCTTCCCGAGCGTGCATCTGAAGGCCTTCACGGCGGTGGAGATTGCCTATTACTCACAGATGACGCGGCTGGAGATTCGCGAGATTCTATTGCGCATGAAGGATGCTGGCCTCGGTTCGCTCCCGGGCGGTGGCGCGGAAATTTTCGCCCCCGCGGTGCGGCGCGTCATCTGCGACCACAAGATCGGCGCCCATACGTGGCTCAAGACGCATCGCCTGGCGCATGAGCTGGGAATGCATTCGACGGCGACGATGCTTTACGGTCACATAGAATCCGATGAAGATCGCGTAGACCACTTGCTGCAACTGCGCGGCCTCCAGGACCAGACGCACGGCTTCCTGACATTCATTCCGCTCGCCTTCCACACTGCCAACACCGAACTCGGCAAGACGGTGGCGCACCGCGAAACGACCGGCTTCATGGACCTCAAAAACGTCGCCGTGGCGCGTCTGCTGCTCGACAACTTCCCGCACATCAAAGCCTACTGGATCATGATGACGCCGCGCGTGGCGCAGGTGGCGCTCAAGTTCGGCGCCGACGATCTGGATGGCACGGTGGTCGAAGAGAAGATTTACCACGATGCCGGCGCCGCGACGCCCCAGGCCATGACCCGCAAGGAAATCATCCGCCTCATTCGCGAGGCGGGCCACGAACCCTTCGAGCGCGATACCCTCTACCGTCCCGTCCAGCGCACAGAAACCACGGTCACCGTGCAAGTCTGAGTTGGAAATTGGAAACTGGAAATTGGAAACTAGAAGCTGGGCAGAGCCTACTGCGTGCCCGCAGGGCCGATTTTTGCGTTCCGAGTTTCGATTTTCGAGATTCGCATTTCCCGCATCGCGGCCCAAGCCAACCACGCGAACACCGGCGCATACTCCAGCGCCAGGATGAGCGGTGAATCGACGTAAGGTTGCCCGGCAGCGTATTCGACGACCGGTGAGTAGCCGAGAACGCATGTGACGCTCGCCAGCAGTACCGCAGGGTGCACGTGGAAACAAAGGAACGGGATCATCCACGTGAAGTACCAGGGGAAGGCGTTGGGGGAAAGCAGTAGCAGGCCCACGATCAGAAACAAGCTGGCTTGCAGCGGCTCCATGCGGCGCTTGAGAGCCCACAGGACCAACGCAGCGAGAAAGACGCCGGCCAGCAGTCCGGCCTGAGCGCGGGAATTGCCCGCCAGCATCATCAGGCGGAACAGGCTGTCGTTGCTTTCCCAAGCGGCGGAGTATTGCAGGAGCCCATCGACGAGTTTGCGGCCGGCGCTCGCGAAGGGCACGTATCCTGCGACCACCGCTGCTGCGAAGACGGTCGCGAAGCTCCAGCGAGTTCGTTTCAAGAAGACCGGGAGGAGAATTCCCGCGAAGAACTTGGAGAGGAACGAGAGCGCCAGAAAGGCGATTGACAGCCCCGGTCGCTGCTTTATAATGAAAAGGTCAGCCGCAAGCAGCGCCAGGATGGCGAGCGAATCGTGGTGGCCGGAGAGACTGAACGCGACCACCACCGCGGGATTCCACGCGTATATCAGGACGCGCTGGAGCGGCTGTTGTCGGATCGTCAGGAGCAGTAGGAGCACGACGATACTCGCCACATCGAGGCCCACGTAGAGCCGCTTGTAGCCCGTGATTGTTTTCGCCCAGGAGAATGAGTTTTCGCTAAGGGGTGGGTAGAGCGTGGGAGTGGTCCTTCCCACATCCAGCGGGTGAGCGGGGTCCTCGAGCGCGAGGTGGCGCAGGGCATCGGGGTGGGCGGCATAAGGATTGATGCCGGCGCGCTGCACCCGGCCCTCCCACTGGTAGCGATAGACGTCGGCAGAAAGCGTCGGCGGGGCTGACAGGACGAGAAGGCGAAAGGCCAGCGCCGCGCCCAGGATGACAAGCAGCGCGGGCGTACCCAGCGCGAACCGTTGGACGACGTAAGCGGCGATGACGTAGAGCAAGCCCGCCGCCAGCAGCAGTCCAATGGTTTCAGGCACGGTCGCATAGGGAGCGGGCTGGCGCGCGATCCAATAGAAGATGCCGGCGACGCCGCTCGCCAAAGCCAGCAAGGCCAGAGTCGGATAGATGTTCGAAGCAGACTGGGCAGATAATTCTGAATTCTGAATTTTCAAACGCATGTTGCACTTATACTTTGCCATTCTGGTAGCCAACACGAACCCGCTGGTTCGCTACGTCCAGCACATTTTCCGCAAAGATCCCTTCCAGGGCATCTACGTGCCCAACGCCTTCGATCTGGCGATTCTGATCCCGTACTTTACCATCCTGATTATCCTCTCCGTTTACGGAATTCATCGCTACTACCTGACTTACCTCTACTTGAAGAACCGCGGCAATCTGCCCAAGGCGTCAAAGCAGTTCGATGAACTGCCGCGAGTGACAATCCAGCTTCCCATTTTCAACGAGCGCTACGTGATCGAGCGCCTGCTCGAAGCCGCGACGCACATTGACTATCCCCGCGAACGGCTGGAGATTCAGGTCCTCGACGACTCGACGGATGAGACGGTGCACGTTGCCTCGCGCCTGGTCAGCGAGTGCGCGCGGGCGGGATATCCGATCTCCTATCACCACCGCACTCATCGCGAGGGCTTCAAGGCGGGCGCGCTCGCCGAAGGCATGAAGAAGGCGACGGGGGAATTCATCGCCATCTTCGACGCGGATTTCGTCCCTCCGCCGAACGTCATCCGCGAAATGGTGGCGTATTTCACCGACCCGAAAGTGGCCGTCGTGCAGGGCCGCTGGACATGGATCAATCGGCAATACTCCAATCTGACAGAGGTCGAGGCGATCCTGCTGGACGGGCACTTCGTCATCGAGCACGGCGGGCGGCACTCGACCGGGCGATTCTTCAACTTCAACGGCACGGCGGGCATGTGGCGCCGCGCCGCGATCGAAGACGCGGGCGGCTGGGAGCACGACACGCTCACCGAAGACACTGACCTCAGCTATCGCGCCCAGCTCAAGGGCTGGAAGTTCATCTACGACCCGCGCATTACTTGTCCATCAGAGCTGCCCGTCGAGATGAACGCATTCAAGACTCAGCAGGCGCGCTGGGCCAAAGGGTTGATTCAAGTCGCGAAGAAAATGCTGCCCGTCATCTGGCGGAGCGATCAGCCCCGGTACATCAAACTGGAAGCGACCTTTCACCTGACGGCCAACATCGCCTACCCGCTGATGATCCTCTTCTCGCTGATCCTGCTCCCGGCGATGATCATCCGCTTCTATCAGGGCTGGTTCCAGATGCTCTATCTCGACCTGCCGCTCTTCATCGCTTCGACCTGCTCGGTGTCGAGCTTCTACATGGTGGCGCAACGCGAACTGAATCCGCGCGGCTGGTGGAAGAGCCTGCGATTTATCCCCTTCCTAATGGCCACGGGCATCGGGCTTGCCGTGACCAACGCCAAGGCGGTGATCGAAGCGCTGCTGGGCCAGCAGTCGGAATTCGTGCGCACCCCCAAACTCCGCGTGGAAGGCTGCGAGGACCACTGGGAGCGCAAGAAGTATTTGAAACGCGGCGGCTGGATTCCCGCCGTCGAGTTGTTGCTTGCCGTCTATTTCTCCTACACGGCGGCCTACTCGGTTTACGCCGAGAATTACCTCACCACTCCCTTCCTGATGCTCTTCTTTATGGGCTATTCCTACATGGGGACCATGTCGCTGCTGCAGACACCGCTGCGGCGGCTGTGGAGCGCCCTGCCCTCGCTCCTCCGCCCGCGCGCCGTCGAACCCGCGACATAGCGCTTTCATTCTGGGCGGCATGCGATGCAGCGCCCTCCTTGCGGGGGGCAGGCTGACGGGATGCTACCCGGCGCTACTTGCTATTGCTCGGATTCGAGCCTAAACTTCAGAGCTGTGAACACCGAACGTCTGCGTCGCATTACCATCGAAGAAGGGAAGTGCGGAGGGCGGCCCTGCATTCGCGGCTATCGCATCCGGGTATCGGATGTGCTGGGATTGCTGGCGGCGGGTGCGTCCTTCGAAGAAATCCTCTCTGAGTATCCCTTCCTGGAGCGCGAGGATATCCTGGCGGCCATCGAATACGCCGCGCGCCAGGCAGACCATGCGGTGCTCCAGACCTCGTGAAGTTCCTCGTTGACAACCAATTGCCGACCGCGCTTGCCCGATTGATAACTTCTCAAGGCCACGAATGTGAGCATGTCCTAGATATCGGCTTGGCCTGTTCATCGGACCGGGAGATTTGGGAGTATGCCCGCAAGGGAGATCGCATTGTGATTACCATGGATGACGACTTCCTCTACTTGGCAAACCGTTCCGAGTCCGAGGGACGGTTGATTTGGGTCCGTTTGGGGAACTGTCGAACTTCAGTGCTGCTCGCCGAGTTCGGGCGGCTTTGGCCGCGCATCGTTGCCGCCCTCGAAGGCGGGGAGCGCGTCGTCGAGATGCAATAGGGCGTGGGTCGAGGCGGCTTGCGAGGAGTTGGTCCGTCACCTTCAGACCAACAGAGCCATGCCACCGGGGGAGCCATCTCATTATCGAGCAAGCTTGACGCAGTGACTATGCTATACGCTGGCGTGCACAGGGGGTTTTGATGCGACGAATGCTGAACCGAGTTCTCTTTCTCATTTCTGCATGCCTCATGCTGGCGGCGGTGCCCGCGGCGGCGTGGGAGCGCGAGGCGCTCTCGGTGTTCCACGAGCGGCGCGCGAAACTCCTCCGCGAGACGGGCGGCGACGGGGTCATCGTCATGTTTGGTTACGGTGAGGCCGAGGTGGCTTCCAGCACGACGATGTTCCGCCAGGACGAGACGTTCTATTACCTTACCGGCTGGAACGAGCCCGGCGCCCTGATGCTGGTCGTCCCCAAAGCCGCCAAGGCGGGCGGCGCGGCCGGGGAGATGGACAAGGAGATTCTGTTCATCCCACCCCACGACGACCGGCCCGGCAGCTATCACGGCGAATTGTGGGAAGGGCCGAAACTGGGACCCGAAGACGCCGATGCCGCCGCGCGCGCCGGCTTCCCCACCGTCAAGAGCGTTACGCTCTTCCAATCCGAACTTGATGAAGCCATGAAGGGCTTCGACAAGATCTATACGGAAGTAACCCCGCAGCCGGAAAGCGGCGAGGACTGCTTCGTCCAGGACATGCAATCGCGGCTGAAGAAGATGACGCCGCTCGCCACCCTGGTGGACTTTCGCTCTTTCATCACGCGTCTGCGTATGGTGAAGACGCCGGGCGAAGTCGCGCTGATCCGCAAGGCTGCGGAGGCTTCCGTGGAAGCGCACCTGGCGGCGATGAAGACCGTCAAGCCGGGCATCTGGGAATACGAAGTTGCGGCGCGCATGCAATACGAATACCAGCGCCGAGGCTGCGAGTGGCCGGCCTACCCGCCCATCGTCGGCGCGGGGTTCTACTCCACCGTTCTGCACTACGACCAGAACTCCCGGCAAATGGCCGATGGCGACACGGTCGTCATGGACGTCGCCGGCTCCTACGGCGGCTACGCGAGCGACATTACGCGCACGCTGCCGGTAAGCGGCAAGTTCACGCCTCGCCAGCGCGAAGTCTACGAGATCGTCCTCGCCGCGGCGGATGCGGCCATTGCCGCTGCCAAGCCGGGAATGTACCTGGGCCGGCGCGGCGCGAAGGGCCTGCACGAAATCGCCTACGATTACATCAACACTCACGGCAAGGATTTGAAGGGCCAACCGCTCGGGAAGTATTTCATCCACGGGCTCAGCCACTCGGTGGGCCTCAACGTTCACGACCCCTTTGACTACAACCAGCCCTTGCAGCCCGGCATGGTGGTGACCATCGAACCCGGCGTTTATATCCGGGAGGAAAAGCTGGGCATCCGCGTCGAAGATGACATCCTGATCACCGAAAACGGCTGCGAGGTCCTCACCCGGCACCTGCCGCGCACGGTGGAGGACATCGAGCGGGCGATGGCCCAGCGCTAGGCTGGCGGAGCGGGGATCACGATGGCGAAAGAAGACGCGGCCAAGCCTGAAGATCCACAGGGAACTTCCGAGCCGACCTACACCGAGCAGCTCTTTGGCAAGGGCATCTACGCGCGGCACCACCTGAGGCGCTTCGAATGGCTGCGCCGAAAATTTGACGCCCTGGCGGGCGAAGCTGAGATCAGCGTGCTCGAAGTCGGATGCCATGACGGTCGGGCGCTCAGCTCGATTCCGCGGCGCGTGCGTCGCTACGCGGGATTTGACGCCGGCTGGGGCGGCGGCCTGGAGCGCGGACGCCAGAAGTTCGCGGCCGAGAAGGACTACACGTTCACGGAATCCACCCAACCGCGCGACGTCGCGAGTCTGGGGGAGCAATTCGACTTCATCATCTGCATGGAGACGCTGGAACATCTGGACCAGCCCGTTGTCGAGGGTTACATCCAGGCTTTTGCCAGCAAGCTGAACGGCTACCTCCTGGTCACAGTCCCCAACGAGAAGGGGCTCCCTTTCTTGGTTAAGGCCACCGGAGCGCGTGTCCTCAACATCGAACGCTACTACCCCTATACGACCGCGGAATTCTTCTGGGCGGTCCTGGGACGGCTGCAGCACGTTCGCAGGATCGAGCACAAGGGATTTGATTACGCGCGCCTGGTCGGCTTGATCAGGCACCACTTCCCCCACGTGAGGGTCGAGGGCATCAACTCGCTCCGGCTACCGCCCTCTCTGAGCCTTACCATCGGCATTGTGGCATCCCACCAACCAATTCCCTGAGCCGCCGCCAGCCCCATGCCAGACCTGTGGGGGGAGGCGGGTTCTCCTTGCGCCGGCCTCCCGGCATGGACATTTTGTACTTGCCCTTTGTTTTCAATAACATTCTGGCTTCGTTCCTCGAGATTTTTGTTTTTGCAATTCCACTCTCCGGCCCTTCCCCGTCGGCCTCCGGAATCCTCACCCACCCTCGTCTGCCCCGGCTCCGGTCGGAAGCCATAGCCTATCACACTTGTCCTCTAAGTGTCAACGGTCGGCCGGAGGTGGGTTCTCTGTTGCCATTCACTCCCCTTCCGGAGCGAGCCGGCCGCATCAAAATTGCGTTGTCACCATGCGAACTTTGGCCCATGCTAAGGAGCATGACAGGCCAAACGAGCGAGCGCCTGCGAATTCCCATCCTGGCCGCTGTCGCCACATTCGCGCTCCATGCGGTCGGAAACCCGCACTACGGCTTCTTCCGCGACGAACTCTACTTCATCGTTTGCGGGCGGCACCCGCAATGGGGCTATGTCGATCTACCGCCCGTGGCGGCGCTCCTGGCCGCCGGATCGCAGATGTTCGGTCATTCGCTGGTGCTCTTGCGCATGGTCCCGGCCTTTTTTGCCGCTGCCGGCGTGTACGTCACCTGTTTGCTCGCTATCGAGCTCGGTGGCGGGGCCTTTGCCCAGATTCTGGCGGCCCTCGTCGCGTTCTTCGCTCCCGTCCTGATGAACTTCGGGATGAAGGTTTCCCCCGACATGGTCGGACTTTGGCTGTGGCCGCTGGCGGCACTTTATACCCTGCGTTTGACTCGAGGGGCCAATCCCCGCGGGTGGCTGGCAGTTGGCGCCATCATCGGCGTCTGCCTGCAGAGCAAGTACAGCGTCCTGTTCTTTTTTGTGGCGCTGCTGCTCGGCTTGCTCCTCACGCCCGAGCGGCGGATTCTTTTCTCGCGTTGGTTTCTCGCGGGTTGCGTGGTCTGCGGGCTTATGGCGCTGCCGAATTTCCTCTGGCAGGCGTACCACGGTTTCCCCATGCTGGAACTGCTTCGCGCCGGGCAGCAGGGGAAAAACGTAATCGTCGGCCCCCTGCAGTATCTGTTTCAAGAGTTAATCATCACCAATTTGTTTTTGTCCGTCGTCTGGATGATCGGCCTCGGGTGGCTCTTGCGGCATGCCCGCCTGCGCTTCCTCGGCTACACCTACGTCATCCTGATTGCGTTGATGATTGTGTTCCACGGGAAGCACTATTACCCGGCTGACGTATATCCCTATCTCATTGCGGCGGGCGGCGTGGCGATTGAAGCCTGGACAAACCGCCTGCGAATCCTCCGGCCGGTGGTCGTGACAGCGGCGATCGTACTGGGGGTACCTTTCGTTCCCTTCGGGATGCCGGTCTTGGCCGAGCAGCAGGTGGTCACTTACCAGCAATGGCTGTTCGGCGCGCTGCACATTCAGCGCCAAGCCCTCGCTACGGAACACCATGCCGAGCCCGCCTTGCCGACCGATTGGGCCGACATGCACGGCTGGCCGGAACTCGCCGCCACCGTCACTCAGGTCTATCAGTCCCTGCCGCCGAGCGAGCGCGCGCAGGCGGTCATCGTCGCGGGAAATTACGGCGAGGCGGCGGCCATCGATTTCTTCGGGAGTTCAAACGGATTGCCGCCAGTGATCAGCGGCCACAATCAATACTACCTTTGGGGAACGCACGGTCGCAGCGGCAACGTCCTCATCGATGTGGGCGGCGATTGCGGCGCGCGCGAGCATCTCTTCGAATCGAGCGTGCGCGCGGCCACCTTCACCTCGCCCTGGATCGCGCCCTATGAAGACAACCTGCCCATCATGGTCTGCCGCGGCATCAAGCAGCCCCTGGCGGAGTTGTGGCCAGGAGTCAAACACTTCCGGTAGGATCGACCGCTGAGGAGCATCTGGCAAAAGAGCCCCTTCGGAAGATCGCAGACCGTAGGGATCGCCGGTCTGCGCCAGCCAGCGCTTGTCCCTAAGATGTCAAGGATGCGGCCGGGGTCAGTTCACGATTTGACTTAATTGGTGCAGACGGGCTAGGCCCAGGCGCGGCTGCGGTCGATCCCTTTGGCGAGCATCTCCTGGACGTGGGCAGTGTCGTCGCGCACCTGCCAATCGAACATCCCGACGGCGATGAAGTCAGCGCCTTTCTCGAAGGCGTGCTGGAAGCCCTCCAGCGGCTTATCGCGGCCCGCGCCCAGCACCTTAAATCCGATCCAGGGCTTGCGGATCGTCTTCATGAAATCGGCGACGCCGCCCGCCGGGCTGGAGTAATACTCCTTGCGGTTGATCGTGACCATGAAGAAGTCGGGATCGAGCCCGGCCTTGGCGCAAGCTTGCACGGTGGCCAGGTAGTGCGCCCCGATCCCGGCCGCCAGGCCCGCCTGGCGAAAGCCGTGGAGGATCCGTCCAATCTCCTCCGCCTTGCCTTCCTTCACGAAATTGTCGGAAACATTTCCGTGCAGATATATCGCGATGGCGCCGTGATCGCGGGCGCGCTTGGCGTTCTCCACCGGGTCGCCCTGCTCGGGCGCGGAGCCGGCGATCCATTGCAGCTTCCCGCCGCGCTCGCGCTTGAACTTCTCATAGTGCTCGAAGATGTGGGGATCGGCGCGCATCAGCGTGGTGTTGATGCCGTTCTGCTCGGCGAGCGTCCAGGTTTCGAGAATCTTCTCCGTCGTGAAATAGTGTGTCATCAGGGCAGATTGATAGAGCAGTTCGCCAGCGTGGGCGGAGCCGGAAATCAGATTGCCGCCAATGATGAGGCGGGAAATCTCATGCTTCCCGAAGTTGCCGCGCTGCAATCCCTTGACGGGCTCCTTGACCTTCCCGTAATCCGAGCGGTCCACCAGTTGCGCCAGCAGCGCCCGATGCTCGTAAGGCAGGCCGCCCAGCAGCGCGCCGGAAACCCCCAAAGACGCTTTCAGTAGTCCTCGACGGTTGAGCTTTCGCATAACCCTCCCGCAACGACCTGGCGAGGGAAACTCGGCCACCGCACGAGTCGCTCGCCGCGCTATGGCGGATTCACTGGTAGGGGCAATTCACGAATTACCCCGCGACAGAACCCGTGGGCGCTTCGCGAACCGCCCCTACCTAACTACCTCCTGTGGCCTGTAACCTGTCCCCGATTCCTTACGTATACCGGACAGCGGTTTTGGCGCGTAGAGGGATGAGGGTATAGTCGAATTCTTTCTGTTCCTCGTCGCGTTCCTGGATGACCAGCATGTAGTAGCCGATGCGGGCGACGAGGCCGGCGGTGGTGACCTTCTTGCCGAGCCACTGGCCGCGCTGGCGCATCTCGGCGAAGTCCGGCAGCTTCTCGCGCGAGACGCTAAAGGCGTCTTCCCACTCCACTTCGCCGGGACGGAATTTCACACCATTAATCACCACGCCCTTTGCTCTGGCCACGTTTCGGTTCCTCGCATGTCGGAAGATGGAATCAGCTAGACGGGGGCGCATCCCGCCGTGCCCCACAATCTAGCCAGCATTGGCGCGGGTTGCAAGAGGGAAATCTGAACGATGAACCAGGAACGATAAATGATGAATTGCAAACAAAGACAGTTCCAACCCCTGACGTGTGCCTGGCGGCTCCTGATTCCTGCCTTCTGACTCTTGACTTCTGTCTCCTGACTCCCCGCTCGTGCTATATTTCGGCGCGCAGGGCGTAGACCGAATTCTCATGCGCCATTGGAAGAAACTCGTCTGGATGGTGGTGGCGGTTATTGGCGCGCTGGGGCTGGCCATGATTGCCACGGTGCGCGGCGAGCCGCTGAACGCCGTTTGGCTGATTGCCGCCGCGGGCTGCATTTACGCGCTCGGCTACCGCTTCTACAGCCGCTTTATCGCCTATCGCGTCTTGGAACTCAACAACCGCCGCGCCACACCCGCCGAGCGCTTCGATGACGGCCGCGACTTCGTTCCCACCAACAAGTGGGTCGTCTTCGGCCATCACTTTGCCGCGATTGCCGGGCCCGGTCCGCTCGTGGGCCCGATTCTCGCCGCGCAGTTCGGCTATCTGCCCGGAACCCTCTGGATTGTGATTGGCGGCGTGCTGGGCGGCGCGGTGCAGGATTTCACGACTCTCTTCTGTTCCATCCGCCGCGACGGGAAATCGCTCGGCCAGATGGCCAAAGATGAGATCAGTTCGCTGGGCGGGTACACGGCGCTCTTCGGCGTGCTTTTCATCATGATCATCCTCATCGCGGTGGTGGCGCTCGTCGTCGTAAACGCTCTCAAGAACAGCCCCTGGGGGCTGTTCACCATCGCCATGACGATTCCCATCGCTTTCCTGATGGGCATCTATCTCCGCTGGCTGCGCCCCGGCAAGGTTCTGGAGACTTCCATTATCGGGTTCGTGCTGGTTCTCGCCGCGGTTGTGGCGGGCCGCTACGTGGCGGAATCGTGGCTCGCGCCATATTTCACCTACGGCGGTCCGACGCTCGCCTGGATGATCATCGCCTACGGATTCGCGGCCTCGGTGCTGCCGGTGTGGCTGCTGCTCGCGCCGCGCGATTACCTGAGCACGTTCGTCAAGCTGGGCGTGGTGATGGCGCTGGCGCTGGGCATCATCCTGGTGCGGCCGACGATGCTCCTGCCGCCGCTGACGCGCTTTGTGGACGGCACGGGACCGATCTTCGCGGGCAAAATCTTTCCCTTCTGCTTCATCACCATCGCCTGCGGCGCCATCTCAGGATTTCATTCGCTGATTGCCTCCGGAACCACGCCCAAGCTCATCATGCAGGAGGGCCACGCGCGCATGGTCGGCTACGGCAGCATGTTGCTCGAATCCTTCGTGGCGATCATGGCGATGGTGGCGGCGACGGTCCTCGAGCCTGGCGTCTATTTCGCCGTCAACAGCCCGGCGGGCATTGTGGGCGCGCTCCCCGCGCAGGCCGTGCAGACGATTTCTTCCTGGGGCTTTCCCGTCACCGAGTCTGCCATGGCGGAACTCGCGCAAAAGGTCGGCGAGGTGACCCTTTTCAACCGCACGGGCGGCGCGCCCTCCCTCGCCGTGGGCATGGCGCACATCTTTTCCAAGGTCCTCGGCGGCTCCGGCCTGATGGCCATCTGGTATCACTTCGCCATCATGTTTGAGGCGCTCTTCATCCTGACTTTGCTCGACGCGGGAACGCGCGTGGGCCGCTTCATGCTGCAGGATCTGCTGGGGCATTTCTGGAAACCACTGGGACGAACCAGTTGGTACCCAAGCGTCACCCTGACCAGCGCCGTCATCGTCGCTGCCTGGGGGTATTTTCTCTATCAGGGAGTCGTCGATCCGCTCGGCGGGATCAACAGTCTCTGGCCACTCTTCGGAATATCCAACCAATTGCTGGCCACCATCGCACTCTGCGTCGGCACAACGATTCTCATCAAGATGCGCAAGGCGCGATACGCCTGGGTGACGCTTACGCCTCTCGGCTGGCTGCTCAGCGTGACGATGACGGCGAGCTACCAGAAGGTCTTTCATCCTCATCCGCGCATCGGATTCCTGGCGCACGCTCGCGCCCTCAGCGACCAGCTCGCCGCCGGGGCGGTTCCGCCCGGTGATATCGGACAGGTGCAGCGGTTGATTTTCAATGACCGCCTTGACGCCGTGGTGACAGGGATTTTCGCTCTCTTGGTCGCGCTCATCCTGGTCGAGTCGGCGCGGCAATGGTGGATGTATGCCCTCGGACAGAAACAGCCGGTCCTTCAAGAGGGGCCGATGGTCGTGTCGAAGTGGGCGACGGAGGGAGAAGAGGCTGGAGGCTAGGGACTGGGGACTGGAGAGGGAAGAAAGATGGCGAAGGCGCGGAGAGTGTTGTGGCGAATCTGGGAGATGGTGCGCGAAGTGTTCGGTGACAAGGCGTATGATCGCTACGCCGAGCACATCCGCACGCACGGCGGAGAGCCCCTCACGCGGGAGGAGTTTTACGTCTCGCAATTGCAGCGCAAATACACGCGCCCGAGCCGGTGCTGCTGAGGGACTGTAGCGGCGCTGTCCTCAGCGCCGAACCATGCCGGTGCGGACCCTGGCGCCACAGCCAGTGCTGGTGCTCGGATACGCAGGTCAGAAAGGGGGTGTGCGATGAAGTGGGTGCTTTCAATTCTCGTCTTCTCTTTTTGCGCGGCGGCGCATGCCCAGGAGCCGCCCTTCTCGAAGCAATACCTGCAAGGCAAGCCCTACTCACAGCAGGAGAACGAGGCGCTGGTGAAGAAGTTCCAGGGACTCCGTGTTTCTGACGTCGTGGACGGCCTGGACGTGGTCGGCCTTCAGGATGTCACGGTCATGGACCACGGCATCCAACCGCTCTGGCGAGACGAAAAGAATTTCACCCACCGTATCTACGGCGTGGCGGTGACACTGCGTATTGTGCCCCCACAGGAACGTGCTCCGAATTTTCCCTCCCACGAGGAGTTCTCCAAGTGGGAGGGCAACTGGTACGAGACGAAGATACCCGGTGATTTCGAACATTTCCTCACGCCGGACACGATCCTGGTGATTGACGCCTCGCGGACCAAGGACGTAGGTTTCTGCGGCTCGAACAATGCACTCAACTGGTTCACGCACGGGATGCGCGGCATCGTCACCGACGGCGGCTGCCGCGATCTCGACGAAATCATCCTTGAGCACATCCCGCTCTACCAGCGCGGCCCCACCAACGGCATCGATCCGGGCCGTATTGAGATCGAGTCCTACAATAATCCCGTGAACGTCGGCGGTGTGCTGGTCATGCCGGGCGATCTCATCGTTGCCGACGCGCAGGGGGTCGTGGTTGTCCCCCGCGCCCAGGCTGAGGCCGTTCGCGCCGCCGCGCAGCGCATCCAGGATGAAGACAAGGGGCAGCGCCGGGAGCTTTATCAAAAGCTAAAGCGCCCTGCGGATTTTACGGTGAAGTAATTTGCTGTCGCACCCGTGGGAGCCGCCCCTCCCACAGAGGGGTGGTTTCTCACTGCCGAAGTGGTTCCTGCGGACGGCCGGCTCGCGGGAAGCGTATAATAGCGTCCTGACTCTGTGGCCCGCCCCTCGCGGAGGGAAGCTGATGCCCGTGCCCTTTTCCGAACTAGAGCTGGCGGAATTCATCTTCGACCGCATCATCGTTCACTGCCCCAAATGCCCGGATGTGGCGTGCATTCGCCAGGCGTGCCTGAAGGTTGCAGACGACCTGCTCGACCTGGCGGACATCTGCTACAAGGTCACGCCGGTCTCCGACGGCGGGGACTAGAAGGCCAGCGGTCGGCGGATAGTGACCAGCAATCACCTGCTCTTCGTTCTTGGCTGACGGCTCGAACGGCCCTGTCTCCGAGCGCCCCAAGGGTAAGCGGCTTCTGCCTCCTCCCTAGGTTGGCCAGTCGGCGTAAGCGTAGAGAATGTCGACGTACGACTGCTCGGCGCGCACGATGCCGGCGACCTTCTCGTTCCCCTCGATAACGATGTACTCGTCATGGCTGTGGGCGCGGCTCCCGTGGCCCAGTCCGCCGCCGACCGACGGCAGGTTCAAGGGCGGTCGCGTGAACTGGGCAATGGGCGCCGAACCCGCCTCGCGCGGCCAGACCATCGGCTCAATGCCGTAGTGCTTGTACACGCTGAGTAGAGCCTGCACGACAGGCGCTTTAACGGAGGTCTGTGACCACTCGTCGCCGCCCCCAATGGGAACGATTTCGATGTCGGAATAGCCGTGCCGGTCGAGATGTTGTCGAATCAGCTCGCGCGTGGGAGCGATTTCCTGGTTCGGGACCAGACGGCAATCGATCTTCGCCGCGGCGCGATCGGGGAGGATGGTGGCCATGCCCGGACCCGTGTAGCCCGACCAGAGGCCATCGATGTTGAGCGAGCTGTCGAAGACGAGATGCCGCACGGCCTCCGCTTCAGACCAGTTGTTCATCCAGACTTTGGAATTCTCCTTCTCACCCACCAGCAGGCGACCCGCGAACTTGGAAACGAGCGCCTCGTAGAGCTGCGTTTCTTCTTCGTTGGGCGGGCGGATGGCGTCGTAGTAGCCGTCGATGAGCACCTGATTGCCGTCCGCCTTCACCATGGTGTTGAGAGCTTTGATGAGCCGCCAGGTGGGGCTGTCGAGGATCGCCTTGCGGCTGCTATGGATGGGCCGCTTCTGTGGCCCGTGTCCCCACGCCTTGCCCGAGCAGACCAGCTCCATCGAAGAGATTCCCTTGTAGCCCAGCGTCACCTCGATGCCGCCTTCCTCGTCCTGCGAGGGGCCGAGCATCAGGTGGGCATTGCATTTCTTCAGGCGGTCGAGATAAGGGGCGAGCACCTGGTGAAAGTGCGTGCTGCCCTGCTCTTCTTCGCCGTCGCAGGTGAACATGATGTTGACCGGCAGCTTGCCCACAACCTCCAAGATTGAATCCAGCGCATTGAAGACCATGGCGTCAGCACCCTTGTCATTAACGGCGCCACGGGCCATGATCACGTCTCCAAAGGGAGGCATCTCGACGATGTTCGCTTCGAGCGGCGGCGAGCTCCACTGCTTCTCGTCGAAAGGCTGAGTGTCGTACATCATGTAGTAAGCGAGGGTCTTCGGCGCGCCCGCGTCGTACCAGGCCCAAACGCCGGGGTGGCCGTCGGTCTTGACGAGCTCGACTTCTTTGCAGCCCAAGCGCTTGAAGTAGCTCATCAGGAGGTCGGCGCATTCCTTCATCCCCAGCCCCCAGCTCGAAACGCTCGGCTGGCGCAGGTACTCTTGCACGCGCGCGATGTGCCGCGCCTTGTTCTGGGCAATGTGATCGTGGATCTTCCGAAGGTGCTGGGATTCCAGCACGCTCTCGGCAAACCCCCGCGGTGCGTCGAGGAACGGGGAAAAAACCCCCGCCGCCGCGCCCGCCGCACCAGCACTTGCTAGCTTGAGGAATTCCTTTCGAGTGAGATGCATGTTCAACCCCCCGGACAGTTTCTGCGAAGATCCTCCCGGCACGGGTACGGATCTCCGCCTTTCAAAGATCTCGCTCTGTTCTCAGCAGTCTTGGGCCGAGCCAAACGAGGGCCACGGCGTCAATTACGAAATGCGCCGCCATGGACGGCCAGAGGCTGCCGGTCCGAATGACCGGAACTGCCAAAAGCGCCCCCAGGAGCGCCGCCCGCGTCATGCCGTGGACGCCCTGGTAGGCGTGCGCCAGCCCGAAGGCCATCGAGCCAAGGATAAGCGCCGCGGCGACAGAGTCACTCCAGCGTAGGAGCTGCGAGTGGAGATAGCCGCGATAAACCAGTTCCTCGCAGAACGCGGCCGTCGGCGCCACGACGCACACGGCCAGAAGCTTTTCGCGCCGCGTCTCTGGGATCAACAGGCGAACCAGATCCGATTCCTCTGGCCAAAGACCAAACTTCTCCAGGGCAATAACCAGCCCGAGCGCCGCCAATACCCCCAAGGACAGCCCAGCCGTCCAGACAATGAACTGATCCCGGGGCAGCGAACGCAACCCGATGGCGCGGAAGCCAGGGCCGGCAAACCAAATCACAGCCGCTCCCAGCATGACGAGGAACCATTGTGAGAACGTAGCGGAAAGATACAGATCGATCTTGGGAATCAAACGCAGATCGCTGCGGCGGGCGGTCTTGTAAGATAGGGCGGGAACCACTCCCACAAGAATGATAGCCAACCCGTAGCTGAAAAGCCTTCCCATCATTGTAGCCTGGAGTTCTTAGTCGATAGCGTCCGGCGAAGGGTGTCCGCGGCGCGGACCAGTTTGGCGCCTTGCCGCCTCCTACCTTAGCAGGTACGCGCCCAGAACTGAACGGCACAGATCGCGATAGGTTTCGATGGGCACATTTTCCGGCCCCAGCAACCACTGGAGGCAATAGCCGTCCACGAGGGCCCGCAAGGTAGCGGCGGCATCCTCCGCCGGCACTTTCCGGAACTGGTGGAGCCGAATTCCCTCCTCGATGATCGCTCGGTCGCGCTCGCGGCACCTCGCAAGAAAGGCGGAAAGGAGGGCGCGAAAACGGTCCAATCGCGTGCCGAGCGTCACATAGTCGAAGAAAACGAGGTAGAGCTTCCGGTTCACCTGGGCACTGTGAAAAAGCACTTCCAGTTCCGCCCCCAAACGCGCCCGGGGTGAGTCCTGTGTCTGGACGACCTCGTCCAGGCTTCGGCTGACCTGCTCGAGCAGCCATTTCAAAACCCCAAAGAGCAGGTCTTCCTTGGTGGGGAAATAGTAAAGCGCTCCCCCTTTGCTCGAGTCGGCGCGGGCGACGACGGAGTCCAGCGTGAGCGCCTGTATGCCCTTCTCGAGGATCTCGGCGTACCCCGCCCGCACCAAGGCGTCGCGGCGGCGGTCGGCAAGCTCCGGGTCTGCTCGACGTGGGCTCATGGGGCCTCCTTGTTAAACAGTCTGGACGGATTATTAACTAAAAGCCATATTTGTCAACAGATTTCTTGTGATGTCAGGCGATTTTCTGCTAAGGCCATATGGGCGTAAGCTGATGCCGCGACAACTTGCGAGCCGCGCTCGCCCGTGATACGCTGCGAGAGCATGAGTCCTTCCCATGTGGGGCCGAAGAACCTGATCGGGGCATCACGCGAGGAACTGGAAAGCCTCGCCGAGAAGCAGGGGCAGCCGCGTTTCCGCGGTCGGCAGGTTTATGAAGGGCTGTATAAAGGGCGCGCGGGCGACTTTCAGTCCCTCACCAATCTGAACCTCGCGTTTCGTGCTGAACTTTCTGCCCGTTTCCGGGTCGCCTACCCTCAAGTCGAGCGGGAGTTTGCATCCCACGACGGGGCGGTGAGGTATCTGCTGCGCCTGGAGGACCGCAACTCCATCGAGACGGTTTACATGCCGGAGGAGAACCGCACTACCCTCTGCCTCTCCAGCCAAGTCGGTTGCGCCGTGGATTGCCGTTTCTGTTTCACGGCGCTGCTGGGCGTGAAGCGGAACCTCACCTCGGGCGAGATGGTGGGCCAAGTGCTGGCCGTGACGCAGGCCCAGGAAATCCCGCCCCGCGCCCGTTTGAACGTGGTCTTCATGGGTATGGGCGAACCCCTCCTGAATCTCGAGCCGGTGATGAAGGCGGTAAGGATCATGGCGGACCCCAACGCCCTGGGAATTCCCTTACGCCGGATCACGATTTCCACTGCGGGCGTCGTTCCGCGCATTCGCGAATTGGCCCAGGACCCGATGCGGCCCAAACTAGCGGTCTCGCTGAACGCCTCCAACGACGAACAACGCACCGCGCTCATGCCCCTCAACCGCAAGTACAACCTGAAGCAACTTCTCGCGGCGTGCCGTGACTTCCCGTTGCGGCCGCGCGAGCATCTGACATTCGAATACGTCATGCTCGACGGCATCAATGATTCGAACGCGGACGCCGCCCGTGTGGTGGACCTGGTCCGCGGAATCCGCTGCAAGGTCAACCTCATCCCTTACAATTCCGGCTCAGAACTTCCCTATCGCGCCTCCCCGCTCAAGCGGGTCCTGGAATTCCAGGAAGTTCTCGTGGCCGGAGACATTTCCACCTACATTCGCATCTCGCGCGGCCAGGACGTGCGCGCCGCCTGCGGGCAATTAAGACTGGCGGGGGCCAACGCCTAACCGTTTCTGATGGCGATGACGGCCATCATGCGGCCGGTCCTCGGCCCCTCCTGCCGATGCGAGAAAAACAGGTCGGTTCGGCAGGAAGTGCACAGACCCACATCGTGGATGCGGCTGGGCACGAGACCCGCGCCGAGCAATTGATTCTGGATCGCCGCCGCGAGGTCAAGGTGGACGGCCGTGAGATGGGCGGGTGCATGCCCGGGCGGGTAGTTGGAAAGGAACTGCAGGGGGTAGGACGCCGTGGCCGTCGCTCGCGAGTCGGAGGAAGGCACGGGACGGAAGAAACCTTCGCTCGCGACGAAGCGCCCGCGAAACGCCGAGACGACCTCCTCGCCGACGCTGTAGCAGCAGGCGCGGATTCCCGGGCCGATCACCGCAATCATCCGGCGCGGGTCGGAATGGAACTGGCCGCGCATCACGCCCACGACTTTCTCCGCCAGCCGCCCGAGGGTCCCGCGCCAGCCGGCGTGCAGCGCCGCGACCGCCCGGTGAACCGGGTCAACAAGCAGGACCGGCAGGCAGTCGGCGGTTCGAATGGAAAGCAGAATTCCGGGCTGTTGGGTAATCAGCGCGTCGCCCGCCGGGAGTCGCTCCCCCCGTGCGAGAGGCCGAGCGCTGCCGGCGGGGAAGTATTCGATACCCTTCCGCCGCAGGCGCGCCACACGGAAGATGTGTGTCGAGTGGATTTGCCGAAGGGCCGCGAGGGTGAAATTGCTGGCGCCGACGGCCTGAAGAAAGAGCCGCCGGTTCTTCTCCACCGGTGCACGGGCCTGGGATTCTCGGAAGCCGAGATTTAAGCCCCGGGTCGCGCCCTGGCTTGTTCCGCCCCGGCGCGTGCTGAATGCATGAAGCAACCAGCGGTATCGCTGCACGGCGCGGCATTCGACCCACTGCAACTCGCCGTGGGAGACAATGCTGTGTGTGTTCGGGCTCAACGGTTCAATATAGCATACGCTCCAGCGTCGGTTTCTATCGTCCCCGGGTGCGGTTGAAATCACGAATCGGGTCTGCTATGGTGGGCCTATTCAGGGGACAGGAGGCTGCGCCTCAACCGGGCACAGTGGCGAACATGCTTTCCACGCGTTTAGTCCGATTAATTGAGGACCACGCCGAGGAGCTTACCCGTGGGGTCCTCGACGACCTGCAGCATAACGCCCGCACGCTTTCGTATCACAAGCTCTCGCGCGAGGAACTCCACCACCGCGTTTATACTGTCTATCGGAATCTGGGTGATTGGCTCGGCCATGTGGCCGAGGAGGGCATCGAAGCGGCTTATTGCGAGCTCGGCCAGACTCGTCAAGCGGAGGGTATTCCGCTCAGCGAGGTGATCTACGCGCTGCTTTTGACCAAGTACCACCTCCGGGAGCACATCCGATCGCGTGGGCTGGTCGATTCAGCGGTGGAACTTTATCAGGAGCAGGAACTCCAGCGCCTCGTCGGGCGCTTCTTCGACCGGGCAATCTACCATACGGTGAGGGGCTACGAGCACGCGGGAAGGCCGGCCGTGAAGTCGGCCGTCTGAGGCCCTCCGAAGCTCGATGGGGAAAAGGGGCGAGTGGCATTCCCGATGATTGTCGGCACAGGCATCGACATCGCTGAAACGGCGCGGATCGAGCAGGCGTTGGAACGCCACGGAGGACGCTTTGCGCGCCGGGTCTACACGCCCGGCGAAATCGCCTACTGCGAGCAATTCAGGAACAAAGCGGAACGCTACGCGGCGCGCTTCGCCGCCAAGGAGGCGGCGTTCAAGGCTCTGGGCACTGGCTGGCGAGAGGGAGTCCGATGGCTGGACGTGGAGGTCACGCACCTGCCGAGCGGGAAACCGGAACTGCGACTCGCAGGGCGGGCGGCGGATCTGGCGCGCGATTTGCACGTGGCGCGCATGGCCGTTTCCCTTTCCCATAGCAATCACTACGTGGTCGCGCAGGTTCTGTTCGAATCAGATGAGTAGCACACACCGCAGGGACGCAGCCCCGTTGGCGCTGGTAAGCGCGATCTGTTGCTGCATCCTTGCGCTGGCGGCTTCCGGCCAATCGCCAGAGGCCAGCGGAATGCCAACTCTGCCCACGAAGCGGGCCGACACGTACCTTGTCAACCAGACGCCTCCTGAATACCCAGCCGTGGCGAGAATAAACTACATTCAGGGAAAGGTCCGGCTGCTGGCCACGGTGAGCCGCGCGGGAAAAGTGTCCGAAGCGCATGTGATCAGCGGCCATCCCTTTCTTGCCGTCGCTGCGCTGAATGCCGTCCGGCGGTGGGTTTTCCGGCCCCCCGAATCGCGGTCGGGGCCGGCGGACTTTCAGACTTACGTGGACGTACGCTTCTCGCTACGGACCAAGCATGTTGACCATTTGCCTCTCCAGCCGGATCGCGACCTGAAGCGTCAGATTCATCCCCCGGAGCTGGTCGCCGGGTCGCCCATTAGCCGGGACGGCGAGGTCGTCCGCATGCGTGTCCTGGTTGGCTTGGAAGGGCAGGCCGTGGATTCTCAGGCGGTGCAGGCTGCTGCCGTGCACCAAGCGGAAGCACGCCGTGCCGTGGCGAGCTGGACCTTCCGACCGGCGCGCTGGGGAGCTATGGCTGTGCCCTGGTATGTGGAAGTGGATGTGCCGTTGCCGTCTTGGTCCGGCGGCCGGACTGCCGCAGACAGTTCCGGTCATTAGTGGACGTCTGGCCCGCGCCGGCAATTCGCATTCCCCAAACCAGAGGTCAGTAGCATAATGGGGGTGTGGGTCGTGAAACGGTCCTGGGAGATAGTTGTGCAAAAGGCTGAACTCAGCCCCGGACGGCTTCAGAGGGCAGGATTGCTTGCCGGAGTGCTGCTACTGGCGCTCACCGCCTCACCGCTTGCCGGCGGGGAAGAGGCTGTTCGATCACAATTCAAGTACGCCGGCGGAACCGAGAGCTTGTCAGAGGGCTGTGAGGGAAACCTCGAACTGAGGCCTGAGTCCATGACCTTCGCCTGCCGGGGTGGGGAGGTCTCGGTGCCTTACTCCTCCATCACTCTGATGCAATACCGGTCTGAAGTCAGCCGGCGCGTCCTCCAACTGAAGCTTCCCTGGAAAATCCGCCCGATCATTTCTCGGCAACTCGTGGGCGGGAAGAAGAACCGCTACTTTACGGTCGTCTACCGTCTGGAGAGCCACCCCCGCGTTCTCATCCTACGGGTCCAGCCGGACGCCATGCGTCCGTACCTCGCCGAACTCGATCTGCGCACCCAAAAGCGCGTGGAAGTTCAAAGCTACGAAGAATATTGAAGGCCCGGTCAGTGGGTTTGTTGAGCTGGCGTCGTTTTATCGGGCTCGGGCGGTTGCGACGGGGTCGTGGCGGCCTGGAAGAAATAGCCGGCGCGCGCTCGCACCTTGACTCCCGACCGGCGCACTCTCACTTCGATGCGATGGAATCCGGGGGTCGCGAGCGTGCTGGGGACATAGGCCAGTTCGTACTGGCTGTGTGCTTCTGCGGCAAGGTGAGCCAGTTCTTCCGAGAAAGTGGTCTTTTTCCATTGCGAGTAGTAAACGCCTCCCGTATATCCCGTATAGACCTCCAAGAGATTGTGCAGGAGAGTCGAGCGCACGACTTTGCCGGTGGTATCCAAGATGTCCACGATGGGAATGGTGGCGTCTACGACGTTGGCGGAAGCCGTGGGCGTGGGTATGCCTCGGCCGGGAAGTGAGATGCCGGCATTGGTGGCCACGGGGCTGGGGGGGGGGATATCCGGCTTGCGCGACCAGAGGCCACGGGCGGGATTGAAGCTCAGGCCGCAGATCTGCACCTCCGAGCCGGTGGCGCGACGGATGACTTCCCGGTGCTGCGTCTCGCTCCCGTCATCGAAGCCGTCGGAAAAGGCGACGATAATCCGCCGCTCGGTCTTGGGCCGGTGTTCCAGCAGCCCGATGGCCCGCGCCAACGCGTCGTTAAGCCGCGCGTTGAGCCCTTCCGGCATGATCTTTCCCAGGGTCGTGTTCAACTGGTCGCCATCACTGGAAAAATCTTGCGCCACCTTGACGAGATCGCTGTAAGTGACCACCGCCGCCCGGCCTTCCGGCCCGAGGAGCAGCGAGGAAAACTCCGGCCCCAGCGCCTTCACCGGATCGAGCAAGGGCCCGACCGAGCGGCTGGTCTGAATTACGATTACCACCGCCATCTGGCGCGGCTCCGATTCAAAGCCCTCGATGTGCTGCAGTTCGCCGTTGTCGTAAACCTCAAAGTCGCGCTTCTTGAGCTCGTAGAGGAACTGCCCGCCCCGGTCCATCACCGTCACCGGCGTGACGACGATATTGGAGAGGGCTCGGATGACAGGTGTCAGGTCTGAAGCGTCGTCCGCCTGGGGGGCGTTTTCGGAGGTGGCGGTCTGGGTCGGCGCATCCGCCACGTTGCTCTGAGCCTGCGTCGGCGGCCCCGCCAGCGCCCAGAGCCCGGCAGCTACAAAGAGCGCCAATCCCCCTCCTGCCAGAGTAAGCTCGCTCGCGCCTGCTTTTCCTCGGATCATAATTAATGGGATGGCCCGGTCGGCAGCGGCGTTGCCAGGCCAAAAGCCAGAGTCTAGCTTCCGCGGACCTTAACCCTCTTTCCCGCGCGCTCCCCGATTGCGCTGGCGCGCGGCTTCAAAGAGCACCACGCCGCAAGCTACGGAGACGTTGAGCGATTCGACTGGCCCGTAAAGCGGGATCGCAGCCATTCTATCACAGGCCTCGCGCACCAGCCGGTGCAGGCCGCGTCCTTCTCCCCCCAGCACCAGGGCGCAGGAACCTGTGTAGTCAAGCTCCAAGTAAGACGTCTCCCCCCGCGCCTCGAAGCCGTAGACCCAGACCCCATGCTCCTTGAGCTCCACAAGGCTGCGGACAAGATTGGTGACGCGCGCGATGCGGACGTGTTCGAGCGCCCCCGCCGAGGCGCTGGCCACCGCGCCCGTCAGACCCGCGGCGCGGCGCTCCGGGATCACCAGACCGTCGGCACCGGCGGCTACCACGGTGCGAATGATCGCACCGAGATTGCGCGGGTCTTCCACGCCGTCGAGCGCAACGAGCAGCGGATGCTCGCGCCCGCGCACCAGGGATTCGAGGTCGTCGTACTGCCTGGCTCCGCAAACGGCCACCACGTCCTGATGGTGGGAGGCGGCGGCGGCGCGGTCGAGCGCGGCGCGCGGGGCGAAGCGCACGGAAATCCCCGCCGTCCGGCAGGCCTTCACAATCTCCTGCACCCGGTGGCTGTGCTGGCCCGTCGCCACCAGCACGTATTCGATGGGGCGCGCTCCAATCGCCTCGCGCACGGCGTTGATGCCGTACACGGCATTGGATTCTCTCGATGGCTCGTCCATATCTCAAAGTCGCATTTTAGGCGCCGCGTCTTGGCCTGTCACCCCATGCGCCCCGTGCATGTCACCCTGAGCCCGCCCTGCGGGCGAAGGGTCTCGGCAGTTCCTCGGTGAACTGCGGAGATTCTTCGCTTCGCGCCAACTGCGCGCTTCACTCAGAATGAAAATATGAAAGCGCGACTCCGGCCGTCGGCGTAGGCTGACGGTGGGAAAAAGATTCCTCGAAGAGGAAAGGAGCCGCGCATGGAAGAGTATATCGCGTTTGATTCGCACAAGCGTTACACCTGGGCCGAGCACGAGCAGGTGAAGACCAGGAAGCTACGGCGCTACCGACTGGAGCACGCGCCGGGAGCGATCCGCCAGGCCTTGGGGGGCGCGAAGCCGGGCACGGCAGTGGCCCTGGAAGCCACCGCGAACTGGTACTGGATCGTGGACGAGATCGAGCAAGCCGGTTTGCGGCCGCGCTTGGTGCACCCGCGCAAGGCCAAGCTGATGATGGGGCAGATCAACAAGACCGACCGGCTCGATGCGCACGGGCTGAACACTTTGCAGCGCAACGGCACCTTGCCGACGGTGTGGATTCCGCCCGGACCCTTGCGCGAACGGCGCGAACTGACGCGCACGCGCGTGGTGTTGGTAGCGCAGCGCACGCGCTGGAAGAACCGCCTGACGGCGACGCTGGCCAAGTACGGCCTGCCCGCCAGTGAGTACAGTGACCCCTACGGAAAGGGGGCGCGCCAGGAACTCGATTCCCGTCTCGAACCCTTGCCGGAGCAGACGCGCTGGGCGGCTCGGCAGATGCGGGCGCAACTGGACGCGTTGAGCGCGCAGATCGAGCAGTTCGAGCAGCGGCTGAAGGAGTTGGTCGACCTCACACCGGAAATGCAGCGCCTGATGAGCTTGCCGGGCGTGGGCGTGATTCTGGCGGCCACCATCGCGCTGGAGATTGGCGAGGTCGAACGCTTCGCGAGTGCCGAGCGCCTGGCCAGCTATGCCGGCACCACCCCGCGCGTGCACGCGAGCGGTGATCGCGTGCGCTACGGAAGGACGCGGCCCGACGTCAACCGCTATCTGAAGTGGGCCTTTGCCGAAGCCGCCAACTCGGTGGCCGTCAACCACCGCCGCTGCCCGCACCGGCACGTCAGCCAACTTTACTTCCGCCTGCGGCTGCGCAAAGGACACAGCCGGGCGGTGGGCGCCGTGGCGCGGCATCTGGCCGAAGCCGCCTTCCACGTCCTCCGCCGCCAGCAGGCGTATCGAGATCCGACGACGGCCCAACCGGGTCGGACCACGGAGGTGTAAGCGCGAACTTGTCATGATCCCGCTCCCCGGGATCGCAGAATGAATGCGACACGCCTCCGGAACATGTTCATGCCCCCCCGAGGGCGGAGAGATGACTGGGTGCGACCCCATCGAACCTCCGGACTTGCCGGTTGACACGTCGCGCTTTCAGAGATGACAAAGTGATGCCGGCGCTACAGCGCCACTGCTGCCGTAAACTCGCGCAGGCGCTCGGCGCAACTCTTCACATGGCGCGTAAGTAAGAGTTGCGCCCCACTTTCGAAGATGGGGATCAACTTCTTCAATTCGGGGCCTGATTCTGCGCCAGTCAATGCAACACGAATTGGATGAAAGAGCTCCCGTCCTCGCTTTCCTGTTTCGCTTTCGACGGCCTTCATGATTTCTCGGAATCGGTCGAATTTCAGTTCCGGCTCCGAGAGAACTCTTGGGATGAAGGCACGCAGAATTTCCCGCGAAGAGGGGTCCTCCGCTACATGGCGCGTGCTCTCGTCACGAACAACGCTAGCTGCGTCATACTCGAATATCAACCTAGCCAGATCCGACGCTTCCGTGCCGCCCTTGGACTCCAAAATGATTAAAAGGATCTCGTTGACGAAGTCTTGCACCCTCTCAACTTCGGCTTGGGAGAGGTAACCCTGCGATACTAGGTACCCTACGGCGCGCTTGGTGAGGTAGGACTGCTTCTCTGGTTCCGATAGATAATGCCAGTTCAACCATTCCAGTTTTCGCTGATCGAAAACAGCCGGACTCTTAGTGATCCTATCCAGGGAAAACTGGCTTATCATTTCCTCAGTACTTAGTATCTCTGTCTTGCCGTCGCCAGTCGACCAGCCCAGCAACAGGAGGTAGTTTCTGAGCGCTTCGGGGCGGATATCCATATCGCGGAAATTCTGAAGCGAAGCCGCGCCGTGACGCTTGGAAAGCCGCGCGCGGTCGGGGCCGAGGATCGTCGAGAGGTGCGCGAACTGCGGTGGCTCCCATCCCAGCGCCTGATAGAGCGCCAGTTGCCGGGGCGTATTCGAGATGTGATCGTCGCCGCGGATGACGTGGGAGATTTCCATCAAGTGGTCGTCGATGACCACGGCATAGTTGTATGCAGGATTCCCGTCGGAGCGAACCAGAATCCAGTCTCCGATGACTTCGCTCGCAAAACTGCTGGGGCCGTGGACGAGATCGTTCCAATTGAATTCGCCTTCGCTGATCCTTAACCGGATGGCTGCGGGTTCGCCCGCCGCCACCTTGCGCGCCGCCTCCTCGCGCGGGCGCGCGCGGCATCGCCCGGAATAGCGCGGTTGCTGGCCGGCCTTGAGCGCCGCCTGCCGCTCCGCTTCCAGTTGTTCGGCCGAACAAAAGCAGAAGTAGGCATGACCAGCGTCGATCAACTGCGTCGCGTATTGGCGGTAAGTTTCCTTGCGCTCGGATTGCCGGTAAGGGCCATGCGGCCCGCTCACATCCGGTCCTTCATCCCAGTCGAGGCCGAACCAGCGCAGGTCCGCGAGAAGCTGGCGCTCGTATTCTTCCTTGGAGCGTTCGACGTCCGTGTCTTCGATGCGGAGGACGAAGGCGCCGCCGTGATGACGCGCGAAGAGCCAGTTGAAGAGCGCCGTGCGCGCGTTCCCGACGTGCACGTAACCGGTGGGGCTGGGAGCGAAGCGGACTCGAACGGAAGTCATAACTTTCTTCTTATCCCCAACTGTGCCGACGCGGTGCCCACACACCTTCAACGGTCTAGGCGGTGAGATGCCGCCGCTACGCCACTCGGCATCCGGTTATCACCTGGATTGCGGCGCTCCGGCTTGCGTAGTGCGATGCTGCAAATGTGCTGCAAATTCCACGCTTTCGAATCGTGCTCAAAAACAGCCGTAAAATCCGGGATATCCTATTGGTTCTAAGACGGTTAAGCGTTTTAGGTTCGTCTTGACAGACATTCCGTCTAATACCATTTGTTTCCAATGACTTCGCAGCTTTGACAATACGCTATATACGGGGGAAACAGCCTGTTGCAAGCGGTCTGCAAATCGTCGGGCTGCGAATTCCCCCTGCCTTGGGTCGCCCACTCTTTCGAGTGCCGGGCCGCCGCGCCGTGGATCCTTTTCGTCGGGTGCGTAGCCTACCATTGTACCACAGACCGCCGCAAAGTCAAGGAACATAAAGTCCCTCCGGCCAACACAGATTATACGCTGTGTTCAGGGATAAAAGGTAGGGGGGCGTCGGCGTGCGCCCCCTCATTGTGCCCCCCCCGGGGCTGACAGCCTCCGCTCGACCCGGTAGGGAAAGGCTGAAGGCAGTCTGGCGCCCCTCGCTCCCCGGCCTTGACGACTGACGATTTCCCCATCACTATGGAATCAGCAAGCCGCCGGGCCTGTAGCTCAGCTGGGAGAGCACCTGGTTTGCAACCAGGGGGTCGGGAGTTCGAGCCTCCCCAGGTCCACCAATGGACCTTCCCGCAATTCGGCATCTGCTGGCATCCCGTAAGGTCGGTACTGCCTATGCGGCCGCAGGCCCCAACTGGCGGCGTGCCGCGAATCTGCTGGAGGAGTACATTCCCTTGCCGAAATCGTGGAGAAGATGTATACGTTTTCAGTGTCGCGATAGCAGCACAAATGCCAGGTCAGGTTTGGTGGCGAATGACGAAACGGCATCGCAAGTTCCTGCAAGGCATCTTGGGTGCGCTGGCCCTGCTGGTGTTCAGCGCTACCGGCGTGACATCTTCGAGCGGGAGTGCGCACATGGTCAAAAAGGATCCGTTTGGGAAAACTCGGGACGGCCAGAGCGTCGACTTGTACACCTTAACCAACGCTCTCGGGATGGAAGTCCGGGCGATGACGTACGGCGGCATCATCGTTTCGATCAAGGCGCCGGACCGAACCGGCAAGCTGGATGATGTTACCCTCGGCTTCGATTCACTGGACGGCTACCTCGCCGGGCATCCTTATTTCGGGGCCATCATCGGGCGGTATGGGAATCGGATTGGCCAAGCGCGATTCTCGCTGGACGGTGTTGAGTACAAACTCGCTGTCAACAACGGTCCGAACGCCCTACACGGGGGACTGAAAGGCTTCGACAAAGTCGTCTGGCAGGCGGAGTCGTTCGACAAGAAGGATTCCGCGGGCGTGGTTTTCAGCTACACGAGCCCGGACGGCGAGGAAGGCTATCCCGGAAATCTCAACGTCAAGGTCACCTACACGCTCACCGACAAGAACGAACTGATCCTCGACTATCACGCCACGACGGACAAAGCGACGCCGGTCAACCTGACGAATCACACTTACTTCAATCTGGCGGGGCCGGGGCTGCGCGACATCCTGGGCCACGATATCATGATTAACGCCGATAGCATCACCCCGATCGATTCAACCTTGATTCCTACGGGAGAGATCCGCAGCGTTGCGGGGACTCCGTTCGACTTCCGCCGGCCGACGCCGATCGGACAGCGCATTGATGCAGACGATGAGCAGATCAAGTTCGGCGGCGGCTATGATCACAATTTTGTGCTCAATCGCAAGGGCGACGGCCTCTCCCTGGCCGCGCGCGTCCGGGAAGCTTCTACGGGGAGGATCTTGGAAGTGTACACGACCGAGCCGGGAGTTCAATTCTATACGGGCAATTTTCTTGACGGAACCAAGATTGGAAAGGGCGGCCATGTATACAAGCGCCGCTTCGGATTCTGCCTCGAGACGCAGCACTTTCCTGACTCTCCCAACAAGCCCAGCTTCCCCTCGACGATCCTGCGGCCCGGGAAGAGTTACACTTCGCGCACCATGTACAAATTCCTGGTGGAAAGGTAAGCGAAACGCTTTCGTCTTCGGCCTCTCCCACTGAAGGGTATCTCGCCGCGTGACTGGGATCCGGCGCAGTCCTCAACGGGGGGGCCGCGCTGTCGCCGGGGGAAGGTAAGGTCTTCCTACTGGCTGCCAGAGGTTTCCCAGGTGCCGGGATTGGGGGTCCACCGGCGCGTAGTGTAGTCGCTCAGGGTGAGGGTAATCAGAATCGCCAGCCAGAACAACGCCGCTACGGCCACGATGCGCGTGAGCCGCGTGCTCCATTTCAGGTGCATGAAGAAGAGGACGACCAGGCTTGCTTTGGACATGCCGATGAGGAGCGCGATCACGATGTTGAGCGGCCCCAGGTCGATGGTGGCGACGACCGTGGTGATGAGGGTGAGCGCGATCAGCGCCGCAAACACCAGGAAGTACAACTTCTTCGGCATGACGTGCTCGGACATCAATGATGCGCTCCGATCAGATAAAGTAGCGGGAAGAGGAAGATCCAGACCACGTCCACAAAGTGCCAGTACAACCCGGCCATCTCTATGGGGTTGTAGCGTTCCGGTGTGAAGCGCCCCTGAATCGCCTGCCAGGTCAGCACGGCCATCACCGCCACGCCGATGATCATGTGGAGGGCGTGAACGCCTGTCATGGTGAAATAGAAAACAAAAAAGAGTTCAGCGCCCTTGGCGTGCGGGCTGTTGAGGTCGAAGTCCAGTCCGGGAGCCAGATGCTCCACGTATTCGTGGTGCCATTCGAAAGTCAGCTTGACGCCCACAAAGGCGAGGCCCAGCAGCATGGTGAGGACCAGGAAAGTGACCAGGTGGCGGCGCTTGCCGAGCATGGCGGCGCGGACCGCCAGGGCCATGGTGAGACTGCTCGAGAGCAGGACAATGGTGTTGAGGGCTCCCAGCTTGATGTTCAGCAGGTGGCTGCCCGCGTCGAAGCCCGGCAGGTACATCATCCGGTACACGGTGTAGGCCGTAAACAGGCCGCCGAAAAACATGATCTCAGTGGCCAGGAAAAGCCACATGCCCAGGCTCGCGGCTTCCCGCTGCTGTTCGAGGTCCTCGAATTGGTGCGCAAGCGCGATGATGTGCCCTTCAGACAACGCGAGCCTCCATGGCGCCGTAGGCGTAGGCCTCTTCGGTGACCGTCGGTGCCTGTTCGAAGTTCTCGGTAGGAGGAGGCGACGACGTTTGCCACTCCAGACCCTTCGCTCCCCACGGATTCGCTTCCGCCGCGGGGCCGTAGCGCATCGACCAGATGAAGTAGACGAGGGGGATGAGGTAGCCCACACCGAGGATCGAGGCGCCCGCCGAGGACATGACGTTCAGGACCTGAAACTCCTCGGGATAGACCGCATAACGGCGCGGCATGCCGAGATACCCGAGAACGAATTGCGGCATGAAGGTCAGGTTGAAGCCAATGAAGATGACCAGCGCGGCGAAGCGCGCCCAGCCATCGGGATACAACCTCCCGGTCATCTTTGGCCACCAGAAGTGCAGCCCGCCCAGGTAGCCCATCAGGGCCCCGCCCACCATGATGTAATGAAAGTGAGCAATCACGAAATAGGTGTCGTGGAGATGGATATCGGTCGCAAGGGAGGCGAGGAAGAGCCCCGTGAGGCCCCCCATCGTGAACAGGCCGATAAAGCCCATGGCGTAGAGCATGGGCGCTTGATAAGAAACGGAGCCCCTGTAAAGGGTCGCCGTCCAGTTGAACACTTTGATGGCCGAGGGAATCGCCACGGCAAAGCTCAGGGCCGAGAAAACCAGGCTGGCATAAACCGACTGGCCACTCACATACATGTGGTGGCCCCAGACAAGAAAGGAAATCACCGCGATGGCGACGCTGGAGTAAGCGACAAAAGAGTAGCCGAAGATCCGTTTTTTCGAAAAGCAGGTCACCAGTTCGCTCATCACGCCCATTGAGGGCAGAATCATGATGTAAACCGCCGGATGCGAGTAAAACCAAAAGAGGTGCTGGAAGAGGATGGGATCGCCGCCCAGCGCGGGGTCGAAGACGCCCACATGGAAGAGCCGTTCCAGGCCCACCAGGATGATCGCGATGGCGACCACCGGCGTGCCGAGGACCTGAATAATGCTCGTCGCGTAGATCGCCCAGAGGAAGAGCGGCAGGCGAAACCACGTCAGCCCCGGAACGCGCATCTTGTGAATGGTGACGATGAAATTGAGCCCGGTCAGAATGGAAGAAAACCCGGTGATGAACACTCCCAGCGCCGCCGCCATCACCTGGCCGTTGGCGTATGTAGTGCTCAGGGGCGTGTAGAACGTCCAACCGGTATCGACGCCGCCCGCGAGAATCGCGTAAAGCGTGAACAGGCCCCCCAAGATGTAGATGTACCAGCTGAGCAGGTTCAGCCGCGGGAAAGCGACGTCCCGCGCCCCGATCATAATCGGCACGAGAAAGTTGCCCATCACCGCCGGAATCGATGGGATCAGGAAGAAGAAGACCATGATGATCCCGTGCATGCTGAACATCTTGTTATAGGTGGCGGGTTCAAGCAGCGCGCCGCGCGGTTCGATGAGGTGCAGGCGCATCAAGACCGCTGAGATGCCGCCGACCATAAAGAAGAAGGTGATCGAGACAAGATAAAGCAGCGCGATGCGTTTGTGGTCCGTCGTGAGGAGCCACGATTTCACGCCGTACTTCACGTTCAGATAATGGACGCCGGGCGACGTCTCAACTGCCGTCTCGCTCATTCCTGTGCGGCCTTCCTTTCCGTGGTTCCGAGAGACTTAATGTAGGCGATGAGCTGCAGGATCTGCTCCTCCGTCAATTGCCCCTTGTAGGTCGGCATGATCGCCGGATAGCCTTCGACGATCTTTGCCGAGGGAAAGAGGATCGACTCGCGCAGGTAGGTTTCATCGGCCGTCACCGTCGAGCCGTCCTGCAACCGAACCTTGCTCATGTAGAGATCATTGAACGCCGGCCCCTTACCCGCGCCGTGGCAGGTGATGCAAGCGTATTGGTCATAAAGCTGGGCACCGGATGCGGCCATGCTGTTTGTCTTCTTGCTGCCGGAGAGCCAGCGCTCGTAGTCCTGCGGCTCCATGACGATCACCTCGCCGCGCATCAGCGCGTGGCTCACTCCGCAGTATTGGGCGCAGAAGAGGTGATACTGGCCGGTCTTGGTGGCCTGGAACCAGAGGCTGGTGTATTTCCCCGGCACCACGTCTTTCTTCACCCGGAACGCCGGAATGAAGAAGTCGTGAATGACGTCTTCCGAAGTCATGGTCAGTTTGATTGGCCGGCCCACGGGGACATGGAGTTCATTGATCTCACGGACACCTTCGGGATGCTGCAACTGCCACATCCATTGCTTGCCGACGACGAAGATCTCCGTGGCGGCTTCCGGCGGGCGAGCGTTGCGAATGAACAGGCTCGTGGACCAGACAAAGGTCACGACCACCAGGACGAGCGGCACAACGCTCCAGAGAATTTCCAGAGGCAGTGATCCTTCGATCTGCTCCGGGGTGTCTTGCTGCGAGCGCCGCCGGTACCGGACCATGAAGTAGAAAATGGTCAGAAAGATGACGGCGGTGAAGAACAGGTCGATCGCCGTCAGGAAGTAATAAAGGTTGTCGATCCCTTCCGCGATCGTCGACGCTTGCTCAGGACGCAATGGAAACCCAAACCACATTTTCAGCAATCACCTGCCCAGAATATTTTCGAACTCCCGGGGCGTTGCGCCCTCATGCTTTGATCCCCGGCTCGCGGAGGAACATCACCAGCATCAGCGTGCCGAGCGTTAGAACTGTGAAAGCGCCCGCAATCTGCAAGACGCGCGAAATGACCAGCCCGTACTTGCCCACCGCGGGATCGTAATGGCTGCAGAAGAGCAGCACGGCGTCCACGGGATTGCCAATCTGGTTGTTGGACGAATCCACCAGGGCCAGGCGCAAATCGCCGGCGGGATATTGGATGCCGTAGAAATACCGTGAGATACGGCCCTCCGGCGTAAGCACGATGATTCCCGTAGCGTGCGCGAACTGCTTGGTGGTAGGGTCGTAGTTGTAATGGAAACCCACCGCTTGCGTGAGCCGGCGAATCGACGCCTCGCTGCCGGTCAGGAAATGCCAGCCCCTTGCGGCGCCCTTCCGGCCGTAGAGACCCGCGTAAATAGATTTCTTCGCGCTTGCGGCTGCCGGCGTGTCCTTTGAATCAAAACTCACCGTCAAGACGTCAAATTGATACCCAACGTCGAACTTGACCTGCTTGAGAGCCTCGAGCAAGCCGTTCTCGGCCGTCGTGCAGAGCATGGGGCAGGCGTAATAAATGAGCGAAAGAACAACCGGCCGCTTGCCGAAATAATCGCCGAGCCGGACGCTCTTTCCGTCTTCGTCGAGGAAGGGCAGATCGAGCGGCAACTGCTCGTTGAGCCGCTGGTCGATGCCCACTCCCCGCAGCAGAGGTGGAAGCGTCGTGGAATCGCCGCCCCGCGCCGGCCGCGCCAGACTTAGCAAACACCCGACAAACAAAACCCCCGCGATGGCGCGTGCGAGGCCCAAACGATTGCGAACAAGGTTTTTGATGCTCATCAATTCTGTGTTCCCTGTTTCTGCTCCGGCCGGGTCTCGGCCGAAGCGGTCTTTGTGTTCGTAGCCTCTAACTTCGCGGTTCCGGCTGGAGTGCCCGGCATCACCCGCACCGGGAAGCCTCGCTCGAGCGAAAGCTCCATAGCGCGCTCGATGGGAATGCGCACAACACCGGGATTCTTATCCACCCACCCATAGCTCGATAGCTTGGCGTCTTCTTCCGCCTGGTAAGCTTTCAGCGCTTCCGCCGGAGCCACCTGGAGGCGCGGAGTCGGCGGCAATTCGCGCGCATTCTCGAAGGGCGAAGCGGGCGGCCCGAGTTTCTGGACGCGCACAAAGTATTTGAACACTACCCAGCTCGCCAGCATTCCGGCCAAGATGAGGAGCGCCAGTCCCATCGCCGCCCACACCGCCGGACGAAGGGTGACGTCCCGAGTTTCGTAGCCGCGCGCGCGATTCTCCGCCGGTCGTTTCACTTCATGCATGGTGGGGCGCTCCCTCCGTCATCCGGCTGTCGTTCAAGGGGACGAGCGGGCTTAGCCTCAACTGCGAAACGAATCGCCAAATCCAGATCCCACCCATGCCCAAAACCGCCAGAGCATCTGTCCCGTGGAACTGTGGGCCGGAGCGCTGATAGGCTGGAGTCATCAGCCAGAAAAGGTCAACCAGGCTCATCACGATCATCCCGGTGGCGACAGCAGCGAGAAACCGGATCCGCCGCTTCACGTAGCGGCTGAGCAGTAGGAGGAAGGGGACGGCGAAATGAAATACGATCAGGATGACGGCTACCCACGCCCAGCTTCCCGTGGCCCGCGCCGCGTACCATGTAATCTCCTCGGGGAGGTTGCCTGACCAGATAATCAGGTACTGCGAAAAGGAGAGGTAAGCCCAAAGCATCGTGAAGGTCAGGAGCAGGTTGCCGAGATCGTTCAAGGCCACGGGGAAGATGCGGTCGGCCAGCGGCTTGGCCCTGGAAAGCAGCATGCAGGCAATGATGGCGACCGAGAGGGCCGAGAGAACCTGCGTCACAATAAAGATCATGCCGTAGATCGTCGAACCCCAGCTCGGCTCGAGGGACATGACCCAGTCGATCGACATGAAGGTCACACTCAAGCCGTAGATGACCAGTCCCGGCCCGCTCAGGCTCTGCATCCGGCGGATCAAATCGGGATTGGCCGTGCGGTCCTGTTCCAGCGACCACCTGTTCAGAACGTGGGCGAAAAGGATCCACGTAGCGAAGAACGCCACAGTCCGGACGACGAAGAAGGGCACGTTCAAATACAGGGCCTTTTCCGCTACCGCCTTCTCGAGAGCGGCCTTGGCGGGATCGGCCCAGAGATAAAGGTGGCGCAATCCGAAAAGCAGCGGCACGGTCAAGGCGGCCATGACCACCAGGGTCTTGGCGCCAGATTCCAACATCCGCCGGATGGCAAAGCCCCAGTTGCCGCCCACCAGGTGATGGAGCATCAGGATGGCGAGCGAGCCCAGCGCCACCCCCAGCCAGAAGATGTACCCGAGCAGATATGAGCGGAAGAATTGCGTGGGATTGTGCAATCCACCCGCCACGCAAAGCAGCAGGGCACCCAGGCCGGCGACGAGTGCCAGCTCGGCGACGCCGCTCATACGGGATTCGAGATTCTCGTTGACGCTCATTTCGTATCCGCCAGGAGTTTTGTACGCTCGGCTTGCGGCACGTCGTCCACCGTGGCGTGCTGGCTGAGTTGCAGCGCCCGGACGTACGCGACAATGGCCCACCGATCTTCGGGCGAGATGCGCGCCGCGTAGCTGTACATCGCGCCGTAGCCGTCGGTGATGACATCGTAAAGATGTCCGACCGGCGCCTGACGCAGGCGGTCGGCGTGATAGGACGGCGGCTGCGGGAATCCGCGCTGCACGATCATGCCGCGGCCCTCGCCGGCATAACCGTGGCAGGGCGTGCAGTAAATGTTGTAGCGTTCCCGGCCGCGGTCCAGAACCTGCCGCGTAACCGGGAAGGGGAAGGCGCTGACGGGCTCGCCGTTCACTTTGCCAGCGTAGAGATAATGATCGGTCCGCAACTGCCCCCGCGCCACGGTCCCCGGAACCTCGGGCCGCGCCGCGCGCCCATCTTCAAAGAAGGCGCTGGAATCGAGCGGGTTGTATCGCGGTTGCACGTGCATATCGTTACGACACCCGCTCAGCCACAGAGCGCCCAGCAGAGCGGCCCCGCAGGCAAGCGCGAGCCCGCGCTTCGAGTTTTGCGACCTACGCTTCAACTTCCGAGACCTCTCGAGCTCTCAATCCGGCCAGGAAATCCCGCGTCCTCGCGGGGTCGAACTTCGGATCGTGCGCCTTGATGCACAGGAAGAAGCGGTTGCGGCTGGCCAGTTCGAACCGCGGCACGTTGAAAACCGGGTGATAAGGTTTGGGGAGGCCGTTCATCGCCAGCATCCCGAACACCGCCGAGAGCGCCGCGCCCAGGATGGTCATCTCAAAGGTGACCGGAACGAAGGCGGGCCAGCTATTGAACGGCTTGCCCGCGATATTCAGCGGATAATCGATGACGCTCGGATAGTACTGGAGCAAAAACCCTCCCACGCATCCGCACAAGCCTCCGAGGAGCACCACCAGGGGAAGTCTCGTTTTTTCGAATCCTACCGCTTCGGCCAGACCTTCGACAGGTAGCGGCGTGAAGGCATCCATGCGGCGGTATCCTTCCGCGCGAGCGCGGTGCGCCGCGGCCAGCAATTCGTCCGGATTCTCGAATTCCGCGATTAGGCCGTAGAGTGGCCGCTTCTTCATAACTGCTGTAGCGCCGGTCCGTAACCGGCGTCTTATTCTCCGTGTCGCCGGACTTTAGCCCGGCATGTGCCGCCCTGAAGGGCGGCGCTACTAAACTTGCTCTCCCGTTTTGCCGCGCGTCGCTACCAGCCCACGCATTTCAAAGATCGAAATCATGGGCAGGAAACGGATAAAGAGATAAAACATGGTCAGGAACAGCCCGATCGTGCCGAGATACGTTGCGATGTCCCAACGTGTGGGGGAATACATCCCCCAGCTCGACGGGATGAAATCGCGATGGAGGCTGGTGACAACAATCACAAACCGCTCGAGCCACATCCCGATATTCACAATCAACGAAATTAGGAATAGCGCGGGCACGCTGGCGCGCACGCGCCGGAACCAGAGCGACTGCGGAATAATGACGTTGCAGAGAATCAGCGCCCAGCAGACCGGGGCGTAGGGGCCGGTGAAGCGATTCAGGATCATGTATTTGTCGAAAGCGTGGCCCGTGTAGAACGCCATAAAAACTTCCATCGTGTAGCCGTAGGCGACGATGAGGCCGGTGGCGAGCATGATCTTGGCCATGTTTTCGAGGTGACGCATGGTGATGAAATCCTCGAGCTTGTAGAAGGCGCGAATGGGAATCGCCAGCGTCATGACCATGGCAAAACCGGAATAGATCGCCCCGGCGACGAAGTAGGGCGGGAAGATCGTGGTGTGCCAGCCGGGGATGACGCCCACGGCGAAGTCGAAACTCACGACCGTGTGCACGGAAACCACCAGCGGCGTCGCCAGTCCGGCGAGCAGCAGCGAGGCCAGCTCGTAGCGATGCCAGTGCACCGCCGAGCCTCTCCAGCCCATGGCCAGAATGCCGTAGATGATCTTGGCGGCGCGATGGCGCGCGCGGTCACGCAGCGTGGCGAGATCGGGGATCAACCCCACGAACCAGAACAAGAGTGAAACGGTGGCGTAAGTGGAAACCGCGAACACGTCCCAGACAAGTGGGCTGCGGAACTGCGGCCAGACCCCCATCGTGTCGGGGTAGGGCAGAAGCCAGTATGCCAGCCAGGGGCGACCGACGTGAATCAAGGGGAAGATCCCCGCGCAAGAGACGGCGAAGATCGTCATCGCCTCGGCGAAACGGTTGATGGAGGTCCGCCACGTCTGCCGCAGCAGGAGGAGAATGGCGGAGATCAGCGTTCCGGCGTGGCCGATTCCGATCCACCAGACGAAGTTGATGATGGCGAATCCCCAGCCGACGGGAACGTTGATGCCCCAGATTCCTGTTCCATTGAGCAGCAGGTAGGTGATGGAAGCCATCAGGACCATCAGCAGGGAGAAAGAAACCAGGAAGCCGAACCACCAGCCCTTCGAGGTGGGCTGGGTCAGCACGATGGCGCTGATCTTGTCCGTCACCGAGCCGTAGCTGTGCCCCGGACCAATGACGGGAGGTGAGGTGTCGGTCCGCTGCGTCGAATTCCGTGAGAGCTCGTCCACCTGCTATTCCTTGATTTCCGGGTTGGGATTGCGCAGGCGCGCCAGATGCGTCGTGCGCGGCCGCGTGTTCAGTTCCCTCAGCAAGCCGTAAGTGCGGTTCTGCGCCTTCAGCTTGGAGACGCGGCTTGCCGGATCGTTGATGTTGCCGAAGACGATCGCCTGGGCGGGGCAAGCCTGCTGGCAGGCGGTTTGGATCTCGCCGTCGTGGACCTCGCGGTCTTCTTTCTCCGCCTGAATCTTCGCGGCGTTAATGCGCTGGATGCAGTACGTGCACTTCTCCATCACGCCACGGCTGCGCACCGTGACGTTGGGATTGCGCAGGCCAAAGAGGCTGGGGGTGGTCCAGTCGGAATAGAGCCGGAAGTTGAACCGCCGCACCTTGTAAGGACAGTTGTTCGAGCAGTAGCGCGTCCCCACGCAGCGGTTGTAAATCATCTCGTTCAAGCCCTCGGGACTGTGGACCGTGGCGCCCACCGGGCAGACGCCCTCGCAGGGCGCGTTCTCGCAGTGCACGCACATCACCGGCTGGTGATAGACCTCCGGGTTGTCCAGGTCGCCGCGGAAGTAGGTGTCAATGCGAATCCAATCCATCTCGCGGCCGGCGGCGACCTCGTCCTTGCCGACCACGGGGGAATTGTTCTCCGACTTGCACGCGACCACGCAGGCGTTGCAGCCCGTACAACTATTCAAGTCGATCGACATGCCCCAGGCGTAACCGTCGTACTTGTGCCCGGGATAAAGCGAGAGGGCCTTCGAGGTGTACTCCTCGGGGTCCGCGGCGAACTCAGGATTCTTGCGATATTCTTCGACCGTTCCAACCCGCACGAGCTGGCGCTGGAAGGCCTGGATGCTTTCCTCTTCTTGCGGCTTCTGGTTGTTGCCGCTGACGATGCTGTGGTGCTGGGTGCGCGCCAGGCGGTAGCTTTCGCCGGTCTTCGAGATTTCGAGGCCGCCCACAAACCACGGATTCTCGGACGTCCGCAAGGCGTTGGCGTTGGCGCCGACGCCCGAACCCACACGTCCAGCGCGGCTGCGCCCGTATCCCAGGTGCAGCGTTACGGCGTCGTCGGCGTGGCCGGGCAGAATGAACACCGGTGCCGCCACCTCGCGGCCGCGGCAGCGGAGCCTGACTACGTCCTCGCTGCGCAGGCCGAGCTTCTGCGCAGTGGAGACACTCAGCAACGCGGCGTTGTCCCAGGTGAGTTTGGTAAGCGGCTTGGGCAGCTCCTGCAGCCAGCCATTATTGGCGAAGCGGCCATCCCAGACGCCCGGGTCGGGCCGGAAGGAAATCTCCAGCTTGCCGGCGGTGGAACCGCTCTTGCCCGCGTTGAGTGGCGGCGCAGAGAAGTCCGCCTTCAGTGTCACTGGCCGCTCGGGCAGCGCAGAGTTCGCGATCAATCCGTCGTGGAGCGAGGTCTGCCAGAACGTCTCGAAATCTCCGCCCGAGTATTTTCCCCGCCAGTAGTCCTTCACGATGTCGTGGGCCGTGCGGCCTGCCTGCCCGAGCATCACAGCGAGAAGTTCGTGCGCGGAGCGCCCGTTATAAAGCGGCGCGATCAGCGGCTGGATGATGCTCACCGTGCCGTCGTAAGCGCGCGCATCGCCCCAGGCTTCGAGATAATGAGTTTCAGGAATGTGCCAGTGGCAAAGCTGCGCGGTCTCGTTGTTCTCCAGTCCGAGATGAACGCGCAGGCCGATCTTGAGCAATTGGGAAGCGAGGTCCAAATCGGCGGGCGCGTCGTAAACGGGATTCCCACCCAGGATGAGCAGCGTGCTCACCTTGCCGGCCTGCACGTCCGCGACGAGGCTGCGCAGCGACGCCATCTGATTCACCGGCTCGGCTTCCAGCGCCTCGGTGTAAACGACCGTGCTCCCCACATTCTCCAGTGTGTGGTTCATGGCGTGCGCGAGCGCGTGGACGATGGGCGGTTGCTGGTCGCCGGGGATGACGATGCTTGCGCCGCGATGGTTTTGCAGGTCGCGCGCCAGCGCCGGAATCCAGTCCTGGAGCACGCGCGCGGGAAGGCGGCGCCCGCCGCGGGCACCTTTCACCCCTAAGCTCTCCGCGAGCGCGCGGGCAAAATCCTCAATCTCGGAGGTGCGCAGCGGCAGGCGATGGTCCGCCATGCTGCCGGTGCTGGTCGGTACGCTCTCGAACGCGTAGAGCCGGTTCATCTCCGATCTCTCATCCGGCATTCGACGCCGCCCGGCAAAGTCCCGCGCATGGCGAACGCTGCCCGGGCCAGAGGAGAGGAAATCGGAATCGAGCGCTACGACGCGTGCGGCGCGATCGAAGCGGTAAATGGTGTTGATGCATTCGCCGAAGGCCAGCCGGCTGCCCTCGCGCGCGGCATCGCGGTTTACGGCCTCATACTGATGCCAGCGGGCTTCCGGGTAGAGGGCAAGCAGCGCACGGATCTGGCTGGCCAGCGTGGGCGAAGTTACGGTCTCGGTCAGGATCCTCAGCCCCACGCCCTTTCCGGCGATCATTCCTACGCGCGCCTCGTCCGTCGCCGCCAGGAAAGAGCTCCAACTGCTGATGCGCCCGCGCGTGAAGACTGCTTGCGAGCGGTCGGGATCGTAAAGCGACAGCACGGAAGCCTGGGCGAAGGCGTCCGTCGCGCCGAGACTGGCGGGATGATGGGGATTACCCTCCACTTTGGTGGGCCGCCCCATGTGGCTCTCGACGAGCAATCCCGTGGCAATACCCCCCAACGTCATCGCGGTCGCGTAAAACAGCGGCTTGCCGGGAACGAACTCTTCCGGTGGCTGCTGCGCGTAGGGAACGATCTTTTCGGGAGGCAGCTTCGTGCAGGCGGTCAGCCCCGCCATTGCGGCGGAGGCGGCCATCAGCTTCAATGCGTCGCGGCGGCTGAGCCCTCCTGCCTGTTTTGCCGGATCGTTGGGGAACTCATGGTGAAGGAAAGAGGTGTACTCCGGCGTTTCCGCCAGCTCCTCCAGGCTTCGCCAGAAATGCTGACCTGCTTCGCCCTCCACGCGGGCGCGGAGGGAGGCGAGGTCGATTTCGCTGCGTGATCTGTTTCTATCCATCATTTCGTGGGGGCGGGGCCTGACCCGCCCGTCGAGGGCGATGCAAGCATCGCCCCTACCGGTGACACGTGTAGCAGTCGGTGAGCTGCTTCACGTCTTTGATCTTGTATTCCTTGACCAGCCTGCGCCCCAATGCCAGCTGATCCGATGGCGGTATGTAATCGGCCTTGAAGACATCTTCTCGGCGGCGCACGTAGCGCTCCGGCTGGCGGTGGCAATCGAGGCACCAGCGCATGTAGAGCGTCTGCGTCCGCCAAGTCAGTGGCATCTCGCCGATAGGGCCGTGGCAGGTCGTGCATCCCACGCCCTTGTTCACGTGAATGCTGTGATCGAAGTAAGCGAAATCCGGCAGCGCATTAACCCTCGCCCAACGCAGTGAGGTGTTCGTGCGGTAGCTCGCGCGCACCGGCTCGAGCATCTCGGAATTCGTCCAGATCTGCGAATGACAGCTCATGCAGGTGTGGCTGGGTGGAACGCCGGCGAACGACGACTTCTCCACCGACGTGTGGCAGTAGCGGCAGTCGATGCCCAGCTCGCTCACGTGATGCTTGTGGCTGAAGGGCACCGGCTGCTGCAACGCCACGTTGACATCGGTGAGGTAGGGCGACTGGCCAACGCGATAGACCGCGTAGCCGGCCAGTCCGGCGAGGAAGACCGCGCCATAGAGGCTCAGCCGCGAGAGCGTGTTCGAGCTGGGATGGAATATCTGAGCCATGAAACGGGGCGCGAATTCACCGGGGCCGGAACGAGGGCCGAAGTTGGCGGGCGCAGGCCCCGCTCTGTTCGCAGCCCTGCTGCACGGGTCAGGTTATAAGGATCCCTTTGGGATTCTTAATCCGCGCCTGCTTGGCCACGCCGCGGATTGTGCTCTGGCCAGTCCGAACCACACACACTGCACCCCGACACAGCGTGTTCAGACTTGGTGAATTTCCCCTGCCCCAAAAATCCAGTATAGGCAGGGTGTGAGGTCTGGTCAACGATTCAGACAAATTTTTCGTGTACAAGCACGAAAGTGTGACAATAAGTCACTGTGTGCATGATTTTCGTCAGGTTTTGGTGCCGGCGGTCTCGTCAAGGGCCTCTCTCGGGGCGGCGCGGGCGCTTTCGCGTTCGGCCGCTCTGCCGTGCCTCGCGGGCGCGCCATCTTATTGCGTAGGCTAGATTATTGGCTAGGCATTTCCCGGGCGAACGCCGGGCCGGAGGCCGGTAACCGGAGTGGTCGCGCGGGTAAAACGGGAGAGGGAGAGTTGGGAACCGAGGAGAATCTTTTCTTCTGTGGCCTGTTTGGCTTTCCTGACCCACGTATCGCGCGCGTTGATACCCAGGACGCGCTCGTAGGAGCGAAGCGCCTCCTCCAGGCGCTCGCTCTGCATGAGGCAAAAGCCGCGGTTTCGCCAGGCGAGGGCGGCACGGGGATCGTACTTGAGTGCGCGGTCGTAGCAGCGCACGGCCTCGAGATCCCGCTTCAGGACGTGGAGGCAGTTGCCCTTGCGGTACCATGCTTCGGCGTTGGCTTCGTCGGCGGAAGTGGCACGGTCGAGATAGAAGAGGGCTTCGTGGAATCGGCCGGCGTCAAAAGCCTTCTGGCCCGCCCGTATATCGTTCCCGGCAGCGAGCGAAGAATGATTTCCTATTTCGCCGGGGCGCGGCGGAAGTTGGGTGGACACCTGCAACTCTTGACGGAAGATTCGGCGACGGCATGCTCGGCCTCGAATTCTCGCAAAGAGGGCTTAGATTCGCACAGGGCGTGGAAAACTGCGCAAGGCGGAATTTCATTTTGTGTGGAACCACCGGAGCCGCGGCAGGCGAGGCTGCGCCTCGCCCCTACTGCCGTGGCAAGGTTCACCCCCGGCGGAAACGGACCGTCCACCGCCGGGGTTCATCGGTCTCCGCTCATCCGTGCGGTTACCCGGCGGCGGGACGCGCCGCGGGAGGCGTCGACGAGACTTTCCAGCTCGCCTCGTCGAAGTAGAGCACGCGGCCTTCGCGGTACGACTGCACCGACATGGAGATCAGCACCTGGGCGCGCGCGCCGGTTTCGACATCCAGTGTGGGCTTCTGGCGCGAGCGCACGCAATCGAGGAAATTCTCGATATGCTTTCCGGTCGGATCGTCATCGTTGCCTTCCCCTTGCACTTGCTCGACGGGAATCTTCACCTCATCTGCACCCCACTTCGCCTTATAGTCATCACTGATGACCCTTTTTTCCGGCCGCACGATAATGTAGGGAGTGGAGCTCTCGAACTCGCCGTGCTCGACCATGACCAGTGTTCCCTCGTGCCCGCGAATCAAGCCGGGAATGTGCTGGGAGTTCGCCATGGAGGAGGTCAGCACCACGGAATGCCCCGCCGCGTACTCGCCGATGAGGTGGAAGGTGTCCGGAACGTCGCGGCCGTCCTTGAAGACATAGATGCCGCCGCCCGCCATTACTCGGGTGGGGAACTGTGCCTGGCCCCAGCAGATGTTGAGGGGCGCCGCCACGTGATAGAAGAGGTCGGTGGCGATCCCGCCGGAATAGTCCCAATACTTGCGGAAGCGGAAGTAACGGTCCGCGTCCCAGGGGCGCTGGGGAGCGGGGCCGAGCCACATCTTCCAGTCGATGAAGTCGTCTCCCTTGCCTTCGGGGCCGGCGTTCGGGTCGATGGGCCAGTTCCACTCGCCTCGGTTCGAGTTGCGGTGATAGGAGCCCTGGCTCATGATCATCTGGCCGATCCGGCCGTCGGCGATCACCTGGCGGGCCTTGTGCCACTGGTCGGCGGAGGTCGTCTGCGAGCCGACCTGCAACACTCGTTTCTTCTCCTTCACTTTCTCCGCCAGTTGCCGGGCCTGCTCAATCGTATGGGTCATCGGCTTTTCGAGATAAACATCCTTGCCGTGATCCATCGCCTCGAGGGCAATGGGCGCGTGCCAGTGGTCGGGCGTGGCGATCACCACCGCGTCCACGTCGCTGCGGCCGAGGACCTCGTGATAGTCCAGGTAGCCGTCGCACTGAAAGTTTTTCTTGCTCTCGCTGACGCGCTTCTGCCAGACATCGCACACGGCGACGATCTGGCATTGACCCGTTTTCTGCGCAATCTTCCAATATTCGCTCGCCAAGTCGCTGCCGCGTCCACCAATCCCGATATGGGCCACATTGATGCGGTCATTCGGGCTGGGAACTCTTCCGCCGGCGGCGAGCGCCTTGCCTGCCGGTGCCAGTGCGGCACCGACGGCGGCCACACCTTTCATGAACTCCCTGCGATTCAATGAATCCTTTATCCCTGCCATCTGAGTCTCCTTCGCGGCGCAACGGGCCGCCGGTATGATGCCGAGCGGGCCATAGTCTACCCTAATTCTTTCGGTGAGAGTGAGTGCGTTGTGGGCGAGCCGCTCCCGGAGACGGAGACTGAGACTCGCGGCCCCTTGGGCAAGTTGACGTTTGCGGGGACTTACCTTTTCGTGATGGCTGGGTTAAAGTAGCGCCTGCTACTACCTAAGGAGAATAACCATGAAGGGTATTACGCGGCGTGATTTCCTCAAGCGCAGCCAGCGCGCTGCGCTGGCGACGGGCCTCGCCCCGGCTCTCTCGGTCGCGGCATTCAAGGCCGGCGATACGATTGGTGTCGGCCTGATGGGGGCGGGCGGCCGGGGCACGCAACTCGTGGAATGGTTCGCCGCCCGGCCCGACGTCGCCGTCGTGTGGATTGCCGATCCGGACATCTCGCGCGCGGAGGAATGCGCTTCTCGAGTCGAGAAGATCACCGGCCGCAAGCCGGTGGTGACCCAGGACTTCCGCCGCATACTCGACGATAAGGGCGTGGATGCCCTCATCAACGCCACTCCCGACCATTGGCACGCCCTGGGGACGATCCTCGCCTGCCAGGCTGGGAAGGACGTTTACGTCGAGAAGCCTGCCGGGCACAACATCTGGGAGGGCCGCAAAACGGTCGAGGCGGCGCGCAAATACGGCCGCATCGTGCAGGCGGGGACGCAGAACCGGAGTGCGGAGTATTGCCAATTGGCCTTCGACTACATCCGGTCGAGCGACTTTGGAGACGTCCACCTCATCCGGGTGCAGAACAGCAAGTTGCGCAATACGATTGGCCGCCTGCCCGATACGGCGGTGCCGTCCGGAATCGAGTACGACATGTGGCTAGGGCCGGCGCCGATGCGCCCCTTCAACATGAATCACTTCCACTACAACTGGCATTGGTTCTGGGTTTACTCAGGCGGCGACATCATCAACGATGGCGTGCATCAGATCGACCTCGCGCGCTGGATGTCCGGGCAGAAATATCCCCGCTCGGTGAGTTCGACGGGAGGCATTTTCTTCTACGACGACGACCAGGAAACCCCCGACACGCACATCGTCAACTGGGATTTCGATAAGATGACCATCATCTTCGAGCAGTCGCTCTGGTCGCCGTACATGAAGAAGGTTACGACAGAGATCCGGGAAGGCGCAGGGCTCCCGGACTGGCCTTTCACGGGAACGCGCGTCGAAATCTACGGCACCAAGCAGTTCATGTTTCTCTCGCGCCACGGCGGCGGCTGGCAGGTCTTCGATGCCGAGGGCAAGCCGGTGAAAGAGGCGCGGGGCAAGTTCTCCCAGTCCAATACGGAACACATCGCCAACTTCCTGGATTGTGTTCGTACTCGCAACCGTCCCCGGGCCGATATTGAGGAAATTCACATTTCCACAGCCTGGTGCCATTACGGCAACATCGCCTACCGAACCGGCCGGAAGCTTCACATCGACGCCGCAACCGAAGGGTTTGTGAATGACGCGGAGGCCAGTTCCCTTCTGAAGCGGACCTATCGCGCCCCGTGGGTCGTGCCCGAAAGAGTCTAAGGAACCTCTCCGCCGTGGGTTCAGGAAGGAGAGGCGAGCAGCCCGCTCGCCCTGCGGGAATAATTGCTGAGGTTTAACTCGCCAGGGAACCGCTCCTCCTTTGGAGCGATTCCCGATGCATTCTCCAGACTAGAAGCTGTCAGAATGCGGCGGCTGAATCAAGAGATGCCTATATGAAAAGACTTGCCAATTCTCTCCAAAATCGACATTTGTGCCCTCTGATGGACTACACGAGTACAGCCCTCAAGTTCCTGCCTGACGATTTGACGAAGGGCCCCGATGCGGTGGGCCGGTTTCAGGGCGAAGCGCGCCGCTAGCAACTTCTCCTATCATTTATTCGTCACCCCTGCCCGTTTTCCTACCAGATAAACTTCAGGGCAAACTGCAATTCACGCGGGTCGCCGGGGCCGCCGGAGACATCGCCGGCGATCGGCCGGAGGGTGTTGAGGATCTTGCCGAAGTTGAGCGAGGCCAGATCGCGGACCGGGATATCGAAGTTCGCGTGATTGAGGATATTGAACATCTCGGCGCGAAATTCCAGGGCCTTAGATTCACTCAGGCGGAAGTTGCGCATGAGCGAGAAATCCCAAGTGGCGATAGCGGGGCCGCGCAGGATGTTCCGGCCCGCATTCCCAAATGTGTAGGCTGCTGGCGCACTGAACGCGGAGTTCAGGACCCACTGGTCGGGAGTCTGTTGCGCGGGGTAGAAGGAACCAGAGGCGACGTTCGGGCGGTCAGTCGGGTGCCCCGTCCCGGTGATCTGTTGCTCGTCCGCCTGGCTGATGTCGCCGCTGATTTGCGGTGTAAACGGTGGTCCGGACTGCTCCACGGCGACGCCGGAAAGCGACCATTCCCGAACCAAGTAATTCAGCCTGGGATCCTGCGGTTTCCAGAGCTTGTAGCCGAAAGGCAGAACGAACACGTAAACCATCGAGAGACGGTGCCGGTAATCGAAATCGGACAGCGCTTTCTCCGCCGCCAGGTTTCGGGAATTCTGCGGAAAGTTTTCGTCGCGGCTGGTCCCGAAGGGAGAGGAGTTCGTGTCGATGGATTTGGAGTACGTGTAGGACCCGAGGAAGGCCATGCCATTCGAGAAGTGCCGCTCCACTTTGGTCTGGAGCGCATGGTAAATCGAGCTGCCGGAGGACTCAGTGTAGGAGAATCCCGAGAATTGCGGGTAGAGCCGAGGGCAGCCGGAGACCGGGTCGCAGAGCGCGGGGTCGCTGTTGTCGGGCTGGTTGGGATCGGTCAGGCGTGGCAAGTGCAGCCCTCGCGTCCCCACATAACCCACGTCCAACAGCCAGGACTCCCCCAGTTCCCGCTGCACGGCGAAATTCCACTCATGGATGAGCGCGTCATCGAAGTTGAGCTGGAAGGGGCTGGTGGTTGGGAACACCGGCCCGGCAATGCCCACCAAGGCGCTCTGAATCAGGGCGCCCGTCCCCGGCAGAATTTGCCCCGCCGAGATCGCAGGGGCCGCGGCTTGAAGATTGCCCGCCGTGATGCTCACAAACGGCGGGTTCGCGGACTTCAGGAAGTAAACGTCGCCGAAGGTCTGGTCGTAAAAGATCCCATAACCGCCGCGGATCACGGTCTTGGGGTCGTTGAACGGCTGCCAGGAAAAACCGAACCGCGGCCCAAAGTTGTTGCGGTCAGGTTGCTGGAGCGCGCGGTTTTCCCCCGTGCTCCCCAGGTAACGCACGCCCACGTTGACGAATTGCATCGTCAGGGGGTCATAGTTCATCAGAGTCACCTGGCCTTTTCCCGCGGTCATCAGCACGCCTCGGCTGAAATCGAAATTGGCCAAGTGGTCATGCTTGTCCGTGGTCAGCCCCTTGTATTCGTAGCGAACCCCGAAATTCAGCGTCAAGTTGCGGCGAGCCTTCCAGGTATCCTGGCCGAAGAAATCGTACTCGCCGAGCGCCCCAGAGATGTATTGCTCGAAGCCATTAACCCAGTCGGTCGGAAGCCCAAGCAGCGCGTCCGCAATGCTGTTGCCCGAGAGGCCGAGGAAATCGAAGGAGCCGCGAATGAAGGAGTCGGTGTGGAAAGTCCCCCGTCGCACGACGCGCGCGTCAAAGCCGTAGGCGAGCGCGTGGCTGCCAACGACGTGGGTGAGCGTGTCGGCCACCTGAAACGTGTTGACGGCGCCTGCCTGGGGAATGGCGGGATCGGAACCGATCCCATCATAGGTGGCGAAATTCAGGTTGGGGACACCCGCCTGGATCGCTTTGCCCCGGTCTAGGCCCAGAATGCCCAGTTGCTGGGCGATCATGTTGCCGGTGTCTTCGTTCCACAGGCGAAGTTGCCAGCGGTTATAGCCTACCTTGAATTCGTTGATGAGCGTCGGGGAGAAAAGGTGGGTCCAGTCCATGCCTATCATCTGGAAGGCATTGCGGGCAAACTGGCCGTAGCCAGGAACGCTCGTGCCGGTTCCAATCCGCGGGCCGGAGGGAACCTCTTCGTGGTCGCGGGTCAGGTTGTAACGGAAGAAGATGGAGTCCTTGTTCCCCCAGCGGTGATCCACGCGGCCCACATAAGTGTCGAAGTTGATCGCCCGCCGCACCTGCGCCACATAATTGATCCCGCCGCAGGGGGCGTTCGCGACGTTGGGTTGCGGGTAGAGGTTCACCAACCCCTGTCCGACGGGATCAATGTAAGGCAGCACGTTGTCGGGAAAAGGCTGGAAGTTACCGCTCAGAAGCGCCAGGGGATCGGCGATCAAGGTCGGAGACGCGCAACTCGGGTCGAGCAGATCGGAGAAGTCCCCGCTCCGCTCCGGGACAGTGGGAACACGTGCGCGGTTGAAGAACGAACGGCGGTCCCGCACACCTTCGTAGGCGAAGAAGAAGAAGCTGCGGTCGTGGCCGTCGTATGCGCCGGGCAGGATGACGGGGCCTCCCACAGTCCCACCAAACTGATTGCGCCGGAACGGGGGGACTTCTGGATCGAAAAAGCTGCGCGCGTCCATCGCGCTGTTACGCAGAAATTCGTATACCGTGCCGTGGAAATGGTTGGTGCCCGATTTGGTGACCACATTCACCTGGGCGCCAGCGTGCGCCCCGAACTTCGCATCGTACACGCCGGTTTCCATTCGGAATTCCTGCACAGAATCAATCGGCGGCGCCACGGTGTACTGACCAACTCCGGTCGAGGTGTTGTCCAGCCCGTCCAGCCAATAGGAATTCATCGAGTCGCGCATCCCATTGACATTGATGGCGCCTCCCCGGTCGCTGATCCTGGAGCCCGAGGTCCCCGGAACCACGCCGGGGGCCAATAACGTAAGCTGCAGGAAGTTGCGGCCGTTGATGGGGATCTGGGCCACCTTGGCTTCCTCGATGGTGGTGCCTACGGATGAGGTCTGCCTGTCCAGAACCGGCGGCGTCTCGGTAATGGTCACAACTGTAGACTGAGCCCCGACTTTCAATTGCCAGTCGATTTCGAGGTGGCCATTGACGCCAAGAGTGATGGAACCTTGCGTGGCTTTCTCAAAGCCCGCTCGCTCGGCGGTCAATTCATAAAGTCCCGGCGGCAGGAGAGGAATAAGGTAAGTGCCATCTTCCTGCGTCGCGGCACTTCGGCTCAGGCCGTTGCTTTGCTCAACCGCCGTGACGTTAACGCCAGGAATCACCGCACCGCTTGGATCGGTGATCGTTCCCGCGAAGCTCCCTTGAAAAGTCTGTGCGGGGACTGGCAGGCAAAAGGTGACGAGCAAAACGAACAATCCGGCAAGATAGGTTAATATCTTGGTCTCCATTCTCGGTATTCTCAGGTGAGTTCTATGCCCAGTCAAGGCCTGTGTGAATATCGCGGGGTGAAAGGCCGGGCGCCTCGCTTCCGGCCGTATTTTGCTGGCGCATCTCCCTCTGCTGGACGGCACTCGGCCCGCCCTTGCCTCTCCCCCGGCGATGCCACCATGGCCAGTTCAAATTGTATGTCCGTCACGGCTAGCGGCTGACCGACTCTCTTCGACGAAAACGTACGGCCACCGAGTGTGGACAGACATCCACGACTTGTATGCCAGTCTACACGCCGGCCTGCCGTTCTTCCGAAGCTGTGCTAGAATCCCGGCAGTTTTGGCTCAGAGCAAACATGGCCACCTACCTTGTCACCGGCGGCGCAGGGTTCATCGGCTCGCACACCGTGGAAGAGCTGGTGCGACGCGGCGAGTCCGTCCGGGTTCTTGACAACCTCAGCACGGGCCGGGAGGAAAACCTGGCCGCCGTGCGCAGCCAGATCGATTGGCACGAAGCGGATGTTCGCGATCTCGAGAGCATTCGCCCGGCGTTTCGCGGGGCGGAGTACGTCATCCATGAAGCCGCCCTGTCTTCCGTGCCCGGTTCCATGGCCGATCCCGTGGCCTTCAACGCGGTGAACGTCGGCGGCACACTGCAAGTTCTGGTGGCGGCGCGCGACGCCGGTGTCAAACGCGTCGTCCTCGCATCCTCCGCCTCAGTGTACGGGGACAACTCCGCCTTGCCGCTCGCCGAGTCGGAAGTGCCGCACTTTCTTTCTCCTTATGCCTTCACCAAATACGCGGGGGAGCAGTATTGTCAGTTGTTCACCCGGCTCGGCGCCCTGGAAACCGTTTGCCTCCGCTACTTCAATGTCTTCGGACCGCGTCAGGACCCGCGTTCGCCCTACTCGGGCGTCCTCTCGATTTTTTTTACTGCCTACCAGCGCGGCGAGACGCCCACGGTCTTCGGCGATGGCGAACAGTCACGCGATTTTGTTTACGTGGCAAATGTTGTCGAAGCTACGCTGCGCGCCTGCACCGCACCGGACGTGAGCGGCAGGGTCATCAATGTGGGAATGGGCGAGCAGCGCACATTGAACGAAACCCTCCAGCTGCTCAACGCCATCTATGAACGGGAAGTGAAGCCCTGCTATGGTCCGCCCCGGCCTGGAGACATACGCCACTCGCGGGCCGATATCTCTCGGGCACAGCGCCTGTTGGGCTATGCACCCAAGATCGGCTTTGAGGCGGGACTGCGTAAGAGCATCAACTGGCACCGAGGCTCGCCGAGGTGAGCTGGGCAACCCGAGGGCATCCGCGATCTCCAGCATTTGCGCGGCGTGCGGTGGGGCCGCCCGCGGCTCTCTTTCTGGCTTGCCTCAGGCCTTGCAGAAGATGTGGCCGTTCGACTTCATCGACGATTCACTCAGCGATGCCTCTGCGTCAAGTTGAAGGACGGGATCCCAGCCACGAAGTCAGCAATTTGGAATGGGGCAGACGCTTGGGCGTCGAAGTGTGGCTTAGGATGTCGTTTTGCGGGCGCGGCGACGGCGGACCTTGAAGAATAGTCCTGCCGCACCGGTGCCGAGGAGCAAGAGGGTAGCGGGTTCCGGGACGGGCTGCTCGACAGTGGCGGTAAACTTGGTAAAGGCGTAAGTGTCTCCGTATTCCGCGTTGATGCTGGGGTTCCAGACGAAACCGCCAGGGGCGAGCGGATCCCAGGTGTAAGTGGCAAATCCCGCCGTCACCGAATCCCCCGGGGCCAGGACGAAGGAGGGATCCAGAAGTTGACTGCTGACGACACCGGGCAACTCATCAGTTCCAAAGCCGTCGCCTATGAAAATGGTGTCTGCACCGCAGTTCGTGTAAGTCGTGAAGACTGTGAACGAGGACCCCGCCGGAGCGGAATAGGTACTGGGGTTTGCCACAAACGTCAGGCAGCCGTTGTCGGCTCGACCTATTCCGGTCGCAATCAGAACTAGAGTAGCCAGGAGACAGACACGAGACACACTCACACCCTCGTTGCGAAGTCACCGCACGCAGGTTGCCAAAAAGTCATTGTGATAGGCCTCCGCGAGAGGCAGATATTATGCGTCGTTTCAGCGATTTAGAACAATCCTCGCGTCCCCATTCTCGCACTGTCGGGGGACCTGCTCTTTTCCCGAGCAAAGAGGCGCAGATTTATTTCCTGTTAATGAATTCCTTTGCACTTTCATAGGGACGGGAACCTCACAATGTGCGGCGCGCCACCTTCCACCTCGCTGCACGGTAAAGAAAGCTCTTCTAACGGACCACCGGCTTGTGACTCGGTCTTCCCACTGACCGCGTCAACAACTCCTCGATGTCCCTCTCCAGGCTGTCGTTGGCCGGGACGTGGATGGCTTGCGGTACAGCCTCGACTGGTATCGGCGGCCGTGCACAGCAGAGCTCGGAGATTGTCTCGCTCCTTTCTTTACCCCTACCCACACAGAACTATACGTCCCAGCGGTGCAATTGATGTGCCCGCCCCCGGGCGACGATAGCTCGGGAGAATCAGCACTTCCAACTTTGAAGGCAGCGAAAGGTTGCCAGAAGATCCATTGCGCTTTACGAGGGGCGGCTAGGCCCGTCCGAAGGCTGCCCACCTCATCAGACGTGTTGTGGCCCGCAGCCCTGCACTTCTTTTCCCTTCGCGCGTAAATTCCACTCGATGCCCGCAAGTTGTGATAAGCCTTCGGTGCGGGAAGACCGTTTGCTTCCAGCGGATTAGGAAATCCGCGGATTGGAATGCAAAATGCCGTGACTTGGCGGCTAACCGAACCCGTGGAGCAACCTCTGCGAGGCGTGTCTTCGCCGGGACCTCGTGACTCCACTCACCGGCATGTTGGACGTTGAGGGCGGCTGTTCAGCGACAAAATAATGTCCCATTCGGTGAGAAGGAAAATCCCGGCCATGAATACAATTGACCGTCTCGGCATCTTGGCGTAGGTTTATTGGTCTTTCTAAAAGTTCCCGACCTGAGCAGGTTCTCAAAGTTCCGACGTGGACCACGAGGTGATGTGAAGCTACGTCCATGATGGTCAAGAAAACAGACCCGTCTACATTTCGCTCCTTTGCTCAGATTATGGCCATTTGTGCGGTGGGCGGCTATTTGGTAAGTTGCGGAGGAAGCGAAGTGCAAGTCGCCCCTCAGACCAAAGGGTCCACGGTCCTTTCCCTCACTGCTATCTCACCCACAGTGGGGCCGACTTCAGGCGGAACCTCTGTCACCCTCCAGGGGACAGCTTTCAGCGATGGCGTGCGAGTCATGTTTGGAAGCCAGGTGTCCACCTCCGTCGTGGTGGTCAGCTCAACGCAGATTCGTGCCGTGACCCCAGCACACTCCGCCGGAACCGTGGACGTCAAGGTCGCCAATTCGGATCTTGAGAAGGCAACACTCGCCAGCGCGTTTGATTACACACCCGCCCCGACGCTTGATAGCGTAACACCCGATTCTGGTCTGGCTGCGGGAGGGACCAAGGTGACGATCACCGGCACGAATTTCGCCTCGGGATCGATGATCCTCTTTGGGCAAAGCCAGGCTGGGGAAGTCGTGGTAGTTAGCGACACCGTAATCCAGGCAATCACCCCACCTCATTCGCCGGGACTCGTGGATGTTAAAATCGTGACTCCTGACCAGCTTTCGTTCGTCATGAGCAGATCCTTCCGATTCGGCCAGGTTTTGTTCGCGGACGGGTTCGAGTCCGGAGATTTTTCCGCCTGGAGTTCTGCTGGGAAGTATAGCTGCTCTACGTACGGTTCTTCTTTCGAAGTCAGTTCCACTCGAGTTCACTCTGGCGCTGACGCTGCTGAGTTTCGCTACGTCATTCCTTCTGATCAATGCTCCAGTTCACAGGACAACGATGTCGTAGCCGTCCGGTCGTTTGACTCGTCCAATGGTTACCCCAATGGTCTGGAGCACTTTTTCATCCGCGGCTACGTGAACTTCAAGACCCCGGAGGCGGGGGGAACACAGGATAATATCCAACGCAAAGTGTTCTACATCAGGGACGCGTCGACCCCCAATTGGCACTTGATCCTCACGAGCTGGGGCGTGGCGGGCCGCATCAGCTTAACCATCGGCAGGTCTTATGTAGGGACCTCACAGCTTATGTTCTGGAACCTGGGGACGCTCGATTACGACCAGTGGTACTGCGTGGAACTCGAAGTGGTCCTCAATACGCCCGGTCTGAGCGACGGAAAGTTGTCACTGTGGGTTGACGGTGAACCAACCTTTCAGCAGGATGGTATGGATATTCGGGGCCTGTACACCACCAGCGCCAGGACGTTTCTGGTCGGAATGCAGGCGAACCGCACGAATTTCATGCCGGTCGATGAATACCGTTATTGGGATGATGTGATTATCGCGGACGCGTATGTTGGACCGTGACCGTTGAGCCAGGGACGACCGGCGCGAGTTTCTCCCTGGCTAGGATTTCACGACATCTCACCCCGCTTGCGCAATCGGGTTCGCTCCAAGGGCAAGTGTTTTCTCGTTCCCTTCACTTCGTCAGAAATTTACGAATCGCCGGTCCCAGGATACGCGTCACTGGGATCGGGACCGCCCACCGCCACAGGTCAGCCATCACGCTCATGCTCCGAGAAGACGTCTTCACCGATTCAATCTTGAGCTTGTCAGCTATCTCCGGCGCGCCGACCAGATAGAAGCTGTAATCCTTGAACGTCACGCCCCATTTCTTCTTGTATTGAATCTGGCCCGAGTAGCGCGCGGACCCGAAATCGAAGATTCTGAGACCTTGTCCGCACGCCCATTGGATCAGTTCCCAGTGCGCCAGGTCGGCGGGCCGTAGAGCCCAGACCTCCGGAAGCGAGGCGATGATGAAGATGTGGATACGTCGGCCCGTCGTGGCCCCCAGAAGGATGGCCACGGGCCGACCGTTCTGTCGAACCCAGCATGCGACCAGCCGGTCTGTGATGCCTGCCGCCAGCGTCTCAAAGTAGCGCTTCGAGTGGGGAGGCACCCCCAAACGTTTCATCGAGATGAGGTAGAGATCGTAGAAGGGATCCTCGATCGCCGCGACTCCACGGCGGACTTCACTCTCCAGACCGGCCTTGCGCGCTCTATTGACGTTCTTGCGCACTTCGTAGTTGATCGTCTTGCGCCACAGATGATCCGGGTCGCCCAGTTCCAGCAAGGCGTAGGAATGTAAGTGCTGCTGCTTCCATCCCGCAGCCGCGGCTGCCTCCTCACACCCGATCCCACCCCGAATCTCGATGGCCCGGCAGTGCGCTTCGCCAGCTGCTTGGAGGAGGAGGGCGGTGAGTTGCCGGCAGTGGTCCGGGGTCAGTCCCAGTGTGAGTGGCCCTCCATATTCGTTGAAGGGCTGGGAGATCAACCAGCCCTTTCGCCGCAGGAGGATGGAGGGAAATATCCCCACCAACTGGCCGCCCAGGCAGAATTTCAAATAGAGGCAACCGTACCCGTAAGCTTGCTCGAGCGCGTTGCGGAAACCCCAGAGGTGGCAGAACCGCCCTTCGGGGTGGTTCTCTACGAATCCGTCCCACAACGGTGAGTCTTCGACGGTGGCCTGCCGGGCCTCAAGAACGCCGTCCGCGCGCGATGGGCCAGAATTCAACAGGGTCATTATCCCCACGAGCTCAGTCACCGGGCGGGTTTCGCGCCTGGGGCCGCAATCCTCAAGCCAGCACCATCTTGATGCCACGCAGTAGCCATGCGAGATCGCTGAATTCCACCGCGACCTCCAGGATCCAGCCAAAGATCAGGAAATCGAGCAAATAACGGACTTGACGCCATTCGGCCAAATGGGCATGGAGGCGCGAGATCACCGCCGGCTCAAGTAGGTAGCGCGCACAGGCGTAGCCAGCTAGGGCCAGCCCGATGCTTGCCACCACGTCGCTGAGGTAGTGTCCGCCCACGTACATGCGCGGCAGCGACACGACGAACGGCAATGCCACCCAAAGAATCCATCCGGCAGTCCTATGCAGTGAGTAAATGCCCGCTGCGATGGACCCATATACGGCCGTGGATTGGCTGGGGAAACAGTTGGTGTTGGGATTGACTTCCAGAGAAGACGGAAAGAGGCTGGCCAATCCCGGCGAATGAACGGGAGGGGGCCAGGAAATCACGAACGCCGCGGCAAATGTCAGCAGAATGGTTATGACAGACCCCGCGATCACCGTCAGGATGCGCAGGCGGACCGCAGTCTGGTTCTGCCGCGCCGCATGCACCCAAATCATAAACAGGGCGGCGGCGTACCAGAATCCCCCCAGAACGTTGTGACGGATCCCGCTCTGGACGGCCATGTCAAACTGCGGAAAATGGTTCAGACACTCGGCGAGTTCACGTGCAATCCAGATGTCCAGATAGGATGGAGAGGCCATTCGGTTCGATGCTATTATGGCCCAAGACCGCGCTTCATGTCAGCAGCGCTGCACAGGTTTCGTGTTTCGACCCAACCCGGACCACTATCATCATCGAGGACGCGAGGTCGGGCTCTATCTCTCACCACCGCCTGTGTGAAACTCCCAGACAGCACCGAACTTGATGGATCCGGCGCGCGCCGTCGAGCCGATTGTGTATCCATCGCGTTCCCGGTCCCAGACTCGAGGGTGGGGTAAGTCCGCAGTAAACAGTCCTCCCTGTTGTAGTTGAGGGCGCAACATATTTCACACTCTAGTGTAAATCGCATGCACATTTCTACGCTTTGACAGGCTTGGTCAGTTTGCACTGGCCATGCTGTGGCAATAAGCCTATCAAACTAAAAGAGTTGAGATGATAATGTGGGCAAAAAGAATCTGCTTCCTTTGGCCTCGCGAATGCTTGCTGTAGGGCGGGCCAGCGGCTCGGGCGGCCACGCGGGGCGACGTCCCGAACGAGGGAAGCACCCAACAGTTATGCCCGAACTCAGACGTTCAGACTCGGGGAGTTCAATCAAGCAGCGCTGGCCTTCTTGGACGGCCCGAGCCCAGGCGTGAGCGATGAGTCCCTAAGTGGAGGAATAGGAACATGTCAAAGGGCAAACGCGGGATACTGGGGTTGTTTGTGGTTCTGCTCATGGTGCCGGTCGGGGCGCTGGCCCAGAAGTCGAAACTCCCCGTGCTCAGTTCGATCTCGCCGACCAGCGCTTACGCCGGCGGGACCAGCTTCACCCTGACGGTCACCGGATCGGGCTTCACTTCCGGCTCGGTGGTGCAATGGAACGGCGGCGCGCGGACGACGACGGTTGTGAATTCGACTCAGTTGCAGGCGCAGATTTCCAGTGCCGACATCGCCACGGCAGGCACGGCCAGCGTCACTGTTTTCACTTCAGGCCGGTTCGGTGGCACGTCGTCTGGGGTAAGCTTTACGATCAATGCCGTGCCCACCACGGGTTCGACTACTCCTACGACCTCCACGACCACGACCACGACAACTCCCACCACGACTCCGACGACCGCGGCGCTCACCATCACCACCACGTCGGTGCCTGGCGGAACCGCCGGAGCTTCCTACGCGAGCACTCAGCTGGCCGCCTCGGGCGGCTCGCCCGCTTATACCTGGAGCATTCCCACTGGCGGGGGCGCGCTGCCTCCCGGCCTCGCCCTGACTGCGGCCGGGGTGGTCACTGGAACTCCCACAGCCGCAGGAACCTACTCGTTCACTGCCCAGGCCGCCGACCAAGCCAGCCAGGTCGCCCAGAAGGCGTTCTCCATGACCATCGCCGCGCCCCCCACCACCACTACGTCCACCGGCGGAGTCGTCCTGTTCCAAAGCGGGTTCGAGACGGCAGATCCGGCATGGGACTACACGAATGGCGCTGCTGACGTGTCCGTCGACACGGCCCCGCCGCCGGGACGCAGCGGCAACGCTCTCAAGATCCATTTTAAGATCTGCGGCGCTACGGACGGCACTTGCGGCAGCTCGAGCCAGGACACAAATCGCTGGGTTTCCAAGATCATCAATCCCGGCCTGACGCATGTCTTCGTGCGCGGGTGGGTTTACTACAAGACTCCGGAGTCTGACGCTCCGGCCCCCTCTACCACCTATGTCCAAAGGAAGGTGTTCTATTTCAGCGACTCGACTAGTGCTAGTAACAGCGTCTTGAACTACATGCCTACTCTGACAAGCTGGAACGCCACAGGGGGTAAGCCCACCAGCACGATCCAGCTCGCTATGGTTCTCGCTGGCCCAAATTGTGGGATTCCGACCTCGGAGAAGGACGACATCGGCTCGATGAATTTCGACACATGGAACGAAGTACAAATGGAGTTGCAACTAAACACGCCGGGAGCCGCTGACGGGATTATACGCATCTGGCTCAACGGCGCTCTGGTGTATGAGGTGACGAATGCCAGTATCCGTGGCACCTGTTCGACACCGCTAAGCTTCTTCTCGGTGGGCCGGCAAAGTAACCGCTACAACTACAGCGTCGTTGACGAGTACCGTTATTGGGACGATATTGCGATCTCCACATCCATGCTCCCATAGTCTGGAGCTGGAAGCTCTCAACTCACCCTAGCCCCCGCGGTTTGCCGCGGGGGCAATACTTTAGGCCCCATCGTATCAAGCTACGATGGGCCGACCGCAGGTCCCCACCCAACCCGTTCGGCTCCGCACTCAGTCTTTTTCAAGGGAGGCTCCGATCAGTTGGAAACTCGCCCTTATCGTAAGGCCCAGGAGTTCGCTGCACCTTGCTGATCACGGCTCTGAACTTACCGTTGGGCCCACGTGGGATTGCAGCAACCTCTCGAACCTCTAGGGAAATACCCGGGCCCAGGCGAGCGACCATGCGCGAGCGGATGGCCTCCGCGTCCTCACGCGAATGCGAGGAGGTAGGGACGATGTTCACCACGAATTGGTCTATCGCTTCCTGAACCACTTGACCCTCGGCGATTCCGGGCAAATCTATGAACAGACCGTGAAAGCGCACTAATTCACGCCCGCCCGGTCCAATGACGAGGTCTTCCTGCCTCCCTACGAGTTCGCCAAGGACTGGCAACGTGTCACGGCCGCACGCGCAGCGATCCGCGGACCAGGCCGCCAGGTCGCCGATGCGGTAGCGGATAAAGATCTGGTTCGTATTGGCAAACCCTGTCAGGACGAGTTCCCCAACCTCGCCCGGCCCGGCCGGCCGGCCGTCTTTCCGAAGGATTTCAACGTAGCCGAAATCCAAATGGGCATGCAGCCGTCCTCGCTCGCACTCTGTGGCGAGGGCGCAATTCTCGACGCTTCCGTATTCCTCGAAAACTTTGGTGCGGAAGGTGGATTCAAGGACAGCGCGCATCTGCGGTTCAAGCCTCTCGCTCTCAGAAATGAGGGCCCGCGGCGAATGAACCTCGAGCCGCAATTCGCTGATGAGCCGCGCCAAGAAAAACTGAGCCGAGGCGTAACCCGTCATGGTGACTGGTTTGAATCGGTTGAGCGCTTGAACGTAGTCGGAAACGTTCGCAGGGCTTATGTGGAACGCCGACAAGTAGAGCTGTCGCTCCCACCGATTGTATCGCCAGAAAGGTGGGCGACTGTCAGCCTTCGGGATAATCATTCTTCCCCCGATGGCAGACCGGGGTTCTCGGATGCTCGTGCCGGCCCATCGGAAAGAGCGGGCCTCGCGCACCCCAATATTGTGCTGATGGGTTGCCGAATCGATGAACACCTTGATGGGGGTTCCCGTCGTGCCGCTCGTCGAGAACGCTGCGGGCGGCGATTTCGCGACTCCCTCTCGCAACAGGATCGCGGGGTTCGCCCGCACAACGGACTTTTCCAGGAGAGGCAATTGCGAAATTCGGGAGGACGTGAATCGATTGATGAGATCCTCGGACAACCCGTGCTCCCGAAAAGCTCTGCGGTAGTACGGCACTTCGTGATAGGCCCGCTGAACTTGGCGGCGCAGCTGCTCCTCGATGAACTCTTTCATTCGGTCGGCTGGCCACTTCTCCCTTTCGAGATATTCACGCCAGGTTTTCTCGAAGGCGGGGCCTAGCCGGCGCCGCGCCCAATACCAACCATAGGCGCTGACGCCCAACTGCTGCGCCCACACGGGACTCATCGCGTACATTCGATCGAGCCACTTGTTCACAGTCTGCTCCGAAGTTTCAGCAGGGCCGCTCGGGGTTCTCCCTCTGATCCCGACTTCATGCGATGGAGGAAGAGTTTTGACGCCAGAGGGCCCGCGAATGATATCGGAATCTTCACGAAGCGTGGAAGCCCATCGTATATTCGCTCATAGGGAACCCACCTTTCGCCGTAGTACTCGACGGCTTCAAGCTGCAACCCGGAGGGGCCAATGAGACGAGCATGCAAGGCTTCTTGGTCATAGTGACGCTGGTAGAAAACCGGCATCCCACCCATCGGCTTCTTGTAGTAGATCTCCTGCGAAATCGTCTCCTCGGAATAATGTCCGGCGAATGGCACCGTCAGACAGCAGACTCCACCGGGCTTCAGAACACGCGAAATCTCTTTCATCGCGATCGAGTCGCCGTCGTCCTCTATGTGCTCAAGAACGGAGATGGCATAGACCTTGTCGAAAAGGGAATCGGGGTAGGTGAGTTTGCGCGCGTCCTGCGCCTCGATATGAAAATTTGAGCCCTTCGCCCGCCCTTCCAGGCAGCGATGGTAGTGAGAGTACTCTTCGAAAAAGTAAGGGAAAAGATCGGTTGACCAGACTTCAGCGCCTAGCCGAGACCAGATGAACAGCGAAGGGAGCTTGGGGCTGCCGATGTCCAGAACCTTTTCTCCATTCTGGACACTGAGGTGATTCAGCACCGCCGGGACTTCCACATTCCTCCAGTAATTGCAGGGCTCCAGCACTAACCGGAGCGCGTCCTTGGCGCGCCCCCTGCTTGCCGAGCGGAGCGCCACGGAGTACCCAAAACGGTATATCTGCCAGAGCGAAACCAACTCTGCCCGCCCTCCCACCTCTTATCCCCTAGCGACGGCCACTAATGCGCCTCCGCAGGAGCCGAATCCGTTCTGGCCAGGTCATCATCCACAATCGCCACAAGCGGTGACGAAACAGGTCTCCTCGCCGAAGAGACGGATAATTCTGCAAGTATTCGTCATTCAAGGTTAGTGAGAGTTCTGAAAAATCTCGCCTAACAATCTGCTCTTCATCGGGCTGCGGCGCGCTTGGTGTGCCGTCATCTGATATCAAGACCGGGAAGCTAGTCCAGTTCCAAGCATCAATCCCAAGCGTGCCCTTGAGCATCAAACCATGCCTGCTCGCACGGCCCCAAGGCAAGATGCTCCCATCAGAGAGGAGAATCGGAGGGAACGCGAAATTTCCCATGCTGTAATACACGGGCGTATCTGCAATTGTTTCGTTTCCACTTACCACATGGGGATGTATGCCGACAATCAAGTGCGCGCCAGCTTCAGCGAAGGCGCGCGCCAATTGCCGCTGTTTGGGTTCTGGATAACGGACGTACTCGATGCCCCAATGAAGAAACAGCCACACATCATCTACCTGTGCGGTTGTCTGGCGTACGTCCGCAATGATCATCTCCGGAATCAGAGGAGCCACGCCCGGAGCTGTATCTGTGGCCGCCACCGACCCGACATGCGGGGCAGTGTCCGCATAGGCCAGCATTCCAATCCGGCGGCCAGCAACTTGAATGATCTCCGGCGTGCGAGCCTCGGCCAGAGAACTTCCAGCGCCGACCGATCGAAATCCGGCGCGACGAAGTGCCTGCAGAGTAGCAAGCAAGCCCTCAGGGCCGAAATCGCTGACGTGGTTGTTGGCCATGAGGGCTACATTGTTTTCTGCAATTGCGATTTCCGGCAACCTCCTTGGATCTAGGGGCAGAAGGGCGCCGCGACCCGCCCGTGCGGTACCAGCTTGGACCGCACATTCAAGGTTGAGGGCAAGAATCTCCGGCCTGGCCTCACCCCACAGGCTCTTCAAATCCAGTGCCGCCCCTCCGGACTTCAGCCAGCAGTCCCCCGCGATCCAAGCCGTAATCATGCTGGTTTTTCTCCGGCGCCGAGAGCTTGCTGAATCGCCTGCTCCAGATGGAGTCCCACGGCATCCCAACTGTACGTTCTTTCGACCATGGCGCGACCGTTCGCCGCCAGCTTCTTTCGCAATTCTTCATCTTCCAAAACGTTCACGACTTTGTCGGCGAAATCCTGCGGCGTATCCGCCACGAGAATATTCTCGCCGTTTGTAACCGAGAGACCTTCGCAAGCCACACCGGTACTGACGATGGCCTTACCCATGGCCATTGCGTCCAAGAGCTTCAACTTGGTGCCGCCGCCGTCGATAATCGGGCAAACGAAAACAGCACCTCGCGCGATCCACGGCCGGATGTCCTCGGGATTGGGCACAAGGGTGACGTGGGGGTTGCTCTGCCCCCAGCTCATCAGGCCTTGAGACGGCGTCTGGCCCGCGATATAGAACTTAACGTTAGGGCGCCGCTTCCTGATCAGCGGCCAGATTTCCGCATCAAAATATCGAATGGCCGATAGATTCGGGTACCAGCCGAGAGAGCCGGCGAAAACAAGGCTGTTGGGTTCCGGGGGCGTGTCAGAAGGGAAAAAGTATCGCGTGTCCGTTCCGTTTTCCACGACATGGAATTGCGCACTGGGCGCGCGAGATTTGAGGTGCTCTGTATCAAGGTCTGAGACGGTGATGTTTACGTCGAATTCGGCGCAGAGGCGGCGTTCTAATTCTTCAATTTTGACGGTTTCACTGGCCAGCAGTCTGCGCTTAAGTGGATTGCGCTCAAGCTCTGCCCGCCGCTTGACCATGGCTGATTCGCAATTGTGGTGGTTAAGGATCTTCTTGAACCCTTTGGTAGGCGGAGCGTAGAGGGCTAAGTCGATCGAGTCGAAGTGAATGACCGAATCGCGATGACTCTCCAGAATCTTCTGCCACTCAATCCCCAGAGCTTTCGACCATCGGCCTCGGCATCCCATGGGGTACCGATCGAGGGGGCTTAATCCCAATCGCATCCACCAGTGCAGGCCGCGCCATCGGTAAGGTAATTCCCAGACAATTACTTCCCCGCAGCACTTTCTTAATTCAGACTCGTATGCCGAGAGAAGGTCCCGCGCATGTCCCTCCTGATTCAATGCCACGAGAGAGATCTCTGCCTTGTGCGACATGTGGCGAATCAAATTAAAGCTCCGTTGGTGCGCACCTCCTCGCGGCGGGTAGGGGATGAAATGGGAGAGCCAGAGGAGTTTCATGAGTGCGCGATTAGTGAGCCATAGAGTTGAGTTACCTGCCGGGCCGTGGTGGCGGCGGAGAAGTTGTTCCTGACGGACGAGGCTCCCGCCTCCTTCAGGCGTTCAGAGAGCGCGCGGTCCCCGAGGGCTCGCAGGCACGCACGCGCCAGAGTCGAAGGATCATCCCCATCTACAAGGATGCCGTTAACGTCGTTTTGGATGATTCCGGGAATTCCACCTACTGCCCGCGCCACGACCACGACGCCAAGGCACAGCGCTTCCAGCAGGGCCATGGGCAACCCTTCCTGGTCCGAGGATAGCACCAGAAGATCAAATGCCCGCAACACATCAAAAACATCGTCGCGATGGCCCAGGAATAGAACACGCTCCGCAATGCCGAGGCTTGCGGCGAGCGCCTTCAGGTTGGCGGCTTCCCGGCCTTCGCCCGCGATGACGAATCTTGTGGCAGCACGTTCCCTTGAAAGAACAGCCGCGGCGCGCAGAAAGATATCCAGGCGTTTGACGGGTTCCAGGCGGCCGGCAGTACCGATCACGGAGGAGTCCGCGGGAATGCCAAGACGTTCCCTGGCCTCTTGCGTCGTGAATCTGGAGCGCACCCACTCGAGGTCCACACCGTTGGGGATAGTGACAATACTTCGAGGCTTGATCTGGTGAGCCAGATGGCGGCTCATTTCCGCACTGACGCTGATCACGCGATCGGCGGCGCGGCGCGCGAGGAAGCGATCGGCGCTCTGGATCAGGCGCTGCTTTACACGCCTTGTCCCAGTCTGCGGTTCGGGAAGGCCGTGCTGCGTCCGCACGACATGCGGGATACCCAAACGCCACGCCAGCAACGCGGCGAGCAAGTTCTCCTTGTAACGATGCGAATGCAGGATCTGAATGTTCCTGCCTTTCAGAAAGTTCATCCCTTCTCGAGTGATAGCGCGGAGTCCGTTCTCATTCTCCGGAATCACCTTAGTTTCGATTCCACAGCTTCGGATTTCGTCGGCCAGACGTCCGGGATTCAGGATCATGGCGAAAACATGGAGACTCGTCTCGCGCATCAGGTACTTCAACAGCGTAGCGACCTGGACTTCCGCCCCGGCCCAGAGATCTCCGGAGGCGATGTGACAAACGCCGATTCGCGGCTTGCCTTTCGATTGCTCCTGCCCGGCGCATGTCTCACCTTCAATTGCGCCGGGAAGGTTCCCAGGTGACAAGCTTTTCTCCTCGGCAGAATTTCCACCAGGCAGTAAGAGTGGCGACATTGCCCAAAACGAAGAAGTTGGCCAGCCGGACGACCCGGAGTCGGGCGAGTGCGCCTCCTGCTTGTGCAAACAAGGCGGTCGCGTACCCTGCGACCTGAACAACCAGGGAAACCTGGTAGAAACGTCCCCCGTGCCACAGGAAGGCGTTGGAAACAAGTATGGCCGCCACTGCGAAGGGAATCAACCACCGAAACAGTTTGTGGCTTACCAGTTGCCAGGCAAACAGGCCATAGCGGAAAGGATTGACAAGGCTGAGATGGGAAAAAAACACCACAAGTCCATGGACGATGGTGCGCACCTTTCGCGTCAGTTCCGCCTTCTGTGATTTGACGAAGCCGAGGCGCGCCCGGCACTCCGGATCAAGCACGGCGTAATACCCGTGTTCTACGGCGTGCAACGCCAGGAAAAAATCGCTCGACATGTCCGGATGCCATTTATCTGCGACGGCGCGGCGCACCGCGAAGAGCGCACCGCTCAGGCTTACTAGAGAACCCACACGAGCTTCAAGCCGTCTCAGCCCCATCTCACCATAAACGTAGAAGTGTTCGCCACGCCAACCTTTCGTCGGTTCGAGGACTTGGTCCACGCTGCAGACCGCACCCACCAAAGGGTCGCCAAAGTGGGAGACCATCTTCCGGAGGACTTCCGGGTCGACACGGATCGAAGCGTCGGTAAAGACCAGGACCTCTCCTCGCGACAAGTCCCTGGCCAGCATCTGTAGGTGGTGTTTGCCAAGGTGTAGAGCGCTTTCGACCAGTTTCACTCCCTGGTTGGCAAATGAACGCACGATTTCCACCGTCGCGTCATTAGAGCCATCGGAACCCACGAGTATTTCGAGTTTGTCGGGTGGATAATCGAGCGCTAGGGTGTTCACGATTTTCTCGGCGATGAGGGACGCCTCATTGTGACCCACAACAATTACGGAGACTATGGGCAGAATATCGTTCCTGATATGGCGCCGCGGCCTGAGGATTGCGACGATCCAGAGCAGCGTGGGATAACCCACCAAGGTGTACGCGATGAATGCAATCGACAACCAGAAGACCCAATGCATGATTCTAGCTTTCTTCCAGACAACGCTGATATAGAGACTCGTACTCTTCGACCATCCGCTGCATAGAGAACTTGTCTGCGACTGCAGCCTGCGCTTTTCTCCCGAGACTGACGCCAACGTCAGGATTGCGCAGGATTTCGCATACTCTCGCGGCGAGTGCGCCTGCGTCAGCGGGAGGGACAAGATATCCCGTCGTTCCGTCTTCGACGATCTCCTCCGGCCCTCCAGAGCGTGTGACGACCACTGGCTTTCCCGCTGCCATGGCTTCGATGGTGGCGATGGACAGCCCTTCGTTAGTTGAAGTGAGGACGAACACGTCGAGGTCTTTCAAAATCTCGGGGACGTCCTTCCGAAACCCCAGAAAGAAAACCCTCGGGTCTAGTTTCAGCTGGCGCACGAGGTCCTTAAGCCGCGCGAGCATTGCGTTCTCCGTTTCGCCGACGGCAAGGAAGTAAGATCCGGGCACGACATCGGCAACCGCCCGGGCCGATTGGACAAAGTATTCGTAACCCTTGGCATGGCGGAGATTCGCAACCATGCCGACCAGCTTCGCATGGGGTGGAAGGCCGAGTGCTCCCCGGAGGTTGGCGGCTTTACCGCTCGCGAACCGGCTGAGGTCCACGCCATTGTAAACGCGGTGCGTCCTGTCGGCAGGGAATCCCGACTCCAGCAGCGTCTTTCTCAGATAATCGGAGACAACAGTGATCTGCGTGGCAAAGCGTTTGGGAACCCAAGCCTTGATCTTCCTGCGCACTCCCTGCTGCCGCGCCAGCCGGGGGGCGCCGTGATAAGTAACGATTGTCTTGCATCCAGTGAGCTTGCCGACCACACTCGCGAAGAAGTTCTGATCGTCGAGATGAGAGTGGATGAGATCAATCCCCTCAGACTGGACCAGTCTCCTCATGTCACGAATCAAGTTGAGCCAGGTTTTTGAGTTTGAGATTACGTAAGGAACTCCCCGCGCGTCGAGTTGATGGGGCAGCCAGTGCCCCTGAGGGAGAAAGGCAAGGGAGCGATAGCGATCGCGGTTGATCCGGGAAGCAAGCTCAAGCAGCACTGTCTCTGCCCCGCCAGGTCCGCTTCCCTCGGTAGTGTGAAGAATCGTATAGCGTTTCACTTTGAATCTCACGGGCTGGGTACGGTAGCGTCGCAGCAACTGAGCCGTTCCTGCCCTTGCCTTTCTTGGGTCCGAGCCGCGTCACGGTGAGTTATTACCGGATTTCAATACTTTCTCCCGGGTGTCTGCAGCTCCCGCCATGTTGGGCCCGGAACGGCAAGGTGGAATGGATCGAAGCATAGATCCTTATTGGTGCTAGTCGTCCCATGTTCAAAATCGCCGCTTTGCGGAGAAAAACCTTCGGATCGGCCGCCCCACGATCAACTTTAGGAGGGTGAATAGCGTACCCGCTGCGATACGCCAGTTGCGCAGGTCGAGATCGAGAAACGCGACCGGTGGACGGTATGATCGCATGATCTCCCGCCACGTCCATAGGCCGGCGCGCCGGTAATTGCCAATTGTCGAGACGTCCCAAGTCAGGACAATGTGGCGGAATTGGCGGCCATTCTGGCTCACCATTTCAACCCGCTCGCCAATCAGATCCAGGTAATGCAGCCAGCCCAGATCCACGCCGGCGTACGGTGCAGCGTCGGAGGTACCCGTATAGCGTGGGTTGGCTTCGATCATCTTCACCCGACCGTCGCGGCTGTCACGCTTCAGCTCAATCTCGCACAAACCAGCATAGCCGATGCTCTGGAGGAACCGGTCGCAGATCGAGTCGGTTTCGGCGTCTTCCACGGGTTCGACGACGCTGGCGTTACCGTTATAGATCGGAGCGGTCCGGAGTTCCCGCAGCAGGCAACGAGCAATCCGGCGGCGGTCGGTGGAGTAGCACGACAGGTAGACGAGCTTCGCCGTATCCGGCCCTTCGATCACTTCCTGAACGACGACCTCGGGATTAACTCTGGCGACGATGCTGTATTTCTCCTCCAAATCCTCAACGGAAGTTGCCACCACAACCTTGCGCGCAGCTAAGGGGTGACCGCGGGGCACCTTGCCCCAATCGTAGGAGCGGACGGGTTTGATCACACAGGGGAACTGCGCGCCCGATCCGAATTCCACGACTTCCTCGGGGGATTGGGCGAATTTCGTGCGCGGCACCGGCATCCCGTGCTCCACGGCGAGGTCGTACTGGCGCCGTTTGGTGGCCAGGATGCCTTGCAGGGCCGCTGCATCCCGGCAGAAAACGTAAGCGGTGGCGAGCCCGTCCGCATGCCTCGCCATGGCGGAGACAAACGCGTCGGCGCTCGGAATCAGCACTGGCTTACCGCCCACCTTCCGCGCCAGCTCGAGCATGAACGCCAGCCACTCGGTCGGCTGGCGGTCGGGGTCAGGACACTGGAGAGTTGTCCCGTAAACTGAGCGAAAGCCCTGGCGCTTCCGATCGTTGTCAATACAATACGCAGTCACCCCGCGGCGGACGAGGTACCGCACCAGGTTTACGCCGGTATAATAGGCCCCTAAGACCACCGCGGACGGCCAACCGGGCTGAGCGTTGGAAGGGTTTGGGGACGATTTCAAATCCATGAAATTCTCAATATCGGTAGCTTCTGGAGAAAAACCTTCGGATCGGTCGCCCGAATAACAAATACACGACGGTGAAAAGCGTGCGTGCCGCGACACGCCAGTCGCGAAGGTCAAGATCGAAAAATACTACAGGTGGCCGATACGATCGGAGGATATCCCGCCATGTCAGAAGTCCCGCGCGAAGGTAGTTGTGCGCCGTCATCGCGTCCCAAGTCAGCGCGATGTGGCGAAACTTGCGATTATTGGGGCTCACCATCTCAACGTGCTGGCCAATTAAGTCGAGGTAGTGCAACCAACCCAGATCGACACCGAAATACGGAGCGGGATTAGATGACCCCGTATAACGCGGGTTCGCTTCGATCATTCTCACCCGGCCATCACGACTATCACGCTTCACTTCGATTTCGCACAATCCCTTATAGCCCATGCTCCTGAGAAACTTGTCGCACACGGAATCGGCCTCAGGGTCCTCAACGGGCTCGACGACGCTGGGGTTGCCGAACTCCATCGGATTGCATCGGAGTTCCCTGAGCATGCCGCGCGCTATCCGACGACCGTCGGCGGAGTAGCAGGATAAATACACGAGTTTCGCAGTTTCCGGCCCCTCGATCACCTCTTGAACAACAACCTCAGGGCTGATTTCGGCGACGGCGCGGTATTTTTCCTCCAGGGCTTCGGCAGAAGTGGCAAATGCAACCTTGCTATGCGCCACAAGGTGGTCTCGAGGGGCGTTGTACCAGTCGTAAGAGCGCACCGGTTTGATGATGCAGGGAAATTGTGCCTTTGAAGCGAAATCGACGACCTCGTCGAGAGTCTTGACGAATTTTGTGCGTGGCACCGGCATCCCATGCTCAACGGCCAGATCGTACAGCCGTCGTTTGGTGGCCAGGGCGCCCTGGAGTGCGGCGGTCTCGCGGCAGAACCTGTAAGCATTGGCGAGTTCGTCCGCATGACAGGCCATGGCGGTAACATAAGCGTCGGCGCTCGCAATAAGCACAGGCTTGCCGCCCACTTTTTGCGCGAGGTTGAGCATAAACTGCAGCCATGCGGCGGGCTCGCGGTCAGGATCAGGGCATTCGAAAGCTTTCCCGTAAATCGTATGGAAGGCCTGCCGGTTCTGGCCGTGGTCGAAGCAATATGTCTTCAGACCGCGGCGGACGAGGCTACGCATCAGGTTTATCGCGGTGTAATACGCACCGCCCACCACCACTGGCGGCCAGCCGGGCTGAGCGTTGAGAGGATTTGCATTTTGAGACATCTTCGAATCCCTTTGGATCCTGCTTCTCTATGCTCGAGAAATCTGACGGCGGCAAAGGTCGCTGCCAGCCCTCATTCAGAAGTGTCCCGGAAGTCGTCGATTGCCAGCTTATCGCCAGCGCGCCAGTGTCAGGCTGAACATAGCTGGAGAGAATTTGCCATCTAAACCGGTGACCTTCCCTTCGTGAAGAGTGACCCGGGGAATCGCAAACAGATCTCCCCCGTGTTCATGCCATCCATGCCGTGTTGTAAAGGCACACCGGAATTCTGCCTGCACTACCTCTTCACGCACTTTTTCGTTCCAATCGCCGTTAGGATAAGCAAAAGCTCGGACCTTTACCGTCAGCTTCTCCTCCAAGGTTTCCTTGCTCAGCCTGACCTCCTGGCGCACCGTGGCGCTATTTTCATGGGTCAGGAGTGGGTGAGTCACCGTATGGGCGCCCATCTCCACTCCACTGCGGCTCAGTTCTGCCGCCTCATCCCAGTTCATCATTTGATCCGAGCCATCTGTCTGTTCGTTCGGTTGGTCCGACAGCAACAAGCTCTTGAGGAGTCGTGATCGATCATCGCCGGGCATGTGCTTGGCAAATTCGATGACTTCTTCCAGACTGATCTTTCGTCCCCCGTTCTGTCGCGGCAGGATTCCGGCGATGACGGAATGCATCTGACTCTGCCGTAGTGGATTCTTCCAGGATCTTCTTAGCTGCTCCACCCAAAAGACCTCTCGGGTTCCAATCACGCCCGTCACCAGAAAAATCGTCGCTGGAATCTGGAACTTTCTAAGCAGAGGGTAGGCGGTTGTGTAGTTGTCCCGCCAGCCGTCGTCGAAGGTCAGCAAACAGCGGGGCCTGGAGTCGCCCGGATGGTTATCGCGGCCCTGCAAGATGTCCTCGAGCGACACGACGCGGAACTTCCGGCTGAGGAATTCCAACATCCTCGCAAACGTGTCTTCTCTTAACACCATGCCTTCCAGCGAATTAGCGCCAGCCTGTTCCGCCTCGCAAAGGACGCGGTGCATTCCTAATACGCAGACTTCCCTCTTGTCAAGAACAACGCGGCGGAAAAAGAGACGCAGGCGGAGCAGGCCTGAATAATACAGCGTGCCGGCGACGGCTTGCAGCAAGAGGCGCCTGAGCTTAGGAACCACGGCTCACCACCGACTCCAGAATCTCCGCCATCTTTCCAGCCAACCTGTCGTAACGGAATTGTTCCACGAACTCCGGATTGGCAGGTCGGGGCAAGTTCTCTCTCCGACCATTCCGCACGATGGATCGCAACACTTCCTTGATTGCCCTGGTGTCCTCGGGGTTCACCACCCAACCCGCTCGCCCCTGGTTCACCAGTTCAGTAGTGTCGCCATCGTATGTTACCGCGAGGATCGGCGTGCCGACGCGCAAGTATTCATAGGTTTTGCCCGCTATCGCCAGGCGAGCGACTTCCCGGTTCCCAAGGAAGAGCAGGAGGCAGTCAGCCGACTGCATAGCCGCAAGCGCTTTGGCGTGATCGACGAATCCATGCAACTGCACAACCTGCTCCAGATCGCTCTGCGCGGCATATTGGCGCACCGCCTCGTCAGGGAAACCGATCACATTCACGCGGACGCGGCCCTTGAGGTCTGGAGATTCCTGGAGCAATTCCTTCAACCCATCAAAAAAACGACCGCTAAACCCCGGATAGACCGTTCCGAAGTGACAAAAGTGGAAGTAGCCGGGAGCTAACAGATCGCTCGGTTTCCCGTCTCCTCCGCGGAAGTCACGTTCCTCGAAACCGTTATTGACCACCGCCAACTTTTCTCTGGGAGTTCCGTAGGACTGCTCGAACTCTCCGGCCAGGCCCTTGCACACGGTTACTACCTTATCCGCCCTGCGCAAGATTCTTGTCAGCAGCAACCGCTCGAATCTTCGACGCCACGGCCGCTCAGGGGGATACCACGGATCCCGAAACTCCGCGACCCAGGGGACACGCAGCAGAGTTCTGAGAAGCAATCCGACAATGAGAGCGGCGCGGGGTGGGCTCGTCGTGTAAACCACCTCAAATCGCTGCTGCATGTGCAGTTCGATTGCTTTGGTCAGCGCATGAGGAACCCAGCCCACGGTGTCGTCCGGAAAATAGAATGTGGACCGAACGAAGTGGCCTGCCGCACGGACCCAGCGGTCCCACATCGGCTGGCGAATGTCTTTGTAGTGGGACTGGAGCCCGCCCGCGGCCCGAATACCCACCGCCGCCTTGTTTTCCCAGCCTGAAATATTCAGATCCTTGGCGCGCTCGATACGCACCTCGGATGGAAAGTCCCGCAGCAACGTGCGGTCCTCGAGATCACCAGGGCGCTCTGTAACCGACAGAATTGTGGGTTTCCAACCAAGAGTCCCCAGGCATTTCGCGAGGTTGGTAGTTCTGTACACGCCGCTCGTCCGCCGGGGCGGGAAATCGTATGCGATGACCAGCACTCGCCTGAATCGGGCATCTTGCTTCATCTTATTAATGTGCGGTCTCTTGACCTTCCGTTAATCTTTCGAGCTGGAGCAGATAGATCGTTAGCGGCGCAAGCCAGTTTACGGAGGGGCTGTAGCCCTTGTCCACCATGCACCGAATCAGGCGCGGCACGACATGCCTTTTGCGGACGAACCTGGAATCGCGTTTCAGTACGTATTGGAGCGTCTTGCGTGCCCACGCGCGGAAGAAACCAAAATCGGGACAGGGACGGGCGTTGGGATCTTCGAATCCGATATGCGCATACTTCGGATAAGCACGCCTGATGACCTCCGTGTGCAAGTCCTCCCCTACGACAGAGGATCCGCGGAGCGACGACAGGAAATCAAACAGCTCGCGGTCAAGATACGGACTGAATACGGTGTCGATATTTCGCAAGATGCAGTAGGGAATCAAGGAAATCTCCCTCCGGGTCCGATTCCAGAAAAAGAAGGACCCAATTGGATTGGGAGATTCGGCATGCCTTCGAAGCTCGTTCGACAGGCGTTCGACCGCCAAGTCTCGGCTCATCCGCTGGTGTTCATCGGCAGGGACAACGCGTGGGAGGGGTTCCCGAACGGCCAAGAATCTGTTCGCCAACCCGATGAAGTCGCCTGTCTGGAAATAGCTGAGATGATCCTTCTTTTGAAGCTGACTCCGGCTGAGCACGTCCCCACCGATACCATCGTAGACGCAGCCAACCTTCTCTTCAAGGTAGTCCGCCATGACGAGCGACCACTGGTGTTCGTCAGTGCAAAAGCTCGTCATCAGATTCTTCCTCAACTCAATTGCAAAACGGTCCTTGGGTTGTGAAAGGACGACATGCTTCAGGCCAACCGCCTGTGCGATTTCTCCAGCCACGCGAGCATCTTCGTTCGGCCTTGGCGGGAAGTGCTTCGTAGTGATGCAGAAGCTAGGTTTCCGATCCTGTTCGCACAGTTCGAAAACGATGTGACGCGAATCTCTGCCTCCCGTAAGGGCGACGCAAGAATCGCCCTGAGCGGGTGGTCTTCGCCGGATTGCATTTCTGAACAGGCAAATGTAAGCATCGATTGCGGCGTCTCGGCCCAGGTTCTGCTCCCGAGGAGTCCAGAACCCTCCCTTCACGCTCAGCGAACCTGCTGTCCACTCCAGGGTCGCACCTGGGGGCAGGGCGCGAATGGCCGTGAAAGGCGTATCCTCAGCGAGCATGAATCCCAACCGCATGTAGATGGAGAGCGCGCCGTAGTCCAGGGTAGTGGGAGCACCCAGCGACAAGAGTTGAGGGATTGACGTAGACACGGCAATCTCGTCTCCTCTTCCATAATAGAAGAGCGGGTAGAATCCGTATCTGTCGTTCTCGATCCGAAGCCGACTGCCGTCCCAGTCCCACCTCGCAAAGACGCCGTCCGCATCGCCCACGAGGTGACCCAAGAAACACTGTGGCTTCCCCCGCGTCTCCACGCGGCCGTCCACGTGGCGGGCGAAGAAGAACGATTCACGCGTCTCGTCTCCCAACATGCTCGGGCTGTACCCCCTTACCAAGGGCATTTCCCGTGAGGGCGGTCCCTCACAGGGCCCCTCTTACGACAGCCACGCAGCGACGCGCCACGGCGCGCGTTGCCTGGCGCAGCATTTTGCGCTCTTCAAGGTCCAGCAACTTGAAGGAGATGAGAAGGAATAGGAAGAGCCCCGCCGTGTTGACGAGAGTGGAGCCTACCAACTGGAAGTTGTGCAAGGTGCTGGCGAGGTAAATCACAGTCGCTGTCCCCAGCATCAGCGCGCTGCGGCCGTACTCGTAAGGCACAGGCTGGACACGTTGAGCCACAACGTAGGTCAAGATCAAATGAACTGCATAAGAGAGCACCGTAGCTATGGCGGCTCCCATGGCCATATAGCGCGAGATGAAGAAGTAGTTCAAGAGGGCATTGGCGACAGCCGTGCCCAGCCCTACCAGGGGCAGATAATGCGTGGCTTTCTTGACCAGAATCCCGGTGAGGACGACGCTTCGGACGTCGCTGAGGATGTAAGACAGTGTGATCAAGGGCACAACTTGATACGCCGACCAATAGGGTTGCGTCGTCATGATCTTGAGCACATCCCTTGCGAACACCGAAATCCCCAATCCGATGAAGAGCGAGACGAAGAGCCGGTATGTTTGAATCTTGGCGTAGACCTGCGGACCCTTCTCCTCTTGGGCGAGTTCGAACTGTTGCCAGGACCAGGCCATCGAAAATGGCCCACTCACGAGCACTGCCAGGACGCCGGCCAGCTTGTACCCCAGTGAGTAAACGCCGACCACGCTCAGACTGGCAAAGTGCCGGAGGAAGAAACGGTCCGAGAAAGTCAGGAGAAACGAAACTAGATATGAAGGGACAATCGGGATGCCATAGCGCAGCATTTCCTTCAGTTTGGATGAAATAATCCTTCTTGGAACCTGGGCAGCTACCACCCCGAACAAGGCCAGACCGGCAATCACATTCGTACAAAGGTTGGCCAGCAGGACACCTTGTACTCCCCATCTAAGTAATACCAATGCAATTATGTTGAGCGAGAGCGCGACCAGGGTCCGGGTGAAACTGACGGCAACAAAGAGCGTCGTTCGCGCTTGTGCCCGCCAATAGGCAAGTGGGACCTCGCTCAGGTTAGAGAAGAACAGCGTTATGGCAACAATGCGAACAAAGGGGGAGTAACTTGTGCTCCCCAGCACCGCACCGGCGATCTGTGACGCGAAACAGATAATTGCTAAGGTGACTACTGCCGATAGCACGCCATTGTATAGAAGTGCCGTGGCGATGACTTCCTTCTTGTCTTCCTCCCTTTCAAATGCAGCGTAGAACCGAAAAACGGCCGAGTAGATCCCCGTGGCGGCGAATAGTCCGGAAAAGAACACGACCAGATCCAGCATTTCGAGGACGCCATAATCCCTGGGCTGGAGAAGCCGGGTGTACACGGGAATCATCAGGAAGCCCACGGCTTTCGACAGGACAACTCCCAAGGCATAAATGGTCGTGTGTTTTGCGAAACGTCCCAGTTCCTTCTTCATGAGGCTAGAACCTGCTCAAGACCTCGATCATCCCTGCCAGATCCTGCTGGCTGACGAATGGATGTGTGGGCAGAGTTAGAAGACACCGGCCTATTGTTTCCGCTACGGGGCGGTGAAAGCCCGCGACCGCCATATGAGGGGTGATGCCGTCGATATCGCAAACGGCACCCGGGTAGAGAACGCTCGCGCCGATCCCTGCTTTGCGCAGACGCTGTACGGCGCGGTCGCGTGTCGCCGCATCGCGGGCCAGGAGGGGGAAGCGGATGAAATTCGGAACACAGTCCTCGCCGGGCTGAAGCGCCGCGAAGTCAGGATGATCTTTGAGACCGGCACGCAGCATGGCGGCATTCGACCGGCGAACCTGGTTCATTGCAGCAAGGCGTTCCATCAACCTTGGCAGAAGCTCTCGCACGATTCGGGGCAGGCGGAAGTCCGGAAAGCCTGGATCGAACTCCGTCGTCCCCAGTTTCAAGAATGGCAGGGAATTCGGAATCCAGTACGCCCGCGGATGCAAGAGGACGGAATAAGCGAGTAACTGGAATAGGACCCACAGAGAATGGACTGCGGAGGCGGGCGGTAAACCCTCAAGTTCCTGCGCAATCGCGGCTGCAATATCGTCGGAGTTGGTGACAATAACCCCGCCTTCCATGGCTGCCAGCGCTTTTCCCCGGCCGAAACTGTAAATACCAACGTCGCCCTGCATGCCCGCAGGACATCCGCCACGAGTCGATCCCAGCGCCTGAGCGGCATCGTCGATGATGAATGCTCCGTGGGCCTGGGCGACCGCGCGGATGCGGTTGGCGTCGTTCATAAACCCAAAGAGGTTAGAAGTGACGATGCAGAGCAAACCCTCTGCGTCGAGTCGCTCCAGATGGGAAGGGGAGAAATCCAGGCTGAGGGGATCGACCTCGACCGGATTCATCCTCAGTCCGGCCCTGACAACGGCAGCCGGGACGGTGTAACAGGTGTAGGCCGGAAGCGCCACGCTCGTGCAACCGGGGCGAAGGCGAGACATGCTCCTCAGGATCAGCGATAGTGCCGCCCGGCCGGATGATGCCACGAAGATGTGGCGGGCATTCACCGCGTCGGCTAAAGGACGCAGCGATTCTTCCGCCGTGCCTTTCTTGAAAAGGGTTACGTCGAGGGATTGCAGAATCTCGGAGATGTGCAGAGGCGCCCCGGCGGGCGCGACAAACCTGAACATTTATTACCCTTGCCTTTGTGAACTCAACGGAACGGTGGAGATCTGTGGGGAGCCTCCGGGCAGGCCCGACACTTGTCGGTTGGTCACTGCCGTATGCAACCCCATGCTTAACCCGAGAATGACCCACAAGTGCGGATAGTAGAGAACCGCGAGAAACGCCCCACTGACCATATAACCGACGAGCGCCAAGTCGAGGCCCAAGGCCAAAGAGAAGTCGAATCCTCGCCGCTTTCCATCTATCGGCGGTGAGCGTTTGCGTGTTGCAGCGTTCAGCCGGAAACAAAGCACCATCAAGAGCAGGACGGGAATCGTACCGACGAGTCCAAGCTCCGAGAGGGCTTGGATGTAGATGCTGTGAGGAACCCAACCTGCGGGGTCCTCGCCTGGACCGGCGTATTTCTCGGAATAGCTGGATGGGAAGTTCCCGGGGCCGACTCCAAGAAGAGGATGGTCACGGAACATCCTCAGGCCGGCCTTCCAGAGCGCGAGGCGGTGACTCGCGGTCTTGTCCTCCTGCCAATCTGCGGCCGACTGCCATCTTTGTTTGCTCGCCTGCGGCAATACATAAATAATGCCTGGGATGAAAAGCAGGAAAATGAGGACAGCTCCAAGGCGTCGAGGGTTCCGCGCCCAGGCTACCGCCGCCGTGATCACTACACCCAGAACGGCCCCTCGGGAGCCGCACACGACAATCGCTCCAGAATAAGCAAGGAATGAGATGAGAAAGAAAAGGCGAGGGAGTTTCTTCAACTCTCCAAGCAACAAGATCCCCGCCAAGGGCCAGACGACACACATGGCGACCCCAAAATCGCCAGCGTTGCTGAAAAAGCCGACCGACCCGGCGCCAAAACCAAACTTGGCCATGGCCTCCGGGCTTACCCCGAACTCTTTCGCGGAGCGAAAGTTCCTGATGGCGGCCTGCGCCATTTTGAGGTTGAGCAGCAGGAGGAGGAACATGAAGATCCGGTGGCGCCAGGAACTGACGATGATTCTTCCCATAAGGAAATAGATCAGGGCCCACCGGAACAAGTCGAGAACCGTCTCCCAAGCTCTATCCTGATCCTGTGCGAAGACAGCGGAGACGCTGGTGACAAGAACCAGGACTCCCAGGACGATATCAGCGGCCTGGAGGGGGGGGCCGGCGCGCCGGACCCGCGGCGCAACCAACCATCCCAGCACGGCCAAGGCGACGACGACCTTGCCGATGTGAACCGCCTGGAAGAAGGGGTACTGCGCGGAGAGCCGCATGTACTCAACGAACAAGTACAGGAGCATCGCAACGAAGCCCAGGCTCCAACGCGGCTGGGAAAGCTGCAGCGGGTCAGGGGGCGGATTTTCCAACGCCGCGCCGGGTGATGGCTCCGGACGGGCGTCCTGCCTGGCGTAGTCTTCCCCCAGGGCCGCTCCGCCTTGAACGTCCAACGCACTGCCCTGCTTCGCCGAATCGGTCATGTTGTTGTCGTCGCGCACTCTTTCTGCTTTTGGCTGCCGCGCAGGGGCAGGGGGTCTTCCATCATGAAATCTCTAAACGTCGCGAACTCGAACTGCGAAGCCAGACGCCGCAATTTGGGCTCCGTGGTCCGCAGGTTCACATAGGACTTGAAACTTCTGACCCTTCCCATGGGCAAGCGCGGGTGGCCGGGATCCACCTCGCGAGGGTGAACATAGAAAACAACTGGCCGCCCTTCGCGCAGGACGCGCGCGGTCATGTGCCTGATCAGGAAATAGGGGAAGAGCCGCAGATACCCTCCGCCGAAAAAACACATAGGCCGGCCCGCTACTTTGACGACCGTCACCGGGAACTCCGTCAAGGCGCCGTTCGGCGTCTCGATCCGGTAAGGGGCCAATTGCGCGCCCTCCAACCCTCCGTGCTGACGGGGAGCGGGAAACACTGAAGAGTCGTACTGGAAACCGGCTTCGGCGAGAGCCGCAAAGAACCACGGTGTCCGATCGGTTACGGAGAAACCCGAGGAGCGATAGCCCAGGACGGGGTGACCGACGATATTCTCCAGAATCGCTTTGGACCGGCGCGTGTCAGCAAGGAACTCCTCCGGCGTCATCTCGTAAACCAGGCCATGTGCGTAGCCGTGGGAAGCAACCTCGTGGCCGTGTCTCTCCGCTTCTTGCACGAGATGGGGGAACTTTTCCGCGACCCAGCCGAGGAAGAAACAGGTCACGCGCACGTCGCGCTCGCTGAAGAGATCCAGCAGCTTCAGGAAATTCGTCTCCACTCGCGAAGGCAAGGAGTCCCAGGCGGCGAGCGGCGGAGTGGAAGGGAGGTCGAGGATGTGGAACCAGTCTTCGACATCGACGGAGAAGATGCATTTCATCACAGTCCTAGCGTGACCCCCGGCCGAGGAGCAGAACCTTGATCGTCCGGAACGCAATCAACAGGTCCATGCCTAGGGACATGTTCTTGATGTAGAAAAGATCGTAGGCGAGTTTCTCGGCGTTATCCTCGACCGTCTCGCAGTAGCCGTAATTGATCTGCGCCCAGCCCGTGGCCCCCGGCCGGACCGACCACCGCTGGCGGTAGTAGGGAATCTTTTCTGCCAGTTCGTGCTCCTGAGGAGGCACGAAGGGGCGCGGGCCGATGAAGTACATGTTGCCGACCAGGATGTTGTAAAGCTGCGGCAGTTCATCCAGCCGCGCCCGCCGGATCCAGCGTCCCACGCGGGTAATCCGTTGGTCGTTTTCCTGCGCCGGCCGGGACTGCCCCTCGGGATCGGCATTGACGTGCATGGAGCGGAATTTGTAGAGGTCAAAGAGCTTTCCGTCCTGGCCCACTCTCTTCTGGCGGAAGATGACCGGCCCCTTCGAATCCAGCTTGATGGCAATCGCAATCAAGGCCATGACCGGCAGCGCCAGGATCAGGCCGGCGCCCGAGAGCAGGATCGACGTCAGACGCTTGTAGAGCAGAACGAATTGCGATACCGGGTAACCTCTGGAGAAAAGCAGCCAGCTCAGGCGGAACGATTCAAGCGAGACTTTTCCGGTCAGGCTTTCGTAAGCGTCGCTGCCATCCTGCACCAGAATTCCACGGTTCTTGAGGCGCAGCAGGTCTTCGACGGGAAGGCGGCCACGCCGCTCTCCCAGCGCCACGATGACCTGGCTGATGCCTTCCTTTTCGACGACCGCGTTGAGTTGCTCGAGCTCCCCCAGGTGCGGCAGCCCATTCAGCGTATCCGGCGATTCCGGAGGCTGGCCGACATAGCCGACAAGTTTCACCCCCCACTCGGGCCGCTTCCCAATCTCCTTGCTCAAGGAGGCGACCTGGGGCCCCATGCCGAGCAGGATGGCGCGGCGGGCCAGGCTAGGCGAGGCGTTGATGACCAGAAAGATCTTCCGCCACACCGCCAGGAGCATCCCAGTGAAGACAATCCCCAGGAGGAAAACCCGGGCTTCCAGCCGCGCCGCCGGGAGAACGTAGGAGAGCGGCGCCATGATCAGGCAGGTGACGCCCAGCACCTGGATGAGGCGGGTCAGGACTTCACGGGGGTTGCTGATAATCAGTGTGTCGTAGAGGTCGAAGTAATACAAGCTCAGCAGGCTGATCCCGGCGGCCAGCCCAATCTGGCCCAGGCCGCCCTCGTAGTTGAGAAAAAGGACGGTGTCGGGGCCGTAGCGGACGAAGGCGGCCAAAGCGAAGGAGGCGAAGACCAGGACAGCCTCTCCCACCAGCAGGAGTAGCACCCGAGTCGGATAATAGACGTTGAACAGCCGAATCACTGGTGGTTACCCTTTGGCTTTTTTCCGCTTCCGCCGCCCCGGTAATAGCCGTAGTAGTAGTGGCTCCCGGTCGATTGCGGTTCGACCCGATTCAGCACCACGCCCAGCAAGCGGGACTTCTTGAACTGTTCCCGGGCTTTCTGAGCTACATCGAAGGGCGTCTGCCCGGAGGCAATGACCATGAGCACGCCGTCGCACATCTCCGCCAGCAAGCTCGCGTCGGACATGGCCACCGCGGGAGGGGAGTCGATGATGACCCAGTCAAACAGGGGAGACAGCCGGTCGAGCAGAATCTTGAGGCGTCCATTGGCAATGAGCTCGGCGGGATTGCTAACCGACTTGCCCCCCGGGATGAAGAAGAGGTTCTCCAGCGCACCCCGCTGGATGACGGCGAGCTCGTCCACCTCGCCGCGCAGATACTCCGTCAGCCCTGGGGAGAGATTTGCCCCCAGGACGCTGTGAAGCCTCGACCAGCGCAGGTCGGCATCAATCAGAAGCGCCCGCCGCTCGCGTTGCCGGACAATGACATGGGCTAGATTGGCCGCCACGTAGGTCTTGCCCTCCTGCGGCAAAGGGCTCGTGATGAGGACCTTGCGTAAAGGCGCCGTGTCCCGGCTCTGATACAGCCTGGAGCGCAGGGAACGGAATTCTTCACTGCCGAGCTGCGAATCTCCGGTCTGCGCCGCCACGAGCGGCTTGGCCTCCTGTTTCCAGTCGGAGGCAGGGCAGCGTGCCAGCAAGGTCTCGACCGTGAGCGCGTCGAGAAGGGCGCTGGCGGCGCGGGGCTCGGCGGCGGGTTTGGTCACCGCGATCTGCGGCGCCGCAACCGGGGGCTGCGGCGCCTCCATCGTGCCCGCTCCGGCCGGCGTTCGCGTGGTCCCTATCCGGTCCTGCTCCGCTTTCTTCAAGGCATCGTGAATTCGACTCATAAAATCCTTTCCAGGTTCATTCGAGCTCAGTTCGACCGGCGCAGACGGGTTACCAAGGGGCCGCTTTCTTTTACGGCCGGCTTTTGACCCCAGCGCTCGCGATGCGCGTCTCCCTGCGGAGGAGCCGTGGGGCCGATGATGTCCAGTTCAAACTCCTTGGCCAGTTCAACAATGGTCGTCGGGTCGATCGGCGCCTTATGATCGGCAAAACCGCTGATCAAAGCATGCTCGCAGAGTAGGTTGATCACGCGCGGAATGCCGTGAGCGTAGCGGTGGATTATGTCCAGGGCCTCGGGTGTGAAGATGGGCCGCCCATCCCAGCCGGCAACCCGCAGACGCTCTTCCACATAATGGTGAGACTCTTCTGCACTCAAGGGGTAAGTCTTGCTCCGCAAAGTGATGCGCTGCCGGAGCTGCCTTACCTGCGGCAGACCAAGCTTGCGCTCCAGCTCGGGCTGTCCACAGAGGACGATCTGGAGCAGCTTTTCGCTGGAGGTCTCCAGGTTGGTGAGCAACCGAACTTCCTCCAGAACCTCGAGGGGCAGGTTCTGCGCCTCGTCGATCATCAACACGGTCGTCCCGCCAGCCCGGTAGCGCTCCAAAAGCCAGTGGTTGAGCCGCAACAACATCTGGCTCTTCACGCGGGGCTCGGTGGGCAGGCCAAAATCCGCCAGCATGTAATCGAAAAACTGGACGGTGTTGAGACGTGGGTTGAAAACGAAAGCCGTAGGCACGCCCTGCTGACGCAGGCTCTCCAGCAGTTTCTGGAGGAGGGTGGTCTTGCCCGTGCCCACCTCCCCGGACAGGAGGACGAATCCTTTGCGATTCTCGATGCCGTAATGCAAACACGCCAGGGCTTCCTGGATGTGCTCGGTGAGGTAGAGGTACCGCGGATCCGGGGTCACATTGAACGGGTTTTCACGCAAGCCGTAGAATTTTTTGTACATCTTGCGAGTTCAGACTCCTTCGGCCCGTTGGGGTCACTTCTCCGACCCGGCGGGCGCCAACCAGTCACCGGCAGAAAAATCCACTCGGCGGGAGATGATGGCTCCATTGCGCATCTCAAAAGAGCCTTCGTAAATCCTCCCATTGGGCAACTTGATGTGATACGTGTGCGTGCCCAGGCTGACCTGGGCCTGCAGAGGGCTGGCGCTGAACTGCCCGCCGTCAATCGAAACGCTTAATCCCGGAGGATTAGTGAGGATGTTAATCTCACCTCCCGCGGGGGTAAGCTGAGCGCGGAATAAGGCAGTCCTGCCCTCCTGAATCACTACCTGGCCCGTGGAGTCCTCGTAGCCCGGGTTGGAAACCACGATCGTGTGCGTGCCCACGGGAAGGCGGGAGAACTCTTGCGGCGCCGTCCCGCCTCCTGAGCTGCGGCCGTCCACGCTGACGCGCGCCCCTTCGATGTTGGCCGTAACCACCAAACCGCCGAATTTAGACTCCCCGGCGGGCTCTGCCGCAGCGTCAGCTTCTGGCGCCGGGGTCTCCGGGCGCCGAGCAACTGCGGGCCTGGAAGGTACGGCCCGCTGCCGGGCTACCCCCAGTTGCCGTCGAGGCACTTCTGAATCAGTGCCCTCGGAGGACGTGGCGCTCCCTCTGGCCTGAGGCGCCTCTGCGGGGCTTGCTGGAGCCGGAGGAGCTTGCGAATCCACGGCTGAGTTTGTCAGAGAGGGTGTGACCCCATCGGCCTTCGCGTCGAGAACCGGCGGTGCCGGTGGAGTCGAGACCACGGCGGTCGGAGGGTGGGGCGATCGGTTCAGCACAAATAGTGTTCCGGCAATTGCTGCCACTACGACAAACGCCACTGCCGCTCCCAGGATCAGTGTTTGGCGCGCATTCTCTTTGCTCTTGGGAGGAGGCGCAATCACGAACGGCCGTGTGGGAGATAGGGAAAGTTTCACGGAGGCAGGCGCCGGCTGCGGCCTGACGGGTGCGGGCCTAGGTTTCAGGGTTTGGACGATCTCCTCATCCGTTGCCGCACTCTCTACCGGTGGCGTGGTGAGCTTCGGCGACAACACCATGGCTGAAGGGAGCGGAACTGAAGGATCAAGTGCAACGTACGCCGCCGGCTTCGCTGCGGCTCCGGGCTCCTCCGTGCCGGCACTCGCCGGGACTGGGGGGCGGCCGACATCCTTCTCCGGAAACGCCGCCGGCGGCGCACCCCGAGGCGCTGATACTTGCGGGGTCGGGGATACCGGAGAGCCTGCCGGGACTGGTACCACGGGAGGCGTGACAGGAGCTTCCAACGTATCGGGGGCATCGCTCTGGGGCATTACGCGGAGCGGTCGTGGCGCGCGAGGTGCCTGGGGCTCCAGGGACGGTGGCGCGGTCGGGGGGTAGATGTCCAGCTCAAGCTCGTGCGCCATGGCATCCACAATTTCCTTCGACACGAGTGGCTTGTGATCGGCGAACGCGTCGATCAACGAGTCTTCACACAAGATGTTGATTACCCGCGGAATCCCTTCAGAATAGAAGTGCAAGGCGTCGAGCGCGGCAGGCGTGAAGATCTGCCGGTTATCGCTCCCCGCGATCTTCAGGCGCGCGGCCACGTACTCGCGGGTCTCCTCAATCGACAGGGGGTAAGTCTTGCAGCGCAAGCTGATGCGCTGCCGCAATTGACGAAATTCCGGCAGGCGCAACTTCATCTCCAGCTCTTGTTGCCCCGAAAGCACGATTTGCAGAAGCTTGCCCGAAGGCGTCTCCAGATTGGTCAGGAGTCGAATCTCCTCGAGCAACTCGGGCGAGGCATCTTGCGCTTCGTCCACGATCAGGACCGCGGTGCTTCCGGCCTGGTAACGTTCCAGCAACCATTGATTCAGTTCCGCCAGGATGGTGCTTTTCAAACGCGATGCGCAGCTGACTCCAAAGTCCGATAGAGCATAATCGAGGAACTGAAAAGGGTTCAGCCTCGGGTTGAAGACGAACGCCGACGCAATCTGCTCTTGGCGCAGCCATTCCAGCAGCTTATTCAGAAGCGTGGTTTTTCCCGTTCCCACATCTCCACTCAGCATCACGAAGCCTTTGCGCGCCTCGATGCAGTGGCGGAGGCACGCCAGCGCCTCCTCAGTGTGTGGCGTCAGGTAGAGAAACCGAGGGTCGGGCGTGACGTTGAACGGGTTGTCTTTGAGACCAAAAAACTGCTTATACATCGACAAGATCTCTAGGCCCGAGCGCCAACTCCAGGTTGCGCCGGCTTCTTTCGGATACGCCTCCAGAAACCGTTCTTGCCCTGCCCCACTTCTCCGATCAAGGGGATGAGCGCCAGGGTGGGAACCTGGAGGAAGAACTTGACGTCACCTTCCGTGCGGAGAGACTTATCTTTCATTTCCAGCAGGAGTGAGATGCCGAGGCCGATGGCCAGGCCGAGGCCGAGACCGCCGCCGGCAAAGAGCGGCCGGTTGGGGAACGAGGGGCTCTCGGGCAGATTGGCAGGATCCATGACTCGAAACTGCTCGCCCTGCTGTCGGCGTTCGAGGTTTGTTGCCATCTTTGACTGACTCTCCTTGACTAGCAGATCGTTGTAGAACCCCAACGCCGTCGTATAATCGCGCGTCAATTCCTTAAACTGCTGCTCCACGCCCGGGCTAAGTGAGAGACGCGACTGATAGAGGCCTATCTGCTGCTGTAGCCGCGCCTGCTCCCGGGTCTTCTCCCGAATCGTCTGGTCCAGTTGATGGATCAGAGCGCGCAACTGCTGAATCTGGCGCGTCTCGCGGACCGTTGCGGGCTGGTTATCTTCCGCCACGGCTTTCTCGGCCGGCGGAGCATGGACTGCATCCAGCTTTCGCTTTACCTCTTCGATGTCGTTCTTCAGTTTGATGATATCGGGGTGGTCGTCAGTGTACCGCGCCCGCTCAAGCACCAGTTGGTTCTGCATCGTCGCAAGCTGAACCTCCAACTGGTTGACTTGGGAAGGGCCAGGCCCCGAGCCCGGCGAGGAGTTCTCCAGCGCCGCCCGCTGCTGTGACAGTAAGGATTCACCATAGGCTTTATCCTGCTGGGCGCGGCTCAACGCTTGTGTGACTGCCTCCAACTGAGTATTCAATGCGGAGAGAATGCTGATACTGGATTGCTCCTGGCCGGGAAGGGAACCGAAGTAGCGGCTCTTGAAGGCGGCCAATTTCGCATCTCTTTCGTCCATCTTGCTTTTGGCCTCCGCAAGCTGGTTGGAGAGGAACTCCGTGGTGCCCTCCGCTCGTTGCTCCCGCGCGCGCAAGTTCGCGTCGATGAACATGGAGGTAATCTCGGAGCAAATCTGCTGCGCCTGCTGGGCAGTGCTGGCGCTGAAGCTGATGTAAAAGCCTGGGAGGTCGCCGCTGCGGCTGGTCCCCGGCATGGCCTTGATGGGGGCGATGTCGATCGATTTGCGGAGGCGCTCGACGAGATCCTCCATGTGCGGCTTGCCGGGTTCGTCCTTGAACAAACCGAATTTCTCAATGATCGGCTGCAGGCGCGTTCGGCTCAGGATTTGTTCCTCCATGGTTGCCAGCCGTTGCACCAGCTCTTCCGAGTCGACAGGCTTGACCACGCTGTCTGGCACTTTCTGTTGCTCCACCAGCACTAGTGTCTTGGAAGTGTAAACATCGTGGAGAAAGAGCGACACCGAGTAGGCGAGGACCGAACCCAGCACGGCCGGGATGAGGAGAATCCACTTGCGGCGCCTGGCGATCGCCACGTAATCATCGAATGTCAATTCCCGATGCCCGAGCATCTATTCCTCCTCCCGCCTTGAGTGAACCCTGACTTCCCTTTACCGGGAGCTAGTCTAGGGGGATCTGGCGGGGATGAAAATTCAGACCGAGACCAAACACGTGACGAACCAACGACGTCCCGTTGGCCTGATTGATGCCTGAACCTGCATGTTGTTGCTGCAGGCTGTAGTTGAGATTGAAGTCTGCGTACCGGTTCAGACTGCGGCGGATGCCTGCGCGGGCGTATGAGGCATCGTAGCTGCCCTTCGTGCCGGTCGCTGTCCCTTGGCTCAATCGTGTATTGTGCGAGTACCCCGGATTGATCGACCCGGACCAGGAGCGTGTGAGTCGGCGGTCAAATGAGAGTTCCAGCCGATCCGTTTCCGCCCCGTAGAACAAGCCAGAACCCGCGGTGGAATAACGTGAATATGATAGGCCCATGTCGGAACGCGTCCAGCGGTAACGCAGCGAGGCATGAGCGTTCCAGTAGTAACTCTGGCCCGATCCTGAGAGTTGGCTCTTAAAAGTGCTGACCTGAGGTCCCGCTGCCAGGTCCAGCGAGAGTCGGCCGGCAATTTGCCGGCCGTAAGTCAGTTGGATAAAGTGGCTGTCGAACCCGAAGCCCGAGCCCCGGAAATGGAACATACTGACGCCGTAAAGAACTCCCAGCGTGTCGTGCCGAGTCATCATGCGGTTGTAACCCGCCGCGAATACGCGGTTATCGCTATCAATTAACGTGGCGTCCTCAAACCGCAGCAGGCCATACGAAGCCGTGACTGTGAACTGCGACCGGGCACTGGCCGAGTAAGTCAACTGCCCGATGGCGGAGTTGCCAATCCGATATCCGCGCCCGGAGAGGATGCTTTGATTGGGAGAGTAAAGAGGATTCAGGTTTCCCAGGCCGGCCCCGAAACCTCCGCCCATCCCGGAACCCAGACCGCCAAACGACCCGAATCCGCCGAAGCCAAAGGAGGGTTCAGGAAGATAGGTGCCGCGGTCGCCCAGCATCAGGCCCCACCGGTGCCCCTGGACGGTCTCCGACAACCCGATCTGATGCATGGTTGCATTGAGGCTCGGGTCGTTATTGTAGAACTGACCTCCGCCCATGTAGTCCAGCGCCAAAGTATTCGTCCTCTTGACGTGTTGCAGGGCCAGCCGCCCCACAACGGAAGTGGCAGAAACGAAGTGGGCGCCACTCGTGTACTCCAGGTGGCGGTTGGAGTCTGCATACTCGTAGAGCTGCAGGCTGGGGACGATGTAGTTGCGCGCGCCGCTCCGTGAGCCGGTGGTGCGTTCTTCGGCGCCCGTCAGCGGCCGCGTATCAGCTACGGGGCCGGCGGCAGATTGATCCGCTGGGGCCTCCGGGGATTGTTCCATGGATGGTTGCCCGGCAGGCTGTTGTGGACCGCTGACCTGCTGCTGCCCCCAGCTTGCCGTGCCCAAAAGCGCCCATCCCATCATCAACACGCACAGTCGAAAGGTTGTTTTCATCGCGTACCACCCCTACGGGACGACAATTGAATCACCCGGCTTCAGCACAATGTTCTGATCAATGTTCTTGCCCTGGATGACATCTTTGTAGTTGAAATTGAACGAGAGCTGCTTTCCATTTTCCATGCGCAGGACGCGGACCTTGCTGGAGTTGGCGAACTGAGTGAACCCCCCGGCGCCGGAAATGGCCTGCAGGACGGTCATGTTGGGCAAAAGAGGATAAGCCCCCGGACGGTTGGCTTCACCGAGAACGTATATGCGCCGGCTGTTGATTTCACCCACGATGACGGTCACCTGCGGCTCGGTCAGAAACTTCTTCAGTTTCTCGGTTATTTGAGTCTGCAATTGCATCGGCGTGAGTCCGGCTGCCTGAATGTCGTTCAGCAGCGGCAATGAGATTTTTCCATCTGGGCGGACCGGCACCCTGCGGGATATATCCGGCTCCTTCCAGACGCTGATATCGAGCACATCATTTTGCCCAATGACGAAATTGGGATTCTCTGCGGCCATCGTCGCTGCTGACTGCGCTCCTGGGGTCGCGGCGGGCTTGGGTGACTTCTCGCCGGTGGCTTGTGCTCTCAGGGCCGTTTCACCCGCCAAGATCAGCAGCAGCACTAATCCGAGATGCAACACTCTCCTCATGGAATATTCCTCCCCAGCCTAGGAAGCATGGGACCCATCCAGTCCCGTCTGCTTGAGCTTGTAGAGAAGCGCCTTGTAACTGATCTGGAGTTCCTGCGCCGCGCGCTTGCGATTCCAGCGGACCCGGTTCAGAACCCGTTGGATCAACTCTCGCTCGGCCTGGCGGGAGGCTGCGCGCGCGGTCTCCTTCAAGGAAATCCTCTCTGTCGTCGGACCGTGTCCTGCGAACTCAGCACGCAGGTCCGACACAGCCACAGATTCGTCACCCAGGGCCACCATCTTCTTGATCACGTTTTCCAGCTCGCGAACATTTCCGGGCCAGTCATAAGCTTGCATCAGGCGAAGTGTGGCAGCGCTGACGTCCGGGCGCGACCGCCCCAAAAGCGACGAATGCTTAGTCAGGAAGTAGTCGACAAGCGAGGGGATATCTTCCGGGCGCTCCCGCAACGGAGGCAGGCGTAGGCACGCTCCCTTGAGCCGATAGTAAAGCTCCTTCCGGAAATGCCCGGACCGGACTTCCTCCTCGACCCCCTGACTGGTGGAAGAGATCACTCGAGCGCGCAATAAACGAGCATTGGGGTCGGCGTCGCCGTCCGGAAGAACATGCAGGAGCTTGATTTGAGAGTTCGCGCTCAGTTCACTCAACTCATCGAAGAAGATGGTCCCCTGCAACGCCGGGGCGCCGGATTCAGTCGCCTCCGCGAGTTCGTGGGCTAGTTCCTCCAAGTGGTCGGGCGTGAGCGAGGCGCAAATCATCTTGATGAAGGGTTGATCCTGCCTTCTCGATAACTGGTGGATCCGAACCGCAACCTCTTCTTTGCCTGCGCCGCTTTCGCCCACAAGGAGAACCGGAATATCTGTCAGGGCGATGTTCGTCATGACGCGTTCGAAGGCGCGCATAGCGGGGTTCGTACCCGACACAAAGAAGTGCTCCCGGAGAGTGCTGGGAACAGCTACGCTGGGCATTCCTACATTAAGCGGAACCTGTGATGCCATGGGTCCTCGCACGAAATACAGACACTTATTATCAGTTCAGGGCAAAGCCCGTTCGGCTTCACTGCAAGGAAGTCGCCAAGGGCCTTGCCAATGCTTCCTAGGACTGCAACACGCTCATGAGAAAAGACTTTTTGCAGGACTAATTCCCCTCCTTGGGGTCTTATTGTGGCAGACAAATCAAAAAGGTACAAACGTATTTCCACATAGTGGAAAATGTTTTCCCATCCCACCTGGCTAAGGGGCACCCTGCATCTGCCCCAATCCCTGAATAGACAATGAGGCGGTCATTATTTGCACAGCACGCGTAGGCACCTCCAACCGTGGTCGTCGCCAATGCTGGAAAGAAGAGGAATTGCCAGATAGCTTGGCGTCGGCTATGCTCAATCCTGTTCGAGGCTCCCTTCGATGGACAATAAACCGCAGGAGGCTCTTGCTGACAGGCCGACGGTGAGCGCTGCCGCCTCGGGCGTCGAATGGTGGCAAGCTGGCTTGCTTCTGACGGTGGTCGGATTTCTTTATTACCCGATCCTGGCGCGGCTGGCTTGGGATTGGTGGAATGACCCCGAGGCGTCACACGGCATCCTGGTTCCCCTGTTTTCGCTTTATGTTGTCTGGCATACCCGCCGGCAATGGGCTGATCTACCGGCACGGCCTGCCTGGTGGGGGTTGATCCCCATTCTCGGCGCACTGGCGATAATGGTTACCGGAGTCCTTGCCACAGAGTTCTTCCTTGCCCGCAGCTCCTTCGTTTTCCTGCTGGCGGGCCTGGCCATCTATTTCCTGGGTTGGACCTATTTCCGCGCCCTGCTTTTTCCATGGGCATTTCTTTTCCTGATGATCCCGATCCCCGCTCTCATCTTCAATCATATTGCCTTCCCGCTTCAGCTTCTGGCATCGCGGCTTGCCAGCAGCGCGCTGGAAGTGATCGGCGTTCCAGTGCTCCGGGAAGGGAACGTCATGCAATTGGCGAACACCACCCTGGAGGTGGCGGAGGCTTGCAGCGGCATTCGGTCGTTGCTCTCACTAGTGACGCTGGCGATAATCTACGGGTATTTTCTCGAGAAGCGGATCTATCGACGGGCAGTCTTCGCCGTGGCGGCGGTGCCGATTGCCGTCGTCGCCAATGCATTGCGCGTCGTGGGCACGGGTGCGCTCGCCCACTACTGGGATCCTCAGAAGGCCGAGGGTTTCTTCCATACTTTTTCGGGCTGGGTCATCTTTGTCATCGCGATGTTTATGCTCTTTTCGGTGGACAATCTTCTGCGTTTCATCGACCGTTGTCGCGGACGCACTAGAACGGAGACTGCGGCATGAATTCGCCGTTCAACGCTCACCTGCGGTTCTGGTCGGTGGTCGTGCTGTTGCTCGCCACCGCGGGTTTCCTCCGCTCGCGGAGCGGGGCTGAGAATCTTCCTCCACGCCAGGAACTCGCATCCTTTCCTCTCCAGATCGGCGATTGGAATGGCAGAGAGATTCTGATTTCCGACGACATACGGAAGATTCTGGGAGACGGCGATTTCATGCAGAGGAGTTATTTCCGCTCCAGCGGCGAGCCCGGCGTCGATCTCTTCATTGGCTACTTCCCGACTCAGAGAACCGGAAGCACCATTCATTCGCCCAAGAACTGCCTGCCCGGTTCAGGCTGGGTACCTGTTGAATCCCGCCACGTTCCTCTCCGCTGGCCCGATGGAAAAACCGGCTTGGTAAACCGCTACGTCATCCAGAAGGGGCTCAACCGGCAACTGGTTCTCTACTGGTATCAATCTCACGGTCGTGTCGTCGCCAGCGAGTATTGGGCCAAGTTTTACATGATGTCGGATGCCATCCGAATGAATCGCACCGACGGCGCCCTGGTGCGCTTCGTCACTCCATTGGCTCCGGGCGAAAGCGCGGATGCAGGACAGGATAGGATACTTGGGTTCACGCAACAGGTTCTCCCGCTCCTCCGAACCTTCATTCCGAGCTGAGTGCTAGTCGCAATGACCCCACGGGACCTTAGTGCAGGGTCTAGGCACAGATATGAAGAGTCTTGCACATTCCGGTTCGGTTGACCGTGGTCAAATTACGTCGAGCGCCCGATAGTTGATCTAAACGTCCTATAATCAATAGCTCAACAACAAGGCCTTTTCTGCCTCGCCGGAGGGGATTTGGGCATCCACTTGCTACTTGGGTAGGCGCAGGCAGAGAACCAGCTGTAAGGAAGGGCCGATCCAGGCGCTTGTGCGCGGGTCAGGACTGAGCAGGTGCAGCTGGGAAGATCCAGGAGGGAGATTTCAATGAATAAGAACGTGTTTCGGATTCTGGTGGTAGCGGGGGCGTTGTTGTTCTTCGGTGCGCGTGCCAACGCTGGCACTTGCACGACGGACGGTAGTGGGAATCTGGTTGTCCCCAGCTCAGGTTCTTCGTGCACCGTCGAGCTGACGCAGGTCAATACGACGCAACTTGCGGGCGCGGTCGTTACGGCGACGATTACTAATAATGGCGCGGGCGGAGTGGACCTGAACTTCACGCTGACCAACAATCCCGTCTCCAACACTTTCCAGGGCTTCATCGATGCGGGTTGGAGTGGGACATCGGCTGCGTCGAGCATTCCGGACGGCTGGAAGGTTGAGCCGAGCAGTTCGCCGTTTCAACTGGACGGCTTCGGCAGCTTCACGGTGGCCTATGCCTTCAATGGAAAAGGTACGCTGAGCAGCATTGACTTCACGCTGCCGAGCGGCACCAATTTGTTCGGCGTCAACGGCTATGGCAACTGGTTTGCTGTCCACGGACAGTGGGGTGGGGACTGCAGCGGCTGGATTGGTGGGCCTGCAGGAACCAACAGCATGGGTTCCAATGCGAACTGCGGCACGCCAGTCCCTGAGCCGGCAA
>Ga0315282_10000155_pt1 | contig 138153 bp, 176 predicted proteins | sample YL17G07_20_MG_FD_203693 | JGI IMG/M metagenome (GOLD analysis project Ga0315282, IMG submission 203693) | Sediment microbial communities from Yellowstone Lake, YNP, Wyoming, USA - YL17G07_20 | ecosystem: Environmental > Aquatic > Freshwater > Lake > Sediment | place: USA: Wyoming | collected... | reverse complement strand
CTATAACTTAATAATAATCAAGACTGTCTTTTATCTTGGCTAATAAAATTGTTATAAATGAAGTAATGATTCATAAGTTCCTCTATATCAATCTTAATAATCTCAGCTTTTGCTTCTTCTGAAAGTGGACTAATTCCTTCTTCTTTCGCAATTGAATCAAGGTAACTGAAAAAATCAGAAGCATGCTTTTCAGCTTCATTTCTTTTCATATTATGTTTTTTCATTAGATATCCGATTACTCTTTCAGTCATATATTTTTATAGAATACTAAAACATTTATACTTCTTCTTTCATAAGAAACTAACCGAATCTACGTAGTTTCCACGGGGATTTCACAGGGATTTCCCAGTGGCTAGAATTAGCGAGTATTCAGCTGAAATCAAACGATTAAAACTCATGTTCGACAAATGTTAAATCTTTAATTTTTCTATTGCATTTCTATCAATTTTATAACTTAACTTGTTTAAGTTTTTCTCATCTAACCAAAATATCTTTTTTGCTTCTCTTGTTTTAATATTTCCTTTCCAATCTTTGCATAGAAAATAATGAACCATTTGAATTTCTGAACCAGCATCATGTAAAGACTTGCAAACAAACTCAAAATTTTCACAAACAACATCAAGTTCCTCTTTTAATTCCCTTTTACATGCATCAGCCAAACTTTCCCTTTTTTTAACATGACCTCCTGGTATGACTATTTTTCCAGGGTCAATTTTTCTATTTGGCATTCTTTTTTCAACAAGGACTTTTCCATTTTTTAATAATATAAAAGCAACGACATCACAAGACTTTTCATCTTTTATTCTCATACCATACTTTGTTGAATGTGAAATATTTGAAACTTCCCAATTCCAATCAACAAAAGCCTTGTCAAAGTCTGCTTTTATATTAACTTTGATTTCTTGGTTTTTTCTTAATTTTAAAGGTTCTTTGAAAGGAAAAAATTCTTGTTTCCAATGAGTTTTGCTACCTGGATAATTTGAAAGACTTACATTTTTACAAAGCATTGCATCAAAATAACCACATAATCCATAAGCTATACCATTATTTTCTGTTTTTAACAAAACATTCTCATTAAAATCAATTTTTTTATCATTTAAAAAGTCTATTTCTTTTACTAGAACAGGTTTTGAAAGCAAATCATTCTTGTTAATTTCAATATGATATGTTGAATTTGCTGAAAAATCTCTAGCAGGCAAAAAATCAATTCCATAGTTTCTTTTCCAAAAATCTATCTCTTCATATGCTTTTTTTGATTTTACAAGAGAAAGAAACATGCCTATTTTCTGTGGAATAATGACTCCATCTTTTTTCAAGTATTTTTCTCTGAAATTAAGAACATCTGTTATCGTATTTTCTTGTAAAGCAAAATATCCAATACCTTCAGAAACTATAATATCACATTTTTCATGAAGTTTTACCTCGCTTGAATCAGCATTTATAAATTCAATGCCTTTGAATTTGTTCTTTTCAGCTATTTTCTTTGCCAAGTCTATTATTCCGGTTCGTTCAATTGCATAAACCTTTCGTGCTCCTGCTTTTGTTGCAAAAAATGATAAAATGCCTGTTCCGCAACCGACATCTGCCACAACATCGTTCTTTTTAACACATGTTTCTATAGCCTTTTTAAATGCAAGCGTTCTTTTTTCATCACCTATCATGGACTTATGATGTTTAATTCTTTCATAGTCAATGTAATACATCTTTATGCACTCTCACTATTTTCTCCCTGTTTTCCTCAATCCATTTCGGCAGGTATTCGGCATTTTTTATTGTTCTTTCAGAGCAATCCATGGTCTTGAACGTATAAAGTGCCCAACTAATCCATGCCAAGTTTAGGTGGGATGGAAGCGTTTCTATCTCCTCTTCTATATTAGATAATTTGTTGAATTCTGAGATAAACGTTTTGGACTTTTGAAAGTCTAGCTTACAGGGTTTTATGAAAGTTTCAGCATTTCCATAATCTAGCTCATATGGATTCAAAGCTGTTAGGCATATCAAAGAGTTTGCAACATCAAGAAGTTTATAATCACTGTGGGCATATTCAAAATCAAAAGGTATTGCCTTTCTTCCTCTAAATTTCATATTTCCTGCATGCAAATCAAAATGAATAAGAGACTTGCTTAAGTCAGCTCCTTTAAAATCATTTTCAGCTTTAGTAATATATTTTTCATAATTTTCAAACCCCTTCATCATGGAATATGTCCAGTCAATAGCATTCATTCTCATTCCAACTTCTCCTTTATAGTCTTTTGTTTTTTCGTGAAAATCTGACATGGCTTTTGCAACAAAAGGCAGAGCTTTATCTTTGTAAAAGCCTCCTCGAACATAATCAAAAAGAGAATAAACATATCCATTATCATGAATAAGGTAATTGCCGTCTTTAGCTTTTAATGGCTTAGAGGTTATCATGCCTTTTCTTAACAAATGATTAGAAATTTCACAATCTGCTAATGCCTTTTCCTTTCTACTTAACAGCCTCCTCTTTAGAAAATATTTGCCATTGTCTGTATAAACTATCCAGTTCTTGTTAAATCCTCCTCTTCTTCCCTTTAACTTATTTGCATTAATGTCATATTCTTTAAGAATTTGCACGAATTTATTTTCCATACTATTATTTTAAAAGATAACTTTAAACATTTGTCGTATAAGAATAGATTATTTTGTTTCAGGTACCTTTAAAACTATTTCATACTCTACTATATTTCTGTTAAATGATATTAGCTATAGCTAAATTGGTTTCTCATTAAATTTATAGCAATATCTAAAAATATAAATAGAAAGTTTGGTATAGATATATTATGGAAGAGTTGAAAGATAAAATAATGATAATTATAGAAAAAGAATGGCCTGTAAGTGTTACAGAAATTGCAGAAAGATTAGGAATCTTCAAAAGGGGCATGAACGAAAAAAAGAGGAAAGCTGCTGTTGGAAAAATTATTTATCATGTTAAAAAATTAAAAGAATCTGACAAAATTAGAATTAAAAAAATTGGTCAGACTGTTATTATTTGGCCGCATGATATAGAGAAATTAAGAGTTTTACATGAAATGCTAAAGTGAGAAAATGTATGATATAGTTAAAAAATTATTATTTGCTAGAGAATTAAGTCTAGAAAAAGGTAAAATAAGTCTTCTTGGTCATACTATTATAATGGCTCCTGTTTCAAGTTTTATAGAAATAAGAAAACAATTATCAAAAATTGGAGCTACTGCTATTTTATATAAAGCATGTAAAGAAAGCGGTCTTGGATACATGAATACTATAATTAAGAAATTTAGTATGAAAAAACCAAGAGAACTTATTGAATGGGGAATGAATACTATAAGTCTTGCTGGTTGGGGAAGTGTTGAAATTGTGAATTTTGATGAAAAGGGAAAAAAATCAATTGTGAGATTAAGCGAATCGGAATTCGCAAAAAATTATGGCCCTTCCAAAGAACCTGTAGATGATGTTTTTCGCGCATATTGCGCAGCAACAGCAACAATTGTATTTAAAACTGATATAGATGTCATAGAAATCAAATGCTTGAGTATGGGAAACCCCACTTGTGAATTTATAGTAAAACCTGCAAAAGAGTTTGATTTATCAAAAGAATTCATTTTAAAACAACTTCAAGTAACTAACAAGACAATTAAGAAATTATTAAAATAAAAAATTATAAAAAATACTCTAAAAATATTTTTGGTAAACTAAATAATAATTTTTTCTTGAACAATTTATCCAAAGGTACTCTTGCTGCTATAATATCTGCAAGAATCTCACGCATTTTAGAACTTTTATTTCCTATGTTAATTACTATATCGATTAGTTTAGGATTATAGAATAAATTACGAAATCTAGATCCATAATATAAATCTCCTCCATATTTATTTCTCCAATAACTTTCGAAAAGATTTATATTTTCATCTAAATATGCTTTAGCTGCTAATTTTCCTCCTGTCATAGCATAATAAATACCTTCTCCTGTAATAGGGTTTACATGACCTGCAGCATCACCAATAAGAACCCAATTTTTACCTGTTATACTTTTTTCATAAAAATCTGGAGACGATATAAACGGTAATAAATGTGAATGAAGCACTATTTCTCTAGGGAAAATTAGTCTTTTAGTTCTTGGATGTTCATCTACAAATTTTTTTAATGATTTCTGAATTTGTAAACTACCTAATTTTGTACCTAAACCAATTGTAACAAAATCCATTTTAGGAAAAATCCATATATAACCTAAGCTGACATATGGCTTACCTAAGAAGTATAACTCTATAGCGTCTCCAAACTTTTTTTCAATATAAGATTTTTCATGAGGTATATGATAACCAACACAATGAGCCAAATGCTCTTTTGGTATATCACCCAAAAATTTTTTTCTTATTAAGGATGGACAACCATCAGCTCCTACAAGAAAATTAGATTTATAAATATTCTTATTAGTTTTTAAAATCCATTTATTTTTCTTCTTTTCAAAATTAATTACTCTTTCTTTAATCTGTTTTGCGCCATCATGTTTAGATTTTTGGAATAAATAATAATCTAACTTTTCGCGCATTAACACTATTCCTCCTTTTTTTTCATATAATTTAACATTATGACCATGCTGATCTTCAACAATAATCCAATTTATTTCTCTTTCTATGACACTATCAGGAATTTTTAATTCTTTTAAATGTCTTCCAGAAATAGCACCACCACAAAGTTTCTCTCTAGGATGAGAATGATCGAAAATAACTACATCAATCCCATTTTTAGCTAGTTCAGACGCACATGTGGAACCAGCTGGTCCACCACCAACCACAGCAACTTCATGATATTCCATAAATATCTTATCTAAAAGATGGTATAAATAATTATTCAAATAATTTAGCTATAGCTAAATTGGTTTCTCATTAAATTTATAGCAATATCTAAAAATATTTAAATAAAGAAATTCATATATAGCAAATCCCAAAAGTGGTTCAATGCTGAATTATGTAAAAGTAACAGTACCGTATTACATTCCAATAGCAATAGTAGGAGCATTTGTTGGAATAACTGCAAGTGGAGGTATATTTAACTATAATGTTTTATTAGCGTTTTTAACTCTAGCATTTTTAGTGGCTGGATTTAATACCTTTAATTGTGTAATCGATGTAAAGGTTGATAAAATAAACAAACCATACAGACCAATACCATCTGAAAAAATATCTAGAAGGAATGCTTTATTTTATTCGTTAATACTTTACATCATATCCTTAGTAGTTGCTTCTCTATTAACAAAGGAATTCTTTCTGATAATACTTGTATCAGTAATTTTAACTGCTCTTTATTCTATACCAATTGTTAGACTAAAGAAACGCTTTTTATTAAACAATCTAACTGGCGGTGTTTTCTACGGTTTACTCTGTCCCTTAGCAGGCTGGTCCCTTTTTCCAGCTAACCCAATACCAATCTACTTAATTATCTTTGTTTTTCTCTTATCACTAAGTTTATCAGTAACAAAAGACTTTGAAGACGTGATAGGAGATAAAGCATATGCAGTTAAAACAATTCCTACAAAATTTGGAATCAGAAATGCTGCAAGAATATCATCAATATTATTGATACTTTCTTTTGTTTACATAATATTCTTGGTTAGCTTCAATCTAATAGGAACAGAATTTATCTTTTCTATTTTAATGATGCCAGCCTTCATATATTTAATTAAAAAAATATATAAAAAACCTAAAAGTTTTTACAATTCAATTGATGAAAGATCTACTGCAAGAAGCATATTCTTTATGCTAATAGGATTAGGAATTTTGGTAGAATTTTTAATAGGAATCATAGCAATATTTTAATATTCTACTTTCTTAACTTCAATTCCATTTTTTCCTATTTCCATTGGATAAACATCTTTCTCATGATTAGTTCTTCTCATTTTTCTAATCTGTAATGAGCCATAGTTCTTTTCTCCAATTCCAAGATAATTTAAAACTATTACGCCATCAACTACGAATTCTTCAACTCCAAATTTACCTAAAGTTTCATACTTCTCTGGTAATTCAGATGTTAAAATGCTTGTAACACCAATATCTTTCAAACCATTTAATAATTTAAACAACTGCTTTCTAACCTCTGATGCCTCTTTATAATACAGCTCAAAAACAGCTGTAGAATCTACAGCAACTCTCTGAACTTTATGCTCTTTAATCTTATCTAATAAAGGAGATGTAATGTCTGTTATTTGAAAGGGGTCTTGAGATTCTAAAAACAATTTTTTCTCTTTAACATATTTTTCCAAATCCCAACCAAACCTTTTAACATCTCCAATTATATCTTCTGGTCTTTCTTCTAATGTTATAAACATACAGATTTCCCCTTTCTTCAATCCTTCCAGAAGGAACTGGACACAAAATATTGTTTTGCCTGTTCCAGCGCCTCCAGAAACCATATTTGTTGAACCTTTAACAAATCCGCCTTCTATTAGTTTATCTAAACCAGGAATACCAGAAGGAATTCTTTCAAAATCATTTGTCTTAACATTAACAATTTCTTTTGCTTGGGGTTTTACTTTCATAGTTAGAATTTGTTAAAGGTGATATATAAAATTAATTAAAGTCTACAATAAGATACTCTGACACACATTGTTATTTTATCACAGCCAGAAGGATTACAAGTTCTCACATACTTGTAAGTACACAAAAGACTTACAAAGAGAAAATATCTTTAGGAAACAAATTTAAATAAATCCGTTTCCTATATATTGTCTATAATAGTCGACAAAAATGATATATTATTGTCTATACGTATCAAAATATTTATAAATGTAAAAACAACACTATATTCATGTTAGAAGATGGAATAAGAAGATGGAATCCATGGTGGGCTGAAAAGGAAACTATTGTTGCGTTATCTGGCGTAGAAAGAGATATTTTGCTTGAAATTATGAAGACAATCAATTTATCCCACATAAAAGATATATTAGGCGTAAGAAGGTCTGGAAAAACTACGATATTGTATCAAATAACAAAATTACTTTTAAACAAAAAAATAAATCCTAGAGACATTGTTTTCTTGAATTTTGACGATTCTGAAATAAACGCATCTTCATTCGATGATGTTTTAAAATCATTATCAAAAATAAACCCAAACATAAAATATTTGTTCATAGATGAAATACAGCAAAAATCTGGTTGGGAAAGATGGATTAGAACACTGTATGATACAAAGATGTTCAAGCAAATTTTTGTCTCTGGCTCATCTGCCTCTCTATTGTCTCAGGATATGGGAAGGGTTTTAACAGGAAGACACGTTACTTTCTCGGTATTTCCTTTCTCGTTCAGAGAATATTTGAAATTCATTGAATGGGAGAATTTTGATATAAACTTCTTAAAATATAACAAGAATAAACTTTTACATCATCAAGAAAAATACATTAAAAACGGCGGCTTTCCTGAAACTATCGATAAAACAGATTCTGAAATAAAGATAATTCTAACAAGCATTTATAATGACATTTTATCAAGAGATATTTCTTCAAGATTTGGAGCTTCTTATGATATCACTAAGAAAATAAGTTATCATCTTTTGAGCAATATATCGAAAGACTTCTCTTACAGGAGTATTGCAAATTCCACAGGACTTAGCGTGGAAACAGTTGAAAAATATCTTGGATTTCTCAAAGAGTCTTTTATGATACTAACTTTAGATTTCTTCTCATACAAGACAAAAATTCAATTTAAGCAGAACAAAAAGGCATACTGTATTGATACTGGGTTAAGGAATGCTGTCTCATTCAAATTCTCAGAAGATATAGGAAGGTTGACAGAAAACGTTGTTTTTATCGAATTAAAAAGAAGAAATAAGGATGTTTACTATTGGAAGGATAAATCTGGCAGAGAAGTTGATTTTATAGTTAAAGATGGGTTGAAAATAAAAAAACTCATTCAAGTCTGCTGGAACGTAGAAGATATTAAAACGAGGGAAAGAGAGGTTAAAAGTTTGTTAGAAGCGATGAAAGAGTTCAAATTAAAACAAGGTTTGATAATAACTGAAGATTATGAAAATGAGAAAAAAATAGAAGGTAAGAAGATAAAATTCATTCCTCTGTGGAAATGGTTATTGCTAGAATGAATTAGAGTATGCAGTATTTTCCTAAGCATATGGTTGGCCAGCATATTTTTCCATAGCAATTCTTTAAAGGAGTTCCTGCACAACTACCGTTCTTGCAAACATCATTGACTGTGCTACCGTTACCGTCGTCACAAGAAGTTCCATTCGGTTTGTTCCTTATGTTACCTGTATATGTCCATTGAGTAGATGTAACAGTATAGGTGCATGCTGCAGCAGAACAAGTATAGTCTTTGTATTTCCGCTCTTTCTGCTCTTTCTCAGCACACTGTCCGTAAGACACCCATTTAGTTGAGCCGGTATCAGACCAACTATCTAATGAATTACAATTTTCAACTAATGAATCGTCTGTCCAACTAGTATGATTTACACAATTATTTGGATCACAATAGAAGTCGTTGAACAGTCTATGTTTTTTAATCGTATCTCCAGAACAGTAATTAACAAAATCATCATAACTATCTACTTTTGGATCTGAGTGATGCTCACAAGCTCCTGGAGTACAGTAATAATCTTTATATTCACAACCTGTACTGGAATTATAACAACCGTCTAGACTATCACAATTTTCTGAGCTTTGCCAAGAACATGTACAAGTCGAATCACAATTTCCTGAATACTTTCTAACATTATCTTCACATTTGTCTGCACAATCTGAATCTTGGTCACATGGTGCATTACATTCTAAAGAATTAATTCCATCCCAAATATCATTATCAGTACAGTAACTGTATAGTAAATTACATGAATATTCTACACAATTACCAGAACTGTCACATGTGTCATGTCCATCGACTGGATAAAACATAGCAAATGGACCGTTACAATAATTGTCAAGACAGTTTCCTGCTGAACCGCATAAAGTTCCCTGTGGTTCGTTTGGATTTTCGCATTGATCTAAATTTTCATTACAAATGTCATCAGTACATTCTTTTTCATCAGAACAATCTTTTGTTGATCCTCCTGAACAAATTCCACTTTGGCAAGATTCTCCTACATTACAATACAGTCCATCATCACAGAATGTGCCATCTTGTTTGTTAGAGTATTCACAATGATTATTCGATTGCCCAGGATTAATACAAGTATCTATTGTACAATCATTTTTATCACTACAATCTGGCTCATTGTTTACGCAACCAGAAATAGTAGCACTACTATCACCATTTTCATCTGTTTCAAAAGCTTCAGTAGGTCCAAATTGAGGAGAAGGATAAAAAGGATAATATGCTTCAACCTGATAAATTGTGCTGGGATTAAGGTAATTACAAGTTGTCAAACCATTTTCATCAGTAGAACCGCAAGTTGGAGTAGTGCATGGCGGAGGACCACACCAAGTAGTCATAACATCAGCATTGCTTCTTGGAGTACCATTAACATACTGAACTTTTATTGTTGCAGAACCAGCTTGAGCTAAACTGATATTAATAAGACTAAATAAAATGACTGTTGAAATGAATACTAAATTTGCTTTTTTCATCTATTTCCCTCTAATTATAGTAATACAGCAACCCTTAAAAAAATTAGCATTTTAAATAAATTATTTTATAATGTGTAGGAAATGAAAAAAGAAAAAATTAATTGGAAGAAGATTAATTCATTATTTTATAGAAATGGCTGTTGAAGATAAAATTAAAGTATGCAGTATTTTCCTAAGCATATGATTGGCCAGCATATTTTTCCATAGCAATTCTTTAAAGGAGTTCCTGCACAACTACCGTTCTTGCATACATCATTGACTGTACTACTGCTACCATCATTGCAAGGAGTTCCGTTTGGCTTGTTCCTTATGTTACCTGTATATATCCATTGAGTAGATGTAACATTATAGGTACATGCTGCAGCACAACATCCATAATCGTGAAATTCTTGTTGTTTTTGTTCTTTCTCAGCGCATTGTCCATAAGATAACCATTTAGTTGAACCTGTGTCAGACCAGCTATCTACTTTTGCTTCTGAATGATGTTCGCAAGTACCTGAAGAGCAGTAATAATCTTTATATTCACAACCTGTACTATAATTATAACAACCGTCTTGATTATCGCAACTTTCATTTATAAAAGAACATCCTGTACCAGAACAAGTTCCATCATAATATCTTGTATTATCATCAATGCAGTAAGGATTTATTGAACAATAATTCTGATATGAGCATGTGTTTGTAATATCACAGCCGTAATTGCAAGTAGAACCAGCTAAATTATAATCGGTTGTTTGATCACAATCAGCAGTGCAAGTTCTTACTAAACTTTCCCATAAGAATATATTATCAGTATCAAAAGGATCAGCACAAACATGATTATAGATACATGAATTGGAGGTACAACTACCTAAGCCTGAACAATAATTGGGTACATCATCAGCATAATCCCAAGTGAATGAATTTGAATCTATGTTACAAGAATCAGGACAGTTTGTAGCAGCACATTCTTTATTTGGATCTAGACCTGATGGAATATTAGTGCATGTCCCTTCACTACCACCTAAATTACATGCTTCACATGTTCCACTGCAAGCAGAATTACAACAATAACCGTCTACACATTGTTTACTTTCCATTGAAAGACAAGTGTCTTCAGATAAAGTAGAAGTTCGACTACCTGTACATGTCGCATCTACGTAAGCAGATATATGATCTTTTAATATTTCATCTGGTTTAAAAACTTGAACATCATACGTATATGGGCAAGTTGGGAAATAAAAAGAATCAACTGTAACTGTTCCAGCTTTGTTAGTAACTCCTACATATACTTCATTTTGAGGTTGATCTTTCCATACTTTAACAAGAGCACCTTTTACATAACAGCCATCATTATATTTAACAGTAATAATAAGATCTGCTTGAACTAAACTGATATTAATAAGACTAAATAAAATGACTGCTGAAATGAATACTAAATTTGCTTTTTTCATCTATTTCCCTCTAATTATAGTAATACAGCAACCCTTAAAAAAATTAGCATTTTCAATAAATTGTCGAATGTTATGAATAATATAAAAGAGCCACATATATTTAATGTATACCATGAAGACAAAATTCAAAAAAATCTGGATTTTATTTTTAGTAGTTTTTTATACTGTTTTATTCAGCAATATCATATTTTCAAATCCTTCTAATCCATTTGAAACTCCAAGAAAATGTTCTGATATATTTGGAGATTGTAATAATGCTACAATCAATGATGCTTTCCCTCCTTGCAATGGTACTCAAAACAGTACTGCATATGTAAAAGAAGTTTACATAAATGCTTCTTCATTTTTCTATGGTGATGGAATAAATGTCACTTGTACATTTTATCGACTTGGTAGCGGTAACAATACAATACGTGTTTGGTATAATGATACTATTAATTGGTATTTAATGGCAGAATGGAATAATACTACTTTTAGTTCCGGAATAAATTATTCAACAAATTTCAGTATGAATTCTACAGAAGGTATGCATGTAGTCAGATGTATGATTGGTTATTGTGCTGGATATGAATGTAATATGAATGATGAATGCGTAAGTTCAGGAGAAGCAGAAAGGTACGATAACGATGATGTAAACTTCACTGTTACCAGTCATCTAACATACAATTTCTGGAATCTAACAAACTATACGAATGGATCAGCAATTGGTAGTGGAGCAAATCTAACTAGAGATGATTCAATAAATATTTCTTCTAATTGGAGCAAAAATATAAGCTATTATTCAATAGAAATCAATGGAACAGGAAACTATGTTAATTATACCTACCCAGGTTCAGGAAATTGGATAAACTTTACACTAAACCTTTCTAATAGAACAATGTTTAATCAAACAAACATAACAATCAGATCAATATATGTAAACGACACCTACTCAGCTACTAACAACACTTCTCCTGAATTATATTTTAATCTATCAGCTGGAAATGCTCCAAATGTAACAAACTTCTGGTTCAATTATTCTGGGATAACAACTAACAAGACAAACAAGTATACAAACCTGACAATTTATGCAAATGTTAGTGATGATGTGGGATTGAACAGAGTAATAGCTAATATAACTTATCCTAACATTAATAGCACCACTGTAAATATGAATGGTAGTTCTTGCTATTTACCAGAATGGTGTATATGGAATTACACATTCGGTAGCACCTTACATCTTAACTCAACTGGCAATTATACAATAAGAATAACAGCAATAGATATAGGAGAGCAAAACAAATCAAGTGGAACTGACTATCCAGTAGAAAATATGAATTTTACTGTTTATAGCAATTACACTTTGAACCTAACTTCTAATTATACTCTTTACATGAGAGGAGAGAATGTTACCATCCAAGCGTTAGATGTTAATAGCCTTGTCGTAGATAATGTAAATTGGACTGTTAACATAACAAAGAGCGATGGAACTATCTCTAATTTTACTCCTCAACAAACAACTTTTAATTATACTATACAGCCGAGTGATCCAGAAGGAAACTACAGCATAATTGCAAACGCATCTAAAAACAACAACACTGGAAACAGTACTTGGCAGTTTAATGTAAGTAGAAATTTCAGTTTAACAATATCAACTGACCCCTCTTCTTCTCCATCTAAAAATTCATGGGTAAATGCTTCAATAGCTTTGTACAATGCTAGAGAAGAACTTTACACACCATCAGTTGATGCTAACATAACATGTGTAAATACAATGTATCCCTTAAATTTTAGTTCTGGGCAAGCATCTTATCTCTGTCGTTCTCCAGACTCTTATGAAACTCCATTTAATATAACAGTTAATGTGACAGACCAATATAACAACACAGGAGAAAATTATAAAACACTTACAACAGCGTCTCAGACAATTACTTATATATCTGGCGGAGGTGGTGGTGGGAGTGGATATGCACCCACCCCAAAGAAAAATTGTACTGATGGCACTTTCTATGATCAGTGTTCCTCTAATAGACCTTTCTATTGTTCTAATGGAACTTTAATTGAGTATTGTTCTGTTTGTGGTTGTAACCCTGGTTATGGATGTCAGCTTGACGGTTCTTGCATATTAGCCAAAGAAGAAGATTTTAACTTTACCATAGACTCAACAGAAATAGAAATAAACCAAGGTGAAGATAAAAACATAATAGGGCATTTAACAAACACTGGAAATACTATTTTAAGTTTAATCTCATTTTTAAATGCATCAGATTGCTGCAATATTTCAATTCCATCAACAATTGATTTGAATGAAAAGGAAGAAAAAGAATTTACCATATCAATACACGTCCCTTTGATTACGAGCACTGGTGAATATTTAATAAAGATTGGAATCGGTACTGAACTTTTTAAAAAAGAAAAGACTTTTAAAGTAATCGTAGTTCAATCTCCTTACTATAATTATTTGTCAGACATAGAAACTGAATTAAAAAATCTGGAAAAGGAAATTCAAGAATATAAAAAATCAGGAGTTAACATCGGAAATCTAGAAAACTTGCTAGAGCAATCTAAGTTGATTTTAAATAATGCAAACAGCTCTATAAACAGCGACCAAATCAATGTTTTGGCTAATTCCCTTTCAGATATAAAGAATAATTTAAATTATATTCGCTCAAGCTTGACACCGCTGAGAGCACAAGTGTTTATTTCTCAAAATGCATGGCTAATCTCTTTATTAATCGTTATGATCATTTTAACAACTTATTTTGTTCCTGAAGTTTTCATGCCTTTAAACAAAGTTGAAAGGGAAGTGAAGAAGTTAAGAAATGAAGAAAAAGTTTCAGTTTCCTCAAGAGTAGAAACTGAGAAGCAATATTTTATGAGAAAAATAGATGAGAATACTTTTTCAAAAATAATGATATCTAAGCAGGACAACATATTAAAATTAAGAGCAACTATAAAAGAAATGGAAAATGAAAGAACAAAGATTTTAGCAAGAGCACATCCAAAGGAAATGCTAAAATGGTTTGGAAGGAGCATCAAGAACTTGCCAAAAAACATTAAGAATCTTTTTGTAATGCTGTTTAAAAAAATAAAGGTAAATCTATTTAAGAAAGTTAAGATAAAAATGGTTATATGATAGAAAGACTTAACACTGGTGTGCATGGACTAGATGACAAAATGCAAGGTGGCTTTGTAGATGGTAGTGTTAACCTTGTTACAGGAAAAACGGGAACTGGTAAAACTGCATTCTGCGCTTCTTTCTTGTATGCTGGTGCTCAGAAAAATGAACCTGGAGTTTACGTCACAACCGAGGAGCCAGTAGAAGACATAAGGGAAGATATAAAATCTATGTTTAACTGGGATATGGAAGAACTAGAAAGGAAAAAAATAATAAGTTTCCTTGTTCTAGAACCTGTGATACCGGTTAGTTTTAACAGAGAAGAAGAAATGAGTAGAATTTTAAAAATATATGTTTATGATCTTTACTCAAAGATAGAAGAAACTGTTAAAAAAATGAAAGCAAAAAGGCTTGTCATAGATTCTTCAACAATCATAGAAATGTTTATTCAAGACGATTATCTAAGAAGGGTAGCATTAATGAAGTTTGTAAATGATTTGAAAAAGCTTAGAATAACAACTGTTATCAGTGGAACTGTTCCTGAGGGAACTGACTTGTTAAGCGTTAGCGGAATAATTGAATTCTTTGTTGACTCTGTGGTAAAGCTAGAATTTATGCCAGTGGCAGAAGAATTTAAAAGAACCTTAACCATCAGAAAAATGAGAAGAACTGATCATTCTATCTACATTCACCCGTTTGAAATAACAAAAACTGGATTAAAAGTAATAGAAATAAAGTAATTATTCTGCGATATCAATTGCTTTTGCCAAAGCCTTTGCAGGCAAAGGTTTTTTAAATTTAACTTTTAAAGTTCCTTTCCTACCATGCAAGCCAGAAACATAACCTTCATATTTGTTTCCTTTTTCATCTATCCATACTGCTTTCTTACCAATGAACTTTCCAGCCTCTCTTTTGGATTTAATTCCAGGCACGTCTACCAAAATCTCTTTTGTGTATGCAATATGATAATTAACAATAATTCCTTTTGGATCTAACATAGCAGTCACTTTGCCAATCATTTTAAAACCTTAGAATTAGTTTAATTCTTTAAGATATAATTTTAACTACTTAGCCTTCTTTTTAGTTTTCTTTTTAGTTTCTATTTTTTCTGGTTCTTTTTGTTTTATTTCTTCTTTTTCTGGTTCTATAAATCTTCTAACATCGCTAATAAATCTTCTAACATATTCCTTGCTGTTGTAAACTTCTCTTTCAGTTATTTTATCAACTTTCTTATCATCAATCATCTTTCTCATTGATATGACTTTTTCAAAAACATCAGAATAAAAAGGATTTACCAAGCCTGCATCTACTAAATATTTCTTAAATGCTTCTGGTAATTTCTCTGATTCTGGAGGAAGTTTTTTCAATGATTTCAAAGCAGCAACAGAAGCCTTAACCATAACCTCATAATTTCTTTTTATATCTTCTTCCTTTCTCTTGGTTTCAAGATCTTTTAAAAGTTTTTCAAATCTTTCTACATATTTCTCAGCTTTTTCAATCCATTTATCTACTTCCTGTCCAGCAATGTCTTTTATCTCCTTGTGTTCAACCTGTTTTCTAAATTCTACCACATCCTCAAGCATTTTTGCATATTCCTCTTCTAATAAATCAGTATCTACAAGGTGCTTTCTGATTTCTTCTGCAGCAAGCTTTGGAACTGGCGGTCCAACTCCTACATACATTAAAATAGCCTGCGCGGCATCAAGCATAGCATAATAAAGGTCTTCTGCAATCATGTAAAGCTTAACATTTTTTACCCTTTTAATTCTTCCTGGAACAGAATCTATCCTCATATGAGCTGATTCTGGAGTAATGGGAAATTCTCCCCACTCTAAAAGCTTTCTCATAGGGATAAAAAAGCCAGTATCAAAAATAGCGTACCCTTCACGAATTATATTGAAAAATAAGGGATGTGTATATCTTATTCCTTTTATGAACTCAGTCAAAGCTAAAACTGGTTGAGGGTGAAGTCTTGGGTCAATAGAAGACGCTAAAGAATAAATATCTTTATCAACCTTCTCTCTTATCTCGTCAAATTTCTTAAGAGGCAGTTTTGTGTCATCAAATATTATATAAATATCTATATCAGACTTTCCTGTATAGTCTCCTCGTGTAACAGAGCCCCAGACTACTACAGCTTTAATATAGCCCTTAAACATGTCTAAGAGCTTATTTTTGAATTCCTCAGAAGATTTAAGCCTTGTTTCTAAAGAAAACTTTTTAATCTTTCTCCCTAGATTTTTTTCTACCATTTATTACCACTAATAAGTAAACAACATTTTATCTATTTAAACTTTTCCTTTTTCCATTCCTCTGCTTTGCCTTTCTTAACTGCCTCGCTGCTTAAAAATGTATACTCTTCCTCAGGAACTAGAAGCATCCCTTTCAATGGGTCTAGGGCATGATCTCTAATTGCTAACTCCTGTCTTGCTATTTCCGGACCAAGTTCTTTCATACCAAAAAACTCTAATGGAAGCTTTTTCGGTTCAATATCTCTTTCCAAATAATGTTTTATTAATCTTAAAACAACAATAACTTCTCCTCTTGGTTCTGAACCTCTTTCAAATATTAAGTAACCATCTTTAAAACCTTTCTTTCTCATCTCAAAAAGTCTCTCGTAAAGCCATAGCTGTTCCTTCGAACCTAAAGGAATAGGCATGTGAGCAGGAACATGAGGTGTTGGAAAACCTATATGACAAACTTTTATGATATTCATAAAACCATAAGAAATCGATTTAATTTCATCTTCAGGTCTTATATTCTGGGACATGACATGCTCAAAGTCAAAACAAACTCCAACCCATTTTGATTTGATTGCTTTACATAAATAAATCATATCTCTAGGTCTTAGTAAGCGGTTCATTCCTTCTATTCCACCACTACCCATCTGTGTTTCAAAAACAAAATACATTTTATATTTTTCTAACAAAGGCCTAGGATCTTTGAATACCTTTTCTTTTGGACAGAAATGACCCCACATATATTTAGCAGAAACAGCAGGAACCCATTTTTTTATTTCATCTGTTTTTGGCAAATCTTCATCTTTAATATTTTTTCCAACTATCTCTTTCCATAAAGTATCATTATTTTCTTGCATCCATTTTGCAATTATGTAATATGCTAATTTTTCAGTTCCATAGGTTAAATCGCTTGAAGAAACAAAGTTTAATAGATATTCTTTAAACCCCTTTCTTACATCCTCTTCTATTTTTTTCTTATCTACTTCTTTCCCCTCTGCTTTTAATTCTTCTTCCTTAGACTCAATAAATTGTTTAATATTTAAATGCATAGCACGATGCATGAATATGGATGATATAAATTCTTGCTCTATAGCCCAATTTAAAATGTCTTTATTGTCCTCTAAGAATTTTTTAAAAGGTCTTCCCCAGAAGTCTACAAGAGTGGTCGGTTCCAAGTGCATTCCTAATCTTATGAAAGGAACAGTTTCAGAAGGATGAATGTTAATGAACTCTGCCCCAATTTTTCCACAGCCGTCTATATGTTGTATTAGTCTTTCATGAGCATGGATATACTCTGTTTCAATAGCAGAATCAAGCATAGATATCGGCTTCTCTGTTCCGCCCATTGCATATGACTCGCCGTGAACCCCAAATCTTATTCCCATGTCCTTTATTTTCTTAACTTCTTTTTCCAATTCAGGCTCAATAAGTTCTGTAATAGACTCAATATCAATTTGAGTAAAATTAACTCCCTCTACCCCGCCTCTAAATATTTTTCTAGGTATTGTCATATACTGAACTTTTTCCGCTTGTTCAGCTGCCATGAACATTCCACTAGAAATTCCAATTATATAAGCCATTACTCAACACCCATTTTCATTTTAAGAAAATCTACAACGCCAACAAAATGCGATCCTGCAACAGTTGAATATTGTTTGGTTATCCTTTCTTTAAAGTCTTTTTCATAGTGTCCGGGTTTGAAAAATCTAAGCATTCCAAATTTTGGTGCTTTTATTTTATGTAAAAAGCTTGTATAAGCATTAAAACTTTCCTTTACTCCTTTCATATACTCTTTATAGCCACTGATTTTCTTTTTTGGATAAAGCTCTGGAAATTCTTCCATAACAATTTCACTTATGCTCTTTTCTCCTAACCTTATTCCAAGCATTTCGTCAATATACTGTTCCAGTTCCATGCTTCTACACTCTAGCTCTAGAAGCTTAAGGAGTAGAACATTTTGAGACATAACGCAAATCTTAAAATTAAAAGTTATATCTTCCAGTTCGCCACTAGGAAGCCTTGTCCCCAATCTTATAATATCAAAATCTAAAAACAAATAATACAATTCATATGGATCTAATCCCATTTGCCTTTCTTTCCACATAGTTAAAATTTTTTCTTCAACAATCTCATCTGTAATTGTTTTGTCTTCTAAACTAATAGAGCCGCATTTTGGACATTCTATTATACCTGCAGGAAAATATTTTTTGCATTTTGTGCAATATTTTCTAGGATTCCTTAGCCAAGGATAAATAGAAGCCAAACTGTATCCTTCGCCTAGTATTAAAACATTCCTAACGTAATCATCATAAGGATTTACTTCAAAATCTTTCTTAATCTCTGCAGCAGGTTTTTTAAATTCAGCGGTTCTTAAATTTCTCCATGTAAAAACTCTTATTCCGTTTGCAAAAGTTGCAACGCCTGTTATGTCTGCAAATGACTGTAATGTCTTTTTCCTAACAACCGATCTCTCCCCTCCCAGCCTTGTCATTTTAAACCTTGCGATGTAAGGCTTCAACCATTCCCTATATTCATTTATAGTTTTTCTTCTAGCTTCAACCATTCCTTTTAACATCTCATACCTTTCTTTAGCAGTATTTTTAAAAACTTCTTTCCAATTTTTGTACAACTTATTTTTTGTAACAAGTATAACTGCCTCTGCCCTTGAAATATCAAGGGCTTTTTGAACCTTTTCAGGTGTATCATCCTCATCCTTTAATCTCATGAAATCAGCAATTATTGTCGGCCATCTAGGCGCTATAGAACGCATACTTATTGGTTGCCCTGGCATATCAGTGTGAACATCAACCTGATCAACAAACATTGCTTTCAATGAATGCTCATCTTTTTTATTAAAGTAGCCAAGAATTTCTTTATACTTTCTTAAGTCATGGCTCATAAGTTCAAAATCAGCAACTGCCTGAGCAGCAGATGTTAAACCGGTTTTGATTGTTGACTCTAGCATTTGTTTTGTTGCCATTGTTCTTTCATAATATTCTTTATGAGTAGGAGAAACTTCTATCCATTCGTCTGCTTTTGCAATAGCCCAACCCCATTTTGGAAGTTGAAAGAACAAAGAGTAATAAACAGAAGAAGCTGTTCCAGGTTTTCCTGTAAAATTTACTGATATTCCTTTGTTGTCATCTTCTTCTATTCCAGGGGGAGCTATAGGTGTTACGCAAACATAGTATCCTAAAATATGCTTAGTACCAAATGCAATTTTAGCTAAATCAAAAATCGGTTTATCTATCTCTACCATAAAATCAACCAAATATTAATAATCCTATTCCTACCAAGATAAATAAGATACCAATCAATATTCCACTCATTGTCATACCTTTGTGTTGATAAGTTGTCACATCAGGAAAATATTTTAATATAATAAAACCTAGGACTGCCATTATTAAGCCTAAAATCTTATAAAACATATTTAATAATTTAATATAAGTTTATAAAAACGTTTATATAATAAATTATTATGGTTTGGGCAAGAACAAAACTAATGATTCATGATGATTTGCTTAGACCTCTTCCTATAATGACCATAAAATTCACTGGTCCCAATCCTGAAAAATTCTACAAGGAAATATACAATCTAGTTGTATTGTCCTTCAGAATACCAGAGCATTCCATTCAAGAAAAGGAATTTTCTTGGCATAAAGGAGATCCCGAAAAATTTAATGTTAAGTGGGAAATAAATAAGGATTTAGATAAATTTTCATACTACTGGATTGTAATCAATCTTAGCGGAGAGGTGAGTAAGGGACATGGAAAAGTTGATATAGCAGTAGAAGGAGCGCTAAGAACCGAATATCCGCAAGACAGTTTATGGCAAAAAAGTTTGTTGTATGAATTTCTTAGAATGACTTGGCATAATGTTTTCTACGGCTCAAAAAGAGATGAATATTTAAGGGAAGGTAGAAGATTATTATCCTTTTTCCTAGATCAGTTAAAGGCTATGACAAGGGTTTAAGATGGGAGAAATAAAGCAAAAAATTGAAGTTCTAGCGCCTCATTACTTAAAAACCTTAAAATACAGCGGAGACCATCCTTCAAGGGTTTTAAAATTCATACCTAGCTTAATTAAAGATGTGTTTAGAATAACATCAACCAACTTCTTTGAAGATGATATAAGGTGGGATAATTCGTCTGAAAACAACATGTTCTATGGCGCTTGGAGAGGAAAAGATGGAAAAGATGAAAGAACAACTTTATGGGTTGATATTAAAGTTCAAGGTGAGCAGGATGAAAAAACCAAGAAAGGAAATGTGACTATCTGGTTAAGGTCGTATTTAATAACAAAATTTTCATATAGCAATCCATTAATAAAAGAGTTATTAAGAGTATATTTATATTATTTTTATAGCGAACGTAGGAGACAATATACTGAAGAGGCAAGAAAACTGTTAGATATAATTGAAAAGGAAATAAGAACTCAATTAGAGATAATGAGAGAGTAACATGATATTTGGTAGATTTAGAAAAAAGAAAGAGGAAATATCTTTACCTGCACCTATTGAAACAGCAGAATTACCAGAAGATTTGGAAAGGTTTAGAATGAAACCTCCAGAAGCGAAACTTGAAACTAGGACTGACTATCCAGTTCCTGAACTTCCTTATGGAAAGTCTGTAGAAGAACTCGTATCTGAGAGAACTGAAGGAGATAAAATTGAATTAATTTTACAAAAACTTGAAACAATAGACGCTAGGTTAAGATTAATAGAAGAGAAAATTAAAAGATATTGATTATTTTTTTCTTTTTCTTTTAATTTCTTTTTCTTCCTCAGGATCTTCAGTTTCTATATATTCTTCTCTAACCTTTTTTTCAACTTCTTCTTCTAATCCAAGTTTTTCACAAAGCTCTTTAAATCTGTTTCTTATTGTAACTTCTGTTACGCCGATTGCATCTGCAATTTCTCTTTGAGTTCTTTTTTCTCCCTCTAGAACAGCTGCTATATATAAAGCAGCTGCTGCTACACCTGTCGGACCTTTACCTGATGTAGCTTCATGTTTTTTAGCTAATTCTAAAAATCTTATTGCTCTTGCCTGAACTTTATCGCTTAAGCCAAGCATAGAAGCAAATCTAGGAACATAATCCATTGGCATTGCAGGAAGAATTCTCATTGTTAATTCCCTAGCAATATATCTGTATGTTCTTCCGATTTCCCTCCTTTCCACACCAGAAGCTTCTGATATTTCTTCTAAAGTTCTTGGTGTTCCCATCTCTCTGCATACAGTATATAATAAAGCAGCTATAACAGATTCCATTGACCTTCCTCTAACCAAACCCCTGTCAACTGCCTGTTCATATTTCTTAGCAACTTCCTCATGGACAGATTTTGGCAACCCAAGAAAAGAAACTAGTCTTTGTAATTCAGATAAAGCAAAAGAAAGGTTTCTGTCCTTGCTTTCAACAAGCCTTTTTTGCCATTTTGTTAATCTGTAATACTGAGCTCTTTTTGTAGGAGTTACTTTAAATAATTCTCCTCTCCCCCTTCCTATCTCAGTTGTCAATCCTTTGTCATGCTTAGTGAAAGTTAGTGGTGCTCCTGCTCTTGTTCTTTTTGAAATCTGCTCTTCATCAAAAGCTCTCCATTCAGGAGATGTATCTATCATAGCATCTTCCACTACTAGGCCACATCTTGCACAAACAGTTTCTCCTCTAGTTTTATCTTCATTAAAATAAGTAGAACCACATTCAGGACATTTTGAAATTCCCTTTGCTTGTTTTTTTGGTTTTTTAGGCATTTTATCACATAATATAATCTTTAATTTTTTCTCTTGCCCTGTAGTCGATTTCATATGCATATGAAGCATAACCATTTTCAGTGGCTATTTTTCTCATTTGTAATCCTTTATAACTATTAGGAGCTAAAAATTTCATTCTCCATTCATAACCATTACTCTCTGGTGTAGGCTCTAATTCAAAAATTTTACAATTATTAAAATAAGCAAGAGTTTTAGCTGCTGGCACCTTTTCTTTAGGTATACCTACAAGCATATCAAGTTCGTAAGTTCCTATGTTATTCAATTCATCACGGTCTACCATTTTTTCACCTCAAGCGTGTTTAAAATATCATTGACATTAGGTTCTTCATATTCCTCGATATTCTTATGCAAATTTTTACAAGATCTGAAAAGGCATCTCCCACACATATTTTCACCTATTAGTAGTAACATACCTAAAAATATTTTGTTTTGTTCTATATATAAAGCTTTCGGCCTTTTTAAAGCTTTTTGCCTATGGGGCTTTGTATAAATAGTATCAAAAATCGCTTACTTTTTATACAAAAGATTGACTTATTAAACAGGAATAAGAAATATTAAATATTATGAACTTATGAAGATACTTCAAGGAAATGGAACTGACCAAAAATCTTTTCTTTCCCACATTCCATCCAATGGGTCTTTTTTGAATTGCATAGTAGGAGATTTTGCAGTTCTAGTATCTATTGTTGGCAATCTACCGATGTAGTGCTTGTTTATAAGTTCTCCTCTATTTTGCTGATAAACTAAAGTAAGTGTGCCTAAGGGTTTCTTAACATTTCCATATTTCAGTTCTGTTTCAACCCACAACACACCGTCTCCTTTATCTATAACTTTTGTTTCCTCTGCATGAATTTTTTTATGGGTCGCCTCTCTCAAATATCTTGTAAACTGTGGAAATTCAGCTAAGAAATCGCTTGGATTAGTTTTTAATTCTACCATTTTATCACTTAAAAATAGTTAAATAGAAAACTATATAAATCTTTCTAAAAATTCGGTTCTATACCTAACTCATGTATTTCTTGGATGACCACACAAATGTTATGGCATAAGACTTTGCATAAGACTTCATTTATTCCTATATTTAAACAGAACCACTACATAAATTATAATTGATATAATATGCTCCCATTAGCAGCTATAGAAAGGATAGCAAGAAAAGCAGGTGTTGAAAGAATATCTGCAGATGCTATAAAGGAATTAACCAAAACAACAGAAGAATTAGGCTTAGAATTGGCTTTAGAAGCTGCTCAAGCTGCTAGACATGCCAAAAGAAAGACCATTCTTAGAGAAGATATTAAATTAGTAGCTGGAAAGACTTAAGTTTATATTTTAGTTTTGACTTTATTTGTTCATGGTAACTACAAGATCTTCAATAAAAAGTCTCCAGCCAGGAAGATATGTAGTAATAGATGGGGAACCTTGCAAAGTTTTAGATGTGACATGTTCTGTTTCTGGAAAGCATGGAGGAGCAAAAGCAAGGCTAGAGGCAATAGGTTTGTTTGATAATAAGAAAAGGTCGGTAGTAAAGCCTGCTGACACTGAAATGGAAATTCCAATAATAGAAAAGAAGATTGGTCAGGTTGTTGCTATTTTAGGAAGTAATGCTCAAATAATGGATTTAACTGATTATGAAACTTTTGAATTGCCTATTCCAGAAGAAATAAAAAATAAGATAGCCCAGGGAAAGGAAGTTGCTTACTGGATTATAATGGGCAAAAAAATATTAGTAGAAGCCAGAGGTTAAGCTTAATTTTTTAGAGATTTAGTAATTTATTCTGATTACGATTTGAAATTTGCTAATAAATCATAAGCAATTTCAATGCCTGACAATATGTACTCAGGATGTTCTACTTTTTTGATGCAATTTCAACAACTCTACTTAAACGTGGTAATAAATGTTGAACTGTGTATACAACAACTATAGGAGCTTTTACATTCCTTATTGATCCTATAGCCATCGCTTCAGAAGTTAAATAACTTTCTACTATATTTTTAATAAAACTAGCATAATCTTCAGGAGTTTTTATACGTTCTCTCTCTGCTTCAAAAAATTCTTCTGAATATTTATTAATTATCCTTTGAATAGCTTCTTCATCGATTTTAGGTAGTTTGCTAAACATTTTATAACCTCTAAATTTACTTCTAATCACAAAAATTTAAATTTATGATTTTTAAAGACAAATTTATTCATATCTCAATGCTTCTACTGGTTGTAATTTAGCAGCTTTTCTTGCAGGAAAATAACCTGCTGAAATTCCAACTAAAAAACCAAACACTGCACCTAGAACTAATACTTCTGGTGATAAATAAATTAAGGGCGCATCTGTTTGAATTTCATTTTGAGTAAAAGCAGCACTCTGAAAGCCTAACCGCATACCATATGTTATTCCATATCCTAAAACAACACCAGTAACATCGCCTATGATACCACCTATTAGACCAAGTATGCCAGATTCAAATAAGAATAATAATAAAATAACGTTACTTGTTGCTCCAATTGCTTTCATTGTTCCTATTTCCCTTGTTCTTTCCATTACTGAAACATACATTATATTCATAATTCCTATACCACCAACAACCAAAGCAATAGCTCCTAATGAACTAAGAAATGTTGCTATTATATTTAAAATACTAGTGATTTGCTCTTGAAAAAACTTAGAACTTAGAACACTAAACGTCTTTGTGTCCTCTGTTTGATGATGTATTTGTAAAAGTTTTTCATTAACAGCATCTGCAACAACGCTAGAGTCATAACCCTCGCTTACCTTAGCAAGAATAGTGTTATATTCATCGCTTTCAAACTGGTTTCCAAATAATTCTCTTGCTTGTTTAATTGAAATGTATATGCTATTATCTATTGATGCTAGAAGACCGCCACCTTTATTTATTATTCCAACTACCTTAAAATCAATACCGCCTATGTTTACACTCTTTTTCAAGGTGATGTCTTTTGAAAACATTTTATGAGCAACTGCATTTCCTATCATAGCAGAATACTTATCTTCATCTGTAAGAAATCTGCCGTCTTCTAAACCTATTGCTTCAGCTTCTATTTCTTGCCATGCTTTTGTATCTTTCACCCCATAAACAGTAATTTTACCAGATTCGCTATTACTTTCAACTTTCAAAGAGCCAGAAATCGTGCCAGAGACTAATTTTATACCATTAACTTTAGATATTTCTTCCACATCTTTATCTGTTAATTCTATAGCTTTACCACCTCCACCTAAAGAAGGGCCTTCAGAAAAAGAAATCTTGCCTGGTATTACAGTGACCATGTCTGCCATAAGTTTTGTTAATTGACCTATTACTCTCTGTTCCATTGAAGTTCCAACAAGCATTGTAGCAACAACAGAAGAAACTCCTATAACTATGCCTAGAAGGGTTAAAAAGCTTCTTAGCTTTCTATGAGATAGGTTATACACTGCCATAGATGTTATTTCTCGAAGCATTTGACTCACTTTCTTCTAAAAAGTTTATTTAAATAACCTTTCTTGTAAGCAATGAAAAAAACTACTATTACAATAACTATGATTACAAGCATTGAAAATGGCGACTGTGTTTGATGAGCCAAAGAATATTCTGCTTTAGAATAAACTTTTGCATTAACTGAATATATTTCATCATAGGACTTACCAAAGGAGTCTTTATATGTAATTTGTAGGCTAACTGGATAATATCCGGGCTCAACTGGACCAACATTTAATGATAATTTTTCACTATCATAATCATCTGATTTTAAATTACCTACGTAAATTATGGTGGGGCTTATATCAAAATTATTTGATTGTATAACCTTAACTGTCGTATATCTTGCCTCTTCATTTCCTGCGTTTGCTATTTTAATTGTTATAAATCCAGATGTTCCAGCAGTTATTATATCCTGAGATTCGGCTGTTACTATGAAATTATACTTACCTGTAATCAAAGCGCCTATTTCTTTTGTTTCAGTATAATTATTAGTCCTTGTTTCATCATAGTATGTTAACTTGATGGGAATAGTTGTTGTTCCTATTAAAGCATCTGGTGAAACTGTTATGGGAATTGTTAATGTCTTAGATTCTGATTTGCTAAGGATGCTTACAAAAAATTCTCCTGAAGATGAGGAAACTATAAAATTTGAAGTTTGAGTTAATGAAACAGTAATATCTTTCGCATCCCCAATACCTTCATTCTTTAAATCAAATGTTAAAAATACTGTATTGCCTGGCTCTAACTCTTTGCTAAAATTTACATTTTTAATTTGCAATATTGGCTCTCTTTTTATTGTTACTGGAATGTATAAAGTCTTTTTGTACTGAGAATTACTGTAATAGTAAATAATTTCTAAGAAAACATAAGACGTTGTAGAAGTTGCATTTTCATCAGCCTTTATTGATATAGCTGCTTGTTGAGAAGATGATGCAGGTAAATCTCCAAGTTCTAGCTTATAACCTGAAGTTATTTTTATGTAAGGGCCTGCAGTTGGAGTTATTATAATTCCTGATAAGTCAGTTCCTGTATTTGTAAGGGTTACATAAACTGTAGAGTCGCTTCCTGGTTTTGTAACGTTTGAAGATAACTGCCAAGCAACACTTAAAGATACTGTAGCAGCTTCTACCAAGCCAATAATAAATAAAAATAGTATTAATATAAAAAATATTTTATTCATCTAACCACCTTTTATTATTATTCCATCCTTTAAATTTATAATTCTTTCAGCATGCTTAGCTATATTCTGATCGTGCGTAACTAAGATTAATGTAGTTTTCATTTCTTTATTAAGCTTTACTAAAATTTCCATGATTTCTTTTCCTGACTTTGAGTCTAAGTTTCCTGTTGGTTCGTCTGCAAGAATTATTTGAGGATTATTTGCTAAAGCTCTTGCTATTGCAACCCTTTGTGATTCACCTCCACTGAGTTGAGAAGGCCTGTGATTCATTCTGCCTTCTAAACCAACTATTTTTAACAATTCTTTTGCTTTTGCCTCTTTATTTTTTTTATTAGCATTAGCAAATGTCATGGGTAGTTCTACGTTTTTTAATGCAGTCAAAGAAGGAATAAGATAGAAAAACTGAAATATAAAACCTATTTTTTCCCTTCTTATTTTTGCTAACTCATCATCATTAAGCTTTGAAATGTCTAAGCCATCTATTATTACTTTTCCTCTTGTAGGTCTGTCTAAGCACCCAAGCATGTGAAGCATTGTTGATTTTCCAGACCCTGAAGGTCCCATTATGGCAACTATTTCAGACTTTTTAATCTTAAGATTGATATTGTTTAAAACACGCAATTTAACAGTTCCTAAATCATATTCTTTCCCTACGTTTTGAAGTTCAATTAAAGGTTCCATAAAAATCATTATACTAACAAATATATAGGTTTTTGCTGTATAATTATCGTTATGAATATAGAATTAGAAAATTTATTAAATTTTTACGAAAAAAGAAAAGATGAAATAAGAAAATTCATAAAAACTTGCAGTTACAAGGATGATGAATGCTTATTTGGAGAGTTGTGCTTTTCTATCTTAACATCTCAATCCAAAGCAAGAAATTGCAGAGAAGCTATTAACAAGCTAAAGTCTGATAAAAAATTATTTACTGCAAGTCTAGAAGAATTAAGAAGTTATTTGAAAGGTGTAAGATTTCCTAATGTTAAAACAGAACGTATAATCGAGGCTAGAGAAAAATTACCAGAATTGAAAAGAATGCTTAGTTCTAATCCTGAAAAACTCAGACAATGGCTTATAGAAAGTATAAATGGTATAGGAATAAAACAATCTGCTAATTTTATGAGAAACATAGGTTTTAGAGGGTTGCCAATAATAGATATTCATGTCCAAAATTTTCTTAGGAAAATAGGATATAATGATTATAAGCCTGGAAGTTTAACAAAAAAACAATATATTGAATTAGAAAAAAAGTTTTTAGATTTGTCAAAAGAATTAAAAATGCCTCCAGAAGAACTTGACATTGCCATATGGCTTTATCAGTCTGGAGAAAAAGAATTTTATGGTTAACCACCAATGTTTTTCATAGGAGATGCTGCTAAAAGCACTGAAACCTTTTCTATTAAATCCTTCTCATAAGCAATCAAGTCTGTAGCAGTTATAATTCCAACAAGCCTCCCTTTTTCTACAACAGGCAGTTTCTTTATTTTGTTTTCTGTCATTATGTCTGCTGCTTCCTCTAAGGTTTTATCTGGAGTAATTGTTATGATGTTTGGTGTCATTACTTCTGATACCTTAACCTCATCTGCATTCTTCCCAGTAACTACAACACCAGTTAAAATGTCTCTTTCCGTTAGTATGCCTACAACTTCACCTGTACCAGAAACAACAACTAAAGAGCCTATGTGATTCTCATTCATAACCTTAGCTGCATCTTTAACTGTATCCTCAGGTCTAACTGTCTTTACATTCCTATTCATTACTTCTGTTACTATCATTTTATCTCTTTGCTCTAAACTTTCTACTGTAACCCCTTGCTGTTTCTGCAACAACATCCTTTAGTCCTAAACCTATTGCAATTGCTAAACCTAGTCCTAGTGAAGCAACTATCACTATTAGTAACCAGTTTATCAATGTAGGATCTATATTTACAAATGGCAAAGCTAGTGCAACTGAAACATAGACTATTAGGAAAAATATCAAGTTACCGACTATGTCACCGTAAAAAGTCTTTGAATGGACAACTTTGTCCTTTACAAAGTAAGCAAATATGTAACCAACTAGTATTATAATCACTGCCGCTACTGCTCCAAATAAAAAGTTAACAGCGCTCGCAGCTAAAGCTGTTAGCTCTATTAATCCAAGAGCAGTTACTCCTACCTGAATGAACCAAATGTAAATTACCCATTTTGATATCAATGAACCTAAATCTGAAATCTTTAGCTTAAACTTTTCTTTTTCAGATATATAGTTGTCTATTTTCACTCTTACTAAGATTTCTTTGACTACTTTGCCTACAACTTTTCCAACAATAAATCCTATTATCAATATTATTATTGATGTTATCAAAGCTGGCAACTCTGTTAAGAAACTATACCAAAGGGTCATTATCATTTCTTGTAACGCCATAGTTTCACCTAAAAGTTTATTTACTTCCTTACTTATAAATCTAATCGATGAAAATGGATTTTAAAACAGTTCTTGATAAAATTAAGCCAAATAAAAAAGAGGAAGAAGAAATGAAGAGTTTTATCGATAATCTGATTAAAGCAGCTTCTAAGATTTCTAAAACAGCAAAGCCTTTATTATGCGGATCTATAGAAAAAGGGACTTGGCTATCAGAAAAGAATGAAGTTGACTTGTTTTTGCTTTTCAAACCTTCCTTGTCTAAAAAAGAACTAGAAAAAAAAGGCCTAGAAATAGCAAAGAAAATTGTAAAAGCTATGAAAGGAAAATATGTAATAGCTTATGCAGAGCATCCTTATCTTAGAGGAAAGATAGGAAAGTATCAAGTGGATATTGTACCTTGCTATGAGATTTCTAATCCTGAAAAAATAAAGTCTGCTGTTGATAGAACCCCACATCATGTAAAATTTGTTAAGACTAATCTTAAAAATCCTGATGATGTTAGACTGTTAAAGCAATTCTGTACAGCAAACAAGTGCTATGGAGCTGATTTAAAGACACAAGGATTTTCAGGATATATTTGCGAGCTTTTAATAATAAAATATGGAAGTTTTCTTAATCTCGTTAAGGAAGCAGTTAAATGGAGAGCTGGTCATGTAATAAGCTTTAATGAAGAAGGAGCTAAAAAATTTAAAAACCCTTTGGTTGTTATTGATCCTGTTGATAGAAATAGAAATGTTGGAGCGGCGTTATCGGCGGAAAGCTTTTACAGATTTGTAAAAGCTTGTAACGAATTTGTAAAAAAACCGAGCAAAGACTTCTTCTTTAAACAAGAAGTTAAGCCATATTCTTTAAAGGAAATAAAGAAAGAATTTAGTAAAAGAGGAACTCGATGGTATTTGATAAGCTTTGAAAGGCCTGATGTTTTAGACGATATACTTTACCCACAACTAAGAAGATGTGTAAAAGCAATTGATAAAATGCTTGAGCAAAATGGTTTTAAAATACTTAGAAGTGATTTCTATTGTAACAAGGGATGTGTTCTGGTTTTTGAGATGGAAACTTGGCAAATTCCTATAATAATGAAGAATATTGGACCAGATATCTACAGCAAGCATGCCGAACAATTCCTAAAGCATTATAAAGAAAATAAAGTTTTCATAGAAGGAGAGAATTGGGCTGTTGAAACCGAGAGAGGAATTACAACAGTCTTACATTTCTTAAAGGATTTATTGAAAAAAACAGAGAAAGAACTTTTAGAAAAAGGCATACCTAGCAAAATTGCTCCTTTAATAATAAAGTGTAAGATTTGTGGTGGCGGTGATACTCTAAAACACATAGAAAAACTACCAGAAGACTTTCGCTCTTTTCTTAGAGAATGGTTTGAAAAGGATTTGAATGTGATTTGATGAATTGGAAAAAATTCCTAAAGCCAGACTGGGGAAAGATTCTAGTATTCGTAATAATTTTTTTAATTGTATTTTTATATGGACTTTCCTTGTCTAATCTTTACCCTTGTGCTATACCAACATGTCCTTCATCTCAATGGATAAGATTGCCATGGAATCATGGTTGTGAAAAATGTTATTTAACAATTTCTGATTACATAAATGGTATAATTTACTATTTAGCTTTTCCTACTAATCTTATTGATTACATATTTACAAAACCACAAAACTTTCTAATATCAATTTTCTTAATCATAATACAATTTTTTTACTATTATATCCTTTCATGCTTCATAGTCTGGGTTTACGATAAGTTTAGAAAAAAGAAAAAGTGATTTTATGCCTGAACCGATTAACATAACATTTTTAGGAACAGGAGCAGCAATTCCTACTTTGAAAAGAGGGCATGCTGCAATTCTTTTTCATTATGGTCCTGACTATTTTTTATTTGACTGTGGAGAAGGAACTCAACTACAACTAGAAAAAGCAAAAGTCTCACCCATGAAATTATCAAAGATATTTATAACTCACTGGCACGCAGACCATTTTGCAGGAATTCTACCTATGATAGAATCCTTGCACTTGTCAAGAAGGACAGAAATTTTAGAGGTTTATGGTCCTGAGGCTTCTCGTTTTATAGACGCTTTAATTGAGCTTAGCTATTGGGGGATTGGCTTTGAAATAAAAGCAAGAGATATAGATGAAGAAAAGGATGTTGAAAAAATTGTTGAGAACGAAAGATATGAGATTTATGCAATAAGAGTAAAACATTCCGTACCGACAGTGGGTTACTGTTTTAAGGAAAAGGACCATTGGAATATCGATGTTAAAAAAGCAAAAAAGTATGGATTAGAAGGTAAGCAATTGAAAATAATAAAAGAAAAAGGAAAAATAAAAGTCGGTAAAAAAATTATAAAGCTTGAGCAAGTTGCTAAAAAAAGAGAAGGTAGGAAAATCGTCTATTCAGGCGATACTGTTCCTTGCAAGCAATTATTTGAGATGGCTAAAGAAGCTGACTTGCTTATACATGACGGCACTTTCATCGAATTGCCAAGTTTAGAAAGACCTCATTCCTCTGCAATAGATGTTGCAAAACTAGCTAAAAAGTATAAAGTTAAAAAATTGGTTCTTACTCATTTAAGCAGGAGATATAAAACAGGTAAAGAAGTTTTGGATGCAGTTAAACCTATTTTTAAGAATGCTGTAGTTGCTGAAGATATGATGAAAATAACTTTAAAGTGATTTTCTTGAATTCAGATATAAATCCTCTAATTGCTATGGTGTTGAATATGATTGTTTGGGGATTAGGTTATGTTTACCTCGGAAAATTCTTCAAAGGAACTTGGACATTTTTCCTTTTTGCTATAGCATGTGGATTTTATTTGATTTATGTTTTGATTGCAGGTTTTAGTTTTTCTCTATTGCTAGAAATACTAGCTGGACATTTTTTAACTAGTTTGTGGTTTGGTTACGATGCATACAGCATGGCTTTTAAAATAAAGGAGAGATATTGATTTTATGGGAGTAATGAAAATAATTGATTTGCTAAAGAAAAATTATCCAAATGCAAAGTACTACTTAAACTTTTCCAATCCTTTGGAGCTTATGGTTGCTGCAATTCTTTCTGCACAAGTAAGAGATGAGGTTGTAAATGCGACCACACCTAAGATTTTCGGTAAATATAAAACTGCAAAGGATTATGCAAAAGCTGATTTGAAAGAATTTACAAAGGAAATAAGTGCTGTTACATTTGCTGGAATGAAAGCAAAAAACATAATAAATGCTTGCAAGATTCTTGTTGAAAAATATAATGGAAAGGTTCCGGATACAATGGATGACTTAACATCTTTACCAAGAATAGGAAGAAAGACTGCTAACACAATTCTAATAAATGCTTTTAACAAAGTAGAAGGAATACCTGTAGATACTCATGTCATTAGATTATCTTTCAGATTTGATTGGACTAAAAGTAAAAAGCCTGAAGAGATTGAACAAGACTTGATGAAAATTATTCCAAAAGGAGATTGGAAGAAAATTGCTTATTTATTAAAGGCTCATGGAAGAGCTATTTGCCAAGCACCAGTTCCTTATTGCAGTAAATGCTTTTTAGATAAGTTATGCCCTAAGAATGGAGTGACTAAAAGGCTTTAGATATGACAGAAAAATTGACTTATATAATTCATGAACATCATGCAACACATTTGCACTGGGATTTAAGATTAGAGATGGAAAGAGTTTTAAAGAGTTGGGCAATACCTAAAGAGCCCTCAAGTAATCCAAGTGTGAAAAGGCTAGCTGTTTTGGTTGAGGATCATCCATTGGATTATGCAAATTTTGAGGGTGTCATACCCAAGGGGCAATATGGTGCTGGAACAGTTAAGATATGGGATAAAGGAACATTTGAGATATTAGAAAAAACTGATAAAGGATTTGTTATTAAGATAAATGGAAATAAATTAAAAGGAACTTTTATTTTGTTTAAATTTAAACCTCCAAATAACTGGTTATTCTTTAAGAAAAAGGAATGAAAATGAAATTTTTAATAATTGGAGACTTGCATGGTCAAATGCCTAATATATATTTCAAAGATTTTGATGCTATAATCGCACCAGGAGATTTTTGTTCAGATGATGCAAGTAAATATAGATTAAAAGTTGTAAAGCTAAATTATAAGTTAAAATGGTTTGATTTGGTTGGAAAGAAAAAAGCATTAAAAATGATAAGAAAATCAATTTCTGATGGTAGAAAGGTTCTAAAATATTTAGGTTCTTTAAAAATTCCAATTTATATTGTTCCTGGAAATTGGGATTGGACAAAGGCAAGGAATAAATATCTGTATTGGGATGCTAAAGAGGACTTTTATAAATCTTTAATTAGAAAAATTCCAAACATTATTGACGCTCACTATAAAATTATTGATATTGGAGATTATCAGTTAATAGGTTATGGTGATTCCTGGGGACCAGAGTATCCGCAGTCAAAGAAAGAAATAGAAAGACATAAATCACAATTAGAAAATCTTAAAAAAGATTATAAAAAGATATACAAAAAAGTTTCTTCTCTTTTTGAGAAAACAACAAAACCTGTTATATTTCTAACTCATAATGTCCCAATTAACACTTCTTTGGATAAAATAACAAACAAGAAATCTCCAAGATATGGCCAGCACTATGGTTCATTAATTGCAAGAGAAATGGTAGAAAAATATCAACCTTTGATATGTATAGGAGGACACATGCATGAACATTTTGGAAAATGCAGAATTGGAAAAACTGTCTGCATAAATGCTGGTTTCGGTCCTAATGTTAACGTTCTAATGGAACTTAAAGACAATAATATTAAATTACAATTTCATAAAGGTAAATAAAATGAAAATTCGGTTAGGAACCAGTGGTATCCCAATTTCTACAAAAAGAAGTTCTACTATTGATGGCGTAAAACGTATAGCAGAGTTAAACCTTAACGCACTTGAATGCAGTTTTACACATGGCATTCACATGTCTTTAGCAACTGCCAAAGAATTAGGAAAAGTTGCAAAAGATTTGGATGTTGAACTATCGATTCATGTTCCTTATTTTGTTAATCTAGCAAGCATTGATAAAAAAATCATAGAAGCTAGCAAGAAAAGAATAATAGGTTCTTTAGAAAGAGGAGTTGAAATGGAAGCAAGTATAGTTGCAGCACATGCTGGCTATTATGGTAAAGATAAGAAAAAATCAATACAAATGATTTTTGAAGCCTGTAAGGAAATAACCGAGCTAATTGAAAGAAATGAGTGGGATATTGAATTCGGTTTAGAAACCATGGGAAAACAAGCCTCCTTCGGAACTTTAGAAGAGATAATAATCTTATGCAAAAAGCTGGAACACTTGGTTCCTTATTTGGATCCTGCTCATATTTATGCAAGACAATGTGGCCAAATAAATTATAAAGATATTTTTGATAAACTAAAAGTTTTGAATTTAGATAAATTGCACTCTCATTTCTCAGGAATAAAATATTCCTTAGTTGGAATAGGAAGAGGAAATGAAAGATATCATGTTCCTATGAAAGAGGCTGGACCAGATTTTGAAGAATTTGCAAAAGAGATTTTGAAAAGAAAAATTGATATAACTATAATTTCTGAAAGTCCGATCTTAGAACAAGACAGTCTATTGATGAAAAGAATATTCGAGAAATTAGGACATTATTTTTAATCTCAATGTTAGGAAAAAATCTCATTTAAATTTAATCTTAAATATCTTAGTATTTTAAAACTTATTATGGTTGAAGAATTTTTAAGAGAAGTAAGATTTCATGCAAGAGGTGGACAAGGTGGTTGGCTATCTTCAAAAATTCTTGCTATAGCCGCTATGAATGAGGGATATAATATAAAGGCGTTTCCAGAATTTGGACCAGAACGTACTGGCGCACCTACTAAAAGTTTTGTTAGATACTCTAACCAACCGATAAGATTAGCTTGTGGTATATGCAATCCAGACTGTGTTATTGTTATAGAACCTAAGTTTCTTGAAACTAGAAAAGAGGAAATACTAGAAGGAATAAAACCTGATGGAAAAATTATTGCAAACTATGGAAGAGAATTAGAATTTCCTAATATAGAAACTCGCACTATGGACATAAGTAAATTAGCGAGAGAAAAATATGGAATAAAGTTTGCAAACATTGGAATTCTTGGAGGATATATTAAATTTATGGAAGATATAAGGTTAGATTCTATGAAAAAAGCTATAATGGATGAAATGACAACAATTGATATTGATAGAAGAAAAGACACAAAAGTGGCAGAAGTAAATGCTAAACTTATGGAAGATGTTTATTATAATATGAAATAGTTATTTCTTTCCTTCAATCTTAATGGCGTTTACAATTCCATGCTGACCAGGCCTAGAAACAACTCTTGCTAATCCTAATTCAGTTTCAATAATAGCTCCCTTTGTTATTATTCCCATTCTTACAAAGTGAGGATTAGCTGGATTTTCCTTAACGCTTAATATCTTTGTTATCTTTGCTTTACCTGTAGAATCAAAAACATTTGCTTTATCAATTTGAAGTAATCTTTGTTTTCGAATATTTGCTAAACCTTCTATGACTTTCTTTTTCTTTGAACCGATTTTTACAGGAATAAAATCGCTTCCGAAATCTCTTTTTTTCTTTTTCCTAATTCTTTTATACAATCCGCCAGTAGATTTTCTCCTGCTTCTAAATTGAGATAATGCCATTCACATCACTTACAAAATTGTAAGCAGATATATTTAAATATGTTAACATAATATCTCTATTAGAAGTTTTTTAATTGTTGATGACATGACAAGACCATTAGATGTTTTAGATAAAGCAAAAGGAAAAAGAGTAATAATAAAGTTAAAGAATGGAGCAGAAATAACAGGAGCTCTCCAAGCATTTGATCTGCATTTAAATATTTGGTTAGAAGAGGCAGAAGAAAGAAAGGATGATAAACAAGTTAAGCTTGGCTCAACTCTTGTTAGAGGGGATACAATAATTTACATTTCACCTGAATAATTTAAGTGATACTTTATGGTTAAGGGAACTCCTTCTTTTGGTAAGCATAGAAAAGTCACTCACGCTAGATGCAGGCGTTGCGGAAATCATTCTTATCATAAAACTAAGAAAAGATGCAGCAAATGTGGCTATCCTGATGCAAAGTTGAGAAAATTTAATTGGCAATGGAAACATCCGCTGAAAAGGAATAGAAAGAAGTAATTTTATAAAGTCTTTTTCTTAATTAAAGTTTGGGTCCATGATATGGAAAGATTTACTATAAGAATAGTTCTAAAAGAAGGCTTTCAGAAAAAACTTTTAGGTGAAATAATGTTAAAAAATAATTTGTCTCAAAGAAAGCTTGCCAAAATCTTGAATGTAAGCAGATCTAGCATAAAGAATTGGAAGAATGAGGAGAGACTTTTACCTAAAGAAATATTTATTAAAGTATTGAATCTCTTTCCAAGATTCAAAATATATAATAAATACATTCTGACAGAATTGCCGAGAAACTGGGCTCAAATAAAAGGAGGAAAAATTAGGAGTAAAATGAAAAATAATCTTACTAGAAAAGATAGAGTAAAAGCTTTTCAAAACTCAAAGAAGTTTTGTTTTAAAAGAAAAATAGTAGGACCTAAAGGCGAGCTTATGTTTAATAAATATGAAAATAGGATAGCAGAATGCTTGTTAAAAAATGGATTAAAATATCAATACGAACCTGAAGTTTTACTTGGTAAAAATTATGCTTTTCCTGATTTTCTTTTAGATGGCATTATTATCGAGAGATGTGGTTTTGGAAATTTTGAAAATTACTGGTCGATTCTTGAAAGAAAGATTTCAAGATTTAATAAATATAGAAAAGAGAACATAATAATTTTAGTACCTATAAAGAATTTTAAAATAGCTACCAAAAGATTGAAGAAAGCAAAAGATATTGTAATCATGACAGAAGAAGACTTAAAAACACTACCGCTTATTATTAAATTAATGGGTCCTGGGTCCATAACAACCCAAAAGGTTGTGGATATAGCTCAACCTGGCTAGAGCGACTGACAATAAGTCGAAACTCTTAATCAGTAGGTTGCGGGTCCGAATCCCGTTGGGCCCATCTCATTTTTCTTCACAGATTCTTCAACGGGATGAGAGCATTATAAGCTCTTGCTTGTAAATTGATATTATGAAAGTCCAACCTCTGATTGAAGATGTTAAAAGTGCCTATTGGAGAAAAAGAATCGAGAATTCGATTCAAAACATTCTCCATCTCTACAAGCTTAAAGAAGATGATATTGAAATATTCAGGAAAAGGATTGAACCAAAGAATATTTGGGTAGCTTCTGTAGATGAATGTAATCCAAAAGAATCTAAACAATTAATAAAAGTAAAATATTTAAAAAATCTTCCTCCACCAATCACATTAATTCAATATAGGAACAAGAATGTTATTTTTATAGGTTCAAATCGTAGCCTTGTTTTTGTTCTAAAAAATCAAATTCCAGATTGTATTGTCGTTAAGCTTCCAAATACTATTAATGAACCGATAATGGTTTCTGAAGCAAAAGTTAGTTTAGAGGAAATACTAACTTCTTCAACGGGATGAGCATTTAAATCCTTTATATTCATTAATTTCTTATATGGAACCATCTAAAGACAGATTTTGGAAGGAACTTAGCTTTTATAATTATAAGTTATACCATGCTTTAATAGCAGCGGAACCAACATATAGAACATTTTCAGAGTTGATAGAAGATACAGAAATTAGAGATACAGGAAATAAATATCCAGCACGATTAGGTTTCATACTTAGTGAAAACACAAGACTTGGAAGAATTAAAATGATTGAAGGAATAGATAAACCAATTTTAGGATATAAAATTTTACCTAAAGGCAAAGAATATTTAAATTTATTAACTGAGTCTATTTCATATTTTCAGAAGTTGTTTAATACTGATATGATTACTCCTGAAATCTTAGAAAAGGCTTCAACAATTGCTGATAATTTTGAAAGAGCTCCTAAAAAGAATTTAAGAAATTATGAATCGGCTCTTCAGACGGTTCAAATTAGATAGATTTTTGTTTTATAAAGATAAATATGTGAGGAAAAGGTGATTAAAACGAATCCCGTTGGGTCCATATTCATTTTCTTCACCGCTTCTTCAACAGGATGAGAGGATTTTTAAGTTTCTATTAATAAATTAAGATAGTGAAGGAAATGAAAATTAAACATCTGATTAAAGATGTAAAAGATAGTTATTGGAAAAGTAGAATTGAAAATTCAGTTCAAAATATTCTTCATCTATATAAACTTAAGGAAGATGATGTTGAAGTTTTTAGAGAAAAAGTTGAACCAAAAAATATTTGGGTTGCAGCTGTAGATGAATGTAATCTCAAAGAAGCTAAACAATTATTAAGAACAAAATATGCAAAAAAGCTTCCTAAACCAATTACATTAATTCAATATAAAAATAAGAAGGTTATTTTTATAGGTTCTAATCGTAGCCTTGTTTTTGTTTTAAAAAATCAAATTCCAGATTGTATTATAGTTAAACTTTCAGACAGAATTAAGGAACCGAAAATAGTCTCTGAAGCTAAAATTAATTTAGATGAAATATTAAAAGGTTAAGTATATGAAAGAAGAGAAGGTTCTTGATGAAACTTCTTCAAACCAAAAACCTTTTAAGCTGATTTCTGCATATTTTAAACTATGAATAGAATAGTTACTTTGGCTTTAACATTAATAGTTCTTGTGCTAGGTGCGCTCATAGTTTTTACTAATCCGATAGATCCATTAGCAATAATAGTTGGTATGTTTCTTGTCTCAGTAGCAATTCTTAATTTGGCAGTTCAAATTTACTTTCCGCCTATTCAAGAACAATCAGTTGAGTTAAAAGTTGTAGAAGAACCTAAGCAAGAAGTTAAAAAAATTCCTGTAAAAGTTGAAAAAACAAGGAAAATAACTAAAGTAAAGAAAAGAAGATAAAAAGTACGTCAAACAGTAAAGTTTATAAACTATAGATTATAATATAGAAATTACATTTTTATATTGTTTTACTCCTTAAAGAGAGTAATATGGTGGTTTGTTGGAAAAAGAGTTTGATATTCTAAAACATGAACTGGTTCCTGAGCACATAATATTAAATGAAAATGAAAAAAAGGAATTATTTGAAAAAATAAAAATAACAGAAAAAAATCTACCAAAGATTCTAACCAACGACCCTGTAGTTAAAAAAATAGGTGCAAAAGAAGGAGATGTTTTAAAGATCATAAGGAAATCTCCAACAGCTGGAACATCAATTTATTATAGAGTTGTTGCTAAGAAGTGATTTTATGAAAGAAATTTTAAATAGCTTTAAAGATAATGTTGGCTTTGTCAGATTTCAAATTGAAAGTTTTAACAATTTCATTGATAACAGATTGCAGAAAATAATAGATGAAATTGGAGAAATAAAGCCAGAAGTTCCTGAGATTGGAGACTTAACAATAAAATTTGGTAAAATTTCTCTTGGGAAGCCCTGCACTAAAGAAGCTGAAGGTGCTGTTAGAGATATTTTACCAATGGAAGCAAGAATAAGAGATTTTTCATATACAGCTCCTGTTTACGTAGAAATAACACCTATTGTAAATAAGGTTGAGCAAGACCCTGTTAATGCTTTGCTTGCAGAGTTTCCTGTAATGATAAAATCAAAAATATGCCCCTTAAGCAAAATGAATAGAGAAGAATTAGAAAAAAATGGAGAAGATCCAGATGATCCTGGTGCATACTTCATAATCAATGGAACTGAAAGAGTACTAGTCTTGATAGAAGAAATTGCACAAAATAGAATGATAGTTGAAAAACAAAACATTGGAAATTATACAGAACTGATAAGAGTAAATTCTGAAAGAAATGGTTTTGTTCAAAGACATACAATTGAAAGAAAGAATGATGGAACTATATACATTTCTTTTGCAAACATCAGAAGACTGCCAATTGTTGTTTTACTAAAACTTTTGGGGTTGGAAAAAGATAAGGATATTGTAGAAGGATTAAAAGATGAAAAAATAATAAATGAATTTTACGTCAATTTATACGAAACAGACGTTCAAACAGAAAAAGATGCCTTGGAATATATTGGTAAACATTTGAAAATTCTACAAAAAGAATATAGAAAGGAAAGAGTAGAACAGATTATTGATAAATATTTATTACCACATTTAGGGCAAGAAACTAAAAACAGACCAGACAAAGCAAATTATCTTTTAAAAGCAATAAAAAAAATAATTGAATTTGCATTAGGAACTATACCTGAAGACGATTTAGACCATTATGGCAACAAAAGAATTAAGCTTTCCGGTGATTTGCTAGAGCTTTTGTTCAGATCCATACTTGTTGGAAGATGGGGCTTAATAGCAAGAATAAAATATAATTATCAAAAAATGGCAAAACGTGGAAAGTTACCACCTGTTCAAACTATTGTTGAAGCAAATGTTGTTACAAATCAACTAGCGTCTGCAATGGCAACAGGAGCATGGATAGGAGGAAGAACAGGAGTTTCACAAAGACTTGAAAGAAAGAATTACGTCGATTCCTTATCTCATATGAGACTTGTTCTTTCACCGCTAACATCAACTCAAGAACATTTTGAAGCAAGAGAACTTCATCCTACCCATTGGGGAAAGTTCTGTCCATCTGAAACACCAGAAGGACCAACCATAGGATTAAGAAAGCACCTAGCTTTATTTGCAGAAATAACAAAAGGTATAATTGATTCTGAAAAAAAGAAATTTATTTCTAGTTTAAAGCTTAGCAAAGACGGAATTGATGTTTATGTTGATGGTGTTCCTATTGGCTATGTAGAAGATGGAAATGAATTTATTGAAGAACTAAAAAACAAAAGAAGGGAAGGAAAAATCTCAAGAGAAATAAATTTTGTTTATTATCCTCAAATAAATGAAGTTAGAATAAACACAGATTCTGGAAGAATTAGGAGACCTCTTATAATCTTAGAAAATGGCAAGCCAAAATTAACAGAAGAAATAATTAAAAAATTAAAAGATAATGAAATTCGTTGGAATGACTTAATAAAATCAAGTTGTATTGAATATTTAGATACAGAAGAAGAAGATTCAGCACTAGTTGCTTTAAATGAAAAAAGCATAACTTCTGAGCATACTCATTTAGAATTAACAACTTTAAGTATTCTTGGTATACCTACAACATTACTTCCGTTCCCAGAACATAATAGAGGGGATAGAGTAAATCTAGGAGCAAAAATGGTTTGTCAATCCATAGGCTTATACCAGTCTAATTATTCTCTAAGAAGCGATACAAAATCAAATGTTTTAGTCTATCCACAATCTCCTTTGGTTGAAACTGATACAACAAGCGTTATTGGTTTAGAGCATCATCCAGCAGGTCAAAATGTTGTTGTAGCAATAGCATGTTATAAAGGTTATAACATGCTAGATAGTGTTGTATTTAATAAAGCTTCTATAGAAAGAGGATTGTTCAGATCATTTTTCTACAGGATCTATTCTGGAGAAGAAAAAAGATATTGGGGTGGGCAGGAAGATAAAATTGGAGCTCCTGACAAAGACGTAAGAGGTTATAGAACAGAAGAAGATTATGCTAGTTTAGCAGAAGATGGAATACTAACACCTGAGACGTCAGTAGAAAGTGATTCTGTTTTAATTGGTAGAACATCTCCTTTAAGATTTTTATCAGCTAACGAACTTATGTCTGGAATTGCTAATATGAGGGAAAGTTCTATTTGTTTAAGACATGGAGAAAAGGGAGTAGTTGATAGAATTTTCTTAACAGAAACTGCAAATGGAACTAAGTTAGCTAAGGTTTCAGTAAGAGATTTGAGAATTCCTGAATTGGGAGATAAATTTGCTTCAAGACATGGACAAAAATCTGTAATAGGATTGATAATGTCTCAAGAAAGCATGCCGTTTACATCTTCAGGATTGACACCTGATATTATTTTAAATCCTCACTCAACCCCAACAAGACAAGCAATAGGACAGTTTTTAGAAATTCTAGCTGCCAAAACTTCTGCTCTAAGTGGTAAGAAAATAAATGCATCTGCATTCAGCAAATTAAGTGAAAAGGAAATAAGTAATGTTTTACATGAATTAGGTTTTAGAAACGATGGGAAAGAGGTTCTTTATAACGGCATAACAGGAGAAAAAATTGAAATTGAAATATTTACTGGCCTTATTTACTATCAAAAACTAGATCATATGGTAGCAAACAAACTACAAGCAAGATCAAGAGGTCCAGTAACTCTTCTGACTAGGCAACCAACAGAAGGAAAGGCAAAGGAAGGTGGGTTAAGACTAGGAGAAATGGAAAAGGATTGCTTAATTGCCCATGGAGCTGCTCTTACTCTTAAAGAAAGATTTGACTCAGACAAAGTTGAAGTCCCTATATGTAAGAGCTGTGGTTTGGTTGCTGTTTGGAATAAAGCAACAGAAAAAAACATATGCCCAATTTGTAAGGATAGCGATGTTGTAGATATAGAAATGTCTTATGCTTTTAAACTTTTATTAGATGAATTAAAGACGATGCTTATTTATCCCAAAATAAATGTAAATGGAAAATTAATAGGCTCTATTGATTTCGGATTGTTGTCACCCCAAATGATAAAGAAAATGTCAGCAGCAGAAATAACAAAAGCAGAACTTTATGATAATGATGGTTTCCCATTAGAAGGAGGTATAATGGATCCGAGACTAGGTGTTATTGATCCTGGTTTAAGATGCAGAACTTGTGGAAAAAATATGGGAGCAGATTTTGGGCACTTTGGATGTATAGAATTAGTAAAACCTGTTATTCATGTTTTATATTCAAAATTAATTTATAAAATATTAAAATTAACCTGTAGAAAATGTGGAAGGTTAATTTCATCTTCTCTAACAACCACAATAAAGAAATGTCCTCACTGCGGAGAAGAACAAAAGCAAATCAAGTTTGAAAAGCCTTACAGTTTCTATGAAGATGAAAAAATTTTAACTCCTATAGAGATTAGAGAAAGATTTGAAAGGATAACAGATGAAGATTTAAAAGATTTAGGTATTTATGGAGGAAGACCTGAATGGTTAATAATAACTTTATTACCTGTTCCACCTGTAACTATGAGACCATCTATAACTTTAGAGACAGGCGAAAGAAGTGAGGACGATTTAACTCATAAGCTCGTTGACATAATAAGAATAAATCAGAGGTTAAGAGAAAATATAGAAATTGGAGCTCCAGATTTTATAATAGAAGATTTGTGGGAACTTTTACAATATCATAGTGCAACATTCTTTGATAACAGTTTATCAGGGATTCCTGCCGCAAGACATAGATCTGGCAGACCTTTAAAGACTTTAGCTGACAGATTAAAATCAAAAGAAGGTAGATTTAGACAAAACTTAACTGGAAAAAGGGTTAATTTTTCTGCAAGAACTGTGATATCACCAGATCCTTGCATAAGCATAAATGAAGTAGGAGTACCTAGAATTATAGCAAAAGAATTAACAATACCATTAACTGTTACAGAGAATAATCTTGATTATATTAAAGATCTTATATTAAGCGCGCCAAACTGGCCGTCAGCAAACTATGTTATAAGACCTGATGGAAAAAGAAAAAAGATAACAGAAGAAACAAAGGAAGAAATAATAAAAGAATTAGTTCCTGGATACATTATTGAAAGACATTTGCAAAACGGTGACATTGTATTGTTTAATAGACAGCCTTCTCTTCACAGAATGTCTATAATGGCTCACAGAGTTAAAGTAACTCCTTGGAGAACATTCACAATTAACCTATGTTCTTGCCCACCGTATAATGCAGACTTTGATGGAGACGAGATGAATCTTCATGTTCTTCAAACAGAAGAGGCTCAAGCAGAGTCAAAACTTTTAATGGAAGTTCAAAAACATATAAGGTCTCCAAGATTTGGTGGTCCAATAGTAGGTTGTACAGAAGATCATGTATCTGGAACATATGCACTTACTCGCAACAGCACTGTCTTAAGTAGAGAAGATACATTCAAACTATTAGCAGATTGTGGCATATTTGTAAACTTACCTGAAAAGAAAAGCTTTACAGGAAAAGAAATTTTTAGTTTTCTACTTCCAAAAAATTTGCATATAGAGTTTAAAGCTAAAGTTTGCGGTTGTGAGAAATGTGTAAAGGGAACTTGTGAAAATGATGGTTATGTTGTTATTAAAAATGGAAAGCTTGAACGTGGAATTATAGATTCAAAGGCAGTGAAAACTGAGGATGGAAAGCTAATAGACATAATAGAAAAAGAATATGGACCTGATGCTGCTCATCAGTTCATAGATAAGGTTTCTACTCTCGCTATAAAATATTTAGATAAGTATGGATTTACGATGGGCTTAGATGATATTGAACTGAGTACAGAAATCAAAAATAATGTAGCAAAAATAATTGAAGAAGCAGAAAAAGAAGTTGATAATTTAATAAAACTTTATCATGAAAATAAAATAGAAATTCTTCCTGGAAGCAATGCAAAAGAAAGTCTAGAAACTCATATATTAAATACATTATCAAAAGCAATCGAAGAAGTAGAAAAATTAATTAAAAATTCGTTTGAAGAGAATTGTGCAATCATAATGGCAAAATCTGGAGCTAGAGGTTCTATGACTAACATGATACAGATTTCAGCTGTTTTGGGTCAGTCAAGAGTTCTAGGAGAAAGAATACATAGAGGTTATAGAAACAGAACTTTATCTCACTTTAAAGCTGGAGATCTATCCCCTGCAGCACATGGATTTTCAAGAGATAGTTTCAAAACAGGCTTAAATCCATTTGAATTTTTCTTTGATGCTGTATCTGGAAGGGAATCTTTAATGGATAAATCATTAAGAACTAGGCATAGTGGTTATTTAGAAAGAAGGCTTATGAATGCCTTACAGGACTTAAAAGTTGATTATAATTACATCATAAAGGATAATAGAAAGATTATAATTCAATTCTCGCCAGGAGAAGATAAAATTGATCCGTCTAAATCAAGTTGGGGAGAATTGGATGTTAAGTCAATCGTTCGATCTGTAATAAGGTGAAAGAATGAAACTAGGAGAAGCAGAAAAAATATTACCACCAAAAATTATTAAAAACTTAAAGAACGCATTTAAAGAATTTAAACTCACTGAGACACAAAAAGAAAAAGCAATAGATAAAGTTATAGAAATATATAAGAAAAGCTGCTATGAACCAGGAGAATCTATAGGCGTTGTGGCTGCTCAAAGTATTTCTGAACCAGCAACGCAAATGACTATGAGAACTTATCATGTAGCAGGAGCTGCTGAAATTAAAGTAACATTAGGGTTGCCTAGATTAGTTGAAATATTTGATGCTAGAAGATCTCCCAAGACTCCTACTATGACAGTTTATTTACAAAAAAGTTATAATTCTATGAGCAAGGCTCAAGAAGTTGCTTCTGATATTCAAGAAACAAGATTAAGAGATTTATCAATTGAGCCTGCTGTTGATTTATTAAACATGCAAATTGAAATTCCATTAGACTTTAATTCTTTGAAAGAAAGAGGATTAAGAGTAAATAAAATTATTGAAAAATTAAAAGAAAACTTTAAAGAACTTAACATAAAAGAAACAAGAGATAAAATAATAATTAAAGCTAAAGAAGAAATTTCTATAAAAGCTTTACAAAAATTAAAGACCAAAATTTTAGATTCCCATATTAAAGGAGTAAAAAGTGTTTCTGAGGTAAGGATTACTCAAAAGGAAGATGAATGGATAATCAATACTTTAGGAAGCAACTTTTCAAAAGTTTTGGAAGTTCATGGAATTGATAAAACAAGAACAATAACAAATAATATTCATGAGGTATTAAAGGTTTTAGGTGTTGAGGCTGCAAGACAGACTATTGTTAAAGATGCTTACATCACGATGAAGGAAGGAGGATTAAGTGTTGACATAAGACATATTATGCTTGTTGCTGATATGATGACTGCTGACGGCGATATTAAAGCAATAGGCAGATATGGTGTAGCAGGTGCAAAAGGTTCTGTATTAGCAAGAGCAAACTTTGAAGAAACTATTAAACACTTAACTAAGGCTGCAGTAAAAGCTGAAACAGACAAGCTAGAATCGGTTATTGAAAACGTAATGATAAATCAAGTTGTTCCTGTTGGAACTGGAATGTTTGACTTGGTTTTCAGACCTAAGACAGAAAATAAATGAATTTATTAACAAGAAATTGTAAATTCTAAGTGTATGAAGAAGAAACCAAAATTATATTTAGGATTATTTTTAAGTCTTATATTTTTAAACATATTTTATTATTTACTTTTTTTATATTCAAAGAATATTTCATTATATTTATATTGTATCTCTCTAGGGAATTTGATTGGTTTGATTTCAGGAATATTTTTTATTAATAAGAGATTAGAATTAGAATCTAAAAAGCAGTGGAAAAAACCATCATTAAAATCAAGGATTCTTTGGATTTTAGGTTTAATGTCTCTAATTATCGCAACGTTTTTATCTTTAAATTATTTCCTATTTGCTTTATTGTTTATAATAATTGGAATAATTCTTCTTTATTATAGCAAAGTATTTAGATATTTTAAATTAAATAAAGGTAAAAAGAAATGAATCTCAAACAATTCCTTAAACCTGTTAAGAGAAAGATTGTAGTATTTGTGATTCTAGCTGTTATCTTATCTCAAGTTAAAATTAACTTTGCATGTCCAGATTGTCCTACTTTTCAAGGCCTTCCATTTCCTATTTACACCTCTGGTGGTCTAATGTTACCAATAGGAATTGAACGAACTTATAATTTAGATTACATTCCATTATTTATGGACTTGATAATTTGGTATCTCCTCTCCTGTCTCATAGCACAGATTTACGATAAATTTAAATGCATTAAAGTTAAAAAATGATTCTATGATAGATGAATTAAGAAATGCTTTGAACGAGAAGAAGGTTATTATTGGTAGTAAACAAACTATGAAACATTTAAAATTAAAGAATGTTAAACTAGTTATAGTAGCAAACAACTGTCCAGAAAACATAAAAAAGGATATAGATTACTACTCGAAGCTTACGGGAATAAAGGTTGAAAAATTTGATGGAACAGCCAAACAATTGGGGGTACTTTGTGGAAAACCGTTTTCCATAGCAGTATTGGCGATAAAGTGAGTAAATGAGAAATTTTGATACAGATATTATAAGAGTAATAAACGCTTTTGAAAACATAACAGGAACAGAAGTTAGAGACTGTGTATTTTCTGATGTAATTTACTTTCTTGTAAATCCTGGAAAAATGGCTGTGGCAATTGGAAAAAATGGTCATAATATAAAAACTGCTGAAAAAATGCTTAAAAAATCAATAAAAATTTTTGAATGGTCTGAAGATTGCGAACAATTTATTAAGAACATGATACCTTCTGTTCAAAAAATTGATATAAACGGCGAAAAGGCAACCTTGTCAATTGAGATAGAAAGTAGAGGAATGGTTATTGGAAAAAAAGGTTGTAATATAAAAGTTATAAGAGAATTTTTAAGCCGAAACAGCAATATTAAAGATTTAAAAATTTTATGAAAAATGGTTTAAAGAAGCTGTAAACTAAAATAATTAAGACTAAATATGTTATTGCTCTTACAATTTGTTTTGATCTTTTCTTTGCAAACCTGTCTGTTATTGCTTGAACTATCAGTCCGCCGTCTAACGGGTAGATAGGCAAGATATTAACTATTCCAACTGCCAAAGAAAACAAAGAGATCATTGTCAGAAGCGGGATTAAAACACCCAAGAAAAATTCTGGATCAATCTTAAATAGTGGAGTGTATGTTATTCCCATATAAGTAGAATTTGTTTTTTCATTAAATCCTAATTTTACATTATAACTATTTCCATCGGATCTTATTACTACGGTTTCATTTGGCTTTGCATTTCCTATTTCATCAAAAAGATAGGTTGAACCGTTTAGATATTCTGCGTAAGTTGGTGTTATTTTCCTTCCATTTACTTCTGTTAATATCATTCCTGCCTTTAAACCAGCCAAATCTGCTGGGGCTTCTTGAGTAACATTTAAGAGTTTAATTCCAGGAGAAACTGATAAAGGCCAAATTAAATATAAGGTTAGATAAAAAATTAGAAAAGAAACTAAAAAGTTTGCAAAAGAACCCATTGAAAAAATTCTAAGTTTGGTTAAAATTTTTGCTTTTTTTAATTCTTTCTCATCAGGCTCAACAAAAGCACCTGGGAATATTGCTAGCAGTAGCAAACCAACAGATTTTAGCTTTATTTTTTCTGTTCTTGCCATTATTCCATGAAACAGTTCATGTGGCACAAGTATTGTAAATATAGTTATTATCCAAAACCAAAAAGGTATTAAAATATAACCTGGGCCAGATGAACCTACTGCTGATGGTGTTGGTAAAACAAACTGTACAGCAGGTTGAGTTGTAAACAAAATATAAACGCCTTGAATCATATAGAAAAGACAAATTACTATAGCTACTGTACCAACAATCTTCCAAAAGAGTGGAGATTTCTTTGCTATTTTATCTATTATGTCTCTAAATCTTTTTGTTTTTTTGATTACCAAAATGTATTTGATTTCAATGTTTTTTCTATCTCTATATATTAATATTCCTAAAATAACAAAAAATAATATCACTGACAACGAATAAGGATCAATCATAACTCTTTTTTATTTTAACAACTATAAATAATTAAGTGGTTTTATGGCAGAAGAAATACAATTAAAAGAGCTTGAAGAAATAAGGAAGATTGGTTTTGAGCCTTATCCATACAAATTTGATAGAACTCATTTTATAAAAGAAATTATAGAAAAATATTCTGAAATCAAAGCAGGAGAAAAAATAGAAAATGTTAAAATCTTAGTTGCTGGAAGAATAAGATCAAAAAGACATCATGGAAAATTAAGCTTTGCTCATATAGAAGACTCTTCTGGTTCAATTCAAGTATTCATTGGTGCTGAAAATGTTTCTGAAAAAGAGTATGAATTATTTTCTAAGTTAAACATTGGTGATATAATTGGAGTTGAAGGTGGAATTATAAAAACTGTAAAAGGCGAGTTAAGTATATTAGTTAAGAAATTAACTTTATTATCTAAAGCACTTAGAACTTTGCCTTCTCAATGGTATGGATTAAAAGATGTTGAAATAAGGTATAGACAAAGATATGTTGACTTAATAATGAATCCTGAAGTTAGGAAGACTTTTATAATAAGAACAAAGGTTATTGATGCTATAAGAGAATTTCTTAACAAAAAAGGATTTTTAGAAGTTGAGACTCCTGTACTTCAGCCTATATATGGAGGTGCAGCAGCAAAGCCATTTAAAACTTTTTTAAATGAATTAAAACAAGATGTCTATCTAAGAACATCAGATGAATTATATTTGAAAAGATTGATTGTTGGTGGTTTTGATGGTATCTATGAATTTGCAAAAGATTTTAGAAACGAAGCAATAGATTTAAAACATAATCCAGAATTTACACAAGTAGAGATTTACAAAACCTACATAGATTACATTGGTGTCATGAATTTGTTTGAAGACTTAATGAAATATGTAGCAGAAAAGGTTCTTGGAACTACCCAAATAGAATATCAAGGGTATAAAATAGACTTGTCTAAGTGGGAAAGAATTACAATGGTAGATGCTATTAAAAAATATCTTGGCGAAGATGTTAGTAAAATGAACGTTGAAGAGTTAAGAAAAATTTCAAAAAAACATAAAGTAGAAATTTCTGATGATATGACAAGAGGAGAATTAATAAATGCTTTGTTTGAAAGTGTTGATAAGAAAATAATTAATCCCACAATATTGATGGATTATCCAAAAGAAACTGTTCCTCTTTGTAAATCAAAAAGAGGAAATCCAGAGTTTGTTGAAAGATTTGAACCATATGTATGTGGCTTTGAATTAGGAAATGCATATTCCGAACTAAACGACCCTATTTTGCAAAGAAAACTGCTTGAAGAACAAGTAAAAATGAGGAAAAAAGTTGAAGAACCTTGGACAGAAGCTCTAGATGAAGATTTTATTAGAGCATTAGAATATGGTATGCCTCCAACAGGAGGAATTGGATTAGGTGTAGATAGAATAGTTATGCTACTTACAAATTTGGCCTCTATAAGAGATGTTATATTCTTTCCTTTCATGAAGCCTGAAAAAAATCAGTAACCAAATCTTCTTTGCCTTCTGCTATATTCTTCAATACAATTTATCAAATCATTTTTTGTAAAATCTGGCCATAATTTTTTTAAAACTATAAGTTCTGCATAGGACGTCTGCCAAGGTAAGAAATTAGACAACCTTTGTTCTCCTCCTGTTCGAATAACTAAATCAATATCATCTTTTATAAGCAAGTTTTTTTCTATTGTTTTTTGAGTTATGGTTAATACTCCCTTTTCCATAGCTTTTCTTGCTATCATTTTAACAGCTCGAGTTAACTCAAACTTGCCTCCGTAAGCAACTAACAAGTTAAAGACTCTTTTATTGTATTTTTCTGTTTTTTTCATTATTCTTCCCATAACTTTACGAAGGCCTAAAGGCAATCTGGTCAGGTCTCCAATAAATTTCATTCTTATTTCATATTTATCCAAGAAAGATTTTTTCTCATTTTCAAGTTTTTCCAGTTCTCTTTTAAAAAGATTAAGTATTTCTTTAACTTCTCTTTCTGGTCTGTCCAGATTTTCCGAAGATAAAACATAAGCAGAAACTTGAGGTATATTTAATTCTGCGCACCATTCTAAAAACTTTTCAAATTTTTCAGCTCCATAATAATGTCCTTTCCAAGGCTTTAAACTATTTTTAATAGCCCACCTTCTATTTCCGTCAAGAATTATACCTAAATGGTTTGGAATAATCATACCTTTCATGTCAAATAATAATTAGTTATAATTTAAATATATATGCGAAGAGTGTTGCAAAGTACAGAATTTGAACTTTTAATAATCGCATTTAAATAGCTTTTATTGTTTTTAATATTTATGAAGTCAGAAGCTATGCAAACGTTGAAAAAGGAGTTATCATCGGCAGTAGGAATTTTTGTTGAGACTGACGCATTTGCATTTTTTGATGTAAATGGACCTACAATATCTCCTGAACAGGAAGTTGGTAAATGGTTTGATGAAGATGGTAATATAGAAAATAATGAAATAGTTGATATTGAAAAGATTAAAGATAATCCCATTGAACACCTTTACAACCAACCGTACAATTTTTTAGTTGATGAAAATTGCATTCGATATTTTAGAAGAGGTGATTATAAAGGTCGCTTATGGACCGTGTCTGTCACAACTCCTTGCATAGTATTTTGTGCATACACAGCTAGAAACATTAGAAATAAACCTTCTGGTGTATATCATTTTTATCCTCCTTACCCTCCTGACAACCTACTTTTCAAAAGCAGACTTAGAAAAAATTTATCCAATCTTATTGATACAGTTAGACAAACAGAAAGAGAAGAAGTTATAGTGAAAGCGGTAGGCGGTGACTATGATGAACTAAGCCCGCAGGAAATTAGAGATGCCATAGTAAAAACTCTAAAAACGAAGAATCTGAAGGCAGAACCATCATATTTTTTACTTGAAGAAGGACATCACAGAATAACTGAATTTCATCCGAATATTGATAAACTAATTACTTATTTTGAAAACAGTGAAGATAAAACTATTTTGTGAGAATATCCATTGCCACTTCTAGTTACCTATTTCTACCTATTCTTACATCATTATCTTTCCAGTATTTCAATAATCTCTCAGCTAAAGAATATTTATCTTCATGAAGTTTTTCTGAACCTACAAAATGCAATGTCATTCTTAATTGAAACTCAGAAGGATGCTTTTCAAAAAGACAACCACCGTCTGGAAATTCTATTAAAGCATATTCAAAAGGATTTTTCTGGCCTGATACTACAATGCTTGAGTAAGCAGCATTTGCTCCTTTTTCACTAAGAACCATATCGATTGAATCTTTCTCTACCTTGTTACATATTTCTTTTGAACCGTAAACAAAGCCACAAATTGTTCTTGCCATAATTTATTAAATCAACAATAAAAGATTTAAACCTTTTCCGCCCTCACGTCAATCGATAAAGAACATCAGATGTGCGGAGGGCAGGATTTGAACCTGCGTACTCACTAAGAGACAAGCTCCTCAAGCTTGCGAAATTGACCAGGCTATTCGACCTCCGCATGTAGAAAAATATTTTTTAGAACAATATAAATGTGATTTCACATAGCTTTCAGGTGCTCTGGGTTTGCCATAACTGTTTTTAATTTGTTTCCATCTTTTATTTCAACTAAATAAGCTCTACCTCTCTTTTCAATAATTTTTCCTGACAAACCTTGAAATCTTTTAAACGGCATTCCTTCCAAAGAAGAAGAATTTATATCAATAACAATTCTGTCTCCTACATTAAACTGTTTTATAAATCTGTTTATAGGAACTCTTCCAGTTCTTCTAAACTTTTCTCTTGTCCTTCTTCTAGGTCCATGAGATTTTACAACCATTTAATCACATAGAGCATTATACTTATAAATTTATAAATTCTTTGGTCTCTCGATTTTTATAACATCCAGATTTTTTGGTACAGCCTCGTTCAGCAATTCAGAAACTGAAGGCTTGGTTCTTCCATTATCTCCTGTAACCAGCTCTTTAACATAAAGTCCTGAAGTTGCTTTAACTGTAAGCTCTATGGCTTTTTTGTTTATTTGTTTATATTTTAAGTCCTTGACTAATCTTTTTCTTATCAGATCCGCTCTCCTATGAGCAACTCTTGTAGGAGTTCTTTGATTTATTACTCCTACCAAGCTTTTTAATTTTTTCAATTCATTCTTTTTTACTGGTTTTTTGAATTTTACAATGAGTCTATAGGTTTTGTCCCCCATCTCTGATTTGATTCTTCTAACAGTAAACTTGTCAGAAACCTTTAGAAGCTTTACCTTAATCCTTTTATCTATTTTTTTCTCAATATCTTTAAAATTAAAATTTCTAATCTTTGGCTCTGCTATTTCAATCACAAATGGCCTCCAGTCTAAGCATCTTGCATCAACATCTTCACGACCAAAACCATGTAGATAATTATTTTTTCCTTTTGTAACTTTCATGATTGGTTTTGCAACCATTTCTTGGATAGAAGTCTTATATTTTCCAGGAGTTCCCCATTTACATTGAGGAAATCCTCTTTTCAATTTCTTATAATAACCAAGAATAAACAATGAATTTATTTTGATTTCTATGTCCTTCTTTTCCAAATCTAAAAGTATTACTATATTTGGGTTCTTGAAGTTAACAGGCTTCTTTATTATATTCCATATTTTCTTTCCTAGTTCTCTATTTACTTCTGACTTTATAGACTCGACATAATCTATACCTGTTATTTCCCATAATTTTTCTTCTTTTCCCAAGATTTCCGCCGGTATTACTGAACCAACTAGAAAATTGTTAAACTCTATATCTTTCAGTTTCTTAACTGCTTTCTTAGCGTAATCATCCAACTCTTCAAATAAGTTATTGCATAAAAAGCATTTTTCTGGTTTTGATACAAGAAATTCCTTATTGATTCTAAACTTGAATCCAAAAAAATTACTAGGTTCGATTTTTGAATAGTCTATGGACTTGCTATCAATCATCATGGCTATCAATGTCCTGATAAACTTTCCTCTCTCTTCGTTTGTATAGCCCGAAAGTAAGCCTGAAAAAAATCTGCCTAAGCAATTATTACATAGGTTTTTTTCTAAAATTTTTACAGATTTTTCAATTAATTCCATTTTTATCACAAACCCAGTTGATAATAGATATGCAGGCGCTAGCAAGATAAACATTCTTTCCTAGAGAAACTTTTTCTCCGTTTCGAAGAGCAAACTTCTCTTCCTTTTCAGGAAGCCCGATTTGATCTCCTAACACAAAGATAGGTTTTTTATCTATTTTTATATTTTCTATGAATTCTCCTTTTTCATGCAAGACATAATTTTTTCCATTCAACTCGTCTAGAACTTCTTGAAAGCTTTTTCTAGAAACCTTTGTTGCATCAATCTCAAGCCAATCTTTTCCGAATTTCATTGATAATATCTTTTTAATCCATTTTGCATTAGTCATCTCATCAACATAAACTTTTGATAGCTTTGAGCCTTGAAAGCATATTGTAACAGGCGGTCTAGATGGGCCATTCAGAACTACAAATATTCTGGTGTCTTCCCTTACATTATGCGATAACCATAAGGCAGATGAGATACAGCGACAGACCAAGTCCATTCTGCCAGCATTTATTAAATCATTCAGTTTAAAGTTACTATCAGTCCTAGCCTTTCTTGCATAAAGAACAAAAGTTCTCATTATCAAAAACCTTTAAACTTCTTTGCAAACCTTCCAAGCAAACCTCTTTTTCCTCCACCAGAAAACATCTTAATCATTTTCTTTGTTTGTTCATAATACTTTAACAAGTCTCTTACGTCTGATTCGCTGACGCCAGCACCTTTTGCTATTCTTTTAACTCTTGAAGCATCTATCAATTGCGGGCCTTCCCTTTCTTCATTTGTCATTGACTGTATTATAATTGACCATTTTTTCATTTTTTCCTCTTGCTTATCCATGTCAAATTCCTTTGGTATTTTTACAGGAAGTCCTGGCATCATTCCCATTACAGATTTTAAAGAACCCATTTTTTTCATTGATTGTAATTGCTCCAGAAATTCATTCATGGTGAATTTTCCTTCCATTATTTTCTCTGCAGTCTCAGGCTTGAACTCCGCCTCTTTTGCCTTTTCCAACAAGCCTTGAATGTCTCCAAAACCTATCAGTCTAGATATGAATCTTTCTGGATCAAAGACTTCTATTGCATCAATTTTTTCACCTGTACCAATAAACTTTATCGGTGCCCCAGTTATTGCACAGGATGTTATTGCACCACCGCCTCTAGCAGTTCCGTCCATTTTTGTTAGAAAGATTCCATTTATACCAACAAGCTTTTTAAAACCTTCTGCTTGTTGCCCTGCTGCCTGTCCCAAATCTGCTGGTATTGTTAATAGAACCTCATCCGGTCTTATGAATTCTCCTAGTTTTTTCAATTCATCTGCTAGTTCTTTATCCAAAGAACTTCTACCAGAAGCATCAAATATCAAAATATCATACTTCTTGAATTTTTCTATTCCAGTCTTAGAAATTTCAATTGGATTTTTTATATCTTTTGGCGCATAGCATGGAACATTGATTTGTGATGCTAGTTGCAATAGCTGGTCCATGGCAGCTGGTCGATGGACATCGCATCCTATCAAAGCTGGTCTTAAACCCTTTTTCTGATAAAACTTGGCAAGTTTTCCTATGCTAGTTGTCTTTCCAGAACCAAATAAACCTACGAACATTATCTTTCCTGGCTTTAAACTAAACTCAGATTTTTTACCAACCAGTTTCACTAGCTCATCATAAACTATTTTTACAACATGCTCTTTGGTTGTCATTCCTGTTAGTGGTTTTTCATTCAAAGCTCTTTCTTTTATTCTTTCAGTTAAGTCCGAAGCTAATTTAACATCAACATCTGAAGCAAGTAAAGTCTTCTGAATATCTCTTGCTAACTCATCCAAAACATTCTTGTCAATATATCCTGCTCCTGTTATTTTTCTTAATGCATCCTTTAATCCTTCACTAAGTTTCTCAAACATAACAAGAATTTAATCTTAATACTCTTAAATATTTAATATGAAGGTCGTTGGTATAGACCTCGCCGGAAAGGCTGAAAATCCTACTGGTTTCTGCCTTCTAACTGAAGATGGCTCTCAAACAAAACTTCTTTTTTCTGATACGGAAATACTCAGAGAAATAGAAGAAACTAAACCTGATTGCATTGCAATCGATGCTCCTTTCTGGATTCCTAGAGTTGGAGCTTGGAGATCTTCTGATGAGAAATTATTAAAAAGAGGTTTCCAACCTTTATCTCCTCTTCTTCCTACAATGAGATTGCTAGTATTAAGGGCTTCTCATCTTGTAAAAGTTTTGAAGGAAAGAGGTTACAAAGTTATTGAAGTTTTTTCAAGTGCAATAGAAAAAGTTCTTGGTTTATCCAAAGAACCTAGAAAAAATAAAGACGAGTATGATGCCTTGCTTTGCGCTTTAACAGCAAAGGCATATCTAGAAGGAGAGTATGAAGATTTGGATGGAATCATAATTCCTAAATAACTTTTTCTGTAATCATAACAAAGAATGTTAAGATTATCCTATATAACTTTCCTAGTTGGAAAGGATATATTTAACACTAGATTTAAGGATTATTTTTTCTTCTTTTTCTCTTCATTAAATTTATGAATGTTATCTGCAAGATGAACGACATAAGCAGTAAATAATGGAATAGTCCATGGACTTGCATATTCTGTCATAGATGATATAGCTACCATATACATGACAAAAATACTAGTAAAGACATGACAAAAATACTAGTAAAGGCTCCAGGGTATTTTGTAATTTTTTGCAAAACAACTAATAAAGCAATTAAAAATAAAATTATTATATGAACAGTAAACGAAGGATATTTTTCTGCAATCATAGCATTAGCAATTGGCATAAAAAGTAAAATTAAGAAATAAAACAGAACTGATGTGCTGAAAGGAATTGAAAGTACTATTTTTTTCAAATATTTCTTTATACTATTCATACTAAGAATATGGCTTTTTCTGGTTTTTAAGCTTCTCGTTCTTTTCAAAAACTTTGCTGTTCTACTTAGTCTTAGATATATGTTTTCCAACTTGGAAAGAATTATCCTATATACTTTAATTCCTAAATAAATTAAACTTAAATTCTTAAGTTTTTATTAGTAAATCATGAAGCTTAGAACAAGAATTAAAGAAAATCTAATGGATGCAACTGAAAGTTTAGGACGTGGTTTAAAAAATTTCATATATTTTTCTTTAGGTATAACAGGTGCTGAGGCTCTTCTTCAATTAGGAGAAAGTGGAACTATAAATCCTAGAACTGTATATAATTCAGACTTGGTAATTCCGATGACATCTTTAAACTGGCTTTTTGATGGTGCTTCAAAAGAAAATTGGACACAAACATTAGAAGCATCTGCAGTTTACTTTTTAAAACTTGGTATGGACATAGAAAAAGCTTCTAAAGGAGATGCACAAGCTTTATTTTATGATATAGGATCCATACCAACAATGGCAGTCATTAGAACAGCTGATTATTTGATAAAAAGAAAGAGAAAATAAAAACTTTTTATCTCCAGTAAGGATAGTAGCCTTCTTGTTGTTCATAAGGAAGCTGTATCTTATTTATCTCATTCATATTATCCAAGTTATTCATTTTTATCATTTTATCTGAAACCGTGTAAAGAGCATCATCCATATACAAAGACCTTTTTACATCATAAGGCGAGCTGTAATAATATCCACTTTTAATAAGTTCGCTCTCATTTTCTAGGTGAGTTATTCTTCCTTTTAGAACAAAACCGTTTTCTAAAGTTAAATCAAAAACATAAGCTCCTTGCCAAACATATTCACCATACGTATTTGGTTCAACCCCACCTGGATATTTTTCTTCGTCTATCTCTGCTAATAAAATAGGAATTACCAACAAATTCTTTGACTTGCTAAACAAGAACGCTTTGTGATCATGCAAAGCATAGGAATCAGTTCCTCTGTCACCTATATTATACTTCGAAACTTCTTTTGGATGCTCAACATCGCTAACATCAAACAAGGATATTTTTATTCCTTGATACCAAGCAAAATTTCCTCCTTCCTCTGCTTCTACAGTTTCCTTTCCTATTCCTATTATATGATTCTCATCATAAGGATGCAAATAATCTGAATAGCCCGGTATTTTTAATTTTCCAAGAACTTTTGGATTGGTCGGTTCTTTCAAGTCTATTACAAACAGAGGATCTATCTTCTTGAATGTTACCAAGTAACACCTATCACCTATAAATCTTGCAGAGTAAATCCTTTCTCCTGGAGCAAGATCTTCTAGTTTACCAACGATAGCTAGGTTTTCACTCAAGACATAAACATGATTGGCTGAGGTTGCTCCTCCCTTTGAAACATGACCAGATGTAGTAGCTATTCTAAAATAATTGTTATACTCATCCATAGAAAACTGATTTAAAACATTTCCTGGAACCTCTCCTTGATTTTTGTATTCTATCTTCCCATCTTTTATTGATATTTTATGAACAACTGTCTTTTCAGTTTCTTTAGCAATATCGCTTTGATATTTAATCATTCTCTCTTGAACAGCTTTCTCAAAATCAGTTCTTTCCTGCTCACTTAAACTTCCAGAATAGTTCTGAACAACTTCTCCTATTGCTTGTAGTCTTTCATAACTGTTGTTCATAGAATTCTTTATTTCATTTATGCGGGAAGCAATAATTGCAGGAACAGAAGATATGTAGACATCATTTATCAATTTTTCCGTGTAATAAGTCTGGCTCATATATTTAGTATAAGTAACATAAATGTTGTTTAAAGAAACAAATATGTTTTGAGTTGTTCCCATTAAAAATACTTTGCTTGTTATGTCTTCATTATCATTCTGAGTGTTTAACGATAGAATAGTTGTAAACATGTAAGAATAATCTGGAGAGTCAAAATAGTAAACATCAGCACAACCACAAAGTTGCTTTGTCTGGCTCCCTGAAGTAATATTCGGCATTGGCGGTATTTCTCCTCCCTCTTTTAAGTAGTAATTCTGATTTAATATGACGTAAACATAATTTCCTATCATTCTTGAGTCAAAATAATTTCCTTCCAAAGAAAAGTTTCTTTTTAAAACAGGATTGCTTCTATCTGAAACATCATAAACATTAATGAAGGTTCCATAATAATAGGGATAATATTCTCCCTCATAATTTCTGGAACTTTGACCAAAAACAACCAGCTTATCCTTATTTATGAAAATCTCTTGAGGTGCACCACTTAATTCAATCTCAGACAAAACTTTTGCATTCTCAGCAGGAAAGGCATCAATAATAACAAGCTTATTTCCAGAGACAGTGTAAATATATTTTCCATCGTTCTTTACAATATCTGCCTCATCAACTCCTTCTACTTGAATATTAGTTTTAGAATAATCTTCAGAACTTACAGCTTCTTCAGCCATACCCGCAGTTGCTTTTTGAGCCATCGCTGGAGCAGTACCAGTCATAACAGTTGAAAAAACTCCACCACCCCAGCCATAATTGTAAGATTCTACATTTGACTTAACAAAATTCTTTAATTCTTCACATGAAGAGAATTTCTTTAATTTGTTATCAGCCACAGGTTGGGGAGAGATTGTGTAAATTCCTATTAATACGACAACTAAAACTACAAACAATGCCAATATGCTTACTTCTTTTTTCATATTAAAACTTTGATTAAGCTCGTTTAAATATAATACTTATTTTATTAGGTTTTTACCTTACAAGAAAGCTTAAATTCTTAATTAACGATTTATTTTTTTGGTGTATTTATGGATTGGAAGAATGAAACAGAGAGAATGGTAGGACACTGTAACAGTTTTAAAACCGCATGCACAGGAGATTGCAATAATGGTGGTTGTGTAGTCTATGATAACAGGACTTATGATGGACCTCTGAGAAGATATCTTGAAAGAAATTATGGAATCTCTGGGAATGTCGGCATTTTGTCAGGTGCTATATGCCCTGTTGGATTAGCACTAGGAATGAGATTAGAACAATTTGGTGAAGAACATCCATCAGGGTATCAACCTCAAATTATTTCAGCAGCACAAAACCTACAGATGAAATCGTTTGGAGTTGTCAATTCTAAAGTGATTAAACAAAGTGTAGATTATGTAAAAACTCTAATAGAAGAAACACTGCCTAAAAAAGAAACATTTATATTCAAATCAAACTTGACAATTCTAGTTCCAGGTATAGAGAAGGTGCCTAATAGTCGCATCAATAACAGTGTCAAAATCCATTTTGGCGGAAGAATGTAGAAAGATTAATTGAAAAAATATCAGTGGTAGAAGCCTTAATTATTCTAGTAGTTTTTCAACAATTTTATTAGAATCAAACTTTTCCAAGTCTTCATATTTTTGTCCGACACCAAGATATAAAATAGGTTTTTTAATTGTAAAGGATGCTGACAAAGTTGCTCCTCCCTTTTCGTAAACATCTGCTTTTGTTATAATCAAGGCATCAACTCCAACAGCATCATTAAAAGTCTTGCACTGATCGTAAACATCGTTTCCTGTCAAGGCATCTAGAACAAGTATTTTTAAATCAGGTTTGTTAACCTTTACAATCTTCTTTAACTCATCCATTAAATTGACATTAGCATGTGTTCTTCCAGCAGTATCTGCTAACACAATATCTATATCTTTTGACTTTGCATGTTTAACAGCATCAAATATAACAGCAGCAGGGTCTGCTCCGTATTTGTGTTTAATAACTTCTATGCCAAGTTTTTTACCATGTTCTTCTAGTTGCTCAATGCTAGCTGCTCTAAAGCAATCTCCTGCAGCAAAGACGCAAGATAAACCATTTTTCTTTAACAAGTGACCGATTCTTGCTATGCTAGTTGTTTTTCCGCTACCATTGAACCCAAGAAAAACAATGAGAAATGGCTTCTTTGTTTTAACTTTTTCAAGCAAATCAAAACCTTCAACTTTTAAAATATCAAGAATAGAATCTCTAAATGAATTTCTAATAACATTTTCAATCTCTCCTCTTTTAATGAATTTCCCAACAAGGTTATTTTTTAAATCATTGCAAATTTTCTCAGCAACCTCTAAAGCAACATCAGAACTTATCAAGTTCATTTCCAAATCCTTTAAAATATCCTTAACATCTGCTTCCTCTATCTTCTTTTCAGTTACCTTTCTCTTAATTTTTTCTAGTATTCCTTTCTCTTCTTTGGGTTTTCTCTTCAATAATCCAAGAAATTTCTTTTTAGGTTTTTCTTCTGCAATCTCCCTTGCAGTTTCAATAATTTCTTTTGCCTCTTCTAATTTCTCTTCTACTTTCTCAATCTCTGGAACTTTTTCTTCAGGCTTTTCAATTTCTCTTTCAACCTCTTTTACTAATTCTTTTTTTGGTTCTTCTATATGTTCCTCTTTCTTTATCTCTTCAACAGCCTCTTCTATCTTTTTCTCTTCTTTCTCAGAAACAGCCTTAGAAATTTTTTCTATTCCTTCTTTTAGCTTTTTCTTTAAGAATCCAAACACTTTATCACTCTTGAGATTTTTCTACTTCTTCTTGTATTTTTGCTAACTGCAAAGCAATGGCTGTACTTTGATTTCTTAATTCGTTTAAGTTCTTTTCAAATTCCTTAAAATTGCTGTCTAGGATTGCAATAGCATCTTCTCTCTTTTTCTTTATTGCAACACCACTTCCAATTCCAACTATTATTTCTTCTGTATCTTCTATTTTACCAGAAATGAAATTACCGCTTCCTATTGGTATCAAAGCTTTGCTTGGCTTTGCTTTCTTTAGCTCTTCTATTGCTGCTTTTGTGTTTTCTATTTCTGCTATTCTGTCACTTATTATTTCTTCTCTTTCTTGCAATGCTTTTAAGTTTGCTTCCAAAACTTGGAATTGAATTATTTTCTTTTGCAAATCTTCTTTCATTTAAAAACCTCTTCTAATCTTCCCATTTCAGCTCCAGTTGTTTGCTCTGAAAATACTATTCCTTTACTATTAACAATTACTCCTGATTTTATAAATGGACTCCCATAACTTATTGAACCAACATCAACTCTTACTTTAAGTATCTCTTCTATCTTTTTTAACTCTTCTTCCTTGGCTTCCCTATGGCACAAGCATCCTAAATTGCTTGCAACAGCGCATGAACCAACTATTTCTAATTCAGCTATTTTCCCTGTTTCAACCTCACAGCACAATGTATCGGATATTTCTCTCTTATATCTTTTCAAGGAGTTTGATATCAAACATCCTTTGTCATTGCATAAAATCAAGTTTCCTAAGGCAGTTTCCTTTGAGTTTATTATTTTCAGATTTATTTTAAGCTTCTTTAGATTTTTCAACTCAAAATCTTCTACTATCTTCGGCAAGATAATGCCATTACTATTTCCTGCAACAAATAAACCTGCTAGCTCTGTGCCAGCTATGCTTGAAATTATAATATTAACTTTTAAAAATTCCTTGATTTTTTGCAAAATTTTTTGCTGAGGTTCGATTCCTAAAAGACAATAATTATCAGTAGCAAACCCATACAAGCCTATGTTGGGATCTCCATAAAAGTTTGTTCTTAAAAACTTGAAAGACATGAGTTGAATTTAGAAAGAGAAGTATTTAAATTATTCCAGTTTAAGTTCTATTAATTTATTTTTTAGTTTATCTACACTTTCTCTTGTTCCGTCCCATTTTACTCCAAATTTTTCAGATAGTCTTTTTAATTCTTGAGGCTGAATTGCGTATTTATGCTCAAACGTTTTCTGATGAGTAACCAAGTCACTATAGGATACAACAATTAAATTTAATTCTCCATTATCGCAATTTACGTCCTTTATTAGATATGTTTGCTTCTGATTCATAAAATATTGCTAGAATTAAACGAATTTATACTTTTTTCTCTTCCTCTGGCTTTTCCTTAGTTTCTTCTGGTTTTTCCTCTTTAGCTTCTTCAGGTATTTCTTTTGGTTTACCTTTAACTTCTTCCTGAATTTCTTCTTGTATTGTTTTCTTTTTTCTTTCCTTTCTCTCTTCCTTTATCTTTTCCTTCTTTTCCTTTTTCTTTTCCTCTTTTTTCTTTACCTCTTCTTTAGAAGGAGTTTTTATTTCTACTCCCAGAATTTCGGCGTAAACTACATCTTCCTCTTTTATAACATGAACTCTTACTTTTCTTGGAGGTTTGTTAATTCCTCTTTTCCATATAGCCTCGTTAATGGATTTGCCAATCTTAATGTTCTCATTTTTCATATGTCTTATAAGAAAATCTCTAACAATCTTGCTAGCGTTCCTAGCCCTTTTTTGTCTTTCCTTTTCAAAAGCTTCCCTTAAAGGAATGTTAAAAATCTTTTCTTCAGGCATAACATCATAGTACTAATTTTACTTATTTAAAGCTTATTTCTTTATTTTTATTTAGGAGTTAAATGAACAATACAGCTTATGTTTTAGTTATTACAGGATATTCTCCAGAAGATGTTCTAAAAAACATAAGAAAAATTAAAAATGTAACAGAAGCCTTTATGGTTAGCGATCCGTATGACATTATTGCAAAGGTTGAGGGAGGCAGTGAAGAAATTGAAAAAACTGCTAAGCATATAAGAAAATATGACAATGTTTTATCTACTTTAACAATGCCTTTATTCGAAGGCTTTGTTAGGAATCCAAAAACCGGTGAAATAATAGAAATATAGAAAAGATTAAGCTGGTGTAAGCGGTTCTCTTTTAAGATTTTTACAAGGTCGTTCTTTGCATTCACTGCAATGTTTCAAACCTTTTGATTTAGCGCAATTCCTCAATATTTTAACTCTTTTCTCTTGCTCTTTCAACCATTTATCTAATCCTATTTCTTTCATTCTTTTTAGATTGTTTGTAACTTCGTTATACCATTCTTTAGTTTCAAAGAAATCTTTGAATTTTTTGCAAGGAAATTCAGCACACTGACAGCAGAAATCAAACCTTCTTTCGTTTAAACAGCACTCGAATATCTTGCAAATTCCTCTATACTTCAAGCATTCTCCTTTTCCAGACCTACAGCCTTTGCATGTTCCTCTTTGGAGTCCTAAGCATTCTCCACAATAAAGGCCGCATGGAGCTGCTAATAAACTTATTTTCATTTAATCACTTTATTTATAGTAATACAGAATTCTTATGTCTGAAAGAGCAATTATCTTGTGATAAACATTAGGTAGAATTTCTATTTTTACAGGAGCCTCTACTTCTTTGGTTTCGTTCCCAACTGTTAATTCTATTTTTCCTTCGACCAAGAAAATATCCTCTCCCTCTTTATGAGTATGGTCTGAACTGATGGTGCCCTTCTTTCGAACTAGAAAATTCATCCTATCGCAATTATAAATCGTTCCACGTTCATCAGATTTTATTATAGATAATTTTTTGATATTCATTTAATCACTTTTCTAACTTTGAAAACACAAAAGTGAGGTATTTTGGAATATGCTTCATAAGCTTCAGGATTTACTTTTTTACCTTCTTTAACAGGTTTTGCATCTACAAAATCTTCTATAGCAAATTTATTTCTTATAATTGTTCTTATCAAAGTTTGAAAGGTTCTATGATAAAAAGGTATTCTTATTCTAAAGGTTGGCCACTTGACATACATTTTTCCTTCTTTAAAATAATTCTTAAATTTACGATATAACCTTGATTCATCTTTTTCGTGTTTTGACACTTCTAACAAGGGGTTGGTAAGCGAAAAAACAAATATACCATTGTTTTTAAGAACTCTATAAACTTCTTTGAATGCCTTATCTAATTTTTTAAAATAACCTATAACTAAACCAGCTACTACAATATCAAAGAAGTTTGATTTGTAAGGTAACTTGTAAACGCTTCCTATTTTAAAATCTACATTTTTTATTTCAGATTTTGCAATTTCGATCATTTTTGGAGACAAATCTATTCCCCATACTTTCGCTCCTCGTCTTTTCAGAATTATAGTATGTCTACCAGTTCCACAACCTAAATCAAGAACTTTTTTATTTTTAACGTTTTTTAGTAAAGATGTTGTTGCTGGAACTTCTAGATATGCATTAAAGAAGTGATGAGCTGTTATTTTATGATATCTTTTTGCAAGTTTATTATAAGTTTCTCTTACTTCTTCTTCCATTTCTTCCACTTCTTATAATTTAGAAATCAGAATTTAAATATTGACCGTGCTTCAGAGTTTGAGACGACCGCGTCTCCAGTGTTTTGTCCTGTGAACTGCTATTCTTCTTGTTCTTGCTCTCTTTCCATACTTCTTCAAGTCTGCCCATCTTGGAGCAGGTCTTTTCTTGCTAGCAGCTATCAATCTTAATTTCTTTGGTAAAGGAGTTGGTTTGTTTGGCATAATCATCTTCTCTTTATCTTGGTTTTTCTAGAAGGTGTTAAAACATTTAGAATATGCTTTAATTTAGCATCATCTATTATCTCATTTAATTGACCTGACTGGCTAAGTTGAAACAAATACATTTCAAGTTGAGTGGCAACCAAGGGATTTGCCAGCTTAACCCTTCCCAATCTTTCAGTTGCCTCTCTTGTCAAAATCTTTCTTAAAACTTCTTTTTTCATTGCTTCAAACTCAGCAGTATCTGCATTCATTTTATCTCCTTTGCTACTTTATTTAAAAGTCCTTGACCTTTGGAAGTTATGACCCTTCCCTTTCTTGGCTTATCAACCTTTTTAATATAATCTGACTTTTCAAGCTGTTGAAGAATAAGCCTTATTATCTTTCCTCCAGCTTTTCTATGATGAGCTATTTTTTTCCCATGAGTCATCTTCCTTCTACCACCAAAAGCAGTTCTTAGCCTCTGAACGCCCACTGGCCCATTCAAGTATATTTTCCTTAAAATAGCAGCTGATCTTAAAAACCACCAGTCTTTTTGTAAAGGTGGCCTTTCCTCGGATACACCGGTCTTTACATATTTGCTCCAGTCTGGCGGTTTTATATTCTCATTTTTCTTTAGCTCTTCAGAAAGCTTTTCTATTAATTTTTGAGTTGGAACATCCCTCATAATCATCTTGTCTCTAATATATTTTTTATGTTTAAAAATCTATCTTTAACCTGTACTTATTTGCAATTTTCTTAATAAGCTCTTTGTATCTTTCTGCAAACTCGGGCTTCTTCTTTATCATTTCTTTTAGTATTTCTATCCTTTCTTCTGCTATTTTAACTCTGTTTTCTTTTATTTGTTTGAATCTTTTATATTTCATTTTTATCTCCCTCTAGGAGGTATCTTCCTTGTCTATAGATTTCAATGTTATGCTTTTTCCAATACAGCTCATTATAACCTGTTGTTATTAGCTTAAGTTTTAAGCCTTTTAATCTTTCTCTCATCTTTTCTTTTATTTTTCCTAAAGCTTCCTCATTGGCAGTGTGCGCTTCAATTTCAAGGAATTTCCCTAATCCTTTAACATCATCAAGGCTAAAAGTGAAACTTTCATCCTTATACCTTTCTCTATTTTTGTCAATGATAACTGAGCATATAAAATTATTTCCAGTTTTAAACTCTTCCAAACTAGGGTTTGCAATTTCGACCAAACTTAAAATTTTACATATCTTATTTATTTCTTTCAAAGATTCGATGGTTAACGGTAGTGAAAATGAGTGTTCTTCACAATGCTCATGCTTTCTTTCTTCATCTTTCAGATTATATTTGAAGTCTAGTATCCTGCTGTCTCTTATTCTTATAAACAAACCTTTTTTGTATAGGTCTGCATTCTCTGTATCTAGATAAATATCGACTATTCTTCTCCTATCAATAGAACTAAGCGTATTTAAGAAATTTCTAACCTGTTCCTCATCAAGAATTTGAAACTTTAACTCTACCTCAATGTCACTTCTCATTAAATCACTAATATATTTATCTCTTAACTACAAACAATTTATAGCTTTTTATGCCTGCAACTATTATTGTTGGCCTTCAATGGGGAGACGAAGGAAAGGGAAAAATAATAGACCACATGTCAGAAAATGTTGACCTTGTTGTAAGATACCAGGGCGGAAACAATGCAGGTCATACCGTAGAGGTTGGAAATGAAAGGTTTGCATTACATCTATTACCTTCTGGGGTCATTAGAGGCAAAAAAGTTGCAATAGGAAATGGAGTTGTTATAAATCCAGAAGTTTTGATGAATGAAATCAAGGAACTAAAATCAAGGAATTTAAAAATTGATTTGGTTGTGGATGAAAGGGTTCATATAATCACTCAAAAGCACATTGAGCAAGAAAAAGAAGAAGGTAAAATAGGGACAACAAAGAGAGGAATAGGACCTTGCTATACTGATAAAATTAGCAGAAAAGGAATTATGGCAATAGATTATGCAAAAGAACTAAAAGAGTTTCTTGGTGATGTTTCTTTACTGATCAACTCATTCTTAGACAAAGGCAAAAATGTTTTATTTGAAGGTGCGCAAGGAACACTGCTCGATATAGACCATGGAACCTATCCTTTTGTTACATCTTCAAATGCAAGTGCAGGCGGTGCATGTACTGGAACAGGTGTTGGACCAACAAGAATAGATAATGTGATAGGAGTTTCAAAGGCTTATGTAACAAGAGTAGGTTTAGGACCTTTTCCAACTGAGATAGCTGATAAGGAAATACATGACTTTATAGTAAACAAAGGAAGAGAATTCGGAACAACAACAGGAAGGCAAAGAAGGTGTGGATGGCTTGATATATTTGCCTTAAAATATGCTTGTAGAAAGAATTTTGTGAATGAAATCGTTATAACCAAATTAGATGTCTTAGGCGGTTTGAAAGAGTTATTTATATGCACTGGTTATAAAAGAGACGGCGAGTTATTAGATAGATTTCCTGTACATTTAGAAGGCTGTGTACCTGTCTATGAAAAAATGGATGGATGGAAAGAAGATATAAGTTCTATAAGAGATTTTGATGATTTGCCTGAGAATGCAAGAAAATATATAGAAAGAATAGTTGAGTTGTTAGGAGTTCCTATTAAATTAATAGGTGTAGGACCAAAAAGAGATCAAATAATTATAAATGCGTCGACCGGGATTTGAACCCGGGTCGTGAGCTTGGAAGGCATACACATTAAAGTTTCATGTCCTAACCACTAGACTATCGACGCATATAGAATTAATTTTTATATTAAGAATTTAAAAAGACTCTCTTATCTTCTTAGCTAGTTCTTCCAATTCCTTATCATCTGCCCTTGGACCTAGTTGTGTTGTAATATACCCTTTATAATTTTCAAAAAAGATTTTTTCAGGAGCCCAAATTTCTTCGAACTTTTCTTTCAAGCCGTGCACAGGATAAAGTTTTATATGAGCATGGTCTATTCCTAAACCTTCCATTACCATCGTTGTTCTTTTGACGTCTAGAGCTTTGTCAAGCATTTTAGCAACTTTTTTTGTAAATAACATTAACTTAGTATAAACTTCTTCTGGAATATCAAAAGCATAGGAAGGGTAATGCTTCTTAGTTAAAACTAATGTTACTCCTTTAGTGTTTGGAGATATGTCTAAGATTGCTAGAAATTCTTTATCTTCATAAATCTTATGACAAGGCATTTCTCCTTTTACAATTTTGCAAAATATACAGTCCATTTCAATCACATGAATGGGGTTGCCAGGATTTGAACCTGGATTCCGAGGTTTCTTTCATCCTTGAATCAATGCTCCATGACTGGAGCCTCGTGTCTTAGCCAAGTTGGACGACGACCCCTCTTTTAGAGATAGGATGTAAGTATTTTTATATTTTTGCTAGATGTCATAAATTGCTATAATGTCTTTTCCTATTTCTTTTAATATGATTTTTTTCCTGTTTTTTATAGAGTCCTTGAAAAAATCCTTTAACTCATTCTTAGAATATCTCCATGATTTTTCAAATTTTAAAATGGAAGGGTTGATTCCGTCAGCATCAAACATCTTTTCTAAAATTATTTTAGATTTTTCTAAAAAATTTTCTTTGTGTTTTTCTTTATATGAATAAGGCTCGCAAATTATGACTTTTTTGGCAGTTTTTCCAATTTTTTCTAATAATATTTCATGCCTTGGATAAATATGATGAAGAACATCACAAATAACTATTGTATCTATATTTCTTGAATATTTTTTAAAATTAAAAGCATTACAATTAAAAACCTTTAAACCTCTTTTAGAGGCAAATTTTAAGAATTTTTTATTTAAGTCTATTCCAACATAGTTACATTTTTTAGATATGAATTTTCCTAAAATTCCTGTTCCACAGCCAATATCTAAAACATTAGAGTTTTTTTCTATATTTTTACTAATGTACTCATATCTTTTTTTAATATTACTTTCATGTAAAAGTTTCAATGTCAATTCATAAAGGTTTGGAAAATAATATTGAATAAACTTCATATAATCAGGTTTTCAATTTTGCTAAAGCAAAAGAATATCTATGATGTTCAAAGGTTTCTAGAACTTTTAAACCACAATTTTCTAAGGCTTTTTTTAATTCATATTTGTTCATAGCATTTTCAAAGCCAAAAGGCCATTTGTTTGTTTTTTCTAAAATCCATTTAGTTATTTTATAATACCAAGCTGGTCTAGGAATAGAAATGATAATATAACCATCTTTTTTAACATGTTTTTTATGAGCATCAATAATTTTTCTTTGCTTTTCATCCAAGAAATGTTCTATTAAACCTTCGCTATGAACTATATCAAATTTTTCTTTAGGTTTAAACTTAAATAAATCTTTCTTTAATAATTTTACCTTTATTCCATACTTTTCGAACTTTTTGGATGCTAAAAAAATGGCTTCTTTACTATTATCTAAAAGTGTTGCTGATCCCCCATAATTCTTAATAATCCTAGCTGTTAATTCACCTGAACCACAACCAAGTTCAATTATTTTGGGGTTCTTTATTTTAAGTTGATTTAAAAATTTTTGATAAATTTTAAAAACTCTATTATGATGAATTTTTAAGACATTTTTATATAGAAATGATGATGAGACATTTTTTAACCAAAATACATCCCAATTATTCATAAATTATTACATGGTAGAGAGAAATATAAATTTATGTATAAATTTCTAAATGATAGATATAGAAGGTAGATAATTTGATAGAAATATCTGTAATAATTCCAACCTTAAATGAAGAAAAGTATATAGAAAATTGTTTAATAAGTTTTAAAAAACAAAATTTTAAAGACTTTGAAATAATAGTTTCTGATGGATTAAGTATAGATAACACAGTAAAAATAGCTAAAAAATATGCTGATAAAGTGGTCTCATCAAAAGATAAAAGTATAGGCGATGGGAGAAATAAAGGTGCAAAAATTGCTAAGGGTAAAATTCTTCTTTTTGTAGATGCTGATACTATTGTTAAATCTGATCTATTGGTCAAAATAAAAGAAGTAATGAAAAATAAAAATGTAATAGGTTTAACAACAAAAATAACTTCAAAAGAAAAATTATCAAGTTTTGATTTTATTGCATTTAAAATTTATAATTACTTTGTTAGAGCAAGTTTATTTCTATCGTTCATAACACCACAAATACCTGGAGTTTGCCTTTGTATTAAAAAAAGTATATTTGATAAAATTGGTGGATTTAATGTAAATATGAAAACGTGTGAGGATTTAGAGTTTTGCGAAAGGGCAAAAAAATATGGCAAATTTTTATATTTAAATGATACTTTTGTAAAAACTTCTATTAGAAGAATGAGGAATTTGGGACGTTTAAAATTTATTACACATCAATTTATTTCATTAATTAATTACATGTTATTTAAGAAAGGGAAAATTAATTACGGTACAGTTAGATAAAGAATTAAATAAGTTCATTAATTCTTTCAAAATAAGAAACTATTTTAAATATACTTATATGTAAATCTATTAGTTTTGAATTTATGGGTATTTTTAGTTTTTCTATTAACCAAAATTCTAAAGAACTAAAAAATAAACAAGATGCATAAACTACTTTCCAAATAGTTTTAGAATCTATTTTCTTATTAAAAGATTCTTTGTATATATCTTCCATCTTTTTAACGTAATTTGAAATATTAAATTTCCTTACAGTTTCATGACCATTTTTTATTAATTCATTCCTTAATTTACTGTCCCTTTTGATTAATGAAATATTCTTAATTAATTCATCTTCTGTGTTAAAAAGTATACCATTTTTTCCATTTTCAATAAAGTCTTTAAAGCCTAGGGCATCTCTAGCTATAACAGGACAGCCATTTGCCATTGCCTCTAGGATAACCAAGCCTTGAGTTTCTGTATCAGAGGCTGAAACAAAAACATCAGAACTTGAGTAAAGTTCTGATAATTTTTTATCTGAAATGTATCCTGTAAAAGTAACATTGCTTTCTATTTCAAGTTTTTTACATAACCTTTCTAGTCTTTCCTTATCAGGGCCATCAGACGTTATTATTAGATTTGCATTTATTTTCTTGCAAATCCTTGCAAAAGCTTTTAAAATGATATCTATCTTTTTTTCTTTACATAATCTCCCCACATGAAGAATTGCTAATTTGCTGTTCATTTTTTTGTTATTTTTTGTTATTTTAAGATCTAATGGTGTTGGTAGTACTTTTACAGGTCTTTTGGTTTTTAATAAATCTTTTATTGGTTTACTTGGGACTATTACAATAGAAGTTCTATCAAAAAAGCATTTAGCATATTTATCAACTATCTCTTTTTTAAAACTTGAAGATCCTGTATAACTAAAATACTCTGAAAACAAAGTGTGATATGTTGCAACAATAGGTATTTTTAAAATTTTTGCTATAGACATGCCAATAAGACCTATAGTAAAAGGAGAATGTATGTGTATAACATCTGGATTAATTTTTTTAATTTCTTTTATTATCTTAAAAGTAGGCAAACCTACTCTGTATTCAGGATAATTTTTGAATTCAGAAGATGATATTGGATGTATATATTTTTCTTTAGGTATTCCATCTGGACAAAAAATATGAACCTCATTACCAAGTTTTCTCAGTTGTTTAGAAAAAAGTTCTATTGATTTAACTACACCATTGATTTGAGGATAATAGGTATCTGTAAAAAACACTATCTTCATATTACCAAATTATAGAAAATAAAACATATAAATTATGATAAATTATGATTTTGTAGAACAAAGCCCCGGGAGGGATTTGAACCCCCGACATCCTCATTACAAGTGAGGCACTCCACCGAACTGAGTTACCGAGGCATATTTAATATATAAATGCATATTTTAAAAATATTAACTTATGATAAGCGCTGTGGTATGTACAAAAAATGAAGAGAAATATATAGAAAAATGCTTGAAATGTTTAAAAAATCAAACCTTAAAACCTGAAATAATTGTGGTAGATGGTCACTCGACGGATAGAACGGTTTCTATAGCAAAAAAATATGCTGACAAAGTTGTTAAGGACAATAAGAAAGGTGTGGGTGACGCAAGGAATGTGGGATGGAAAGTAGCAAAAGGTGATATAATTGCTTATTGTGATGCAGATTGTTTACCACCAAAAGATTGGATAGAAAATATCTCAAGACTAATGGATGAAAACATATGCATATCCGGTCCATTATATCCTTATGATGGAGATTTACTGATGAAAATAGCCTATAAATTTTGGACAAATTATACCATTAGATTTTACGGCTTTCTAGGTCTTCAGCAGATTTGGGGTTCAAACATGGCTATAAGAAAGGAAATTCTTAAAAAATATCCATTTAGAACAAAAATTCTAGAAGATTATGACTTGGTAAGAAGAATAAGAAAAATTGGAAAAGTAAGGTTTTTTAAAGAATTATTAATGCCTGTTTCTTGCAGGCGTTTAAAACATGGATTTCATATCAGTATGTTTAAGTATTATGCTAGAAACTTCTTAAGACTAAGATTCGGATTTAAGGAAAAGGTTGGAACTTATTGGAAAATTACTGAAAAATAATCATTCTTCAAGTTTATAATCCCAACCGGGTTTCCATTCTTTTGGATTTTTTGAGCGCCAATCTTCTTTAATTGCTTGCTCCCAGCTTTTTCCATTTATTATTACTTCCAAAGCTAATTGTGGTGCTCTGTGAGCAACTATCGCAACATTTTTTCTAGTATATTTTTTCATTAAATCTTTTAGAAAACTTCTAATCCTTTTCTCAACATCTTTATAACTTTCTCCGTTTTGAAATGGTTTATTTATATGTTTTAAAGTTAGTGATTCAACTAACTTTGAATTTGCTCCGGTTAAATCTCCATAATTGACTTCTCTTAATCTTTTATCTTTTATTATCTTAACTGAGTCTCGAAATGTTAATTTTGCGGAATCAACTGCTCTTTTTAAGTCTGAACAAAAAACTACATCAAATTTTCTATCTTTTATTAATTTTTTTAATTCAATGGATTGCTCTATTCCAAGTTTTGATAATTCTCCCGGAGACCAACCACTAGCTATTTCTTTTTCATTGTCTGTTGTAGTTCCGTGAACAAAATAGGTAATATTACTGAATTTCATGATAATTAATGTCAGTGACGGGATTTGAACCCGTGACCCCCAGATTTCTTATATCACCTTTTTATCAAAACTCATTATTATGAGTCTGGTGCTCTACCAGGCTGAGCCACACTGACAGACTAAATTTATTTGTAAGTTTAAATTAAAATAACTTAAAAAAGGTGGGCCCGGAGGGACTCGAACCCTCGACTTCCTGGTTTGAAGAGTTGCTTTTCTTCCTGTCATCATGCTTTCGCATTAAACATGCTTTTATCAACAGATAAAAGCCAGGCACTCTAACCAGACTGAGTTACGAGCCCATATCTTTTAGTATGCCCTTAAGTTTTTGAATTTTTTCACTTGTTAATTCAATCCACAATCCAAAGCTTCCATTTATATCTGATATTTCTATCATGTACTTATAGCCTTCTTTATGAGGCTCTATAAATACTTCCTTGTTTTCTAATTCCAAAGTCAGTTCCTTTCCTGTTAAATTTCTTGACTGATCTGGCTTAAGTTCTAGCCATTGTATAAGCTTTTCAGCAGTTCCTTTGTCGATTTTCAATATTACTGACATATTATCACTAGCGCCCAGGTCGGGATTCGAACCCGAATCACGAGCTCGACAGGCTCATATACTGCCGTTGTACTACCCGGGCATACTTAATTTTTTATTTATAACAATATTTAAATGCTTTAAAGTAATTTCATTTATGATAAAACTGTTGGTATTCGACGCAGATGGAATATTGTGGGAAGTCTCTGAAAAAGACTTCAAGAACGCTATGGAAAGATTCTTCAAAAAATATAATATTGATGGTAGAATCATCAATTCCAAGTGGGATAGAATAAGAGACAAAGTTGAAACCGGAAAAATAAAATATGACAAGGCAATCGATATCCAGTTTAAGGGATTTAAAGTAAACAAGAAGATTTTGAAAGATTGGTATGACATACACTTCAACCTTCGTGATATTGATATAAAGTTCGATTCTTCTATCATTCCTATTCTAAAGAAACTAAAAAAACACTATAAGTTAGCAATACTAACAGATGATGTAAAAAACTATAAGTATAAAGAAAAAATATGCAAAAGGTTAGGTCTGAGTAAGATTTTCGAAAGGATATTTTCTTCTTCTGATATAGGCTACATGAAGCCACATAAAAAGGCATTCTTAACTATAACAAGCTATTTCAAGGTAAAACGTAGTGAAGTCGTATTCGTAGCACATTCTAAGGATGAGTTAGAAGGTGCAAGAAAGCACAGGATAAAAACAATAGCCTACATGTGGGATAAAGGATCAAAAGCTGATTTTTATATCAAGAAATTTTCAGAGATTCCTAAGATTCTAGAGAAGATAAAATAGGGTCGCCAACTTCTTCGGTTTCCCATCTTTTCGATAGTACAGCCGAAATCGATGTGCAGATTCACTACCGTGTTACCGGTAGGAAGCGATTAATTCTTGGAGTCTACCACTTTTCCATTTTTCAGTAAAGCCAACTAATCTTTGAAATTTTTCAAAGTTTTCCTTGCCTAAAACGACTAATGACCAGCTATCAATTTTTGATTTTCGAACTCCAGCTCTCGTGTCTATATAAAGATGTGATTCTATTCCCAAGTTTTCTAACATCTTTTTTATTGTTAACAATATCCCTTTGTTTGTATTGGAGAGCCTTACTGAACGATTTCTTTGTCTATATTTCTTACCATTTTTTATCTTATAACTCCAACCAAGTATCACTGTGCCCTCTCCGTCTGTAAATCCACGAACATATCCAATTTGTTCCTTTACAGGCCATTTCAACATTTTCTTATTCATAATCTCTTCCCACTTTCGGAACGGGAACGGGTCTTGCCTGCACTCTTTGGTCGGCGACAAAGAATTATTGCTTTTCAAATCTATTTAAAGATTATCAGTGGTAAGGGTTTCTGATAATCTCTTCAAACGGCATCTGTTCTTTTATTATTCTAACAGAAAGACCATAGTTTCTAGCTTCTTCAAGCTTAGCAGTCTCACTCTCTTTAAATCTAAATACTTTTCCAGAGAAAATTACTATCATTTTATTATCCTTGCAAATGTGCATATACCACCTGTCTTTTATTGAATTTTTAGCTTCATTAACAAAATTTGTTGGGTCTTTATCTTTCATTTCAAAATAAATAAAATGATAACTTCCTCCTTGCATTTCCAGACCAGTTATCCTAGTTCTAACTATCTTTATTTTATCTAGAATTTTCTCATCTTTAAGGCTTTCCTTAACTATGACTCCTTTCCACATATCTATTTCTCCATTTCTTTTATTTTACTCAATCTTCTTAAGAATCTCTCACCACCAGGTTCACTGCCCTTGAAATCAGTTTTGAGCCAAATATCTATGACTTTTTTAGCAAACTCGATATCCAAAAATTTTGCACTTAGACAAAGAACATTTGAATTAAGATGTTCTCTATCATGCTTTATAATTTCTAAAGATGCATCAGTCGATGAGTAAATATTTGTGGCTATGATATTTTTGAATTTATTTGAGGCAACTGTCATTCCAGTCCCAGTTAAACAAACAAGAATACCTCTTTCATATTCACCTTCGGAGATAGATTTGCAGACTTTTTTTGCATAATCTGGAAAATCACAAGATTCTGAATTAAAAGTTCCAAAGTCTTTAATTTCATATTTTAATTTTTTAAGATATTGAATTATATTCTGCTTTAAATCAAAGCCAGCGTGATCAGAGCCGATTGCAATTTTCATAAAAATCAAAGTCCCAACTGAGGGATTCGCACCCTCAACCTATCGGTGATTACCGAGCGACTGCTAAGCAGCAAACACTATACAGTGCTCGCCTTTGGCCAGGCTGAGAAAATGCTTGTCAGTTTCATTTGTTTTCTTTCTAAGCCAAAACCTATATTACAAGTAAAATTACTTAATGCATCAACACCTTTTATCACTAAAGCAAAAACGTTTCTTCCTTTTCCGTATCCGGCTTTAAGTTTTGGCTTTATATCATATTCAACTAACAACTTTGCCATTTGCTCCAAACCCTTTTTATTAGTTGAATACATCCTCACTTCCTCATCTCTTACTATTACAGTGCCCTCATCATCGAACATTGCCTTTATGAATTCTCTTTTAACTTCCGATGAAGATCTAAATATTTCTTCTGGAATGTTCCAATTTTCTGACCTAAATTTTCCAAATTTGTTTAAATCTTCGAAAGCTAGTTTTGAGCGCAGCCAAACTAGGTCTAATAGCTTCCCTGTTATTCCTGATCTATGTTTTAACCATTTCATATCGAGTCCAAAAACTTCTTTTATATCATTTTCAAAACTTTTGAGCTGCTCCGTATCCTTTACTTCATATTTTATTATATAATTTGTACCGCTTCTGAAAATGGCTCCATCTCCTTTCAGTCTTGCTATTATTCTAGCTTTAGCTGGCGTAAGTTTCTGTAATTGATTTTTGATAGGTTTTAATGTTGTCATTCTCTCTACCTAACAGCCGATCGCTCTGCTATTGAGCTAAGTTGGGATATTCAAAATTAATTTTAGAAGTATTTATAAACTTTAGTTATCTTAAAGGTTTCACATTAAATTATGTAGTCTATTTTGTAGCATACTATTATAATATGTCATTCCTACATCAGTAGCATGATATATCATGTGCCCATTTTTTTCTTCTTTTTTTATGAGTCCCATCGATTGAATATGTGACAAGTATTTCTCAACCTGCCTATGATTAAGGTTTGCAGCTTGTTGTATATTAGTTTTATTTGCTTTTTCTTTTTTTATAATAATAACTCCAATAACATCAACTATTATATCTGTTTTAGACCTGTAAACAAATGGCGATTTAGATTTGCTAGTTAACATAACAGACCTATTTTTCTATTTTTACTGTCATAATTTTTGTTTCTTCTTTTTCAGGATAAAGCGAAACTTTATTAGAATGTTTTAACGCTAAACCTCTACCACTGCTAGCTTTAGCTAATGCAGATGGTAAGTTAACCTTTCTTGAAACTTCTATATTTGGTCTAATTGTATAATGTAAAACCCTTTCCTCATGAGGATTTAAACCTCCCAGCTTCCATATAAGTTCTATTCCGTTGGCAACTTTTCTTATTAGAGGCTTAACAGTTTCAAACTTACTTACAACTGAAAAGTTTGGCGGAACTATATCCCTTATAGCAACCTTTTCAACAGCCTTTCTCCTGCTTCTTAAATGCAAAGAAATTGAAATGTCTTTTCCAAATTTAAATCTAGGCTTTCCTATCACTTTTTTACTAAAAGTAAAAGCAGTCGATTGCCAGTATATGAAAGCTAAAGCTAAAACAACAGCTATTATTAAAACATAAGTTGGCCAATAAATCTCAGAATAACTTAAACTAATGCTTTTTCCAGGACTTAAAGAAGTTTTCCAAAAATAATAACCTGTCATCATTCCTGTTGGAGCTGGACCTGAAATAAAAGAATACCAGTTATTAGGAGAAGCTGACATTAAATCTGTTTCTGAAACAACATTGCCTTTGTTAATAGCAATCACTGTTATTAAGCTTCCAAAAGGAGTGGATGAAACTTTTTTATCATAAATAATGTTTTCTACAACCGGTATGCTAAATGAAGCAGACTCTTTATACATAATGTTTCCATTAGAGTCAATAAGTGTTATTTCAACATCATAATCCTTTGGTTCCATATCTCTTAAGTCAAGAGAAGTTTGAAATTCCTTTTTTTCACCAACATCTAATTTTCCTATGGACACTGCCTTTTGCTGGTTTGCATACTTTAGAACCAAAGCCAGATCCAATATTCTTGAGCCAACATTTATAGCTTTTCCTGAAACATCAACCTTGTCTAAGCAGGTAGTACAGCTCAAAGAAACATCTTTTAGTATAGCAGAAGTTACTTGAACAATATTAATAAGCAAAGGTTTTTCTATTTCATCTCGAGAGCCAACTCTCGTAACTTTAAGGAAATATTGGTATATGTTTGGTATGGCATCCCTGCTTGGCTTTACTTCTATTTGTATTGAGTTGCTTCCCATAGAAGGAACTTTTAGCAAAGATTCTTTTGCAGTTACCCAATCTTGAGGAACTCCAATAACAGATATTGTAAACCAATCTTCAGGCAAAGGATTGTTAATTGTTAAAGTTATATAATCTGTTTTGGTTGCATAAAAAGGATAATCAGTACTTTTGTCAATACTTATTGAAAAATCTGCTGCAAAGCCTATTTGCAACAGAAGTGGAAATGCTATAAGAAATGAAATTAACAGTTTTTTCATAACTATCATTCGTATTTTAAGCTTAAATATTTTATTCTATAAAACTCCAACCTATAAGTTTCCATTTTTCTATAACCCTCCTTGCTAAAACAACTCTATCTCCCTTCTTAGAACAAACTGGCAGTCTAAGTTCTAACTCGCACTTATCCTTCTTAACATTTTTTGCTATACCTAATGTCCTTGCAGTTCCAACACTGACCATAAGTTGTTCTCCATTTTTTAAGGGCTCTATTTCCTCTCGATTAAAAATATTAACTTTTAATATCAATTTGTTTAAAATTGGTGGCAAGTCTCTGCCTGCAACTGATCCTGTGAGTGAGTCTGCTTTTGTTAATATATTGTCCAATTCTGTCATAACACCAAGCAATCCGCCTGCTTTAGCAGAATCTAAATTTTTACCAGCCTTCTGCAAACCTGTAATTTTTGTTTTTAACGGAATCCATTCTTCCTTAATCTTTATACCAGGCCTAATTTCAATTTCATCTCCCAGCTTTAAGTCACCTTGAATCAAAGCTCCACCTATTACTCCGCCTTTTAAATTTTCTATTTCTGTACCTGGCTTGTTTACATCAAAAGATCTTACAACAAGCATTTTAGGTGGTTTAGACAAATCTCTCTGGGGAGTAGGTATATGATTTTGTATTTCCTCTAGCAAGCTATCAATATTAATTTTCTTTTCTGAAGAGACAGGAATTATCGGTGCATTTTCAGCAATTGTTCCTTTAATGAAATTTTTTATTTGTTTATAATTTTCTAAAGCTTCTTCCTTGCTTACCAAGTCTATTTTGGTTTGAACAATTATGATATTTTTTATTCCAATTATATTTAAAATCATCAAATGTTCTCTTGTTTGTGGTTGAGGGCAGTTCTCATTTACAGCAATCACAAACAAAATGCCATCCATAAGGTTTGCTCCAGACAAAACAGTTGCCATCAATGTTTCATGACCTGGCGCATCTAGAAATGATAAAGTTCTTACTGGTTCACATTTCTCAAAACATTTTGGACAACTTTCTGTTGTGCAAAAAATATTACATTTGACACATTTATACATAGTTGCATCTGCGTAGCCGAGCTTGATGGTTATTCCTCTTTTTAATTCCTCAGAATGAATGGCTGTCCATTTGCCTGTTATAGCTTTAACTAATGTACTTTTGCCATGGTCAACGTTTTCGGTCAAGTAAATAATTATTACTTACTTAATGTCCGAGCGTACCAATGTTCACCTCAGGAATCAACCTGCTGTCAATTTGTACCATTTTTTGTTTACCTCCATTTTCTATTAAATATATCAAATCTTTTGATTTTGAAAGCTTGATAGGATGATTTACATATTTGATTATATCTTTAAATAATTTAAGCTCAAGCTCTCTTTGTTTTGAATTTCTAAATACCTTTACATCGTATTTTAGAGTTTTGGATTTCATAGAAATTTTTCTAGAAAGAATAGAATCGAAACCATCATAACATAATAGAAACTTTAGCTTGGTTGCTTTCTCCAACAATGACATCATAGCTTCGTTATTTACGCCATTTTTAAGGCTTGAACCGAACGCCCAAGAAATTGAATTTCCGTCCCTGGAGCCTTCCGCTTCAAACAGTCCTGAATAAAATGCCAATCTCACCTCTTTCCTCGAGTTGTACAAGATTTCAAACCAGTATTTTTCTAACCTATCAAAAATCAAGTTCCTTAACAGTTTGTTAGAAACTATAACAGAAAACCCAAAATTGCCATACTGAGTTTTGCATGTTTCTATAGCATCTGCATGCCCTTTAAGCTCTTCAGATGGAATAAATCCTGGCTTGCAGGAAAGTATAATCTTTATTTGGTTTTTGGGTTGCAAAAGAATGTCAGAAAGGAATGCTTTGAAATCGTTTATGAAATTTAGTTCAGTATTTGAAACACCAACTTTGTGAGGACCGCCAGCCCTATCTCCCATCCATTTACCAAACTCCTTTGAAAATTTCTCATCGAAGACTATTTTCTTTGGCAAAATAATAGTTGTTCTTTTGTTTGTACCTGGAACTCTATAAGAAATTTTTAGCATATTATTTTCTTGAACAATCCCAGGTCTGAGCCCTCTAAGTTTCATTAATTTTATTTTGTTTAGAATATTTTTTCCTAATTGGTCAAAACCTAATATTGTATACGAACTTTCCTTTCTGAAAGGATTCTTAGCAAAGGTTATCTCTTTCTCATACTCTGATGAGTAGACGAAATCGAATATATTATGTTTCAAGCAGTTCACATCTTCTTCGGGTTCTATTTTAACAGGAAGCATGATGTTCTCTATCCTATTTCCTATCTCTATCATTTTGACCTCATGTTGAATAGAATCTATTTCTATGCCAAGCAGTTGACATATTCTCACTACGGTATCCATCTTAAGGAACCTCAAAACTTTCTTTTCGTTCTCATAGTTATAACCTCTTCTTAGACCGAAAAGTGCACGTAAGCATATCTTTAATTCTCGGCATACCTTATTCCACGTTTCGTATTTTTCTCTTAATTGTAAGAATATGAGGCTTCTGAAAGTATCGTCTAAATAAAATTTAAATCTGGAATCAGTCAAATCTGATAGTTTAACGTATCTTATCTTATATTTCATTTTCCTCTCCTAATTTTTATCAATTAATTTTAATAATCTGTTTCGAAGTTTATATGTGTTTGCCCATTTTGCATAAGCTTGCCATCCTTGAAAGCTTTCAAGAATTTTGTCATGTGAAATTTCTCCATATTTGTACTTCTCTATCTTTGACAGTATCTTTCTTTTGTTTCTTTTTCTTAGTAGCTTGAAATAATAAAAGTTTCTAAATCCGACAAAATCTATTCCTCTTGAAAGAGAAATTATTTTTGATTTTTCTGGATGAAGTTCAAGTTTTAACTCGTCTCTCAAAAAATCATTTATTTGCATTTTCCAATTTTCAATCTGTGATTTTGAAGAATGCAAGATTAAGAAATCATCGACATATCTGATATAGTATTTTACTCTTAGTTTGTACTTAACAAAGCAGTCCAATTCATTCAAGTAAACATTAGCAAAGAACTGAGAAGTTAAATTACCAAGTGGCATTCCTTTACCTTTGATAAAATGATTTGCTAAGATTTGTCTAATTAACCATATGACATTTTCATCTTGTATCTTTTCTCTAAGTATTTTTATTAAGATTTTATGATCTATTTCTTGAAAATAGTGTTTTACATCTGCTTTAAGGCAGTATCCTTTCACTTGGTTATCATTGAACCAACCGTTTATTTCTCCATTTCTAGAAACCTTTCTCATAAAGAAGTGAAATCTTTCAATGGCTTTTAGATTCCCTTTGCTTTTCCTATTTGCACAAGAATCATAGATGAATACTTTGTCAAATATCGGCTCAATGATATTGCATAAAGCATGGTGAACAACTCTATCCCTAAAATCTGATTTGCTAATTTTACGGACTTTCGGATCTCTTAAGATAAAAGTTTTTAATGGCCTAGGTTCATAGTTCAAAGATTTCAATTCTTCTTGCAATTTTAATAAATTTTCTAAAAGATATTTCTCAAATTTAATGACGTATTCTTTTTTAGTTTTACCTTTTCTTGCTTTCTTAAATGCTCTCATTAAGTTATCCAAAGAGTAAATAATTGGATAAAGGTTTTTGTAAGTTTTCATAATAGAATGCCCTAGCCATGCTGAGCTATTCGGCCATCGGAAGTCTCGCTTTTTAGGTTTCGAGTTCGCCAAGTTGTCCCAGTTGGAATTCAAGTTCAAGTTCCTGTTCAAGTACAACCTGGAAAGACATATTTATAGCCCATTAATTGAAAGTAAATCACCACCGCTTCATATTTCAGCATCGCCTACTTAATGTTGCGGTTGAATTTTACGGCTTTGTTCAAGCACTATTAACAGGCGTGTAGCCAGCCAAGTATACTCATCTTTTATCGTATAATGGCTAGGACATAAGATTTTAATAGAAAAGAAATTTTTTATTCTTATTGTTTTCTTAATTGTGCTATTGTCTCATCATCTATTTTTGACTTCTTTGCTTCTGCTTCATCAAATAATCTCTGTAATTTTGTTTTTCTTTCAGTGCTTGATTTGTTGATTTCTGCGACGTATTTTTCAGGATTAACCGCACTGTCGCCTACCACGACTACCCGGGCATCGGAATACGAGCCCGCCAAGTAGCCCCAGTCGGAATCCAAGTCCAAGCCCCCGTCCAAGTACAACCCGGAAAGACCGGAATTTCTTGTATATAAATATCTGTCTCCGTTTTCACCTACTTGCTTGGGTAGTCCTGTTTGTTCATCTACCATTTCAGAAGTAAAGTATCCATTTTTATTTAAAATAGAAGCTGGAATGATTTGTGCATTTTCTTTTAGTTTGAATGACAAATCATGCTCAGATTTAGAATCATTTACAAGCTCTAGTCCATTTAAAGGAATCATGACAGGAAGCTTAACATCTCTTGCCTTGATTTGTTTTGCTACATCTTTAGCCAAATATTCATTAGGTTCGCTTTCGCTTCTTAAAACTAAACCAGTGTCCTCATAAGTGCCTCTTAAGTTTAGACCTAATTCCTGATTTACTTTGTTTAATCTTATTGCTCTCTCCAAATCTGCTGGCGTTGCAGTTCTTAATCCTTCTTGCCCGACTATCTGGTTTACTAAAACAACTGCAAAAGGATTTGAACCCTTTATGATACTGTCTTCATAAGACAAGACATCTAAAGCATCAGCACCTTTATACTTTGTTTCTGCTATTTGCTTATATTCTTGCAGAACAGCTTTTCCAAAATCTCCTCCTAAAATATTTGCTGTAGGAATTGATTTTGGAATCTCTACTAAAGGTCTTCCCTTAAATTCAGGCAGTTTCGTCATACATATTTTTATGAAGGTAAGCTTTAAATATCTTTCATTTTGTTGTTATTGAATAGAAGTAACCATGACCGAGAGTTCCAATGTTAACCTCTGGTATTAACCTTTCATCAATTTTTTCGAATTTACTCACCCTCTTTCTTTTCAGCTTCTTTAGGTTTTTCCTCAGTTTTAGGTTCTTCTTTCTTCTCTTCTTGCTTTGGCTCTTCTTTCTTTTCTTTTGGTTGAATTCCAAGAATCACTGGAATATTTCCCTCGCCTTCTATGATTTTACAATTAACCTGAATTACGTCTGTAGAAATTGTATTTCCTCTTATATATTTTCTTCTTCTTAAGCCTTTAACAGTAGATCTGAAACCTGGACCGCTTGTTAATAAAGCTTTTTTTCTAGCAGTTCCTGTTAAGTCATATCTCATTGGAAAACCGTCTTTATCGCTTCCACCAGTTATCTGTAGTGTAAAGCTTGATAATCCTATTAACGAGCCATCAAACTTTTCTCCAATTTTTAATCCAATCAAAGAAGGGGCTTCTTTCTCTATTTGCCAAGATTTTTTTGTTTTAGGTTCGTTTATGCAAATTTTAAATGCCATTTTATCACCTCAGTTCTGCTGCTAAAACAGCACATATCCGAGTGTTTCATTATTAATCGTAAAGGTATTTAAAATTTACTCTAAATAACTTTTCTATGGGACAAAAATTAGCAGTGTGGGATTGGACAGCAACATTAGCCAATGAAGTAGAAATTGATAAAGCTGTTTGCAGAAGCATGGAAGAAGAGTATGCCCAAAAATATGAAGTTTCTCTTAAGGAAGCTGAAAGAAGATTCAAAGAGCACTTGCAAAGCTTAGAAAATACATGGAAATGGCATAATTATCCTCTTCATGGAAGAGTGTTAGGAATAGATTGGAGAAAAAGTCAAGAAAAAAATCTTGAAAAATTGGTCGTACTTCCAAATACAAGAGAAATTCTAGAATATGTTAAACAAAGAGGTTATAAAAATGTATTAGCTACAAACGCCGCAAAACCTGTAATGCTGATAAGAGTAGGTCATGCTAAATTATTAGACTTATTTGACCTTGTAATAGGAAGCGATGTTGTAAAGGCTTTGAAAGCTGATGGAAAGCATTTCGAGTATGCTTTAAAAAAATTGAATGGTAAAGCTTCAGAATCATACTCAATTGGAGATAATCCTGTACAGGACATAATCCCAGCAGAAAGATTGGGTCTTAATACGATATATTGCAGATTTGGAAGAGGAATGACATATTACCATTCTGAACATATTTCAGGAAATCATAGCGTACAGCCAAATGCTGATTATGTTATAGATGATTTATTAGAAATAAAAGATATAATCAAGTAAGCAAATAAATTATTATGAACAGATTGTGGGAAGTAGATCTTTTACGTGGAATTGCTATAATCTTGATGATAATTTTTAACTATTCTTTTGCTCTTTATTATCTCAGCATATACACTTTAAACGGAGGATTTCTGTATTGGTACGTATTTCCTAGGTTTATTGGAGGAATGTTTATTTTCATATCTGGATTGTCATTAACCTTGTTTCAAAGTCGAATTAAAAAGGGTATTCATAAAAAATTCTTTTCAAGAGGTTTGAAGATATTTGGACTTGGTATTCTAATAACAGTTGTTACTTTTCTAACGTTTCCAGAAGCTTTCATAATATTCGGAATTCTTCATTTTATAGGAATTTCTATAATTCTTGGTCAGTTCTTTCTAAAATTTAAAAGGTTAAATCTTTTCTTAGGATTATTAATTATTTTTTTTGGCTTTTATCTACAAAATTTTAGATTTGATTTTTCTTGGTTTTTATGGCTAGGATTTATCCCAAATAATTTTTACACGTTTGATTATTGGCCTATTTTTCCATGGTTCGGCGTCACTTTGTTAGGCATATTCTTTGGAAACTTATTATATAAAAATGGAAAAAGATTGTTCAAAATTAAAGATTTTTCGAATTCATTTATTGTGAAGTTTTTAGATTTTTTGGGAAGAAATTCATTAACCATTTATCTTCTGCATCAACCTTTGTTAATAATAATTTTATTAATTCTTGGATTTAGAATATTTTAATTGATAAATTTTTAAAACTTAAAACCTAAAGTTCTATAACGTAGGAAAAAATAATTGAAAAAATGGTAAGTAAAAGAATATTATTCCTAATATAATGAAAAAAGTGGCTAAAGTTTTTATCTTCATATTTACAATTTAGAATTTCTGGTTTTTAAACTTCTCATTTTCTGTTTGGAATTCTAATTTGCTTACCGTAATGCCATCTATATCGTTTTTTCTTAAATTTTCTGATTGTTTTCTTTTGACTCTTGGGAACGTTTGATCTTAATACTGTTGTCATAGAAATTACTTAGAATTTCTGGTTTTTAAGTCTTTCCTAGAATTTTTCTAGCAAGCTCAACTTCCTCTCTCATACAAAGTTCTCCCAGAACTTTCAAATCATTCTCATTTATAATGGTTTCCAATTCATCTCCTTCTCTAATATGCCTTCCAACAATTGGACCTTCGATTGAAACAGCTACTTTCTCTCCTTTGCTTGCTTTAGACAAGGAAACATTCTCAGATTGTATAGCCTTTATATCTCCTATCTCTCTTCCATCTTTTTGCAACTTATATCCAGGTTTAATAGTTCCCTCCAAAACCTCTACCCCAACAATTGCTGGATTGGAAACATGAAATGTATGACCTGCTAGAAGCTTAATTCTCGCAGGCAAAGTTATTGTTTCAAGTTTTTGCAATTTGATTTTCTCTTCTTGTTGTTTTACAAAAGTATCGTAATCCTCTATTAATTTATAAATTATGTTATTTTGAAGAATAGCTAGTGATTTGTCTTTAGCCTCTTTTGCAGCTATTTCATCAACACCAACATTAAAAGCAATTATAATTTTCTTAAATGGATCTTTAACAACTTCAATCTCGATTACATCTTTTCTCATGACCTTTCCAATCTCAGCTTTTTTAATTGCAACCTTATCTTTGAATATCCCTATCAAGGCTTCCAAACTTCCTAAGGTATCTGCCTTCAAAATAATACCTTCTCCTGTCTTTTCAAATTCTATTTCTTCTATTCCTGCCTGCAGTTCTTTTTTTATTTCTTCTATTTCTCCTCCCTCATGAACAGTAGCTATAGGACTTCCTGCTACTGCTTTATCTAAATCAGGAGCTGAAATTTTTATTCCTGCAGCGGCAGTAACATAATCTACGTTTTCAAATTGTTTTTCTACTCTAAGCTCTCTCAAAGGTGGAGGCTTTAGTAAAGCTTTTATCTTTGTAACAATAGGTTCTTTTCCTCCAATTATCAGCCAGTCTCCTCTTTTTATCTCACCGTCATATAAAATGACATCTATGGTTGTTCCAAGTCCTCTGACTTCTTTAACTTCTAGTATTGATCCCTTTCCAGTTCCTTTAGTAACTTCTAGTTGTTCTTTAAGAAAAGACTGAGCCAAACCAGATAAAACAGTAAGTAGTTCTGAGATTCCTTCACCTGTTATTCCTGAGCAAGGAACGATAGCAACTGTTTTCTTAAAATCACTTACTCTATCAAATCTCTCTGACTCAAAGTCTCTTTCAGATAATTGACCAACAAGTCTATAAACTTTTTCATCTAGTTTCTGTCTCACCCATTCTGGCTGTTTTGAAAAGCTCTCTAAAAATGAGGAAGTCTTTTGTGGAATCCAACCCTCTATCTTATCTATCTTAGTTGCAGCAACAACAAACGGAGTTTTAAAGTGCTTTAGAATTTCTATTGATTCATCTGTTTGCTCTTGCATTCCCTCAGTTATATCAATAACAAGAATTGCCAAATCTGCAATCGAGGATCCTCTTTTTCTTATTGTTATAAAAGCAGCATGACCTGGTGTATCTATAAATAATAGACCAGGTATCTCAATTTTTATCTTAAATTTTTCTAGCAAATCTCCACATATTTTTTTGATTATATATATAGGAATTTCGGTTGCTCCTATTTGCTGAGTTAAAAGTCCAGGTTCAAGTTTTGTGACAGCAGTACCTCTAATCTTATCAAGCAAAGTGGTCTAAACGGCTGCCTCAGCAGATTCCATGATCACTGTGCCCGACAACTACAATTACCGGTTGACGTATCATCTTTATTCACTATCAACTTTAGTTTATTAATAAACTCTAAAAATCCATAACCATCATATGATATACTAAAGTTCAATTTACGACCATTTCTATCGCAACGCAAAAGCCCTAAATTCTCTAATCTTCGTAAAGAGTCTAATGCTGAACGAAGTCCGCAGTTAAATTTTTTAGAATAATTTTTTACATCTATATTAATACCGCCATGAAGGTTTTCCAATCTTATCAAAGATTTGACATATTGATTATTCAAAAAATGTGATATGAATATATCATTTCTGCTATCCAAGAATAGTTGTCCACCTGTGGCATCTAGCAATATGATTTGCTCTTTCCAATTAAATGGCATATATCTTTTGTATTTTTCGACTACATCTCTCTTATCAACGTTTATCCCCAACATCTTAAATAATCTTCCATAATGTTCAAACTCAGTATCATAAGGATTAAAGGAAAATCCAACATTCCCTAAGTTTTTATTTATTAGTACTCCATCACCCTCAAACAATCCTGTAAGATACCATCCAGCATATACAGAATTTCGCTCCACTAAAGGGTATACAACTCTATAAAGAAAATTCAATATTATTCCAGCTGCGGTTTTGTTATTTAATCTTAAAGAAGCGACACCAAATTCTTCAGCTTTATCTGAAAGCCTATATTTCGTGCCTTCTCTAGCAGTGACATTTTCAATGTTCAAGGCTTTCTTCCAAAATTCTTCGATAATTTCTTTCTTTTTGTTAAAGTCCTTTCTCCAATAACATACATCAACGGACCAGAATTTTTTGGGCATTTTCCATATCTTATTAAAATAGTCAAAAACCATTTTCACATCTAATGAATTAGAGTTAGTAAACTGAAAATTGGTGTATCTTAGACTTTTTGTTGCCTCTGCTTGTATTAAACCAAATATTACAAAGGTCTGCTTGTTTAATTCAATTTGCTTTGTTATAGGGAGTTCGTTAACTTTAAACTGGCCAGGACCCGTGTCATACCAAATAACAAATTCTTTATCGGTTTCTCTGCATTTTATCATATATTGATTCTTACCAGAGTATGAAATGATTTTAATACTATCAATTAATTCTTTCATACTGATTTCAATAGGTTGTCTAATCATAAGTATCAGAGAATATTTAATTTTAGAACTTTAAAAGATTTTATTTTCTAAGAGGTTTATGACCTTCCTTTAAACCAACTGTTGAATTCATGCTTAATGCAGCAAGGTTTCCAGCAAGACCAGCTGAAGTCATGATTTCTGCTAATTGATCTGCAGATTTAAGTTTCAAAACTCTATCAATCAAGAACTTTGCCATGGGATAATTTTTTATTTCTCCACCAACTATTCCACATGGAATAAGCATATTCAATTCTCCATAAAGATACTCACCTGATGCATACCAATCGCTTAGAGGTTGATAGCCTCCATTTCTAATTGCATAAACACTGTTTGCCGCCTCAATTGCTCTAGTATCTTGTGCTGTTGCTTCTGCAACACTAATAACATCATTCATTATTCCCTTGTTGTTTGTTACAGCTCTTTCAATATCCACCTTAGCCCACTCACTTCTTCGTAATATTCCTCTTGCTACTTCTTGACCACTCCATTCATTTCCAGTGATTCTGCTTTTTCTTGCCAGCTTTTCTATTGGAACTTTCATTCTAGCTTTTGTCAATCTGCCAGAATAATTTGAAATTATCCCTCTGCTATATTCTTCAGCTCCTGAAATATTGGAGAGTTCTTCTGCTATTGAGTCTGCCATATCACTTGCTACAGCAGCTCCCATAGCGTCTTTAGGATTTACATGCAAGTCTGCAATCAGCATGTTTCCAGATTTATTTTCAAATTTTTTAATGCTCAAGTCATAGGGCTTTGAATGTCTATGATCTTTCCTTGCTTTTTTCAACAGCTTGTCCTTTCTTTCTAGAATTTTTTTCATTGCATCTTCTGGATTCTTAACATTTACTAGCTGCACCTGCCCTATTGCTTTGCTGTATTCTTTTGATTCAACAACAGAAGCTTTGATGCCACCACTATCATAACATAACTTTGCTCCATAACAAGCTCCAGCAATAACAGAAGTTTCTTCTGTTACATAAGGGATGAAAAAATCTCTGTTATTTATCTTAAAGTAATTAGCAAATCCCAAGAACTTAGGAAAGATACTAACTGTATTTTCGCCTATTAAATCCTTGACATCCAGTTCTTCAAACATTCTTTTTTCTTCTTCTTTTAGATTACAGAATTCACTTATAATTTTTATTCTTTCATCAACTGAGAAATTATAAAAATCAGGAATTGCAGAGCTTTTGCGATATTTAAAATTTGTAACAGACAATTCTTTAGGAATATAGTTGTATGTATATCTTCTGGTTTCACCACCACTATCTATTTTAACTGATTCTTTTTCTCTTTTAATGTCTCCATGCTCGTACATTGATTTTAAAGTGTAACCTTTGATTTTCTTTCTTATTGCAGTTTCAATTTCTTCTTTTGTAAATTTTTTTCCAGGATGCTCTATATTCATTCTCTCGAAAAATTCTATAACCTCTGATTGACCCATTTATTCACCAAAAGAATTAAACTTTCTCAGTTTTTTCTTTTCCATTATAATTTCTCCAAGTTTGCCATTTTTTATCTGTTGTATTGTGCATCTGAATTTCAATTTCAATAGGATATATCTCTTCTGCTTCTTTCTTCAATTTTTCTAAAGCCTTAGTTAATTCAGTATCATAATTCAAAGGACCAGAAATTCCGCCATTTACTTTTGGTTTAAGCATAAAATCTTAAACTAAGAATTAATCAAAGCTTGTTATAAACTTATCCACGACATTTTTAGAATTGTGTACAATAAACGAAGAATTTTGCAATTGACGATTAAATTAGTTTTCTCTGCTCAGCCCAATCTTTAACTCTTCCAGTTAAAACATAATTTGCATTTTTCAATTTCTCTATACTCTCAGAGCCAGTTAAGAACATAGCAATTTTTAATTCATATTGCAATTTATCAATGAATTTTTCAATGCCTTTCTTTCCTTCTTTTTTTAAAATTCTTAAGAAAGGCAAAGCCATTCCACAAACATCTGCTCCTAAAGCTATAGACTTTGCAATGTCTAAGCCAGATCTTATGCCACCAGAGGCTAATATCGGCAAACCAACTTTAGCCTCTAATATTGAAATAGGTGTGGGTATTCCCCAATTCTTAAAATTTTCAAAATCCTTTCCAGACCTTAAACCGTCAACAACAACCCAGTTTGTTCCACCAAAACCAGCTACATTGATTGCTTTAACACCAACTTCCTTAAGCATTACCGCCACTTCTCTACTAATACCCATTCCAACCTCCTTTCCGATAACAGGATAAGTTAATTCATTGCATAGTTTGTTTAAATCTGCAGCAGAATTTCTAAAATCCAAATCCCCTTCTTTTTGGAAAACTTCTTGAGAAGGATTAATGTGAACTGCTAATGCATCAACCTTTATAGCTTTCAATGCTTTTTCAATTTGCCCTGTCTTGAATTTTTTTAATTGAGATATTCCTATGTTTCCTATTATTAATATGTTTGGAGCAATATCCCTAACATAGTAAGTGTTTTTTAGTTTTGGATTTTCTATCATTGCTCTTTGAGATCCTAAGGCAAAAACTATTTTCTTTTTTTCTGCTATTTCTGCCAAATCTCTATTAATTTTTCTAGCTTCTTCCGTTCCACCTGTTATTGCATCTATAAACAAAGGCATAGAAATTTTCTTTCCAAAGAATACTGTGGAAGTATCTATTTCTTTGAAGTTTAAGTCTGGCAAAGAGTTATGAATTAGAGTTATATCTTCAAAACTGTGATTTGCTGTTTCAACGTTTTCTTCTAAACAGATTCTTATATGGTCTTTTTTTCTTTGCTGGGTTGACATACTAATGAATAGTTATTAGAAGAGTATATAAATTTGATAATTAGATACGATTCTAAACGAACATCAAGCTCTAGAAGGTATTGGTCTATAATATCTCTTAGGAACTTTAATGAAGAATATTACAACTGATGAGAATAATACAATCGTAAAAGCTAACGATGTGTTATCTGTTGAAGGCATTAAAAATTGTCCTGTCTGACTTTTTGAAGTGAATAGACTTAATAAAGTTAAAAATATTACTACAATAAAAAATGCAACCAATAATTTTCCTAGTTCCATCTATTTTGTAGAAATTAAATCTATTTAAACATTTGTATTCAGAATCAATAAATTTCAAAAATATGTAATTTATTTTTCATATTAAAATGCCACTTCAGCATCTCTACGAACCAAGGAGTAAACATTTTAGGTTGATCTCTCATTATTCTTTTTAATTCTTCAGCATTTAAGAATTTTATTTCTGATATTTCCTTATTTGATTTAATCTTCCCATCATAAGAACATTCGAAAAGTTTGCATATGTGATAATCCTTAGGACCATAAGGCATTCGAAAACGAATAACTGGTTTAATATCTACATTTCTTATTCTTAGTTCTTCTTTCAATTCTCTCGTAGCACTTGTTCTGTAAGTTTCTCCAGCATTAACTTGCCCTGAGATAGAACAGTCATAAGTATTAGGATATTTATCTTTGTCTGAAGAACGTTTCTGAACAAGCATTTCTTTTTTAGGATTATAGACAAAAACATGTATTCCTCTATGCCACATTGTCGAAGAATGGACAATTTTTCTATCTTCTGCTCTTATAAATTTGTCATTTTCATCAACAACAGAAAGTAATTCAGACATATTTATAACCTTATTATCGTTCCTATCCTTTCGCCATTAAAGGCTCTAACAATATTGCCATTAACTAAAGCATTTACAATCTGAGACTCAATACCAATTTCAAGTAATTCAGAAACCTTTCCGAACATCCCTCCAGTCACATCAATTGCAGTAGAACCGGACAACCACTCTTTAACCTTATCAATATTTTCAGAATTTATTTCTGGTATCAATTTTGCATCAGGATTTTTATTAGGATCGTCTGTAAAAACACCATCAACATTGGTCGCATGTATAATTTTTCTAGCATTTAATTTAACAGCCAAATAAGGAGCAATCTGGTCTCCAGACAGAATAGAACATTTTTGGGTTTTATCATAAGCAGGAACTCCATAAAGAACTGGTATCATGCCTATTTCTAGAAAACCTTCTATTGCAGACAAATCCATTTTAACAATCCTCCCAGAATCCATAACAGCAAAAGATGATGCTTGACAGGGTATTGCGGGCAAACATTCTTCAATAAGATATTTAGTAAATATACAATTCAACTCGTTTTGTAATCTTTGAGTTTCTGCAAATGCCTCTAACTGCTCATTATTTTTTATTCCTTCTCCTATTTTTGTTTTATTAACAATTTGATGTCCATAAGAACCTGCTCCATGTATTATAATCAATTTCATCTTCTTTTTATTATAAACTGAAGCTATTTCTTTGGAAACTCTTTTCATAACATCCAAATTAGCTTTTGGTACTATAGATTTTTTATCAGATATCACACTTCCACCAATTTTGAGCACTATCAATTCATTCATAAATATCCATCCACATTTTATTGATTTGATTTTGAGTTAAATTAAATCTTTCATTTTATCATCTAATATAACTTATTTTCTTCTAAAAGCTTTTTAACATTTCCTACAACGTCGTCTCTTGACGTAAAAATTGGCCAATTATTTTGCTTAGCTATTTTCAATAATTTTAAATTAGGATTCAAAGTAATTGGTATACCAACTTTAGATAAAAATGATAAGTCTTGCTCTGTATCTCCAAACCCAAAAGATTTTTTTAAATCAATCTTATTTTCTTTAACCATTTTTTTAAGGACATTCTCTTTTGTTTCTTTTATTATCATGTTATATTTTATTTTTCCTGTGTAAAGACAGTCTTTTACTTCTAGTTCGCTACCATAAGTGATATCGAAATCAAATACCCTTCCTACAAGACTAACTACCTCAATTGGAGAACCGCTTATCCCAATTATCATTCCATGAACTTTCATTAGTTTTACTAGATTTGCCGTATAAGGTTGAATAAATTTTTTAAGATAATAATCAACGAATTTTTTTGCTTCTTTTAATACAACTTTTACTTTAACATTCTTTAGACCCTTTGAATATAAATCTGGAATTACGAGTGCTATTTTTCTATAAGTTGTTTTACCTTTCATGTACAGCTTAACCCGTCTATCTATTTCTCTAAATAACTTTTCATCAGATATCCCTACCTTTACCAAATGCTCTGAAAATTGGTGTATCATAAGTCCTTTAACTAAGGTTCCATCAATATCGAAAAATGAAGCTTTCATTTAACCACTATTTTAGGTAAGTTCCTTAGCATTAAAACTTCATTTAATGCTCCTTCTTTGAAAACTTTACCTTCTATTTTTAATTTTGATTTAATATTTTCTACATCTTTCTCAGATTTTCCAGATATCTCAATGTAATTAAATAAACCTTTAACTTCTCTTAGTTCTATAGTGACAGAGTCTAACAAAAATATCTTTATGTTTATTTCTTCGTCAACAATTGGAGAGCCATAAGTTTTGCATAGTTCTTTATATTTTTGTTCAAATCCAATACCATGAGTTTCTTTTTCTTCAGCTTTTTGAACTCCTTTAGAACTTATACTTGGAGATTTTTTTGTCAATAAATATTTATCATTGTTAAGCCTTCTCAATCTTATTCTTATATTTTTATAAAAGCTTTCTTTGTCAAAATAGACATCTCTCATTGTAAATTCTTTTTCTAACTTTGCTTCTAATCCCTTAAGTTTTTTCTCAACTGAATAGAAATTATCTACTTTTATTTCAATCTCAATTTCTCTTGTAGTTTTCATTTAACCAACTGTAACCTTTTCTCCTTCTATCTTAACTTTGTCTCCGGTTTTAATTTCACTTATTTTAATCTTGTCGACGCAGGCAATATTAGATATAATTGCACCAACTGCAACAATAGGCTCACACTCCTCGTTTATTATTCCTAAAGGTGCGGTATTATTTTTCTTCATTCTATACAAAACATAAGAACTAACTGTCGAGCCTTTGCCTATTGGAAAGACTAGAATCTTTCCTTTAATGCTTTTACCTTCTAATGGATGTCCTTTCTCAATAATCATTCCTGTCTCAGGGTCAACTCCACCTAAGAATCCTATCGGCTCTTTAGAGACAATAGCCTCGCCTTCTACTTCTCCGCATTTTATTATTCTTCCTTCTAGATTCATTTCCATCTACCTTTTATTGCTGCGTTTATGCATTTTTCTAATGAACCAAATCTAACATTAAGCTTGGAGTATGATGGTGCATAAAAAGCAGCCTTGCCAGAATTTGTAGCAAGATTTTTAAAACCGAATTCCTCAATAGGTGCTACTACCAAGCAAGTATCATTTACAACTTTTCCTCCACTTTGTTCTATTATTTTAACATATTCTTTTGCTTTTTCGTTTGTATATTTAGAGGTAGTTATCCATAATTCTGTTTTAATTTTTTTACCTTTAACAAGTTCTGCAACTTTTTTCAATTCTTCAACAGAAGCATGAGGGCATCCTATGCTCACAAAATCTATTTCATTTACATTTGAGTTCAAAGAGTTATATCCATCTTCGAGAGATTCTATAGTAATTTTTTCTGCAGAATCACTTATCATGTTTTTCATTTTAGCTTCAGGTGTAATTTTATCTATATGAAATAAAGCAACAGCCCCACTGGCAGCCATTGAAGCGCCTAGAACTTTTAAATTATCTTGATTAGAATCTTTTAGTCCTATGATATAGGGAACTTTATTCTTTACAGTTTTTCCAATCATGTTTCCAAGCGCTCCGAAGTCAGAAAAATCTTTAACTTCGCAATTAACATTAAAAACAAAATCCGCTTTTCGATTTTCATTTAAATGAAAACCGTAGCAAGCAGTTCTTCCTACAATCGAAGCTGCTAAGGCAGAAGGACCGCCTTCTCTATTAGTCCTAGCACCTATTACAGAATTTGCAAAAGCCACAGCAGAAGATTCTCCCCATGCAACATGCTCTCCAAACTTAGGTAAATATCCTATTAAATAAGGTGTGCATGAACAAACTGGTGAAATTCCCATTTTTTTAAAGGCTTCAATAACTCTTAATTGCTTTTTAGCAAATTCTTCCTTGAAGCCAAGTTTTTTCCAATTTTCTAAATCCATTCCAGCAGGATTCAAAGTTGTTTTAACTGAAATCTTACCACCTTTTTTTGCCCATTCTTCTAGAAACTCTATTCCAGCATCTCCTAAATTCTTATAACTTACTCCAGAAACCTGAATATTATTAACTGTAACAAGTTTTTCTGCATTGTAGATTTTTCCTAAAGCAACAACTATCTCCATTGCTTTTTGAATTCCTTCTCCTCTTTCACCAACAAACATTTTTTCTTCTTCTTTTGTCAAATACATATTATCACAGATATTTTTTCAGATTAACCTTCATATATCTTTCCTTTTTAAAACTCTTGTCTGTTTTACCAAAAGGAACTGTTGCGTCAATACCTGCTTTTGCAGTTAAAGCCTTTTTACCTGCTTCCTGATAAGCAGAAGGATCGAGAGAAGAACCATATTGATCTTTAATAATTAAAATGTTTTTATCTGCTTGAACGCGGGTAGCAATTGCCCATTCAATTTCATTCGGGTCATAAATATCAATATCATCGTCAACAACTACGCAATGTTTTAATGAGCTATGTCCCTTAAATGCTGCTTCTATTGCTTTTTTACCATCATCCTCTTTTTGCTTTGTTATCTGAACTATTGCGTGCAACCAAGATGCTCCTCCAGGCGTTATTAAAACATTCTTACATTTACAAACTTTATTTACCTCGTTAAAAATTGTTGGCTCTTTAGGCATTCCCATCAAAAGCTTGTGCTCTCCTTTTCCAGGAAGCAAAGCATGAAACATAGCATTTTTTCTATGTGTTATTTTTTTAATTTCTATTATAGGCTGCTCCCTTATTCTGTCATAAGTTTCTGTTATATCAAGGAAAGGACCTTCTAAAACCTTTTCTTTTATTATCCTACCTTCAAGAATAATTTCAGAATCTGCTGGAACTTCCATGTCAATAATTTTGCATTTAACAAGCTTTGTTTCTTCCAAGGCATTTGCCATTCCTAGTTCATCAACACCATGCGGAAGGGTAGTTGCTGCTGCTAATAAAACAGGAACAGAATTTCCTATACATATTGCTATATCTAGCTCACCACCAGCTTTTTTCAAAACAGTATCGGTTCCACGATTTTCAACTATTCTTGCAGCAAAATGATTTTTATCTAATAACATTAATCTATGAAAGCAAGAGTTTCTTATTCCAGTCTCAGGATCTTTTATTATGCAAACTGCTGAAGCAATATACTTCCCACCGTCCTTTGGCATGTATTTTAAAACTGGTAATTTTGTTAAGTCGAGATTTTCTTCTACTTCTTGACAAGCTCCGTTATTAACAATTTCTGGTTCTTTTAGATTGCTAGTAGACCAGCTTAATCTTTCTAAAATTTGCTCTTTTCTAATTCCTAAAGCATCTGCTATTAATTCTCGAGAAGATGCTACATTTCCTACAACAGGAAAATTTGAATTTTTAACATTATTAAAAATTACTATTTTGCCATCTAAAGAAGCTAAAATATTTGCAATTTCAAAATCTGTTGAAACTTCCTCATTGATTTTTATTATTTTATTTTCTTTTTCTAGTTTATCGATAAAACTTCTAAGACTCATTCTTTCCACTTTTTATATAAGTTATTTTTAATGTCTAAACAGTCTAAAATTTTTCCAATAAAAAAGTTATTAATATCATCTAGTGTTTTTGGTTTGAAATAATATGCGACATTCAATGGCATTACAATTCCACCTGCTAAAATTATCCTTTGCATGTTTTCTACATGCATTAAATTATAAGGTGTTTCTCTTGGGCAAAGAATCAATTTTCTTCTCATTTTTAATTGTATGTCAGCCAGACGAATAATTAAATTATTTGTATATCCATTTGCAATTGCAGACAAAGTTTTCATAGAGCATGGACATATTATAAATGCATCAATTTTATTTGAGCTGCTCGCTACTGGAACTGCTATATCATTTACATCATAATCAGGTTTTAGTTCAAAGTCGGTTTCTTCTTTTAAGACTTTTTCACCTACTTCAGAAATAAGCACTATAACATTGAAATTCATTTTCTTTAATTCTTCTATTAGTTTTACACCAACCACACTACCAGAAGCACCTGTTATTGCAACTACAATGTTCATTTTTTCACCCTATTAAATTTATGCTTCTACTCCCTTAACACCATCTACACCTATTTCAGTTTGAAAAGAATTAAAACCATTATCATTATAGATTTTCACAAGTTCTTCTGCTTGTTTTTCATTATTAGCCAAAACAATACAACAACCTCCGCCCCATCCGCCAGTCGGCTTTGCTCCCAAAGCTTTAGACTTGATAGCAATTTCAATTATTTTATCTAACTTTTCAATTGAGATGTTTAGTTTTTTCAATTCCAAATAATATTCTATCATCAATTCTCCCATAAGTTCTATATTCTGCTCCTTCAGAGCATCTAGCGACTGAAGGGAAATATTATTTAATCTTTCTAAAATCATATCAACAAATTTTTTATTTCCCTCTCTTTGTTTTCTGACGAATGGAACAGTCTCTCCTGTTTTTGATGGCTCTCCGCTGTCTACAAAAATAAGAGGAAGTTTGAAATTAACATCTAAAGGCTTTACCCCTTCAGATTTTCTGTATTGAATATAGCCGCCATAGGTTACAATTGAGTTATCAATGCCTGATGGTGTTCCACCATGTGCAATTATATCACCTTCATAAGAAAAGTCTGAAATCTCTTTCTTAGATAATTCTTTATCTAAAAATTTTGAAAGTGCCAAAGCAAGTGCAGCAAATATAGAAGAGCTTGTACCCAAATTCTTAGGAATATTGGTTTCTATAAAAATTTTTGCTGGTTTAAAACCATATTTTTTAATTAAATTAGCTATCACAAAAAAAGGTGCATTTAATTTATCTTTTTTTCCAAGTTCCTTTATTTCATCGAAATTATTTTCCTTTTTTAATTTTTCAACAATATCAAAAAGTTTGATAAGTTCATCTTCTGTTAAAGATTCTTTTAAATTCAAGCCCTTGTTGTCTATTAAAATGTTATTTTCATTATGATTAGTTACTGTAATAAAACATCTTTTGTCAACTGCAGAAGCTATTCCAATTTTATCATAAACTACTGCATGTTCTCCAAATAATATAACCTTACCAGGGGCAGTTGTAACAATCATTTTTTTCCTTTTTCTTTTCTTTGTCTTTCATATACGTATATAGATGCATATTTTTCAATTGCAACCGCACAACCTATTTCATCTAATTCTTTTTTAGTTAAAAATATATCTTCATCTGGTCCAACTGATATCATTGTCGTATCTTCAGGTACAGTTACTCCGAATTGATGTTTAAAAGGTCCCTCAATAGCACGATCTTCAAATGTAATTGCTTTAAGTTCACCTCCGCTAACATGAAATGTATCCTCTAAACCACGACAGGTCGAATCACCACAATCATGAGTTTTGCGTTTAAGTTTATCTTCTTTATAGACAAATATATTTCCTCCATAGTCGGGAGTTTTACCTTTAGTATCGAATCTTTCTTTTAACCAATCTTCAACTCTTTTGCCATAAACACTTGTTTCTCCTAAGCCGAATTTTACAACAATATTTTCATAATCAACTAAAGTTCTAACATTTTTTGGGGTTAATTTATTTCCTGATAATTCCAAAGGTGTTTCATAATGTCTTCTGAGAAAATATTGTATCGCATTTTCTTTAGAACGTGTTATTTCAACTACTTTTTTAAATTCTCCTTCAGGTACAGTTATTTTACCCTCCCCAATAAGTGGTATATCAACTTCTTTATCATTCATAATAAATCACCTTATTATCTCAATTTTAGGTGGGTTCGAAAACTTTTTATATCTTTCTCTCAACCAAATAGTCGGCAAAAGCTTTTAGCTTTTCCTTTGCTGGAGATGATTTTAAAATTTTATCTACTCCTCTCCAAGCCTCTAAAATCATGCTTCTTGCTTTTTCCTTTGCATATTCAATTGAACCATATTTTTTAATTATTGCTATTGCCTCATCTCTTAATTCTTGATCATTTGTATGCATGTTAAGGATTTCTATCAATCTTTCCTTATCTTCAGGACTTGCGTTATTAAGAGCATGTATCACCAAAAGACTTCTCTTTCCTTCGGTTATGTCTTCTCCTAAACCCTTTTTTTCTGTGAATTCTCCCTCTATTAGATTCAAAATATCATCCTGTATCTGGAATGCAACTCCTACAGTTTCAGCATAATTTCCTAGTTTTTCTATTTGCTCATCATTTGCATTCGAAAGAATAGCAGCAATTTTAGCTGACATTCTGGCCAATGTTCCTGTTTTGTTTGAGCACATCTGTAAATATTCCTCTTCACTTAGATTGTTTGCATTACACATTCCATTATGCCAGGCTATGTCCATAGCTTGTCCAAGACCAAGGTTTGTCATTTCTCTAGCGTAAGTTTCATAAACTCTAACCAAGGTTTCCGAGTCGAATTTATCTCTATGTTTAATTAAAGGTAAGAGCGGCAAATAATACATCTCATTTCCAGTATTGATAGCCACATCTAAACCATAAAGTATATATGTACAGGGTTTGCCTCTTCTTAATTCGCTTCGATCTTCAATATCATCATGAAGCAAAGTTCCGTTATGAATAATCTCTGGTATAACAACAAAATCAAAAACTTTATTCTTGTCTCCACCTAAAGCTTCAACAATCAATAAAAACAAAGCAGGTCTCCATCTTTTTCCACCTCTATTTAAAAATTCCCAAATTGGTTCAGCAAAACTTTTGTTTGCACAATCTATATTATACTTGTACTTTGCCTCTCCAAAAATAAAATTCATAGTATTATCATCATATTTCTTAGGAATCCACTTTTCAATTATTTTATCGATTATTGGTGCTTGTTCTGCAAGCATTTTTTGAATATCAATCATTATATCACCCGTAACTAAAAAATTAGGGCAATGAATTTATAAATGTTTAAATTGCCTACGACGATTTGTTAACACTTTTTATTTTTCAAATAACAAAATAGTTTTATGAAACTTAAAAAAATCCAGGAAGGAAAAATAAGAATATTTGCTCCTGAAGGAAGAATTTATGATGCTTCTGTGTTTTTCAATCCAGAAGGCGAACTGAGTAGAGACATATCTGTGTCAGCTCTACAAGTCTTTCAAAAAGAATTCAAAAGCAAAATAACAGTTTGCGATGCATTATCAGGAACTGGAATAAGAGGATTAAGATATGCAAAAGAAGTTTTTGGAATAAAAAAAGTTATTTTAAACGATAAGAATCCTTTAGCAGTAAAATTAATTAGAAAAAACATAAAAGAAAACAAGCTTAAAAATTGCTTAGCGACTAAAGAAGATGCAAACCTTCTGCTAAGGAAAAATGTTTTTATTGCTATAGATATAGACCCGTTCGGAAGCCCGAATATATACTTAGACGGTGCTGCACGTTCTATTTATCATAAAGGTTTTCTAGCAGTAACTGCAACAGACCAAGCAGCCTTATCCGGAACTTATCCAGAAGCTGGTTTAAGAAAATATGGTATAAAACCAGTAAAAACTGAGTTCTACAATGAACTAGGAATAAGAATACTAATTTCTTTTATTATTCTAACTCTGGCAAGATATGATAGAGCCTTTATTCCTTTGTTATCTTTTGTTTCTAAACATTACTATCGAGCGTTTGGAAAAATAGAGCATGCAGGAAAAATCTCTGATTTGTTAAAAGATTTTAAATATGTTAGTTATTGCTACTGTGGAAATAGAGAAATTGGAATCAAGGAAAAATGTTTTTGTGGTAAGGATTTTAAAATAATTGGACCGATTTTTACAGGAAACATTTCAAATAGGAATTTTTGCAAAAAGGTTTTAATTGACATTAAAAAAAGAAAGTTTAGACTTAAAAAAGAAGAGGAAAAATTGTTAAAGTTATTAACAGAAGAATCTGAAATGCCTGCTTTTTACTATGATTTGCATCATTTAGCAAAAGTTTTAAAAATCGAGCCTCCAAAAATTGAAGTTTTAACTGAAAAATTAAAATCAAAAGGTTTTAAGACATCTAGAACTCATTTTTGTCCTACAGCAATAAAAACTGATGCTAGTCTAAAAGAAATATTGAAATTACTCAGCCTCAAATCCTAAAAATCTCTTTAAATTATCTAAACTAAGCAATAAATTTCTTTTAGAATTTAGAATTTCAACTTCATCTCTTCTAATCATGTCTACAACCTTTTCTCCAATATCACTTATTTTGTAAGAACTTCCCTTAGAATGTATCAACGAAGTTTTCTTAAGGTTGTTTAAACCTCTTTTAAGATGAGGCTCTGCCAATCTGCTTGTAAATATTAATTCAGAAACATGATGAAACTTTCTATCGTTTCTATCTCTCAATCCAGTTAAAACTAGAAAATCAGTAGTATTCAAAGAATGCCTCTTATCTTCTAATTCTACCTTCCAAATGTTTCTTTTTTCATCAAATATTATTTTCATTTTACCACAATTATTTTGCGGTAATTCTAGGCTTTAATCTATTGTATATTGAGCACTTTCCAACTCTAGGCCAAAAACACAAAGGTCCTAGACAAGTCTTTGTACCTCTATAATAATAGCATATTTTAACTATATCTCCGTTTCTAATTACAGTTGGCCTTTGTGGCTTTAGTTTTCTAAACACGAACTCACCTTTTGGAAATCGAAACACATATACACCTTTGTCACTAATACGTAATTATAATATGGATAGAAAGTTATTTAAAGTTATCACTGCTTAGTGAAAGTTTATAAATCTATCGGAAGTTAAAAAGATATCTCTTCAGATTAATTCTATTGTTTTTGATTTCAATACCATCTTTTCTAAGTTTCTTTATTTTATCTTTTAAACCATGCTTAGAAGTATAACCACCAAGACTCCCAGAACTTAAAATGATTTTGTAGCAAGGATATTTAACGCCATCAGGATTCTTGCTTAATAATTTACCAACATATCTAGGATGTATTTTAAGTTTTTTTGCTAGCAAACCATATGTAGAAATTTTTCCCTTAGGAATCTTTGCTAAAAGAAGCTGCATCTCTCTCATTTTGTTCATATGCACAACTTAGAATCTTTTTACAGGTCCTGCAACAAACAGTCTAAACCTAACATTATCATTTTCTAGTTCTTCCATTATTCTTTTTATAACTGAATTCGCTGGATCAGGCATTAGCTTTATTCTCTTCTTTATGTCTTCAAAACTTGAAAATGGACTTTTTTTCCTTTCATTGATTATATCCCATAGATGCTTTTTTCCTATTCCTGGAATAAGCTCTAACTGATGAAACCTAGTTGAAATTGGTTGAGCTGTATTAAAAAAATTAACAAACCTAGCTTCATTTTCCTTAACAAGTTTTTCAACCACAAAAGGAAGTTCAGATTTAGCAAAAGAAGTTAAATCATTAGTGATTACTCTTCTTTTTATGTGGTCGATTTTATCTCTCTTTGCATCTCCAATATAAACTTTGTCGCCTGGTTTTAAATCAGCGTCTTTTCTTACAACAACCTCTAGCAATGAGAAATATTTGTCGCCTATAACTTGGGCTATTGGCTCTTGCCTTCCAATTGAGTGTCCTCTCGGAAGGAATTCTAATACTATAACATTTTCATCTCTTAGAAATTGCATAAAAATCAACTATACTTTTTAACTATTTCCAGTATCTTCTTGATCTCATCCTCTTTTAAACTAAATTTTTCTCTAGAAAAAATCATTCTTAATTCATCAGGATTTTTAGGCAAAAAATTTAGAATTTGAATCATGGTTTCTTGAGACATCCTTAGTACGCCTGATAGTTCTTCTAATAACTTTTTTGCTTCTTCTGGCTTAAGCTTAGTAAATTTGTTTAAATGCTCTAAGGCAAGCTTTTGCTCGTAGCTAAGTTCTTTTTTCTTTTCACGACTAGACAAAATCTCCCTTGCCTCTGCCATGCTTACAGGCTTTGCCTCAATAACCTTCATAAAATCACATATTTATTTAGAATTTTGAACCTCTTAAAATTTAAGGTGCTTCTTTCTAACACTCACTCCTGGCTGAACAATTCTTCGACTTCTAGCACAGCTTGGACAAACATAAATCTTTTGTGAAAACGTGTGTATTTGATATCTTGGTATTTGCTGTCTTAAAATCGGATCATTTATTCTAAATCCTCTAAATTTTACAAAAGCTTTCCATCTTGGAACTTGCCTTTTACAAAAGTTACAAGTAACAGTTCCTTCACTTCCTCTTGATTTTGTATGAGCATATCTTCTTGTATATGGAGCTGTGCTTATCGGCATGAAATCACCTTTTTTATTAATATATTCTACAATTTATAAACCAATTGAACTCTATTTAATTTTATGAAGAAATTTGAGTTTGTTGACATAACAACAGCTGACACCGCTTTTATTGCTTACGGTAAAGATTTGAACGAGCTTTTTGCTAATGCAGCCTTAGCTATGTTTGAAGTAATGATAAATACAAATCAAGTAAAGCCGAAAATAAAAAGAGAAATTAAAGTAGATGGAGATGATTTGGTTTCTCTGATGTTTAATTGGTTAAATGTTTTGCTAATATATGTAGACGGAGAGAACTTGGCTTTCAGCAAGTTTGATGTAGAAATAGACGAGAAAAAATTTAATTTAGACGCAGTTTGCAGAGGAGAGAAAATTGACAAGAAAAAGCACGAGACAAGAACTGCTGTTAAAGCTTGTACATACCACAAATTAGAAGTAAAGGAAGTTGACGATTACTGGAAAGCTAGAGTTATAGTTGATATTTAATTATGCTTTCTCATCAACTTCTTTTTTACCAGTCTCTAATTCCCTCTTCTGTTCAGCATCTTCTCTCAGCAATAAAGCTTGGAACTCTCCCATATGCGTCTTTTCTTCTTTTGCTATGTCTAAAAGAATTTTCTTTAAGCCTTGATTCTCTGCTAAGGATGCCATCTGCTCATAAAGATTTATTGCATCCAGTTCAGCTATCATACCTGCTCTAGCTATTTCTTTATCGATTTCTCCTTTCTTTAACTTGCTAAGATTAGCTGGTATTTGCGACATCATATTCCACACCTCTTAATATCTGCTTGAAATTTCTTCAAACCTTTGGTTTACCTCGTTCCAATTAACAATGTTCCAGAATGCTTCTACGAATTTTGACCTTTCATTCTTATAGTCAAGATAGTAGGCATGCTCCCAGACATCTAGAACCATTAAGATTTTAAACATAGGATAAACGTTAACGTTATGCTTTTCTATCTGCATTATAAGTGGTCTTTTGGTTTGTCTGCAAAAAGCTAATGCTGCCCAACCAGAGCCTTCCACGCTAATAGCAGCCTGGGTGAACTCTTTCTTGAATCTTTCAAAACTTCCGAATTCATTGTTGATAGCCTCGCTTAAAGCTTCACTAGGACTTCCATTTTTTTCAACTGAAGCGAGGTTATTCCAAAATAAATAGTGTAAAACATGACCGCCAATATTGAATGATAATGACTTTAACGTAGACTTAATGTCTATATCAGCTCCCTCATTTCTTGCCTTGTCCAACAGTTCAAGTATCGCATTCGCGCCGTTGATATATGCTTGATGATGCTTGCTATGATGCAATCTTAATTGTTCTTCAGATATAAATGGCTCTAGAGCATTGTATTCATAAGACAATTTTGGTAAAACATAAAATTTGTTTTCCATATTCTCACCTTCAATTAATAATTATGCTGAATAATTAGTATTCCTCGCATTTTACTTGGTAAAAGCTTTTTGGATGCCCACAGGATGGACATTTCTCAGGAGGCTGTTTCCCAAAATGCATATAACTACACTCTCTACAAAACCACCAAACTTCTTTGTCTTTCTTGAAAACCGTTCCTGCCTCTACTTCCTTTAGAAGTTTTATGTACCTCTCTTCATGATGCTTCTCTGCAATAGCAATTGATCTAATTCTATGGGCTATTTCTGGAAAACCTTCCTTCTCTGCAATGTTAGCAAACTCTTGATAAAGTTTCGTATGTTCATAATTTTCTCCTGCAATTGCTGCTCTTAGATTTTCTTTTGTCTTGCCAAGAATTGTTGGGGCTGCTGCCTCAATCTTAATCTCGTCTAAATTCTCTTTGCCTTTCTTTTTCAGTTCATTTATTAGCTTGAAAAACCAGCTAGCATGCTCTCTCTCGTTATCAGCCGTCATTAAGAAAATTTCAGCAATTTGCTCAAATCCTTCATCTTTTGCAATCTCAGAATAGAAAGTATATCTGTTTCTAGCCTGACTTTCACCAACAAATGCTTTTGTTAGGCATTCTATTGTTTTATTCATCTTAATAATGAGAATTTAGACTTTTTTAAATCTTAGCGTAATTAAAGGTTATCGCTATCAAATCTCCAGCATAATGTGTTATAAATATAACTACTAATGCAATAAATAAATGTTCTAGAATAACTTTCCAAGGTTTTTCTTTTTTATATCTTGCAACTTGAAAGCTAAGAATTCCTAGCATCAATAAACCCCATAACACACTCACAATAATTGCATTTGTAAGTGAATTTGGAAATAAAAATATAGGAACTAGAAATGTTAAAGCAAAGAAAAATTTTGATAAAAAGGTAGATAGAGTCGATTCCCATATTTCCTTTGAAGTTCTATGATCTTCAGATTCTTGAGAAATATGAATACCTAAAGCATCAGAAAATGCATCTGCTATTGCTATTGTTAATACACCCCCAATGACTGCAAGAGAAGAATGAGTACCAGCGTGTAGACCTACCATAAGGCCTAGAGTTGTTATTATTCCTGATGTTAAGCCGAATGTAAATCCTATTTTAAATGGATGATTCATAAACTTAATAATCAATAATTAATATAAAAAGATGATTTCATGAAAAGGAAGTGCCCGAACTGTGGAAACAGAAGCCTGGAATTTATTAACAATGAATGGATCTGTCATGAATGCGAGTATCACACTCATAAAATGAAGAAAGTAAAGGGAAGCTTTAGATGAGATGCAGGGGGCCGGATTTGAACTGAAAGAATTATCCTTTTATAACGCCGCAAGGAATTAATCTGCAAACTCTTTTTCCAATTCCTGCCTCATCGCTTACTCTAGCAACCTCATCTATTTCCTTATAAACTTGAGGAGCCTCCTCTGCAATAACTTTCCAAGAAGTAGCCTTTACCAAAATTCCTCTTTTTTCTAAATCAGATTTGACTTGCTCTCCCCTTAAACTTCTCAATGCTCCTGATCTTGATTGAACTCTACCTGCTCCGTGAGCCGTGCTATAAAAAGTTTCCTTAGCAGTTTCTGTTCCGACAAGTAAATAGCTTGCAGTTCCCATTGATCCTGGTAAAATAATTGCTTGTCCAACTTTTTGATGAGCCTTGGGAATTTCTGAATTCCCCGACGGGAAAGCCCTTGTCGCACCTTTTCTATGAATAAAAACTTTTTTATTAATTCCATCTATTTCATGAGTCTCAATCTTTCCGATGTTATGTGCAACATCGTATATGACTTCTAATCCTATTTCTTCTAATTTCATTCTTAGAACTTTTGTAAAACTTTCTCTAACCCAATGCATAATCATTTGCCTGTTAGTCCAGGCATAATTAGCAGCACAAACCATAGAAGAAAAATAATCATCACACTCTCTAGTTCCAGAAGGAGCATAAACTAATTCTCTGTCTGGTAACTTGCTTATTTCATTTCTAAACTTCGACTCAAGAATTCTTAGATAATCAGTGCAGACCTGATGACCAAATCCTCTGCTTCCTGTATGAATCATGGCACAAACCTGTCCTGGTTTTTCAATTCCAAATACTTTTGCCACTTCTGGTAAGAAAATTTTGTCAACAACCTGTATTTCTAAGAAATGATTTCCAGCACCTAGAGTTCCTAGCTGCGGAGTGCCTCTTTTTTTAGCTTCATTAGAAATTTTGCTTGACTCAGCACCTTTCATGCATCCCCCTTCTTCCAAATATTCCAAGTCTTTTTCAGTACCGTATCCTTTTTCAGCAGCCCACCTTGCACCATTGTTTAAAACTTCATCTAATTCTGAGAAACTTAATTTTATTTTTCCCTTTTCTCCTACGCCTGAAGGAACATTAATGAAAATTGATTCTAACAACTCTTTTAATTTTGGCCTTACTTGCTCTACTGTTAAATTTGTTCTTAATAATCTAACACCGCAGTTGATGTCGAATCCTATTCCACCAGGTGACAATCCGCCATTTTCAAAATCCAAAGCAGCCACTCCGCCAATTGGAAAGCCATAGCCGTAGTGCATATCAGGCAAAGCAATTGAATGCTTGTAAATTCCTGGTAAGAAAGCAACATTTGCTATCTGTTCGATTGCTCCATCTTCTACTTCTTTCAAGAGTTTCTCTGACAAGAAAAGCCAAGACGGAACTCTCATCCCTTGCTTAGTTTCTTTTGGCAATTCCCACAAACAATTACCGATTTTTTTCAATTTTTCTTTTAATGTCATATTTATCACTTTAAACATGCAGAACAAGCTGCATGCACTCGTTTACGCTATTTTTGCGTCGAGTACACGCTAACTAATTAATAAAATTAAGAGTTTATAAAGTTTTAAACAAAGTCTAATTTTTACTACTTAAGTTTTTTCAAAACTTCTTCAGCTGGAATAGATTTCTCCCAAAGAAAATAAAAATATTCTCTAAAAACTTTTGCCATTATGTTACTTGTAATCAGAGTTCCGGTATAATTGGCAAGTTCATTACTCCATAACTCGTCTCCTTTAACATTTATGTCTATATCAGGTTTAGGTAATTTCTGTATCAAATATATTCTATTCTCATCGGAAATCAATCCTCTTAATTCGTTTGAATAATCATCATAGCATCTTAATTCAGCACCTGCTTTTAGTGCTTTTTTAATGTTTGGTATGACATCCTTTACACATTTGAACCAAATTACCTTATATTTTATATTTTTACTTGTAAGCTTTTTTATTTCACTTGCCCTGCTATTTATCCATGAAACATCTCCAGCAAAAACCAGAAATTCTTTTTTTGTTTCGTCATGAAGACGATTCCATATTTCCTCAATATTAATAGTTCTCTTTGTTAGGGTTAGTAATGCACTGTCATCAGTAGATTCATATTTTACTGGTGGTAATGATGAAATTGTTTTAAAGAATTTAGAGGAAACATCATCTATGCTCTTAATTCTTTCTTCTACCTCTCTTTTTTCATCAGTTTTTAAAATATCAAAAAACTTCTTTAAGTTAATTATTTCAAATGTTTGAGGCCTTGCTTTTGAAACTGAAACTAAACCTCTTTTTGCTAAACTATTCATAGTATCATAAACTCTAGGAAGAGGTATATTGCCTATAGAAGATATTTTTTCTGCATTAGACCTTCCAAATTTAACTAAAACCATACATGCCTTTGTCTCATAATTTGTTAATCCCAATTGTTTTAACAAAAATTCTGCTTGGTTTTCCATGTTTTTCACTCAAATACAATTTAACTCTCGATATAGGAAAATAATAATAACTTTTGAAATTTTAAAAAGCTTTCTGATGTTAAAACCATAACGTTAAACGTCGATGTTTCTTTTACTTTTACTACTTAATGCGAGTAAAGTATTTAAAACAGAAATACGAAATATTATATTACTATGGAAAGAAGTAAAAAAATAATTTTCGTATCTCATTGCCTTCTAAATCAAAATGCAAGGCCTTTAGGCAGAGAAAAATATCCAGGAGCAGTAAAGGATTTACTAGAATTATTTGCTGAGTCCGGAGTAGGCATTATCCAAATGCCTTGTCCACAACTAGAATTTAATGAAGGACTTAATAGAAAAGCAAAGCCTAAGAATTCTTATGATACAAATGGTTTTAGATCAAAATGTCAAAAATTGTCTTCTAGTATAATAGAAAAAATAGAAAACTATTTAAGAAAAAATTATAGTGTTTTAGGAATTATAGGAGTAGAGCTAACTTCTACCTGCGGTGTTCACCAAATACAAAATGGTAGAAGAAATGTTCCAGGTAAGGGAATATTTGTCGAGGAACTAGAAAGGGAAATGCAAAGAAAGAATTTCCAAGTTCCGATTATAGGAGTAAATTTAAATAATATTTTTAGTTCAATGGAAAAGGTTCAAGCTTTATTAAAATTTACTTAATTACATTTTTTCTAGAACTGGAATACCTAATAAATATAAACCAGATTTAAAAATTGTTCTAACTGAATCAACTAACTTTAATCTAGCATTTTTTAATTTTTCTTCAGCTTTTAAAACTGGTAAAAATTGGTAAAACTCATTAAAAGCATCTGCTAAGTCATATAAATAATTGGCTAGGAAATGTGGTTTTAATTCTCTGGCAGATTTTTCTAAAATATCTGGATATTTTGATAAAAGTTTTATGATTTTTATTTCCTTTTCATCTTTAAGATTTTTCATATCAAAATTTTTTATTTTATCTGCTTTTTCTAGAATGGAATTTGCTCTTGCATAAGTATATTGAAAATAAGGACCGGTATCACCCTCAAATCTAAGAGCATTTTCCCAAGAAAAATTAACTATTTTTTCAGGTGAGTATTTTACAATAAAATAAACTATAGAACCTAAGGCTATAGCTTTTGCTCTCTTTTCCTTTTCTTTTTCTGGAAGTTTCCATCTTTTTTCAACTTCCTTCAAAGCTCTTTCGAATCCTTCTTTTAGAATATCATCCCAAAGAATCATGTGCCCCTTTCTTGCAGACATCTTCTTTCCTTCTAAAAGAACCATAGAATAAGCTAAATGAATGCATTTTTTTGCAAGCTCTTCATAACCTAATAGTTGAATTGTTTTAAATTGTTGTTGAAAGTGTAGTTTCTGATCCTCTGCTACGACCCATATGTTCAAGTCTGGTTTGTATTGCTTGAATTTCCATAAAGTTGTAGCAATATCTCTCGTTAAGTATAAACCAGTTCCATCCGACCTTAAAATAATTGTATTTGGTAGTTCTGGCTCAAGCTTTAAAACAGCTGCACCTTCTGAATCGAAAACCAAGTTTTTAGATTTTAATTTTTCTATAATTTTATAACTTTCTTCTATAGCAGAAGATTCAAAAAATATATCATCAAATTTCATTCCAAGCACTTTCCAATTTTCTTGAAATCCTTCTAAACACCATTTTAAAACTTTTTCAGCAAGTTTTTTAATTTCTTTGTCTCCTTTTTCATACTTTTTTAATATCTCTTCTGCTTTTTCCTCTAACTTCGGGTCTTCACTTATTTTTTTATTTATTTCAAAATATAAATCTCCAAGCCATACGTCAGGCTTGCCTTCAGGTGATTTATTATTTCCAAGTTTTTGATAGCCGAGTAAAAGAATAGCTGCTTGTTTTCCCAAATCATTTATATAACAAAATCTTTTGACATTCCATCCTTGACTTTCTAAAATCCTTGATAAAGATTCTCCCAAAATAGTTGAACGTATTGTTCCCATATGAAAAGGATGAGCTGGGTTTGGAGAAGATAAATCAATCACAGCTGTTTTATTAACTTTATTAAATCCATACTTTTCATTTATTTCTTCTAATAATTTTTGACCAAACTCGTTCCATCTTATATAAAAGTTTAAATAAGGGCCTATTGGCTTTATATCAACAAATTCTATTTTTAATTTTTCTGACAATTCTTTCGCTATTTCATTTGGATTCTTCTTAAGTTTTTTAGCTATAGAAAAGCAAGGATAAGCAAAATCTCCATATTCTAAAGACTCCTCTATTTCTTCTATTTTAACGTTTAAGGATTTTGCTATTTTTTCCTTCAAATAAAGCCAAGGGTTTTGCATACTAATAAATAGCATAAATTTTTCTTATATATATAACAATAATAATTATGCTTGGACAAACTGCTTTTGAGTATTTAATGCTATTTTCTTTAGTGCTTATCATACTTACATTTTTAACATACTATGCTCAAAACATGACTGAAAGAAACAGGGAAGAAATTATAATGTCAAATGCTGTAATCGCTGTAAATAAAATTGTTGAAGCTGCTGACATAGTTTATACACAAGGAAAGCCTTCAGCAATAACTCTTTCAGTCTACATACCAGAAAATGTATATTCTATAGAGTTTTCTAATAAAATGATAATTATGAAAGTTAAGGTTGGTTCAGGCATTAGTGATGTAGTTGCAACTTCAAAAGCAATTTTAAAAAATAGTACAAGTGGTATTTATTTTTCACCCACATCAGGAACAAAAAGAATAAAAGTAAAGGCTGAGGGAAGTTATGTCAATATCACAGAAGGCTGAAGTTTCTACTGAATTCATGGTTTTTATAGGAATTTTGTTAGTTTTTTTCGTTTTTTTCGTTGGCATAATTGGAGTAAATAACAGAGATATAGATGAATCAACGGTTTTCGCAAATGCAAGAAATATTTTAGGTACCGTAACAAATGAAATAAACACTGCAACAAGAATAGAAGGTTATTATAGAGAATTTTATATCCCTGAAAAACTTGTAAACGGAGATGATTACAATATAACAATTTATACAAACTTAAGAATGGTTAAAATCGAATGGAATGAAGGAAAAAATCTTATGAATAATATACAAACAGAAAATATTCAAGGTAATATTACAACTGGAACAAACAAAATTAAAAGAGAAAATGGGATAGTGAAAATAAATGAAAGCTGAATTATTCTCTTCAGATTTCATGATAAGCATTTTATTATTTTTAACTGTATTAACAATAATTACTACTTATTATCAAAACTTACAGTCAGATGTTTATGAAACTGACATTAGAAATGATATGCATTCTAAAGCTATTAATGTTGCAAGTCTATTAGCAACTACAAGCGGTTATCCTCAGTATTGGAATTCAACTAATGTACAAGTTATCGGCCTTTATGATTCTGGCAAATTTAATTTAACAAAGTTTGAAGAACTAAAACAAATAGTTCAAATAGATTATCAAACTGTAAAAACAAAGCTTGGAACTGGAGCTTATAATTTTTATATATCTTTAAAAAATACAACTGGAGATATAATAGTAAAATCAAGTGATCCTACCTTTAGTTATTCTTGTGGATTGGATGCTACTAATGCTGATCAAGTTGTATTAGTTAAAAGATTAGGAGTAGTTAATTTAGAAGGCAACGCAACCAAAGTAACAATGGAGGTTATGCTGTGGATATGAAAGGTATCGTCTTAACCTTGGATGCAATAATAGCATTATTATTGATGGTTTCGATAATTTCTCTTTTAATCTTCTTTAGGACAGAACCGTCATCACCCTTTTACATAGCTCAGCAACTGCACTTTTTGTCAGAAGACTCTCTGAATATACTTTCAAAATCAACTCTTAAAGAGGTTGTTACAAATCAAACTCTTAATAATCTAAATCAAATTGGAGTTTTGAATGAAAGTTATTGGAATGATAAGGCAATAAATGTTATAGGAATGCTATGGGCGGAAAATAATGCATCATCAACTCTAGCCGCAGCGAAGATAGCAAAAGATATTTTAGGAAACATTTTGCCTAATAATATAGGTTATCAAGTTCTCATAAACGATTACAATATCTATGACTCATCTGATGATCCATTAGAAACCTCAAGACCAAATTACTCAGATTCAACAACAGAGATTTCTTCTGGAAGAATTGCCTCAGGATATGAATCTAACAAGACTGTCAGTGGATGCGTTGCCATGGCATATTTAACGAGCATAAAAGGAAAAAAAGATTCTTCTTATGTCTATTTTGGGGGTTATGTTGGGGAAGGAAACATAACTACTAACATAACTTTACCTCCTTTTGATAATATAACAGAAGCATATATGGAAATGAATGCTGGTGGTAATTTTACTCTTTACATAAACGATAATCCTTCTGGATTTTATGTAAATGGTTCTGCTGGTGGAGGATTAATGAGAGCTGATAATTGGACTGTATGTAATTTAACTTATAACTCTTCTATTTGCTCTAAATTCACTGTAGGTAACAACACTTTAAAATTTAACTTTACTAGAAATAATTCTTTCATAGGAGGAGGTTTCTTTAGGGTAACTTATAACACAACTCAATTGGCTCCTATAAAAGAAGTTGATAAAGATATTTATTGGTTCCCTGGAATTAGTGGATTCTTTAATCTTTATGATTCATTCTATGTCCCTGGTACACTGACTAACATTACGTCTTATTTGCATTACTTCAATAACATTACTCTCAACCAGACAAATGCTACTATATACCTTAGCATCGGCAATGTTGAAGTTTTTAGTAGCAACGAGACAGGTAATATAACCAAATATTTAAATTTTAGTGATATATGGAAAAATTTTGGCAGTAACGTGAGTATGATTAATAATGTTAGTAATAATACCGTTCCTTTGAGGTTTGGAGTAGAAGAGTTCCAACTGAAACCAGGAGTTGGAACTGCAGATGCAGTTTTAGTTACTGATGTTTCTGGAAGTATGAGCGATAATACTGTCGATTGCCCTCCAAATGTTAGCTGGGAAATATCTACAGTAAGTCAACAAGGAAATTATGGTGTCCAAAACCAACATATAAATAATTCTCAACTTGTATGCATGTACAGGAATGTTACTTTATCCTCAGCTGGGAACATATATTTCTGGTGGCAAGTCAGCTCACAAAGAAATCGTGATTTTTTGGTCTATTGCTACGATCAATCAAGTTGTTCTAGAACAACTTACACATATAGAATAAGCGGTAACTCTGTTGATGGTTACGCAAGTAATACAGGATATGTTGGTGGGTGGCAAACAATCACTCGTTCTGTAGGCGTCGGGACCCATGAAATCAGATGGTGTTATGCTAAAGATGGTAGTGTATCCAGCGGAAACGACACAGGCTATGTTGATTTTATAATAGTTAATAACACTGGAGGGACAGTGTTCCTTGATGATTTTGAAGATGGAATCTTAGATGGATGGAGTTTTTCAAGCTCAGGTCCTCAATGCGAGAAACTTGCTGTCGCTAAGGATGTAGATAAAATATTTGTTGATACAGTTTTGAATACTCCTGGTGATAGAGTTGGACTAAGTGCTTATAGTACTAACATAAGATCGTGGTATGGTTTGAGCAACAATTCAGCTGCACTAAAAAGTCAAATTGATAGCTATACAGCTAATGGATATACTTGTATTTCTTGTGGTATAGGTAATGCTACAAAGACCTTGAATCAAAGTTCTCCAGATAGATTCAGAGGTATGTTAGTTATGAGTGATGGTCTAGCAAATACTTTAATCAATGGTAGTACATATTTATCTTCACAACAATGTCCAGACACAGAAGGATACAATAGTCTTGCAGGTGGAGAGGCAACTAATAAATCATGTTACGCTAGGAATTTAGGCATTAATGCTACTTTTGGGATAGCCTTTGGAAGTGATGCGGATCAAGAGCAAATGAAAAGAATAGCTTGCTGGAATTGTACTGCATGTCCAAACGTTTGTCAATCCGGAGTTCCATCTGATTCACCATGTTGGATCCAAAATATAACTCTTCCGAATGGAACTATAGCTAAATGTTTAGACGTGAGATATGCTAAAAGCAATAATGTAGATGAACTAAAGAAAATATATGGAACGTTCGGAGAGTTGTTCGCAATTTTAGGTTTTACAACTCAAAAAGCAATCATAACTGGTATTATAAATTTCAACAATGTTCTTTATCCAGATTCTTATATAGAACTCCATTATTTGCCAAATATAATTCCATATGAATATGGAGAAGTATCTTTGACCAGAGAGTCACCAAGACTAAAAGACTTAACAGGAGATAATATTAGCAAACCATACAAAGAAGGTTGGTTTAACGTCTCTGATAAAGTGAAAGTTGTTGATGCGAAAATAACTTCTTATTCATCTGATTATTGGACTGATATGCTCTGGATAAATTCGAGTGCTACCGGAAATTGGAAAGGGGTATACAATCTCACATCCTACGGAAATGATTTTTCATTACTAGGAGACCCCTTCATAATTTATATACCAGTTAATGATATTTCATCAGGAAATAATTCAGTAAGAATAGAAACAGGAATCAGTACTATTAACAAAACTGGCGGTTCACCAGATGATAGAGTTATCTATACTATAAGAGTTAAAGGATCTGTAGGATATGGGAATTTAAATGAAACTTGCGAAGGCGCATCAAACGACGCTATTCGAAGACTGAATGACTCGATTGGTGGTTATGTGAATTTTACGACTGATGAAATAGCTTTCCAAAACAACAGCATAAGCCGTGTTCCATATATGTGGGGCCCAGCGAGTGTAAGGATAAGGGTTTGGTCATGAAAGGACAATTTTATAGTGTCATGATAGCTTTGTTTGTTATACCACTTCTAGCTTTAATAATTTTTTACTCACAAACTACAACTCCTCAAAACATTGATACTAACATAAGAGCAGATGAATTGCAATATTTTTCAGAAAGTATAGGAGAAGACTTGATAAGATTTCTACAGATAAATGGCAAAAGGGCTTTGATTGCTGCGATAAATATGACTATAACAAATGGAAAAGGCTTGGATGATGCCCCAGAAAGGCTGGTTGAAATGATAAAAAACGGAACTTTGAATGGCACTCAACCTTTTGCCGATCAGAAAAATCTAACAACATGGGAAAAAAATATTAGCGACATTGCAACAAACTCAGGCTTTATCATAAACTTTATGAATGAATCAATAGAAGTAACTCAGAATGACAGCTTTAGCGTACTGTTCAATGCCACGGTTTATGTAAACATTTCTGATGCCACAGCTAGGATGAGTATTCTTAAAAACATGTCCGTAGATGCTGCAGTCTCCATAGAGGGAATGACAGATCCCCTATATTCAAATAAAACAAACGGAACAATTTTTAGAACTATAACAAAATCCCCGTTTAATAAAATTGCCACTCCGTCAACAGATTTGAGTAATCTAACTTCTGATATTAAAGATGGTTACTACCACAGCTCTATCAATGGTCCAAGTTTCTTAGATAGGCTGGAAGGCAAAGTCATTTTATCTCAGCCCTATGGTCTGGAGTCATTTATTTACCTACCGGATTTAATACTTGCTAAATCTAAAAATCCCAACATCCAAGTGAATAGTCAATCAAGTGATTTAGACTATCAATATTGGACAAATGTATATGGATATCTTCTAAATAACAGCTTTCAAGGTTATGACTCTGTTTACCAATGGTTTAGGATAGATAATTTGACAGAAGATGACTATGGTATAAATAGTTTGCTTAATATGACAACTTAATTGCTTGCCAGACATTCAACTTAACAAAATTCCATATTAAGAAACTTAATTTTATATGCAACAAACTAATTAATTTGATTAGGGAAAGCTATGACAGACATGCTAATAGAGACACCAATAGATGAACTTGCAAGAATAGTGGCAGAGAAAAAAAGAATAACAGTAAGTGAAGCTGCTAAATTGTTAAAAACAAATGAAATACAAATAGAAGAGTGGGTAAGAATTCTCGAAGAGCACGGTTTTGTTGAACTAGTTTATCCTGCTTTAGGTGAACCACAAATAATTCTTAAGAAGATTGATGAAAAGAGTATAGTAGAAAAGAAGAAAGAGTTTGAAACTAAAAAAGAGATAGTTGAAGAAAAAACAAAAGAGTTCGAGAAAAAGGTTGAGAAGGTTGAGAAAAAAGTTGAGATAAGTAATAAAGAATCTTCTAAGCTAGAAAGCGAGTTAAAAGCTAAATTAAAAGATTTAGAAAAAAATCTAAAAATTATAGACAGCCTTGAAAGTAAAAGATCGGAAATAATTAAAAAGACAGAAGAAATAAAGTCTGTAACAGATTCTATAAGTAAGACAATAGATAACATAAAGACTGATATAAACCAGTTGGAAAGTAAAATAAACGAGCATGTAAAAGAACTAGAAGAGCATGAAACTGAGATAAAAAATTTGGATGAAAGCAAAAAGGTTATAGAAAATGAAATATTAAATTTAGAAAAAGAAATGAAGTTAATTAAAATATTAGTAAAGAGGCCATTAATAGTTCCAATGATAAGTTTAAAAAATATTTTTGCTAGGCATAAGGAAAAATCTGAAGAAATTAAGAAAAAAAGAGAAGAAATACATGAAAAAGCATTAAAAATGAGAAGCGTTGTAAGTCAGAAAAAGGAACGCATTCAAAAGAAAGAAACTAATCATAAGAAATTTTTGAAAAGGTGAATTAATGGAAATTTTAGGAAGCTACACTGTTGTTGCTGATAATGTTCCTGCAAAAATTGAAATAATGAAAAGACCAGAAGAATACACGCCGGTTTATGAGGTAAAATTCCCAACAATAGAGCCTGCCACTCAAGCTATTTTGGATTCTTTAAAGGAAAAATTAATAGAAGTTGTAAAAATTGAGATATCTGAAATCCTCGATCCTAAGGTAATGGAAGAAATAAAACAAAGATTCTTAGAAAGTGCTAAAGCAGCAATAACTCAAGAATTGTCAGCAGTTCCTGAAAGGGAAAAAGATATTCTAGCAGGAACTTTGGTTCATGAAATGCTTGGAATGGGAAGACTAGAAATTGTCTTAAACGATGACAATCTTGAAGAAGTTGTTATTAACAATTGTGCTGAGACTGTATGGGTATTTCATAAAAAATGGGGTTGGCTGAAAACAAATATCACTATTCCAACAGAAGAACAAATATATAATTATGCAAGTTTAATAGGAAGAAAAGTTGGAAGACAAATTACAAACTTAAATCCTTTGATGGATGCACATTTAATAACAGGAGATAGGGTTAATGCTACTTTATTTCCCATATCTACAAAAGGAAACACCATAACAATAAGAAAGTTCAGAAGAGAGCCTTGGACTATAATCCATTTCATTGATCCTGTTCAAAAAACTATGACAAAAGAAATTGCTGCCTTACTTTGGTTATGCATGCAGTATGAATTAAACATATTAGTAGCTGGTGGAACTGCATCTGGAAAAACTTCAGTCTTAAACGCCTTAATGCCTTTCATACCACCAAACCATAGAATTATTTCAATTGAAGACACTAGAGAACTTCGTTTGCCTGATTTCTTACACTGGGTTCCTTTAACAACAAGAGAACCAAATCCAGAAGGTAAAGGAGAGGTTTCAATGCTTGATTTACTTATAAATTCTTTAAGAATGAGACCTGATAGAGTTGTAGTTGGAGAGATAAGAAGGCAAAGAGAAGCAGAAGTTTTATTTGAAGCAATGCATACTGGTCACAGTGTATATGCAACTCTACACGCTGATAGATCTGAGCAAGTAATAAGAAGACTAACAAATCCTCCGATAAACCTTCCGGAAAGCCTTTTAGAATCTTTACACTTAGTTGTAACACAGTTTCGTCATAGAAGATTAGGAATAAGAAGAACTTTAGAAGTAGCAGAATTTATACCTGGCGAGTCTGGAAAATTCTCTTCAAGATTAGAAATTCTATACAGATGGAAACCAGCAACAGATACAATTGAAAAAGCGAGAAGTAGTATAAGATTAATAAATGAAATAAGGTTACACACAGGTATGACTGATGAGCAAATGGAAGATGATCTTAAAGAAAAAGAATCAATACTTCAGTGGATGCTAGATAACAATGTAAGGACTGTTAATACCGTAGGAAAGGTTGCTGCAGAATACTATCATGATAGAAATAAAGTATTAAAGCTTATTAAATCCAAAGGAAAACCTGAAGAAATTATTGGAAAAGCTCTTGCCGAAGAACTTAAAACAGCTGTTTAACATGATGATACCGTTTGTACCATTTCCTTTAAAAAAAGCAATAAAAGAGTCAAAAATATTTGAAAGGGTAGGAGCTGTTATTGCTAAATCCAAACCATCTTTAAAATTAGATCTTTTTCAAGCTGAAATAGAAATGCATCCTAAAGTTTATGCTTCTATAATAGCTTTAACAACAACATTTTATTTTTTCGTAATGACGCCTATTATATTTCTAGTAGGATATTTAGCGAGGGGGAAACCAGATTTTCTTCTTCCTTTAGCTGTTGGTGGAGCATTTTCTCTTTTTGTTTTTTCTTATCTTATGAGATATCCAAAATTTGTAGCACTAAGAAGAATAAAAAAACTTGAAAAGGATTTGTTAAATTCCTTACAACATATTCTCATAGAGATAAAATCTGGAGTTCCTTTATTTAATTCATTAATTGGAGTAACTGAGGGTTATGGTGAGATAAGCGATGAATTTAGAATTATTGTTAAGGAAATAAATGCTGGTATACCTGAAATTAAAGCTTTAGAAAGAGCCTCACTAAGAAATCCTTCTATACACTTCAGAAGATCTTTATGGCAAATAACCAATGCAATGAAAGCAGGAAGCGATGTGGCATCTGCTTTAGAAGCAATAGTTAGTAATCTAACTCAAGATCAAATAATTGCGATAAGGAGATATGGACAAGAACTTAGCCCTTTCACATTAATGTACATGCTTATTGCTGTCATAATGCCTACACTAGGAATAACTTTCTTAATAATTTTATCTTCATTCGCTGGATTAGAAATTCCAGACTTTTTATTTCCATTGATACTTTTAGTTTTAACTATTTTCCAATACTTTTACATGGGAATTATAAAAACTAAGAGACCTGCGTTGGTGAGTTAATGATAAGATTAAATTTACCAGAATTTAAAAAAATAAGATTTAAAGAAAAGATAGCATTCTTCACACCGAAAAGATATAAAAATTTTTTAAAAAAACAAATGATTTATGCTGGAATAAGAGAAGAAATTATTGACAAATTTATAGGTTTTTCATTTTTCTTTACAATACTTTTAGGTTTTGTAATGGCTTTTGATTTCTGGTTAATAGGCTGGGAAATTAATGGAATTCTTTTAGGAATTGGAATAGGATTGTTCCTTTTGATTGTTATTCAAATTTCTATTATTTTAATAGCAGATGCAAGGGCTGCTGAAATAGAAAAAGTTTTGCCAGATGCCTTGCAACTTATGTCTGCAAATGTCAGGGCAGGAATGACAGTTGATAGAGCAATATGGCTTTCAGCAAGACCTGAGTTTGGAGTACTAGAAGAAGAGCTAAAAAGAGCTGGAATAAAAACCCTTGGCGGAAAGACAATTAAAGTTGCCTTAATGGAGATGGCAGCAAGAGTTAAGTCTGACTTGCTTGAAAAAACTTTTAGATTGGTAATAGAAGGTATAGAATCCGGAGGTGAGTTGGCTCATTTATTGGAAGAAACTGCGAACAATGTAAGGACCGTCCAGTCTCTAAGAAAAGAAATTAAAACATCTGTTACAACGTATTCTATTTTCATATTTTTTGCAGCTGTAATGGGAGCTCCTGCTCTTTATGCTATAAGTTTATTTTTTGTAGAAATTATGACAAAGCTTTGGTCGCCGAAAGTGTTGGGTGGAGTTAAAACAACAGGAGCAACAATGGGTGGAGGTATGTTATCAAGAGCAGGTGCGCCAACTATTAGCGTAGACCAATTGTTTTGGTTTGCAACTTTATCTATAGTTATAACCACTTTTTTTGGTTCGTTAATAATTGGATTAATACAGTCTGGAAAAGAGAAAAATGGTATAAGATTTATTCCACTCTTAACATGCGGTGCATTAATTGTATTTTTAGCAGCTCAATATTTAATCAGAGCTTTGTTTGGCGGTTTCTTTGCTATGTAGCAGAGAAACCTTTAAGTATCGGTTAAACAAAATAAAATTAATAAAGGAGGTATTTTAAATGAAAGGACAAACAGCAGTTGAGTACCTAATGACTTACGGATGGGCCATATTGATAATTTTGATAGTAGCTGGTGTTCTAGCTTACTATGGAATATTCGCGCCAGCAGGATTCCTAGGGCCATCTTCCAAAGGATTTACACAAGTCAGTGTTCTTCAGCCATGGGATCTTAATGCAGCTGGAACTTTACAATTGCAGATAGAAAACAGAGTTGGTCAAGACATATCATTAACCGGATTCAAAGCAAATTTAAGTAGTAGTGCAACTACAGATGGGACTTGCGCAGTATTGGGATTACCTGTAACAATAACAGCAGGTACAAAGTATCCAACAAGTGGCTTAGTATCACTCACTTGTCCAGAAACAGCTGGTGGAGCTTCAGGAAGCAGTTATACCGTAACTGTTGAAATAAATTATAATGTAGGTTCAACTGCACTAAAGCAAACAGGTACTCTAAGCGGATCTAGGAGCTAATAGTTTAATCTTTTTTGTGTTTTTGTATTTTGCTTTTTTCTAATCTTTTTTATGTATAAGCTCTTTTTCTCCGTTTCAAAAGTCTTCTGAGCATATCATAGTATATGTCATGCCAAGTTTCTTCTGGCCAATCTCTTAATTCTAGATATTTGGGTTTTGACTTTTTCAATTCCTTATCAGTATTATAATCTTTTTTAGCTTTTTCTAATAGACTAGGATCGCTAAATCCATCAACTTTAACTTTTATATCATTTAGCTTAGTTTCACCTGTCTTATTGTTAACAGTCATGCTGTTGCTAACTTTTGCGCTATATTCCATTCTATCTCCTCTTTTGCAAGTCATAAGTGTAGGAATTTGCTTTGTCAAGCAAGTCTGGCAAATGACTAGAAAGATCTCTTGCTATCGGCAAGTCATTTGACCTTGCACTTGCGTCTCCGTGAATAGCAGAGAAATATTTGTTGTTTGTACAAACAGAGTTTACATTAATTTTACCATAATATTCTGGCATTTACTCACCTCTCGATTTTATATGTGCTTCGTATGCAATCTCATTACTATGACTAACAGAATCAGCCAAACCAGAAGCAAGACCTCTAGCAGTTTCCAAATCATTTGAACGGACAGAACCTTCACCGCTTATGCTAGAGTAATCTTTTCCAGAACGAACAGTACTTTTATTATGAACATTTCCATAGCTCATGGCATCACATCCTTTTTTACCCAGGGAGCAGCTGCCCTAACTTCTTCCCTATCTTTTCCTTCGATTCTAAACTCCCTTTCAAATGTGGTGTAATTCTCATTTCCGTAAAGTTTTCTTTCAAAAGAACTTTTCATGTAAGATGGAGAATTTTTGTTTAGAGACATAGAAATCACGGTTTAAAATAATTTCTCCCAGTTCTTTCTTTGAATTTTCTGTCAAACTCATCATGAACAGCGCCTCTAACATCTGTTGAATCACCAATGCCGTTAACTTCTACTTTTTCAATTCCAAAAGATCTCATACCACCTAACAATTGTGGATCATCGTAAACAGCAGAGTGTGAAGTTCCAAAACTGTCATAATAGTCTGTCTCTACACTTGTTTTACCTCTTTTTTCTTCTACTTTTATAGACATTTTATCACCTCAAGAGTTTTTTAGCAGAAGGTTGAGCTTTTCTAAACTTGAGAAAATATTGTTTAGATTTACAGAGATTATCGGAACCTGAAAATTCTTTTTCTGCATTTCTTTTTCTAGTTCTTCTATTAGAATTCCCTTGCCTGGAACTATTTTCTTTCCATTCTCTATTCGATAGACACCGCAGGTTGGAGAAAATTCTATCCCTAGAATACCAAGAACCTTGTATTCTTTTTCCAAATATTTCTTAACTGTATTTAAAATTTTCAAAGAAATTTCTCTGCAATGCTCTCTATAGAATGTATTGTAATTTTCTTTTGTTTTAAATTGCCTGTTTAAACCACCGTCGAATTCAACTTCTGGGCAAGGTAACTGAACAATTCCAATCTCAGCCTCTGCAAGAAAGTTTACAATTTCTTTTATTGTTCCTAATGATTTTTCCTTTCCAACTGACCTTACATTTTGATTTAAAATACAATGTGGAACAAATACAATCTTCTTATCCATGCTTGAATTATGAAAAAGTGCTAGGCATATAGAATTGTAACCACTCAAAGTGGTGAAAATTTTTTAAATATGAGAAATTACAGCAATTAACGAAAACCGTTTTTTGTCGTGGTTACTTTTATATCCTAACGATTTCTAAATAATAGGAACGATAATTATGTTTCCTGAACTGATGGAAGCTTATGAAAAGGATTGGAATGATTTCTGCAAAAGAATAAAAGAAAATGGTTTGGTTGTGAGTGATTCAGACGATCTTTACTGGCATCCGCTACTTCCTATAGCTAGAGATTTAGGAATGGAGACTGAGTATAGAGAATTTGTAAAAAATGATAGTATATGTTATGAAGATATAGCCAAACAGATGACGCTTCTTAAAGGTTATCCAGTTGACAGGGGAGCAGAAAAAATGAGGGAAGCTCAACTGTTTCCTGGTTCTAAAGAATCTATAGAGACTTTTAAAAGATATGGTCTAGAAGTTATAATAGTAACAGATAACCCATTAGCACAAATTATGCGTAATAAAGAAATATTTAGGAGCAAAATGGGTGTTGATCATGTTATATCAACATCCACAGCAGAAGTAAGAGAAGGTAAATATACAGGTGGATTGTCGTCTTTTACAACTAAACCTGAAATTGTTGACTATTGGGTAAAAAAATATAAACCTAAAAAACTGATAGCAGTAGTTCAAGGAGAAAATGATATGAACCTTGGAAAAGCAGTAAAAGAACATGGAGGATATGTTTTTGTTGTTAATTCAAATTCTCCTAAAATGTCAGAAATGGCGGATACTCACATAGAAAATATTGAGAATGCTCCAGAAATTATAGAAAGAGTTCTAAAGGAATTAATCTAAATTAATTATCAATTGAACATTTTCTAAGATTTAGACTCCAAAATTTGGTAGCAAACTTCCAAATAACATAGAGCTTATTGAAAATGCAGTTGAAATATAGAATGCTATCATGAAAACATAAAGTATTAATAAAAATCCTACGAACGTCATAAACATATCTGTAGAATAAAATTCTTTGATTGCCCTAAAATAGATTGATAAGCTTAAGGCTGTTGTAACTGCAATAACAATGAATCCTATGATTACTCCTAACACTGGATGAACTTCAGATAACATAGATGTTAAAAGAATACCAATTGAGATTGGCAGTGAACTGTAAGTTGCTGCTGTTAAGCTATCGTAATATTTTCCTTTTCCTCCAATAATATTCATTACAATGTCTATTACATAACTATAAAATATGCTAAATAAAATTCCAAACAAAAAAATTGCTAAGGCTGAGCCAAATGCCACTAAAATTAATGCTGTTTTATAAAAAGCTAAGAAAAAGCTTATACCAACCAAAATCCATGAAAGTATTAAAATAGATAAAGTCTTGTTTAGATTTTTTTCCTTTTTAGCTTTTAATATCGCTGTTACGGGATTTGTTAAAATTTCTTTTATCCTCTCCAATAAAACACCTAATAATTTATTATGTCAATTTGTTTATAAAGTTATTTTATAATGGAATCATTAAGAATAGTATTAATTCTAAGATAATTAGAGCAATAGAAATTCCAATAACATGAATTGGTTTAAGCTTTATTAAAGATTCTTTATCCTCTTCATCGTATCTAACCAAACCTGCAATTGTTGAAGGTGTTTGTTGTCTTTTTGGTTTTTCAGCCATATTATCAGTTTATTAATTGTTTATAAAATATTTAATGATATCGGAAGATATAAATCGTGTGCTGGGCACAACGGATTGATGAAAAATGGTGTGTGTCTTTGGTTAGATAATTATTCTACGCATTGAAATTTATTTATTTGTATTGTTGCGTATTCATTTGCATTTGTTTTCATTTGTTTGCATTGAGGTATTGATTTTATTTATTTTTTATCAATGCTTTCAATGTTTTTTGATATAATATCTACCAATTTTCCTACTTCTTCAGAGCTGTAGTTATGTTGTTCAGCTAACGAACCCAAGCAGTGGGAATGATCTTTAGGCATAGAACGATAAGAAGCCATTAAACACACTTGTCCTTCCTTAGCATAAGGTGGAAAGCTGAAACCTGGATAAGCTTGAACATGAACATATCTGTCATCTTTTACAGTATAAAATGCATGGACATCATGCCCTGTTTCTACATGATGTAATTTTATGCCCTTCTTTTCCAGTTCACTTCCTAGCTTTGAAAAGAATTCATTAATTCGTGGTACAGCTTCTTCTCTTTTTCTATGAAGTTCTTCTGAAATAGCTTTCATCTTTTCCTGACCTGAAAAAGGGAATCCTACACCCTCAGCAGCCCCTCCAATTTCAAATCTCTCTGCTTCTTTTTCTAAATTTATTTTCTCTGGGGTACTCATTTTTTCACCAATTGATAAATGAAAGGTAAAAGATTTAAAGCCTTCTATTAAGAAACAGATTTTAAGAAATACATGGGAGTAATTTTAGAATAATCATGGTCTTTGGCCTCAAAGATCTTTATAATTTTAAAATATTTCTTATAATCATCTTCTTCCTCTTTTCTATAAGCATAAAGAAAAACCTTGTTGACAAACTTTTCGCACCAGAAATTCCAAACGACATCATGAATTTGTTGCAGGTTCTTATTTTCAAACTTTGAGCCTTTAACTTTATGATATTCTTCTAAAACTTTCCTTGCCTTTGCAAAGGATCCTTGATGGTCTTTTGAGTCATAAGTCAATATATGCAGTTCCAAAACCATTTCTAAAGCACTTTGCATATTTGGTTCCTTTTTTGAGAAATGTTTTAAAACCTCATTAACATTTGCAAAAGGTTTTTTATCTGGAACATAAAAAGCTCTAGTTAAGAAAATGCCATTAGGTTTAAGCAATCTTTTAACTTCTGATAATAAATGCGATCTTTCATTCCAAGGAATATTTGGCAAGACTGCATCCCCAACTATCACATCAAAATATTTATCTGCTAATGGATTATCAAGCCAGTTAGACTTGATCAAAACTTCGTTTGAATTCTTGTTCTTTAACAATTCTTCCATAGCCAAAAACATATCCAAGTTAATGTCTATAGAATATACAAGATAACCAAAATCAAATAGTGCATCTCTTAATTCTGGTGTCGCACCCAAAACCAACCCCTTTAACGGCTTTTTATCTTTGTTTATTTCCTTCAGCCATTCTCTATACTTTTCAATCTCTTGAGGGGAAATACGACTTGGAGAAGTAAAGTAAGTTTTCCACATATATGCAATTTGCTGCCATGGTAAAGAGGTTGTTTTTAAATCTTCTGACATGAAACTTATATAATTATTCAATAATAAATAATTGTTGGAGATTCAATGAAGTTATGTGGCGAGCCAGTTAGAATAACGACAAAAGATGGATTAGAATTACATGGTATGCTATTTGAGCCTAATAAAAAAGTAGATAAAGCATTAATTCATATACATGGTTGGTGTGGAAATTTCTATGAAAATAAGTTTATTGATTTTATTGCAAAAGAAACTGTCGAGAAGGGGTTTGCATTCCTAACATTCAATAATCGTGGTGTTGGTTTCGTAACCGATTTAATCAGAAGGAAAAAATCAAAGGTAGATTATGTTAAAATCGGTGGCAGTTGGGAGAAATTTGAAGATTGCATTCTTGATATAAAAGCTGCAATAAATCTCTTGGATAAGAAAGGATATAGGAAAATAATTCTGGAAGGTCATAGTTTAGGCTGCCAGAAAATCACATATTACAAATACAAAATGAAGGACAAAAGAGTAAAAGCATTAGTGGAATTGGCTCCTGTTGATGATGTTGGTTTTATCAAAAGACTGCATGGTAAAAAATACGAGATATCATTAAAAATAGCAAAAGAAATGATTAAAAAAGGTTTAGGCAACAATCCGGTGCCTAAATGGATGTTGTTTGCACCGCTGTTAAGTGCAAAAAGATACTTGGATTTGGCAGATCCCAAAACGAATCAGGGAAAGTTGTTCAACTATTCTGGAAATTTGAAGGAAGTAAAAAACGTAAATTGTCCTTTGTTAGCAATATTCGGTTCTAAAGATGACTATGAAGTTAAAGCAGGAAAAATGTTAGAAATACTCAAAGAAAATGTGAAAAATTGTGATGTAAGATTAATTAAAAATGCTAATCATGGTTTTGTTGGATTTGAATCTGAATTGGCAAAACTAGTTGGTAATTGGATTAAAAATTGAATTTATAAATTAGAATATTTATAACTCTTGTTATTATGCTACAAATTTACATTTACTTTTGAAATCATTCAATTTATTTTCATCAATTGGAATTGAATTTAATTCGTTAATAAATTTTTCAACAAAATTTAATATGCTTTCAGCTTCAAGAGGATTATGAATCAGCCCATTATGTAATCTCTTACTTCCTTCATCAAAATAGTCATATATTAAGCTATAAGATGGTAATTGTAAACCCATAGCCTCTGCATCTTTTAAGAACAATGACATAGGTTGTATTTTTTTAAATCCAAATTTTTCTTTTATTGCCAAGTCTATTGCAACCCTTATATGATTTAGAACTTCAGCCCAATCGCCTCTATCAGTTGCTTCTCTTGCTTTTTTAAGTTCATCTTTAGATTCTAAGAATTTCTTTTTTAAAATTCTTTCTCTCATTTTTCTATTTTCTTCTATTTCTTTTAACTTATCAAAAATTCTTTTATCTGCTTTTATAGATATTAAAGCTGTTTTTATTTCTTCTAAAGATAGCTTGGTAGCAACTGCATCTATATAATCATCTCTTGTGGGTTCTGATGGTTTTTCATCTTCAAATACTAATAATTCAAAGGGATGTGCATCAATATCAAATTTTTTAGATATTTCTTTAAGTTGGTCTTTTTCTAAAAGTCTTAATAAAGTAATTCTTTCTTGACGAGCCGTCTCGCTTCTTTCAATTTCTTTAGCTACAGTTATTGCACCTTCTTTTATAAGACTTCCAGTCTTTTTTAATCCAAACTTGACTTTATCTTTCCAAGACATCTTTATCAATTGTTAGTATAAAATTAAAAGTTTATAAAACTTCTCAGAAATTATAATTATACTCATGTGTGGAATACATTTTCTTGTTAATTTTAATTCCTTGATAAGGGACGATTTCAATAAAACCAAATTCATGAAACAAGAATAATAACTCCCAAGCCTGATCCTTAGAAATAGAAAAATTTCTGCACAGTTTCTCAAAAATAAGAGGAAAACGAATAATTTTACTTTTTCCATTTGAAAATTTCCCCAATTCTTTTATTCTCTGAATGGCTAGACTATATAGCATTTCGTTTACCCTTTTCTTTTAGAAACTTATTAACAATTTTAACCCATTTAGGCAATTCCAAATCTTTTTGAGGTTCATTATTATCCATTATTAACGCCATTTTCTTCTTTCAGTTTTTCCAACATATTCTTATACCTAGTACATGTACTAAGTAACTCTATTAACTGCTCTTCAGACAGCATGAATCTGGAATGGTGAAAACCACCATCAACAAATATGCTCAGAAAGTTATTTCCCTTATAGTGAACTATACTCATCTTCTCTTTCCATTTATTGACTATCTGAAATATAGTCTTTTTGTTTGGATTCCTCTTTCCATGAAAGAAAGTCTTTGTTGTTATAGGTTTCGTTTCTTCGCCTATAGTTTCAAAAACATTCGAACCGTATGGAGTTTTCTCGATGACGATGACCTTTCTTTCCAATTCCTTGGGAGTTTTATCAACTTCAAAGACAAAATTCTCTTCATTCCTCTTTTTTACATCTTTCATAAAATCACTGTGAAGAAGGTGTGGGGACCGATGTAATGGGCTTAATCGAATCTTCAACTACATTAGCAAAAGTCCCCCTCTCGGTTTCCTTGTTTATCGTCATGAGCTGCACTTTTTTGCCGATCAATGTATTCAAATCAAGGTCGGTGTCTGCTTTCAGCTCTATCCCTAGGTCAACAAGAAATTTCCCAAGTTTTGTTGTGGGCTTGCCGCTGTCATCAATTTTTATTCTGTTTGGAAACCCTGCCTTGATCTCGACATCCGGATTGTCCAGTCTTATGTATATGTCTGCATATCTGAATGGTTCTTCCCTTTCTTCAACCTTTGTTATCGTGCCTATATGCCTTCCTTCCTCGATGAGTTTTGCTTTTTCAACTCTTGCCATTTTTATCAAAACCTCCTCCAGCTTTGTTTCGGAGAAATAGTGCTTTCCGTCAGCAGTAAAAAATCTTTCATTTGTTGTTCTTTCCAACTCATTAAGCAACTTATCTCCTTCATGTATTTTTAACATCTCCCTCACGTTGTAGAAAATTGGAAGACACACATATTATTTGAGAAAACGAAAAAGCAATTTTTCAACTACCTGATAATAATTATCTGATAATTTTTATCATATCAGCTAAATTTTATCAGTTTGATATAATTTGAAAATATTCTGAAGTATTCTTCTTCCAGCATATAATAAGTTCTACCATGTTCTTTTTTGTTTTTTACAATTCTTAACATTTGAAAATTTTTTAAATCATTTTTGATTGTAAATCTATGGTACCTATATTTTCTTAATAACCTTTCAATTGAATACGTGCTGTGATCATAATCCTCTTGTTTAGTTTTTATTGTAAGTGCAACAAGAACATGAAACTGTCTAGTTTCAAAAAACGGCAATAAAATATGATAATTTTTATCATTTCTGACAAGATTTTTAATATCTAGCTTACCTTTATTTTTATTATGAGGCGAGATGGCTGGTAAAAATTCTAAATCAGCCTTTCTTTCTTCTTCCATGTTATCAACTCATACTTTCACACCACCACATCCAACAAACGAATCCAATAAACTATTCTTCATGAAATCCCACGTCGAAATTACTGATGTAGTCTTGGTGCTGATTTATGAGATATTCTATTAGTTCACTAAAATTCTTGAAGTGCATCTCCGCCTTTAGTTTAGTTAATTTCTCCCACACAGCAACTCGTACATCCACATGCTTCCACATAACCCTCGGATTCTCACTTGTTTCAGGAGCATAATATTTTTTCTCAGGTATAATGAGAGATTTCCTTTCATGCTCAGTATCATGTGTCGCAATATCGGAAATTAATGTCATGGTAAAATGTTGCTAAAGGTGAATTAATATACTTGTCAAATCCGTCGAGACTAGACCTGAACCAGAGAGATTAAGTGTAAAGTTTACAACCTTTACAAAATTTCTTATTTTTATTATTTTCGAAGAATTTATATCAAAATTTTGAAAATTTTCCTCAGATATATTCCTAAAAGTAGGGTTGGAATCTGAACTGCTGAACTGTAAAGACTTAGCAAGTAAGATTTTCTGATAAAGTTGCAGTTATTTCAGATTTGATACGTCCCCAATCACCACGGTTTTGGTTTCTGGAATTATTCCTCTACCTTCGATTTCTAATATCAATTCTCTGTCATCTTCAGGAACATCGAATACAATGCTCCCTTCTGTTAGGAGATCAGGACCTAATTTTTTATAGATGAGAGGATCGTAATACATGGTTTTCAAATAAACTATTGAAGAACTGTCAACACTGTATGTTCTACCTTTATAGTCTTTCAGTTTGAAGTCGTTTGAAGTTAAATAAAAAGCATCTTTTGCATTGTTTTTTATTTCTAGGGTTATTATCACAAATATTCCGTCAGCTTCTTTGTAGTACATTCCTCCAACCATCGGCAAGGCTATGACTTCTGTAACTCTATAATCAATATTATTAATTGTTACGCTACTTTGAGATGGTGTTTCGGAAGGCAAACTTTTTTGAGGTTGTTCTGTCTCCTTGCTTATAGTCTGACCAGTCGGCTCTGTTTCATAACTTCGGTATCCCGAGCTTGTGAAGAATGGTGCTATTGCTGATAAAAGAATTAACACTGCAAATATGCCAAGTATTATTTTTAATTTTTTTCCCATATTTCTGATTTAGATAGATAAATATATAAAGGTTGAATGTATGATATATTGTATAATATGTGATAAGTGATTAAGTGAAGGACAAAAAGCTAAAAGGTGAAGATATAGATGAAAAAATTTTAGAATATCTATCCACATTACCTCTAACAGCTACTACTGAGATGGTTGCTAAATCTATAGAAGTGGCTTGGTATACTGCACAGATGCATTTACATAAACTGAAAGATGAAGGAAAAATTAAGCTTTTTCGAATAGGTAGACAAAATCAATGGATTCTGAGTGATAGAATTAAAAATAAAATTTAGGGTTCTTTTATATGATGAAAAGAGCGATAAGTAAAAATTTTTTTCACTGGGAACCAATTATAGGACCATGGGTTTTCGACCAAAGACTTATTAATAAGTATTTAGCAGAAAATAAACCACCTAAAGAATCTGCATTAGATTATAGAGATATTGAAACGAAAATATTAGTTTATGAAGATAGAGTTAAAGGTTGGTTTTTGGATGTTGCAAACGAACTTAAAAAAAATAATGAAGCAGGATTTATTATATTACAGATTTCACTTAGTTACATAGAAGGTAGTCAACAATATCGTGAAGGAAAGTCAAGCAGGAATGTATCAGAAAAATTCTTTATAAGAGGGATGTCAAGAATATTTAAAAGAAGAGGTAAAAACTATAAAAGGCTTCTAAAAGATTTTTATAAACAGGTTAGATGTGGTTTATTCCATGACGGTATGACAAGAAGAAATGTAACAATATCTGGCGAATTTAAAAAAGATTTATTGTTCACAGAAAATGAAATAAAAATAAATCCACATAAATTCTTAGATACGATATATGAAGATTTTGAAAATTATATAAAACAGTTAAAAAATAAGAGAAATGTAAGATTAAGAAAAAACTTTGAAGATCATATGAACTTAATAGGATAAAATATAAATCAAAATTTGAGTTAGTGATTTTGAAATGAAGGAAAAGTAGAAAGGATACAGGCCAAAGTTGGCTTTTTCTGGAAGAAGAAAGCATAAAAAAGAGTTAAGGTTTCTTTTCTTTAGTCCAACTAAACTTAAATAAGCCAAGATTAAGTTCAAAACCAAAAGTTGTTTTAAATTTATCTTGATTTTCTATGGTATCTATTCCTTCTGGATGAAGTTTATCTATAAAGAAACCTCCACCGAGGGCTCTTTCAACATTTATTAAACCTTTTTCATCAAGATAATCCACCGCTCTTCTTATTCTTCCCATCTCCCACCCAGTTTCATCAACAAGTTTAGAATCCAATATAGGATCAAAGAAATTCTGAGAAGATGCGTATTTCTTATAGATATAAACCAAAATCTCTACAGCATCTGTTTGTATTCCCATAACTTAATTAATAACATAAACCTTTTAAGTCTTTCTGAATTTTTTCATTTTATCTACTTACGTAAGTGTTAAATTTGTTAACTCTTTAATAATTAATATATGTTAAACTTAAACGGGTTACTGATTAAAGAGAAAATTGTTCCTATTCTAGTAATTTTTTTGTTCCTGTTATTATTCTATAATTGGATTACTCCTGCTCAAACTCTTTCTAATGTAAAAGGAGAGAGAGAACTTGTAAAAGGATATTCTATGATATTTTATAGTGATGAACATAACATTACCTATAACATAAAAAATCTTTATATTGATGTAAAAAACGAATATAATCTAATAAACTTAAAATTAGAAATAACAGATGATAATGGGATCGATAATATTATTTTTTCTGTTCTTTATCCAAATGAAATTTATGATTTGAAAGTTACTGAAATAAAACCTTACAATACTTCATACAGCATAAGCAGTATTTCAGGAGCAATTTTCACTAGTAGCAAACAGCCTAATTTATTTTTATTTAGCGAATCTGATCTTAAAATAAGGTTTAATAGTGATAAGAATGAAAGTTATATCTACATAAGAGGTACAACTGTAAATATAGAGATTGAAAATAAAAGCATAAAAAAGGTTTTTGTTGATTTAGAATTCAAAACTAGTTCTTCATTTTTCAATAAAGATAATTTAAAAGAAAGTTTACCTTTTCATATCCCATTTTGGTCATATCCGATATATCCATTTTTCAAATACTATATTTCATTCGGTTTATTATTTCCAAAAGCCAATTTAATTGGTTTAGAGAACTTAGTTCTAAGTTACCCTGGTAATATTGAACCTATAGTATATTCTATACCTTCTACAGGTGAAAATTGGGTTGGAAGTTTCGGTGTTGTAGGTTTAATTCAAAGAAATATTATAGAACCTTATAAGATTGTTACTGCCAATTTAACAAAATGGATGAGTATTGAATCTATAGTTTCTAATAGTAATTGGCCATTATCTCACAATAAGGGTAATATTATTCTGGGAGAAATTACAAGATATATTTACGGACCATCAAAACCACAATTTGAAGGCCCCGGTATTCTGGCTATTTATGAGGAATTTAAACCTGTGTTTTCTTTAGAAATATTTATAATTTCTCTTATTTTTGTAATCTTGTTTTCAATCGCAGTACCTAAAATTTTGGAAAATAAAAGAATAGAAACCTTTGCTGTTATGATAACTTTATTTATATTCATTTTCGGTATATGGGGAGAAGAGTTTAGCAAAGGTATACATTTAAACATACTTGATTTTGGTTATGCTATATTGCTCGCCTATTTATTCTTTAAAGGAATATCTATAATGAATCCAGAAAAAGTTCCAACAATAAAAAGAATATTTACACCGACAATAGTTGTCATTATAACATATTATGTTATATTTTCTATTTTTAGATCATTTTATAAATTTGCTATAGAATATTGGACTAACATAATGTTTAATGTATTTTTAATTTACTTACCATATGCAACTTCCTTTTTCTTCACTCCAATTTTAGGTATAATAACTGCTATTTTAAAATTTTTCTTTTTTGATAGTTTCGCGATGGGAACAACTTCTTTATGGAAATATGCATATTTATTTCGTTATTTTGGATATGTCTTAATACCTTATATTTATAATAAATTAAAAGATTCAAAATATAATGTAAAAATTAGAAGTAAACTGAAATATGAATTTTTACATAGAATTTTACTAACAACAATTTTATTATGGATTTGTTGGTTAATCTTCCATTTGATTTTTATTTATGTTGGTAAAATAAAACCAGAAGACGTAACAGATTATTTAGAAAGTATAATAGAATTATTCATAGTTGTAATTTCAGTAGAGTTAAATATTTTAGTGCTTAAAAAATTAAAAATAAATTTATAAAATTTCTTTTATTTTGCTCAAAAACATCTCTTTGAATTCTGGATTCTGTATCAACTTGTCTAAAATCTCGTCTGCTTTTTTCCTTTCGATGTCATTTTCTACGATTTCTACCAAGCCTGCCTTATCTAATGGCATATTGCATCTACTGCAAAATTTGTTTGTTGGAGGATTGCTTTCATTGCATCTTATACACACTTTAGGGGCGAACTTATTCTCTTCCTTACCCTTTTCGATGTCTATTCCATTTAACTTTAACAGGGCATCATCAACGTTTTTTCCAGAAATATGAATATATACCGAAGCCATCTTTGAAGACTGAGCCCAACCAAAGATTTCTTTTAATATAGCATCAGGCAAGTGATTAGCCAAGAATGTTGCACGAGAATGCCTGAAATTGTGTGCGTTAGTTCTTTTCTTTATTCCTGACATTTTCCTTAATCTTCTGAGTATTCTCTGTATATCGCTATGATTCAATTCTTTCATCTTATTTTCAAGTATCCATAAAGGAGCGTCTGGGTTGTCTTTCTGCGGATGTTCGTTTATCCATTCCATCAAATAAGAAACGGACGTAATAATCATAACCCTTCTCATTCCAGTCTTTCCATCTACAATCAAATGAGCTCCATATTTGTTTGAGTTAACGTGCTTAATTTTTAAGGATAATAACTCTCCTATCCTACAACCACTCTCATAAAGAACGGCTACGAGAGCCTTGTCCCTTGAGTTGTCTGCAGTATTTATCAAAAGCTTTACATCATCTTCTGTGAGCAAATCCTCAGGCAGTTTACTGTTGCTTAGAGTTCTGTGGCATTTTAGCCATCTCACCTCTTCTGGATAATCTTCTGTTCCTCTCAACCATTTGAAGAATTTTCTTAAAGTCATCTTCATCTCTTGCTTGGTAGAATGAGCATATTTTCCCTTTTCAAGCTCGGCAACTAATTCAACGATGTCGATCTTTTTGCATCTGTTAAAATCTTTCTTCGACCATTCAGCAAACACTATCATAGCATATAGGCATCTTACTATTCTTGCTTGGCTCAAACCCTCTCCCAAGCAATACTGGTAGAATTTCAGAATCAGATCCTTATTCTTTTTCCTTATCTTTTCATCTTCTCTTGTCTTCTTGAGAACGAGTTCTATTCTCCTTGGATAATTGTAAATGTCGTGTGGCATGCTTTATCATCTCGAGGTACGCTATTAAACCTCGATGCCACACACCATTTTATAAGATGCGTGTGCTGGGCATAATCCATCTTCTGTGAGCAAATCCTGTCAATACAGTCATCTTTGCATGATAGTATTCGTCTAAGCGATCTACCCGTCCTTCTTTCTTCATCAGGACATTCTTGATCTTACACCTTGCCAGCAATTTCAATCAGGACATTTAAGCCCTTATGAAAAGCCTAAGCCTCTCAGCTTAGTTCTCATGAACGGCAATTTTAAAGGTGGATGGAGCTTCCTCACTGCAAAGCAGCGAAAACTATCTGCCCAGCTCACAATTTTATTATGTGTTTAAAGTTTAAAAACTATTTCTTTTTCTTCTTTGTACTTCCACAAGATCCACAACTCATTTTTTCACCCCACCTTGTTTATAAAGTCTATACAACTTGAAGTTTTCTTTATTGCATTTGTTAAAGAAGTTTTTGTTGGTTCAGAAATATTTTTTGAAATATTATCTAAAACTTTTATATTGTATTCTAATCTTTGAGTTACATTTTCTTTAATATCAATATTAACTGGTCCTATTAATTTTGAGAAAATATCTGTTGAATTCATATCAACTTGAATTTTATCAATCTCTATTTCATAATAATTTTCTACCATTGGAACAATGTTTGACTTGTTTTTACTGATTAAAACCTCCATTTCTCCAATTCTCCTTTCACTCAATTCTAAAGAATATTCTATTCTCAATACCGGTGTGAATTTTACAAGTCTGTACAATTCTTCAACACCTCTTTGAAAGTTCCATAAAAATGCAATATCTGGAGAAAATATTGCTTTATCTTTAAAACTTAATGACTCGATTGATGAGATTGTTAGATTATCAGTCGCAAAAACAGTTGTTAGCAAAACCAAAAATAATACTAATAATACAATCAATAATTTCATACTTCAGTTTTGTGTTTTATTACTTAAAAATGTATATGGGCCCAACGGGATTCGAATCTTGAACATATCGATATCTAATTAAAATTTCTATACTTCACAGTAGTTTGTAAAATAAAAAACCAGCAGAAGCAATTAAAGGGGTCAAAGCTAAAGGCATTGGGAACAGCAAGCTGAACACATCGCCGAAGCTTTGTGCTTACACTCCTGTCCCATTAAGCGGATCGTCTATCCGCACCAGTTACCTTTTTTCCCAACAGTTTCCCTCTTAGATGCTTTCAGAGGTTAACTGTTATGGTGTGGCTGCCCAGCGTTACCGAATGATAACTGGTCAACTAGAGACCACGAGTGAGCGTTCCTTTCGTACTTGCCCATTCTTTGGGTCAGGTAACACACCCTCAGTAGATATAAACCGTACTGTCTATGTCGTCTGACGTAGGAATTAAATTTTTGGTTCATCAGCTACTCCATTCGCGAATGTTTCGCATCGGGGCGGTTCATTCATTACCAAGATTTTATCAAAATTTATCGTATATGGTAGCATAATGTCATAGCTAGCTCTAGCTAAAGCTCGTTATGTTATCTTAGATACGAACATTATGAACAATCAGAGCGTTGCTAATCAGTTCCTTCATATTGTTCATTAAAAACGATTACCCGCGTCAGATTACGACGTACTGAACCCAGCTAACGTCCCCTTTTAACCAGTGAACACCTGTACCCTTGGCCGCTACTGCACGGCCAGGAGAGGGGGAGCCGACAGCGAGGTAGCAACGCGCGGGGTCGATTTGCTCGATATTCTCAAGGATAGAGAAAACTAACTAGGAGCTCTCGCCCGCCACAACTCTCTTATTCCCGGGGTAGCTTCCTCAGGCCAGATATTTTAAAAATAATTTCTCAAAAACATCTGACTTTCTGAAGTCACCGACGTCCATCAAAGACAACTCGGCGTATCGTTAACCCATGCTTTCACAATTGGATTCATTGCTGTGTTGAATCCAATAAATGATCCTTTTGCGTTTACACTCTACTCTCCATTTCTGACGGAGATGAGGATCACTTTGGGCGCCCATGATATCCTGTCATGGGCGTACCGCCCCAGCCGAGCGGTCCACCAATCGGTGTCCCCCAAAAGTTTGAGGTTAGTCCTACAATTGCAAAGGGGTAGTGTTACATTGTCGCTTATTCAAAGCCCAAAAGCTTTGACATGACAGCTCCTACCTACGCTATGCAAACACAATCGTAAAACAACGACAGGCTACCGCAGAGCTCCACGGGGTCTTCTCTTCCCCCTGAGGGTCCGTGGCCTTTTCACCACGATAGCAGGTTCGCCGAGCACCAGCCTGGGACAGCAAGGAAGACGTTAAGCCATTCATGCGGGTCGTCATTTAAACGACAAGGGACTACGCTACCTTAAGACGGTCAGAGTTACCGCCGCCGTTAACGAGGGCTTAGGCCGGTTGAAACCAGCT
>Ga0315282_10000154_pt1 | contig 139349 bp, 142 predicted proteins | sample YL17G07_20_MG_FD_203693 | JGI IMG/M metagenome (GOLD analysis project Ga0315282, IMG submission 203693) | Sediment microbial communities from Yellowstone Lake, YNP, Wyoming, USA - YL17G07_20 | ecosystem: Environmental > Aquatic > Freshwater > Lake > Sediment | place: USA: Wyoming | collected... | reverse complement strand
AGGTGCAAATACAAACAATTAATCGTCGCAGAGACTACAACCGGGGCCTCAGGGAGCTTGCTAATGCCGCCTGATTATCCCAAAGTGTTCGGTTCAAAAAGTGTCCCATTTCGCTGATTGACAACAGCTCTGCTCATCTGAAGCTCGTCCAATGTCCTATGTAACAATAGGCTATGTTGTGCAATCTGGTCACAACTCCAGATTGTTGAACAATCCAACTTTTACTAACACTTGCAACTCAGAGGCTACACGCAACATAGGAACGGTGTGCGAGCAGCTTGACACTGTGCTGGGCTAGCAGTATGCTAGTTAGTGTAAGCCGTTGGTGGACGGAGGCAGGTTCGCATGGTCAGGCAAAGCGAAGTGGAAAGCGGTAGGCCGTTACACGCGCTGATGGAGGCGCTGGGGGTGAGGAGACGGCAGATTCAAGAAGGCGTCCTCTCGTGGACAACCAACAATCCTCCTCGTTATCCTTGGCGCCAGTCTGGGAGAACACCCTACGAAGTCCTTGTTGGCGAAGCGTGGCTGAAGGAGACGCCTTCTGCTATTGCGGTGCCTGTCTATCAACGCTTTGTTCAGCGTTTCCTCTCGATCAAAGCTGTGGCTGAAGCCGGCGAAGATGATCTGACAGATATCCTTTCCAGCTTTGGTATTGGACAATATGCACAGCGCATAAAGATGATGGTGAAGAGCTTGCTCAAAGAAGGGAAAGGTGATTTGCCCAGAGATTCAGAATCCTTTGCCAGAGCCTCAGGCTTAGAACATCACCGCATCAGGGCTATCCTGTGCTTTGGCTATGGTCTGCCAATAGCTGTAATCGATGCCAATGTAAGCAGGATGTTATCCCGACTCTTCAGTAATACCCTTCCTTCTCGACCAGCGCAGGGGCTGATCCAAGCTATCGGTGAAAATCTATTGCCGTACGGGAATTTCCAGTGTTACAATAGTGGCCTCCTGGAGTTGGCCGAAGTAGTCTGCCAGGATGAACTCCCACAGTGTCCCAGATGTCCGGTAGGGGATGTATGTGACTACGCAGAGGCCTTGTCGTAGAGGAAGAACCTTTGTTCAGTCTTCTGCGGTTACATATCTGCTTGGTACTCATAAAAGGGGACACAACTGTGGCTTCCGCTCAACCAGACAGTAACGATTCTCTATATTGCTTAGCTTCCTCAAGACATGGGGCTTCTGTTTGACTTGGAGCGCAAGAATAGGTTGGCTATCCTTGACACCCAGCTTGTTCTGTTTTCAAGAGATGACTGGGGTTTTATTCATCTTGGTGCATCCAAGAGGCCGTTTGATGGGGCAGGGGATCAGCCAGCGTCCCCGCTCAAAGCGAGCCCCCTCCAGGATGCCTCGATGACAGTAGCTATTGGCTGTCCTGAGAGACAATCCAAGTTCACGGGCTGCCTCAGCGAGAGTGGCATAGGCTGTCCCATCTCCATCCCAGAGAATGCGTGCCTTTGCCCTGATTTTGGCGCTCAATCTTTTCACTAGCGGGACAGCCCCAACTGAGAGACTGGCCAACTGATGCTGACACAATTTGGGCAAATTCTGAAGATCCCCTCGGCTTCGTGAAAAGCACAAGGATTCTCTTGGATGAATTGAGTAAATTTTGGTCAGCTCAGAATCGATTAGTTGTAGCCCTTCGGGAGCTAGAAACAGGAGCCCTATCTGCCAATTCTTACACAAACTCCGCTGATGGACTGCAACCAGACTCGGGAACTTAGCACACCTACTCATTTTCAGCACAAACCAAAGCTCGCCTCACTGCCTCATGCGACACCCCGTATTCTTTAGCTAGCTTCCGTAGGCTCTCAGTTTTATGTCGCTCAGCAAGTTCTGGCCAAATTGACGGCTGGAGCTTGTGTTCTGTTCCAAAAGGAGACAAGGGGATAATAGGAAAAAGCCCAATTCCCAGATATTGAAGATGTGAACTCGACCCCCATCGGGGTCGCCAATACCTACCAAATCGGGGCCAAACCTCCATATCTAACTCAAGAACAGTTTATTCAGGGAATCTATCTCTGACGAGTCCCTGCCTAAACCCGTCCATCAACGTTTATCCATATTGTATATAGGACCTGGATGTTTCCCCCCAATATCGTGTAGGCGCCTCCGTAGATACCCATGGCACGCCCTTGACACTCTTCGTAGCTCTCGGCCAGAACATTGACAAAGTTGGTTTGATGATATAATATTATTCGAGTTTGCCGAAGTATAGATGGGAGGAGAGGATCATGTCACCATATAGCTACCGTGGTAAAGAGCACGTTGCGGCGCTGATAGAGCAGATGCTTCTGAGCCTGAGGCCACTAGTTTGCGAAGAATCCCGGCTGATGGAGCTTACTCTGCCACAGTTTAGAACGCTGATCCTGTTATATGCTCAGGGGCCTCTGCGTATGAGCAACATCTCCTGTCAGCTAGGTGTGGGAATGCCTGCCGTAACCAGCCTGGTGGGTAAGCTGGAAGAGAAGGGTCTGGTGTCACGAGAACACAACACCGAGGACCGGCGGGTTGTCTTCTGCTCTGCCACTGAGCAGGGCAAAGTTGAGGTCGAGCAATTCTGGCGTGTCGGGAGGGAGCAGATTACCCGGATCACGGGCTTGCTCAGTGAAGAGGAAGGCAAACTGGTTGCCGAGGCGATGGAGCTTATCATTCGAGCTGCCGAACAGAGCCGAAAGGCTGAGCAAGCTCAAGAGCAGGAGGTTTGTCCTGGTGGGAAATGACCGGAGTAGAAAGCTGCTCCGGACGATCAACTTGGGCCCCGCTGGTTCCGAAACTGAGCCCCGATGCCATAGAGGCGAAGCGGGCTAGAGAGAACCGCTGGATATGGAGAATCCAAACCAGATAACGTTCAATAGGGCGAGTGAAGACCAGGGCGATGCTGGAGGGTTCCGGGCCCTGCCAAGACGCCAGGTGGTGCTTACCATGGCCGCAGTTATGCTGGCCATGTTTCTGTCGTCCATGGATCAGACGATAGTGGGCACTGCCATGCCTCGCATCATTGCCGACCTGGGTGGCTTTGCCCACTACACCTGGGTAACCACAGCTTACTTGGTGACCTCCACCGCTGTACTGCCCATCGTGGGCAAGGTGACTGACATATACGGGCGAAAGTGGATTTATATAGCTGGGATTGTCATCTTCCTGTTGGGCTCGGCGCTCTCCGGACTCAGCCAGGACATGACTCAACTCATCTTCTTCCGGGCCTTCCAGGGTATCGGTGCCGGAGTGATGATGGCCAATGCCTTCATCGTTATTGGAGACCTGTTCCCGCCAGCGGAGCGGGGCAAGTACGCGGGGATTACCATGTCTGTCTTTGGCCTGTCAGCAGTGATTGGACCTCTGCTCGGCGGCTTTATTACCGACCAGCTTTCCTGGCGATGGGTGTTTTACGTCAACATCCCGATTGGCATCCCCGCGATCGCTTTCTTTATCTTGTTCTTCCCTAAAATAAGACCCGCGGCTGTTAAGCAGCAGCTTGACTACCTAGGTGTGGCTACCCTGGTGCTCGCTGTAGTGCCGCTGCTTTTGGCTCTCTCCTGGGGAGGAGATGAGTATCCATGGGTTTCGGCACAGATCATTGGAACCCTGGCCTTTGCCATGGTCATGGCTGTGCTCTTCATCAGGGTGGAGTCGAGGGCTGTTGATCCCTTTATCCCTCTAGAGCTTTTTCGGAACCGTATTGTCGCTGTCTCAATGGTAGCCCTCTTCTTCATCGGGTTCGCCATGCTCGCAGTCACCATCTTCATCCCCCTTTTTTTCCAGGGTGTACTGGGCACATCGGCGACCAACAGCGGCGCTTTCCTCACCCCTATGATGCTGGGGTTAGTGGCAGGTAGCATCCTTTCCGGGCAGGCGCTCTCCCGTATGGGAGGGCACTACCGGATCCAGGGTCTGCTCGGGCTGACACTTATGGCTATTGGCGTGGCCTTGCTTTCCCAGATGAGCGTGAGCACGACTTACGGACAGGCGGTCTTCAACATTGTACTCATGGGCTTTGGGTTAGGCATAGCCTTGCCTGTCTTCACCATCGCTGTTCAGAACGCGGTCTCCTACCAGGTTATGGGAGTGGCCACCTCCTCCGCCCAGTTCTTTCGTGCCGTTGGCGGCACCATGGGGCTGGCTATTCTCGGCTCAGTGATGACCAGCCATTTCGCTTCCAAGCTGACCAGCGTCGTCTCCTCAGATGTAAAAGAGGCCCTGGCACCAGGGCAGCTCTCTGCACTGGCACATAACCCACAGGCCCTGGTGAGTCCCGAGGCCCAAGCGCAACTACAGGCCCAGTTCAACCAGACGGGGTCTCAAGGCGCGGGACTTCTACAACAACTACTGGATGCAATGAGACACGCGCTTTCCTCCGCTCTCAGCGAGGTTTTCCTCATAACAGTGGCCGTGGTTACCGTCGCCTGGCTGACCGTCATTTTCCTGAAAGAGATACCCCTTCGGGGGCGAACGGTGGCAAGTACTGAGATGACACAGGAACAAGAACAGGAAAAAAGTGCTGGCAGCTAACGTGCGCTGTATCCCAAATGTGCTTTGTGTGTGGGCAGATGAAGTAGATGTGGAGTTCCATCTGACCAGGGTTGCATCCGTCAAATTGAGATGGATGCCCCGCGTAAACTACGTCTCCCATTGCGCCAGCTAACTATCGAGGCCAATTAGAATCGTCTTTTCTCCTCTCCCAGAGACATTGATTTGGCAAAAGAAGGGATAATCCAGGTCAAAATGGATTATCGGGAACACCTGCTAAGGCAATCAGGTTGCCGAGCCAGGCTGGTGTAGCAAAGAGCGGATTCAACGAGCTATTGACAATACGAATTAAGTGAGCCTATATTGAAGTAACTTCATCAAAAAGGAGGCAACGGGATGGCAGAGAAAAAGGTGGCACCAGCACGAAAATCCACAAAGAAAAAGGCTGCCAAAGGGGAATCCTATGTCTGCGAGGTGTGCGGGCTAGCTGTAATCGTGGACGAGGTCTGTGGCTGTGTGGAAACCCACGAGATCATTTGTTGCGGCAAGCCCATGAAGGAGAAGACAGCTAAGGCCAAAACAACAAAGAAATAACCCGTAACAACCCTGTGCTGGCTCGCCGTTAGCACCACGAAATATGAGAATGGGGATTCCACCAGGGGCAAAGGCTGCTTACGGCGGCTCTGTGGGTGCCCCCAGCCTCCAGATCCACCAAGAATCGGAGATATAGAGGGTTGAAGGAATCATTTTCGTAGAAATAAGCAGGAGGGAATGTGTGGCTGAGACCAAGAGTCACTTGGAAAAAGGACAAATTGCACCAGACTTTTCACTTAAAGACCACGATGGCAAGGAGATGAGGCTGTCAGGTCTAAGAGGCAAGAGGGTGTTATTATCTTTTCACCCGTTGGCGTGGACAGGTATTTGCGCTAAACAGATGCAATCACTGGAAGCAAACAAGGATAAATTTGAATCTCTGAACACTGTCCCGGTGGGTCTAAGTGTTGATTCAGTGCCAACCAAGAAAGCATGGGCAGAACACCTGGGAATAAAGAGTGTACGGCTGCTCGCTGATTTTTGGCCCCATGGCTATGTCGCCAAACTTTACGGCATATTCAGAGAAAAAGAGGGCTTCTCGGAAAGGGCAAACATAATTGTAGATGAGAAGGGTAAGGTTGTGTTCTTCAAAGTATACGAACTGGCTCAATTGCCGGATATTGAGGAGATTATCAGTGTGCTCAAGGGGGCCTGACTTCACAGTCGTGAAGTTACTAATCTGTGATTAGAGGTATAGAACATGGCTGTACAACATGTACGCGGTAGAAATGTCGGTCAAATAATGCTATATGCGTTAAGCACGTGTCCATGGTGCAAGAAGACAAAAAAGCTTTTGGACGACCTTGGGGTAGAATACTATTATGAAGATGTTGATTTTCTAGTTGGCGATGAAAGAGAAGCTGTGACTGATACCATAAAACGTTGGAACCCCAGTTGCTCTTTTCCGACCCTGGTGTTAAACAACCACAAATGTATAATTGGATTTAGGGAAGATGAGATTCGGAACACTCTGAAGCTATGATTGACGAAGCAGTAAACTCAGATCAAATAAGCAAGTCCTACGAGAAGCTAAACAGAGAGGCGGAATCTGCCGGTTATCACCTGAATCCAGATGTGGGGTTTACCAAAGAACTGGTTAAGGGCCTGCTCACAAACGAAAACAGGTACGGCTACCGGGCTTGCCCTTGCCGATTAGCCTCGGGAAAGAAAGAGGAGGATCTTGATATTATTTGCCCCTGTGATTACAGAGACGCCGACCTAGGCGATTATGGCACATGCTATTGCGGTCTTTATGTGTCGCAGGCAATAATAAATGGCGAAAGACAGATCGCTGCGATTCCTGAAAGGAGGCTGCTAATTGAGGAGAGAGAAAAACTGAAATCCCAAAAACTTGTAGAGGGTATCTCATCTCTTCCTTTGCCTGTCTGGAGATGCAACGTTTGTGGCTATTTGTGTGCCAGAGAGAGCCCGCCTGAAACGTGTCCAATATGTAAGGCTAAAAAAGACCGATTTACGCGTTTCATTTAAGCTATAGAAATTAATAATTGGAGAGGTGGCATATCATGAAAGATAAAAATCTTACAACGAATCAAGGGGTCCCAGTAAGCGATAACCAGAATTCGATAACCGTCGGCCAGCGCGGGCCTGTATTGCTTCAAGATGTGCACCTGATAGAAAAGATGGCGCACTTTGACCGCGAGAGAATCCCGGAGCGTGTAGTTCACGCCAAAGGGGCAGGTGCTCACGGCTATTTCCAGGTATACAAGAGTATGAGGAAATACACTTGCGCCAAGTTCCTCCAGGATCCGGCAAAGCAGACACCTGTCTTTGTGCGTTTCTCTACAGTAGTTGGCTCACGAGGCTCAGCAGATACAGTTCGCGATCCTCGAGGTTTTGCCGTGAAATTCTACACCGAAGAAGGAAACTATGATCTGGTTGGTAATAACCTGCCTGTCTTCTTTATCCGTGATGCTATTAAATTTCCTGACATGGTACATGCCTTTAAGCCTGCCCCCGATACAAATATCCCTACCAGTTCATCAGCAAATAGTCGTTTTTGGGATTTTATTTCGCTGACTCCCGAATCGACTCATATGATCACCTGGCTTTTTTCTGACCGGGGTACGGTAAAAAGCTATCGAACCATGGAGGGATTCGGAGTCAATACTTATAAGTGGGTCAATGCGAAAGGCAAGGCCATCTACGTAAAGTATCACTGGAAGCCAGCGGCGGGAGTTCACTCGATTGACCGCCATGAGGCTACTCGCCTTGCGGGAGAAGACCCTGACATATCCACCCGTGACCTGTATGACACCATAGCCTCCGGCAAGACGGTCGAGTACGAACTGAATGTTCAGATAATGGAAATAGCCGACGAGATGAAGCAGAGCTTCGATCCTCTGGATGCCACAAAGACCTGGCCTGAGGACAAGTTTCCATTGATGCCGGTGGGCAAGATGGTGCTGAATCGTAACCCGGAGAACTTCTTTGCCGAAGTGGAGCAGGCTGCTTTCTGTCCAGCATCAATCGTACCTGGAATCGAGCTCTCAGACGACAAACTTCTGCAAGGCAGGATATTTTCTTATGCGGATACCCAGAGGTATCGGCTGGGTACAAATTACCTGCAACTCCCCAGCAATAGACCTCAGGTGCCGGTAAACAACAACCAGCGCGATGGGGCTATGCAGTATGCGCCCTATGGCGGCGGGACGGTCAATTATGAGCCAAATACCCTGGCAAGTGGCATGCCTCATGAGGCGCCGACCACTCCAACCAGTCAGCACCATCTTGAAGGAGATATAGTGCGCCAGAAGATCAGTCTGACCAATGACTTTGAGCAGGCGGGGCAACGCTACCGTGCACTCAGCAAAGTTGACCAGGACCACTTGATTGATAACATCGTGGACTCTCTGGGTAAGGCTAAAAAGCCGATTCAACAGCGCATGGTTGAGAACCTTACCAAGGCTGACCCGGAAATGGGCAAGCGCATGGCCAAGGGGCTGAAACTTTAATAGGCGTATAGAGGTGAAACTGTGAAAGGTAATGATAAACCAACAGGTTCTCAAAAACTCATAGGCCAGGTTTTCAGGATGGCAGACCTGGTAAATTACCAGGATGGTTCTATTGTCAGCATGGAAGTAATAAGCGGAAAGACAGGAACCGTGACTTTGTTCGCTTTTGACCAAGGACAGGGGTTAAGTGAACATACAGCACCTTTTGATGCTTTGGTTTATCTTGTTGACGGTGAAGCGGAGATCACGATTGCTGGCAAAGCCCTTCGGTTGAAGGAGGGCGAGATGGTCATCATGCCGGCCAATCAACCACATGCTCTGAAAGCACTTCGAAAATTCAAGATGGCCTTGATAATGATAAGGTCTTGACGGTCTTGAGAGGGGAAGTATGGCAAAACTGAAGATAGCCGGATACTGGGCCTCCAGTTGCGGCGGCTGTGAAATTGCCACCTTGGAGATCGGCGATAAGGTGCTAAAACTTGCCGAGGTAGCTGATATCGTCTTTTGGCCAGCGTTGGTTGACACCAAATACCATGCTGTGGAACAGATGGCAGACAAGAGCATTGATGTCTGTCTCTTCAACGGTGCAATTCAAACATCAGACAATGAGCAATTGGCCAAACTGCTGCGTGCGAAGTCGAAGGCTCTGGTGGCCTACGGCTCATGCTCCTACGAAGGATGTATTCCCGGCCTGGCCAACCTGACAAATCGCAAGGATGTGTTCCATCGAGTGTATGTGGAGACGCCTTCCACAGACAATCCTAATAGTGTGTTCCCCCAGACCAAGTGCCAGATGCCTGAGGGAGAGCTGAGCCTGCCTGAGTTCTACGATACAGTCAGGACACTTGCTCAGACAGTTGAGGTGGACTATTTTGTGCCTGGCTGTCCGCCGGTGGGGAAACAGACCTGGGCTGTGTTGGAAGCTATCGTCCAGGGAAATCTGCCGGAACCGGGGAGTGTGGTCGGTGCCGGTACTCGGGCACTATGTGAGGAATGCCCCCGCACCAGGCAGGAGAAAAAAATAAAAGCTTTCTACCGGCCTCACCAGATCATACCTGATCCTGACAAATGCCTGCTGGAGCAGGGGCTACTCTGCGCTGGCATTGCTACTCGCGAGGGTTGTGGTGCCCTATGTCCAAGGGCTAACATGCCTTGCACTGGCTGCTACGGTCCACCGGCTGGCGTCATTGATCAAGGCGTCAAATTCCTGAGTGCAGTTGCTTCTATAATAGATTCCAATGACCCGAACGAAATTGCCAGGATCATTGAGTCTATCCGCGATCCGGTGGGTACATTCTATCGCTACAGTCTGCCCAGTTCAATGCTGAGGAGGGCGAGGATCAAATGAAGAGGATAAGCATAGACCCGATTACGCGGCTAGAGGGCCACGGCAAGATAGAGATTTTTCTTGACGATGCCGGTGAGGTAGCTAACGCCTATCTCCAGATTCCTGAGCTCAGGGGTTTTGAGAAATTCTGTGAGGGGCGGCTTGTTGAGGATCTGCCTCAAATCACCGAGCGCATCTGTGGTGTGTGTCCTGAGGCCCATCATATGGCGTCGGTCAAAGCTGTGGACGACGTTTTCCATGTTGACCCGCCACCTACTGCTAAGAAGCTGCGCGAGCTGCTTTACAGCGCCTTCTACGTTTTCGATCATGCCACCCATTTCTACATTCTTAGCGGACCTGACTTTGTCATGGGACCTGAGTCTGACCCTGCCATACGCAACGTCCTGGGGGTTATCGCCAAAGTTCCCAAGGTAGGCCTAGAGGTGATCAAGGCTCGTGAGATGGGGCATGAAATAGTTGAGATAGTCGGTGGGAGAAAGATTCATCCGTGCGGAGCACTACCCGGTGGTATGAGCCATGGGCTCAACGAGGAACAAAGACAACACATCGAGGGAATGGCTCGCTCATTGCTTGAGTTTGCCAAGCTCACCATCAAGGTATTCGACGATGTGGTACTGGCCAACAAAGCATATGTAGACCTTATTCTGAATGACAGCTATGTCCACCGTACTTACTACATGGGGCTGGTGGACGGGAATAACAAGGTCAACTTCTATGATGGCAAAGTGCGTGTAGTCGATCCCGAAGGCAAAGAATTTGTCAAATATGCTCCTAGAGAGTATCTGGAGCATATTGCTGAACATGTGGAGCCGTGGACTTACCTGAAGTTTCCCTATCTGAAGAAGGTAGGCTGGAAGGGTCTTATTGATGGGCGCGAAAGCGGCGTGTACCGTGCGACGCCTCTGTCCCGGCTTAATGCTGCCGACGGCATGGCTACCCCTCTTGCCCAGGCAGAGTACGAGCGTATGTATTCGACTCTCGGAGGCAAGCCTGTGCATGCCACCCTGGCCACCCACTGGGCCCGCGTCATAGAATTGCTATACGCCGCAGAGCGCCTGCTCGATTTGAGCCTTGATCCGGAGATCACTGGCCCAAACTATCGCATCATCCCTACTGCCACCCCGGACGAGGGGGTGGGCATAGTCGAGGCCCCCAGGGGCACCCTTACCCATCACTATGTCACTGATGAATACGGTGTAGTGAAGAAGGCCAACCTCATTGTGGGCACTACCAACAACAATGCTGCCATCTCTATGTCCATCAAGAGAGCAGCCCAGGGCTTAATCCGGGGCGGAAAGGAAATCAGCGAAGGCCTGCTCAACAAGATAGAGATGGCTTTCAGAGCTTATGACCCGTGCTTTGGCTGTGCCACCCATTCTTTGTCAGGACAGATGCCTCTGGAGGTCAAGATTTACGACAGCCAGGGGCGTGTGCTCCGCATGCTGAAAAGACCTTGATCTCCTCACTCTTGACTCATAAGGCCATAGAAGCCATGATACGTCAGATGCCGATAGCTAAAACAAGGCGGGATGGTAACAATTGACTGGCCAGATAGAGCAGATGCAGTCTATGGCCTATTTTGCAGGGCTTAAGACCGCAGAGTTGGAGAGCATAAGCCATTACCTCGGACCACGGTCAGCGCAACGGGGCGAGCTTATAGTGATGGAAGGGGGGCCAGCCCAATTCCTTTACCTGATAGCCAGTGGGGTGGTGCGGGTGTTCCTGACCTCAGCGGATGGTCGGGAGCAGGTGCTCCAGCTAGCCAGGCCGGGTGATTCATTCAATGATGTGGCTATCCTTGATGGTTCCCCCAGCGTGGCCAGCGCCGCCGCTATGTCGCAGGTGCTTCTCTACTCTATCGGCAAGGAAGACCTGCGGCACATTCTGGAGCAGTATCCCGGCATACGCAAAAATGCGATCACCATCCTGGCTGGACAGATCAAACGCTTGGTGTCTCTGGTTACTGACCTTTCTTTCAAGCGGGTCACTGCTCGGTTGGCCAGGCTGTTGCTGGAGCAGACTCAGATGGCAAAAACATCGCCCTATCTAACGCAGCAGCAAATGGCCACCATGATCGGCACAGTGCGGGAGATGATAGGCAGAGCACTCAAGGACCTGGAGCTGGCTGGAGCTATTCGTATGGAGCGGCACCGCATAGTTATAGTTGACATAAAGTCATTGGAGAGAATAAGTGAGTTGCCTCACTGAACAGGCCAGTTTTGCGACACAAGTCGCTTACAGGAAAGAGCGCCTGTGCTTTTATATTGTCATGAGCAAACGGTCTCTATCAGTGGCTGAGCTTCCTGCAGGGAGCCAAATTTGATGATTCAAATGCCCAAGCTTACTCCAGAGCTGTGCAACGGCTGTGGTCTGTGTGTACAGGTCTGCCACGGTGGCGGACTGGTTATAGTCAACCCACAGGTTAGGGTGGTGGAGACAGAGAAGTGCGACTATTGCGGTGACTGCGAGGCGGTCTGCCCCACCGGCGCTCTCAATCTTCCCTACCAAATTGTCAGGCCAGCGATGGCCTGATCACTCTTTGCAGATTGTTTCCGGACTATCCTGAGGCCTTTGTTATGCCTGGGCCTGGTACTGTATTTTTCTACTAGGCAAGTGCGATGAGCCGACATCGTATTGACGAATATTAGGTGTTAAAGCCTCGTGGAGAGGTCAGACAACCCCAAGCTGATTAGCTTTTCTTTCAGTGGGCGTCCCTTGGCATCAAGCCCCCTTAGACTGTAGTATTCCTTCAACATCAACTCCATATCGGGCACAGAGCCGGCAGCAGCGCCTTCTTTCAGCGGTGTGAGAATGCGCTTGGGTAGCCGGTCATCTGCGGCGGTCACGCCCATCAGGTTGTTCAGGCCCCTCTTCAGCATCCAGATGCGCTCGCCGCACTGCATAAGCTCCTCAAGGTTATAGTCGAAGCCGGTCGTTGTCCTGAGCATATTCAAGAAGTCGGTTATGCCCAGGGAAATCATGGCAAAGTGACACAAAGCAGCAGCATTGGTCAACGCACCCACGTTCTGACCTATGACGGTCATCTCAGCCTTGCCCTGGCTTGTTTGCCCCAGGTAACCACCTGGCAGCCCTAGTTCAGGAGCAACATACCCACCTACTTCGAGATAGGTGACCATGTGCTCTACATGACAGCCACCCCGGTTAGACATAGCGTAGGCTATCCCGAGGCCATGATAGGCCCTGGGATCTCGCATCGGCATCTCAAGGCCTTTGACCTCCATCGCAAAGTCAGCGGCACCCTTCCCGATTTTTTCACCAGCACGCCTGCTGCCCTCAGCCAACACATCTCCAAAACCCTGACGGTGGGCGATCTTCTCCACCATCGCTATGACGTCATCAGGATTGCCCCATCTCAGTTGGCCGCCATCAAGGTCATTGGAATTGATAAGCCCTTTTTCAAAGCACTCCATGGCAAGGCCGATGGTACTCCCGCAACTGATAGTATCCATGCCATACCTGTTGCACATCTCGTTTAACTTGCAGATGGCGGCCAGGTTATCGTTCAGCAGCAGGCTTCCAAAGGCGCCAACACTTTCGAATTCAGGCCCTGGCCCTTCTGTCATTTGGTATGGCCCTGGCTCGACCCTGACCACCCTCTTGGTGGCAATGAGACAGCCATGGCAGGCATGTCTTCTGGCGAGATAATTAGTGGTCAGCGCCATTGCATCTATCTTCGGTATGATGTCTGGTGCCTCACCCTGGGTCCAGTTCTTGATCGGCAGCTCACCTACTGCGGCACTCACTGCCATAGACCCATTGGTCCCGTATTCGCGCATATATTGGGTGACCGGGCTATTCTTGATCTTGTCCAGACAGGCTCTGCGAACCTCTGAGTACTCATCAGACATGGCAGGTTCCACCTTGCCGCTGCCGCGAACTGCTATGGCTTTGAGCTTCTTGGAGCCCATCACCGCTCCCCCACCACTGCGGCCAGCGACATTTGCCTTGTCGTTCACTATTGAGGCATACTTAACCACTTTCTCTCCCGCCTGACCAATGGCTAGCACCTTTACCGCTCTATTACCCTCATGGCGCTTTTTGATGAGATCAGTGGCCTCATAACTGTCTTTTCCCCAGAGATCGGATGCATCCCTGATTTCCACTCTCTCGTTCTCAATAAGGATGTAAACGGGCTTGTGGCAAGAGCCTCTTATTGCGATCCCGTCATAGCCAGCCGCCTTGAGCTCCGGGGCAAAGTTGCCGCCACAGGAGCTTTCGCCCCAGATACCGGTTAGCGGGGATTTGAAACATGCCTCAAAGCGCGATACTGAGGGAAGGGTGGTTCCCGCCAGAGGGCCGGTCATCACGAAGAGGACATTGCCATCGGCAAGAGGGTCAACGTCAGGTGAGACACGGTCGAGGAAAAGCTTGGCAGCCAATCCACTACCGCCGATGAACTTCCGCAATACATCCTCATCAAGCGCTGTAGTCTTGATAACGCCTGTGGTTAGGTCAATGTCAAGTATCTTTTTTCTATAGGTGCCCATTTCTGTCTTTTCCTCCTCCTGCCCTAGTTCAGGGTATAAAGAGAGTGCTGAAAAGCCTTGATCAAATCCCTTAGTCCTCTATTATATTTTCAACTTGTAAACTTTTCAGATCGTTAGTAACATAATATCAACAGACTTTGCCATTGTCAAGAGGTGATTATGAGGGGTGGATAGAAGTCCCGCCGCAGGCATAAAACGACTAACCCGGGGCACAAGAACTTCCCAGGATATAACCTCCTGGTCAAGTCCTCTTTCCGACTCACCCCCGTCACATATTCCGCAGTAGTTATCAAGAATCCACTTGCCACACTCTTGAAGCCGTTTGGTGATGGTCGGATATGCGCAGGTTCGCCTCTCAATGTGCAGAACATCCTCTGTTTGACAACGGTTGTCAGGGGATATAAAATGTAACTTGCTGAGGTGAATATACACTGTAACGAACAACAGAGAAGACCCCTCCCCGTTGCGGCGGGAGGGGTCTTTTTGTTTTGGTAGAGGTTCAGTTGGCTAACCAGATCAAGCAGCTATATGAGTTGCAACAAATCGAGCTAGATATTGAGCAGAAACAGGGACGGCTCAGGCAAATTCAGGTTCAACTTGGCGATAGAGAGGCAGTAGCCCAGGCCGAAGCCAGGCTGGAGCAGGAAAGACAGAATCTGGCCCAACTGAACCAGGAGCAGCGAGCTGCTGAATGGCAGGCGGAAGATGTGACCACCAAGGCCAAGACCGTGGAAGACAAGCTATACAGTGGCCAGGTGAAGAACCCCAAAGAACTGCTCGGAATGCAAAAGGATTTGGAGTCCCTGAAGGCAAAGCAGCGTCAACTGGAGGACAAGGTACTGGATATAATGAGCCAGGCAGAAGGGTCGACCTCCCACCTGGCTAGCCTGGAGGGAGAACTGGCCAAGGCAATGCACCTATGGCAAGAGTCACAGAGCCGGCTCAAGGCTGAACAGGGAGAGTTGGAACTGGCACTCGCAGGGCTAGAAGAGCGTCGCAGCCGTCTGCGTTCTCAAATTAACAGCGCTCATCTCTCCCTTTACGACAGGCTACGGCCCGACAAATCGGGACAGGCTGTGGCCAGGGTGGAGCAGGGGATGTGCCTGGGTTGCCGTATTAGCTTGCCCATGAGTATCGTGCAGCGGGTCAGACTGGGAGACGAGATAGTGCAGTGCCCTAGTTGTAATCGCATTCTTGTCTGACATAGCTTTATGAGCACACCATACCTCACAATACGCACAGATGGCGCTTGCTGGGGCAATCCTGGTCCGTCTGCTATTGGTGTCTCTCTAGAAGATGCTTCAGGCCATATAGTCCACTCGCTGTCCAAATACATCGGGCGAGCTACTAACAATCAGGCAGAGTATAGAGCGCTCATGGCTGGACTGGAGATAGCCAGTCGCCTGGGAGCACAGCACATTCACATCAAGCTCGACTCTGAGCTGCTAGAGCTGCAGATCAAGGGCAGGTATAAAGTGCGCCACCCGGCTCTCAAGCTACTGTTTGAGCAAGTCAACAACCTGCTAGGCCGCTTCGACTCTGTTCGCATATCCAGAGCCTCTCGAGAGGAGAATGAAGTAGCTCATAATCTGGCCCAGGCGGCCCTCAAGAAGGCCGGCGTTTGATTTTAAGAACTCCTCATAGTATCATACTAATAGGAAACGGGCCAAGTAGACCGGGTGGTCGCGGGCTAAATGGCTCGAGGAAAGTCCGAACTCCACCGGGCAGGGTGCTGGGTAATACCCAGGAGGGGTGACCTTCGGAAAGTGCCACAGAAACATACCGCCCGCCTCAGGCGGGTAAGGGTGAAATGGTGAGGTAAGAGCTCACCGGCGGCCAGGTGACTGGCCGGCTGGGTAAACCCCATCCGGAGCAAGACCGAATAGGAGGATACAAGGACGCCCGGCCTGTCCTCGGGTAGGTCGCTAGAGGTGGCAGGTAACTGCCATCGCAGATAAATGACCACTGGCTCTGTGGCAAGCAGGAAGAAGAGTACGCTCGTAAACTGCTTGCTCCCGAGTTACAGAATTCGGCTTATAGGTTTGCTTGTCCCCGTTTCCTTTTTTGGCAAACGTCATCCCTCTCCAGGCCTCTCCAGGCGTGAGAAAAAGCGAGTCCGAGTTAGAACTAAGCCTGTCACAAGCTTGCCCGCGTCAGCCACTTTTTTAGGGTTGTCCATTAGCAGCCTTGCCTTTCAGGCAGACCAGAGCTAAAATCAAGCCTGATAAGCCCCTGTAATCATTCTATTCATTCTTTATTTATGGAACAGACTGAACAGACAGCAGCCGATTTCGTGCAATTTTGCGTGTGCCGCGGTGGCCGGCAGTGGCCTGCTCTCTACGACGAGATGTGTCGGGTGGCAGCAAGGCACCTCTATAAGGGCATGGGTTATGCCGAGCTGAGGAAACTGGGGCTCTACTTTGGCCTGGGTGGCATAGACAAGACTGCTCGCCTATTAGAGAAGCTCACCGCTTCGGCTAACACTCCTTAACCGTCTTTTGCACCATCCCAAACCATCACCACGGTTTACTTCCCCACACCAGAAGCTCCACTGCAGTAGTGGTTATCTTGGCTACCTTTGTGCCCTGGCTCCAGGGCTGCTACAATATGTCGCAGATTACAGTAAGAGGAAGCTGATGTCTAAAACCGCTAAGATTCTAGTTGTTTGTCTACTGGTTCTGCTCCTGCTAGGCAGTTGTGGCCTCCGGCACACCTACGAGCATCCTAATCCTAAGATGCCCAGCCAGCTACCTGCTGAATTCCAGACTATGGGTGAAGTGTGGGGCTTGCTTGACCAGAACTACGTAGAGCCTGATGCACTAAACTCCAAACAGCTCAGCCAGGGAGCTATCAAAGGTATGCTGGAAGCTCTAGGTGATCCCTATACCTCTTACTTGGATGCCGAGAGCTACAAGCTGACGTCCAGCGACTTCCAAGGAACATTCGAGGGCATTGGAGCCTCTGTAGGTACAAAAGATGGCCAGCTAGTTGTAATCGCTCCCATGCCTGATTCCCCGGCAGAGCGGGCAGGACTACGCCCTGGTGACAAAATCTTAGAGATAAATGGAGAGTCTACTTCCAAAATGAGCCTGGAACAGGCACTGCTCAAGATCAGAGGTCCCAAGGGCGAAAAGGTGAAGTTGCTTATAGAGCACGAGGGCGGTGGTGCACCAACAGAGTTGGAAATAGTGCGCGCCGAAATCAAGTCGGCGAGCGTGAGCACCAAGTTGCTGGAGGACAACATCGGCTATCTCAGGATCACCTCTTTTTCCGCGCGCACTGCCCAGGAGGTGGAGCAGGCGCTACACAACTTGCTGGGTCAGGGGGTAAGAAGCCTGGTGATAGACCTCAGGGATAACCCTGGGGGGGTGCTCCAGGCCGTGGCCGATGTGGCCAGTCAGTTTCTTGACAGCGGAGTTATCCTTTATGAGGTCAACAGGCAAGGGGGGCGGAAAGAATGGACAGCCCAGCACGGAGGCCAGGCTACTGAATTGCCATTGGCTGTCCTGGTCAACCAGCACAGCGCCAGTGGCAGTGAAGTGCTGGCCGGTGCTCTTCAGGATCAAGGTCGAGCCCCTCTAATCGGCACCACCACCTTTGGCAAGGGCAGTGTAGATGCTCTCTATCCATTGAAGGATGGCTCAGCGCTGTATCTGACTATAGAGCGCTGGCTCACTCCAAACGGCCGTCCTATTGAGGGCAAGGGTCTGGAACCTGACTATCGAGTAGAAATCACTCCTGAGGACATTGCCCAGGGGAAAGACCCACAACTCCAGCAGGCCCTAGACTATTTGCAATCCAAGCAGGCTCCGCCTCTGCCACAAACCGCCATGTTGAGTGAGGCGGCATATCAGTGCTATAATTAGAATTGGTGGTGTAGCGTGGCTGTAGAGACGATTGCCCAGAACCGCAAAGCCTTCCACGATTATCATATCGTGGAGACTATTGAGGCGGGTATTGCGCTAACCGGCAGCGAGATTAAGTCCATTCGACAGGGCAAGGTGAACCTGAGGGACTCTTACGCCAGGCCGTCCAATGGGGAGTTATGGCTGGTGGGAGCACATATAGCTCGCTATGATGCCGCCAGCTATCAGAATCATGACCCCCACCGTGACCGCAAACTGCTGTTGCACCATGAACAGATAGCGGAGCTGAGCAGCAAGGCGCGGATCAAAGGCTTCAGTATAGTGCCGCTGAGATTGTACCTTAAAAGAGGGCGGGCCAAATTGGAACTGGGATTGGGCAGGGGCAAGAAAGTCTACGACAAACGCCAGGCTATTGCCCAGCGTGAGGCAGAGCGAGAGATCGAAGGCAATATCAAAAGAGAACGTGCTAATCATTAAGGGGACGAGTGGTTTCGACAGGGGGGGTGCAGAGTAGAATTGCAGGCCGAGGTGCCATCACCCTCGCAAAACAGGTGGCAAAAAAGTAACTGGCGAATACGCCTACGCTCTGCCTGCCTAAGGGTGGGCACGTCCTTCTTAGCTCTACCTCGGCGAGTTGAGAAAGGGCGACGAAAAGTCGAGGTGCAGTGGCCCGGACGTCGATAAGGGCCGCCTAAGTTCAATCGACTGGCCTGAGAGCTTTCGGCTGGCAGAGAGCCTTCGGGCAAGACAAAAGAGCCGGCTAAGCCTGTAGCAGATTCTGCATGAATCTCTTCTGGACGGGGAGTTCAACTCTCCCCCGTCTCCACCAGAAACATGACCGGGCCTCCGGGTGAGAATCCGGAGGCCCGTTTATTATGACTACGCCAGACCCTTCGCGGGTGGTAGCTGCTTGCAAGATGTGCCTCAATTATGCTCTGGGCTTTGGCGCAGTGGCAGCAGCACCGTACAGTCAGCTAAATCGGCATCATCCCTCTTGACGCCCACCTCCTACGCATATATTATTTATTAGAGTGGTGTGGCAATTTTAGACAAGAGTCCACCAAGGAGGACGTCAATGCCAAAATGGATAAGAGTTGTACTGGTTGTAGCATTGGCTGTATCGCTATTAGCCGGTGTTTTTGGACATGGTATTGCCAGTGCTAAGAGTCCCAAACCACAAGACCCTGTGAAGAAATTCATGACTGCCGCTGCCGGTCTGAAAGCGACTAAGGCGTCTAGTTACTGGGTGCCCGAGGAACGCACTAACGTCAGTTCCCAATTAAGCGGTGTAGCATCAGGTACAAAGATCTCTTTATCTAAGTTAAAGCTGATGGTGACCAGCCAGACTTCGGACACGGCTGGAGTCAATGCCACCTATAATATAAAAATAAAGGTCAAAGGCAAGGCTAATGTAAACAAAAGCAATGAACAAGCCACCTTTGCTCTTAGCAAGACAAACAATACTTGGCTGATTTCTAGCTCTGACATATGGAGTAAGGAACCCTGGAACGCTGCCTCAACTGCCAACGCAGAAATCAAGATTTTCAATAACGGGAATATCGGAGGCGTTGATAATAACCCTACCAGTCCAACGACCTTCACGCTCACCAAAACCTACAAGATCACATTGATAGAGGACTACCACTGGAACTATGGACAAGGAGCAAGCCCAGGAACAATAGGCCTGACAGACAACGATGGGAACGCCGTCGGAACATGGAATGTCACCACAAAGTCAGGGCAAGGTGGAGTGGCAAATGCAGTCTGGGACGCAGCGCCAAACGTCGTCATTGGCCCTGGCACATACACGGTGGTTGATTCAGATCCTGCCACCTGGTCTCAGAACAGCCAGTCGAACAATCAGGGTTTCACACTTATTAAAGGGGTGGCAGCCACATCTGCTGTAAGTTCAACCCCCACCCCTACAGGGACACTGGTGGCCACGACGCCCCTTGTTTCCAAAGAGTTGGAGCCTTCTGCCAATGCTCAACTTGTTTCTTATCAGGACAAGGTGGGAGTGATTATCTCCGGGGGTACGCTTGAGAGTACTCAGACTGTAACTATTAGCCCCGCCCCTGATTTACCAGCCCCACCATTTCCAGGATTCACTGAACTTGCAGCTTACAATATCTCTATGGGAGATGTTCATGAGTTCAACAATCCCCTAATCATTGAAGTCGCCTATGACCCCAATTCTATTCCTTCAGAGCTCACTCCGGATAAGGCCTTATCCGTTGGTTATTGGGATACCGACCAGAACGAATGGATCAGCACTCCATTTGCGGTGGACACTACCAGAAATGTAGTAATGATTCCCACGACCCATCTGACCTGCTGGAAAATCTGGGCCAAAGCCAAAGGCTGGGATTGGAAAGAAAATGATCATTTTGTTGTATTCTATGACCCCAATGGGACGGTACTCATCGGTGGAAAAGCTTCCGGAACCACCGCGGACCTCGCTGAGCGAGTGGGCACAATTCTAGGCCAAGCATACACATCCTATGCTACTGCGGGGTTCAACATGTCTCTTACCTATGTACCCGCCTCAGCGATAGGAGCGGGCGTAGGGGTAGTCACAGGGGGAATAATAGGATGGCTGGCCGGAGGCATAGGAGCGTTGTCAGGAGCACGAGCAGGCTTAAACGTAGGAGGGAAAATAGGCACAGTGGTAGGGGCGGTGGTGGTAGGTAGTAAGACCAATGTGTTCCTGGATAAAGACACCAAAGACCCCAACTGGAGCAGGTACACGGGGGACATCTCTGTCCCACTTGATTTTGATAACTATGACCAATTGAGCCAGGAATTGCGTCACGAGTTGTTCCACGCCGTGCAAAACTCATACTTCACCATACAGGGTATGGATTCCAGACGGTGGTGGATGGAGGCTACCGCAGACTATGCTGCTTACAAAGTCGCCGGGCCAGGCAGCTCCGCCTCTACGACCAAGATATCCCACGCATATTTTACCCAACCCCTCAGCACAGTTAATAATTTCCACGAGTATCAGACCGCGAACTTCGTTGACTATCTGGTTGGGACAGGAACCGACCCAGGTAAGCAGTTCAAGGAAATGTTCGAGGCAGTGGCCAAAGGTGACGCATCGGTGATTACCCCTCTGGGCAGCTACATCAAAGACAAGACTGGGAAGACGCTTGCTGAGCAATATCGGGACTTTGCAGCCCACGCCATATTTGACTCGTCCGGCCCCCTTGAAGAGCTTAAGACAAACCTGTTGGACAGTAGCATAACCGAAGGGCCGCAGCTTTTTAAAGCTGCCGATACACAACTATCGCACGGATTCAGCCTCAAAGGTAACTACACCGCCGGCGTATGGGGTTTCAAAGTCGAACCCAAAGATGCAACTACGACCACACGAGCGATTAACATAGAGACCAACGGCAACTTACCGGCAGATGTATTACTCAATGTCTATGTGCTGAAAAATGACCAGCGGCCCCAGGGCGGGGTGAACCCAGCCGGCACACTGAGTATTACCGCGGCGACGGACGATGTGGTCTATATAGTGGCGACCAATGGCACGAATAGCGACCAGGACATTACAGCGAAAGTTTCGGATGCCCCTGTAACCGCACAGAAGAGCACGGTATCGGCAAGTTTCAACCTGTCCTGGCAATTCGAAAATTTGGCTGGCGATGGGGTCATTAAAGCCACTGCCTCGGGAAGCTGGCAGGCAACTGCTGTGGGAGCCAAACTGGATGAGCAGTCTGCTGAGGGTCCGGAGTACAAGGTATATGTGGACCCTGACAGCCCTATCAACTTGACTGTCAGCGGGTCGGGTAACCTCGGACAGACATCGGACCGCATGGACCTATTTGGCGGGGGGTATGCGACGGCAACCTATGAGATGCAATCCATGGACCAAGCGCCCGGTCAGACATTGCTGTCGGGCACGTCAAGCGTATCTGGTGGAAGTGCCAACTTCAATTTCACCGTGCCCGAAGATGGCGAGCAATATATCACATTAGGTTTCAACATTAAAAGACATGTGGAGTACTATGACAAGGACGGCAATCTGCAGGATGAGACGACAGACAGTGCCCCTGCAGGTGGATTCGATATCCTCTTTGTCCCCTCTGACTGACGAAGGATGGGACATGGGTTAATAGATAATTCAGGGCATGCTCCTACTCTGCTAAATAGGAAAGGGTAGAGAAACCGAACAGGTGGAGTTCAACTCTCCCCCGTCTACACCAAAAACACAACCGAGCCTCCTGGTGAGAAACCGGAGGCTCGGTTATTATGATATTATGACTACGCCACACCCTTCGCATTTGCTCGCCACTTTGAAGCAGAACAGTGGCCTTTAAGGTATCCATCTATTTTCAAGGCCTAACTGTCCCACTTTCGTTGACCACATACACTGCCCTGACTGTTGCCTGCCTGCAACGGCCATTTCGTGACCTCTTATTATATCCCAGGCTGTTTTTTGTAACAACTCCTTAATAACTCCTTAATATTTGTAACAACTCCGTAATATCCAGGGCCCTTTGTTGTGACATTTTTGTAACATCATCAGGTTACAGTATATACATTGGCACGTGTTATAACGTGCAAACTGAAAGATCGGGAGAGAATACCATGAAAAGAGCAGCGTTGCTTTCTGTCGTTTTCCTTTTTATCGTAGCGATTATTGTCTCTGGCTGTGGCTCTTCGAAAGCCCCTACTGTGACGCCAATGCCTCAGCCCACGCTCACCTCAACCCCAACACCAACATCCACACCTATACCTACCTCAACACCTACACCTACGCCTACACCGCGGCCAGTTATCGCCCAGATCAAGATTCAGTCTGGCACAGCGGAATATCGATTGGGAAGCTCTGGAGACTTCATTCCTGCTGCAAATAACACTGGCGTTGCAGTTGGCGACAGAGTGCGTTCCGGAGCTGACGCGCAGGTCTCAGTTGAATTCCTGGATGGTAGTTCGCTCGTGCTTCTCGCAAATACAGAAACGGAGATTCAAAACTATGCCGTCACTAGCCAAGACGATCGCATTGTGACCCGCGTAGCCCGTGTGGCTGTGATTAGCGGCGATGTAAGCGGCGACATCCGCCAGGATCTCGTGTATCCCCCGTCAGTCTTTGAGATCGTTTCCGCAGGGGAGCTATACACCATAAAAGGAACTCTAAATCAGTAACTCGTGGAGTATAACTAGACAAACCATGGAGGTAAGGCTATGAAGAAACAGGTGAGTTTCGCACAGTGGAAACAGAAATTGTTGCAGCACATGCTTGTGCTGGTTGTGGTGATCATAACTCTCGCTGGTTCGTCGACCGCGGTCTTCGCCCAAGATGCTGGAGGGAACCAGCAGCCTCCCTCTCAGCCTAGCCCTGGGGCAACGGATCAGCCTGGTCAACCAGGGCAAGGTCAGAATACTTCACCCGGCACTGATCAGTCGAGTGGTCGTACACAATTTATCCTGCGCACCAGCAGGAGTTCTGATGGTGCATCCCAAGGTGGCCAGGTAGGCAGTTCGAGCTTTGCGGTGCTCAGTGGAAGCGGTGGTGTTTCAGTCACAGCCTTCCGGTCAGCAGACAATGCATCTCAAGGTGGAGAATCGGGACCAACACCTGGACTTTTACTCTTTAACGTTACCCCTGGCAACGTGCTCGAGTTGCCGTCTGGCAATACTGGCCTCGGTGGCGATGCATTTGAATTCACGCGACCTGATGCTTCAGTGTCTCCCGGCAAGCCAGGTGGTGCTGCTCAACAAGGCACTCCTGGACAGCCTGGCGGCGAGCAAGGTAGTCCGTTTACAGGTGCAAGTGGATTTGTCAAAGTCGCTCAACTCTTGAACCGCGATGATCAAGCACGAGATGCGGTGAATCAGGCGGGGCAGCTTGGCCAAGATGCAGGCACGGCACTAAACACTGGCCTGGGTATTGCGCTCAACAGTATCGGAAAGAATACCGATGCCATGCTTGATCTCTTTGGCAATAACGCCAACGATGTCGCACAGCAGCTCGGTTTAGGTCCACTGCCCGGCTTTCCCGGTCAGCCTGGGCAACCCGGTCAGCCTAGTCAGCCTGGTCAAGCAGGTCAGCTTGGTCAGTCTGGTCAACCTGGTCAGGCCGGTCAGCCTGGGCAGCCTGGTCAACCTGGCGTAGCTGGTCAGCCCGGCCAGCCCGGTCAGCCTAGTCAACCCGGTCAGCCTGGTCAACCTGGTCAGCCTGGTCAGCCTGGTCAACCTGGTCAGCCTGGGCAAGCAGGTCAACTTGGTCAGCCCCAACAGATGCCAGGTGAGTTCGTTAACTTCTTCGGACTTAATAAGAATAGTAACTTTATCCTAGGCCTTGCGCCGTCTGCTGGCGGAGCATCTGGTCAGCCAGGCGTTTCTGGCCAGCCCGGTGCTGTCGGTCAGCCTGGTCAACCTGGGCAGCTAGGTGTTCCTGGTCAGCCTGGTCAAGCAGGTCAGCCTGGCGTTCCCGGCCAACCAGGTGCTACCGGCCAAGCGTCTGTCAGTGGCTTCACCTTCTTATTTGGTGGTAGTGGCGTTCCTGGTCAACCTGGTCAGCCTGGTCAACCCAATCAACCTGGTCAGCCCGGTCAACCTGGTCAGCCTGGTCAAGCAGGTCAACCTGGTCAGCCTGGTCAACCTGGTCAGCCCGGTCAACCTGGTCAAGCAAGTCAACCTGGTCAAGCAGGTCAGCCCGGTGCTACTGGCCAGCCACCTTCCGGATTTGAAGCATTCGCTAATCAGTTCCAAAATGTAATGAACTCGAAACTCGATACGTTTTTCCAGAGTTATTTTGCTCCTCAACAGGGTGTTTCTGGTCAGCCTGGCGTAGCTGGTCAGCCTGGTCAGGTAGGTCAGCCTGGCATGGCTGGTCAGGCCGGTCAAACGGGTCAGCCTGGTATGGCTGGTCAGCCCGGTCAAGCTGGACAGCCTGGCGTAGCTGGACAACCCGGTCAAGCAGGTCAGCCTGGTATGGCTGGTCAGGCCGGTCAAATGGGTCAGCCTGGCATGGCTGGTCAGACTGGCGTAGTCGGTCAGGCTGGTGTTTCCGGTCAACCAAGCAACATCTTTCAGTTCTTCGATCAATTATTCCAGGGTGTAGACACTAAAGGATTCGTTTCTGGTCAACAAGGCGCTCCTGGTCAGCCTGGTCAACCCGGCCAGCCTAATCAACCTGGTCAACCCGGCCAGCCTGGTCAACCCGGCCAGCCTAATCAACCTGGTCAACCCGGCCAGCCTGGTCAACCCGGCCAACCTGGTCAGCCTAATCAACCTGGTCAGCCTAATCAACCTGGTCAGCCTGGTCAACCCGGCCAGCCTGGTCAACCCGGCCAGCCTAATCAGCCTGGTCAACCCGGCCAACCTGGTCAGCCTAATCAACCTGGTCAGCCTGGTCAAGCAGGTCAGACCGGTCAAGCAGGTCAACCTGGTCAAGCAGGCGCTCCAGGCGGTGCTCCAGGCGGTGGTGCTCCAGGCGGTGCTCCAGGCGGTGGTGCTCCAGGCGGTGGTGCTCCAGGCGGTGGTGCTCCAGGCGGTGGCGCTCCAGGCGGTGGCGCTCCAGGCGGTGGCGCTCCAGGCGGTGGCGCTCCCATCTAGAACCGGTGGACCCCGCCCCCGGTAGAGCGGGAGAGCATCAAACGCTGCAGGCAGGCTATAAGGAACACCTTGCCCAGCAGACGAAGCTGGGATACCAAGCCTTTGACAAAGGCTTGGCCTGCAGAGAAGTTGATCTGATATACACACTTTGCAAGGCTTCGGCTATGTCCTCAAGGAACGGCCGTGAGAATTAGCCTACGTGCGTGGCTTGCTTTGTAGTTTCTTCTGACCTCAAAGACCGCACTCAGATGTTTGCTAAGGCTCTTACATCAGAAATGGGAATAGCCGGGGAAGTTATCCAGAGAGGATGTGATAGTCTCCGGAGATTATGATTTGCTCAAGCAAATGGTGTTAAATGTTGGTGACAATGCGATCGAATTTACCTCTAAAGATGGACACGTTGATATAATGCTCGGCTTGGAAGAAGGATGGACGGTCATTCAGGGGTCTGACTCTGGGCAAGGCATCCCTAAGGAAGACCTGCCCCGATTGAGCCGTTCTACAAAAAACGCTGGCGCTTCTGGACGGTCTCTCCGCCGCGGAGTAGGGCTGGGGTTAGCCCTTATCAAACAGGTAATCGACCTCCACAATGGCCAGTTAGAGATACAAAGCCAGGAAGGGCGGGGGACAATGGTCAAGATGCATTTGCCTAACTTGCTCACCGCTGACCAGGACGAAGAGACTCCTTAAGCCGGCTGAGGTTGGCAGAGGCAGGTTAGCCATAGCTCGACATTCCCCAAGTCTGGAAGTGGCGGAGGAAGTTTGTTACCTCTTCTTTCACATGTCGTTCTGACTTTGCTATCAGCTCCTAAGTGACAGTACTGATAAAACCATTGTCTCCTCGCTAGTAACCTCGAAATATCATTTGTATCTCAGTCACTAAAGAGGGCCTTTGCACAACATTAGTCTTGGCCCTGCCTGAAACAACAGCCTGTTTTGTGTGACGCCTCACACCACTTTGGCAGGAACTGACAGGCTGTTAAACTAATCCTGACAATCGTTCAACGGAGCAACGCGGCCAAGGCTATACCCTGTTGCCACAACAGAGTGCTGCAGAGAAGCTACCGTTGCGCCATAAGCGGATAAGGATGGAGGAACAAGCTGCTAGGCTTGGTAGTGCTAAAGGCAAGACGCTTTCCCTCTTGCGCGTCCACAGATGCGGTCTTAGCTTCTTGTAGTACCTTAGGCTACAAAAAAACAGCCGAAAGTACTACAAAAAATCGGCCATTTGGATTACAGACAAGCGGCATTTGGTGTTGATATAATGGCGATTGGCTAATGAACCGAATTTTGTAAAGAGAAGGCTTGGATGTTGGTTTCAACAGCCTGCTACAGGATAGAATTACGGTGATTACTCACAACCATGAAAATAGTTCCGGACGACGCTCAGCAATTTGAGGCAAGGAGCAGAACGTTGAAGAGGAATTTATTAGTTGTAGTACTGGTAGTTGCAATAATGGCTTTGGTGGCACCAGTGCTAGCATTCGCCGGCAGCAGCGGCACCACAACGGTCACCGGTCGTCTGGGGGTTGCCATCGAGGTTACTGCACCAAGCGCAATCGCATTTGGTAATTTCACCATCGGAGTGAATAGCGGGAGCAGCGCAACGCCGGGCACTGTGACGACTAATGCAACCAGTTGGAGCGTAACAGCCAAGGACCAGAATGGGACAGACCATAGTGGCTGCATGATGCTGTCTGGGTCAAATTGTCTATCTGGCATGCTTCAGATTAGCAGTAGCGGCAGTAACTACACGGGTGCCGCCACCGGCATAACCTACGACAACAATCCAACAACTCTTCCCCTTTATGTTCAGCAGAATGTTAAGGCAACTGATACGCGAGGTGACTATACCATTACAATAGTATTCACTGCCTCAGGGTCATAGTTTTCTTCTGGCTTTTGGGGGAAGCCTGAAGACTCGCTCTAAAGTTCTCTCGCAAGATCAACCAGGTCACGTGTTCGTATCACCGACGGTTGTTCTAATTTGGTCATTACATCTCAGGCATAATGCTGTAGCCAAGCAAGTGATAATCATGCAAAGGTTACTCTGTAGATACCTTGTGTTTCCACTGACAATCATAACCGTTGTGACATCATTAGCTGTGCTGGAGACTGGCTCTGCCTTCGCCGGGCTCTGGGTGACTGGAGCTTCGCTAGCAGCCGAAGTCTCTCCAGGAGACACGCTCACCCACAATTTCTCAGTAGGCATTAGAGAGACTGATCCGCCGATGGACATACAAATTGACGTTGGCGGTATGGGACAATCACTTAACGGCACGTGTCAAGCGTTAGATTCTTCAAGGGATACAAACGCTTATTCGGCTCGCCAATTTATCACCCTTGATAAAAGCTCTTTTCATCTGGATCCCGGCAACTCGCAAAAAGTTGTTGCCACTATTCATGTTCCAAGAGATACCGGTGCTGGAGGGCGATATGCCGTCATCAATGTTCACAGCCAACCTGTGAGTGAAGGTCAGGTGAATATGATCTCAGCCATAAATATACCGATCTACCTCACAATAAAGGGGTCTCAGCTTATTTATGCGGGCAGGGTTACTGAAATCTCTACCAGTGAACCAGCCGATGGGCAACCAGTCCATATATTTACTGTCTTCCAAAACACAGGTAATCATCACTTCAAGGTCAAAGGAGAGGTTACTATTGCCGATGCCCAGGGTCAAATCCTGGATAGCATGCACCTCGCTTCTACGTCTTCAGCCATAATTCCAACAATGTCAAGGTTGATCGAGTCCACATTTATTCCCCAGAGTCAGTTGCCTTCAGGGGTTTACTCGATAAAATCCAGGTTGATGCTGGAGGATGGCACAGTCGTCGCTGAGACCAGCGGCAACTTTGCGATAGAAGAGATCTATATTCCTCCGCAGGCGCCAGCAAGCGTGACTCTCACTCCCAATAAAACATCCGTACTGAAGACAGAAAATGGGGAAATATCTGTCATCTTCCCTGCAGGAGCTGTAGCGGGGCAGGTAGCGGTCTCACTACGAAACTATCCCGTAGAGCAAATTCCTCCTCCCCCTAAAGGCTTTGAGATGGCAAGCACCGTCTTCCGTATTGATGGCTTGTCCGGTATCCTAGATAAGGGAGCGGCTGTGACAGTGAAATACACGCAGGCTGACCTGAATAAGGCTGGTGGCGATGCTTCCCGGCTAAGACTGGCTCGTTGGGATGAGGCCCAAAACAGATGGCAGTTCCTTCCCACACAGGTGGATACTCTGGCAACAAGTCTTAGCACTGATAGCAAGCAATTAAGCATCTGGGCCATTATGGTGGCACCCCACTCAGGGGGGATAAACTGGTGGCCAATAATCGGACCTGTAGCAGGGATTGCCATCATCGGCGTTTTGGCCTACAATTTTGTTGCCAGGCGAATAGGCCGTTCATGAATGAGCTGGAAATTCTCTCTCGTTGCATTTAGTGGTCTGACCCTCACCAGAATAGCCAAGGTCAGGATACCCAACACAAAATCCGCTTCTTTCTGGATGTAACCTAGTCAAAGGCAAGAAAAACGAGCGCCGTAATACCAAGCGAAACGCATCAGCCCTTAGAATGGAAGCGGTGGGGGAGCGCCCATCATGATCCGGGTCTCAGTGCCCCTGAAATCGAAGGAATCTTCAATTTTAACCGGGCCAATCGACTTGTCATCCTTGTACCAATACTCGATGAGAGTGGCTCCGACACCACTTCCAGGGGGTTTGCCGTTGGTAGTAGCAATCAACGTGTGGACAACTTTGAAACACTGATATTCCACACCCCTAAGCTCAACAATCGCGTCATCAGTAACCACCTCGGCGCGGAATGTGTCAGTCCAATTGGGCTGTATAGGGGTATTTGTATCATAAAGTATCTTATACGTCCAGCTATCATTAAGATGGTATGGCCAGCCAGGATAGTTATCATACGCCGAATAGGTAATCTGAGTAATAGCAGTATTCACGATTGGCAGATGTGTCACCATGACTTTTTTGTGTACTATTCGCAGATCATTCTGGCTCCGCCATATTTCTTCTTCTGCCAGCGTGACTTTAGCCGAACCAATTATGACAGCATTGACTTTGCGCTTTGGATACGGAGCGTACACGGTCACCGCATGAAAAGTAGTCTCCGAGTCTTTTAGCACCCCGCTTTCGATAACCTTCAGAGTATAGATGCTGCTATTGATAACCCCATCGCCACTATCGTAACCGACCAGATACGTTGCCATTGCTTCTGCTGGCGTCGTTCTATAATTGGCAGGTTTACGAGCACGTGAGAGGTAGACGACCGAGGGCACAACCACACTGACAATGAAAATAATCACCACGGCGATCAGCAACAACCGCCATCTCCATCTTAACCTTCTCAACCAGGATAGGACTCTAAACATTGTATTTCCCCATCACATGAACGGCACAACGATGGACTGCCTGAATATCACCCAGGATTGTACTAAGCCTCCCTGCTAACTGAGGACATTCTAGGCACAGGCGATGCCTCGTTATGCGAGGCACATTATAGCAGATGATGCTCTGGGACTGTCAATAGGGCCTTAAGGAGAATTATAATACTATGCTCAGAACTAAGAGGAGTATAAATGTCGCGGCATACATGATCGGAAACAGCCAAATCATGGGGATCGCTGTGACCTGCCCCCCAAAAATCAGTCCAGGTAGAATGTTAGACTTTGGGCTGAAAGAAAGGGGGATTTATTATAGGCAGGTCATTTAACAGTCTGTTAACGACCCTACCAGAGTCAGTGGCAATGTGGCAGTTGCATTTACACCGTTACCAGGGACTTCCACCTGCCCAGGTCTTTGATGTTCATGTCCCCAGACCTCACCACAGGCCCAACAGATGGGAAGAGCGCGGGAATTGACACTCTGCCAAGCGGGTGTATAATGCAGTCGGTGGCTTAGTGCTGTAAAAGTCGGCTGCGGTGTTGGCAGGTTCAAGGGAATACTGAAGGGTGTTGAAGGGGCTAGCCCGGTCTTCACCGAACTAGCCCCTTGTTGTTTAGCGATGTCTTAGCAGGAGGTGGCTCACCATGTGTCCAAAAAGGAGTTTGTTGTGGTACAAGCTCATGGCTCTGGCCCTAGCCTTAGTCTTGATAGTGCCAATATTGGCGGCTTGTGGCGGGGGGCAGGAACCAACTCCCACCCCACCACCTACGCCGACTGCGACACCTACGCCCACAGCCACGCCAGCCACGGCAACGCCAACGCTCACACCCACTACAACACCAACGCCTACAGCTACGCTCACATTAACCCCAACAATACAGATAGAGCAAGATTCATTAAACTTGATTTATGAAGATGACTTTAGCAACCCGCAGAGCGGTTGGTCGACGACATCCGATGAAGACGTACTTAGATCATACAATAATGGAGAGTACTGCCTTTCAGTAAATCGGGGATTACTTTATTGCTCCGGAACTAATGCTTTTGGAAAACAATCCAATTTTGTAGTATGCATAGATGTCAGAATAAAGTCTGCTAGTAATGATACTGCTTATGGTATTGAGTTCAAACAGAATGAAAACAGTGATTTCTATTATTTTAATATTAAGAATAATCTTTATTCAATACAAAAATACATTAATGGGAAATGGGATTTTTTACAGACTTATACAAAGTCAGATTACATTAAGACCGATGGAAGTGCCAATCAACTAAAGATAGCTTGCTTGGGAAAAACTATTGAAGTCTGCGTCAACGGGCAAAGACTCACCACAGTTAAGGACGATTCATTAACATACGGTAAAATTTATCTTGCAGCAGCAGGAACCAACTCGGAAATACTCTTTGATAATTTTAAACTCTATCATTTCACTAATACCTATATCATGAATGCGGATCCGTCACTACCGGTTATTACTACCTCCATTATGGCAGCCGGTGAAGTGGGAGTAAAATATAACCAAACCTTGTCTGTCTCCGGAGGTATATCTCCGTACACCTTCTCGATAATAGATGGGAACTTACCTGAAGGTCTATCGCTTGTCACTTCAACCGGTGCAATTACTGGTATCCCTGATATGGAGGGTAAATATGACTTTACCCTACAAGTAGCTAGTAGTACGGGTATAACGACGTCACCTATGTCTATTACGGTCACGTCTCTAATTATTTCCACTGCTCATTTACCCGATGGTAACTTGCATATAGAATATAATTATGCTCTGGAAGCTTCAGGTGGCCCCCCCCCTTATACCTGGTCTTTAGAGTCCGGATATTTGCCTGATGGGTTAAAACTCAATACCTCAACAGGTTCGATTACCGGTGTTCCAACCGAAGCCGGGGGACCAGTTACTCTTTTTTTCAAGGTAATGGATAGTGCCGGTGCTGCTAAAACTAAAGGCTTATCCATATCTATTAAACTTGGAGATTTCCAAGAGATAGATAAGTGGGCGCTTAATGTACCCAACTCATCTGAAACTTCAATCGAAAATCTAGTCACCTATCTGATTAAACCCTGCCAGAATGATATGGAAAAAGCCAGGGTAATTTATCGTTGGATAGCTGAAAATATAGAATACGATGTAGAAACCGGTGAAAAAATGGAAGCGGGAATATATACAAATAACCCGGATCAAAGTGCGGAGGCAGTATTCTCCCGGCGTAACGGGGTCTGTGAAGGATACTCCAGGCTATTTAAACAAATGGCCGATTATGCAGGATTGCAAGCATTGTATATCAGCGGATGGGGAAAAGTAGATTATGCCTATCTTAAAGCAAAGGGTTTCAAAAAAGATCATGCCTGGAATGCAGTACAAATCGATGGCGAATGGAGGTTAATAGATTCAACCTGGGGTGCAGGCTATACAGATGATAATGGGACTTTTGTTAGGAAATTCGATGATTTCTGGTTTTTAACACCGCCGGAACAATTCGTTTACACACATTACCCGGACGATCCTCAATGGCAATTGCTGGAAACACCTTATTCGGCGTCTGATATTGCTCAACACCCTTTAGTCAAACCAGGTTTTTTTCAATATGGTTTACAGCTTGGTGAAAATGATTATCCTTATTACAGCGTTGAGAATAGCCTCTTTATCACCGTACCCACACCACCGGATGTTATTCTTTCCGCAACAGTAAGTAAAAATGACGAGAAATTGACAGGCAACTATACCTTTTGCCAGAGAAAAGATAATGCTAATTATGAAGTTCATGCTCTTTTTCTGGGTGCCGGAGATTATGAGTTAAATATTTATGCTAAATGGCAAAATGAATCCGGTGATTACCATGGAGCGATTCTTTACCAAATAATTTCCACACAGGATTTAGGCAATCTGACAGAGTACCCCACAGTATATGGTACTTTTAATGAAAAGGGGGCTTATCTTTATTCCTGGATTCCCGGTGAACTACAATCCGGCACGTCTTATAATTACCGGATAGGTGTGCCAGGTGCCCAGGAAGTTGATTTTATCATGAATGTAGATAGTCAATCACCAGTATTCCACAGCCTTAGTAAAAATGGGCAGATATTCGAAGGCACAATAGATATTGTCCAAGGCAAAATGAGGATATCAGCCAAATTCCCAGGAGAAGATACTTATTGGGCACTCCTGGAATATTCCGGGAAATAGAATTACTTCAATTTACTAATAAAGTATTGACACCGGTAGACATCTTGAAATAATCCAGAGAAGGAGGTAAAAAGCAAGACATTAGAAGCCAGAAGGAATTATGATAGAACCGCCAGAGACCAGGGGCATGGCCTTTAAAGTGTCCATTATTTTCGATGGCCCAATTGTCCCACTCTCGCTGAATACATACAGTGTTCGCCGTCAGTAAAAATTAGACATTTCAGGGGTTGAAGACAGTGGACACTTTGGGGCTTGCTCTCAACTTCGGCCTTCCACGAGACTTTCTTCCAAAAGGTTCAAACTACACGATTGGCACTTTTGTTCAACTGAGACTCAGTGTCACATTCCTCTAAAGTGTGCAGCACGGCTTGCAGATAGACGCGGGCTGATCCTAAGCACAGGTTCCGTTCAGTCTAAGCTTTTATGAGGTTCGAGCTGGGTTTGGCGAACACACAACTCCCTGACTGAGCACGGTTTTACCGAAACTTAGGGTCTCAGATTCGTCACCAGCCCCGGTCAAACTAGGCCAGACAATTGGGCCAGATTTTGGCACCGCCAGATACGATGGCACCACCGTTTTACCGGAAATCCGGTATTACCATAGCTGCTAAGTCTGGCTCTTTTCTATCGCTGTATTGATAAAACGACAGGCTCCTCTTCAAACATCACAGGTGGCTATGTCTACCCCTTGGTGCCTAGTGTGGAATAGTGGTCGGGGCGGGCAGGTTTGAACTGCCGGCCTCTTGGTCCCGAACCAAGCGCGCTACCGGACTGCGCTACGCCCCGTTCTTAAGCTACCCACCACATTTGGTCTTATGATACAATACCTGGCCAAAATATTCCATATCTCAGCCTGCTCCCCGATTCATGGACACAGATTCAACGACCTCACCTACCAGGTGGATTCACGGATTTAGGCGTCATTGCTTCGGCATCCACCCAAGACGGATGCCTCGCAATAACAAAACAGCATTTTTGATGTTATTAGGATTGTCATTGCAATCCACGGATTAGGCCTGCTGTTGCTCACCCAGTTTCGCCAACGTTGAATCGTAGCTTCTCCGCACTTCGGAGGGAGAGAGACCACATCTTCTGGCTATTTCCACCCAGCGCTCCTGCCGCCCGGTGACAAAGCCCTGTCGCAGGAGAAACACCTGCTGACTGAGCTCGTCTACACCTTTTTCGTCCAGCTCAATAAGCGGCTCAATATGCTCTACCGTGGCCATAAGCCGTATCAGGGAGGATGGGATAGAAAAGGCATGTCGGTAATCCTCCTGAGCTTGTTCTGCCTTGCCCAGCGTCTCCAGGACGATGGCGCGATTGAATAGAGTCCTGGGGTTATCCGCATAAAGCCACAAGGAGATGTCATAGCACTCCACCGCCTGGGCTGCCTCACCACGGGCAAGGTACGAGTTGCCCAGTATGTAAAAGGACAGTCCGGCCACCTGCTCCGGAGCCAAACCCTCAATCCTCTGAGCGCTCTGCAGCGCCTTCATGGTCAACTGGTGGGGCAGCGGTTGTCCAAGCAACCTAGCGGCTAGGATGCGGTGCCGCATAACTGCAGAGCCATACCATGGATCGAGCAGCCTTTTTGGACCGTCAGCCAGATTGACCAGGCAAATGTAATGCGGCACGTACCTGCGACGGATGTCTTGCACTACCTCTACCACCCCGGAGTCAAGCTCAAATTCCCTGGTCAGGAAGGTCAACAGGCGGGAATAGCCTAAACAATCTGCCCAGCGTTGGGTGAGCACGTCCGAAAGCTCCCAGACTCTGCCCCGCTTTATGTTATGACGTACCAGGGCATAGAGCCAGTCGAGCAACTGGTCCTCAAACGCCGCCCTGGATTCCGGTTTCTCAATTTTTGACAAACTCGCCCTGGCCTGCTGGGCAAGCACCTCTATCCCTTGTACCTCCGGCAAGCCAGTGGTGGCCGGAAGCATCTGCCACTCTCTCAGGTTTTCTCTGATTTGGGCGTCTGTCCAACCGACCAGCCCTGCTTTCCCGGCCACCCTGCCCACCTGCCTTATCTTCTCCATCTGCTGGTTGACAACCTTAAAGAACAATGGCCTGTTCTGGATGACACTGCGCCGCTTCAGCCGCCTCTCAAGCCAGCCGTCCAGCGAATCATAAGGCTCTTCCTGGGAAAGCACTCGCCTTTCTTTCCAGAGGCCGATTAGCCGCATCCCCTGGTCGAGCGCTTCGTCCCGTGCCAGGTCAAGGTCCAGCCATCGGTTATCCACAAGGACCTGCACTATGATGTGGTCACGCTCCGGCGGCAGCGAGCGGAATGAGTCTAGCAGGGACTGCTTATCTTCGGCAGAAAGGTGCTGGCCCTCCAGCCAGCGTTGCGCAAAAGAGAAAAGCGCCTCCTCCCCCATTATCTTCACCACTTTGAACCTGGCAGGTATTCCGGCTGCACGGTGCATTTCCGCTGCCAGGAGCGCTTTGCCCGCGCACATCCCCCACCTCTTCTGCAACACATCCTCAGCCCCTACATTCCACTCGTCGAGATAGTAGGGAATGCTGTCACGCACAAAGCTGACCAGTCGCCTTGATATATCTGGGGGCGAAGTCGCCCCGGAAATAAGTTCCGTGGTCTTCTGCTCAATCGGTGAACTTATGTTTGTGTCCCCTTGTCCTGGAAAGACTGCCTTATATTTTGGGCATCGTGGAGTTCCACAAGCTGACGAATGTAGTTAAGCTCCACCGGCAGGCTTTCCTTCACTCCCAAGTTCTCTACGCTGTTTAACGCCTTTTTGTAAAGGCGTACTATGAAGCTGTTCTTCTCAGCGATCTCTCTAGCCAGTCGCATCGCCGTCGGCATGAGTTCCTCATGAGCAACGACGCACTCGATAGACCCGAAACGCTGCATCTCCTGTGCAGTAAGCCTCTGGCCGGTATAGACCATCCTCCTCATCTTCAGCTCAGGCACCAGACGTGCCAGATATCTGAACTGAGGCCACATCCCGACATTAACCTCCGGAAGCGCAAATACAGCTCGCTCCGATGCAATCAGAATGTCGCAGCTTGCCGCCAGCGCCGTGCCACCTCCAATCGCAGGGCCGTTGATAGCCCCGATTACCGGCACAGCGCAGTCACGAATGGTGTCATACATAGTTCGGCCCAATAGGAAACCAGCCTCCAGGGTTTGCGGGGTAACGACAGCGGTGATTCGACGGTCTCCACCGCCGCAGAAAGCGCGGTCACCAGCCCCTGTCAATATGATTACCCTGACCTGCTCATCGGCGCTCAGCCTGTTAAACTCTACGATCATCTCATTCAGGATTTTAGGCCCGAGCAGATTAAGTGGCGGGTTGTTCAGTGTGACAATGGCTATGTGTTCCTCAACCTTGACGTTCACCAGTTCCGGCATAGCTCTGGTCTCCTTTTCGGTATCCTCCAAGCCTAGGCTGTGGTAGGGGATCAGATTCTAGAGCACCTGTAGCTTGAGCAGCGCGACATCTATGCGCTTGAGGCACCGCTCCTTACCTAGCACGGCCATGGTCTGGAATAGGGGTGGTGTGGCGGTGCGGCTGGTGACTGCTACCCTGAGCAGCCCGAAAAATTCGCCAGTCTTCAGCCCCAGCTCGGCAGACAGGGGACGCAGCAGATTTTCCAAGGAAGCAGCGTCAAAACTGACCAGGCTGGCTAGCTTATCCTTGGTGGTAGCCAGTGCCTTCATAGCAATAGACTTATCGCTCAGCCGCTGGAGCAGCAGCTTAGACTCATAGGCTGGCTCTGCCACAAAGAAAAAGTCCGCCAGCTCGGGCTTGGCTGTCTCACTCAGGGTGCGCGCTCGTTCCTGGATCAGCGGGGCCATCTGTTTGACATAATCCCAATCCAAAGGCCGTTTCACCTCTCCAGGCAAGTCTCTCTCCAGGAAAGGCAACATCTGGCGGGCGAACTCTTCGGAGGAAAGCTGTCTCAGATAGACGCCATTCATCCAGGCCAGCTTCTGATGATCGAAGATGGCGGCTGTTGAGCTTACTCGCTCCAGGGAGAAATGGCCAACCAGTTCTTTACTGCTGATGAGCTCGGTTTTATCGTCCAGTGACCAGCCGAGCAGTACTAGGTAATTCGCCATGGCCTCCGGGAGATAGCCCTGGTTGCGGAATTCAGTGACTGCGGTGGCCCCGTGCCGCTTGCTCAGCTTGGCGCGGTCCGGTCCCAAAATCATAGGCAGATGAGCGAACAGCGGAGGCTCATAGCCCAGGGCATTGTATAGGAGCAAGTGGCGAGGTGTGCTGGAGAGCCACTCATCGGCACGCAGCACGTGAGAGATTTCCATAGCGTGGTCATCCACCGCACTGGCCAGGTGATAGGTGGGATAGCCATCTGATTTCAGAAGCACAAAATCATCCAGCTTGTTGTTGTCAAAGGTGACTTCACCTTTGATCAAGTCTGAGAAACGGGTTTGGCCTTCTGAGGGCACTTTGAAACGCACCACCGGGATAATACCTTTAGCCTCGCGGTTTGCGCGTTCGGCGGCAGTTAGCTGGCGGCAGCGCCGGTTATAGCCGGGCGGCAGTTTACGGCGCATCTGTTCGGCGCGCATCTCCTCAAGTTCCTTGAAAGAGCAATAGCAATAATAGGCATGTCCTGCTTCTACCAGGCGTTTGGCTGCTGCCTGGTAGAGTTCCAGGCGTTGCGACTGTATGTATGGACCATAAGAGCCGCCCACCTCAGGTCCCTCGTCCCAATCAAGACCCAGCCAGTGCAGACTATCCAGGATGGCCTCCAGCGCCCCTTCAACCAGACGGGCTACATCAGTATCCTCGATGCGCACAATGAAGCTGCCTTTGTGATGCCGAGCGAACAGCCAGTTGAACAGGGCTGTCCTGATGTTGCCAACATGAGGCAGTCCGGTGGGGCTGGGAGCATAACGCACTCGAACAGGTCTATTCATTGCCTAACCTCCGGCTGAGCAAATTAGGAAAGAAGGATAGCTAGGAAGATGCCCCCCAGCACCGCCATAGCCACCGCTATGCCCAGGCCCAGGGCTATTCCTATGACAAAGGCTTGGCGAAAGCTGATGTTGAAATTGAGATTGACTTGCTCCATCTCAGGCCTCCTCAACTAAACCGCCTGCTGGGCGGTAGCCCAGATAATTTTTTATGACTCTGAAAATAGATGTTTCAACCCCCTGTCCCCCATTCTTGGGGAATTGTAGGGGCGAGTGTCCCACTCGCCCTGCGGGAATACCCCCATCCGCTAAGTTTAGTATGTAAAATTATAGACAGAAGGGATAAATGTAAATATCTGACTTTTCACCGCAATACCAATTCGGACCAGGTTGCAACATGTCTACTATTCTATCATCTGTCAAATTGAGCGTCTATCTGCCGAGAGGCGGCTGAGTGCCTGGAAGAGGTCGGGGGGTAGCTCTGAGCGGAACTCCATATATTCCCCGCTGGAGGGCAGGCAGAATCCCAGGCAGCAGGCATGAAGGAACTGCCTGCTCAGGAAAGGCACTTTGAGTCCATAGACAGCATCACCAGCTACCGGATACCCGATGGCTGATAGATGAACCCTTATCTGGTGGGTGCGCCCTGTCTCGGGGCTAACTTCCAGAAGGTCATAGTCACCTAGGCGCTGGAGCACCTGATAGCGGGTACGTGCCTCCCTTCCTCCGGACACCACCGCCATGCGCTGCCTGTGGTGAGGGTGGCGACCAATGGGCGCTTCAATAACACCATCCTCGTGGGAAAGATGTCCCCGCACCAGAACCAGGTAACGCTTTAGCACAGTCCTTTGCTTGAGTTGCCTCTGGAGGTACGACAGGGCAGCATCGTTTTTAGCTATCACTATCAGCCCGGAAGTGTCTTTGTCCAAGCGGTGCACCACCCCCGGCCTGATCGAACCACCGATGCCAGGCAAATCAGGACAGCGGGCCAGGACGGCGTTAACCAGTGTATCATCAGCGTGGCCTGGGGAGGGGTGAACAGGCAAGCCGGCAGGCTTATCCACCACCAGTATGTCTTTGTCCTCGTAGATTACAGACAGGGGCATGGGGTGGGGGATCAGGCCAGACGGCACCGGAGCGGGTATAGTCACCATTACCCTGTCACCGGCATTGAGCTTGAGAGACGCTCTGGCTGGTTCCTCGTTGACCGTTACCAGGCCCTGCTCTATGAGTTTCTGCACACGGGTGCGGGAAAGTTCCTCAAGCTCCTGGCTGAGGTACTTGTCCAGGCGGATGCCCGACTTCCCAACTATGAAATGATAGAGCATGGGATTTACGATCTCGCTGACTCCCCCCTAAACAGGAAGAGGAAATAGAAGATCAGCATAATCATTCCGATGGTTACGGCTGAGTCAGCCACATTGAACACCGGCCATACGCGGAAGTCAATGAAATCAACGACAAAGCCCAGGCGAAGCCGATCAATCAAATTGCCCACAGCCCCTCCCAGCACCAGTCCCAACCCCGCTTTGAGCAAAGGGTGACCCCAATACGGATAGCGATAGTAGATTACAATGGTAGCACTGATTATTATTATGGCACAGGCTATCAGGAAGTGCTCGTTGGACAGCAAGCCAAAAGCAGACCCCTTGTTCTCTATATAGGTCCAGCGTACTATATAATGATCTGGTGGCGGTGGGTTGGATGCCAGTGCACTTTTAGCCCACAGTTTGGTGAGTTGGTCAGCCAGTAATACTGCGGCAGCACTGATGAAGAAGGCCAGCTCTCTACGCCATCTACTTGCCAAAGCGCTTGCCCTTGGCATCCTTCGCCTGACCGGCTTTACATTTTATACAGAGGTTGGCATAAGGCAGTGCCTCCAGCCGCTCCGGACTGATAGGCTGGCCACAGAGGTCGCACAGACCGTAAGTGCCCGCTTCCAGTTTGCGCAAAGCTTGCTCCACCATTTTAAGTTGGGCACGCAGATTATCTTCCACGGCCAGCTTCTGTTCCAGTTCCACGGCGGTGGCTGCATCAACCGCCCGGTCGCTGCGCGGCTCCCTAAGTTCAGCCGCATCCTCAACCCTGGGGCCGCTGGCCTCGGTTTGTTCCAATTCCTTGAGTAATTCCCGACGCTGCTGCTCTAATTTGCGTCTGATGTTCTCAGCCATGACCATCACCATTCCCTGCTTGTGTGGCTTAATCCTATTCTACATCATGGTCAATCACCACACAATACAGATGAGCAAGGAAAATGGAGAAAAATAGACTAATGCTCAGTTGCAGAAATAGGCGCCATTTGCTTTGGGGGGGAGAAACCCGCCTACGGCTGGTGACAAACTGCACAAATGTCATTACCATGGAAGTAGGGGAGAGTCCAGAGAGGCTGAGCCTCTCTGGGGGGGTCTGGGGGTATCCCCCAGCCTCAAAATCCCCCCCTATCCCCCTTTAGTAAAGGGGGATAGGGGGATTGATAAAGACTTTTTCAGCACTCTCCTATGCAACCAGAAGCAGCCATCAGTCCGAATTAAGATGGCGTTTGAAGAACTGCACCACACATGAGGCCAGTTGCGGCTCATAGCCCCACCAGAAATGGTCAGACCCCTTGATGATCTCATATTCTTTAGGGTCAGCCAGTTTCAGCACCAGCCTGGCCAGTTGGACAACAGGAAAGAAATCATCTTCAGAGCCGCCCACGATGAGTTTGGGGCGGCTATCTTTGGAGAGTGTCTCCCAGCCCGGCGAGTCTAGTGGCGGCGAAATGAGAGCCAATGCCTTAACTTGTTCCTCCGCCGGTGCCACTGCCAGAGCCACTCCCGCCCCGAACGAGTAGCCGGCCAGCCCCAGCCGTGAGCTATCCACCTTGTTATCCTGCGCTACGAAGGAGAGGGCCGCTTTGACGTCTTCCTGTTCACCGATGCCATCGTCAAAGCTGCCCTGGCTGCCACCAGCACCCCGGAAATTGAAACGGAAGGCAGCCAGTCCCTGCTCAGACAGCGCCTGGCAGACGGCCATCACCACATTGTTGGACATCTCACCGCCATACTGGGGATGGGGATGGCATACTACCACAGCGGGGAAAGGGCCTGCACCTTCAGGAAGATGCCAGGCACCCTCCAAGGCAAGCTTTCCGGAAGAGAAGTTGACATAACCTTGTTTCATGGCTTGGCCTTTCTAATGCTTCGCCAGCGTTTAAGTCTTGAGGCCACCTCTGGCTCAAAACCCTGGTCGCTGGGCTCATAGTATACCCTGTCTTTGAGGGAGTCAGGCAGGTTCTGCTGCTCCACGTAGTGCCCCGGATAGTTGTGAGCATATTTATAGTCCTTGCCATAGCCCAGCGTCTGCATCAGTCCGGTAACAGGATTGCGCAGGTGCAGCGGCACCGGCTCGGCGCGGGTATGCTCCACATCCTGCTGCACTTTGGAATAGGCTTTATACAGTGAATTGCTCTTGGGCGCAGTGGCCAGGTAGACCACCGCCTGTGCCAGGGCCAGGTTGCCTTCGGGTAGGCCGATGAAATGCACCGCCTGCTGGGCGGCCATAGCCACCACCAGCGCCTGGGGGTCGGCCATGCCCACATCTTCAGAGGCGAAACGCACCAGCCGACGGGCGATGTAGAGTGAGTCTTCTCCGGCTTCCAGCATACGACCCAGCCAGTATAGGCCAGCGTCCGGGTCTGAACCGCGCAGCGACTTGTGCAGGGCTGAGATCAGGTCATAGTGCTGCTCCCCGGCCCGGTCATAAAGCAGTCTGCGCCGCTGCAGAGCATCCTCGATGGTGGACAGGGGGACAAGCCGCCGCCCTTGCTCATCGGGAGGTGTAGCCAAAGCAGCCATCTCCAGAGCGTTGAGAGCCACCCGGGCATCGCCGTTGGCCATATTGGCCAAGTGCGGCAGGGCATCTTTCTCCATCTCAATGTTCAGCTTGCCCAGCCCCCGCTCCTCATCCTTCAGCGCCCGCTCCACAATGGTCTTTATCTGCTCATCAGTCAGGGCATTCAGGGTAAAGACACGGCAGCGGGACAACAGAGGCGAGATAACTTCAAACGAGGGGTTCTCGGTGGTGGCCCCGATGAGGGTGACAGTGCCGTTCTCCACATAGGGCAGGACTGTGTCCTGCTGTGCCTTGTTGAAGCGATGAATCTCGTCAATGAAAAGGATGGTACGCTGCTGATAGAGGCGGTGTCTTTCCTCGGCTTCGTCAATAATGCGCCTGATATCGGCCACCCCGGCGCTAACCGCACTCAGCGGGCTGAAATGGGAGCGTGTGACACTGGCAATAACCAGGGCCAGGGTGGTCTTGCCGCTGCCCGGTGGTCCCCATAGCATAATAGATGGAAGCTGGTCGGCCTCGATGCTCTTTCTGAGCACCCGACCCGGCGCTACCAGGTGCTCCTGCCCCACAAACTCATCAAAGTTGTGGGGGCGCATGCGGGCGGCCAGGGGTGCCTCCTGGCCCAGCAACTGGCGCCGGCGCTGTTCAAAGAGGTCAACCCGGCTTTTGGCCGGACTTGTCTTTTTCATCGGTTTCTTCTTTCTCAGGTTGCCAGGGGCCTGGCACGGAGCAGAAGTGGTGCCGCCAGCCCTTCCAGTCGGCCGTGCAGCAGGGAGCCAGAGCCACGTCGAAGTAATCCTCCGGGGTCAAGCCTTCAGCGCTGGGGCTGCCAAAAAGGTAGGGGTTGTGCTCTAGCTCTGAACCGCCGCAGCGAGGGCAGCACAGCTCCTTTTCCGCTGAGCTGCCCAGCCGTCCGAAGCCATGGCCACATTCTTTACAGGTGTATTCAGGGGATTGTGGTGTCATGATGACACACCTCGAAGATCCTTGGCCAACTCAAACAAGAACTTTTGGCTGAAAAACCGTTGCTTTATTGCTTCTCGCAAAAGTGACAATAGTTCTTCTTCACCCAACATAGGGGTATACTGTCCATATCTCTCTTTTTCTTCGGGACCAATCCAGTAAGGAAACCAAAATTCCTTGTTTCCGTTCTCCCACTCTATCTCGGCAATCGTGGGGCGAAAGGAAGTTCGCCCCCATTTTGTGGTGTCGAAAATCACAGGGTGAGGAAGCTCGGCTACCTTGTTAATGTGAAACCGACCCCAGAATCTGCTTTCGTGCCATTCGCAAGGCTTTATCATGATCTCCTCCATTCCCATCAGGGTAAGCCGATTTTCGGCTTTCAAAATTGTCTAGGTATATCTTTTTACTTCAAACCGGTATAGCTTCACCGGCTCGTCGGGGGAGATGCCCGCTTTCATCCGGCAGATATCTATCTGCTGCTCCACCGTGTCCACACCCTCCAGGTCGGGGAGCAGCAGACCCCGCCGGCCTCCTGCCTCCACAATCACTCCGTAGTGTTTAGGGTCAAGCGCTTCAGGGCCTATCACCCGCTCCGGCCTGGTGAGCACATCCACACTGTAGCTGAGGTCGGTCAGCTCCTGGGCGGCCACAGGTGGGAAGCGGGGGTCGCGGCAGGCTGAGCTGATAGCATTGTTGATGGTCTCCTCAGCTACAGTGGCGCAGGTCGGCTCAAAAGTGCCGATGCAACCCCTAAGCTGTCCCCACTTTTTGAGGCAGACAAATACCCCGGCCCGCTCCTTCATTTCAGGGCTAAGCCCAGTCACCTTTGGCCTGGTTCCCTTTAGTATATAGGTCTCTACTGTGTCCTTGGCCAGCCGGACCAGGGGGGGGTGCATCTCTTTAGCGGGTGTCCCCTCTGCGGCTGCCGCTTGCACCGAGAAAGAGGCCACCAGATAGCCCACGCCGAAGGGGCCTTCGTAGGATAGCACCTCTGGCTTGACCTGAAGTCCCTGCAGCACCCCCAGCATGATAACGATGGAGCGCAGGCCACACTCTCCCGCTTCATCAATAAGGTCCGGGTCAAGGTTCAGCACCGCCTCAGTGTCAAATCGGCCCAATGCCTCCACCAATTGCTCATCAAAGACCTTGCCCCGGGGGCTATAGCCGGCGGGGGCGCTGGGTATGAGCCTGTGTGACATATCACCGCTGGCGATGAAGGCCACTCTTTTGCCCGAGCGCTGGGCAGCCCGGCCGATGGCCTGGCCAAAGCCGAAATGGCTGTCCAGCGGCAGCCAGCTAAAGGTGAGCGGTACCAGAGGGATATCTTTGACTGCTTTCCCCAGGTGGTGCAGAGGCACCAGCGCCCCGTGGTCCAGTTCGTAGTGCCGGTCACCGATGGATTTCAGGGGTATGCCTGAGTTCTGCGCCTCTTCCTGGAGAAGCCGGACAAAGTTCAGGTCGTTATTAAAACGGTATTCTGGCTCCTTTGAGCCCCAGGTACGCAGGTCTCCCCGGGAAAACGGTGCAGTGAGAACACCCATAGAATCATAGTGAGCGTGGCCATGAGGGCTTACCAGCAATGCCAGCTCAGGGCGCTGGTCAGCCAGCTCCTGAGACACTCGATCCAGAGCCTTGATAGTGGCTATGATAGCCTGTTCCTGGCCTCTGCCTATGTCGGGGATGAGCAGGGGAGGATGGGGCACAACACAGCCGAAAACAATTCCTGCCATACAACACCTCCAGGCTGCAATGCCGCCTCTGGTTCAATTATATCAGAGAGTGGTGCAAAAGTGTTAATCAACCCTTGTTGTCCCCCAATCTTGGGAAATAGTAGAGGCACGGCATGCCGTGCTTCTACAGGGACACCCCCATCCGCCTCAGGCGGACTGGCAGGATGTATCCTGCACCTCTCTTGGGGGGTGAGGTGTCAGCTTGACCAGCGTCAAATAGACTGCTACACTGATTTTCGTGATAGTAATCGGCATCACCGGTGGCATCGGCACTGGCAAGAGCACCGTCTCGGGCTTTCTGGCTGAACTGGGTGCTGCTGTCATTGACGCTGATAAGCTGGGGCATGAACTGCTGCAACCCCACAGCGAGGTTTGGCGGGAGATAGTAGCGGCCTTTGGCCGGGACATCCTGGCCCTGGACAGCCAGATTGACCGTTCAAAGCTGGGGCAGATAGTTTTCCAAGATCCCCGGGCACTGAAACGCCTCAACAACATTATGCACCCCCGCATGTACCAGTTGGCGGCTGAGCGTCTGGAGGAGTGGCGCAAGCAGGGGGTGGCATTGGCTGTGCTGGAGGCTGCCCTGCTTATCGAGGCCAACTGGATTCCCCTGGTAGACGAGGTTTGGGTCACCGTCGCTATGGAAGAAGTAGTGGTGGAGAGGCTGGGCCACAACAAGGGCATCTGCCCGGAGGATGTTTGTGCCCGCATCCGCTCACAGATGTCAGCCGCAGAGCGAATAAAACACGCCAGGGTGGTTATTAACACCGATTGCAGTCTGGAGGAACTCCGCAGCCGGGTTAGGTTGCACTGGCAACACCTTATGGTCAGCCAGGGGAAACTGCCCGGAGGGCCTGAACTGAAGCAAAGAATAAAGCAGGTCTTATCGGAGCGGGTCAAGAAACGTCTTCAGAACAAGACGCTGAAGCGTGCGGCGGTGCTGCTGCCTTTATTTGAGCAAAAGGGACAGTACTATGTGCTGCTCACCCGCCGGACGGAGGAGGTAAACTATCACAAAGGACAGATATCTTATCCTGGCGGTGCTATCAGCAGCCAGGACAGGACAGCACAGGAGACTGCTCTGAGGGAGAGCTTCGAGGAGATCGGCCTGCGGCCAGAAGACGTGGAAATACTGGGTGAGCTTGACGATATGTATACGGTGACCAGCAATTTCATCGTCACGCCTTTTGTAGCCCTTGTCCCCGCCGATTATCATTTCGTCCCCAACCCCGCCGAGGTAAAGGATATCCTCAGCATCCCCCTTAACGCCTTCTGGAAGGAAGCTAGATTCTGGCTGGAGGCTAGCTCGCTGAGAGGACATGCTATGACTGCCTATTTTTTTGAGTATCAGGGTGATGTGGTCTGGGGAGCCACCGCCCGTATCCTAAAGGGCTTCCTTGACCTGCTTCTCCCCCCACCTCCGCTGCCAAAATAGCTGGCAAAGGTAAAAGGCCGAAACCTTACGGGTTCGGCTCTTTGCTCTGCAAGCGCTTTACAAGTCGTTATTTTTCTTTTTTAGAAGACGTTGCCTTGACCTTGATGCTCTTGAGTTTGGCTTCCTCAAGCTTCAGAATAGTCAGAGTCAGAATACCATTCTCCATTTTAATTTAGTGTAATGCCACCGATCTCACCCATCTATCATGATAATATCATAACAACTGCATAGTTAATGTCAAGTATGTTGATAATAACATATTAAGCTATGTTGACAATGACTTGATAACTAATTATAATGTGACCAGGAGATTAATATGCCTAAGGATTATTATCAGATTCTTGGTGTGAGCAGGAATGCCTCTGAGAAGGAGATAAAGCAGGCTTATCGCCGGCTGGCCCGCAAGTACCATCCTGATGTCAATCCGAGCGACAAGTCGGCTGAGGCCAAGTTCAAGGAGATAAACGAGGCTCACGAGGTTCTGTCTGACGCAGAGAAGCGCCGCAAATATGACCAGTTTGGCGATAAATGGCAATATGCCGACCAGTATGCCAAAGCTGGTGCTCAGGGGCCTTTTGGAGATGGGCAGACTGAATTTCACACTTTCGAGGGGGGCGACGCTGAAGCAGGCGACCTAGGTGGTATTTTTGAAAGAATGTTCGGTGGCGCTACTACCCGTGCCAGCCGGCGTTCTCGACGTGGCGCTGACCAAGAGCAGCCTCTAGAAGTCACTCTGGAGGAGTCCTTCAGCGGCACCAGTCGTATCCTCCAGACACAGGCCGAGGAGGTCTGCCAGGTTTGCGGAGGCCGGGGTGCTCTCAGGAACGCCCCCTGCTACGCTTGTGGTGGGGCAGGCCGGGTGCTGCGGCCAAAGCGCCTGGAGGTGAAAATACCGGCGGGGGTGAAGACTGGTTCACGGGTGCGCGTAGCTGGGGAAGGTGGTGCAGGTCTAGCTGGAGGAGCCAAGGGAGACCTCTACCTGGTAATCACAGTCAGGCCTCATCCCTTGTTTGAACGCCGGGAAGATGATCTTCAGGTGGAGGTGTCCGTCCCATTGATGGTAGCTATGCTGGGGGGAGAAACAGCGGTGCCCACTCTAAAGGGCAAGGTGTCTCTCAAGATACCTGAGGAGACTCAGAATGGTAAGACATTCCGCCTGGCTGGCCTGGGTATGCCACATCTGGGCAACTCCAGCCGGGGTGATCTCTATGCCAAGGTGAAGGTAGTTTTGCCGAGCAACCTCAGCCCCAGGGAGAAACAGCTCTTCCAAGAACTGCGTAAGCTACGTGGGGAGTAGAGAGAGGTGAAATATGAATCAGGAACAATGTGAGCCTTGCTACGTCATCAGCATAGCTGCCAGGATGATTGGGGTTCATGCCCAGACCCTGCGCTATTACGAGAGGGCTGGGCTGGTAGAGCCCTCCCGCTCCGGGGGGAATAAACGCCTTTATTCCCACAGAGATATTGAAAAACTGCGCCAAATCAAAACCCTGGTAGATGACCTGGGCGTTAACCTGGCTGGGGTGGAGGTCATTCTGCGTATGCTAGATCACATAGCTGAAATGGAACAGCGGCTAAAGGAACTGGAGGCAGAGGTCAGGCGACTCCAGGAAGCCGGTATCTAGTTTAAGACTAATGAGGAGTTAACCATGAGACAGGAAAAGTTTACGGAACAGGCCCAAGAGGCGTTGGCTGCCTCCCAGGAGCTGGTGCGCGGTTACCAGCACAGCCAGTGGGATGTGGAACACATTCTGCTGGCCATGCTCCGACAGGAGAACGGCCTGACCTTACAGATATTGAAAGAATTGGGAGCGGATGTCGAGGCCTTGCAGCGACAGGTGGAGGCTGCACTTGCTGCGGCCCCCAAGATAGCTCACGAAGGAGCTCAAATCTACGCTACGCCCCGCACTATCAATATGCTCCAAAATGCCAGGGCTGAGGCGGACCGCCTCAATGACGAGTTCATCGGTGTAGACCATATTCTTATTGCCATGTCGGGGGAGCGCAAGGGGCAGGCGGCTAAGATACTGAACAACGTCGGCATTGACCAGGAGAAGCTTTACAAAGCGCTTCAAGCAATCCGGGGCAGTCAGCGTGTCACTGACCCCAGGGCGGAATCAAAATACCGCGTCCTGGAGAAGTATGGCCGTGACCTCACCCAGATGGCCCGTGAAGGGAAGCTTGATCCGGTGATTGGCCGTGAGGAAGAGATCAAGCGGGTGATGCAAATACTCACCCGTCGCACCAAGAACAACCCGGTGATTATCGGGGAGGCTGGTGTGGGCAAGACTGCTATAGCCGAGGGCCTGGCTCAACGCATTGCTGCTGGCGATGTTCCTGATTCACTTAAAGGACGGCGCATGGTGGCCCTGGACATGGGCGCTCTGGTGGCCGGAAGCAAATTCCGCGGTGAGTTCGAGGAGCGTCTCAAGGCAGTGTTAGATGAGGTGCGCCAGGGTCATGGAGAAATAATACTGTTCATTGATGAGTTGCACACTGTGGTTGGTGCCGGGGCTGCCGAGGGGGCTATAGATGCCAGCAATATGCTTAAGCCGGCTCTGTCACGCGGAGAACTTCAGTGCGTGGGTGCCACTACCTTGGACGAGTATCGCCAGCATATTGAGAAAGACGCTGCTCTGGAGCGGCGTCTCCAGCCGGTCTATGTCAATGAGCCTAGCATTGAGTCCACTATTGAGATGCTCAAAGGGCTGCGCCCCAAATACGAGGCCCATCACAAGATCAAGATCACTGATGCTGCTCTGGAGGCAGCGGCCAAGCTAAGCCAACGCTATGTTACAGAGCGCTGGTTGCCTGATAAGGCCATCGACCTCATTGACGAGGCTGCTTCCAGGTTGCGTATTGAGGCAGAGAGCGCTCCGCCTGAGGTGAAAGAGCTTGAGCAGAAGCTCAGGCAGATTACCGATGAGGAGGAGGCTGCCTCACAACGGCGAGAGTATGAGCATGCCGCCCAGCTTAAATCAGAGCGGCTGCGGCTGGAGCAGGAATACCAGCAGGCCAAGTCCAAATGGCAGGCGGAGAAGCATATTGATGACACGGTGGACGAGCAGGATATCGCTGAGCTTATCTCCAAGTGGATGGGCATCCCGGTATCACGCATGCTGGAAGGCGAAGCGGAGAAATTGCTCTATATGGAAGAGCGCCTTCATCAGAGGGTCATTGGCCAGGATCAGGCTGTCAGCGCTATGTCCGACGCCATCCGTCGCGCCCGCTCTGGCCTTAAGGACCCCAAGCGGCCAATCGGCAGCTTCATCTTCCTGGGTCCTACGGGGGTGGGCAAGACAGAACTGGCCCGTGCCCTGGCCGAATATCTATTTGACAATGAAGATGCTATGGTGCGGTTAGACATGTCTGAGTACATGGAGAAACACACTGTATCCCGCCTTATCGGTGCTCCTCCAGGCTATATTGGCTACGAAGAGGGAGGCCAACTTACTGAGGCAGTCAGACGCCGTCCCTACAGGGTAGTCCTTTTCGACGAGGTGGAGAAAGCCCATCCGGATGTGTTCAACATACTGCTCCAGATTCTGGAGGACGGTCGGCTCACTGATGGTCACGGGCGGACTGTAGACTTCAGGAACACGGTGGTCATTATGACCAGCAACCTGGGCACCCAGGAATTCCAGCGCCAGTCCATCGGCTTCCGCCAGGAGTCCAAGGGCGAGCAGGAGCGGCGACGTAGTGCGGTGGAGACTGCCCTGAGGCAGACGTTTAGGCCTGAATTTCTCAACCGCATAGATGATGTCATTATCTTCCAGTCACTCACTGAGGTACAGATCAGGCAGATCGTAGAGCTACAGGTTGTGGCAGTGCAGAAACGGCTGGCTGAGCGGCACATAACCATAGAGCTGAGCGATGAGGCTAAGGCGTGGCTGGCCAAAGAGGGCTTTGACCCCAACTTCGGCGCCCGGCCTCTCAAGCGGGCCATCCAGCGCCATCTGGAGAACCCTCTGTCCAAGCACATTCTGGAGGGGAAGTTTGGCGAAGGCGATCATGTAGTGGTGACGGTTAATGCCGAGGGGCTTGTTTTTGACAAAGCCAAAGCAAAAGTAGCCCGCTAGCTGTTGACAGCCGCCAGACATAGTGTTATACTACCTCTCTAGCGTCTGGTAGCTGTATCGTTATTAGGCAGGTCGAAAGCCTGCACCAGACTGGAAGACATCTTTGCTGTCCGTCCTGACGGCTCAGAATGGACAGCAAGGTGGTCTTGGGGGTAAGGCTTTCGACCTTTATCTATGATTTGAAGGTTTTATAGACTCGGGAGGAGAAGGTTGCCAACAGTCAACCAGTTAGTGCGTAAGCCGCGCCGAAGCGTGGCCAGGAGGACCAAGGCCCCAGCGTTGCGCTTTGGGGCAGGGGGCCGTGAGCAGAGTAAAGGGTCGCCTCAAAAGCGTGGGGTTTGCATCCAGGTCAAAACCATGACCCCCAAGAAGCCCAACTCTGCCTTGCGCAAGATCGCCCGTGTAAGGCTCACCAACGGGCTGGAGGTTACTGCTTATATTCCGGGTGAAGGGCACAACCTGCAGGAGCACTCGGTGGTACTTATCCGAGGTGGTAGGGTAAAAGACCTGCCCGGTGTGCGTTACCATATTATTAGAGGTGCTCTGGATAGTGAGGGAGTGGTCAATCGTAAGCAGGGCAGAAGCAAATATGGTGCCAAAAGGACCAAAGCTGCTGCTGGGGCTAGCGAGGGATAAACGATGCCTAGGCGTGCAAAAGTAATCAAAAGAGCAATAATTCCAGATGCCAAGTATCAAAGCATTCTGGTGGCCACCTTTATCAACAGGCTCATGATGCAGGGCAAAAAGAGCGTGGCCGAGAGAATTATCTATGATGCCCTGCAAATTATTCAGGAGCGCACCAAGGAGAACCCTATGCCCGTCTTGGAACAGGCGCTAAAGAATGCCTGTCCGCTTTTAGAGGTCAAACCTCGGCGTGTTGGTGGTGCTACCTACCAAGTGCCGGTGGAAGTAAGGGCTGACCGCAGCTCGGCGCTGGGACAGAGATGGCTCATCAATGCGGCAAGAGACCGTCAGGGCAAATCTATGGCGGAGAAGCTGGCCGCAGAGCTGATGGACGCTGCCCAGGGGCAGGGGGTAACCATCAAGAAGCGTGAAGATACTCATAAGATGGCTGAGGCCAACAGAGCGTTTGCACATTACCGATGGTAACTGTTTTAACTGATAATGTGTTAGTAAAAGCCAAAAGCCTGAGTCAAAAAAAGCCAGGCGAGATGGAAGCTATGTCTAGGACGTTCCCTTTAGAGCGAATAAGAAATATTGGCATTATCGCCCACATTGATGCCGGTAAAACCACTGTTACCGAGCGTATCTTGTTCTACACAGGACGTACCTACAAGATAGGTCAGGTAGACGATGGTACGGCGGTGATGGATTGGATGCTGCAGGAGCGCCAGCGTGGTATCACTATTAGTGCAGCAGCTACCACGTGTCATTGGTTGGAGCATCGCATCAATATAATTGATACCCCGGGGCATGTGGATTTCACTGCAGAGGTGGAGCGCAGCCTACGGGTGCTAGACGGTGGGGTGGTAGTATTTGACGCCGTGTCCGGAGTGGAACCCCAGTCAGAGACAGTGTGGCGTCAGGCTGATAAATATCGGGTACCCCGGATTTGCTTTGCCAACAAGATGGACAGGGTAGGGGCTGATCTCTTCCATACGGTGGCTGCGATAGAAAAGCGGCTCAAGGGCAAGCCACTGCTTATTCAATTACCCATTGGGTCTGAGGCCAATTTCTCAGGCATTGTGGATATAATAGAAAATCAGGCCTGGAACTTCTCCAACGACGCACAAATCAAACCGGAGTTGGTATCCATTCCACAAGATATGGTAGAAGTCGTCTCCAAACATCGTGAAGTCCTGATGGAAAAGCTGGCTGAGTTGGATGACGAGTTTTTAGGCCCTTATCTTGAAGGCCGAACTGCTTCTCCACAGGAAATTAAGGCAGCACTACGCCGGGTAACCCTGGCTGGCAAAGCAGTGCCTGTGCTTTGTGGTAGTGCTTTAAGGAATAAAGGCGTACAATTGTTGCTAGATGCAATTGTAAACTACTTGCCATCACCGCTGGATGTTCCTCCGGTCAAAGGTACAGACCTTAAGACAGGTCAGGCAATTGAACGGGAAGCTAAAGATGACGCTCCCTTCTCATCCCTAGCCTTCAAAATTGTGGCTGACCCCTTTGTGGGCCGGGTGGTCTATTTGCGCATCTACTCTGGGAAGGTGAAAGGTGGTGCCCAGGTATTCAACTCCACTAAAGATAGAAAAGAGCGCCTTGGCCGGCTTCTGTTGATGCACGCCAACCATCGTGAGGAAGTGCCGGAGGTTGACACAGGCAGCATTGTGGCTGCGGTAGGCCTGAAGAACACCTTCACCGGAGATACGCTGTGCTCTAGTGACAAACCTATTTTGTTAGAAGCCATCCGCTTCCCTATACCAGTAGTGTCGGTGGCAATTGAGCCTAAGAGTAAAGCTGACCAGGATCGTTTAGGCGGGGCTTTGTCCCGTCTGGCTGAGGAAGACCCTACTTTCAAGGTGAGCTATGACCAGGAGACGGGGCAAACCATTATTTCAGGTATGGGCGAGCTTCACCTGGAGATTATCGTAGACCGCATGCTTTATGAATACGGGGCTGAAGCCAAGGTGGGCAAACCTCAGGTAGCTTACAAGGAGACCATAACCCAGACGGTGACTGCTGAAGGACGTTTCATAAAGCAGGTTGGTGGACATGGGCAGTATGGGCATGTTTGGATTGAACTGAAGCCCGGGGAGCGAGGCAGCGGCTTCCAATTCCGCAATAAGCTTCGCGGTGCTACTATACCTAAGGAATATGTCCCGGCGGTGGAGGATGGTATCCGGGAGGCCATGGATAGTGGAGTCATCGCTGGCTATCCTCTGGTGGACGTCGAGGCTGTCCTCTTTGATGGTAGCTATCATGAGGTTGATTCATCAGACATAGCATTCAAAATGGCCGGGTCTCTGGCTCTTAAAGAGGGCGTCCGCAAGGCCAAACCGGTCGTGCTGGAGCCTATTATGAAGCTGGAGGTGGTTACTCCAGAGCAATTTTTGGGGGACACAATTGCTGACCTCAGCGCCCGCCGAGCCCAGATCGAGGCGGTGGAGGCCAGGGATGAGTTGCGTGTTGTTCGTTGTTTGGTGCCGCTGGCTGAGGTCTTCGGCTATGTCACTCAGTTGCGTTCTTTGAGTCAGGGGCGGGCTACACATTCTCTGGAGTTTGACCATTATCAAGAATTGTCGTCGGCCCTGGCTGAGCAAGTCGTTTACAGGACCAGGGGGTATAAGAGATTATAATATGGCCAGACAGAAGATAAGGATAAGGTTAAAGGGCTACGACCACAAAGTAGTGGATCAGTCGGCGGCGCAAATTGTGGAGGCTGCGGAACGCGCCGGTGCGGCTGTGGTGGGGCCTGTGCCCTTACCCACTCGCATTGAAAAGTTCTGCGTAATACGGGGCCCCAATATTGATAAGGACTCACGGGAGCAGTTCGAGATACGCATCCACAAGCGCCTAATCGACATCATGGAGCCTACTTCCAAGAGTATTGATGCCCTGACCAAACTGCAATTGCCCTCCGGGGTAGATATAGAGATAAAGACTCTAGGGGCTGTTAAAGAGTCATGATAGAAGGAATTATAGGCAGAAAAATAGGCATGACCCAGGTCTTCCCCGATGATGGCCGCTTGACGGGGGTGACCGCCATTGAGGCTGGCCCCTGTGTGGTGACCCAGGTTAAGACAGCGACCAAGGAAGGCTATAACGCCATCCAGCTCGGTTTCGGACCAGCCAAGAAGCTTAATCAGCCTGAGAAGGGTCATCTCAAGAAGCTGGGACTCTGGCGCTATCTCAGAGAGTTCCGAGTGAGCGATACAGCCTCAATAGAGGTGGGCCAGAAGGTGGACGCAGGCCTGTTCAAGCCAGGCGATACGGTTGACATAATCGGTATCTCCAAAGGCAAGGGTTTTGCCGGAGTGGTCAAGCGCCACCATTTTGCCGGAGGTCCCAAGACTCATGGCCAATCGGACCGCCATCGTGCCCCTGGCTCTGTGGGTGCCACCACCAGCCCTGGCCGGGTGGTTAAAGGGTTACGCATGGCCGGCCATATGGGCGATGCCCAGGTGACAGTGTGCCATCTGAAGGTTGTGCAGGCCGATGCCCAGCGCAATCTGCTCCTGATCAAGGGGGCAGTGCCTGGTGGGCGCAATGGTCTGCTGTTGATAAAAAAATCGAGGAAAGCTTAGCGTGCAGGTTCCGGTTCACAACATATCAGGTGAAATAATTGAGCAAATCGAGATAAACGATGCCGTTTTCGGCGTGCCTTTCAATGAGGCGGTGGTACATCAGGCATTGGTGAGGCAATTGGCCAATGCCAGGGTGGGCACAGCCAATACCAAAACCCGCGGCGAAGTGGCTGGCAGCACGCGCAAAATATATCGGCAGAAGGGCACTGGCCGGGCTCGCCAAGGCAGCATTCGTGCCCCGCACCACCGCGGTGGTGGCGTAACCTTCGGCCCGAAACCTCGCAGCTTCCGGCAGGACATGCCCAAAAAGATGCGCCGCCTGGCCCTGAGATGCGTGCTTTCTAGCAAGGCATCTGAAGGGGATTTGAGGGTGGTGGATAAGCTGGAGTTGGAGAAGCCTAGCACTAAAGAGATGGCCAAGATTCTAAATAACCTGAAGGTTGATGCCTCTGCCCTGGTGGTTATCGAGGAGCCAAAGGATAACGTGTCCCTTTCGGCACGTAACTTGCCCGAGATAAAAGCGGTAACAGCCCCGGTGCTCAATGTGGCTGATCTGCTCTCACATCAGGTTTTAGTGATGACAGTGCCCGCTGTACGCCAGGCGGAGAACCTGTGGGGCGGGCAGAAGTCGGCGCAGGGAGAAAACAGTGCATCCTTATGATGTGTTGCGGCGCCCTCTAATCACTGAAAAGGGTACCATTATTAAAGAGCAGTCCAAATATTTATTTGAGGTAGCTGCTGAGGCTAATAAGCAACAGGTCAAGCAGGCGGTGGAACTTGCCTTCAAGGTGAAGGTGCGTAGCGTCAATATCATGAGCGTGCCGGGCAAAAGGAGTCGCTGGGGGCGCTTCCAGCTAATAGGGACGCCCTGGAAAAAGGCTGTGGTCACCCTTGAGCCAGAGTACAAGATCGAGCTCTTCGAGGGTGTATAAAAGGATTTGATTGAGATATGGGATCAGTAGTTAAGAAACGTCTCAAAAAGATAAGCAAGCATAAGCATCGCAAGCTTCTTAAGAAGACCCGCTGGCAGAGAAAGCACAAGTAGAGTCTGTCTGGCTAGAGGAAATATCTTAATGGCGCTTAAAGTATATAAGCCCACTACACCAAGTAGAAGAGGCATGACCGGATATAGCTTCGATGAGCTCACCAAGAAAGAGCCAGAGAAGTCATTGCTGCTACCTCTGAAGAAGAACGCCGGACGAAATATGCAGGGCAAGGTGACGGTGCGCCACCGGGGTGGTGGCCACAAGCGCATGCTGCGCAAAATTGACTTCAAGCGGGACAAACTGGGCGTACCGGGCAAGGTAGTGGCCATTGAGTATGACCCTAACCGCACGGCGCGCCTGGCTCTGATTCAATATGTTGATGGGGAGAAACGGTATATCTTGGCACCTCTGGAACTGAAGGTTGGTGACGTCATTTCTTCCGGTAAGGGAGCAGAGCCGAAGCCGGGTAATGCCCTGCCTCTATCTGCCATACCTGCAGGCACTTTGATCCATAACATTGAGCTTTACCCTGGGCGGGGTGGGCAACTGGTTCGCAGCGCCGGGGCCGCAGCCCAGATATTGAGTAAGGAAGATGTCTATGCTCTGGTGCGCTTGCCCTCGGGGGAGGTGCGGCGTATCCTGAGCAATTGTATGGCGATCATTGGCCAAGTGGGCAATGTCGACCACCAGAACATTGTTTTGGGTAAGGCGGGGCGAAAGCGCCACTTGGGCTGGCGACCCACTGTGCGTGGGGTAGCCATGTGTCCTCGTGCTCATCCGCATGGAGGTGGTGAAGGGCGCAGCCCGATAGGGATGCCCGGGCCTAAGACACCCTGGGGCAAACCGGCCCTGGGTTATAGAACCAGAAAGAAGAACAAGCCTTCGGGTAAACTTATTATCAAGCGTCGCAAATAGTTGAGGTCTGAATGTCAAGATCAGCCAAAAAGGGCCCATTTGTAGACCTAAAGTTGCTTAAGAAAGTGGAGGCAACAAACCGCACCGGGAAAAAGGTGGTGATCAAAACCTGGTCGCGGCGTTCCACCATTGTGCCTCAGATGGTGGGCAGTACTCTGGCTGTCCATGATGGCCGGCGTCATGTGCCTATCCTGGTCACCGAGAGCATGGTGGGACATAAGCTGGGCGAGTTTGCTGCTACCAGAACCTTCCGTGGCCATGTTAGGAAAGCGGAGAAGGCGGCACCAGCAGCGGCAAAGAAGTAGTCAGAAGAGTTTGAGATGCAAGTAGTAGCAAGAGCCAAGAGCATACCTATATCGGCAGAGAAGCTAGGTCTGGTGGTGACAGCGGTGCGGGGCAAGCAGGTGGACCAAGCCCTGGCCATATTGAGATTTTCCCAAACCCCGGCTGCCCGGGTGGTGGCTAAGGTGGTGAAATCAGCCATGGCCAATGCCGAGAACAATTATCAGTTGATTCCGTCCGATATGAGAATAGTCAGCATCTTTGCTAATCAGGGCCGCCGCCTGAAGAGATTCAAGGCCAGATCCCGTGGTAGGGCAAGCCCCATCCTCAAGCGCTCTAGCCATGTTACTGTAATTCTGGGGAGTGAGGAGAGTTAATGGGACATAAAGTTCACCCTATTGGGTTCAGATTGGGTATTATACATGACTGGCAGGCTAAGTGGTATGCCGATAAGGGCTACAAAGAGCTTCTGCAGGAGGACCTGCGCCTGCGCCAGGCCGTTGAGACCAGATACCGGGATGCCGGCATTGCCCGAGTGGATATTGAACGCCAGGCCAATCAGGTGACAGTTACTCTCCATACCTCTCGCCCAGGCATAGTCATTGGTCGGGGTGGGCAGAGGGTGGATGAAACAAGGGCGCTGCTGGAGGAGCTAACCGAGAAGAAAGTGCGACTTAATATTCAAGAGATCAGGCAGCCGGAGCTGGATGCCCGCCTGGTGTCCCGTAGCGTAGCAGATCAGATTGAGCGGCGTATTGCCTTCCGCCGGGCTATGAAGCAGACCATAACACGCACTATGCAGAGCGGCGCCAAGGGTATCAAAATAATCTGTAACGGACGCCTGGCTGGCGCTGAGATTGCTCGGCAAGCCACCATGCGCCAGGGCAGAGTGCCTTTGCACACCCTGCGTGCTGACATTGATTTCGCCATATCCGAGGCCCATACTACCCTGGGGCTCATTGGGGTTAAGGTCTGGATTTATAAGGGTGAGGTTCTACCTGAACGCAAAGTGGTCGAGCCTGAAGCCGCTGCCGGGGCAATAGCTCCAGCGCCAACGGCTGAAGCCGCTGCCGGGGCAATAGCCCCAGCACCCTTGTCTGAAGCCATTGGGGAGATAGAGAGTGCTACAACCGAAGAGAGTAAAGTACCGCAAAGTTCATAGGGGCCGGCGTAAAGGCGCTGCTCATACGGGCACCAGCCTGGTATTCGGTGAGTTCGGCCTGCAAGCCTGTGAGGCTGCCTGGGTTACTGCCAGGCAAATAGAGGCGGCTCGGCGAGCTATCACCCGCCAGGTGCGTCGTGGTGGCAAGGTTTGGATCCGTGTCTATCCCGATAAGCCGGTGACTGCCAAGCCAGCAGAAACTCGTATGGGTGGGGGCAAGGGTCTTCCAGATCACTGGGTGGCCGTGGTTAAACCAGGACGCATCATATTTGAGATGGCTGGAGTGAGAGAGGATGTAGCCAGGGAAGCTATGAGACTGGCTTCTCATAAGCTGCCGATAGAAACCAAATTCTTGAGTAAATCTGCCAGTGTGCTGGGAGGTAGTGCCCAGTGAGACCAGACGAGATCCGGGTTCTTAATGACAGCGAGCTAGCCAGGCAGCTTGATGAGGCTCACAAGGAGCTATTTAACCTTCGTTTCCGTTTGGCCACCAAGCAGTTGGTGAACCATAGAGAAATTGTTGCGGTAAAGAAAAAGATAGCTCGGATGGAGACTATCAAGCGGGAGAGAGAGCTAGCCAGTGAGGAACTATGACGACCGTGGCCAGTAAGCAAAAGAGCATGGTGGGTCGGGTATTGAGCAGCAAGATGGAGAAAACGGTGGTGGTGGTGGTGGAATCCCGCAGACCCCACCCGTTGTATAAGAAGGTGGTCAAGCAGACCAAGAAGTATAAGGTGCATGATGAAGCCGGTGTCTGCCACAAGGGGGATGTGGTCAGGATTGGGGAAACGCGCCCTCTGTCCAAAGAGAAGCGCTGGCGTGTGGTTGAGATATTACGCAAAGGCAACTTAGTACAGGTCGAACCTGTCGAACCTCAGAAGAGTCCTGAGGAGGCTAACCAATCATGATCCAGACTTATACCAGACTAGTAGTAGCTGATAATACAGGGGCTCGTAGCATCATGTGCATAAACATCCCAGGGGCCAGCCGCAGGCGCTATGCCCGAGTGGGCGATATCATAATGGCCACGGTGAAACAGGCTCTGCCTGGGACAGCTTCCAAGGTAAAAAAAGGAGAGGTGGTGAAGGCGGTGGTGGTGCGCACAGTCAGGACTTATCGCCGCTCAGATGGTAGCTATATAAGGTTTGATGATAATGCAGCGGTCCTGCTTGATGATAAGAATAACCCCCGGGGCAGTCGTGTCTTTGGCCCGGTGGCCAGGGAGCTGCGAGAGAAAAACTTCCTGAAGATAGCCTCCCTGGCACCTGAGGTGCTGTGATTATGAAGATCAGAAAGAACGATAACGTACTAGTCATTGCCGGCAAGGACAAGGGCAAAAAGGGCAAGGTGCGGTTCGCCTATCCTAAAGACGAGCGGTTGATCGTAGAAGGGGTTAATTTCATCAAGCGGCATACGAGGGCCCGCGGCCCTGCTCGGCAAGCCGGTATTATAGAGCGTGAGGCTACTATTCACATGTCCAATGTCATGCTGCTGTGCAGCAAATGTAACCGGCCAGCCCGCCTTGGTTTTCGCTTTCTGGAGGGCAAGAAAGTGCGTGTATGTCGGGCTTGTCAGGAGGTGATTGATTGAGCCCTAAACCAAATCCTAAAGAGGCAAACCTCGAAGAGGGGGATGCTAAGACTGGTGCCAAAGAGGCAACTCCTAAAGGAGGGGGCGCTAAGGATAAGCCCGAAAAGGCTAAGGTTGAGAAAATAAAGCCCAGGCTAAAGGAGAAATACTTCGCAGAAGTGTTGCCAGCTCTGTACAAAGAGTTCAGCTATGGTAATGTGATGCAGGTGCCTCGTCTGAAGAAGGTGGTGATCAGCATAGGATTGGGAGAGGCTATCCAAAACCCCAAGGCCCTGGAGGCAGCGGAAAAAGACCTGGCCACTATCGCCGGGCAGCATCCGGTAACCCTCCGCTCCAAGCGCTCCATCGCCGCTTTCAAACTCAGGACAGGGATGCCCATAGGCATGAAGGTCACCTTAAGAGGAGACCGGATGTATCACTTCTTGGATAGGCTGTACAATGTTGTGCTGCCTCGTCTGCGAGACTTCCAGGGTATTTCTGCGGAGTCTTTTGATGGCCGGGGCAACTATAGCTTGGGGATGCGCGAACAGATAGTTTTTCCAGAGGTCGATTATGATAAGGTGGATAAGCTGCGGGGCCTGGAGGTCTCTATTGTTACCTCTGCCAGAACTGATGATGAGGCCAGACGGCTGCTGGAGCTATTGGGTATGCCATTCCGCAAGGCTGAGAGAAGATAATGGCTAAGACATCTAAAATTATAAAATCGAAGCGTCCTCCCAAATTCAAGGTACAGCAGCACAACCGCTGCCTGCGCTGTGGCCGACCCCGTGCTTACATGCGGCGTTTTGGGCTGTGCCGTATTTGCTTCCGTCAACTTGCTCTCCAGGGAATGATTCCTGGAGTGAGAAAGTCTAGCTGGTGAGGTGAGTGTATTGAAGAAAAAGGCCAGCGAATATAAGAGCTTGGGTGTCCCCACCACGGACCCCATTGCTGATATGCTAACCAGGATACGCAATGCCAGCTTGGCCCGGCATGAATTTGTCCCAATTCCTGTCTCCAAGATGAAGCTGGCCGTTGCCAAAATCCTTAAGGAAGAGGGCTTCATCACTGACTATGAAGTGTTGCGAGGTAAGCCTCAGCGAATGCTAAAGCTTACCCTGAAGTATGATAAGAATAGGAAGCCGTTCATCTCTGGATTGGAGCGGGTGAGCAAACCAGGTATCAGGATTTACGTGGGCAGCCAGGAGATACCTCGAGTCTATGGGGGCTTGGGTGTAAACATCCTGTCCACTCCCAAAGGTTTGATGACCGGCAAGCAGGCCTGGCGTAATAAAATAGGGGGAGAGTTGCTCTGTAATGTTTGGTAGCTGTGATCAGGAGAACCGCCGTGTCTAGAGTGGGACTTCAGCCTATACCGTTGCCTAAAGGGGTTGAGGCGAGCATAGATGGCAGCCAGGTTACCGTAACCGGGCCGCTAGGCAAGCTATCGCGCAGCTTCCACCCTGAAATGAAAATAGAACTAGAGAATGGCATACTGCGGGTAAGCCGTCCCAGCGACGACCGGGTGCATCGCTCATTGCATGGCCTGACCAGGGCACTGCTAAACAACATGGTTGTTGGAGTGAGCCGGGGCTTTGAGAAGGCACTGGAGATTCAGGGGGTGGGTTACCGTGCTCAGAAGAGCGGTGATAAACTGGTGCTTCAGATCGGCTTCACCCATACTGTGGAGATGACACCGCCGCTGGAAGTTAAAGTGGAGCTAGCCAACCCCACCAACATTAAAATACGGGGCATAAATAAAGAGGATGTGGGTGAGTTTGCGGCTCAAGTGCGTGCCGTGCGTCGTGCTGACCCTTACAAAGGGAAGGGCATAAGATATCTTGGGGAGCATGTCCGCCATAAGGCAGGCAAGGCCGGTAAAGCTGTAGGGGGCAAGAAATAATGTCTGGGCTATTACAAGAAGCGCGAGTGCGTCGCCATGCTCGGGTGCGCCGCCGGGTGTCAGGCACCCCTGGGCGTCCCCGGTTGTGTGTTTTTCGTAGTCTGAGGCATATTGAGGCACAGCTTATTGACGATACTGTTGGCCACACCCTGGCTTCGGCCTCCAGCCTTGCCCCAGATGTAAGGAAGCAGTTGGACGGCAAGAACAAAACCGCCGCCGCTGAGATGGTTGGTTCATTGTTGGCTAGCCGGGCACGGGAGCAAGGTGTCACCCGGGTGGTATTCGATCGGGGCGGTTTCAAGTACCACGGCCGGGTCAAGGCTTTGGCAGATGCCGCCCGGGCTGCCGGTCTGGAATTTTAACCTTTCTTGAGTGAGTTATGGAAGAAAAAAAGAAGATAGATTCAGAACAAGAGTTATCCTTCATTGAGAAGTTGGTCAGTCTCAACAGGGTGGCCAAGGTAGTCAAAGGAGGACGGCGCTTACGCTTCAGCGCACTAGTGGTGGTGGGCGACGGACAGGGTGGTGTCGGCATGGGCATGGGCAAATCCAATGAGGTGCCTGAGGCCATACGCAAGGCCACCGCCAGCGCCCGCCGCAACCTTATTAAGGTGATTCTGGCTGACAATACCATTCCCCACGAGATAACCAGCAAGTTCGGGGCGAGCCGTGTCTTTCTACGTCCTGCATCCCCGGGGACAGGTGTCATTGCTGGTGGTGGCGTCAGGGCGGTGCTACTGGCTGTTGGAGTCAAGGATGTGTTGAGCAAATCAATGGGCAACCGCAACCCAGTTAACATAGTCAAGGCTACTATCCTGGCTCTTAGCCAGCTTCGTAATGTCCAAGCGGAGATAGCCAAACGCAAGGGCAGCGCCCTGCCGCAGGAGGTAGCCTCCAGTGGCTAAATTGCGCATCACTTGGATTAAGAGTTGCATCGGCTATCCCAGGGATCAAAGAGGAACTATCAAAGCCTTGGGACTGCATAGGCTTCAGCAGACTGTTGAGCACGAGGATTCTCCGGTGTTGCAGGGTATGATACAAAAAATAAGACATCTGCTTAAGGTGGAGCCAGGAGGCCAGTCTTGAAACAGCATGAGCTAAAACCAGCGCCTGGCTCCAGGCATAGGCCCAAACGAGTGGGCCGGGGTGATGGCAGTGGCCACGGCAGTTATTCTGGCCGCGGCCTAAAGGGACAGAAGGCTCGTGCAGGAGGAGGAGTACGCCCTGGCTTTGAGGGTGGGCAGTTACCCTTGAGCAAACGGCTGCCCCAGAAACGCGGCTTCGCTAACATCTTCAGTGTTGAGTATAACATAGTCAATGTGGGACGCCTCGGCCTCTTTGAGCCGGGCACAGAGGTTACCCCTGAGCGTCTTGTAGCTGCTGGGGTGATCAAGTCCCTGGCTCACCCAGTGAAAATGCTGGGCGATGGCGAGTTGACACATCCCCTTACCGTAAAGGCCCACAAATTCTCGGCTAAGGCCCGGAGCAAGATAGAGGCGGCAGGTGGTAGCGTGGAGGAGCTTGCCTGATGCAGCAGAGACAGACCCGCCCCAGGCTTATTCAAGCCATGATAGACTCCTTCACCCTGCCTGATCTGAGGCGGCGTCTTCTATTTACCCTGGGCATACTGATAGTGTTCCGCTTTGTGGCCCATGTGCCGGTGCCCGGGGTGGATCAAGTCAAGCTAGACCAGATGTTCAAAGATGTGCCTTTGCTGGGCATGCTTGACCTCTTCAGCGGTGGGGCGATGAGGCAATTCAGTGTGGCGGCTATGGGCGTTTATCCCTATATCACTGCCTCCATCATTATGCAGTTGCTGATGCCGGTTATCCCTCGGCTCCAGGCTTTGGCCCAAGAAGGCGAGGCTGGCCGCAACAGAATCAATATGATCACCCACTGGGCAACTGTGCCACTGGCTGCCTTGCAGGGATACGGGCAGTTGGTCCTATTGCACAATAGGGGTGTGATTGGTGACGTGGGGTTGCACAACATGCTACCTACTACCTCCATGGTCCTGTCTATGGTGGCTGGCACTATGTTCTTGGTGTGGCTGGGTGAACTCATCACTGAGTATGGCATTGGCAACGGTGTGTCCATTATAATCTTTGGCGGCATAGTCGCCGGATTGCCCGACCAAATAGGACATGGCTACCTAGCTGCTGAGGGACATGACTACGGCGGGCTTTTTGTTTTCATCCTTTTTGCACTGGTTACTACGGTACTCATAGTGATCTTCACCGAGGCACACCGCCGCATCCCGGTCCAGTATGCCCGTACTATGTTCCGTGGTGGACGTATGTATCGTCAGGGGGGCTCCACTCACATTCCGTTGCGGGTGAACACTGCGGGCATGATCCCTCTGATTTTTGCCATGTCTCTGGTCATTCTGCCCGGCACCATCGCCACCTATTTTGAGAATTCCTCGGGCATTCCTGGAGGGATGGCTAATTGGATTAATGACTGGTTCTCCACCACCAGGTGGTTATACCAGTTCATATATTTCTTCCTTGTGTTAGGGTTTACTTTCTTCTACACCATGGTCATTTTTGAGCAACAGAATCTTGCTGATACGTTACAAAAACAAGGTGGTTTTGTGCCTGGCATCAGACCGGGTAAAACCACATCGGACTATCTCAACGGGGTGATATTACGCATAACCTGGGCAGGTGCTTTCTTCTTGGCCTTCATAGCCATTATACCCTATATAATCACACGGTCCACAGGAACGGCGCAGTTACAACTATCCAGCACCGGCATGCTGATCATGGTCGGTGTAACACTGGATACCATGAGGCAACTGGAGGCCCAGCTCCTGATGCGTCGTTATGAAGGGTTTTTAAAATAGAGGTATATTAATGAACTTAATTCTTTTAGGCGCCCCCGGATCGGGCAAAGGAACTCAGGCAGAGGCCATTGTTCAAGAGTTCAGAGCGCAGCATATCGCCTCAGGTGACCTTTTCAGGCAGGAGGCTGCCAAGGGGACTGAGCTGGGGAAATTGGCCAAATCCTATATGGACAAGGGCTTGCTAGTCCCCGACGAGGTGACTATCAAAATGATCCTGAACCGTCTCTCCGCTCCAGATTGCCGCAAGGGGTTTCTTTTAGACGGTTTCCCTCGCACCCTGGAGCAGGCTGTGGCCCTGGAGCGAGCTCTGGCCCAAAGTGGCAGGGATATAGAGTGGGCAATATACATTAAGGTATCTACAGAGGAGCTGCTCAGGCGGCTTAGTGGTCGCTGGATTTGTCGAAGCTGCCAGGCTCCCTATCATATAGTGACTGCGCCACCATCTAAGGCAGGCCGTTGTGACAAATGCGGCGGAGAGCTTTACCAGCGGGACGATGACAAAGTGGAAACAGCTCAAAAGAGGCTGGAGGTCTATTTCCGGCAGACGGCACCTCTTATTGAGCATTACCGCAAGGCGGACAAGCTTTTAGAGATAAACGGTGATCAAAGCATTGCTGCAGTGGGGCAGGAGATGCTGTCCAAACTGAAGCAGACCCGGACGCAGAAGAAGGGAAAGAAACAAACGGCAAAATGACGGAGTCCACGCGTTTGGCTGAAGGTATCATAATCAAGTCTGCTACCGAGCTAGCTCTGATGCGCCAGGCAGGCCGCATAGTGGCGGTAGTGCTCCAGACACTGTCCCGTGAAATCAAGCCTGGCCTGAGGACAAAAGAGCTTGACAGCTTGACAGCCCATGAGGTAGTCCGGCTGGGAGCCAGCGCCTCGTTCCTGGGCTATCGTGGCTTTCCTGCCAACCTATGTGTCTCAGTGAACGATGAGATAGTGCATGGCATACCAGGTGAGCGTCTGCTGCGCCAGGGTGATATTGTCTCGCTGGATTTCGGTGCTATTTTTCAGGGTTTTCAGGCGGATGCTGCAGTGACTGTGCCTGTAGGTAAGATCTCCCCGCAAGCTCAAGAACTGCTTGAAGTAACCCAGGACGCTCTGCGGGCGGGTATCAGTGCCGCTCGGAGCGGTGGCAGGATTGGTGATATCTCGGCGGCCATCCAGGACTACGCTGAAATACGCGGCTTCTCAGTGGTGCGTGAATACTCTGGACATGGCGTCGGCCGAGCTCTTCATGAGGAGCCACAGGTACCAAATTTTGGCATAGCGGGACGTGGGCTGCTGCTGAAACCGGGAATGACACTGGCAATTGAGCCTATGGTGAATATCGGCGGTTGGCAGACCAAGGTTACTGCCAATCATTGGACAGTGCTGACTGCCGATGGCAGTTTGTCAGCTCATTTTGAGCACACTATTGCTATCACTGATGGCGAAGCTGAGGTGCTCACCAAGGTCTAGACGCTTGAAATATGTAAATAGTTGTATTAGTATGTTATACTGTTAGTTTCAGGGGTGAAAGCGGACACTTTATGGCTAAGAAGGAGTCGATTGAGGTGGAGGGTGTGGTGGTGGAATCATTGCCTAATGCCATGTTCAGGGTGGAACTACCTAACGGGCATAAAGTGTTGGCGCATATCTCGGGCAAGATCAGGTTGCATTTTATAAAGATATTGCCCGGGGATCGGGTCTTGGTGGAGCTTTCTCCATACGACCTGAGCCGTGGCCGCGTCACCTACCGTTTCAAATAGTCGTGTTCTATCAGGCAACCGGAGGCTTACGGTGAAGGTAAGAGCTTCAGTGAAGATTCGTTGCGAGAAGTGCAAAATAGTGAGACGTCGGGGGATAGTCAGGGTGATTTGCCCTAACCCCAAGCATAAGCAAAGACAGGGTTAGTCTTTGCTGAGAGGAGAGTCATGCCACGTATAGCAGGCGTGGATATTCCCGCTCAGAAGCGGATAGGAGTATCACTGCAATATATCTATGGTATCGGGCCTAATCTAAGCAAGCAAATCCTGACCCTCAGCAAGATGAACCCTGATACTAGAGCCAAAGACCTCACTGAGGAAGAGGTCAGCCGTCTGCGCGATCTGATCGAGAAGCGGTTCAGGGTAGAAGGTGAGCTCAAGAGGGAAATCGATCTGAATATCAAACGTTTGGTGGAGATCGGCAGCTATCGCGGCACAAGGCATCGCCGTGGTCTGCCTGTACGGGGGCAACGCACCCGCACCAACGCTCGCACCCGGCGTGGCCCTCGTCATACTGTGGCTGGGCGTGGCAAGCGGCGCGGCGTATCCAAGAAGTAAAGAGGCATAAGGAAGGGTTATGGCTGAGAAGGCTGAAAAGAAAACTACGAGGAGAAGAAAGCGAGAACGCAAGTCTGTGCCCCGAGGCAAGGCTTATATTCACGCCACTTTCAACAATACTGTCATCACCCTTACCGACCCAGAGGGTAATGTTATTGCCTGGGGCAGTTCAGGAACTGCTGGTTTCAAGGGGTCTCGCAAAGGCACTCCCTATGCCTCTCAAAAGGCAGCCCAGGAGACCGCTCGCAAGGGCATGGAGCATGGCATGCGTCAGGTTGAGGTTTTGGTCAAGGGACCTGGTGGTGGGCGGGAGGCCGCCATACGGGCTCTTCAGGCGGCTGGCCTGGTGGTCAGCAGCATCAGAGATGTTACCCCGGTACCCCACAACGGTTGTCGCCCCCCGAAGAAGAGGCGAGTATGAGTTATTTCGGTCAGTTACACTGCAATTTTCGGATCTCCCGTTTGGGAGAGCATTAGTCAGGAGGCAAGATGGCCCATTATACTGGTCCAGCCTGTCGCTTGTGCCGTAGGCTAAGCGTCAAGCTGTTTCTTAAAGGAGATCGCTGCTTGACCAAGTGCGCCGTGGAGCGGCGGTCGGCCCCACCCGGTCAGCAGTACGCTCGGAGACGTAAGGTTTCTGAGTGGGGGGCACAGCTCAAAGAAAAGCAAAAGGCACGTTACGTCTATGGGGTTCTGGAGCGACAGTTCCGGAAAACATTCGCTGAAGCAGAGAGGGGACACGGCGTCACGGGCGAGACCCTATATCAGCTTCTGGAGAGACGACTTGACAATGTCGTCTACCGGCTTGGCCTTGCCGCCTCACGTTCGCAGGCTCGCCAGTTGGTACGACATGGCCACATTACCGTAAATGGACGGAAGACAGACATACCCTCCATGCTGGTAAAGCCGGGAGATGTTATTGCTTTTAAGGAGAGTAGTACCAAGAAACCTCTCTTCCAGGGAATAACTGAGAGGATAGCGGGAGCCTCGGTGCCCAATTGGCTTAGTCTTGATAGAGAGAATCTCAAGGGCAATGTATTATCGCTGCCTCACCGCGGGGACAGTGAGATTGTCTTTGACGAGAAGTTAGTGGTGGAGTTTTATTCTCGCCGCTGAAACAAAAAGAACGTTTTCACGGCCAGGTTGAGGTTGGTTAAACTTGTGCCGGGAGGTAGTAGGCTTTGTCTCAAAAGACCTTTCCAGTCATAGAATGTGTAGAGATAACTGAAAATTACGGCAAGTTTGTGGTGGAGCCATTGGAGCGTGGTTTTGGCATCACCCTGGGGAATGCCCTGCGTCGGGTGTTGCTCAGCGCTTTGCCTGGAGCGGCAGTGACCCAGGTTAAGATCGAGGGCGTCCAGCACGAGTTTTCTATACTTCCTCATGTGAAGGAGGATATGGTAGAGTTTCTGCTCAACGTAAAACAAATTCGGCTGCGCCCCCTGTCCGAGAACCCTGGGAAGCTGATCCTAGAAGCTGGCGGGGAAGGGCAGTTAACAGCAGCAGACATTCAGTCCTCGGCTGACTACGAGATTGTCAACCCGGAGTTGCCCCTGGCTACTTTGGATTCACCAGAGGCTAAGCTAATAGTGGAATTTTACGTGGAGCAGGGCAAAGGCTATGCGCCAGCCAGCCGCAGCGACGGCCTGCCTATAGGGGTTCTTCCGGTGGATGCTGTCTTCACTCCAGTTAAACGGGCCAACTATACGGTAGAACCCATCCGCATTGCCCTGGAGTCCAGTGTGGAAAGGCTAACCCTGGAGTTGTGGACTGATGGCACTATCACACCCACAGAGGGCGTAATCCGCGGCGCTCGCATTCTGACGGAACACTTGGCTCTGTTCACTGACCTGGCTGCTATCGCTGAGCGGGATGCCGAGAAGAAGATGTTGCGGATGACTGTCCCACCAGAGCAATATAATATGCCAGTGGAGCAACTGGAACTATCGGTACGCACTCTTAATTGTCTGAGGCGGGGCAATATTACTACTGTGGGTGAGCTTCTGGAGAAGACCCCTCAGGAATTGATGGCGCTGAAGAACTTTGGCAGTAAGTCTATGGCCGAAGTGCAGTCACGTCTCTACACTTTGGGGCTGCCGTCCAAACTAGGCTCGCCTCCTACCGCTGAGTCTGCCGAGGCCGAAGAACCGTCCCAGCCTGAGGAGAATGAAACAAAATGAGACACGGAGTAGCCGGACGCAAGCTGAGCCGGGCAACGGACCATCGCCTGGCCCTGTTGCGCAATCAAGTGACTGACTTGCTGGGATATGGCAAGCTCAATACCACTGAGGCCAAGGCAAAGGAAGTGCGCCCCCTGGCTGAGAAGATGATCACCTTGGGAAAACAGGGCAGCCTTCATGCCCGGCGACAGGCTCTAGCTTTCATGACTGATGAGAATGTGGTGAGCAAGTTATTTGCTGAAGTAGCCCCCAAATTTGCTAGCCGTCCCGGTGGCTATACCCGTCTGGTCAAACTGGGGCCACGGGTAGGCGATGGGGCGGAGATGGCCCGTCTGGAGTTGGTAGAGTAGCAATCAGACCCGAGCGAAATATGGCTGGAGAAGGTCTCACTAAGATCGTGTTGTTGATGGAATACGAAGGCACCCGTTACCACGGGTTTCAATGGCAAGAGAATGCCACTACTATCCAGGGCGAACTGGAAACTGCTCTGCATAAACTGACCGGTGAAGCGGTGCGGGTTATGGCAGCCAGCCGCACTGACGCTGGAGTGCATGCTCTGGGTCAGGTGGCCAGTTTCAGGACTGGCTCTGGTTACCCGGCACGCACCTTTGTCAGCGGCTTGAATTATTACTTGCCCTCTGATATTGCGATAAAGTATGCCTGCCTAGTACATGGCGATTTCAATGTCAGGCGGGCGATAAGTAGGCACTACCGTTATTACATTATTAATAGCCCCACCAGGTCACCTTTCAAAACCAGATACGCCCACCTGGTGCCATGGCATCTAGAGATAGAAACTATGAACCAGGCCTGCAAGTCACTAGTGGGAGAACACGATTTCGCCCCCTTCATCAGCAGCGCTACCCCAATTAAGAATACAGTACGGACTGTTTATAGCGCCCAGGTGGCTCGGCAGGGAGACATAGTAACCTTTGATATAATGGCTAATTCCTTTCTGCCTCACCAGGTGCGCAACACAGTGGGGGCGTTGCTCAAAGTGGGGCTGGACAAAATGAAGGTGAAGACTTTTCAGGAAATGGCACGCTGCGGTCAACGGGGGGTGATAGGTCCCACTGCTCCTGCCTGTGGACTGTGGCTCATGAAAATTGACTATGTCCCACCTCTGGGAGAAGCACAATGAAAACCTTTAGCACTAAAGCATCAGATATAGTACGCCAGTGGCACGTGTTGGATGCCTCTGGGCAGACTTTGGGCAAACTGTCCACACAGGTGGCCCAATTGCTTATGGGCAAGGGCAAGCCAATCTTTGTCCGTCACCTGGACACCGGCGATTATGTGGTGGTCATTAATGCCGCCAAGGTGAAGGTGACCGGCAAGAAGGTCAAGCAAAAGATTTATTATCGGCACTCTGGCTATCCTGGCGGTTTGAAAGCTGTTACTCTGGAGGAGATGCTCCAAACACATCCCACCAGGGTGATAGAGCATTCTGTTAAGGGTATGCTGCCCCACAACCGACTGGGCTCGGCCATGTTTCGCAAGCTGAAAGTGTATGCCGGCGACAGCCATCCACATCAGGCCCAACTAGCCGGCCAGACCCAAAAGGCGAGCCAGGATACTGAGGCGAAAAGCAAGCCGAGCGCAAGTTAAGGGAGGGTTTTGTTGAGCCAGCAAGAATATTATTACGGCACCGGAAGAAGAAAGTGCTCAGTTGCCAGGGTACGGCTAGTACCAGGCAATGGGGCTATTGTTGTAGACGGGGCTCCTCTGGAGGAGCGTTTCCCTCGCTTGGAGCACCAGAGGGCTATCCTCCAGCCTTTGGTGGTGACTCAGACCAAGGATAAGTTCAATGGCATGGTCAAGGTGGTTGGCGGTGGGGTATCAGGGCAGGCCGGGGCTATCCGCCATGGCGTTGCCCGAGCCTTACTCAAGGTTGACGAGTCCTTCAAACCACTGCTGCGCCAATATGGCCTGCTTACTCGCGACCCACGCATAAAGGAACGAAAGAAGTACGGCCTCAAACGGGCGCGCAAGGCACCGCAGTACACCAAGCGATAAGCCAGCTATTTGGGACCCAGCTTAGCCTTCAGGTAATCAATTACCTTTACTGGTGATGGGTCAACCCCGTAGAGGAGAGCCAGATAATAGCTGACATAATCTCCCAGCATTACCAGACTCATCATCTGGCTCAGCGGCTGACTCCCTTCAGCATCAATGACCTGATAGCTGACCCCTGAGCGGGACAGTATCTCGGCGGTGATCTGGTAACGCAGCAATATTCGCTGGTTTAGCGATGGGGAGCGCAGCAGAACGACGAAAGCTTTGCCCGCCATCTCCTGGGGGAACTCATAGCCTACCACAGCGTTGTGGTTCAGCTCTGGGAGAGTCTCATTAAAAGCCCAGGCTTTGCTATTCTCATTGAGTTGGGTCTTCCAACGGCGTGCCACTGGCGCAAGGACACCCGCTCCATAGACCCCCGCCAGACGCCCTACAAGTTTAGACGATAGTGCTTTGGCTGGGTTTGCGGAGAGAGCCACCTTTTCATTGATGCACTCAGCCAGTTTCTCCATCGTGCTGACCATCTCAGTGACATCTCCGGAGATATTACCCAATAAGCCTAACCTCTGAAAGATGCCCAGCAGTGACAAGAAGCTGTGGGCCAGGGCAGCCCGGGGTGGCGCTTTATAGTCATAGACAAAGGTGGGAATGTTTTTCTCCTGGGCCAGCGCCCTGAGCTTGCCTCCTGTGGTCACCACCAGCTTCTTGGCTGGGGTATTTAGAGCTGTGGCAAAAGCAGAGAGGGTCTCCTCTGTCATGCCTGAATAGCTTGAGGCGATGAACAAGGTTTGGGAGTCGAGGAAGGGTGGTGGCTGATAGTCTTGGCTCACCCACAGTGGCACTCTCCTGGGCTCCAACAGGACGCGGGCCAGCTCACCGCCGATGGCTGAACCGCCCATGCCTGAGATCACCACTTTGTTTACCCCGGCGTAGTCAGCGGGCAGGGCGAAATTGAGGCCCTCTTGCCAAGCCTTCTGACATTGTTGTGGCAGACGGCGCAGATGCCCCAACATATCGGAAGGGTCTAGCTTTTTATAAGTTAGTGGATCATCAAGATTGGTGTTCATACCCCAGCCAGCTTTCTGCCTGCTTCAAGCAGCTTCTCTACTTGCTCCAGGCTGCCGCTCTCAGCATAGATGCGCAGTAATGGTTCAGTCCCCGATACACGAATGAGCAGCCATGAGCCATCATCCAGGTGGAAACGGTATCCGTCAAGAGTATCCCTATCCACCACTCGCCTGTCTCCCAGGCTGTTGAGATGAGACTGGGAGACACGTTCCATAATAGCTTGCCTCTTCTCTGCCGGGAACTCAACATCAAAGCGATTGTAAAAATGAGGGCCTATCTTGCTGAATAGATACTTCAGTAGCTGCGAGGGTGTCTTACCAGTCTTAACCATGAAATCGAGGATGAACATACCCGCTAGCTGACCATCCCTTTCCAGCACATGGCCGCGAAAACCGTAGCCACCGCTCTCCTCACCACCTATTAGTGCCCCTGTCTCCTGCATTTTTGGCCCGACATATCTGAAGCCCACAGGGGTCTCATACACGGGCACATTGAATATTTCTCCCAGGCGTGTGATCATAGTGCCAGCAGTAACTGTTTTTACAATAGGACCACGCTGTCCCCTGACCTCCAAGAGGTATAGCGCCAGCAAAGCGAAAACCTGGAGCTGGTTCAGAAATTCACCTTTTTCGTCTATGATGCCCACGCGGTCAGCGTCTCCATCCGTGGCTAGACCTACGTTGGCTTTCTGACGACGCACCAATGCCGAGAGCGCAGTAAGGTTAACCGCAATCGGCTCAGGCCGTTCCATACCAGGGAAGTTGGGGTTGCGTTGGCTGTTGATTTCGGTCACCCTGGTGCTGCCGCCGCTGAGCATCTTTTTGATGTAGCCAGCTCCAGCACCGTGCATTGAATCAACAGCTACCTTAAGACCAGCGCGGCACAGCCCGTCCAGGTCGACCATCTGGGACAGGTGTGCAATATAGTCGGAAGTTAGATCAACATGTTCGATGAGACCCTGAGAGTTTATTGGAGTCAGCGGCAGTCGTTTTATGTTGCCGCTGGCGAGGATGCGGTTGATGTGCATTTCCACTTTCTCGGTAAGTTCTGGAGGGGCGCTTGACCCTGTCTCTGACTTGACCTTAAAGCCATTCCATTGGCGGGGATTGTGGCTGGCAGTGATGAGCACTGCCCCACCCAAATTGCGCTGCCACACTCCAAAACTAACCACCGGAGTGGGGGCGGCTTTGGAGCATAGATAGACCTTGATGCCATTGGCAGCAACCACCTCAGCGGTGGCGGCGGCGAAGTCCTCAGAGGCAAAGCGCGTGTCGTAGCCCACTAGCAGACCACGCCCGTCCAGGCCACTGTCTTTCAGGTAGCTGGCCACTGCCTGGGCGCACACTCGCACATTATCAAATGTGAAGTCCTCGGCTATTATGGCTCGCCAGCCATCAGTTCCGAATTTGATGCTCATATATGCCTCTCATTACCCCCTAAGGGAGCCCACAATATTGTCCCAGAACGAGATTGTGGAGCTACGGTACAATATGCAGAACTTTGAATTGGCCTCTAATCTCACAATTTGCCCCGACCGCATCTATGGCAGTAATTGTAGCAATACGGCTAATGGTCTGCAAGCGTCAGATACCTTTGATTACGTCGCTCTTGAAATCCTCCCTTCGCTTTGATATGGTAACAGTGATAATCTTGATGAATAGTTTAGGAGTCCTTGAGCATGCCTATTAAAGTCCTGCCAACTGATGTTATCTCCAAAATAGCCGCTGGCGAAGTGGTAGAGAGACCGTCCTCGGTGGTCAAAGAGTTGGTAGAGAACGCTCTCGATGCTGGTGCCACGCAGATAGCTGTTGAAGTGCGGGGCGGGGGTGTGGAACTTATCAGGGTGGTGGACAACGGGGAGGGTATACCACCTGAGGAGATGGAACTGGCCTTCGAGCGCCATGCCACCAGCAAGCTCAGTGATATAAGCGATCTGGAGAAGATAGCCAGCCTGGGCTTCCGGGGTGAAGCCCTACCCAGCATTGCCGCTGTGGCAGAGGTATCCATGGTCAGCCGCAGCCGTCAGGAACTGTCCGGAGTGTTGATCAACCTGAAGGACGGAGCAGTTGTGCAGAAGACCCGGCGGGGTGCTCCAGGCGGTACCACCGTTACGGTGCGCCGCCTCTTCGGCAGCCTGCCGGCCAGGCGCAAGTTCCTCAAATCTGCCACCACAGAGATTGGCCATATAGCAGAGCTAGTCACTCATTACAGTCTGGCCTTTCCAGAGGTGAGGTTCATCCTGGTACTGGAGGGGCGCACCAGCCTAAGGACTTCCGGTAGCGGAGAGTTGCGCCAGGCTGCAACTGAAGTCTATGGTCTGGAGACGGCCCAAGCTATGCTTGAAGTGCCAGACACAGGTCAGCCAGCACTGCGGGTGAGTGGTCTGGTGAGCCCGCCCTCGCTCCATAGGGCCAGCCGCAGCTACCTTAGCCTTTTTGTCAACAGGCGCTGGATACACAGCCGGCTGCTATCGTGGGCAGTGGAAGAAGCCTATCATGGGATGCTGCCCCAGGGCAGGCACCCCATAGCAATAATTAACGTGTCGGCTGAGCCTCAGGATGTAGATGTCAATGTCCACCCCTCCAAGACCGAGGTCAGATTTCGCCAGGAGCATGAGGTCTTTGTTGCTGTGCAGCGAGCAGTGCGACGTTCCCTGGTCGAGCAATCCCCGGTGCCCCAACTAAGGTCTGTATCGCCCCTGCCGGCTGATGTCGGCGTACAGCCTAAGACCCTGTGGCCACAGGGACAAGCACCAGCGCATAAGGCAGCGGTGCCACTGATTGAAACACCACGCCTGCCTCCGCTAAGGGTGCTAGGCCAGGCAGCAACTAGCTACATTATCGCCGAAGGCCCGGAGGGGCTTTATCTAATTGACCAGCACGCCGCCCACGAGCGTGTCCTCTTTGAAAAATTCCTGGCCCAGCGGCAGGCTCGCCAGGTAGAAAGACAGGGGTTGCTGGAACCACTGACCATAGAGATAACCCCCCAACAGGAGGAAGCTCTGAAATCTCAGGCAGAAGCCCTGGCGGGATTTGGTTTTGAGCTGGAGCACTTTGGCCCCAGAGTCTATCTGGTGCGGGCGGTGCCTGCTCTTTTACCTGGAGAAAATCTGGTGGCTGCTCTCAACGAGGTGCTAGACTGTCTGGCAGAGGCAGATGTCTCACGACGGGAAGAGCGCATCGCCATCTCCCTGGCCTGCCACGGCTCTGTAAGGGCCGGGCAGGTGCTGGGTGACGAGGAGATGCACCAGCTAGTGCGGCAACTGGAGCAGACCAGCCAGCCTCGCACCTGCCCCCATGGACGCCCCACCATGATCCATCTGAGTGCCTCGCGGCTTGACCACGAGTTCGGGCGTCGCTAAACTAACCTTTACCTAATGTCTATAGCCTCAGATAGCCGTGAGCGTAGAGAGTCTTGTTCTCAAAGATTCGGATGGTCTTAACGATCTCGCTTAGTTCAGGATCGTTCATGTTTATACCGCTCTCGTCGAACCTCTCACCGGCGGCATAGGTGTCGTATAGTTTGACAAAGAGCTTACCCTTCGCTGTTGAGGTGTTCCTCTTCTCGACGATATGGATGACCTCCATTAGCTTATCATCAAGGGCATCAGCGATGGCGGAGTCTAGACCAGCCCCCATCATCATTACCAGAAAGACCCGGTTTAGCAGGGGGCGGAGCTCGTTAGGACAGCTATTGGAGATGTTGGACAAACCGCAGGTGGTCTTGCACGGGGGGTCGGCCATCTGCTTAAAGAAGCGAATAGTCTCGATGGTGGGGATAGACTGGTCCTGATTGCCGTTCACGGTGAGTACCAGGGGATCGAGGAAAATTCTGTCCGTGGATACGTTGTTTTCCATGGCGGCAGGCAGCAGCTTTTCTGATGCCAGCTCAATACGAGCATCGGCTGAGGTGGGCAAGCCTTTGCCAGCCAGGGCCAAGGCGATGATATTGGCGTTGTATTTTGCGGCCAATGGCATCAGAGCTGCAAGCCTCTCAGGTGTGGCATCGGTGCTATTGATCAGGGGCGGTCGTTTACACACCTTCAGGCCAGCTTCCATGGCGGCCGGGTTGGTGGTGTCAAGGGATAGAGGCACACTCACCACCTCCTGAACAGTCTGCACCATCCAGGGCATTACCTCCGGGCCAGCCTTCTTCTGGGGGCCGATATTCAGGTCGATTATGGCGGCACCCTTCTCTACCTGACGGCGGGCCAACTCCTGAATAAAAGCCTTGTTGCGGGTCTCAATGGCCTCGCGCACGCGTGGGGAGATGACGTGGATACTTTCTCCGATGATGATCATTTTTCCTCCTTCAAAGGTTGTTGGTCACTTGAGACTATGATAACAAGCCCAGCTTTTGAGCCACCGCAGCAATCGCCTGGCGCAACCGCGAATAGGCTGGTAGTTCCACCAGGGGTCGCCCGTGGCTGTCTAGCTCGGCTATCGCCGGCTCATTTGGCAGCAGCCCGATAAGCTCCAGTTTAGCCTCGTCTATCACCTTCTTCATTTCAGCCGATAGTTCTCCATCGGCGCGATTTATTACCAGCGCTACGTGCTCCACGCTAGTGCGTAGCTCTTTAATAAGCTCCTTCATGCGGACGGCGCTGATGACACCCCTCATTGACATGTCTGAGACCAGCAGCAGGATGTCTACATCTCTGGTGGTCTGACGGCTGATGTGCTCCATACCAGCTTCGCTATCTATGACCACATAATCATAGTTATTGGCCAATCGGTCAATGCAGGTACGCAGCATACTGTTGGCAGCGCAGTAACAGCCTGGCCCCTCTGGCCGTCCCATAGCCAGCAAATCAACCCCTATAGACTCCACTAGAGACTCTTGCACCTTTAGCTCGATGTAGTCTTGCTTGGCCAAACTGGGATCCATACTGCGGCTCTTCACTGCTGCCAACATTTCCTCACGCACCGCCCCCACTGTCTGACCCAAGGGCAACCCCAGCGCCAGGTGCAAATTAGAGCTAGGGTCGGCATCTATGGCCAGCACTGTCCCCCGCTTGGACAATAGCTCAATTAGCAAGGCAGATATGGTGGTCTTGCCAGTGCCACCCTTGCCAGCGATAGTGATGGTCTTGGTCATTGACTTTCTTTTCGACATAACTCACGAACTGGTGGTCAGGGGAATCACACGGCCACCCCTTTCCAGCAGAGCCTTTACTGACGGGAAATTATCGAGATTGGTATGCGGCAAAAACAAGGCCGCAGTAAGTTCATTCATAAAACTGCTGTCGGCGACAAGCTCCAAGTAGGTCAATTTGCCAGCCACCTCCTCAGCCTGAACCTGGGCATGTTGAGAAAGCAGCACGCTAAAAGCCCCCAAGGCTGAAGTGTTGCCCAGAAACCTGAAGCGATCCCAGGGAAGGTCAGGCAGCAAGCCAATCTGAATAGCCTGTTCGATGTTTAGATGCTGGCCGAAAGCTCCACCGATAAGCACCTCTTCGATATCCTGGCTTTTGATACCCACATTGCGCAGCATGACTGAAATCCCGGCGTAGATGGCTGCCTTGGTACGCAGTAAGTTGTTGATATCCACCTCACTGAGCACAATATCCTCACCGCTCCCTGAATCCTCGGCCCAGGCCAGCACATACTCAGGGCCGTGCTCTCCCAGGCGTACCCGGGGGTTCTTCATTCGATTATGAGCATATTCCATGTCTATGCGACCAGAGCGTTCAATCACCCCCGTGATGAACATCTCAGCCAGGGCTGAGATCAGTCCTGAGCCACAGATGCCCAGAGGCCGCACCTTGCCGATAACGGTGATAGTCGGCTCCAGCGTTTGGGAGTTGATCCTTACCTCTTCAATAGCACCGCGGATAGCCCGCATGCCGCTCCTCACTCCGGCTCCCTCAAAGGCAGGGCCAGCGCTACAGGCACAACATGTCATCCAGTCGGCATTGCCCAATACTATCTCTCCGTTTGTGCCGATATCTAAGAAGAGGGTCAGCTTGTCTGTCTTAAAGAGACACGAACTTAGTACCCCAGCCACAGTATCGCCACCTACGTAGGCGGCCACTGTCGGCAGACAGTAGACAGATGCCTCAGGATTGATGGCCAGCCCCAGTTCGCCTGCTCTGATTAGTGGGAAGTGGCCAGCCGTGGGCACATAAGGCTCTGAGCGAATATATTTTGGAGGCAGTCCCAGAAATAGCTGGGTCATCGTGGTATTGCCGGCTACTATCATCTCCTCTATCTCGTCTGGGGCGAAACGATATTGCTGAGCCAACTCCTGGAGAAGCTCGTTGATAGTATCTACTACCATCTGGCGCAATTCCTCCAGTCCGTTTCCCCGTTCGCTGTAGATGATGCGTGAGATAACATCCTCACCCCGAGTACCCTGCTTATTACGAGTGGCAGCCTGGCCAATCAAACGGCCAGATCTGAGATCGCCCAGATAAGTTACTACGTTGGTAGTACCAATATCCACAGCTAACCCCAGCAGCGGCCCCCGCTGGTGTCCTGGCCTTACATCAATAAGCCGGGCCTGGCCCTGCCGCTTCTCTATAACGGCAGTGACCTGCCAGTTGGCCTGACGTAGCACCTGAGCCAGCTTCTTCAGTAGAGGCAACCCCACCTCCACTTGATCCAGGCTGTGTTTCTGAGTCAAGACGCGCTGCAGCCTGTCCAGGTCGGTGGCACTGTTCTCAAGGCTGGGAGGAGGCACATCAACAAAATACTGGCGCACTGCTGGATAAAGAGGCCAGTCACAACGCACCGGTGCTGCCGAGCGGCTGGCGGCCGTCTCTAAAGCAACTTTTTCCCGCTCCCGCCTGACAGGGACAGTAACTACAACATCTGAGATCGGCTGCGCTGTGCAGGCCAGTATCCAGCCCTGCTCAATCTGCTGGGGTGTCAGGTGGGGGTTTTCTCGGTGGCTGAGCTGGCCGCTGTCCAGTTTTACCAGACAGCGGCCACAGCGCCCCTGCCCGCCGCAGGGGGTTTCAACAAAAACACCAGCCCTGGCTGAGGCATCCAGCAGAGCACTGCCCTGGGGCACTACGGCACTCTTGCCTGAGGGCCGGAACGTAACCGTGAATTTGCCGACTTCGCCCCTCAAATCCACCTCTGGCTGGCCAGTTAGCCTCAGACCTTCCACATCTGCTTCAGGTAGGGCCCCACATCCATGGCCTCGGGAGGACCCACCATGATCTTCCATTCAGGCAGCTCTTCCTCCAACTCGCCCCGGAGCACGGCCACCTTTCCTGGGATAATGACGTTGCGGTGCTTGATGTTATCGGCCACCTTGGATCCCCTAACGCTCTTGGCGATCTTTTCAGCGTCGAACTTACCAGCGGCCCAGGAGGTGAGCACCGACAGTCCCTCGGTATCGCACACCAAGAGCCAGGAGGCCCAGCCGCTGCCCTCCAACTCTCCGGCGATAGAGAAGTAGGTCAGGGAGAAGTTGGTTGTTATACACAGCGGGCTGTTATCCTTAGGAGTGCCTATGGGATAGACACCAGGCTGTACCTGGATGGGCTTCTGCGGATCGGTATAGACATTCAGGCGCAGGGTAAGCAGGGGATAGGTTACAGCAGGCTGGAAATGGTTCAGGACGATTATGCCTGCATATTTGGCGATTTGCTGACCAGCCAGCGCTGCCTCTTCCTCAACTGACTTGGTGGCCTGTCCTGGGAAGGTGATGATAGGATAGCCCAGAGGACGGAAATTCTTCTTTAATGCCAGGCGTCGCAACTGGGTCAGGACATTGATAGAATTGCCGAAATCGCCAGCCGCTGGGTCAATAACGATGTCCTCGATTCCCTTTTGTGCCACCTTCTCGGTGAGCTCAGCAAGCTGGCCCAAGTCACCACCATCAGCCACCGCAAGGGGGCACTTGTGTTTCGAGGCCAACTCAGCCATTTGCTCCCAGTTGTCCTTGGTGGCGGCATAAATGAGTGGCTTGGTATCAGCGGTTTTCTCCAGAGCAGCTTCCATTGATTTGGCGTCGTGAGACATAAGCACCAGCGGCAGGTTGGCCTTGGCCTTCACTGCAGCCACGCACTGGGCGAAAGTGGCAGGGTTCTTGGAAGTATTCTCAATGGCGAAACCATCCAACTGGAGCTTCATACCGACCCGCTCTACCATGAAGCTGGCCGCTTCTGCTGCCAGCTTGGCACTGGCGTCAACCGGGTCGCTGTCCTTTATGCGCAACATCAGAGCGGGTGGATGATAGAACGTCTTCTCGTGACGGAACAGCACCACCTCATTGCCCACCTCTATCTTGCGGTCACCGGCGGAGATAGTGACCAGGCGGATGGGCGGTCGTGCCGCTGATTCCAGAGCAGCCTTGGCCCCGGCGGTTAGGTCGGGACAGACGGTGATCTCCACGCCTTTTTGGGAGACTTTCATGGCAAAGGCCAGGCATGTAGGAAAACCGCACTTCTTGCAGTTAGTCTTAGGCAATAGTTTATATATTTCAATACCGGTTAATGCCACTGTATTCCTCCTTGCAGCCTAGCTCATAAGGCGGCTAATAGTTGCTTTTACCAACTCGACCACTTTGGGATGGCGCATCACCACTATGTTAGCCCCCGCACTGAGCAAGGCGGTGGCGGTCAACTCCTCCCACATCAGGGCCCGCGTTTTATGGTCGCCCCAGTTCTTGGGCACACCCTCCGTAGCTTTGGCCTCCTTCTGTCGCCAAGCCTCCTCGCCCACAGTGCAGATCATGGGCATAGATGTCATGCTATCGCCCATAAGACAGGCCAGGCGCAGACGTTCTATAACGGAGTAACTATACTCCAGGCCATAGCCCAGTGCCCCTGTGGTAGGATCCATTAGTATGGAATCTGGCTTCAGCCCCACATCACAGAGCAGAATATTAAGCTGCTTCGCCAGATTGATCTCGATAGGCGTTTTGCCAATGGCTACATGGCCATCAGCGATACAGCAGGCGGCGACGGTACGGTGATTTTTCTCTTCACAGTTACCCAAAGCTAGTCGTTGTCCCCGTCCTGCTTCGGAGGCGGCCACCAGCACCTCATTGTCCTTGGCAGCCACACCTGGCCCCAGGACAATAACGGGCAGGTCCACGGCGGAGAGCACGGCGGCTACGTTTTTCTTGGCCTCCTGGGCGCCGGTGTTGCCATCCTCTGGATGGGCGCTTTTCAGGCTCAGTACAATGATGTCGGCCCCATACTCAGCGGCCTTTTTGGCCCAGGCGGCGGGGTCCTTCAGTACATCTCCCCAGGCGGAGACAAGATGAGGCGACCAATCTTTGGGCTGCTTGTCTTGGACTTCTATAGCCACTGCTGGGCGGTGTGGCATAGAGCCTTCAAATTTGAGGAAGGGGAGGGTATTTTCCCCACCCAGGGTGATGCTCTTGCGACCGCCAGCCCCCAGAGTGACCTGGTGCACCTTGCCGGTCCATTTTTCCACAGGCACTTCTACTACTGGCATGGCTGGACTCCTTTCTTTGACTTTGCTTCGTCTGGACAACATAGATGAGGGGGCTATCTTCTCAGCCCCCTCATTTACCAACTATCGCTTAGACGAGAGGATCCATGGTCAGTGCCGGATGTCCCTTGGACTCCAAGAACGGCAACAACTCATCTACAGTGGTAGCTACTGAGCCATCGGCTATCTTGTCAATAATGTCGGGTACCCCCTCGCGTTTGCAGACCTCCTTAAGATCTTCTGCCATCTCCTCCTTCAGATTCTTGGACATCCAGACAACTCGCTTGATGCCTCCCTCAGTAGAGATGAATTTCTTACTCAAGACATATATCTTGCCATGCCCCATCATACCTGGCGACTGCTGACCGCCGCCAGCCGTACCCATTAGACTGGTGAAGGTCATGCCGCAGGGGGTCATACTGTAGTCATCGCGGGAGACTATCATGAATCCGTTGGCCTCGGGAATGAGCACCATGACGCATTCGCAGCAGCCACAGGTAGTCAGAGGGGCATCCATTATGGAATACAGTGTGAAGCGGTTGATAGCCCTCTGTGAGTGGTCAAAGACGAACTTGTTGACCCCCTCCCATTCTCCCTTGACGACGTCTATTGCCTTTCCTTTGTGCACAGGCTGGTTGGGACCGGTGGGATTGATCTCGTTGGAGGCACGACAGTCAAGCCAGGAATAAGCACCACAGAGTCCCACCCGTTCCGGGTTGATGACGCACACATGCGTGGGGGCGAAAGACTGGCACAGAGTGCAGCTATAGAAGGTATCCACCGCCTCGTCGGTGAGGCCGGCGATACGGGCGTTCCTCTCCTGATAGACCTGGCGAGCCTTATCACGCAGTTCCTTTACTTTATCCGGCTCAGTATAAAGTGTTATCTGAATCTTGTCTACGATAGCGCCAAAGTGGTTATGGAAATTGGCGTGTAATATATCGCCAATATGCTTAATTTTGAAACCTTTGTTGGTTGCTGTTTTACCCATGCGTATCCAGGCGATATCGCGCTGTCCCGCATGCTGAACACCTTCGGCACCATTGACAAAGTGATGTATTTGCCGTTCCAGCACTGGCTCGAAGTCCTTCTGCATCTTTCGGCCAGCCACTTCTACTATTATAGCCAGAGGCACTTTAGTGGCATCGGGGAAAGAATCTAATTCAGGCCCAACAACTGTTATCTTACCATCCTCCACATCATCCATGTCCTTCATAGATAGCCACTCAAAGCACATGCCACCTTTGCCGCCAAACTCAATCCGCAGATTTTCTTTGCGTATTACCTCGCCCTCGAAAGCGGGGCCATAGGCCACTGGAATAGGCACCTTGGCGATTTTGACCTTAATGCCGCGGACCTCAATACAGCGTTGCACCAACCGCTCAGCCCGCTCCAGGTCATCCTTGCCTGGGATGTCATCAAAGGGCAGGCTTACTACGTGTTCATATCTAGTGATGCCGGTGACTAGTACGTTGGGGATAACGGTGTCCGCAATCACGGGGAAGCCGTAATTGATGGCCCCGGCGGCGGTAGCATATTTCAAGTCATCCACCGGACCCAAAGCCAGAGCAAAAGCGAAACAGCGGAACTTGTTATAGAGTAGGTTGGCTCTGGCATCGCCCGCCTTGAAGCCGCCGAAGCTGATGGCAGCCCGGGTAGCATAGCCCAGAGCATAGATGGCCGAGACGGTATCTGAGCCAAAGGACACCGTGAAGGTGTCATAGCCCAGTTCCACCCCTGATTCCAGGAGTTGGTCAACGATAGAGCGGCCATTGACATTTCCGCTTAAGAAAACTAGCTGTCCTTTGGACTGAAGCTCACGCACGATCTTGACAGCTACCTCATTGCTCTTGGCACAGCCAATTAGAGCGGCAAAACCGGGCATGCGGCCGTCCACCATCTGGATGCCCCAGGAGCGCATCTGGACGTCGTCAATGGGGCCATTGAACTTGTAGCCATTGCGCACCTCTGGCTGCTCCCCTTTGGCGAAGCGGATGCCTTCAATGATCTCCTCGGCGAAGAGGGTGGCCATGCCAGCATCCAGAGTCTCGCCCAAATAGGGAAGCCACAGGTTTTCATGGGGCAGAGGGGGAACCATAGCCTTGGCCCGCTGCAGGGGCAAAGCCAGGTCCTTGAGCTTCTCAACTTTGTGACCGGTGAGACCGTAGATTACCGGCAGGAAATAAACAGTAGTCGGAAAGACTATCGGCTTATCTGGCCCAAGCTCTTTCAAGGCCTGCTGCAACTGCTTATCTGCCTCAGCGACGATACCCTGAGCACCTCGGATTGCTGATGTAGCGATGAAACGCGACATTCTCGTTTACCTCCTGAGATAAAAGACGCTTTTAATACTTGCGGAAGTCTCCAGACATCGGTGCATCAATAGGATTGGTGGCGTTCATCCGTTCGGCCATGGCAAATGCCGGACTCTTGGATCCTGTTTCCTCCAGTTGAGGCTTGGGTACCGCCGCTCTCAAGACAGCCCCAGCCTTGGCCAAGCGCTCCTCGGTATCATGCACGCTGACCACTATACCGCCCACCAGTATGCCGAAGCGAAAATATTCGTAGGCTTCCGGGGTGATGCCCAGCGCCTCAGCTATAGCGGCGCCAGGATCAGCTTGCTTCAGGGCGGCCGCTAGAGGGCCGGTGCCAATAGCAGTGCCTACTTCGGGCAGGCTGGCTTGTGCACTGGCTGCCCCCTTGATCAGGGAATGCAGAACATGAGCCTCCTCAGTTTGACGCATCAGTACGCCAACTTCTTTGATGTCGAAGCCGTGTGTCTTTAGCTCCTTGATAGCCTTCTCAGCGTTCTTAGGGTCTCGGAATAGCTTAGCTATAGCCTTGGCCATAAGAAGACTCCTTTCTCACAACTGGCCAATTTGTTTCCAGTGTTGTCTATCTCAGTTGGGTCGCTTTGTGCCGCCAGATGGGTTGTCTGCCAAATAAAATGCCTCTACCCCAAATGTATCAGAGTAGAGGTTTCATCCAGTTTTGTAACGCAACAAAGATCATATGATATTGGCACAACCTTGATTTTCCTCACAAAGGTCTGCGTGTATTTTATCACAAACAAAAAGTGCAAGTCAACTCTATGTACGCTCCAGATTGGCCAGGCTCATCAAAAGTCTTTTGAGGCCAGCAGCTCCTTTGAAGGCAATGGTTACCTCCTGGTCATCGCTGATAGGCTGGCAGTTTATCACAATACCCTGGCCAAATTGCGCATGACGCACTTGCTCACCCGCTTTGAAGGCCGGCTCTGCCAATGGAGGTGGTGTAGCCGGGCTAGCATGGTAGACTGGTGTTTTGGCGTTCGCCCCGGCGGGCTGTGGAGAGGCTACCAGATGGTCTGGAATATCTTCCAGGAAGCGTGAGGGGTCGTTAGCCATGCTTGCCCCCATCAAGCTACGGCGGAAAGCACGCACCAGATAGAGGCGCTTCTTGGCTCGGGTTACTCCCACATAGCAGAGGCGCCGCTCTTCTTCCATCTGGGCCGGATCGTCGAAGGACCTTCTATGGGGCAAAACACCCTCTTCCAGTCCCACTATGAAGACAACTGGGAACTCCAGCCCCTTGGCCTGATGCAGGGTGATCAGGGTCGCCGCATTTGCTTTGGCATCGTAGTCATCTATGTCAGAGACCAGAGCCACCCCCTCTAGAAACGTGGTCAGAGCCTCCTGGGGTGGCAGATCTTCGTACTGGCTAGCCACCGTACGTAGCTCCAGGATATTGTCCCAACGGTCCTCACCATCTTCTTCAGCCAAAACATATTCTCGATAGCCAGTGCGTTTCAGTGTCTCATCGAGGAGTTCCACCAAGCCCAGTTTGTGGTTTTCTTCCATAAGCTCGTTGTGCAAGCTGAGAAAACTGAGCAGAGATTTGGCCATGCGTGGATTGAAGGGGTGTTTGGGCGGAGAGGTTGTTTCTGAACTTGCCTCCTGGTTAGCCAATACCTGCATGGCTGAGTAGAGAGGCACCCCCAAGGCTTGTGCCCAACGGCTGAGCTGCTCCAGACTGCGTTGCCCGATGTTGCGGGGCGGCACGTTGATGATGCGGGACAGGCTAATCGTGTCATAAGGGTTGTGGATAAGCTTGAGATAGGCGATAACATCTTTGATCTCACGCCGCGCATAGAAGCGGGTGGCCCCCACCAGCCGGTAGGGCAGGCCATACCGGATGAAGGCCTCCTCCAGCGCTCGGGATTGAGCGTTCGTACGGTACATCACGGCGCAGTCTTGAAGTCTGGCTATGCCTTGCTTTGCTAGCCGCTCTACCTCGCTGACAACAAAAAGAGCCTCCTCCTGTTCGTTGTAGGCCTCAAACACAATGACCTTATCCCCAGCTTCGTTTTCCGTCCACAGCCGTTTGCGCTTGCGCTGGCGGTTGGACGATATGATGCCGCTGGCCGTCTCCAAGATGGTCTGTGTGGAGCGATAGTTTTGTTCTAGCAAAACCACTTTGGCGTCAGGATAGTCCTTCTCGAAGTTGAGGATATTGCGCAAATCGGCAGCTCTCCAAGAATAGATGGACTGATCAGGGTCGCCTACCACGCAGATATTGTGATGCTTGGCAGCCAGTTGTTTGGCCAGCATATATTGGGCCACGTTGGTATCCTGGAATTCATCAATGAGTAGATGAAGGTAACGCTTCTGGTATTTGGCCAGCACCTTCTCCCGTTCCTGGAATAGCTGCACCGTCTTCATGAGTAGATCATCAAAGTCGAGCGCTTTGCTCTGTCTTAACCGTTCTTCATACCTCTCGTAGACCCGCTGCACCACCTCGTCAAAGTAGCTGCGCCGCTGCTTGGCATAATCCTGTGGTGTGAGAAGATGGCTCTTGGCATTGCTTATAGCTGACAGGACAGCACGAGGGACGAATTTCTTGGGGTCCAGGTCTAGCTCCTGGAGGATTTGTTTCACCAGATTTTGCTGGTCTTCCTCGTCATAGATTACGAAATGGCTGTCCAGCCCGATCTCAGCCCCATCTCGGCGCAATATCCTGGCGCAGATAGCGTGGAAAGTGCCCACGGTAAGCTCTTGAGCCGCCAGGCCCAGCAGTGTCTGTAGCCTTTCCTTCATCTCGTTGGCGGCTTTGTTGGTAAAAGTTACCGCCATAATGTGGCGAGGGTTGATGCCGCATTTCCTTATCAGGTAGGCCACTCTGTGGGTGATCACCCTGGTCTTGCCACTGCCCGGCCCGGCCAGAATGAGCAATGGCCCTTCTATTGCTTCCACCGCTTGGAGTTGAGCGGGATTAAGTCCGTCAAGAATATCCATGTCTTTGAGAAGAATTATAGCACCAGCCAGGAATAGCTTCCAAAAAGTTGAACACAATGCGGCCCGAAGGTTTTCCCCTTCGGGCCGCAATAAGGTTAGCCACTCAAAAAGACTAAGATTTCAATCCTAAACCCTGCCGCAGAGCCTCTAAGTCAAAATTCTGGGCCAGAAGCTGTCCCATTATATCCAGCTTTTCCTTCTGGTGAAAACGAGCCTGTTTGAGCAGTGCCTCGACTTGCTCTATGACGGCAAGATTGTCCGCCTGGGTCATTATAATGGGCACACCCTTGTTTTTGGCCTCAGCAGTAATGAAGGGCATGGGCGTCTTGCCGCCGGTGAGCACCAGGCAACGACTGGATGTCTGTAAGGCTGCCAGTTGCATATCGGCACGGTCACCGCGTATCAAGGCCGCTTTGTTGGCTTTGCGCCCGTAATAGAGAAGAGCATTATCAGAGGAATGCACCCCCATCATGAGGTTCTCCACTAGTCCACCGGAGTCCTTGACAGGGACTAGAGATTTCCCCCCAAGATGCTCAGCCAGCTCACTGACAGTCACAGTGGACAGGGAGCGATGCTGAGGAAGCACTCCCAGCACCTTTATCCCTTTCTTCTGCAGTTCGTAGGTAAGCGTTTCCTTAGCCTGTGCCAGCTTGCCCGATGGGGCGGCGTTTATCACCACGCCCAGGAGATGTTCTCTGAGCTTACTGGCTGCAACCTGGATATCAGCTACTGCCTCATCGCCGTATCGGGCTATTAGCAGTACTTTGGCTTTCAACAGCTCTATGAGCTTCAAAGAAGTCTGCGCCGCAGCACCGTCATTGCCCAGTCCCCCGATGCCTTCAATTATCACTATATCCTTACCTCGGGAAGCTATCTCATAAGCTGCCTGCACCTCCCGCTCAAAGTCGGCCGGACTGGCCGGGGCTTCATTGAGACTGAGGGGAGACAGTTGATCAACTGGTTCCTCAAGAGAAAGTACCCGCTTAAGGAAGGCAGTATCCTTATCAGGGGCCTGGCTGGCGCGCAGTGGCTTAAGATAGCCAACCTTTTTGCCCTTCCCCCGTAGCCATCTGCCGATGGCGGCGCAGAAAGCTGTTTTGCCTTGGGACTCAGCCACAGATGCTATATACAGAGGTGTCATGTTGTCTCCTTTACAGACAAACGACTGGCTACATGTTACCTTTGCTCATTTGGCTTTGTCAAGAGCCACTGCCATAGCCTGCAGACTGGCCAAAGGGGCAGCCTTCCAGCAGGGGACATTGCGGGCAGTCCGGGCGGCGCGCTGTGCACTGTCGCCGTCCATGCTCTATCAGAACCATATGAAAACGAAGGACGTCCTTGGGCGGCACCAAGCTCTCCAGGATGTCATGTGCACTCTCGGCCGAGGCTTTGGCTGATACCAGACCGAGGCGGCGAGCTACCCGGTAAACATGAGTATCCACAGGCAGCGCCGGCATGTCCAGGGAGAAGAGAAGCACACAGGCCGCCGTCTTAGGACCCACTCCGGGCAACCGCCTGAGCCAAGCCTTCGCCTCATCAAGGGGCATTCCCCTTAAAAAGTTAAGGTCAAGCTGTCCCCGTTGTCTCAGGATTTCGCTCAGGGCCTGCTTTATCCTCCTGGCCTTGATATGCTCCAGGCCGCCAGCACGGATGGCGTCCGCGATTTCTTCTGGCCTTGCTTCAGCCACCTGCTGCCAACCGGCAAACGCCTCCCGCAGTGCCCCAAATGCTGGCCGAGAATTGGCGTCAGAGGTATTTTGAGAAATGATAGTCAAAACAAGCTCCGATATGGGGTCTAGGCGGCTACGCTGCTGACGGCCATATTTCGCCTCCAGGCAGCGTATGATCTCGGCCACAGTCATGAGATTGTTTTCTCAGTCCTGATATTCTTCAAATGGCAGGTGTCGTTTACGAGAGCAGCTACAAGCATGTTATTTCGAACTTCGAGTATATTGATAGCGCCGTTGTCTTGCTCCACATTCCAGAAATGTGAAGTGTCAAGACCTAGGACATGCAAGACCAACAACTTGCACACCACCTTGTGGGAAACGACCACCATCGTCTCACCTGGATATTTGGCCAGCAGATCTTCCAGTGCCGTGGTCGCCCGTATTCTTATCTGGTCAAGGCTTTCCCCTTCGGGGAATATGACCAAATTAGGTTGTGTCCGCCACTGGTGGTACAAGGCTGGCTGTTCCGCAGCCACCTCGGCCGGGGTGCGGCCCTGCCACTGCCCGTAGTTAATATCGTTGAGGCCATCAAGCTGCTGAGTCTGCAGGCCCATGAGGTCAGCCACTGCCTGGGCGGTTTGCCAGGCACGTTTTAGCGGGCTGGAGAACAGATGGCTCACTGGCCAGTGGCCTACACGAGAAGCGATGGCCTGTGCCTGCATCAGCCCCACATCATCCAGGTCAAGGTCAATTTGCCCCCGGAACCTGTCCCCTTTATTCCAAACTGTCTGCCCATGCCTTATCAAAATAGCCCTGGTCAGACTTTCTTCCTGTTTTGACAATTATTGGTTTCCTCCCTCTAAGGTCTTCAACTGCTGGCGTGTGCCGATGGCTATGAGTTTGTCCCCGACCTCTATGACAGCATCAGGCGGCGGTGGTGCGATAATAGCGCCAGTCTTTTTCTTGATGGCTAGCAATCTGGCACCTTCCCCATGCTGGTAACACATGGCTGCAGTCGTGTTTATCAGAGGAGACTTTTCATCCACCTGAATATCCTCCAGGAGAAGGTCTTCCTGGCCCAGCCCTCCCATGAGCATATCCACTAACTCCACAGATGCCGGCCGCAGTGCCAGCAAGGCCATACGCCGCCCACCGATGCTGTGAGGCGATATTACTCTATCTGCCCCCACTTTACGTAGTTTGGGTTCGGTCTCGCCGCTGCTTGAGCGAGCCACGACGAAGATATCGGGGTGCAGCGAGCGAGCCGACAAGGTTATGAGGATATTCTCAGCGTCATCGCCGGTGGCTACCACGATACCTCTGGCTCGCTCTATGCCCGCCTCTTTTAGCACGGTGTCGCTGCTGGCGTCTCCTAAAACGCAGAGATAGCCCTCTGCCTCTGACTTCTTAATGGCAGCCTCATCACGATCAACCACCACGAATTTGACGCCCTCCTCCTTGAAACGGAGTGCCACCTCACGTCCCACTCGGTCATAGCCACACAAGACAAAATGGCCATGCAGTTGTCTTATTGTGTTCTCCATCCGTCGCCTCCATAACGTGCCCCGAAATTCTCCCTCTATGACATAACTCACTATGAGGGTCAAAGTATAAAGTGCCCCGCCCACGCCAACCACGATGAGCACCATGGTGAATATCTGGCCGCTCCTAGAAAGCTGTCCCACCTCACGGAAGCCCACGGTAGTTATCGTGATTACGGTCATGTAGAGGGAATCCAGGAATGACCAGTGCTCTATGGTCATGTAGCCGACCACGCCCATGACCACCACTAGCGCCAGTATGGAGATTGCCCTCAGCAGCCTGGATTCCAGTATCATCTTCTTGCCCTTATGATATTGTAACACAGCATACCGCCGACAGAACAACTGCCTGTGTACCAGGCAAAATTGACAACATTCAGACCTCCAATGTACACTTTATTTGGAACATTCTCATCTTTGGGAGGCGTTTATATTGATTGAGGAGCTTCGCTCAAAGCTAGCTGAGGCGCTCAAAGGCCAGCCGGCAGATTATGTTGAAATCCGTATTGAGGAGGCTGAGGCCACCCGCCTGCAATACCGGGGACGGGAACTGGAGGATGTCAGCCGCAGCAGCAGCCTGGGTGGCAATGTGCGGGCATTGGTCAAAGGTGGCTGGGGCTTTGTCTGCTTCAACGACCTGAATGACCTGCCGGGCCGGGTGGAGCTTGCCGTCAAGCAGGCACGTCTGGTGGGCAAAGAGACAAGCCAGCTTGCTCCGATGATCCCTGTAGTGGATTTTGTCGAGGCGCAGGTGATTAAGGATCCGGGCAAGCTAAGCCTTGCTCAGAAAAAAGAGCTTTTAGACCAGTATAATGAAATTATCTGGAGTGTGCCTCATATTCAGACCTCCGTTATTGGCTATGGGGATGGCCGCAAGAAGGTCATCTTCGCCAATTCAGAGGGGACTTATATAGAACAGGGTCGGGTGGACGTTATTCTGAGGTTAATGGCTCTGGCCAGAGACGGCTCTGAAATTCAGCAAGCCCATCTCAGCCTGGCTAGCCCGGGAGACTTCTCCCAAATGGAGGGTCTCCACCAAAAGGTGAGGGAGATGGCTGAGAAAGCGGTGGCCCTGCTTTCTGCCCCCAAAGTCAAAGGCGGTGACTATACCGTGGTACTGGACCCGGTGTTGGCTGGCGTATTTGCTCATGAGGCTTTTGGACATCTTTCAGAATCAGATTTTTTATATGAAAACGAGCGGATGAGGGAGATTATGGTGTTAGGGCGGCGTTTTGGTGGCTCTCACCTCAATATTGTGGATGGCGCTGCGGTCCCCGGTCTAAGGGGCAGCTACAAGTATGACGACGAGGGTGTGCCTGCTACCAAAACCTATCTTATCCGGGAGGGGGTGCTTAGCGGCCGCCTGCATTCTCGAGAGACGGCAGCAAAGATGGGGGAAAAGCCAACGGGCAATGCCCGTGCCCTGGACTATCACTATCCCCCTATTGTGCGTATGACAAATACCTATATCGAAGCAGGCTCGATCTCTTTCAATGATATGCTTAGCGACATAAAAGAGGGCATTTATGCCCGCAACTGGTATGGGGGCAGCACCAGTATGGAGATGTTCACCTTCTCCGCTGGAGAAGCCTATATGATCCGCAATGGCCGCCTGGCTGAACTGTTGCGCCCGGTGACGCTCACCGGAAACGTGTTTGCTACCATGGAGAATATCGACGCAATAGGTAACGACCTGGATATGAATCAGGGAGGTGGCTGTGGCAAGGGAGAGCAAGTTCCATTGCCAGTATCTGACGGCAGTCCTCATATCCGTATCAGGCATTGCCTGGTAGGGGGGAGATAGGTGGAAGAGATTCTCTCTTTAGCCAAGAAAGTAGCCGACCAGGCTGAAGTCTATTTTGCCTCTGCAAAAGAGACTCCAGTGAGCTTTGAGGCCAACAGGCTGAAGCAAATACGCACCAGGCAGAGCACGGCTGTCGCCCTGCGCCTTATCAAGGGAGGCAAACTGGGGTTTGCTGCCAGCAGCCGTCTGGACAACCCCCAGGCGCTGGTGGCTGCTGCTCTGGAGACTGCCCAGTTCGGAGCACAGGCCAAATTCGAGTTGCCTACTGCTCTAAACTACCCTCCGGTAGAGGTCTATGACCCCGAAGTGGAAAAAACGAGCCTGGAGCAGATGGTGCAGTTGGGTCAATCGCTGATTGACAAAGTGAGAGCGCATACTCCTGAACTCTTGTGCGATGCCCGCGTAAACAAAGCGGTGGTCTCCATCCAAATAGCCAACTCAAGGGGCGGATGTTCCAGGTATAAAAAGAGTCTGTTCAGTCTGGGACTGGATGGTAATCTGATCCGGGGCACCGATATCCTCTTTGTGGAAGAGAGTCAAAGTTCCTGTCATACCGTGTTCAAATACCAAGAGGTGGCGGAGAGCGTGATCAAACAACTAGAGCTGGCCAAAAACCTGGCCCAAGTAAACAGCGGAAACCTGCCTGTGGTCTTCACCCCCAGGGGGGTGGCTAACAGCCTGATGTCGCCATTGGCAGTCGCCTTCAATGGCAAATTGGTACTTCAAGGAGCTTCTCCACTGGGACAAAGGGGAGGTGAGTGTGTCTTTGATCCCAGGCTATCCTTGTGGGATGATGCCACCCAGCCCTTCCGACCTCATAGCAGCCCCTGCGATGATGAGGGAATACCCTGCCGGCGCTTGCCCCTTATTGAGCAGGGGGTGGTGTCTCATTTCTATTACGACCTGCAAACGGCTGGCCTGGCTAGTACAGAAAGTACAGGCCACGGCAGCCGCGCTGCCGGTGGCATTCCTATACCGATGGCTAGCGCCCTGATAGTAGATGAAGGTGACACCAGCTTTGAGAACATGGTTCGAGATATGAAAGAGGGGCTGGTAGTAGAGGTGCTAATGGGTGCTGAACAGGGCAATATCCTGGCCGGTGACTTCAGCGGCAATGTGCTGCTGGGCTATAAGGTGGAGCATGGAGAGTTCGTTGGGCGGGTAAAGGATACCATGGTCAGCGGCAACATTTACTCGGCCATGCGCCAACTAGCTGCGTTGGGCAACAAGGCAACATGGGTGGGGGCCGCCTTAAAGACACCGCCGCTCTATTTCCCCAGCTTGGCGGTGGCCAGCAAGAGCTAGAGGGAAAGGTGGCCATGAACCTGAAAGATTATCTTGATGAGCTTCTCGGCCAGAAGAAGCCTATCATGATGGCCAAGTTGGCTAAGCTTGCAAATCTGGGGTCTGCTGATATAAAGCTGTTCACTGAAAAGTGGAACTCTGCCACGGTGGAGCGACGCCGTCAGGTCATATCTGGACTGGCAGAGCTGGCCGAAACCAATCCGGAACTTGATTTCGATCAAATATTCCAAACCTGCCTGTACGATCCCGACCCTATGGTTAGACTCAAGGCGGTGGAGAGTCTGACGGAATGCGAAGACTACCAGCTGATTGACGCGATGGCTGGCCTGCTCAAAGAGGATAGCTCCACCGCAGTGCGGGAGTCGGCGGCCACTGTACTGGGCGGTTTTGCCCTCCTGGCTGAGCTAAACAAGCTGCCTAGTCATTACGCTACCAAGGTAGAGCAAGCATTGCTGGCGGCTATTGATGCTACGGCCACGGATAGTGAGGTGAGGCGCCGGGCTATAGAGGCCATCGCACCTCTTAGCCTGCCCCAAGTGAAGGAGATCATTTCCAAAGCCTATCGCAATGGTGACCTCAAGACCCGCAGCAGCGCCCTGTATGCCATGGGCTGCAATTGTGACCCGCAGTGGCTACCCATACTGCTTGCCGAGTTGAATAGCAGTGAGCCAGCACTGCGTTTTGAAGCAGCTCAAGCCTGCGGTGAGATTGGTGATGAGCAAGCGGTATCCAGCCTCATCAAACTGCTTGGTGATGATGACACGGAGGTCAGGCTGGCTGCTATCGTTGCCCTGGGTGAAATAGGTGGCAGAGAAGCTAAAAATGCTTTACAAGGCTGTCTGGAGCATCCTGACCCTGCCACACAAGAAGCAGTTGAAGAGGCCCTGGCTGTGCTGGAGCTCTACCAAGAGCCTATTTCATTCCCTCACTGAGGAGCATTGTGATTTGGCCAAGTTGCCTGTGGAGTGGGTATCTCTGACAGAGGCCTATCGGCGAATGAGCTACAAGAACGAAATTGAAATGGTGCGACGGGCGGTGGCTCTGTTCTGTGGAGTATAGTCATGATCCAGGGACAAAGGGTAAGATTGCGCCCTAAGAGGATAGGCGACCTGGTCAATGACTATGCATGGCGATGTGATACGGGACTGGCCCTCTTTGATGCCAGACTCCCGCTGACTACACCCTTCTCCGACTTCCTGGCAAGCTACATCCAGGAGTTGAATCCTTCGGCCGACAGTTGTCGTTTTGCTATTGAAACGTACGAAGGCAAACAGATCGGCAACTGTATGTATTTTAACCTTGACCAAAACATGGGCCAGGTGGAAATAGGCGTTATGATTGGGGACAGAAGTTACTGGAACCAGGGCTACGGTGTTGAGGCTATCAATGCTCTGCTGGATCATGTCTTCAAATCTCTCAGTGTTACGAAGGTTTACTTGCATACCTTGAACTGGAACCTCAGGGCACAGTATTGTTTTGCCAAATGCGGCTTTTCTCCGTGTGGCTTCATACTCAGGGACGGACACAGCTTTATACGCATGGAGATAACACACAGTCGCTGGCAGACACATCTTGACTCAAAGAAAGAGAGCTGAGCCTATGGCTCAGCTCTCCATTAACCATGATACCACACTTGGTTTAGGCTATTTTTTCTCCGCTGGTGCTATGTTGACTACGCCGGTGGCTAAGCTGGTTGGAATAATGGACTTCAGCTCGTCCAGTGTCCACATACCTTCCTTGTAGATAGCCCTGGCCTCGATAGGATCGGAGAAGATGGAGATCTTTCCTCCATAGGCACCGAACACCTGACCATTGAAAACTCCGGCAGTGGGATCGTCAGTGCACAGGTAGACGACAATAGGAGGTATGTACTCTGGCCCCTTCATCGCCATGAAGCCTTCGAAGGTCTCTTTAGTTATAATGCCTGCTGCCATTCTTTTCTTCATGCCTTCTACTACACCAGGATCCATGGTCATTCTGGTGGATGCCTGTGGAGCAATAGAATTTGCGGTCACATTATAGCGTCCAAGCTCACGGGCCATGGCCTTGGTGAAGCTGACAATGCCGCCCTTGGATGTCCCGTAGTTGCACTGGCCCATGGTGCCCAGCCAGGCCACCGAGGTAAAGGTAATGATGCGGCCGAAGCGCTGCTCCCTGAATATCGGTGCGGCATGCCGAACCACATTGAAAGTGCCGTAGACGTGCACTTTGAGCACAGCATCCCAGTCTTCCGCTGGCATATTGAACACCATTTTTTCCCTCAGGATGCCAGCGCAGCAAACCGTTATGTGCACAGAGCCAAACGCGTTCACGCAGGTCTTGATGATTTTCTCGGCAGCGTTAAAATCAGCCACCGAGTCGTAGCTAGGTACTGCAGTGCCGCCTCTCTTTTTAATCTCGGCAACCACCTGATCAGCAGGGGCTGCCTGCCCACCCTCACCTCCCCGGCCCACACCGGGGTCGCAGACCACTACACCTGCACCCTCAGCGGCCAGCGCAAGTGCAACTTCCCTGCCCAGCCCACCACCCGCTCCGGTGACCACTGCTCCTTTGCCCTTTAATGCGTCGCCCATTTTTATTGCCTCCTTTTTGAGTGTGTCTTTTTATAATTTGTGGCTACTTCTTTTTGCGCGCAGGGAGAGCCACCACAGCACTGCCAGGGGTGGTTGTCTCCCCCTTGTCATTCTCCAACCAAATGTCGCACTCTACCAGATTTTCGCCGTCCTTGGCATATTTCTTGGTTACCTTTCCCTTGCAAGTGAGCACTGAACAAGGTGAGTCCATACCACGGTAATTGCAGGTGAGCTTCCTGAGAACTCCCAGGTCGCCGATCCAGTTGGTCATCAAATTGCCCAGATAGGCAGCCTTAAGACGACCGTGGACTATGACGCCGGGAAGCTTGCCGGCCAGAGCGAAATCTTTGTCATAATGAATAGGGTAATAGTCCTCGCTGGCTCCGGCCCATTTGACCAGGGTAGTCGTAGTGGGATGTTTGCTTATAGGTGTTACCTCCGTGCCCACCTCTACGTCTTCAAAGTAAAGCTGCTTTGCCATAGCCTCGTCTCCTTCTTAATACCAGATGCCAGTGGAGGTAGTCTTGGCCACGAGTTCGTCTTTCTGGTTGGTATGGCTTATCTCCCACACAAGGAAAAGCATAGTGCCCATGCGGCCTTCACGCGACTTTATATCGACCAACTTGGCTACACTGGTGATGGTATCACCCACCTTAAACGTTTTGAAGAAGTCCCATGTAGCTCCGCCATCCAAGCCACGAGTGAATTTGTGTGGTGGCGTGGGGCGGTTCCCCCCACCGGACAACATGGAGCAGCACAACATCTGGGGGGGTGCTACCAGACCGCCATACTTCGACTTCTTGGCATGCTCTTCATCCTGCCACAGAGGATTATCATCATCAGTAGCTATAGCAAATTTTCGCACCATAAACTTCTCGATGGGTATCACTGTTGGTGCGCTCTCCCTGCCAATCCATTTTTTCATTTCCTCGGTAACTGCCGCATTTTCGGCCATAGGTTGACCTCCTTCTGGTTTAGCTTGTTGACATGGGCTTTTGTCTGTGCCTCACCTCCATAACATAGAGTAGTATGTTGCCTGCGAGGGCCACAGCCCAGAGCTCTCTTGCGATTGCAGCTCACCGTTTGCCTGTAGTAATGTAGCCAACAAATTCTACCTTCTCCGGCTGAACCTTGTCAAGCGCAGTCCGCTGCTAGATACCTTTGCCTACTTCGGGTATAATACAAATTGGCTATTTCATAGGGGGACGGCAATGAAGCTTGCTATTACCGGTAAGGGAGGCGTTGGGAAGACCACCCTGGCTAGCTTGCTGGTTAGAGTGTGTGCTGCCGAGGGCAACACTGTGTTGGCTATAGATGCCAACCCAGATGCGAACCTGGCAGCGGCGGTGGGCATTCCGGCTGATGAGGTCAGCCGTATCACACCCATCGCTGAGCTCCACGATCTCATTGAGGAACGCACCGGCGCCAAGCCAGGCAGCTTTGGTGGCCAGTTTAAGCTTAACCCCAGGGTGGACGATATACCAGAGCGCTTCTCTGCCCGCAAAGACCACATCAGGCTGTTGGTTTTGGGCACAGTCAAGAAGGGCGGCAGCGGCTGCATTTGCCCGGAGAGCGCTGTGCTGCGCAGCCTGATGGCTCACCTCTTGCTGAGAAGGTCAGAGGTGGTCATCCTGGATATGGACGCTGGCCTGGAACATTTGGGCCGAGCCACTGCACAGGGTGTGGATGCTTTCATCATGGTGGTGGAGCCGGGGCAGCGCAGCATTCAGACAGCCCAGGCTATCAATCATCTGGCCAAGGATATCGGTATCACCAAGTGTTACGCAGTTGGATCCAAGACTCATGATGACTCTGAACGGCAGTTCATCAAGGATAACCTGCCCGATTTTGAGGTATTGGGCTTTATCAATTTCAACCCTCAGATAGCTGAGGCTGACCGTCTCGGCCAAAGCGTCTACGATACCGCACCACAGGCAGCCCAGGAGGCCAGGCAAATCAAACTGAGACTCGACTCACTCTTATCAGGCAAGAAGAAATCCAGCTAACAAGGAGGAAATTGGTTTTGGATAAGAAGACGGTGGCTGATGTAGACATCAGAAGCAAACGGGTGCTGGTGCGGGTGGACTTCAATGTCCCTCAAGATAGTTTAGGCAACATAGCAGATGATACTCGCATACGGGCATCACTGCCCACCATCAACTACCTTGTCCAGCACCAGGCCAAGATCATCCTCTGCTCCCATTTGGGGAGGCCTAAAGGCAGAGAGCCCAGCCTCAGCCTGGCTCCGGTTGCCCATCGTCTTTCCCAACTCATGGGACGACCAGTGCTAATGGCTAGCGATTGTGTCGGACCTGAGGTTCAGGAGATGGCCAAGAACCTCAAAGAGGGTGAGGTGTTGTTACTGGAGAACCTACGTTTCCACCCAGAGGAGGAGAAGAACGACCCCGCGTTCGCCCGCTCGCTGGCCAGCCTGGCCGAGGTCTTTGTCAATGATGCCTTCGGCACTACCCACCGTGCCCATGCCTCTACAGTGGGCATACCACATTACCTGCAGGCAGTGGCTGGATTCTTGTTGCAGAAGGAAATTGACACTATGGGTCGGGCCTTGACTGACCCCAAGCGCCCCCTGGCTGCTATCATCGGGGGGGCTAAGGTAAGTGACAAAGTCGCCGTGCTGAATAATATCGTAGAGAAGGTCGATTTGCTGCTCATAGGCGGTGGCATGGCCTCCACGTTTCTCAAAGCACAGGGTTATCAGGTGGGACAGTCAAAGGTTGAGGAGGATAAGCTGGAGGTTTGCCGCAGTATCATAAAACGAGCGGAGCAGCGTGGCATTCTGTTGCTCCTCCCTGAAGATGTGTTGGTGTCACCTGGTTTGGATAGTGGTAAGGGAGCTAAAGTGGTCATGGCGAGCCAGGTGCCGCCTGATATGAAGATGGTTGACATCGGGCCCAAAACTCTGGAGCACTTCGCTCAGGAGCTGAGTAAAGCCAAGACAGTTATCTGGAACGGCCCTTTGGGAGTCTTTGAGGTAGAAGAGTTTTCCCATGGCACTAAAGGTATAGTCAAAGTGTTAGCCGGCCTCAAAGCCATCACTATCATCGGCGGCGGCTCCACTGCTGAAGTGGTGGAGGAAATGGGTATGGCGGACAGTATGAGCCACGTCTCCACCGGCGGAGGTGCTTCTCTGGAATTCATGGAAGGCAAGACATTGCCCGGAGTTGCTGTGCTGCTGGACAAGGAGGGGTAAGCATGCGTCTACCTATTATAGCCGGCAACTGGAAGATGAATACCACTCTGAAAGAGGCGGTCGCCCTGGTCAGAGAGATGCGGGATAAGCTGGAATCTATCAAAGGGGCGGAGAAGGTGGTCTGCCCTCCATTTATCTCTCTGGCGGCGGTGGCTGACCTGCTCAAGAACTCGTCCACCCAGCTTGGTGCCCAGAACATGTACTTTGAGGAGAAAGGCGCTTATACCGGGGAAATATCACCCGCAATGCTGGCCGGTCTGTGCCAGTTTGTCATTCTGGGACACTCAGAGCGCCGACATATCTTCGGCGAGAGCAACGAGTTGGTCAACAAAAAGGTGAAGGCAGCGCTAAAAGCCGGTCTCAAGCCAATTATCTGTGTGGGTGAGACTCTGGAGCAGCGGGAAGCCGGCCGGACCGAGGATGTGGTTACCACTCAGACTAAGGGCGCTCTGGATGGCATAGCGGCCAGCGCTGATATAGTTATCGCCTATGAGCCAGTCTGGGCCATCGGCACCGGCAGAGCTGCCAGCGGCGAGGCTGCCAACGCTACCATAGCGATTATCCGCCAGACTCTGGTTAGGTTATACGGCAGCAATATAGCCCAGGCCAGGCGCATCCAGTACGGAGGCAGCGTCACCGCTCAGAATATCGCTGAGTTCCTGAAGCAACCAGAAATAGACGGTGCCCTGGTAGGTGGGGCCAGTCTTAAGGCCGATGAGTTTGTCAGCATGGTGGAGCAGGCAGCGGCTATTAAAGGGGGGAGATGAGGTCTTTAGTTGCCATTATAGGGCCTACCGCCATAGGCAAAAGCGAACTGGCCCTGGCTCTGGCTGAAAAGTGCGGTGGGGAGATAGTAAGCGCTGACAGCCGCCAGGTCTACCGCTTCATGGATATCGGCACTGCCAAGCCCGGTTCCCAGCAGCAGATACTGGCACCTCATCACTTAATAGACCTCATAGACCCGAATCAGGAGTTCAGCCTGGCGCTATATCAAAAACTGGCCATTCAGACTATTGAGGCCATCCTGGAAAGGGAACATTTGCCTTTGCTGGTGGGCGGCAGCGGTCTCTATGTGTGGTCAGTGTTGGAGGGTTGGAAGATACCTGAAGTGCCGCCAGACCAGGCTCTACGACGCCACCTGGAGTCTCGTGCGCAAAGCGAAGGAGGCCTGAGCCTTTATCAGGAGCTTCAGGCGCTCGACCCAGAGGCGGCCCGGCAAATTGACTGGCGTAATTTGCGGCGGGTAATCCGTGCTCTGGAAGTCTGCCAGGCGACTGGTATTCCCTTCTCCCAATTGCAGAATAAACAGCCGCCCGATTTCAATACCATTATCATAGGGCTGACGACAGACAGGAATGACCTCTATCGCCGCATTGACCTGCGGGTGGACAGAATGATTGAGCAGGGACTGGTGGCCGAGGTGAAGGAGCTATTCACAAGAGGCTATCGGCTTGATTTGCCTGCTATGTCCAGCCTGGGCTATCGGCAGATAGGGCTGTTTCTGGAAGGCAGGCTGACTCTGGACGAGGCCATCCAGCAGATTAAATTTGAGACCCACCGCTTTGCCCGCCATCAGTACGCCTGGTTCCGCTCCAATGACGAGCGGATTCACTGGTTCGATGTCAGGCAAGATTTTATATCTCAAGCAATCGAGCTTGTGAAAGATTGCCTACGGCAAGCTGAAGGAGCCAGAATATAACTAGAGTCATCTGGAAGGAGGCGAAACGAAGATGTCGAAGCAGCTTCAAGATGTGGTAGAAAACAAAGCACGAAGAATGTTGGGCAATCCAGAATGGGTGAACTATGGTCAAAGTTTTGCTAAAGAGTTAGGTTTGGAGAAGGCTTTTCAGGCTGGGGCAATAGATGCAATGATCTTCGATATGGCGTCTGCAATAGGTGAGAGGATTCCATCACGCGATGATAGGAAGAAGCTCATAAAAAAGCTTCTTGGTAGTCCATAAGCATAAAAGCGGGATTATATACTTGACAAAGGATGGCGAAGTGGTAGAATAGGGGCATGGGAATACTCATTGGGTTTGGTTGCGAACTTATTTTCTTTATCCTTCAGGAAACAGTGAAGACTATGCCAGCATTTATTGCAGTAATCGGTTATGTAGTTGGTGGCATATTGATATTGGTGGGTATTATCGGTTTTTGGAGGCGAAGGAAAAGGCCAGAAGTTGCAAAACGACCAGATGAACTAGATGTGCTTAAAGTGGAACGTGATAAAATCACACAAGAGCGTCCAGCCGCAATTAAAAACAGCGGCACAATAAGAGTCGGAGGTAATACTGAGGTAAATGTAAAGGGGAACGCGAATGGAATACGAAACACAGATGGTGGAACTTTTGAAACGGATGGTCAATTAAAAGTCAACAAAGAGGAACAGCAGGGCGATGATCTCAAGCGTGCCTAATTGCAGACCTTTATGCTTGGGAATGCATCTTCGAGACTAGTTTCTCATAAGGTAGGTTCTGAGACTTGATTAGCTTTAGCAATGTATCTCTGAATAGGTATGGGTTCTGTCGGTTGTTGAACCGCCATTCCAACTCGTCAAGGTAGGCGTCAAGATGCTTTTTGCTAACCTGATGATAGGAGCCGACAATAGAGCGTTTGAGAAGGCTCCAGATGTTCTCAACGGAGTTGGTATGGACATCACCCTTCACCCACTCGTCAGCACTATGGTTGACCGTCTCGTGCTGGACAGCTTCGCTTTTTATTCCCTGATAGGCTGGCCATTCATCGGTATAGACGGTATCCGGTGCGGCATGGCCGTGGATAAACTTGTGGAGCGTCTCTTTGTCAGCGTGTTCTATAACGTCAAGCGTAGCATCGCCACCACGCTCAATAGCGCCTACCACAAGGGCCTTATTACCTTTGTAGCCATGTCCCATGCCTTCTGTCTTGCCACCCACATAGGTCTCATCAACCTCAATAGTGCCAAGCAAAGGTTCAATGGCAGCATCGGTCATGGCAGCCCTTATCCGGTGGCACAGATACCAGGCTGTTTTGTAAGATACACCCAATGTGCGCTTCATCTGATTGGCCGAGATACCCTTTCTAGACTCTACCATGAGATAGACGGCGGCAAACCACTTCCACAAGGGAAGATGTGTATCCTTGAATATCGTTCCAGCGATAACGGAGAATTGATAACTGCATGATCTACATTCAAAAATATGGTATTTTTCAACTCTTGATATGCCCTTTGAGCCACAACGGGGACACACTATGCCATCAGGGAAGCGCAGCTCCTCAAGATAGGTTCGACAAGCATCTTCGTTGTGGTATCGCTCTACCAGGCTTATCAGGTTTATCTCTTGCTTTGTCCCATTCTTTTTTACCATCGGAGGTCTCCCTTGCCTAGAAAACCTAAGCGTGCAATTGATTTGACAACTGAGGAGGCTATCAACAGGCTATTCCCTAAAAAGGCAGTTAAAATATTGAAGGAAATCGCTCATGGAAAAGACTCCAAATCAGCTTCATTACCTAAAGTATAACATAGATTCAAAACTTTGTCAAGTATATAATCCCGCATAAAAGCTAAACCATGAAATTCGTTAAACTTCAGGCCAGCGGCAACGATTTTGTGCTCGTTGACGCCCGCTCTCAGCAGCGGGACTGGGCTATTCTGGCCCGGTCTATGTGCCATCGCCACCTGGGCGTGGGCGCTGACGGGCTTTTATTGTTGCTTGGCTCAAAGTTGGCTGACTTCCGCATGCGTATATTCAACTCGGACGGCTCCGAGGCCGAGGCCTGCGGCAATGGCCTGAGGTGCTTCGTTAAATATTTGCTTGACAACGGTCTGGCACCTAAGAAGGAAATCGCTATTGAAACACTGGCCGGCATCAGAAAAGCCATTGTGTTAAATGCAGCGGGGCGATCAGGGCTGATAAAGGTAAGCATGGGGCAACCCGGGTTGAAGTCCGCTGATATTCCACTGTCCCGAGAGCAGGGCATCGCCAAATTACTTGACATAACTCCGATAATAGATTATCCTTTACGCGTGGCTGGCAGCGAGTTGCATCTGACTTTCGTCTCTATGGGCAACCCGCACGCCGTCTGCTTTATCAGCCAGCCGGTTGACGATTTCCCTCTGCTTGAGCTTGGCCACCAGGTGGAGCACCACCCTCTTTTCCCCCAGCGCACTAATTTTGAGGTGGTCAATATTATAAACAGGGGACATGCCAGGGCCAGGGTGTGGGAGCGAGGAGTGGGAGAGACTATGGCCTGCGGCAGTGGAGCCTGCGCTATTGCTGTGGCCGCCCGTCTCCGGGGCTACATCGATGACCATGTAGAGATAGCCCTGCCCGGTGGAGGTCTGGGCGTGGATTGGGATGGACAGGGCGAGGTGCTGCTCAGCGGTCTCGCCGAGACGGTGTTCACAGGAGATTGGCCCGAGGAGAGTTCAAATTGAAGTTTTCCAAACGCATTGAGAAGCTGCCACCCTATTTGTTCGTAGAGATCAGCCGCAAGATAGCCCAAAAGAAGGCACGCGGCGAGGATGTGGTCAGCTTCGGCATCGGCGATCCAGACATACCCACCCCTGAACACATAATCGAGCGTCTCTGCCAGGCTGCCCACAACCCGGCCAACCATCGCTATCCAGAGACCAAGGGGCTGCCTGAGCTACGCCGTGCTATCGCAGGGTGGTATCAGAAGCGGTTTAACGTTACCCTCGACCCTGAGAAAGAGGTGTTGCCACTTATCGGCTCCAAGGAGGGCATAGGACACATAGCCCTGTGCTTCATTGACCCTGGTGACCTGGCTCTGGTGCCTGACCCAGGGTACCCGGTCTATGCCATAGGCACCATGTTTGCCGGTGGTGAGTCCTACAATTTGCCCTTAAAAGAAGAAAATGACTTTTTGCCCGACCTGAAGTCTATCCCTGATGCGGTAGCACGCAGGGCCAAACTATTGTGGCTTAACTATCCCAATAATCCCACCGCCGCAGTAGCTGAGGCCGATTTCTTTGAGCAGGCGGTGGCCTTCGCACGCAAATACGGTCTGGCGGTCTGCCACGATGGTCCTTATAGTGAGGTGGCCTTTGATGGCTACCGCCCTGTGAGCTTCATGCAAATACCTGGGGCCAAAGAGGTGGGCATAGAGTTTCACTCCCTCTCCAAAAGCTATAACATGACTGGCTGGCGTATAGGCATGGCAGTAGGCAATGCCCGGATGATTGACGCTCTGATGAGATTGAAGTCCAACCTGGACTCAGGTATCCCCCAGGCCATCCAACTGGCTGCTATCGCCGCCCTAAATGGCCCTCAAGATTGTATTGAGGAGCACAATAGGATTTATCAACAGCGCCGTGACCTGATGCTGGAAACCCTGCGCTATATCGGCCTAAAGGCCAGGCCACCCCGGGCGAGCCTTTATGTCTGGGCCAGGCTTCCCAGGGGACAGAAATCACTGAAATTCGCCGCCCGGCTGTTGGATGAGGCCGGGGTAGTGGTCACGCCGGGGGTGGGTTATGGCCCCAGCGGTGACGGTTACATTCGCCTTTCCCTGACCACGCCGGATGCGCAGCTCAAGGAGGGGCTGGCCCGGCTGAGAGCCTGGCATGACAGGAAGCCTGCCAGGCGGTCTTTGTTGACATAATAAATTGACATAAACAGGAGAAAAAGATCACCAAGACCACTGTAGGCACTAGGGCACACGAGAGGGCTTTCCTGGTGGCGGTAGAGAGCAAACGGACTAGCGGAGATAGCTGGTCGGCTCAAAGCTCGTTATCAGAGCTAGCCCAGCTTGCTGCCACCGCCGGCGCGGAGGTGGTGGGCACAATGGTGCAGCGGCTGGACCACCCCTCTCCTGGTCACTACATAGGAGAGGGCAAGCTCAAGGAGCTTGCCGCTCTGAAGTCTCGCTATGATCTGGTCATCCTCGATGATGAGCTCAGCCCATCGCAGCAGCGGAATCTGGAAGATGCCCTCAAAGTAAAGGTGATAGACCGCACTGCCCTGATACTGGACATCTTCGGACGGCGCGCCAAGACCAGAGAAGGTCAGCTTCAGGTGGAGCTGGCACAGCATCAATACCTTTTGCCCCGTCTGGCTGGACAGTGGAGCCACTTGGAGCGCCTGGGGGCCGGCATCGGCACCAGGGGGCCAGGCGAAGCCCAGATAGAAACTGACCGACGCCTCATACGAGATAGGATCAAGCGGCTCAAGGCGAAAATAGACCAGGTGCGCCAGCATCGTGCTCTGTACCGCCGTCAGCGCCAGAAAAGCGGCATTCCTGTGGTGTCCCTGGTGGGCTATACCAACGCTGGCAAAAGCACCCTGTTCAACGCCCTGAGCCACGCTGATGTACTGGTTGAAGACAAGCTTTTTGCCACTCTAGACCCCACTACACGGCGTCTGATGCTGCCTGACAAGCGTCAGGTGCTACTCACCGACACAGTAGGATTTATCCAGAAACTGCCACTGACTGTAGTGGCCGCTTTCCGGGCTACTCTGGAGGAACTGGAGGAGGCTGACCTGCTAATACATGTGGTAGACATAACACACGCTAATGCTGTGCAGCAGAGCCACACGGTAGAGAAAACGCTCCAGGAACTTGGCCTGGGAGACAAGCCTATCACTGTGGCGTTGAACAAAATAGACCTGCTACCTGGAATGGAGGGGACAGGCTCATGTGGGGAGGCAGAAGTATATGTCCGCCAGTATACCGACAATGTTCCTGAGGGCGTGGTGCTCGTCTCAGCGGTGAAGGGCTGGGGATTACCTCAGCTTCTTGACCTAATAGCCAGCAAATTGACCGAACTGAGCCAGATCAAGACTGCTGCCAGGCGGGTTTCCGAGGCCGAATGATTGGAGCCTGATTGTTATCCAAACGTGTTGGGTCGCACAATGTACCTTATGTCAATGCCATAAATACGATTCTGGATTATACCTTATTTGACTGAGCCAGGCAATACTGATAAACTAGGTTGTGTCTTCAAATAACCGCATTATTATGAGCCTTTTTTAACCGGACTGCTCAAGGAGGGTCATGTCGTATGTTAGGAATCACGTCCTACGGTGCCTATATCCCCCTGCATAGACTAAGCCGGGCTGAACTGGGGAGGGCCTGGGGAGGTGGTGCCTCCCCAGGCGAAAAAGCGGTGGCCAACTATGATGAAGATACTATCACCATGGCTGTGGCCGCCGGCATTGATTGTCTGGCTAACTTTGACCGTCAGCAGGTGGATCGACTTTTCCTGTCAACTACCACGTCGCCCTACAAGGAGAAACAGGCAGCCGCTGTAGTGGCTGCTGCCCTTGACCTCCGCCGGGATATAATGTCCAGTGACCTCACCAACTCTCTGAGGTCGGGGAGCATTGCCCTGAAGCTGGCCCTGGACAGCGTTAAGGCTGGCTCAGCCAAGCGGGTGCTGATAACCGCAGCCGATTGCCGCCTGGGTTATCCCCAGTCTGAGTTTGAGCAGAACTTCGGCGATGGTGCAGCTTCACTCATAATAGGCGATTCTAACCCCATCGCCATGGTGGAGGCCAGCCATAGCCATACCAATGAGTTTGTTGACCTGTGGAGGATTGAGGAGGACAACTATGTCCGCTCCTGGGAAGACCGCTTCATATACAGCGAGGGTTACCAGAGCAACGTTCAGGAGGCGGTGACTGCCCTGTTGAAGCAGCAAAAGCTCACTCCTAAGGACTTCACCAAGGCTGTGATCTATGCCCCGGATGGTCGCCGTCACGCCGAGATTGTGCGTGCCCTGGGCTTTGATCCCAAGTCCCAGGTGCAGGATCCCCTGTTTAACTCGGTTGGCAGTACAGGCGCTGCCCTGGGACTGATGATGCTAGTGGCCACCCTGGAGACATCCAAGCCCGGCGACCGTATCCTGTTCGTCAACTACGGTGATGGTGCTGATGCCTTCATCCTTAAGGTGACTGAGGAGATAGAGAAGGCCAGGCAGCATCGGGGTATCAAAGGCCATCTGGCCTCCAAGAGGCTTGTGCCCAACTATGAAAAGTATCTCAGAGTGCGGCAGATACTGGCTATGGAGGCAGCCCGCCGCCCTGCTGATATGACTTCGGCGGTGATGCTCTGGCGGGACCGCAAAATGCTCTTTGGCCTATATGGTGTCAAATGCAAGGCCTGTGGCCGTGTCCAGTTCCCACCTCAGCGCGTATGTGTCGCCTGCAAGACCAAGGACAAGTTTGAGGATATACGCCTTTCGGACAAGAAGGGAACGGTATTCACCTTCTGTAGAGACAACCTGGCCCCTACAGCAGACCCGCCCCTGGTCAAAGCCATTGTGGACTTTGAGGTTGGGGGCAGGATAAGTTGCCACATGACAGACCGCGACCCGGAGGCAGTTAAAATCGGTATGCCTGTGGAGATGACTTTCCGCAGGATACACGATGCCGCTGGCATTCACAACTATTTCTGGAAAGCAAGACCGATAAGATAGGGAGAAACTGAAAATGGGCAGCATCAAAGACAAATGCGCCATAATTGGCATGGGATGCACCAAGTTCGGGGAGCGCTGGGATACCAGCATTAATGACCTCATTGTTGAGGCCGCTTATGAGGCCTTTGAGGACGCTGGCATAGCCCCATCCGATGTCCAGGCTGGCTGGGTCGGCTATACCAGTTCCAGCCGCACCGGAGAGACTCTATCCCGCCCGCTCAAGCTGGATTACATCCCTGTCACCCATGTGGAGAATGCCTGTGGCTCTGGCATGGAGACTATTAGGGGAGCCGCCTATGCTGTGGCAGCCGGTGTCTATGACATAGCGCTGGCCCTGGGGGTGGAGAAACTCAAGGACTCCGGGCTGGCTGGCCTACCGACACCCGGTGGTCTGGGATTCTGGCACCCGGTGGCTGATTCGGCTATCACCGCCCCTGCTCTCTATGCTCTGGCCGCCACCCGCTATTTCTATACCTACGGCATTGAGCCTCAGAAGGGCAAGGAGATTCTGGCCAAGATAGCGGTGAAAAATCACTACAATGGCTCAATGTCACCCAAGGCGCACTTCCAGAGGGCGGTAACCCTGGAGCAGGTTATGAATGCGCCTCTGGTAGCCTGGCCGCTGGGGCTGTTCGATTGTTGTCCCACTACAGACGGTGCTGCGGCTGCCATCATTTGTCGGGCTGACTTGGCCAAGAAGTTCCGCAGTGACTACGTCCTGATAAAGGGTATAGGCCTGGCTATTGGCCCGGGCACTGGCTCTATGGATACTGACTATGACTTTACTCACTGGGAGGAGACTGAACGTGCTGCTCGCCAGGCTTATGCTGAGGCGGGCATCAAGAATCCCCGCAAGGAAGTCAGCCTGGCCAGCGTGCATGATTGCTTCACCATCAGCGAGTTGATAATCTATGAAGGCCTGGGTCTCTGTCGCAAAGGTGAAGCGCGGCATGAGGTTGATGCAGGCACATTCAACCTTAATGGGGAGCTGCCGATCAATAGCGATGGTGGCCTCAAGTCCTTTGGCCACCCTGTGGGCGCTAGTGGTGTAAGAAAGGTCTACGAGCTTTATAAACAGATACAAGGTAAAGCCCAATTGCCCCAGCGTCAGCTCAAGAATGCAAAGCTGGGCATGGCACATAGCCAGGGCGGTCATCCCGGCGCTTTCCACTGTATATTAACAGTCGTGGGTGCGCGTGATTAGTTATGTCAAGTGTTTATGTCAACTAGATAATTGAAGGAGGAAAAGTGAGCTACTGTCTCTACGAAGTGGACAAAGAGAAAAGGATTGCCAGGATAATCTTTAACAAACCGGAAAAGCAACATGCCACTAGGCCTGAGGACTGCGAAGAAGTGGTCCAACGTTTGTTGGAAGCTGATATGGATGACAATGTAGCGGCAGTGATCCTTAAAGGGTCGGGACCTTCGTTTGGTGGAGGCTATGATCTGGAGACAGTCCGAGAGAGGCGTGGTTTCCACGAGGGTCAGCGTCCTACCCAGAGGCGAAGGTATTGGGGAGTTGATGAATGGTGGGGTCGGCGGGCCATCCTGCAAAAAATCCTTACTTGCAACAAAGTGACCATCGCCCAGGTGCACGGATACTGTTATGGCGGTCACTTTGAGATAATGTGTGCCTGCGACCTGGCCATCGCCAGCGAGGAGGCTCTGTTCACCCATCCCGGATACACCTATCTGGGTATTGAAGGGCCTATTCCTCTCTATGTACTCATGATGGGGTGGAGGAGAGTCAAGGAGATGATGTTTATCGGAAAGCCGCTAACGGCTCAGGAGGCCAAGGAATTTGGCATACTTACCAGAGTGGTTGCCGGGGACAAGCTGGAGGAAGAAGCTAGTAAACTAGCTGAGCTCGTGGCCAGCCGCCCGCTGGACGGTATAGTGATGGGAAAGAAAGAGTTCCTGCTGGCAATGGATATGATGGGGCTTTCTGTTGGCTATGATTTGGCCAGCTTACATCATACACTTGTGAGCAATCTGAAGTTCGAGCCTGGAGAGTTCAACCTGATGAAGGAGCTCCGGGATAAAGGCAAAAAGGGCATGTACGCCGAGAGGGATAAGCGCTACAAGGACTACCAAACACGTAGATAGAAGTATCGAATATGGCGGCCAACTGCACATTTGTAGAGCTTCACGTCAGACGCTATAATGAGCGGGGGCCGAGATGATGGTGTCCCCGTAGCTCAGAAGGACAGAGCAACTGCCTTCTAAGCAGTGGGTCGGGAGTTCGAGTCTCCCCGGGGACGCCACAAAGCTAGCCAGAGCCACTGCTTTTCAATCGTAGAACGCAGCAGAAAGTTGTAGGCCCCCCTCTATCCTGTAAGCCGCCCGTGTTGACCATTTTTGAGGCAACTTTAAAGATCACGAGCTCTGGCAGAACAGCCCCTAAGTCTTGGGCTCTAGCTTAAGCTCCCACTGGCAAGCGATGTCATCCTTGCTTTTGCGAGGAGGTACCTTCAGGGCTGTCACCTTGATGTCAGGATTAACAAAATTGGCGTATTCGACAATCGTCACTTCTTCTACCCCACCCACACAGCAATAAAGGTCTATCGCTTTGGTATCCCCATGCCTCTCCCAATAGAGTAGCGTGGGGCAAAACTTGATGGTGAGTATGGCATGGTTATTGTTCTTAATCTCATAGACAGAATCATACTTGTCCTGTCTGGAGCCATCCGGAATCATCTGCATGAGCTTGATTAAAGTAACAACATCGTTCCCGCGGATATTTAGCGCATCTGTGACTCCCGGGGCCTCAAACTGCCTGGCTGTTCTTATGTAAGCCTCTGTGTCCAGCCTGGAAGCTTCTTCGGCACTCATTCTCTTCCTATTTAGTGTATTCATAATTCCCATGTAGCCCAGGTAAATCTTGGCGTACAGTTTTGCGAGCTTCACAAGAGCATCTTTGGAGAAATCCTCAAGTCTTACACCCGGTTTGAACTCGCCGCTGTAGTCTGCTAGCTCCGCCATTCCTATACTCCTTTCCTGCTTTCAGACACCAAGAGTGCCGACAGAAGATTTTGACAACAATTCCTCCTTGACAATGCACAACCTTGATAATAGTACTACACCAGACCTTGTATCCGCTAGTCTTCCAGTTCGATTACCGCCTCGCAGTAAGGGTCACCTTTAGGAATCAGTTTCGCAATGCGGAAATCCTTTACCTTAGCACCGATCGCGTCAAAGGTACCCCTTTCAACTGCGCTGAAGAGGCGCGTGCAAATCTCTGGGCACAGAGCCAACGTTGTGCCGAATGGGCAATAGAACTCGCGCTTCACAGCACGTTTCTTGCCCGTTTCGACCCATTCTCCCTTTACGCCAACAGTACTATCTTCCAGATCAAATATATGTCCCACGCTGCGAGCATCGGTCGGATCGATCTTCATGGTCTCAGCAAATTCCGCCCCCCGCTGGTAGCCGATATCATACATTGTTTCCCCAGCCACCTCCCACATCTCATCTCCGTACCTTGCTGCCAGTGTACTCATCAAAACTGCCAGCAACCCACACATTTCCGCCCTCGCTTGGGCAACCACTTCCTCAAGTTGGGACTGGAGCTTCATTAGGCCGGGCGTAGGGACGAAAATCGTCTTGCGGTCTTCTCCCAGTGGTAATACCTTGTCTACCCATCGACAGATTAACTCCCCATGCTCATTCTTTTCCACCACATTCTTGTCTGCCATAATTCACTCTCCCCTCTGAAGCAATGCGCTTCAAGCTATCATCTTTATCTACCATGATGTTCTTCGCCTGCCATATCTATCTTGTGGCTCTTCTCCATTGCTGAATTCTCGCGTTCATCCGCGCCTTGAAGATGCTCGCTACCTCTGCTATCTACCACTGTAGATTCCACCCACTTCTAGGCATACTCCAACAAATTTGGTAAGAGGACTTGCTCCTGTACAGGAAAAGGTGAGCCACCACTTCTTAGACAGCCTCGCTGTTCCCAATCTTCCATTATAGGGGCTATTCTACCACATCATATAGATGACCATCATCGAAACTCCTGCAGATAATATTAAAAACATCCTGATTACGTTGCTGCCAGTCCGCCTGAGGCGGATGGGATCCGTTGCAGCCCAGTTTGCTGCGTTTTATTTGACATACTGTTGAGGCAGTGTTATATTAGACGCACTATACTAAATGTGTCCACGGGTTTCTTCTGGGAAGAACCACACATTGGTATAAGAAGAAGAAACAGTGATTCAGTGACAAATTAGTCGAGGGTTCCTGGGAAGGGACTTACAAGGCTTAGTTATATAGTCAGGGAAGGAGGAAAGCGATGCTAGGGAAACGGTGTTTTCTGTTACTCTCGGCGCTGAGCTTGCTGCTTGTGTTGTTGCCGGCCTGTGGCGGTGGAGGTGGGGGGAAGACCCCTACTGCAATAGTTACATCCACCCCTACAGCAACGACCACTCCTACAGCTACGCCTACCCCTACAGCCATTCCTACAGCTACGCCTACTCCCGCGTCGTCGGGGCCGGTGAAGATTGGCGCTATTGCCTCCTGGAGCGGCTCGATGGCAGTAACAGGCGGTCTGGCTGACAAGGTTATCGGGCTGGTGGAGAAGCAGGTAAAGGACAGGGGCGGTATGCTGGGCGGCAGAGAGCTGAAGGTTGTTAGATATGATAATGCTGGTTCCGTTGCCCAGGGTGCAGCAGGCGTCAAGAAGCTGGTTTACGACGATAAGGTATCGGCCGTGACAATGGGAGGCATTAGTGGAGCCGAATTTGACGCTGTAGCTGCTGCTTCTGAAGAAGCGAAGGTGCTATTTGTCGCCTTCGGCACCGTAGATGACCTGGAGAAATACAAGTTCACCCTAAACGGCACAGTGCAGAGGGATGCGTACATTGGCCAATTAGTCAACTTCGCGCTCAAGATAGTGCAGCCCAAAACAGCAGCTTTCCTTGGGGCTGAAAGCACTGACAGTAATGCTCGAATCGCAGGGCTGAAAGCGGGACTTGAGGCAGCAGGGATCAAGACAGTTTACGAACAACACTTTCCAGCAGGTACGATTGATTATTCGCCCTACCTGACAAAGATCAAGTTTGAAAACCCGGACTTTCTGTTCCTGGACTCCGGTTCGAACGAATTCTATGTTAACGTGGCCAGGCAGATCGTGGAACTGGGGGGCTGGGGTAACACAAAAGTACTGGGTACCCCGGCGTTAGAATATGCTAAGAAACAGCCTGCTGCTGAAGGCTGGTATGAGTTTGCACTATGGGTCCCTGGGTTAGAGTATCCGGAAGCGATAAAGTTCTACGATGGATACAAGGCGCTGTATGGATCAGCCCCCTCTTCCTCTCAGGTTTACAATTATAACTGTCTGATAGTCGCTATAGCCGCTATAGAACTGGCAGGCACCGACACTGACCTGGTGAAGATCGCTGAGGTGGCACGTTCCGGAAACCTGGAGTTGGACACACCTATGGGACGCGCTCACTACACCCTGGATGGACAATCTGGCCTTGGTGTAGTCATAGCGCAAATAAAAGGGGGACAGCTTACTCTGGTAGATGTACCGAAGTAGCAGCTAGGGGCAATCACAGATTGCGTCAATAGCAATAGGGTTACAAAGAACGAATAGCAGAGTTCCGCGGGCTTAGCTCGCGGAACTCTGCTATTTAACTTATGAGAAGTGCAACGGCCTTATGCCTGGGTATCTATTGCTCCATCGCTGGTCGTACCTGGGAGGGCAGAATAACCAGGGTGACCAGAGATGCGACTAGCATGATGATGGAAGCCACTAGAAAGGCATCCGCCATCCCCGAGACAAATCCCTTATTTGCAGTATCAGCTATCTTTTGTGAAAGCGCTGCATCTGGGATGCGTTGAGCCACAATATGTGCACTTTGAATGCTACTACGAACGGCATCCAGCACAGGCCCTGGCAAAGCCACCCCAGGGTTATGGCTCAGCTTGCCGACTGTATGCAAATAGGTGGTGTTCATAATAGTCCCCAGTATCGCCACGCCGAGCGCACCTCCCACCTGTCTGGTAGTATCGTTCATTGCTGAGCCAACCCCGGCTTTTCTTACCGGTAGCGACCCCATAATCGAGTTGGTTGCTGGACTCATAGCTGTGCCCATGCCAGCAGATGTTATGGCCATTCCGATCAGGACTCCCCAGTAAGCTGTGTTCACCTCAGCTATTATGGAGAGGTAGAACATGCCAATGGCCGCCATAAATATTCCAAGGCTGACGGTCATCTTGGTGCCTATTCTGGAGGCCACACGGGCCGAGTTTATGGCTGTGACCATCGAAATGGGTGCCATGGGCAGAATTCGCAAACCGGCTTGAAGAGGCGTATAGCCCTGAACCGACTGGAAATATTGGCTCATGAAAAACATTGAGCCAAACATGCTGAACATGACCAATGTTAACGCGATGTTAGCCCCGGTGAAAGACATGTTCTTGAAAAAGGCGAGGGGCAGCATTGGAGTTTTCGTACGCTTTTCCCACCAGGCAAAAATAGCGAGCAGTGCCACTCCTATCATCATAGACCACAGCACATCATTTGTCGTCCAGCTTTTCTCTCCGGCTTTGATAATGCCATAGACCAAGGCAAACAAGCCCGCAATGGAAAGAATAACTCCAGGAATATCTGGCCGAGGTGCCGTTTCATCCCGGGAATCCTCCATAAACAGATGCCCGCCGATAAGCGCAATGGCGACAACAGGTAGATTGATGAAGAATACCGAGCTCCAATGAAAGTGATTGAGCAAAAAGCCCGCGATGACCGGGCCGATCCCCATGCCCAAGCTGAAGATTCCAGCCCAAATGGCAATGGCTTTAGGCCGTTCTGCAGGATCCCTGAAGGTTGCGGTAAGGATAGAGAGCGTTGAAGGCATGATGGTGGCTGCGCCGATGCCCTGGAATGCTCGACAGCCAATGAGCATCCCAGAAGAGGTGGACAATGCTGCAGCAAGCGAACCAATGCCAAACAGGACTAGCCCTCCTTGCAACACCCTTTTGCGACCAATCCTGTCGCTGATTGTTCCCATAGTAAGGAGCAACGAGGCAAACACCAGCACGTAAGCATCGACGACCCATTGCAGACCACTGGCACTGGACCCGAGGTCCTTGGCAATAGATGGCAGTGCCACATTCAGAACGGTATTGTCCAGACTGATAATCAACAGTGAAATGCCAAGAAACGCTAGGGCAATCCAGCGTTGTCTGTACGCTTTGCTTTCTGTTTGCACCATTGCGTTGACTCCAATTTGACCTATCGCCAAGACACAAAAAGAGGCCACAATAGGTGGCCCTTCTTCCCCTACACTTCCTAGACCTACTGCTTACCTATTCGGTATACTGGGTTCCCCAAGTTGGGCATTCCCCTTGAGTCGTCAGCTTTCTATTCTGCATCGTTACTGATTTAGGATTACGCATATCCAAGGTTTTGGCCAAAGAGTATCACATGCCTGCTCGCTAGTCAATAGGTCGTCAGAGGTTTCTGAAAAAGAGGCGCCACTCCTCAGGAGGGCTGGGGGTTGATTGAGACTTTTTCAGAACTCTCTATCACATTTATTGACGTAGAACCTCCAGCAAGCTGCGCTTGACCAGCCATCAGGGCTTTGCTACAATTTGACTGTGCGGGCGGTTAGCTCAGTTGGTTAGAGCGCTGCGTTGACATCGCAGAGGTCAGTGGTTCAAATCCTCTACCGCCCACCATTGGTCTACTATCTGCCTCTATAGCTTAACCAGGTCAGGCCAAATACGAAACCGAGCACAAAAATATTCAGGATCGCGGACTTCGGCACAGTGGGTTACCCGCATGAGTGGTCAAATAAGAGGCGCTGGCTTCCTCACCACGTACTTGCTTTCAGACAATTGGCGAAGTAATATCATGACCAGGTGTGCGGCAGGAGGTATAAGCGATTTCATTGCTGGAGACGAGAGATGAATACTCTGTTCCTTAGTAAAAGCGACATGGCCAGGCTCCTGCAAATGGATGAGGTAATGCGTGTCGTTGAGCAGGCATTTCGAGACTACGCTGTTGGGCAAGCCCAGATGCCCGCCAAGTCCTATATTCATACGAGCAGTGGTGACTTCAGAGCCATGCCAGGCGCTGTGCCAGGCGCTGTGGGGATAAAATGGGTAAATGTACACCCGGGAAACCCAAAGCGGGGTCTACCTACTGTGATGGGAGTCGTGATTTATAGCGACCCGGACACTGGCTATCCCCTGGCTATCATGGATGCCACTGAGATCACCGCCTACCGCACCGCTGCCACCTCAGCAAATGCCTCCAAATATCTAGCACGATCGGACTCTCACACCTTGGGACTGATAGGTGCCGGACGCCAGGCCTATATGCATCTTCAATCACATGCTCTGGTCTTCAATCTGAAGACCGTTAGACTTTATGATTTGCGCGCTGAGGCTGTAGAGGCCTTCATAAATCATTTTCCCCAGTTTAACGTAAAGAAAGCCTCTGCGGAGGAGGCCACAGCCTCAGATATAGTTTGCACGCTGACGCCATCCACAAGCCCGGTGGTTAAAGCATCCTGGGTCAGGCCGGGGACACACATCAATGCAGTTGGGGCTGATGCTCCGGGCAAGCAGGAGCTTGACCCGAAGATACTGGAGATGGCACAGGTGGTGGTAGATGATCTGTCACAGGCCTGTCACGGCGGTGAGATCAACGTTGCCCTACGCCAGGGCCTTTTTCAGAAGGACCAAGTCTGGGGCACTTTAGGTGAGGTAATATCCGGAGTTAAACCAGGTCGACAGGATGCCCAGGCAATAACCATTTTTGATTCCACAGGCTTGGCCATAGAGGATGTAGCAGTATCTCAGTTAATCTACCGAAAGGCCAAAGAAAGAGGAGGTTACCCATCCCTGGAGATAGTCTGAGATCATCCCGAAACGATGCCTATACGAACAATGTCATCTTCGAATTGCGGCGATGATAGCGGCTGTAGCCAATATCCAAAAGGCTGCCATCTCCATGATGCCCGAAGGGACGCCGTGGTGAGACATATGGTAGATGCTTAGTATCAACACTAAAAGGGCAACGATACTGATAAGGGTAATCTCGATATACTTAACCGGTGGCCTGATGAGGAATGTTACTATTGTAATAAGCCCCGTGGAAATACCTACCAAGGCTGTTGCGTTCTGCCAGTCATCTATGACCATGAGCAGGTCCTCCCAGTCTCAGTGCAAGTGCATCTGTATATGGTCAGGTCTATTCTAAAATAACTCTAACAGCCTAGACCCACAAAATCAATGCCCCGCCGCGCAGCCAGGGTAAGCGAGAATCCGTGACGCGCCGCTCGTCTCCAGGGAATGTTTTGTCAACACATCCGCATGGCTCAGCCAATAATCAACATCGAGGTAAAGGCCTTCACAGAGCACTTGCGCCGACGCTTGATAATGGGAAGTATGAACTTGAGCAGCAAAACTCTCAGGGAGTACCTGTATAGGACAACAAGTCAGAAAAATTAAGAGTTCGATTTTTGTAGAGGTAAACTTTATGGACCCGCGTTCAGACCGAACCTATCCTTATTTGCACCTTACCCCACGATTTGGTAGTAAGGAAACTTTCCTCCATGTTCTCAAGCATCGTGACAAACTTATTCATGGGTACTGAGAATGTGAGTACATCCTTGGGGACAAAAGGACGCGCTGAGACATCAAACATGCCGATAACACCTCTGGGACGGCCAGATTTTTTCTCCAGATAAGGGTACTGCACTATTGTGGAGCAGCCAGCGCCGAACGGGACAAATACTCCGTTTGGCTCGGCTTGATCAAAATTGGCCAGGGTAAAAAGACCTGCGAGAACATCCGGCTGGGCAAAGAAGATAACCACTTCCGGATCATCTGACTTTTCAAGCATGTCCCACCTTTTGAATACAATGAAACGGGCAGGTGCCTTGAACGCGGGCGAGTACTTCATCACCTCTTTAACAAGCTCCGGGGTCTTCTTGTAGCGCTCACCCTCCATTTTGCCGGGAATCCCACAAGAGAGAAAATATTCGAAGTTGGGCATGAGTCCTTCCGCAAAGCCAAGATACCTTCTTCCACCGGGACAACCGATTGAATTCACGTCAAAACACAAAGAACGTCCCTTCCTCACGTGCTGTAATGCCGCAATCACACATCTAGGCATCGTATTAGGTTCAGCCAGATCAGCATGTCCTTCATCATTGGTGTAATAAAAGGAAATAGGTAGCTCGGCATGGTCGAAATATCCCTCCCACAGCGCTCCAAATTTCTTTTTGACACGCATGTTCATGTTTGTCCTCCTTACTGAAAGCAGCCACAATCAGAATATACGTCATTTAGCCGTTTGACGCAAGATGTTCTGGATCTACGGAGCAGGGAAAACCGCTTGAACAGAATGTTATAATGATGAATAGAAATGAAGGCATTTTAACAAAGACAGGCCCAACCACAGAAGCAGCTATTTGCGATGCGAAAGGAGCGATTTTATGACTATCTCGAACTTGGCTCAAGAGAAGTTGCATATCAGATCGATCACCTGGCAAAAGCTGACCTGGTTCGATATTGAACAGCCAAGCCGGGGAGATATTGAATACCTGAAGCAGAACTACCATTTTCATGATCCGGAGCTGGACGACTGTTTGAGCCTGGTGCATCGGCCCAAGATCGATGAACATGAGAAATACCTTTTCATGATATTCCACTTTCCAGTGTTTCACAAGCAAGCCCGAGTTATTTTTCCCAGCCAAGTGTCGGTCTTCCTTGGCAAGGATTATCTCATTACCTTACACGAAGGCAACCTTACACCACTGGTCAAGCTGTTCAGTGATTGTGAGCTAAACCAGGATGTCCGGGTGAAACATATGGCCTATGGCTCGGCTCATCTCCTCTAGCACATTCTCGATCTTTTAGTCAATTACTGCTTCCCCATCCTGAATAAGATTGGGGATAATGTCGAGAAGGTTGAGGAACAGGTTTTCAGCCAGCGTGTTCGGGAGACGGTGCAAGATATATCGGTGTTGCGACGGAATATTATTTCCTTTCGCCGTATTGTCAAGTCTCAAACAGAGGTTCTAGAGCTTCTGGCGCAAATGGATTGGCCGGTTCTCAAAGAAGAGCCTGAAGTTTACTTCGGCGATCTTGCGGGCCACGGCCATAAGATATGGGATGAGCTCGATGACTATAAAGACATGATTGAGGGGCTTAACGATACCAATAATACTCTGACATCATATCGGACCAATCAGATTATAAGTGCGCTAACAATTATCTCAACAGTAATGCTGCCCTTAACCCTGGTCGCCAGCATCTTTGGAATGCATCTGGACCACCTGCCTCTCGCTCAAGGCCGTGATTCCTTCCTTATAGTGATAGTTATTATGTTTGTTATGAGCGCCTTCATGCTAGCCCTATTTCGGCTCAAGCGCTGGATATAAATAACCTGGCTATGATCTATCCATTCAAGATGATAGATGACATTTAGCATAATGTCATTCTGAACTTCTTCCACGTCATTGCGAGCGGAGCGAAGCAATCTCCTCTGCGGGGACACAAATGAGGCCATTTTCATGCTTTGCAGTGCTGATGACAATCAGGTGTGGAGGATTCCTAAACCAAGAGCTATCCATTATTATTTTTATTAGAGTGGGGGTATAAGATTGTGGAAGGTACAGCCCCCAACCCAAAACAGCCTCACCAAGCGTGACGTGAATAGAGACGATTTTCGGAAGCAAGACGAGCCTGGTTTACGGCCATGCTTTGGTGGAAAGGTGCAGTGACTTGTTTAGCACCTGCGCGCTTTTTGTCCTCTAGCGATCCTTGAAGGAAAACTTGAACAAGTTCTGCCTTAGCTTCAGGTTTGGCACCGCCCGGGCTGCAAAAACTACCTCGTACTTACTTCGGTATCCCGTGCCAGCGCATAATCTGCTCATCAAGGGCCACAACTCCGGTAACACCCCTGGCATCCTGTGCCGCCAGAAAAACAGCCGCCTTAGCCATCAATTCCGGATTGTCCCACTTTGATGAATCAACATCGGGATTATTACGTACATTAGAATCAGTACGGACAGGACCTCTAGGCTTCAGGCAGTTTACTGCTATATTGTATTTTCCTACCTCCTCAGCCAGGCCCCAACTGAAGCGATCGATGGCTGCTTTCGAGGCAGCATAAGTTACGCCGCCTCGGCCAGATTGATAGCTTACCCGAGAAGAGATGTTAATGATGCTACCGCTCTTTTGGTTCATCATATGAGGCAGAACACTTCTGGTACAAAGGAGCACGCCCCGTATGTTGACATTTATCACCAAGTCTAACCCATTGATCGGGGTTTCCATAAATGTGGCGAAATGGCCCAGACCGGCATTGTTTACCAATATGTCGATGTGACCGAAATCTGCCATCACCTTATCTACCATTTTGTTCACTGAGGCTTCATTAGTTACATCTGTCTGTATCCCAATCACCCGCCGCCCCAACTTTTGCAACTCGCTAGCAGTGGTGTTTGCAGCATTCACATCTACATCGGCTATCACCACATCCGCACCTTCGCGCACATACGCCGTTGCTATAGCCTTCCCAATGCCCTGGGCACCACCGGTTACTATCGCCACTTTGTTTTCCAGTTTCATTGTTCCTCCCTTAAATGTTTAGTTTGTTTATGGAAAAACAAACCATGTAAGAATGTTAGACTCCAGATCAAATTCTTGTATGTTTGATCTTTTCTGTCACCCAGTCCTCGTGGTTTGTTAGTATAGTCAACCAATCCCCCACTGTCAAATGAATCTCCCCACACTGCTTGCCGTCGCACTCGAATCGCTATTGTTTTGGCGACTTAGCCCAGGCCGGCATTGTTCGACAGGATGTCTATAGTATCTTATGGCTGAGGTGCTCAAGGAGGCAACAACAACTACTGTGACCATACTAAACTATTGTCCACTGGTTGCCGGGGATTGTTTTAGGGGAGTTAAAGCCTATTAACTAACCCGTTCGAGGTTTTCACACCTAGAACGCTGCCACAGACATTAGAAAGCCAGTTCTCCAACTATCGACACCTATAAACCACCCTGCGCTTTCTAAACGCAGTGACACTCAGCTTAAAATATACTAGCCTATGAGATGTGAGGGAGGGCCACTTGATATGGCCCCCCTCAGTTGACCAAAGTTAGGCCTTGCCGATTCGGAATACCTTGGTTCCACAGGCCGGGCATACACCTTGAGTGGCAGGCTTTTTGTTCTTCATGGTTATGTTCCTCGGGTTCTTGATCTCTACCTTTTTCCTGCACTTCATACAATATGCCTGCATTCTGACCTCCTCGCTCTAGATTTAGTCTCAGCCTAACACATAGCTGAACGTAAGTCAATAGGTTCTGAAGCCAATTTTAGCCTTTCTGTCTCAAATTCATATAATATCCTCCGAAAATAGCTTTTTCACCCCCCTTATCCCCCACTCTTGGGGGAAGGCAGGAAACTGCCGGCGGCAAGCCAGCATGGCAGACTCCATAAAAAATGGAGAGCACGTTTGCAGCGCTCTCCATCAGTTAACCAGTTTTCCTCAGGACCCAGCTCAATTACGGTGTTCACCGCCGCATGGGGCCTCTCTTTAGCGAGAATGGCCTCCTCTATGCTTTGCGAGCCGGAGTCGAGTTCCGCCTGCCCTACTCCTAGGTAGGGCAACTACTGTACACCTCCCATACTCCGAATACTGCGTGAAGCCTCATCGCGCACCTCCCTTCGTTAATCAGGTTTGGTACCCTTAGGCCTCTCTATCTACTATTTAAGCACAATAAGCTACGATTGTCAAGATGGTATTGCCAGGTTTTAGTTGGCAGGAAAACCCAGTGTCAAATTGGATCGACAATACAGCTCTACATTTGCTCCGGAGCGTTTATGCCCATCAATTGAAGAGTGCGGGCCAGCACCACCTTGGCAGCCGCCACAAGCTTCAGCCGTGCCTGAGTGCTGGCCTGGTCTTTGGATATCACCCGGCACTGCTTGTAGAAGCTGTGGAACGTTGTAGCCAGCTCCTGGGCATAATAGGGCAAGTGATGGGGTTCCAAATTAGAGGCCACCGTCTCTACAACCTCAGGCAGTCGGAGCATGTAGCGGATAAGGCTCAGTTCAGGCTCCGAGGTCAGCAGTGAGACATCGCCCTGACTGTAGTCGACATCCCCAGCACGGCGCAGTATGCTGGCGATGCGGGCATGGGCATATTGCACATAATAGACCGGGTTATCCTCCGATTGCTTCTTGGCCAGCTCCAGGTCGAAATCCATCTGGCTGTCAGCGCTACGGGCAAGGAAAAAGAAGCGGCAGGCATCAGGCCCCACCTCCTCCACAACCTCACGAAGGGTTATGATATCACCGCTGCGCTTGGAGAGCTTCAATACCTCTTCGCCGCGACGCAGGGTGACCATCTGAGTGATGATAACCTTTAGCCGCTCTGGGTTTATGCCCAGCGCACCTACAGCCGCTTTCAGGCGGGAAACATGACCCTGGTGATCAGCCCCCCAGATATTAATCACTTGGTCGAATTTGCGTTCTACAAACTTGTTATAGTGATAGGCGATGTCCGAGGCAAAGTAGGTGGGTGTGCCATCGCTGCGTTCCAGCACGTTGTCCTTACTCTCACCCAAAGCAGTAGAGGCAAACCATCGAGCACCCTCTTTGTCAGCGATGTAACCTTTCTCCTTCAAAAGGGACATAACTCTGCTGTACTGGCTGCCCTGAAAGAGGCTGCTCTCGTTGAACCAGAGGTCAAAAACCACGCCCACTTGCTCCAGGTCGGCCTTTATCTGGGACAGCATCTTGTCCAGCCCAATCCGGCCCACTTCAGCCGAGGCCTTTTCAGGTGACAGCTTCGAGAGACGGTCGCCGTACTCAGCGATAATCTCACTGGCCAAATCCACCATATAGCCGCCGACATAGCCCTCTGCTGGCATCTCGGCTGGCAAACCCATGCCCTGCTGATAACGGCATAACAGGGAACGGCGAAAATGCTCTATCTGAGCGCCGGCGTCATTGATGTAGTATTCTCTCTCCACATAGTATCCGGCGGCCGAGAGCACCGTGGCTAGTGCACTGCCCAGCACAGCCCCCCGCCCATGCCCCACGTGGAGAGGCCCGGTTGGGTTGACACTTACAAACTCAAGCTGAACCCTGGTCTTCTTGCCCAGGTCAATAGCTCCATAGTTTTGACCTTGCTCCAGGATGGTATCCACCTGCCGGGCAAGCCAATCGCCCTTCAGGACAAAGTTAATATAGCCTGGCCGGGCAGCCACCACCTTCTCGATCTCGGCTGAAGAGGGTACAAGGCTAGCCAGTTTTTGCGCTATGGTGTATGGATCCATATGAGCCGAGCGTGCTAGCTTGAGGGGCAGACTGGAAGCATAGTCGCCATGCTCACTAATTTGAGGGCGTTCAATGGTTATCTCAGGCAAGGCTACCTCAGGGAGCAGTCCCCCGCTCTGAGCTTCGGCTGCTGCTTGGCGTACCAACTGGGCAATCCTATCTTTCAACACTTTCAACTCACCTCAGTTACTCCGGACCACAGACGAGCAACCTCCTGCGACAGCAGGTGGTGATTCGTCAGGCCAGGGTCTTTATCGAGAAGATGACTAGCCTCTCGTCTGGCCATCTCCAATAGTACCATATCTGAAAGCCGCGCCATAGTCAGGTCAGGCAGACCACTCTGTCTGACACCGAAGAATTGCCCAGGCCCCCGAAGGCGCAGGTCTTCTTCGGCCAGGGCAAAACCGTCCTGAATTTGCTCCATCCTGGCCAGCCGCTCTCTAGCTTCGATAGAGGGGTTCTCCGACAGTAGTATACAATAGCTCTGATGCTGGCCACGTCCTACCCTACCACGGAACTGGTGAAGCTGGGACAGCCCGAAGCGGTCTGCCCCTTCCACCAGCATTACTGCTGCATTGGGAACATCAATGCCCACCTCTACTACCGCAGTAGATACCAGAATATCTAGCTCTCCAGCCCGAAAACGCTGCATCACCTCATCCTTCTCACGCGAAGGCATACGCCCGTGCAACAGCCCCAGGCGCAGGTCAGAGAATACCTCTCGGGACAGGCGCTCATACTCGGCGGTGGCCGCCCTGGCCTCAATAACCTCGGATTCCTCAATCAGCGGGCAGATGATGAAGGTCTGCCGCCCTTCAGCCACCTGACGACGCACAAAAGCATAGGCGCTGGCTCGCTGCTCCGGCCCCAAATACCTGGTTTTTATGACCTGACGACCAGGCGGCAACTGGTCAATGACCGAAAGGTCGAGGTCACCATAGAGGGTTAGAGCCAGACTACGTGGTATAGGAGTGGCGGTCATAGCCAAAAGGTGAGGGTTGAAGCCCTTCTGACGCAATGCGGCGCGCTGAGCAACTCCGAAACGGTGCTGCTCATCCACCACAGCTAGCCCCAATTTGGGAAGTGTCACACCCTCCTGAATCAAAGCATGAGTGCCCACTAAAATGTCTATCTGGCCTCCGGCAGCCATTTTTTGAAGCTCCTGCTTCTGACGCTGGCTAAGGCTACCTGTTAGTATAGCCAGATTTAAAGGGCGTTCCAACAAGCCAGTATAGCTCCGCAAGTTGCCCTCTTCCGACTGGTCAGCCTGGGACATCAGAGAGGTCAGGGTGCGGAAATGCTGCTCGGCCAGGATTTCAGTGGGAGCCATCAGCGCCCCCTGGTAGCCACTGGCCACTGTCAACATTAGTGCGGCAGCAGCCACCACTGTCTTGCCACTACCCACCTCACCCTGGAGCAACCGGCACATGGGCTGTGGCCTGGCCAGATCGGCCAGGACTTCAGCCAACACTCTCTGTTGAGCAGAGGTAAGTCTAAATGGCAAGCTAGCCAAAAATTTGTCCAGTACAGTTTTATCCAGACTCAAGCGAGGACCCGGCTGTTGCTGCCACTCCTTTTTCCTGGCCCGGACGCCAAGCTGAAGCAGGAATAGCTCATCAAATGCCAACCTCAACCGTGCGCTCTCCCTGAGCTGATGTTCTTCAGGGAAATTGGCCTGGGCAATGGCTTGTGGAAGTGCTAATAGGTGGCAGCGCTCCTTTATTTCTACAGGTAAGAAATCAGACACCTGAGGTGCCCAGACATCCACCACCTCTTTCATAATCCGACGCACCTGGCGCTGATACAGTCCCTCAGTGAGATGATATAAAGGCACCAGACGACCGGCGTGAATAAGCTCACCCTCCTCAGCCAGCTCCCATTCCGGGTTCTCCATCACCCGGCGGCCTTTGAATAGTGCCACCCGGCCGCTGAGGACTATCCCGGAATTGGTGGTTAGTTTCTTGGCCAGATAAGGCTGGTTAAACCAGACCACCCGCAAATTGCCACTCTCATCGCCTACAATAGCCTCTGTGGCTGGCCGCAGGCCAAGGCGCGTCTGCCGGGACTCCCAGACAGTGGCCACAATAGTCTGCTCCTCCCCAGGCAGTAAATCAGCGATGGCCTTCTTCTGACTATAGTCCAGATAACGGCGGGGGAAGAAATAGAGCAACTCGCGCACTGTGCTCACCCCTAACCGCTTAAAGCGAGCGGCTGTTGCGTTGTTGATGCCTTTCACAGTGGTTACTGGGGCATCCTGCCATTGAACAGGTGGAGAGCTTACTCTCCGCACAGGGCGTTTCTTTTCCAGCGGTGGCGATTCCGCTTTGGGAAGCGCTTCGCTCGCTGATTCAATTTCAGCCAGCAATTTGAGCAACTGCTCCGACCATTCCTGTCGCCTCGAGGCATCCCAGGCAGCATAGCCAGGCTGGGGCGGCACCAAGTGTCCAAAGCGACGCAGCAGCTTGGGCTGGCCTATATTTTGCTTGACCCGCTCCGACCAGCGGAGTAGAAACTTATCCAGCCCACCCATCACTGCCAGGTCAGCGTAGCCCCTGGCCTTTTCCAATTCTAGTATGCGCCGCATGGTCTCAAGCTCAGCTAGCTTTGGCGAGCGCTGCGATACCTCAAGCATTACTTGAACCTCTGGCCGGCTGCTGCAATACGGCTATGCCTACTGCGCCCGGCCCGATATGAGCCCCCATCACCGGACCAAATTGAGCCAGTTGCATACGCTCCCTGGGGAAAGCCAGTGCCAACTTCTCTGCCACCAGTTCAGCTTCCTGGGGAGCAGCACTGTGGAGAATAGCTACCTCCTCAAATGGCTGATGCTCCAGTGCCAACTGGCACAGCCGATTTAAAGCGCGGCGGCGGGTGCGCACCCGCTCCAAAGGTTGCACTTCGCCATCGCGGACTGCCAACAATGGCTTGATGTTGAGCACATGTCCCAAAAAGGCTTGGGCGCGTCCGATACGCCCCCCTTTTTGCAGATATTCCAGCGTATCCAACACCCCCATAAGATAGCAGCGTTTCATAGACCGGCGCACCAGCGCTGTAACTTCCTCCAGACTGGCACCAGCCTGAGCAGCCCGCGCCGCTGCGATAACCAGAAGGCCCAGGCCCATCGAGACGGCCAGGGAATCTATGACTTCCACACGCTTGTTCCCCAGTTCCTTAGCCACCAGTCGGGCACAATCATAGGTGCCACTGAGCTTGCTGGATATATGAATTGACACAACTTCAGCACTATCCTGGCTCAGCTTCTCATAGACTTCTGTGAAGGTGCCGGGAGGAGGCACCGATGTGGTGGGTAACACAGAGCTAGACACCAGCTTGCGATAGAACTCGTCAGGCTGAAGGTCTGCGCCATCACTATAGACCTCAGTGCCGAAGTTGACACAAAGGGGAATTACAGTGATCCCCCACTCCTGGATCACTTTGGCTGGCAAATCAGCAGTGCTATCTGTGACCACTCTAACAGTCATGTGTGGCACTCTACTCAATAGAGACAATGTAGTGATAGTGCATTTGGCCGCCCTCAACCACCTCTACCTGAACCTGGGGAAATCTCTGGCGAATATCCTTGGCCAGTCGCTCAGCCTCCTCTCGGCTGGCCTCTGCCCCGTAATACATGGTGAGCACCTCAGCACTGGTGATGTCAGCCTGGGCAAGCGCCTGACGGAGCGCTTCTGCCACACCATCAGCCACCGAGGTCAACCGGCCATTGAGAAAACCCATTAGCTGCCCCTTCTTGATCCTGTGGCTGTCCACTTTGGCCGAGCGGACCGCCCTGGTCAACTCCAGGGTAACCACCTCATGCCTGGCCTTCTCCATCGCAGCCATATTGGCCTCAAGATTGGCTTCACTGTTGAAGGCCAGCAGAGCAGCTATGCCCTGGGGAATAGTTTCGGTGGGCACCACTTTCACCTTCTTGGTAGTCAAGGACTTGGCCTGTTCAGCAGTGGGAATTATGTTGCCATTATTGGGCAGCAGGATAACCTTGTCAGACGAAACCAGCTCTATAGCCTGAAGTAGTTGCCGTGTGCTGGGGTTCATCGTTTGCCCACCCGGCACTATAGCGGCCACCCCGAGACTGCGGAAGACCCTGACCAGGCCTTCTCCCGAGGCCACCACTACAACAGCCGTTTGTAGAGCAGGAGATAAGGACTTGCGTCTTGCCAGGTAGTCCCGATGCTGGTCATCCATATTTTGTATTTTTACCCCGTGCAGTACTCCCTGCGAAGTGGCATAGCGGAGCACATCTCCCGGATCAAAGGTATGAAGGTGCACCCGTATGGTATTTTCATCGCCGGCCACCACCACTGACTCGCCCTTTTTCTCCAGCTTGTGCAGGAGGTGCTCTCGATTGAGCTTATCACTCTTCAAAAGGAACTCGAGACAATATCCGTAGGCGAACTTCACTTCGTCCTGCTGGGCTGAGGCAGTAATCGGCAGAGGCACCTTGCTGCCAATTATCTGGGGCATTTGCTGTTGCATCTGGTCAGACTCTCCCTTAAGAAACCGCAGTGCCCCTTCCAGTATTATGTAAAGTCCCTGCCCTCCGGCATCAACCACATCGGCTTCCCTCAACACCGGCAACAATTGGGGGGTTCTGGCCACAGACTCGCGAGCAGCGCTGACCGTGGCCTCCATAACAGAAACCAGATCGCCATCATCCTTTGCTTTCGCCCGTGCCGCCTCAGACGCCTCACGGAGTACCGTGAGTATAGTGCCTTCTACCGGACGGCTGATAGCTTTATATGCCAGGCCACAGGCCTCTTGCAGGCTCAGCGCCAGGTCTTCACCACCAAGGCCTGTCTTGCCATCCAAGCCTTTGGCCAGGCCACGCATGATTTGAGAGAGTATGACACCGCTATTGCCCCTGGCCCCCATGAGCGCCCCGTGAGCCATGGCCTGCATCACCGCTGAGGCACTGGCGTCAGAAACACGCTGTGCTTCCTCCACAGTGGAACGCATGGTCAACAGCATGTTAGTGCCCGTATCGCCGTCAGGCACAGGGAAGACGTTGAGAGCGTCAATGGCTGGGGCACTCTTCTCCAGCCAGAGGGTGGCTGCGACGAACATATCTCTTAATTCCTGGCCACTATATGATTCAACTTTGTTCAATAGTTTGCCATTCCTTGCGCGGGCAGACATATTATGCTATTCTTATGCCAGCATTGTAACCGAATTCTGTTTTCGGGTCAAAGGGGAACGACTTGGCTACCAAATGTGAGCTTTGCGGCAAAGCGCCTCAATACGGCCATAATGTGAGCCACTCCAAGCGCCATACGCGGCGGCGCTGGAAGGTCAACATTCATGCGTCCACTCTGATGATAAAAGGCAAGCAGAAAAAGCTCAATATCTGCACCCGCTGTCTGCGAACCTACCAGAAGCTCGACTCAAAACAATAATCCTAAGCTTTGCCCAGGCTATCCCTGATCTGAGCTATGGCCTGGGCAATACTTTGTTTCTTGCTAAATACTGCTGAGCCAGCTACCAGCACCCTGGCACCGGCAGCCACGACTCTGGGTGCTATCTGAGCAGTGATACCCCCATCGACTTCTAACTCGGCTTTCAGCTTGCGTTCATCAAGGATGTGGCGCAGGCGAGCAATCTTATCCAGCATCTCCTCGATGAAAGGTTGCCCCGGAAACCCCGGGTTGACCGTCATAATCAGCACTAAATCCAGACTGGGCAGTACCTCGTCCAAAGTGGAAAGAGGAGTGCCCGGATTGATAGAAACACCGGCTTTAACCCCCAGCCTCTTCATCATCTGTATGCCGCGCAGCAGATGGGGACAGGCCTCCGCATGAATGGTTATGATGTTGGAACCAGCACGGGCAAAGTCTTCCAGATGGCGTTCTGGCTGCTCGATCATGAGGTGTACGTCCAAGGGCAGTTTAGTCCAGGGGCGCAGCGCCGCCACCACCGGAGCGCCTATAGTTATATTGGGCACGAAGTGCCCGTCCATCACGTCTACATGGATATAGTCCGCACCGGCACGGCTGACCTCAGCCACCTGCTCACCCAGCCGGCCAAAGTCTGCCGACAGGATGGACGGAGCAAGTTTAACCTGGGCTTGCGTCAATTCTGTCTCCTCATTTTGCTTCCCAGAATAGCGAGTAGTCTATACTGTCATGCTGAGCGAAGCGAAGCATCTCTCCCTGCGGGAGCAAGAGACCCTTCGCTACGCTCAGGGTGACAATAAAACATTCCATCGCTTCTTTAGGACTGCTTCATCTGCTTTTTTCGTTTTACTTGCTTCCTCTCTAGTCCCTTAAGCAACTTCTCCAGAGCTTTATCATAAGGTATTGCGCTGCTGAAGTCAGCATAGTTACGATCTAGAAGAAAAGGCTTCAAATTGCGGTTAGCCCGCATGACCAGGAAATTGTCCTTCTTCCAAATGTTGTCCAGAGAAATAGGCACCATCTTGTCAGGGTCTTCATCTATCTGCTCTTCGATCTCTTTCAACACACCAGCCTGTGTCAGAGATTCGGCTGAGCAGAAAGTCACCATCTTCTCTGCCCCCCGCCGCATCTCCACTATCTCACTCTGTGTGCGTTTACCAGGGGTAGCATCCTTAGAGTACAGCCAGCAGGATACGCCCTTGGCCTTCAAATCACTACACATTTTATCGGCAAAGGCATAGTCCTGCTCGCCATAAGAGATAAAGCAGGAATAATACTTGACCTCGGCTATAATACCGGGTAATGCATCGAGAAGCTCTTTAGGCACTCCCGCGCTCCTGAAGAAAGTCTCCAACTCTGGTGTAAGCTTGTTTCCAGACCCGCGGAACGATTGTATTAACGTATCAACGCCTATGCTGCTTGGACCTTCATGCTTTATTGTTTGCAGTCCGCGTGCCTGGTGGAGATTGCAGCCGCCGAACATAGTAAAATGACATATTGCTCCGGCGAGGTTTGTCCCTTTCAGATTGGCCCTGCTGAGGTTGGCCTCTGTGAGATCAGTACCTACTAGGTTGGCCATGCTCAGATTGGCAGTGCTGAGGTCCGCCTGGAAGAGCTCAGCCCAAGGAAGATGGGCGCCGCCCAGGTTAGCCCCAATGAGATTGGCCCCGTTGAGGTCGGCACTGCTGAGATCAGCCTCGATAAGTTTGACCCCCCAGAGGTCAGCACTGTTAATGTTGGCACCCTTGAGATCAGCTCCCCTGAGGTTGGTCCCCCAGAGGCCAGCCTTGATAAGGTCAAGGCGCTCCGTGGGGTGCTGCTTCCGCCATTTTTCTATGGCATCAGCGCCTTGCTTTACCAGCTTCACATGTTCGGGGTTGGCCATATTGTTCCTTTAAAAAATAGATATCTCTCCGTTCGCACTGAGCTGTGAGCCTGTCGAACAGTCGAAGTGCGAAACCTTTGAGCCGTTCATGCTTCGACTAAGCTCAGCACGAACGGCTAATTTAATAACCTCGCCCTTCAAGTCGTCGTTTGGCCTCGGCCAGCGCCTTTTTCACCTGCTCCGGCGCTGTGCCGCCAAGCACGTCTCTGGCAGCCAGGGATGATGCCACAGTTATAGAACGAGCATCCTCGTTAAATTGGGGGTTAAAGCGTCTATACTCTTGCAGGCTTAGCTCAGATAAATCTTTTTTCTGCTCCACGGCATAGCGCACCAGCTCTGCCACCGCCGTATGCGCCTGCCGGAAGGGTACGCCTTTCTTGGCCAGATAGTCGGCCAGGTCAGTGGCCAGAATATAGTTGCCCTGGGCCGCATCCAGAAAGCGCTGCCTATTTATCCTGAGCGTCTGTACCATGCCAGCGCAGACCTCCAGACTGGCATGCAAAGTGTCCACCGTATCGAACAGCCCCTCTTTGTCCTCTTGCATATCACGGTTGTAGGCCAGGGGCAGTCCTTTCATAGTAGTCAACAAGGCCAGCAGATGGCCATAGACCCGCCCGGTCTTCCCACGTGCCAGCTCAGCCACGTCAGGGTTCTTTTTCTGAGGCATGATGCTGGAGCTGGAGGCATAGGCCTCATCCAGCTCAATAAAACCGAACTCTGCGGAAGACCACAGCACTATCTCCTCAGACAGGCGGGAGAGATGCATCATGGTCAGGCTGGCTGCCGCTTCATATTCAATAACAAAGTCGCGATCTGATACGGCGTCCAGACTGTTCCGGCTGATTTGTGAAAAGCCCAACTGCTGAGCCACGAACTCACGGTCTATGGGATAAGTAACCCCGGCCAGCGCCCCGCTGCCCAGAGGCAGCACATCGGTGCGCTTCAGGCAGTCGCCAAAGCGCCCTTTATCACGCTCCGCCATCTCAAAATAGGCCAGTAGATGATGGGCCAGCAGCACCGGCTGGGCACGCTGCATATGCGTATATCCCGGAATAATGACATCTTTGTGGGCTTCAGCCAGAGCCAGCAGAGCACGCTGGAATTCGGTCAGCCTCTCCAGAGTCTGGCCGATGATCTCTTTGACATAGAGCCGCATATCCAGGGCCACCTGGTCATTGCGGGAGCGGGCGGTATGGAGCTTGCCGGCAACATCGCCTATCTTTTCGAACAGGCGGCTTTCAATACACATATGGATATCTTCCTGCTCCGGCCGGAAGACAAACTTGCCCTGCTCAATCTCCTGCCTTATGGAGATGAGGGCCATGACAATAAACTCGGCTTCTTTATCGGTGATGATGCCCTGTTTGGCCAGCATCTTGGCATGGGCGATGGAGCCGGCGATGTCCTGGCGGTAGAGTCGGCGGTCAAAGGGAAGAGAGGCAGTGTAGGCCGCCGCCTTCTCGTCCATCTCCTTACCCAATCGGCCTCTTAACGGTTGTTTCTTTTCCATCACACCTCACCCAAAGGAAGGGGCTTACCCCTCAAATGACACTCTCACGAAATTGGCTTTTCAGCCCCCTCAGGGGAAGAGAGGGCGAGTAGCCACTCGCCCCTACAGAGACGTTTCAATTCTTATGATAGTGTAAGAATAGCTCTTACTTCTTCCCTCTGCGCTTCTTCTTCTTGGGAGACATAACGCTCAGCGGCCCATCCGGCTGGGCCAATAGCTGCGCCTGGGCTTGCACTTGCATCGGCAAACCCCAGATATGGATAAAGCCAACAGCGGCACTCTGGTCGAAAACGTCACCCTTATCATACGTGGCCAGGCTGAGGCTGTAAAGGGACTTGGGCGATTTTCTGCCCACAACGGAGCAGTTGCCTTTCCACAGCTTGACCCGCACTGTGCCGCTGACATGGCGCTGTGTGCTCTGCACATAGGCCGCTAAGTCCTGGCGCAAAGCGCTGAACCATAAGCCATTGTAGATCAAGTCAGCGTATTCAGCAGCTACCTTATCCTTAAAGCGAAGCTGGTCTTTGGAAAGAGTCATAGCCTCCAACGCCTTATGTGCCTTGAACAGCACGGTGGCTGCTGGTGACTCATACACCTCACGCGACTTGATGCCCACCAACCTGTTTTCTATGTGGTCAATACGACCCACGCCGTTTTTCCCGGCCACGACATTGAGTTCCCGGATGAGGCCGACACCATTCACATTCTCTCCATCCAGGCTAACGGGAATACCCTCCTCAAAGCCTATCTCTATATAGGTAGGCTGACCGGGAGCATCCTGCGGCGATTTAGTCCAGGTATAGACATCCTCCGGGGGTTCGACCCAGGGGTCTTCCAGAACACCACACTCTATGGCCCGCCCCCACAGGTTCTCATCAATGGAATAGGGGCTAGCCTTGGTTACGGGAATGGCGATTTTATTTTTCTGGGCATAGGCGATAGTCTGCTCGCGGGTCATACCCCATTCCCTGGCAGGAGCGATGATCTTAAGCTGAGGGGACAGCGCTGCCACACTGACATCTATCCTGACCTGATCGTTGCCCTTGCCGGTGCAGCCGTGGGCCACCGCCACAGCGCCTTCTTCCAGAGCGGTGTCTACCAGAAACTTGGCAATCAGGGGACGAGAGAGCGCAGTAGCTAGTGGGTACTGGCCCTCATAGACAGCATCAGCCTGGAGGGCAGGGAAGATAAAATAGCGGACAAAAAGGTCATTGGCATCCAGCACCAGCGCTTTGATTGCGCCTGTCTTTAAAGCCCGCTGCTGGATGGAGCTGAAATCACGTTCATTGCCCACATCTATGGTAAGAGCTATTACATCCATATTGTGTTTTTCAGCTATCCACTTAATAGCCACCGAAGTATCCAGACCACCGCTATAGGCCAGCACCACTTTCTGCGCCATGCTAAGCCTCCATTTCCTTATTTCTTGGGATTGGCCACTGGTTCAGCACTTGCTACATCCAGGGCCTCCTCCAAAATTGCCAGGGCTTCGTCAACCTCAGCCTCAGTAACAATAAGAGGGGGTATGAAACGCAGGATGTTTGGCTTGGGCTGGTTCACCAGAAACCCCCGCTTCAGACAGTCCTGCAACACCTGGTCAGCCATATCTCTCTTAAACTCCAAGGCCACCAGCAGCCCACGGCCCCGCGCCTCAGCCACAAAGTCAAATTTAGATTTCAGCGCTTCCAGTCCAGCCAAAAGCCGTTGCCCCATCTGCCGGGCGTTCCCCGGAACGTCGTAGTCAAGCATGTACTTCATCACGGCATAGCCAACAGCACAGGTCAGCGGATTACCGCCAAAGGTAGAGCCATGGTCTCCCAAAGAGAACACTGCCGCCTTTTCCTTGGCTAGCACTGCCCCTATAGGAACACCACTGCCCAGCCCCTTGGCCAGTGTCATTATATCAGGTTCAATGCCCAGTTGCTGATAGCTAAACAAGCTGCCTGTGCGCCCCATGCCAGTCTGTATTTCATCGAGGATAAACAGCAAGCCCTTTTCCTGACACCAGGCAACCACCTCCTTGAAGTAATTCTCGCCCGGAATGATGACCCCACCTTCGCCCTGTATAGTCTCCAGTATCACAGCACAGGTCTGCTTGGTAGTAGCTTTCTTTATAGCTTCAATATCATCAAAAGCCACGTTAATAAAGCCGGCGGGCAGCGGGGTATAAGGCTCCTGGAACTTGGCCTGTCCTGTAGCAGCCACCATAGCCAGGGTACGCCCATGGAAAGAGTTGATAGTGGTGATAACCTCATAGGCACCACCAAGCTTTAGCTTACCGTAGCGGCGAGCCAGTTTCACTGCTCCTTCATTAGCCTCAGTGCCGCTGTTGCACAGAAAGACTTTATCCAGGCAGCTATTCTCCACCAGAAGCTGAGCCAGTTTCAACTGGGGTACGGTATAGAACAGATTACATGTCTGAATTAGATAGCTCGACTGCGCAGACAGAGCTTGCACCACTACCGGATGGCAATGACCCAGTGCATTTACCGCCAGGCCACCTACGAAATCAAGATAAACACGCCCCTGGTCATCCCAAACATATACCCCCTTGCCCCGCACCAGCGTCAGGGGCAGGCGTTTTATCACCTGCATATAATACTTTTGCTCTAGCTCCTGCCAGTTGGTCATTTACCTTTTCCTTCAGGCAATATTGTGGTGCCACCGCCACGACCCTCCGCCTCAGCCAGCAGAGCATGAGGCTGACGGCCATCAATGATGCGGGACAGAGGCACGCTTTCCACGGCCCGCAGGCAAGCCTCCAGCTTGGGAACCATGCCCGCCGAGGCTACCCCAGAGGCGATCAACTGCTGCACCTCGTGAGGATAAAGCTGAGGAAGGACTTTCCCCGAACTATCAAGTACACCAGCCACATCGGTCAGGAAGATTAGTTTGCTGGCCTTCAGCGCCGCTGCTATCTCAGCGGCGGCGGTATCACCGTTGACATTGAGGATAGCAGCCGGCGATCCGCCTGAGGCGGACGGTGGCTGATAGCCCGGTGGAGCTACCACCGGGACATAGCCTGCTTTCAGAGCCACCTCTAGCGGCTCCGTGTTTATTTTGACTATCTCGCCAACCAGGCCCATCTCAGCATTCTTCAGTCTGGCCTCAATGAGTGCGCCATCAACCCCGCTTAGCCCCAAAGCCCGACCACCAAAGCCGTTTAGCTCGGTGACCAGCTCCTTGTTGACCAGGCCAGCCAGCACAGCCACCACCACCTGGAGCATGGCAGCATCGGTCACACGCAGGCCACGCACGAACTTGCTGCTCACACCCATCTTGTCCAGCCAATCGGTGACTGTCTTGCCCCCACCATGCACCACCACCACCGGCTGCCCCTTTTGCTGGAGATGGACTATATCCTGGAGGCTGGTATCATGGCTGCCCAGGGTGCTGCCGCCAATTTTGATAACGATGATATTTTCCAATGATAATCGGCTTTCCCCTCTCCCTTGATGGGAGAGGCAGGGGTGAGGGTGAACCCACAAAGGTCTTCAAGATTCCCCCTCACCTTAATCCTCTCCCACGCTGGGGAGAGGATATTATTTGCAATTACCATCTCCGTAACCAAACCCTAACGCTTCCCCAGAAGCCAACTGAAAAATTCCTCGTCTTTACTGATAAGCTGATGGAGGCCTTCTATACTTGTTGCCATAACCACACGCATTTCAGTGTGGCTGACAAACACTTGTTTGGCTTTTTGACAGTCTTTCTCGTCCGTCACCACCAGAAGACAATGAGCACCCCAGTTCTCCCTGGCCCAGTTCAAGGCCGCGAAATCTTTAGGTAACGAGCCTCCCTCGCAGACCTCAATAACGTGGCTGGGGTTTCTGTACTGACCTTGTTTCCATAGAACATCATGCCTGAACATAGGGCCTTCTTCAGTGCTAGTGTGATAGCCCAACACCTTGCCTATATCAACCATCATTTGCTTCAATTCCTCATGGCGTTTTGGTGGAGATACTGGTGGAGGAGGTGGGGGTGGTAGCGCCTGAGTAGGTGCTGGCACAGGCATCGGTGTCACGGTAGTCGTTATTATGTTGCGCGCTCTGCCTTTATCTGTTAGTCGCCACCATCCGCCGGATCTGAGCAGCAATCCTTCATTTCTCAGATTCCAACTAGCGCCCCGAACCAATCGCTTCCATTTATTCTTGCCTGAAGGCAAAATAGTATCGAGGTCTTGCGATGTAAGCTTGGGAAAGTGTTCTGCCATATCCCTAAAAAATTGAGGACTTATCCTAACCTCTCCACCTCTCCTTGCTATCTCAGAAAGAAGCGGCTCATTTATTTCCTTACACATCGGAAAGCTCATCCTACACTCCCCCCCCCTTACGTTCTATAGGCGCTGTTGATGGTGACGTATTCCTCGGAGAGGTCACAGCCCCAGGCGGTGGCTGACCCTTTGCCCATATGCAGGTTGACCCTTATAGCAACCTGCTTCTGGCTGAGAATAGCACTGGCTTCCTTGGGGTCAAACCTGGCTGCCTGTGTTCTCTGGGCTACCTGCAACCCACCCAGATAAACGTCTATTCCAGCGCCCTCAATTTCCACACCGCTGCGCCCCAGAGCGGCCATAATGCGGCCCCAGTTAGGGTCAGCCCCGTATATAGCGGACTTGACCAGAGGCGAGCTAGCAATAGTGCGGGCAGCCATCCGGGCGTCGGCCACAGTCAGCGCACCTTCCACAGTGACCTCGATTAGCTTGGTAGCCCCCTCACCGTCACCAGCAATACGCTTAGCCAGGTAAAGGCAGACATGCTCCAGAGCCTTCTCAAAAACATCGGCAGCAGGGCTATCCGCATCAATAGGTTCATTTTGAGCCAAACCATTGGCCAGCAAAAACACCGAGTCATTGGTGCTGGTATCTCCATCAACGGTTATCATGTTGAACGAGATGTCCACGGCATGACGCAAGGTCATCTGGAGAAAATCCGGTTCAACAGCGGCATCAGTGGTGAGAAAGCCCAGCAGCGTGGCCATGTTGGGATGAATCATGCCCGCCCCCTTGGCTATGCCACCGATGATGAACTCTTTACCGGCAGCACTGACAGAAACCGCGATTTCTTTGGGCGATGTGTCAGTGGTCATGATGGCCCAGGCTAAGTCATGCCCTCCCTTTAGAGACAGCATCACGCGGTCAATGCCCTCACGCACCTTGGCCATAGGCAGAGGCACACCGATGACTCCGGTGCTGGCCACCAGCACCAACTCTTTATCTATGTTGTGCTTATAGGCGGTGAAAGCCGCCATATCGTAGGCATCGGTTGTTCCCTGCTCCCCAACACAGGCATTGGCACAGCCAGCATTTACCACTATGGCCTGCGCCTTTCGCCCAGACAGGTTTTTCTGAGAAAGCAACACCGGGGCCGCCTTAATGCGGTTGGCGGTAAAGACCCCTGCAGCAGCGCAGGGGACCTCCGAATAGAGGATACCAACATCAGGAAGCTCTTTCTCCTCGCTCTTCAGACCAGCATAAACAGCCCCCGCTGAGAAGCCTTTGGGGGATGTGATAGTGCCTCCAGGGATTTCTTCTATCTCGTTCATAGCTATTTCTTCAAGGACAACAATATATCACATTGGTGGGTGTTAAGCAATACTATCAGTTTCACTGCAATCTGTGGATTTCAATATCCCATGCCTAGTTGCACAGGGCACAATAAAGTATGAAAATACTATATACCTCATCCCCCTTCTCCTAAATCAAAAAAGGAGAAGGGGGATGAGGTAATCTGGGGGGTACCCCAGACCCACAGAAGGAAACCAAGGGCTTGGGGACACAATGAATCATACCCTCTGAGATTTGCCGTAGCCTTGAGATCCCGCCACCGGGGAGGCGTTTAGGTGGGCGGGCAGCGCATGCCAAGAAAGGCGTGCCGACGCGGAGCCCATATTGCCAGAGCAGGCATGACGCCCAAGGCATATCTCGATCCTGCCGAGGTAAATAGCCTGGAGAAGGTCGCCAGCAATCTGCGAGATCGCCTGCTCATTAGGCTGCTCTCCCATCTGGGCTGCCGCATATCGGAGGTTGTCGCTCTCACCGTGCCAGACATTGACCTCCAGCAAGGCACAGTGATCATTCAGCACTTGAAGACCCGCCTAAAGCTTGCCTGTCCCCACTGCAACACCAGGCTGGGGAGAAGCCATACCTTCTGCCCTAAATGCGGTGCCAAGGTCGAAAGCGCAGTGGCCCAAGCAAAACAACACCGCCGGCCAGTAGACCCCATAGAGGAGATGGTCTATGCACTAACTGATCCAATTATTGTCTTTCCTGCTGGCGGTTGGGAGAATGATCTCCCTGAGAGGCTTAAGAACGAGCTCCCCCTTCGTCGCCTGGCACACGTTAAGTTATGTCTGGATGGCACGGAAGACTGGGATATGGCCTGTGATCTGGAGGCTCTGATATATCTCTATCCTGCCTCGCTAGCAGCACCTATGGGTGAGCAGTGGACAGGCATCTACCTCTACCTTGGGACCATGTGCTACGGTTCCACTTTCCCGGAGGACATCAAACGTGAGACTCTTGGCCAGCATGATTTGGCTCAACTCAGAGATCTGAAGCGCTGGATTCGCAGGAAGAAGGTGGAGGCTGGTATAAACAGAGGGAAAGCCCAGAAGGAACAGGGGCAGAAGTCAGAAGAGGTGATTCAGCTGGCATTCGAGTTCACCAGGAAATGAGCAGCAGCTATATTGAACCAAATAGAGTATCGTGACCTTATTGAACAAGAGTGCCTTCCGTGCAGCGGCCACACGAAAAGTACGATTATTGCCTATTGAACCAAACGAAAGTTGTGACCCTGTGATTCGGCCTCACAATAGCAACCAAAGCACCATGCGAAGCCAATAGGCCAACGTGCTAAGTGCCGTTGGCTAAGGCGGTGCAATAGTGAAGTTGGCATCACTTACATCAAGAACAGCCACATCGCTAATGCTGACTACCCTTATCCTGGCATCAGTGGTGGCTGGACCGGTCACTTTCCAAGCTTGATTGCCATCATTGGGAGTACTGGAAACGATGGTCTTCCAGGTGGTACCGCCATCCCGTGATAGGTCAATCCTGACCAGTCCCGTGCCACCTTCTGATATCCACGTAATAGTCTGGATTGTGCCAAAATTCCAGTTTCCACCGCCGTTGGGAGAAACAATTGTTATGGTTGGCGATGCAATAGTGAAATTAGCATCACTTACATCATAAACATCCTGATTGTTAATGCTGACTACCCTTATCCTGGCCTCAGCGGTGGCTGGACCGGTTACTTTCCAAGCTTGATTGCCATCATTGGGGGTGCTGTTAACGATGGTCTTCCAGGTGGTGCCGCCATCCTGTGACAGGTCAATCCTGACTTGGCCATAGATACCATCCGATATCCAGTTGATAGTCTGGATTGTGCCAATCACCCATTTCTCACCGCCATTGGGAGAAACAACAGTTATCGGTTGTGGTGGTGTCTCCGTCCTCCTTATACTAAAGCTGCTGCCATCACTTGAAAGTACACTCGGTTGTGCCTGGGTTATCCCATCAGAAGTGACCATGACCATAGTTAGGGCATCTTTATGCCATGCGCTATCTTTAATTGTACCTGTGTGCCCATTAATAGTGGCCTGTGCGTCGCTAAAGTCCACACTGCCAAAGTCGGCCATCGGGTGTAATCCGCCTGACACTACCCAAGGTGCCTCTACAATCCATTCGGCGGACTGGCGCAGTGTAACGTTCGTTTTTTTGATAATGCTGAAATTCCAGTCAGAGTGGATGGCTGAGTCGAATGATTTATCGTTTAATGTTAACTGAAATTGACTCTTGCCAATATACTTAATCTCAGCCGTCATTGTATCGCCAGGACTCACCGGATAATTGATGACTTGGCTCAAGGACGGGTATATCTCAAACCAGGCATCATAAATTGGGTGGCCGTTGATAAAATCCTGCTCAGTCCCGATCTGTTCCACCGTAACACTATAGTACCCATCAATGCCGATCCAGACGCCGGAAAAAGTGTCGCTAGTGCTGGCGCTAACCGAAGGCACCACCCACTGCCCCTTAACGTCGCTCACTGCGTTGCTCTGAGGAGTCTTTAGATCAGTCGCCACTGCATAGCCAGCCCAGTTGCTCGATATTCTTTCCTTAACTGGCACACACAGACTGTGCAACACTTGAGTCGGAGATAAAGCGGTGGCAGCAGGGGTGGCAACCACAATCAATGTAACCAATACACCGAGAATGGGTAGGATACGTTTCATGCAACATTTTAGTTCTGCCCGAGCGTCCATTATCTTTCCGGCCCCAGCCCTTGCACAGCGACCTATCGCACTAGGGTTGGCCCTAGCTGCGCTCGGAGCTACCTGTGCAACTACATACCAATTTTATGCCAATTATATACCTTCTCTTCGCTCTCGGGCAAGGGATAAGGTTCTAGAATTGAGCCTCAACCCAGACCATGGGCCACATGCCTAAAGTCCTGAGAAACAGCCCCGTCGTCAACACCAACCGCTTCTCACAGACGGCGTAGGCAGTGTCAACCGCCCCTCATCATTATCCGTCCAGCATAGCAGTCTCCAGTTCCAGGGCTGGAGATGAACACGTATATTATTTGTGGGGACTTGCTATACTTGGTAGAGTCATTTGGGAGACCTCTAGGTTGAACTGGGGACTATGTACCCCTGGCGATTGAATGAGAGCTCCCGCTAGATGGCCCCTGATG